>Ga0265327_10000010_pt1 | contig 566817 bp, 466 predicted proteins | sample 41621metaG_FD_202089 | JGI IMG/M metagenome (GOLD analysis project Ga0265327, IMG submission 202089) | Rhizosphere microbial communities from Carex aquatilis grown in University of Washington, Seatle, WA, United States - 4-16-21 metaG | ecosystem: Host-associated > Plants > Roots >...
AGACTCCTGGCTGCGCAGAATGTTGATGATTTGTGTCTCTGTGAATTTTGACTTTTTCATACTTACCTTTTAAAGTTAGCTACTCATTTATATTTTTAAGTGCTACTGTTTATCGGTAAGCTTTCAATTGTTCTACAATTTTATGACAATTACGTGCTGTCATTTGACTGAAATCCCGCTTGTCGCGCACCTCGTCGATGATTTTAGCAATATCTGTTTCGTTTTTGAAATAAAACGCGTCATTGCCCAGTACCGTTTTATTAAACACATTGTCGTGCGCCGCAATCAATGCATTACATGCCATGGCTTCTAACAATGAGGGATTGGTGCCCCCTACCGAATGTCCATGAAAATACAAGTATGAATAATGCCGGAGATTATCAATAAAGGATTTATTGTAAGAGTCGTCGACAAAGCGAATTTTATCATACTGCGCAAATTGCGTTTTCAGATATTGACCAAATTGATTTCCGGTTTTGCTGACAATTACCAGTGGTTTTTCGTCACCAGATTTTATGCTACCGCGTATAATGGTTTCAATATTATTCTCTGGCTCCATTCTTGCAATAAGTAAATTATACCCAAACGGCTTCAGCATGTATTTTTTTAACTCCGATTCTCCTGGTGTACTAAAAAGTTCTGCGCCATAAGGAATGAAAACTGAATCTCTATTGTACACTGCTTTCAAACGCTGCTGAATCGCCAAGGAGTCTGCAATAAGTAAATCTCCTTTTTTTGCTGCCCATTTTTCTGCATGTCTCAGAAACCACTGTACTTTTTTACTATACTTGCTGCGCTTCCATTCCAGCCCGTCCATATTTACAATATTTACGGCATGTTTGGGCCAATACCAATACCATATTGAGCTGCTGGTATATCCCAGCTGAAGCACGATATCAAATTTTCTACTGCGGGCATCACGGATACAATTCAGATCATAGAAAAATTGCCCTGCCGTCCCCATTTTATGTTCAGGGTCATTGCAATGAACAATATGTGCCCCTTTCCAGGTATCACCCTGAAATTCGTGATTGTGAGAATTGTACACGAAAACTTCATGACCTTTTTTTACAAGACCTACAGCGAGATACTCCGCACATTGTTCAAAACCTCCGTAGCGATTAGGAATGCCACGAGTACCGAGTATGCCTATACGCATTGTAGTTCCATAAGCAGTATTTTTGATGGATGTCATGATTTACTACGATACTCTTCCTGAGGCGCATTTGTGATTTCTTAAAACACCCTGTTAATGTACTAATTTGTAAATAATTCTATTTATTTCGGCTGCTTAATTTCTTTTATCGCCAGATTTATAAATCTGATATTGTCTATGGTATATCGCTTCCAAAGACGCTTCGGCTCCAGCCCAAACCGATACAACCATTCCAATCCTGTTTTTTGGAAAAATATCGGCGCACGTTTTTTGAGATCGAAATAAAACTCGAAGGATGCACCCAGGCATAGAATCAATACGCCTTCCCTGTAATTTTTCACTTTCAGGATACGCGCAACCCTGGCGCCCAGTATTTCCTGTTTTGGAAAAGTAAGTCCCAAAAACAAAAAACGGGCTTTGCTTGCTATGATTTTATTAGCTACCTCTTCTGCAAACGACTGTATATATTCTTCCTCATCAGGATTGAAAAATTTTGGAACGAAGCAGTCACAAAGACTATATTCTTTATTGAATGACTCTGCCAACAGATTGTTTGGCAGGACAAACGCGGTTCGATATTTCTTCTCTTTTATTTCTTTCCATAAACAAGGAAAGAGATCACTTCCTGTAAGACGGTTCCACTCAATTTTATAACGCTTTTTTCCGAGCCATACAATGGGCATCCCGTCAGGTAGCACATAAGCCTGCCTGTATTGTTCCAGTAGCAACCTATTTTTTTCGTCCAGGAAGTGCACCACCAAAAATGCATTGAGCGTAATCAGAAATTTTACATCCCCTTCAAAATACCTGGCCGCATCCTGCATGAGCGCGCTGGTGATTTCGCCCACATTATTTGCCACTATAAACTCAAAGCCGAAAAGATTTACCTTTTTAAAGTCCATTATTTATTTTTTGGTCCAGCCTTCGCTGATTCCTTTCATTGCCCATTTCATACTATTCATATTCATCCGGGTACGCACAATCGTTACACCTGTTAGCAACACCGTCGCGACCAATGAAGTTAAAACAGGATAATGCTTACGGGAAAATAATATTGCTGACCGGCTATAATAGTAGTAGAATAAATGCTTTTTCCCTTCGGTACTTACACTGCCCTTATGATATATTATACTGTTGATCGCAAGCACATTTTTATACCCCATTTCCAATGCCGTATACTGCCAGTCTTGCTCCTCCGAATAAAGGAAAAATCGCTCATCCATCAGTCCAATGTCTTTCAGCGCATTTAAACGCACTAGTAAGCTGGCGCCGTTCTGATAATCTGTTTTATTTGAAGCGACTTCTTTTTTATCGATTTGGCTCCAGACACAATTTTTATACTGAAGTTTTGAAACACCCCAGTATTTGAAATATCGAACACCACAACATTGCACCAGATCTCTACTATTTGCATCTAGTGTTACGGAACCCACAAATGCATTTTTCGCATCCGACTTCATTTCTTTGATCAACGCATCAAGACTGCCAGTTGTTGCTGTTGCGTCATTGTTCAATAACCATACATAATCATATAAACCGGATTGCATAACTTGGCTCATTGCCAAATTGTTTCCTTTTGCAAACCCATAGTTCTCCTTCGCACTGACGACGGAAACTCTTCCCTCAAGAATTTGCAACTGTGTAATTTTCTCTTCGGAGACTTCCCGCCAGACCACACTATTTTCCGATAGCCAGCTTTTAATTTCTACAACCGAATTATCTGAAGAGTGATTATCCCATACAATTATATGCAAACAGCTATCCATGCCAATTACCGTTTTTAAACAGTCAATCGTATCGGCTCCCCCATTCCAGTTTAAAATAATTGTAACTACTGAATCCAAGATTCCAAAATAATTTATGAACGAATTCTAATAAAGTTATAGACCTTTTGAATAAAAGCGACAGGCAGCAACAACAGACAGCAAAACATGCTCACGGATGCATATTTCCCATGCAAATCTCTAAAAACTGAACGAATCTTTTGATTGTCTATTTTTTCGCCCCTTGCCTGCAACAAAATTTCCTGACAGAAATAATATGCAACCCGGTATATATATACGAGGAAACCGTACTTCCATTTATGCAGCACATAAATAGCCGAGGATATCATCACTGTCTGGTTTCTGCTCATGCTTGTATCCGAACTCCGATACGAACAACCGATAAAGTTAATCGGGTAATATTTATAACCTTTTTCCAAAATGCCCAAATGAAAATCCCAATCTTCTTTCGATTTCAATGCTTCATCAAACCGGTGGCCTTTTAAAGCCTCGGCAGGAAATAGGAAACAATGAACCGGTATGGTAATCTTTACATCCCAGAATTTATAAATCTTTTTAAAATCGAACCCCGCCCCTTCATTTTCATACCCGTGAAATAATTTATGCTCGGTATCGCACGTTTGATACGGATCGTCGGCGAGTCCGTAAATGTAGTCGCAAAATAATACGGTCTTTTTATCGAGGTCCCAATAACGACCTATCATTTTCTCCAGCTTTTCAGGAAATAGTATGTCATCTGCATCAAGAAACTGAATGTATTCTCCACGACTTTTTATCAGCCCGAAATTCCGCGCAGAAGATAGTCCGCCATTACTTTTGTGAAAACACCGGATCCTCGCATCCGTATTTTCGAATGCAGTAGCAATTTTTGCTGTATCGTCGGTAGATCCATCATCCACTATAATGCACTCCCAGTCTGTATAAGTCTGAGCTAATACAGAGTGTATTGTAGTCTTTAAGAATCGGGCCGCATTATATGCCGGAATAATGATAGAAACTAAACCCATGCTTATTCAATTACAAATTTCTTCCTGTACATGTCACAGAAAAATAATAGCTCAAAAAAAACAACTACATCTAAACTCTCGAATAAATAGCCGTAATTAAAATAGATAAGCAGTAGTGGCATTAAAAATAGTGAGAAGCTAAGTTTCTTAAATTTTCTTACAAAAAACCATAAGTAAAAGACCAGTAGCATAGCCAAACCAACTAAACCGTATTCGCCCAGAAGCTGGTTGTAGACACTATTTGGGAAGTTATTTACGGAATGATACCCAATTGGTATATGCTCCAGACTTGTGATAATAGCTCCGTGGTTTTTATAATAAACTTCGTAATCGGGCTTCGGCAATTTCTTATTTAAAATTGTAGGCCCATAAATTCCGGATAAATTAGCCGCTAGTTTTGAAGAAAACATGCCGGCACCGCTGCCTACCAGGGTGTGCAGGCGGTTTTCTTTAAGGAAGGCTAGTGTCTGATTATATGATATTTTTTTTCCGGAAACTTTATCGAACGTATATATCGATTTTTCCGCACCAGTTGTCAACGCATCGACTTCAGGTAAAGCTGCACTTACAGAGTCTTTCCGAATGTTGGCCGGAGATTTTTCTATTTCAGCGGTTCTATCAACATGTATATTCGCACCTTTATCTGTTAAAGAATTAATAGAATTACTAATTCTAGACGTGAGGTACCTCACATTTTCGGGGGTTACAAACGCATAAAAGATGATGATGAATGAAATGAACCCTGATACTATAAGTTTTCCTTTGCGCTCTTTTACCCAAAAAATGGAAAAACCTAAAATAATAAACAAGAGTAACGTAACTAAGTTATAGCATACGGCGCATACTACGAGCAAATTGAGAAATGAGAGAATGTATTTTCTTCTAAAAAAGAAGAAAAGAAAAAGAAATTCTACAATAATTGCATTGTAGTGGTTATCGCTAAACATCCCTCTAATAAGGTCTCCAGAAGATTGCCCATAGGGGTGCATGAGGTTAGGAAATCGGATATCAGGAGCAAAAACATTTGCTTTGTATGGATTGACTGCGTGCGTTACTCTCATCACCAGGATGAATTGCGCTATACACACTGCAAAATTAATTACTGTGAAAATCCCCAAAGCATTCTGCACTTTTGCCAGTCCTTTTTTCTCCAGACTTAATCGCATCTGATGAATGACAAGAAAGCTCAGTATCCAGTACATGGAACTTGCAAACAATGTGCTCCAGTTACCTAAATATTGCTTGCCCAAGAAAAAGTACTTTAATACCTCGACCGCCGGCAATAAAAGATAAAACAAGGGAAGCCTGCCATTTTTCAGGCCAAATTTCAAATCAAACCGGAAGATGTATAAAAAGCCGACGGCAGCAATTTTGGGAATTAATCCATCCTGCGAAAGAATCAATAGGAATAGTAAAAGTATCCAGTCGATTTGGGAGAGCTTGTTCTTAAGTACCGATGGATGAATCCGAGTTTGTAGGTTTGTGAGCATATTTATTTTGATTTGTGACAATTACTCCTATTATTCTTATGTAATACCTTCTTATAGAAATCAAGGTTCTTTTCCGAAACCTTATGAATAAGAAATGCTTCCTCTATTCTTCGTTTAGCATTGAAAGCAATCCTCTTCCTTTCCGGTTCATGTTCTAGCAAATAGATGATCGCATCAGCCATTTCCCGAATATTATCAGGATCTATTAATAATCCATCTAACCCATCAGTTATTAATTCAGGCCCTGAAGACCTTGTTGTGTAAATCACTGTGGCCATATTTATCATTGCTTCCATCGGAGCCAATGCGAAACACTCTGCATAAGACGGGAAAACAGCGACTTCCGTTAGCTGCATATTCTCAAATAATTCAGAACGACTTACATGCCCTATAAACTTGACCGTCTGCAATGCCTCAACGCTTAAAAGAGAAGCCGCTTTACGAATATCACCTTTCCCGAAAACGGACAGACGAGCATTCGGTATTCTTTGTGCAACAATATTCCAGGCATGCATTAGTTGAAAAATACCCTTCTTCTCGGACAACGCACCGGTAAAAATTACGCTACCTGGTTCTTTGTAGTGGTTTGTACCTATCTGTGGCTGTGGCTCTATTCCATTATACAAGATTTCAATTGGACGCTCCATTCCAAAGTACCTCTTCGTTTTGACCGCCGTATAATTACTGACACTTGAAATAGCATCAGCTTCGTTCAAATACCAGCGCTCCGTTTCTTTGATGAAAGGTTTAATTTCTTTGCCTGCTTCCTCAGCAAAATATGTCATTGATCCATGTAATTTCACAATTACCGGTACAGAAAGCTTTCCCAATACTCGTTTCTTCTTGCAAAATCTTATATAATCATTAAAGTCTGGTCGTTCTACAATTTCAATTTTATATCGCTGAATCAAGCCTTCCAAAAAAACGTGATACTTCGATAGACTCCTTTTTATTTCCAGATCCCAAATTCCGGAAATGGTACAGAACTTATTTATAGCCTTACCGATCATTTCAAATTTGGCAAATGGAATTTTGTTTTTCCTTTTAAAACGGTAAACCTGTACCCCTTTGTCTATAAAATGATCTGCTCCTCCGTATGAATCATCATAAAACCCGGCAACAATCACAGAATGGCCAGACGCCGCCAATTCACAAGCCAAGCTCTGAACAGCAGTCCCGATCCCGCCATGCTTGCCGGGAGGATACTCGTCACATAAAAACAATATGTTCATTACTTCAAGTTTATAAGTACGCTTTTTATTTTATTCAGGCGAGTTTCTTTTCTCGTGAAGACAACAAAACAAAAGCTGCCAATTGCCGCTAATAATTGCAATATTACCGGCATACCTGAATATTTTACGATACCCACCAAAATTGCTGCCACTAACAGAAAAATCAAAGACGGTTTTAGGTCAATCAGAATCTTATTCCGCTTCAGTAAATAAAAGTACAGCACTGTTTGCAACATGCTAGATGTGAGAAACGCAATTGCCGCGCCATGCTCTTTAAACAACGGAATAAAAACCAGATTAGCGACTAAATTTACCACCGCGGTAATCATAGTGAGTTTGGCAACACTTTTATATCTGCGGCTTGCAAAACTGATAATCCACATTAGGTTGATGACAAAATGAAATGGAATGCAGGCCGATAATAAAATAAAAGTAAGCTCATTGACCGCGCCGTATTTATTATCTGTGAGCCGGTCTATCCACGGCGACCAGCCAATGTCTGCTACTATCACAAGCAAAACTGCGAAAGCTATTTCCAGCAAAAAAATCTGGTTGATGAGATCATGTTGTGATTTATTCATCTCATCGCTTTTCTGCAACAACCTGGAAAAGCGCGGCAATAAAATGGTTCCGATCACTACAACTGGTAGCTTCAAAACCTCGAATGCACGATAAGAAAAACTATAATTGGCGGTGGCAATATTAGTGCTCAGAATGCCCATTAAAATCCAGTCGATACGTGATAGACTGGAATCGAACAGTACGGCAACATACTGAGGCATAGACTCTTTCAGCAATTTTTTATAAGCGCCAAATTTAAATTTCCATACAAAACCATCTTTTTTAGCAATGTATAAAAACAGAGCGATCAGTTCCAGCAGACTGGCAAATGCCATTATTGTCAATACCGCCGATATAGAAAAAGGACGATAAAAAGTCCAGATCAGGCACAATAACACCTTGGCCACATTACTCACTAATGCGATGACCGCATACGGCGTAAACTGTTCCTTCGCATTCAAAAACTGTTTTAAGGGAGTAGCCAAAAATATGAGCGCCTGGACAATAAAAAAGTACGGAAGAAATACCAACTTATCGACATGGCCAAAAATGAACCTCAAGAGAAATAAAATAGCAACTGCGACCAATGAAAATACCGCATTATGAAGGAAGCATGCCGCCGCTGCCCAATTAGAGCTATTAGATGCCGCCACCCTGCGAATAATCACCTGCTCCATTCCTAAACCTATAACCGTGGTAATAGTAATCGCAGTCGCATTGGACCAGCTAATAATCCCAAAATCATTTTTGGAAAGATAAAATGAAGTAATATAAAAGAACAAAACTCCCAGAAATTGTACGGCAAGTGCTTGCACACCGGCTGAGAATATCTTACCTATAAAACCATTTTTTAGGGCCATGGACGAAAACCGCAAAGGTAGGAAAATAACTGTTTTTTAGGGCTTGCCATTAGTACGTTATATTATCCAAAGAAACACCCTTACGCTTGGGATCAACTCTACAAGCAGTCGGCGATGATCTCACAATGCAACACATACATAAAATTTTAAACACATAACAAACCTATTAATCATCTTATGCCGAACGTAGGCATAAAAAATATCTTTTTATTCCCTTCTGCCAAATCTTGACTTCAATCAATGGTTCAAGTATTTACACCCGGTCTACCACTGTCGGAATCGGCAAAACAGCCTGTCTTGCAAGCTGGTTGTGGAGTTATTTTAGAGATAGTTTCGACAGCCTAATTAATAAGTTTGACTTTTTGAGTTGTTCGATTTTTGTTGCTATATAAACTTATTATATAACCGACCAGGCCGGTTTATTTTTTTCGTCCTTACGACTATCAAATTAACAAATTGCGCCGGCCCCTCACTAACACACCTCTTTGTAAATCTGTACATTTGCTGATATGCACCATACTGGCTGGAGACACCAATTTTATCTGATTTCTTTATGCATATTGGCATTTGCTATTTCGATGCCGTTCATTTATGGCTCTATATCGATCATACTCCTTGCCGTAGCCTGGATTATTTCTGGCAATTTTCCCCAGAAATTGAAAAAAATCGGCTCGTTCGGGGCTTTAATATGGATTTTATATTATGTACTACATACTATAAGCTACACTTACAGTACAGATAAAGGAGAATCAGCCTTCGATCTCCAATCAAAACTCAGCTTCGTACTTTTGCCGTTGCTCATTGTTGCGGGCGATGAGCTTGACCGTGAAAAAATAGAAAAGATCTTTTTTAGTTATGTGTTGGGTATTACCGCATCCGCCATTTATTGCATGGGAAAGGCTGTCTTTCTTTACAAACAGACGCACGATATTAATTATTTCTTCTATCATACACTTGTAAAAGGCCTTGAAACAAATGCAGTTTACATCGCATGGTTTACAATATTCTCTCTTTTCCTTTTACTCTTCTACAATTGGCAATCGTTCTTCAAAGAAAAAAACACAAAATGGAAATGGCTGCTATTAGTATTGCAGCTAACCTTTTTCATCCTACTCTCTTCACGACTTTTACTCGTCTTATTTTTTCTATTGACAATTCCAACAAGTTATTGGGTCTATTTTCGGAACCAAAAAATTTCTTCTATTAAAAAGATCGCTTTTGTTTTATCGATATTAGCCTTAGGCTTTGGTATTTTTTTTACAAAGAATCCTATAAAAAAGCGCTTCCAGGAAGTCCAGCAAAATGATTTTACCCAATTATTGCGAAAGGATTACACTAATAATCAGCTTCAGCTTAATAACCTCACGATACGACTTTTTGTTTGGCGAGTGGCCATACAAAATATGTCAGAACAGAATTTGTGGGTGAAAGGATGTGGAAATGGAAGTGTACACGACATCCAAAATCAAAAAATGAAGGACTTGGGCCTGAGTGCATTTCAAAAACCACATCCAGACACAGCCTTATACAATATGAACCTCCACAATATGTACCTGCAATCTTTACTCATGCTGGGCATTCCCGGGCTTCTATGTTTTCTGCTGATAATAATTGCTCCGTTTTTTTGTGTGAAAAAAATAGAGAACAAAACTGTATTTATATTATTCCAGATAGTTTCTGCGCTCTTTATGCTACAAGAAGCCGCTCTTCAAACCCAGGCGGGAATTATTTATTTCACATTTTTCTCCCAAATTTTCTGGAATTTATACTATTCCTCTGTTAAAAAACGTTCCATAAAGCCTGTTTATTAATTCAATGTGATTTTTTTTTCGCATCTTCGCAGCCGAAAAACCTAAAAACTCGATTTATCAATAGGGGTTCGAATCCTTTAAGCCGTTTTATATAATTAAGAAATGGAACAACCTATCATATTTAAAATACCATCCACGACGGAGCGTACTACTAAAATGGTGCCCGTTCATTCTGACACTGCCGAAATACGAGAAATGTTCCGGGAGATCAGTCAACGTTACATGGTATACCAACAACCCTCCTTCTATTTCCGCACAAAACGCATCATGGATATCGCCCTGTCTATGACTTTTGTGGTTTTAATCATGTCATGGCTCGTGCCAATTGTTGCGTTACTCATCAAACTCACATCGCGAGGCCCGGTTTTCTTTATCCAAAAACGTACCGGTCATAAAGGCATTGAGTTTGATTGTTTCAAGTTCCGCACTATGTATATCAATAAAGATGCGGACGTAAAACAGGCAACTGCCGATGATAAGCGAATTACACCAATAGGTAAATTCCTCCGTCTTACACACCTCGATGAAACCCCTCAGTTGTTTAACGTACTGCTGGGCGATATGAGTGTAGTAGGTCCGCGTCCGCATATGCTGTATCACACCCGCCACTATGCGCAAACCATTCCTTACTACAACCTCCGTCACGAGGCTGTTCCGGGTATGACCGGCATGGCGCAGATTAAAGGGTACTTGGGTGAAATCACAATTGATCGTGAACTGCGCAAACGCATTCAGTGGGATATCTATTATCTGAAAAACCGTAGTGTCGGCATGGACATTAAAATTCTTGCCATCACCATATTACAGGTATTCCAAAAAGCATTTAGCATATTCGGCAGAAAGAAATCTTAATTCTCTTTGAATCGTTAACCGATAAGCTGGTTAATTGATTGACGTCAATGTTTATAATATTATATTTAGCGGGGGCATTTTAAGCCTCCGTTTTTTTATTCGGGAAAAGGGTAAAAAATACGTTTAAGAATGTGATCAGCTACTCTTCCATCTTAATTCATAACTGATAATTCTTTTGCATTGTGGTTATTTTCAACTAATTTTTAGGCTGGAAATAAGCTCGTGCAAATCTGGAGGAAGTTCAATACCCGGGCAGGTCGACATGTGCAATTCATCATTATTAATTCATGACTCATAATTTCTAAAATATGCCTGTCATTATAGCCGCTACAGATTTTTCGGAAGTTGCCAACAATGCCATTGCTTACGCTTGCGATCTGGCCAAAGCTACCAATGCTTCCGTTGTAATCGTTCACTCTTTCGTTATTCCTATTACATTTAGCGATACACCGCTTCCGGTGATGCCGATGGATGAGGGTCGGGATATAGCAGAAGACCGCGTTAAGGAAGTAGTGGCGCTGCAACGCAGCAATAATCCCGGAGTCGAAATTAACGGGAAAGTATTGTATGGCGATATTGTCGATTGCCTGGAAGAATATATAGAAGATCAGGGAACACCTTGGATGATCATTGTAGGTAACTCTGGCAACGACGGAACAATCTTATTAGGAAATTCGGTTGTAACCGCCATGAAGCGTTTTGCTACTACAGTAATGGCCGTTCCACAAGGGGTGCGCTACGAGGGAGTGAAAAAAATCTGCTTCGCTTGCGATCTTGCACATATTCCTTCCAAATTCCCCGCACAAGATATTTTACAGCTGGTAGAAAAAACCGGTGCATCACTACATATATTACATGTTAATGCCGGGGGACCACAACAGGAAATTAAATTTGAGCAAACGCCCGTGTACAATCTGCTTCTGGCCGCCAATCCACAATATCATTACCAGACAGGATCAGACGCAGACCAGGAAATCATGAATTTCATAGAACAACAACAGATCGACTGGCTGATTATTATTCCTGGCAAGCATTCTTTCTTCGAAAAACTATTCCATAAAAGTCACACCAAAGCAATGGTCCGACTCGCTCATATACCGGTCGTTGCAGTAAGCGGCTCTTAAGAATTAATCAGGAAACAAAACACTTCTTTCGGGCCGTGTATGCCCACTACCAGCGTTTTTTCGATGTCTGCGGTACGGCTTGGTCCAGTATTTAGATTAATCATGGAAGGCAGGTTATTTCCATAGCGTTCTTTCATAAGTACGATACCTTGCTGCAGGTCATCTACAACCTGATGCGCATAAGCCACGATAATATGCACCGGATAGAAAACAGGCGCTACCCTGCCATGATTTTCTTTGCTGCTAAATACTACAGAACCCGTACGGGCAATGAGTAGCTCACAGGAAGTGATGCAGGCATCTGCTCCAACGGCTTTGGGGTCTATTGGTTGTATAAAATCAAGCTTGTTGTTGTGAAAAACATTGAGTAAACGCTGTTCTGAACAAAGCAATTGCTGCCAGCCGCGCTGATCATATAGTATATGCAAATCATCCAGCAGTTCCTGCTCGTTTTCGCAGAACACAAATTTCCCGCCCAGTTTAATAAATTCTGTAGCAAAACGTTCCTCTGGCAAAAGATCTGACGTCGCAAAAACTTTAGATACCGGTTCTTTATCTACCTCAGGGAACGGCATGGGTGTAGAAGCCTCATGCAGCCCTTTACGGATCTTACGAAGTATATTCTCTTTTGCCTTAGAAGTCTTGAACGATTGCATACAGCTCAACTTTGAACAAAAATAAAAAAAGCGACAGGTAGAACCTATCGCTTTCTTAGTTTTTATTTCCTACGCTTTAGCGCTGTATCCGCAACTTAAAAACGCATCTCTATAATATTACGACTTATGATGCATTTTCTGTGTTCATCACGTTGCCACCAGTCATACCAGTCAACGGCGGAGCGTCATCTACAGAAGGTGCTTCTTCATAAGGACGGGCGCCGATAAGGCGTTCCATATCGTCTTTATACAACACTTCTTTTTTCAATAATTCCTCGGCTATGATCTTTACCGCTTCGATCTTATCGTTCAACAGATTTTTCACTTTGGTATAAGCGCCATCTACGAGTTTACGAACTTCATCGTCGATCATTTTACCGGTTTCTTCGGAGTATGGTTTTGTAAGGCCACCTTCATTCTGCGCATCGTAAAATGAAATGTTACCGATCTTATCGTTCATACCATATACCGATACCATAGCATACGCCATGCGTGTCACATGTTGCAGATCACTCAATGCGCCGGTAGAAATTTTATTGAACACCAGCTCTTCTACTGCGCGACCACCAAGCGACATACACATATCATCGAGCAAGTGGTCGGTGTTACGGATGTACATTTCTTTTGGCAGGTATTGAGCGTAACCCAGCGCAGCAACACCGCGCGGCACGATTGTTACTTTTACCAGCGGATGTGCATGTTCGAGGAACCAGCCAGAAACCGCGTGCCCAGCTTCGTGGTAAGCAATTACCCGTTTTTCATCCGGAGAAATAATCTTATTTTTCTTTTCGAGGCCACCAATCACACGATCAATAGCATCGTTAAAATCGTTCATATCCACCTCGCTCTTGCCGTTACGGGCTGCAATCAAAGCTGCCTCATTACAGATATTAGCAATGTCGGCGCCTGCAAAACCCGGGGTTTGAACGGCCAGTTTGTGAATATTTAAATCTTTTGATTTCTTGATCGGCTTCAGATGCACTTCGAATATTTTCTCACGGCCTTTTACATCCGGGATATCGATGGAAATCTGACGATCGAAACGGCCAGGGCGCAGTAACGCAGAGTCAAGTACATCCGGGCGGTTGGTTGCTGCCAATACGATAATGCCGCTATCGCCGCTGAAACCATCCATCTCTACCAGCAATTGGTTGAGTGTATTCTCACGCTCATCATTGCTCATCACCATATTTTTACCACGGGCACGACCAATAGCGTCGATCTCGTCAATAAATACGATACAAGGAGATTTTTCACGTGCTTGCTTGAACAGATCGCGTACGCGGCTCGCGCCTACACCCACAAACATTTCAACGAAATCGGACCCAGACATGGAGAAAAACGGAACCTGCGCCTCGCCGGCCATCGCTTTTGCGAGCAATGTTTTACCAGTACCCGGAGGCCCCACCAGCAATGCACCTTTCGGAATTTTGCCGCCGAGCGCCGTATACTTTTTGGGATTTTTCAGGAAATCTACAATTTCCATCACTTCCACTTTTGCTTCATCCAGACCAGCCACATCGTTAAACGTAATGTTGACACGGGTGCCTTTTTCGAAAAGCTGCGCTTTTGATTTACCGATATTAAAGATGCCACCGGCACCGCCACCAGGTGCGCCTCCGCCCATCTTACGCATAATCAGGAACCACATAGCCACCAGGATAATTACCGGCAACAGGAATGATCCGAGAATATCCTTAAGCAGACTGCCGCGCTGATCGTACAATACCGCAGGTTGTTCCATTCCCACAGGCATTTGCTGCACCGCATCGTGCATGTCATCTCTGAATTGTTCTACCGAGCCAATTTTAAACGTGAATGCAGGCGTGTTATCACCGCTGTTCATGTTGAATTTGTTGTCGCTCGTTGCGGCAGGCGTTCCTTTTTTCAGGTAAACTTCCGCTTCAGAATTATTAACCACCACTACTCGCTGCACTTTGCCCTGGTAGAGATAATCATTTTTAAATTCAAGGAAACTATGCTGCCCCGTTCCCGGAGCGAAATTGGTGCCGAAGAATTGCACACCTATCAGCCCGAGGAAAATCAGGCCGTAGATCCAGTATATATTGAACCGGGGGCCTTTTCGAGGGTTCTTATTGTCACCTCCCGGCGTAAAACCGGGTTTTTGTTTGTTTTCTTCCATTTTTCGTAGTAAAATCTTATTAGCTAAAAACTAAAATCAGTCATTGTGTTCTAAATGCTCTGCATCGGCCCAAAGACTTTCGAGATCATAAAACTTGCGATGCTCATGATTGAAAATATGCACCACTACATTTACATAATCTACGAGTGTCCACTGCTCTCCGTTTTCCACATGGTACGGTTTTTCTTCGCAGTCGAGCGCTACTTGTTTTTCTATATTGTCGGCTATTGCTTTAATCTGAATGTGAGACTGGGCTTCACACAAAATGAAGAAGTCTGCTACTGCCTCATCAATTTTTCTTAAATCGAGGGATACGATAGACTCTCCTTTCTTTTCACGGATTGCTTCCAGGATAGTCGTGAACAGTTTGCTGTCGCGAGTTAAATGAGTGGAAGCTTTTTTGCGCCCCTGCAGAGCAGTGATTATTTTCTCCAAATTGCTTTATATCTGTTTGGTTTGGGAATATCTTTACAATCTATCAAAATTATAAAATCTTTTGGCAACAAATTCGCAAGCGTTAAAAGATGCGCCAATCATTGACATTAATACTATTGATAGCACCAATAACTATGCCATGGCGTTGATAGATGCCGATACGGCACAACCCGGACTGACAATTATTGCGCAGGAGCAGACAAACGGGAAAGGCCAGCGGGGGCGGCTCTGGAAAGATATTCCAGGTCAAAGTATATTGATGAGCATCATAACCGCTCCAGTACTAGGTTTGGAATATCAATTCGTATTCAGCGCCACAGTAGCGGTAGCCGTCGCAGAGGTTTTACAAGCATTAAATGAACTTTGGGACGTACGAATCAAATGGCCAAACGACATCATTATCAATGACAAAAAGACAGGCGGCATCCTGATCGAAAATGTACTTCGTGGCAGTAAATGGCTATATGCTGTTATCGGTCTAGGTATCAATGTATTACAAGACAGCTTTGACACCGCGCTACCCAATGCTGGATCGTTGAAAATAGCATCTGGTAAGACTTACGATGTAAACCTGCTCGCACGCCAGATCCGGGATCATATTCTTACGCTTACTGCTGCCGCAATTTCCAATGAGGAGATCATTGGAAAATATAACAAACTTTTATACAAAATTCATCAGCATCAGGCCTTTACAAGCGAAGATTCGGAGTGGAAAGCGGTCATTTTGCAAGCACTGCCAAATGGTCAACTCCAGGTGCAGCATGAAGACGGCAGTGTTACAGCCTATACTCATGGTGCTGTAACCTGGAAATGGTAGGCTAAACTTTGATAGAAGTACTAATAATCTGCATTAATCCTGCCTGGCCCAATTCTGCAACATTTGCAACCCAGCTGCCGTACCAACGGATTCCGGATGAAATTGAATACCGGTACAAGGATATTTTTCGTGAATGATGGCCATAATACAGCCATCGTCGGTATGCGCAATGGCTTGCAGCCCGGTATTGTCGAGCGCTTCGATTACCAGCGAATGATAACGCATCACATCGAAAGAAGCATCGATACCTTCAAACAAAGAATGACCGGAATGATGCGCCGTGCTGATTTTTCCGTGCATTGGTAGTGGTGCGTGTTTGAGCTTTGCGCCAAAAAACATACCGATTGCCTGGTGGCCCAAACAAACACCGAGGATAGGAATCTTATCATGAAAATAGCGGATTACATCGAGTGAAATCCCAGCCTGCAAAGGCGTTTCCGGGCCTGGAGAAATAATAATCCGGGAAGGATTAAGAGCAATCAGATCGTCAAGCGTAATTTCGTCATTGTGATAGACGACGCATTGATGACCGGTTTGCAACAAATAATGCAGCAAGATGTAGGTAAATGAATCGTAATTGTCAATGAGCACCCACATGTTCCGGCAATTGCTGATTTACTTTATCGAAAAAATGCTGTAACTCGGTAAATATGTTTTTCGCAAATGGCATCAGATCCCCAACATGACCGAAAACCCAAGGGGCTACAGGTGAAAACCAGGGAAATGTTTTGGAGGAAGCTATTGTCTCCGGTGAAAAAATATGCGCCTGGTTGCCCAGCCACAAACAGCAGCTCCACACAATTATCGCCATCAGGGAGTAGATCACGCCGCCGGCCAGGTTATTGAATAGTCCCAACCAAACGGCTTCCACCGTTTTTTCGATCAGTTTACCGCCCGCTCTTACCAGCCAAACCACGCCGATAAACAAAACAATATAGCTTACAATCTGCGCCCATCCGGAGGTTACGATACCCTTCTCAAGCAGAAAAGAGGCAAAGGCCTGCGATAACTTCAGCGAGCAGATGATACCGAGCAGAATAGCAATAATAGCAAACGCGGCTACAATAAGTCCTTTACGATAGCCGCGAATGAAAAATAAAATGATCAGTATAATACCTACTGCATCGAGTACCATAAGGTAGCTTAAGCAAGTAATGTTTTCACTGTAGAAGAGATTGCCTTACCATCGGCCTGACCGGCGAGCTGCTTGGAGGCAACACCCATTACCTTACCCATATCGGCGGCAGAATTAGCACCTACCTGGGCAATAATTTGCTTTACAGCTGCCACCAGTTCTTCCTGTGTCAGTTGTTTAGGCAGAAAACGTTCTATGATCACCAGTTCTTCTCTTTCCTTCTGCGCAAGATCTTCACGGTTTTGCTGGGCGAAAATTTCTATTGAATCACGACGTTGTTTTGCCATTTTATTCAGCATTTTCAGCTCATCCGCTTCCGTCAGCGTTTCGCCACCGCCTTCAGCCGTTTTTTCAATAAGAATAGCAGCCTTGATAGCGCGAAGCGTGCGAAGTGCTACTTCGTCTTTCGCTTTCATAGCCGTTTTCATTTCTTCCATTACCGTACTTTCCAGAGACATAGTTTCAAGATTTTAAACAAAAGTAATTATTGCGGATTATTTCTTCTCTTCTTCCTGTTGCAACAATTCTGTGGCTTTTTTGATGAAAGAACGGGCAAAATCTTTCATTTCGTTGGCCAGCGCAGTGTTGCGTGTAGCACGTGCATAAGTGTCGGCCATGCCAAAGATCGACTGATAAAAGAAATCGTTCATTTCGTCTACCATCATTTTATTAGTCCACAGGTCAATGCGTAAAGCAGTCTTCTGCTCGCCATCCCAAAGCCCCAACAGCATGCCTTTTGCTTTTTGCAGATCCGGCACGCCACCATCCGGTGCGGTCCATTCAATCGTTTCCGGCATCTTATCGTCGTCAAGCGCTACCTGGATATTGATATTTGATTTCATTTTTTATAGTTGTAAAAGTCAAAATTCAAAAGTAAAAATTCAACGGACAATGCAAATCAATACCTCCGTTCCGCACGACAAACACAGATCATTGTCAATTGTCCATTTTAAATTGTCAATTGGCGGCACACCACTTGTTCAGCTGATTGACACATGCTGCAATATCTTTGGGCAACGGTGCTTCTGCTACTACTTGCGTGCCATCTTCTTTGACGAAGGCCAGACGATAGGCATGCAGACCCAATCGGTTCAGCAACGGACGTTCGGTTTCTTCTTTTTCCGAAAGCTTGTATTTACGCTTAATGCCGGAAAGCAAAAAAGGCTTACCATCGCCATACAGTTCGTCACAAACAATAGAATGTCCGATCGACTGCATATGTACCCGTATCTGGTGCGTACGACCGGTGTGGATCTGGAACTGTAGCAATGAATATAACGGCCATTGCTCTACTACGCGGTAGTCGGTAATGGACGCTTTTCCCTTTCTTGCCGCAATCATTTTCCCTTTGATCGTAGGATGTTCTGCAATCGGCGTTTCTATTCTACCTTCTTCCGGAATGACACGGCCATGCACCAACCCTGCATACATTTTCAACACATCATGCTCCTGGAACAGTTGGGATAGATATTTGTGCGTGTGCTCGTTTTTCGCAAAACAAATAACGCCGCTGGTATCGCGATCGAGGCGATGTACTACAAAAACCTGCTGACCCAACTGGGCTTCCAGTAAGCGTCTCAGGCATGGCAAAGACGAATCGAAACGATCCGGTATTACCAGCAATCCTCCAGGTTTATTTACGATGATGAGATCATCATCTTCATATATAGTTTCTAATTTCATTTTTTCAATTGATCGTTCACGGTTGACATTTTAATTGCCAAGATACCGTTCAATACACAAATCTTCCTGTCTTCTCATCTCCACTTTCTGATCTTCTTTCTTGTCCTTAAATCCGCACAAATGTAAGGCGCCATGAAAAATCACCCGATGCAACTCATCATTATAGCTTTTGTTGAACTTTTCGGCATTTTCAATCACACGTTCCACACTGATATAAATTTCACCGGTCAGATCGTTTTCTGTTTCACTCAAATCAAAAGTGATAATATCCGTCAAGGTATTGTGGTTCAGAAACTGTTTATTGATCTCCAGCAAGTATTCATCGGTGCAAAAAATATAACGGAGCTGTATTTTTTTTACGTCGAGATGTTCGCGCACCAGCGTGTCAAGGAAAGTGGAAAGCTTCCTTTTATCCTTGAGACGGGCTTTTATCTCTTGTTCGAAAAACTGCGCGGGCATACTTAAAATTTGCGCAAAGGTCGTAACATTTTGCCGATAGTCTAATGAAATATTAACATCATATGATTTATTTTCTAAAAAGAAAAACCCCTTCAGCCTAAACTTCCGTAGTTTTGCGCCGATGCAAAGTGTAGATGACGCAGCAGTACGTCTTTCCCAGTTACCCACCGGCCGTCGTGCTGTAATAAAAACGCACGAAGAAAGTGATTTCCAGCTTACATTGATGGAGATGGGTTGTGTACCCGGAGAACCGGTATGGGTAGAAATGATTGCCCCCCTTGGCGATCCGATGGCCATACAGATTGCTGGTTATTACCTGAGCATCAGGAAGCAGGATGCCGACAAAATCTGGGTGGTGCCACAATAGCAATCCCGGTTTTATTTAGCTGTTATCATTGTAGATACAGCTTATTTCAATGAATCAATCTTCTATTTTTACGTCATGAACATCGGCTTGTATTTCGGCAGCTTTAACCCCATTCATATCGGCCATCTCATTATCGCCAACCATATTATCGACCACAGCGATATTGATAAAATATGGTTTGTAGTGTCGCCGCACAATCCGCTGAAAGATTCCCACTCACTGCTGAACGAATACGATCGACTGCATCTGGTAGAACTGGCCATCCAGGACAATCGCAGATTCAGAGCCAGTAATGTGGAATTTCATCTCCCCAAACCGTCGTACACAATAGATACGCTCACTTATCTGTCCGAAAAATTTCCGTTGGAAAAATTTAGTGTGATTATGGGTTCAGATAGCTATCAGAACATTCACCGATGGAAAAATTTTGAGCAACTACTCGCCCAGTATGCGCTACTGGTGTACAAACGACCAGGTTTTGAAGTTGCTATGCCCACCGGCCCTAATGTATCGGTATTGGAAGCGCCTATGCTTGATATTTCGGCCACCTATATCCGCCGCCAGATTAAAGAAGGAAAATCGGTACAATACATTCTTCCAGATGCCGTACGTGCCTATATCGAGGAGAATGCCTACTATAAATAGGCAGGTTTGTGCCACAAAATCTTTTGTCCGGTTCCTGATGGCCGGATTTTTTTGTTATATTAACAATGTAAAATATGGTAAGAAATCACTAAAAAATGATTTTCATTACAGGAGCGTGGCATGATATTTATTAATTTTACGGTGAAAACTAACGTTTAACATTTTAAAACTGAAACATTATGGCAAACACAGGCAAAACAGTAGCCACTTTATTGATCGGAGCAGCAGTAGGTGCTGCAGTAGGTTATGTACTCGCTACAGACAAAGATTCACGCACCGAAAAAATGGAAAAGCTGAAAGATCGCCTCAGCAGCCTGAGATCTAAATTCAGCAAGAAAGGCCATGATCTGGAAGAAGAAATTTACAACGCTTAATCCCCTGGTTAGGACGTGGTAGATATCTTTAATAACTGGAAAGAAAAAATAACTCAGTACGTTGATCTGCGTTTTCAGTTGTTTAAACTGGAATTTATAGACCGTACGTCTAACGTACTGAGTTATATACTATTTACTTTCGCGATGCTGCTGTTTGCTATGGCAATCCTTATCTTTTTAGGTATTGGCCTCGGAGAATGGCTCTGCGAAGTATTGAATACGCGCACTGGTGGCTTCTTTGCAACAGCGGGTATTTATATCATATTCCTTCTTTTGCTGTTTGCAATACGCAAACACCTGATCCGGGCATTTTCCGGCATTTTTATCCGTGTGCTCACCGAAAATGGAGACGACCACGAGGATGAGGACGAAAAAGCCTGATCTTTTTTTCAATTACTCAATATTTTAACGGCCTGACATGAAACTTTATCCGAGAAAACTGCATACTGTTGGCGAGCTGAAAAAAGAAAAGCAGCGGCTTTTGAAACAGCGACGGGAGCTGGATAAAGAAGATCTGATTTCGTTTGACGATGTTTTGGGGTCTTTTGGTAGCATCGGCAATATCTTCCGAAAAAAGAAAAAGAAGAAAAAAGGCGATGGACTGGAAGGAAGCAAGACATCAATCAATTACATAGCGCTCATCACAGATTTGCTAAGCTCCGGCTTTGGAGTAAACACTTTAGTCGATATCGGCTGGCCGTTGCTATCTAAATTTTCCCCACAGATAAGAAAAAGTCTTTTCAAAGTTTCGAAAGAAGTACTCGGCGGTTACGCCAAATGGAAAGCAATAGAAATCGGGTACCGATTTGTGCGACGAATGCTCGCTAAAAAAACCGACTCTAGTTCCTCCAAAAGGAGGAGGACTGCCAACTCGAGCGTTGTCTACTGACAATTCACTTTTGTCATTCACTATTCACTTTTTCTGCTCCCGACTTTCTAATTTTGCCATTGATGCTTTATAAGCATTGTCACTGTCCATTCGCGAACTTTTGACTTTGACTTTTTAATTTATTCAGATGGCAGATATCTTAACGCACGAGGACGTGACATTGTTAGTCAATAGCTTTTACGACCGGGTAAAAAATGACGATATACTCGGGCCTATTTTCAATAATGTCATCGAGGATTGGTCGCATCATTTACCTAAGATGTACCGCTTCTGGGGCACGGTGTTATTTGGAGCACCTGGCTATTCCGGCAATGCTATTGCAACTCATATCGCCATCGATAAAAAGTTTCCATTACAGGCAGCGCATTACGACAGGTGGATCGGACTATGGAAAACTACAGTAGACAACCTGTTTGCCGGAGAAAAAGCCGAAGAAGCTAAAAAGCGCGGTATGCTTATGATCCAACTGATCAACCTGAAAGTTGACGACGCACACCATAAGAATTTCATCCAATAATACATCAGCCACCACGCCATGCATAGCTTCACCATTGCTGGTCGATATATCGATCTTTTTCAACGAAAAATTTTCCCTGCCGAAATCACTGTCACAGACGGTATCATCACCACGATCACCGAAAAAGAAGACGTACCCCAGCAGTATATTTTGCCAGGTTTTATTGATGCCCATGTGCATATCGAAAGTTCTATGCTGATACCCACGGCATTTGCACGGCTCGCAGTGGTACATGGCACCGTTGCCACTATCTCTGATCCGCATGAAATTGCCAATGTATGCGGCGTTCCTGGTGTGCAGTATATGATCGATAACAGTAAGGAAACGCCGTTTAAAATATTTTTCGGCGCACCGTCCTGCGTACCTGCTACATTTTTTGAAACAGCAGGTGCACACCTCGATGCGGCAACTGTGGCGGAATTGCTACAAAACCCCGATATCTGGTACCTCACCGAAATGATGAACTACCCGGGCGTACTCTTTAAAGATGAAGAGGTATTGGCAAAAATCGAAGCCGCAAAAAAAGTGAACAAACCGGTAGATGGCCATGCACCAGGATTGCGCGGAAAGCAGGCACGCGCCTATGCCGCTGCTGGCATTACTACCGATCATGAATGTTTCACATTGGAGGAAGCACTCGACAAGATTGAAGCGGGTATGCATATATTGATCCGAGAAGGCAGCGCCGCTAAAAATTTTGAGGCACTGGCGCCACTACTTCATACCCATCCCGATCGTGTGATGTTTTGCAGCGATGATAAACACCCCGACGATTTAGTAGTACACCATATTAATGCATTGGTAAAACGATCGCTGGCCAAGGGATACGACCTCTTCGATGTCTTAAATGCGGCCTGCGTTCATCCGGTACAGCATTATAAAATACCGGTAGGATTGTTGCGTGTCAATGATCCTGCCGATTTTATCGTAATCAATAACCCTGCACATTTCGACATACTGCAAACTTATATCGGCGGACAGCTGGTAGCTGAAAAAGGGCGTTCATTATTGCCTTTGCAAACGGCCGATGTGATCAATAATTTCAAAGCATTACCGAAACAACCGGCGCAATTTGCATTACCGGCAAAAACGCCAAATCCTAAAATCCGCGTCATAGAGGCTGTGGAAGGTCAGCTGGTAACAAATGAACTGCATCTGGATGGCAAAGTCGAAAACGGGTTGCTGGTAAGCGATGCAGCAAATGATATTTTAAAAATTGCCGTCGTGAATCGCTACGAATCCGACGCGCCGATTGCAACCGCATTCATTAAAAACTTTGGTTTAAAACAAGGCGCTTTAGCCTCCACAGTTGGGCACGATTGCCACAACATTATTGCCGTAGGTGTAGATGATGATTCCCTTTGTGCGGCAGTGAATGAACTGATTAAAACCAAGGGCGGTATTGCGGTAGCTGAAAACGCGCAGCAGGTATCCAGCATGTCGCTTCCCGTTGCAGGACTGATGACAACCGGCGATGGCTACGAAGTGGCTGCACAATACGCGGCAATCGACGCAAAAGCGAAACTGCTGGGAACGAAACTGCATGCGCCCTTTATGACCTTGTCGTTTATGGCATTGCTCGTAATTCCCGCTTTAAAACTCAGTGATAAAGGACTCTTTGACGGACAGAAATTCTCGTTTACAGACGTCGAGATGGCCGATGCCTGATTGGGTGCGTCTTTGATCTATTATCAAAGTCTAACTCAAACTTGGTGGTAATATTCAATAAAAAAGGTAGCGACAATGCTACCTTTTTTATTACTTAACCCGGAACGGGTATACCCTGTGTTTTTTAACCTGAATTCTTCTGTTAGTTTTTATATGCCTTCAATGCCGCTTCCAGGCAATCCATTGCCGCGTCGATGTCTTCTAAATTCAGTACATATGCAAGACGGACTTCATTATGGCCTTTACCGGTAGTAGCGTAAAAACCTGAACCCGGGGCCATCATTACCGTTGCCCCGTTATGGGAAAATTCTTCCAGCAACCACTGGCAGAATTTATCGCTATTGTCTATCGGCAGCTTTGCCATTGCATAAAACGCACCGCCCGGCATCGGACAAGTAACACCTTCCATCGCTTGCAAGCGCTTTACCAGCAAATCACGACGGGAATTATATTCTGCATGTACTTCGTCAAAATAATCAGCAGGCAGATCTACTGCGGCTTCGCCGAGAATCTGGGCAAACGTTGGCGGGCTCAGACGCGCCTGTGCAAATTTCATGGCGGCATCCAGCACCTGCTGGTTTTTGGTAACGAACGCACCGATACGACCGCCACAAGCACTGTAGCGTTTAGAGATCGTATCCATCAGGATCACGTTTTCTTCCAGGCCTTCCAGCGTTAATGCAGAAATATGTTTACGACCGTCGTAGCAAAATTCACGGTAAGCTTCATCGCTAAACAGGAACAGATCGTGCTTCAGACAAATTTCTTTCAGTATTTCCAGCTCTTCTTTGCTGTACAAATAACCGGTTGGGTTATTGGGGTTACAGATCATAATAGCTTTGGTACGAGGCGTGATCGCTTTTTCGAAAGCCTCGATCGGCGGCAATGCGAAGCCTTCTTCAATTGTAGAAGGAATGGGCACTACACGTACTTCCGCGCTAACCGCAAAACCATTATAATTTGCATAAAATGGTTCCGGAATAATGATTTCATCACCCGGATCCATACAACTTTGAATCGCGAAAGCAATTGCTTCCGAACCACCGGTCGTAACGATTACCTGATTGTGATTAATCTCGATATCATTGCGTTTGTAGTATGCTACCAGTTTTTTGCGATAGCTTTCGAACCCTGCGCTATGGCTGTATTCCAACACTTTGATGTCCGCATCTTTTACAGCCTGCAAAATAGAATGCGGTGTTTCTATATCCGGCTGACCGATGTTAAGGTGAAATACTTTTGTACCTCTTTTCTTGGCAGCTTCGGCAAATGGCACGAGCTTACGTATCGGAGATGGTGGCATTTGCGCACCACGGTGTGATATTACTGGCATGGGCGCAAAATTAGTGGTTTCGTCCATTATTTCAATTGACCTTTAATAATGGACAAGACGCCGTTGTCAATTAAAATGCGTCCGGATTTTTCGGCTATGCTTACGCAATATGAATAATTGCCAATTGTCCCACCGTCAACTGTTATTTAGCTGTAGAATCGCTGGCTTTTACCACATAACCTTTGTAATGCAGCTCCGGGAGCGGAGTACCTGGCACCGCATTTGAATGTATAAAAACATCTTTCGAAAACTGCCCCAGTCTACCGGCAGTTTGATAAATAATGATAATTTCCCCCGTCTTCCCGGGCATTACCGGCGTTTTCGTCCAATCATGCGAGGCACAGGCGCAGGCGTCTGATGCAAACTGAATAAGCAGCGGCACATCACCTGTATTTTTAAATTTAAATACGTGCCGTGCGGTCGCACCTTCTGTCAGCAGCCCAAAATCATAGCTGTCTTCAATAAATTTTATCACCGCTCCTTTTGTTGTTTCCGAATGTTTTTGTGCAGATGCCCGGAGACAGGAAACGGAAATGAAAATGAATAATAGTAGTTGCCTCATTTTTTTGATAAAAGGCCGATCCTCTGCAACAGGCGAATCAGGTGTGATCTTATACTTATTTTCTGGCCGCCAACGTAAGTGCCACTTCTACATTGCAGCGTTTTTATACCTGTAACAGACAAAAACCGAGGAAGCAAACGTTGGCCGGTATCCACAAAAAAACCGGTCCTTTTGAGACCGGTCTGAAACATTATATACTAATGCGATTATTTTGCTGGAGTTGCAGGTGCCGGCGCTGCTGCTGCAGCTTGTACGGTGCCTTTAATATGCAGTTCGTAGCGTTCTTTTTCTGATACTGCGTTAGATACGATATAGATATCTTTTGTGAAAGGACCTACACGACCTTGTGTATTGTAGTGTACCACAATTTTACCTTTTTTACCAGGCAGAATTGGTTCTTTAGGCCATTCTGGAGTAGTACAACCGCAAGAAGCGCTTGCGCTCTGGATAATCAACGGTTCTTTACCTACGTTTTTGAATTCGAAAGTAGTTTCAGCAACCGGACCTTCTTTGATTGTGCCAAAATCGTGAGTTTCTTCCTGGAACTTGAATTTTGGAGCGTTTTTGTTGTCTTTAGCAGCCGAAGCAGCTTGCTGCGGAGTAGCAGCAGGAGCCTGGGCGTTTACGCCATAGGCAGCAACAGCCAGAAAAAGGGTTACAAACAATTTTTTCATAGACTTTGTTTTGTTTTTTATTCTTTGGAACGGCAATTTAACAGATATTCAATTACAAATGCAATTTTTTCTCCTGTCGCCGATCCCGTTTTGTTTAGTTTGTTTTAATCATTGAGCTGTTTTCAGGCACTGAGCTAGTTGGTGCTTTCTCCACAGTTCCTTTGATAGTCAACACCTTAGTACCTGCATTAGAAACTACCGTCAGCGTTTTGGTAAACTGACCAGGGCGACCTGAAGTATTGTATGAGGCCTTGATGATACCTGTTTTACCCGGAGCGATCGGCTCTTTTGAATAAGAAGGCGTTGTACATCCACAGGATGGTTGTACGCGCTGGATAATAATCGGTTCTTTACCGGTGTTTTTGAAAGTGAATTCATAATCGGCAGTAGGGCCCTCTTGCACATCGCCAAAATCATGATTGTCTGCAACGAAGCTCATATTGTCTGCAGTGAGCGTTGTCGTTGCAGCCGCCGTAGTTGTGGTTTGTACCGTTTTTTTGTCCTGCGCAAAAACAGCACCGGTGGTCATCACTGCGAGGCCGAGAGAAAGGATCACTTTTTTCATTTTATTTCTATTTATTGTGTGCAATTTAAAAAAGCCTTCAGAAATTAATTTCAATTCTTCCGTCGGATTTACAAATTTAAATAGCGAACTTATTAATTCACCATATTTCTATTCAGGAGACGGCAATTTTAACGTTAATGGCTGGGCTTTAACGATTGTTTTTAGCGTTAAACCTGTGTTAAGACTCCGGGAATAGTATTTTTGCACCCGATGCCCAAATTTTTGATCATACAAACAGCCTTTATCGGCGATGTGGTATTGGCTACCGCCGTGGTGGAAAAGCTTCATGCTTTTTACCCGGATGCTGCCATTGATTTCCTGTTGCGCAAAGGGAATGAAAACCTGCTGCAAGGCAATCCGCATGTCCGCACCGTACTGATCTGGGATAAAAAACAGCAAAAACAGCGCAATCTCTGGAAAATTGCTATGCAAGTGCGTGCGGAGCAATACGATTATGTAATTAATCTGCACCGCTTCGCTGCTTCCGGCCTCATTACACTTTTATCAGGTGCTAAACACAGGATCGGGTTCGATAAAAATCCCTTGTCCTTTGCTTATACCAAAAAGGTCAAGCATATTATCTCTGATCCATATTCGCCAGATCCAATTCATGAAACGGATCGGAATCAATTACTGATCGCAGACTTCACAGACAGCAAAGCCGCTTTCCCGGCGCTTTTCCCGTCTACAACCGACTATGAAAAAGTAAAGCCATTACAGTTGCAGCCTTATATCTGCATCGCCCCGTCTTCGGTTTGGTTTACGAAACAATTTCCGGTAGAAAAATGGACTGATCTCCTTGATGAATTACCCGAGCAATTTCGCGTGTACATGCTGGGTGGCCCTGGCGGCGATCAGCAAATAGCCGAAGCGATCTTGTCCCGAACCAAACATAAAAACGCAGAAAGCCTTTGCGGCAAACTGAGCTTTCTTCAATCCGCCGCCTTGCAACAAGGGGCTCTGATGAATTATGTAAATGACTCAGCGCCGTTACATTTTTGCTCTGCGGTAAATGCGCCGGTAACGGCAGTTTATTGCTCCACGGTGCCTGCATTTGGTTTTGGCCCTGTACGAGAAAACGGCCGGATTGTGGAAATTGCAGAAAAATTATATTGTCGCCCGTGTGGATTGCACGGCCGCAAAGCTTGTCCGGAAGGGCATTTTCGCTGCGCAATGGAAATTACAAATCAACAACTGCTCGCATGGACTTCGAAAACGATATAAAAAATTGTATCCAGGCACTGGAAAATGGTGAAACGATCCTTTACCCTACCGATACGGTTTGGGGAATTGGTTGTGATGCGCTGAACGAAGCAGCAATTGAGCGTGTGTTTGCATTAAAACACCGCCCAAAAGAAAAAAGCCTGATTGTATTACTGGCAGATGCCCGTGATATCATTCAATATATCGCCGCACCACACCCAGACATTATTGATATCGTAGAAAATTTTGAAACGCCCACTACGGTTATCTATGAAGGTGCTATCGGCTTTCCGGAAAACCTGGTACATGAAAACGGTTCGGTAGCCATACGTGTTACAAACGATCCTTTCTGCAAAGCATTGATCAAACGTTTTCGCAAGCCCATTGTTTCTACGTCTGCCAATTTAAGCGGGGAACCTACAGCTGCTTTTTTCAGCCAGATTGCTGAGGAGGTTAAACAAAATGCAGGTTATGTAGTACACTATCGCCAGGATGACGAAACACCCCGAACGCCTTCGCAAATCATTAAAATAGATGATGGGGGAAATATTACCAGACTACGTTAATTCGTTATCTGCTTTTTGACTTTTTAATTTTGACTTTTTAATTATACGATGGATATTGTTTGTACTCCGGAAGAACAGAAATTACTTGGGCAGATCGGAAGCGCTGCACAGAAACTAAATGTACCCTGTTACCTGATCGGAGGATTTGTGCGTGATAAAATTATTGGCCGGAATACCAAAGATGCAGACATTGTTTGTGTAGGTGACGGCATAGCATTGGCTCATGAAGTAGCGGCGCTTTTCCAACCAAAACTGAAAGTCAATTTTTTCAAAAATTTCGGTACCGCTCAAATCAAACTGGGCAATGGATTTGAAGTGGAATTTGTCGGCGCCCGTAAAGAATCTTACCGCGAACATTCCCGGAAACCGGACGTAGCGCTCGGCACTTTGCAGGATGATCAAAACCGTCGCGATTTTACGATCAATGCAATGGCCATTAGCCTCAATAAGGAAGACTATGGCACCTTAGTGGATCCGTTTAACGGACTTCACGACCTGGAACATAAAATACTGCGCACGCCACTTGATCCGGATATAACATTTTCGGATGATCCGCTACGGATGATGCGCTGCATCCGTTTTGCCACACAACTCGGTTTTTACATTTTCCCGGAAACATTCGATGCAATCAAACGGAATAAACATCGGCTGAAAATTGTGTCGCAGGAAAGGATTACCGACGAACTGAATAAGATCATGAATGCGCCTATACCTTCTATCGGCTTCGACCTCTTGTTCCGTACAGAATTATTGCAGGAGTTTTTCCCTGCGCTTGCGGATCTTGCCGGCACTGAAATGATCGAAGGTAAAGGTCATAAAGACAATTTTTATCACACATTGCAGGTGCTCGACAATGTAGCCGCGCGCAGCAATGACCTCTGGCTACGCTGGGCGGCGTTACTGCACGATATTGGCAAGCCTGCTACCAAACGTTTCGAACCCGGCACCGGCTGGACTTTTCATGGTCATGATGCGGTAGGCGAACGTATGACGATCAAAATTTTCCGTCAGCTCCGTTTGCCGCAAAATGAAAAGATGAAGTATGTCGCCAAATTAGTGGCGCTGCATCTTCGTCCTATCAGTCTTTCCAAAGAGGACATCACCGATTCTGCCATGCGCCGCCTGCTCTTTGATGCGGGTGACGATATCGATGATCTGATGGTGCTGTGCGAAAGCGATATCACTTCCAAAAACAAACAGAAAGTGAAGCGTTTCCTGGCCAATTTCGAGATCGTAAAAGTGCGACTGAAAGAAGTGGAGGAAAAGGACAAGATCCGCAACTGGCAGCCGCCGATCGACGGCGCCGAAATCATGAAAATATTCAACCTGAGTCCGTCTCGTGAAGTGGGTGTTATAAAAACAGCCGTACGGGAGGCGATCCTCGACGGGCATATCGCCAATACATACGAAGCGGCTTATGCATTTATGCTGGAGAAAGCGGCCGAATTGGGATTGAAGCCGGGCAACGGTCAGTCGTGAATGGTCCATGTGTGTAGCGAGTAGCTGCCCCTGCATATTTTGATTTTATAATTACAAATACCGATAAATGAACGTTCGTCAATTATTTCAACAGCGTGTCGCACAGACTTCACCGGCCCCGGTTGGATTGCACATAACCAAAGCGGAAGGCAATTACCTGTATGATGATGAAGGCAAGGCTTATCTTGATTTAATTGGCGGTATCAGCGTTTGTAATATCGGGCATCGTCATCCTAAAGTGGTGGCTGCAATCAAGCATCAGGCAGATCAATACCTGCATATTATGGTGTATGGCGAACTGATCCAGACACCGCAGGTGGCTTACGCCAACCTGATTGCAGAAAACATGCCCGCTTTATTAAATTGTGTGTATTTCACCAATTCAGGTGCAGAAGCTACGGAAGGCGCGCTGAAACTGGCGCGCCGCCTAACCGGCCGTCCGGATATCATCAGCTGTATCAACAGCTATCACGGCGCTACCTTAGGCGCACTCAGTGTAATGGGTGATGAATATTGGCGCAATGCATTTAGGCCGTTGATGCCGGGCGTGCGTCGCTTCCATTATAATTCGCAGGCACTCATCGATGCCATCGATACACACACCGGCTGCGTATTAATAGAAACCGTACAAGCCGAAGCGGGAGTCATTGAACCAAACATCGAATGGCTGCAAAAGCTGCGGGCAAAATGCACAGAAATGGGCGCATTGCTGATTTTCGACGAAATACAATGTGGCTTTGGGCGTACCGGAAAATTGTGGGGATTTGAACATTATGGCGTCGTGCCAGATGTAGTCTTGCTGGGCAAAGCCCTGGGCGCGGGCATGCCGATGGGCGCATTTGTTTCTTCGTTTGAAAACATGTGGTCATTTACCGAAAACCCGGTACTTGGACATATCACCACATTTGGCGGACATCCGGTAAGCTGTGCTGCCGGCATGGCGGGAATGCAGGCTTTACTGGAAGAAAAATTGATTGATACGGTTAGCTCGAAAGAAAAATTATTCAGAGAATTATTGGTTCATCCGGCAATCAAAGCGGTGCGCAGTAAAGGTTTGCTGATGGCGGTAGAAGTTGCGGACATGAATAAAGTACTGACCACACTTGAAAAAGCGATGAAGAAAGGTCTGTTCTCCGATTGGTTTTTATTCGCGTCTAATTGTATTCGCATTGCACCACCACTGACGATTACAGAAGAAGAGATCCGGAAAGCGTGTGAGATTTTATTGAGTTGCCTGTAGCATTACAAGTTTGGTGAATGGTGTATTGTCTGTTGTGCGTATTCCTGTTTACACCTACCTATGCTATAGCACGATGTCTCCGACCACGCAAAATTCACACAGAAATTTACTATTTCGCTTGAAAATATGATTTGTATTTGTAATTTTTACATTTATAAATACAAAACCATGATTACAGTAAATACCAACTGCATCAACCTCATTAAGAAATTCGAAGGTTTGGAACTGAAACCCTATCACGGCGCTGCCGATCGTGCCAATGTATTTACCATCGGCTATGGTACTATTCAATATCCACCCACCTATATGGGCGGTAAAGCTGTAGCACTGAGCGATCCGGCTATTACAGAACAACAGGCTACCAGTTTCCTGACATATGAAGTGACCCAAAAAGCACAGCAAATCGATCTTTTACTTCGCGATGATCTTACACCCAACCAATTTGGCGCCCTGATTTCATTCGCTTACAATCTCGGCGCCGGCTCGCTAAAGCAAAGCACGCTGCGCGCTAAAGTGAACGCCAATCCAAAAGATCCAAGCATCAGGAATGAGTTTATGAAATGGGTGTATGCCAATGGCAAAAAAGTAAACGGTTTAGTAACACGCCGGCAGGCTGAAGCCGATTTGTATTTCACGCCTTAACCTTAACTTCAGGCATGTTATCTTCTTTTTCGAGCATTATCATAACAGCAAGTGCATTTTTATGCCTTGCTTTTTTTCGTACCAATGCGCAACGGGTGGCGCTTCCTTCCGGCCTCGACAATGGACGGTACGAATACTCCGGACTTGCGGTTTACGGGAACCGGGGACTTTTGCTGCTGCCGCAACATGCTGATAAAATAAAGGATACTAATGTCTCGCAAATACAGGCTTTATCTTTAAGAAAAACAAATCCGGCAAAACATCAGACGTTTGCACGAAGTGATGTGCATGCTATTAAAATAAACGATCCCAGGCACTTGCTTGACGTAAAAAATTCAGAAGGTTTTGAAGCGATCACCGTTGTCGGTCACGACGTGTATTTGTCGATGGAAACAACTGCTGAAACTGAAGATTCCTGTTTTTTGTTTAAAGGCGAGCTTAAAAAAGAAGCGATCACAATCCGCCAGAGAATAGGGTTACCGCATCTGAAAAACTGCAGCGGCCAGCCCCTCGGTAACGCAGGTTATGAAAGCCTTACCTATCTGCCGAAAGAAAAAAAGCTACTCGCTATCTACGAATATGAGGGTGAAGCAAATAAACCAGCAGGCTTTAAAGTGGATCCGAAATTTCAAAAACCGGCAACCCCTGTTTATCTCGACAAACCTTTGTGTTTTCGTATCACGGATATCCAGGCAACTAAGACTGGCGGCTATTTTGGTGTGAATGTTTGTTATGAAGGAACCATGAAAGACGACAATTACCTCGCCTGCCATTGCAGTTCCGACAACCGGGATGTAAATGCTGTGATGGAGGGAAAAATGCGGAGCTTCTCGCAGATTATTGCCTTTACACCAGTCAATGATTCGATTTATCATTGGGAGCACTTCAGGAATATCGATGCTTCGATGCCGGTGAACTGGGAAGGCTTTGTTATGGTGGGTGACCGGTTCCTGCTCATCAATGACACCAATAACGCACAGAACAAAAAAAATCCGAACAGTAGTACTTATTTCATTTCTATCCCTGCGAAAAAAGACTAAAGGTTTTTGACAAAAAAACGGAGCCCCACAAGAATGCGGGGCTCCTCTTTAATCCCTAAAACAATAGATGATGATTTTCTCAGTGCAGGGTAATATTATACGTGTGCCCATTTACGGTATAAGTAGCCAACGCGTCGCAAGTACCAGTTCCATAATCAAGCACCCGGGCATTTCCATTGGCCGGTGTCACTTGTACGGTTCCCTGTTCAATCCATTTACAATTCAATGCAATGACCAATGGTGAGGTAATGTCGACGGTTACAACATTTCCATTGGCGCGGGTAATAGATCCGCTGCCGGAAACATTGTACACATCGTCGTTCCATTGCGGCGTGCTGTAGCCAGCTACCCAGGTGCGGGTACGTGTGGTGGTCCAGCTGATGGTGCCGTTATTATTGGCCAGTACTACACCACCATTTATCTGGATATTATAATAAGGCTGTCCGCTGCTGTTGGCGCCCATATTGGTCACCGTTTTTGTACCGGTCAGTTGATTGTCGTTTACGAAGTAGTTGCTAAAACTGATGGTGTGGACCGAGCCGCTGTCTTTATAATGGCCGGTGTAAGAAACAATAATTTCCCCGCGTCGGTAATTACCATCCTGGCAAAGGCAATTAGTAGTCCCAAAATCAATAGTAATCGTATGCGGAACAGCAATTGTGTCGTGTGTAACAGTGGCACACCCGCCTAATACAGAACCGCCAAGCAGTCTCAGGTTAGTACTCCCGGTTGTACCGGCTTCATCAGCGATCGACTGTACGTCGCTAAAACTCTTTTCGAGCGTGGACTGATCAGAAGCAACACCGGCTTCCTGATCTATTTGCTTTACGTCATCGCCCGATGTTTTGTGGCAGGCGGTAAATGTAAAAATGCCGACTGTGACGAGCGCCGTACTCAAGAATAAGAATTTGGGGCTTCTCATAATGTGTAATTTCCATCTAAGACCTGCTATTAATCCATAGGTTTAATTTTAATCTGACTTTATAAACAATATTTTTTCACCGGTAAAAATACCTGCCTGTACTACCTTTTTCAGTGCGTCGAAATGCTACCGGAAGGCCCCAAAAGAGCTTACGGAAATTTCTTTGTGCCTGCCCGGCAACGGAACAGGATAAAAAGAAATTAATAACTACTTTTGAGCCGGTTTTTTAGAACATATTTTTTATGCAAATCACCATAATAGGTACCGGATACGTAGGTTTAGTGACTGGCACATGTTTTGCCGAAACAGGCAACAATGTTGTATGTGTGGACATTAACGAGGAAAAAGTAAAACAGCTTCGTGCCGGAAAATCACCGATCTATGAGCCTGGTCTCGATACTTTGCTGGAACGCAATATTAAAGAACAACGCATCAGCTTTACCACTTCTATTAAAGAAGGTGTGGCACACGGCCAGATCATCTTCCTGGCTTTGCCGACGCCGCCGGGTAAAGACGGCGCTGCCGACCTCCAATTTGTACTGGATGTAGCCAGCCAACTCAGCACTATTATCACCGATTACAAGGTGATTGTAAATAAAAGCACGGTACCTGTCGGCACTGCCGAAAAAGTAGCTAACGTATTGGCACTGAACCTCGACCGTTCTTTGTTCGATGTAGTTTCCAACCCGGAATTTCTGCGTGAAGGCGTAGCGGTGGAAGACTTCCTGAAACCAGACCGCGTGGTGATCGGTACGAATTCCGAGAAAGCACGTAAACTGATGGATGAGCTGTATCAGCCATTTGTACGCCAGGGCAACCCGATCTATTATATGGATGAGCGTTCTTCCGAAATGACCAAATATGCCGGCAACGCTTATCTCGCCATGCGTATTTCATTCATGAATGAAATGGCTAACCTCTGTGAAAAAGTTGGTGCGAATGTAGACATGGTGCGCGTAGGTATCGGCAGCGATTCCCGCATTGGCAAACGATTCCTGTTTCCGGGCGTTGGTTATGGCGGCAGTTGCTTCCCTAAAGACGTAAAGGCATTGGCGCAAACCGCTACCGAATATGACTACGATTTCCAGATCGTTCGTACCGTAATGAAAGTAAATGACCGTCAAAAAACGATTCTCGGAAAAAAGATCACCGAATACTATGGCAGTGACCTTTCCGGTAAAACGTTCGCGTTATGGGGTCTGGCATTCAAGCCGGAAACAGATGATATCCGTGAAGCTCCGGCTTTGGAGCTGATTGACGAATTGCTGAAAGCAGGTGCAACCGTGCGGGCATTCGATCCGGAAGCGATGGATAATGTTCGTCGTATCTACGGGACAAAAGTGCATTTTGCCGAAAATATGTACGCAGCGCTGGAAGGGGCTCATGGTCTCGTAATCGTTACCGAATGGAGTGAGTTCCGCAATCCGGATTTTGACCGTATCGGCGAAATGCTGGTGCACCCGGCTATCTTCGACGGCAGAAATGTTTACAGTCTGGAGAAAATGGAAGAACTCGGCTTTTACTACGAAAGTATGGGACGCAAAACGGTTCATGCGCAAATCCATGATGAGCTGGAACAACCCAAAGAAACGCTGATCCGCGACAGAGGTGCGAACGATTAATTAATGCACAATTGACAATTGACGTATAACCAGGTTGTCGCACAAGGAGAAGAAGGGCTAATAAGGCTCGCAGCAGGATAATTAAAAAATTAAAAACAATAATAAAACGAATGGCTAAACGTGTACTGATTACCGGTGCCGCCGGTTTTTTAGGTTCTCATCTTTGTGACCGCTTCCTGGCAGAAGGCTACGAAGTGATCGGGATGGACAATCTCCTGACGGGGAATATCAAAAACATTGAACACCTGTTTCCGCTGAAGGAGTTTACTTTTTACAACCACGATGTAACCAAATTTGTACACGTACCGGGTGATATCGATTATATTTTGCATTTCGCTTCTCCGGCCAGTCCGATCGACTATCTGAAAATGCCGATCCAGACGCTGAAAGTAGGCGCTCTTGGTACGCATAATCTGCTCGGCCTTGCGAAAGCTAAAGGTGCTCGCATTCTGGTTGCCTCTACTTCCGAAGTTTATGGCGACCCGCTGGTGCATCCGCAGCAGGAAGAATATTGGGGCAATGTTAACCCGATTGGTCCACGTGGTGTGTACGACGAAGCAAAGCGCTTTATGGAAAGCATCACTATGGCCTACCATACTTTCCACGGTGTGCAGACCCGTATCATCCGCATTTTCAATACCTACGGTCCGCGTATGCGACTCGATGACGGCCGTGCATTGCCAACGTTCATGAGCCAGGCGCTGCGTGGCGAAAACGTAACCGTTTACGGAGATGGTTCACAAACACGTTCTTTCTGTTATGTTGATGACCTCGTGGATGGCATTTACCGCTTGTTGTTGTCTGATTACACCAAACCGGTAAATATCGGTAACCCGGCAGAGATCACACTGAAGCAGTTTGCAGAAGAAGTGGTGGCGCTTTGTGGTTCTGAATCGAAGATTGTTTACGAACCGCTGCCGCAAGATGATCCGAAACAACGTCAGCCAGACATTACTAAAGCAAAAGCCATACTTGGCTGGGAGCCGAAAGTGGATCGCGCGGAGGGCTTGAGACGAACTTTAGAATATTTTAAGAAACATATTTAGTAAAGGAGCGCCCCGGCGCTCTTTTTTATTGGTAGCTGATTTTTCGATGTCTGATTTCTGCTCACGTGGACACAAAGGCATGGGGCAACAATTATTACGCGCACCACGCGACGAAGGGGCAATCTGCACAAAAATAGGGCAACAAATTCCCTGCAGATTTGTCCAATAAGTAGTACTGTAGAAGAACGGAGCGTCGCAACTATGTGCGACCGGAGTAAAAAAGTCCATTGCAAAAATTAAAACACGCGCGTTTTTTCCGGCGCGAAATCAGATCCCCACTTCGTCGTTCCTCCTCATCGGGATGACCCATGAGGTTGTACAATCCACATTAAATAGTACCCACGCGGGTCATTGCGATGACCCACATCTTTTATTACTCAGCGCGATGTATAATTCCAAGGGTCTTCGCGGGGAGTTACCCAACAGCAAAGCTGTAGGAATGACGTGGCGATCCGATTTCGCGCCGGAAGAGGTTGTACAATCCACATTAAATAGCACCAACGCGGGTCATTGCGATGACCTACATCTTTTATTACTCAGCGCGGTGTATAACCCGAAGGGTCTTCGCGAGGTGTTACCCAACAGCAAAGCTATAGGAATGACGTGGCGATCCGATTTCGCGCCGGAAGAGGTTGTACAATCCACATTAAATAGCACCGACGCGGGTCATTGCGATGACCCACATCTTTTATTACCCAGCGCGGTGTATAATCCCACGGGTCTTCGCGAGGTATTACCCAACAGCAAAGCTGTAGGAACGACGTGGCGATCCGATTTCGCGCCGGAAAATGCTGTTACCGCATAGAATAAACACACATCCTGCCAATCTCTTTTGATTGCGGCACCGTGTGGTTAAGCAATCGCAACTTCGAGGTTTTGACTTTTTTATTTACTTCACCAGTCCATTCTCCAGCGCCATTACGCCGGTTTCTGCAAGTTTCAGATTATACGCAGTAGTGTAAAGCCTTACCAGCGCAGTCACATAATCGTTTTCTGCCTGCCGGGCCTCTAATGTGGTTGCAATGCCGACGCGAAAACGTTCTTTCTGGATAAAGAGATTTTCCCGGGCATATTTAATGTTTTCAGACTCCAGCTTGTAAGCGCCAACGGCCAGTACATAAGTATTCCAGGCAGTACGGTATTGACGGCCAAAATCGGTTTCCTGCTTTTCATAATTCAGTTCATCCCGAAAAGCTTGCAATGATGCCACTTTCGACTGGCGTCGCAGATTTCCGCCCTGAAAAATAGGCACATTCAGATTTAAGGATCCGCTTGGCCCGTAGGCTCGTGTAAAAAGTGCAAACCCTGTTTGGCTGGTACTTCTGCTATAATTGTATCCTCCATTGGCTACGAGCGAAGGTAACATGTAAGTCTTCTGGATCCTGGCGTTCATATGGGATATGTCCACGTATTTGCGTGCTGCAGCCAAACTGAAATTTACGTCTTTCAGCAGGTCTTTATCTTTTGGCTCCAACTGCATTTCAGAGATCAGTGTATCGTCTACCACCCAATTGGTATAGGCATCTACGCCCATCAATACGTTAAGTGTACCAAAAGAAGCATTGATATTGGCTACCTGGTACATTGAATCGGATTGGCGCGCATTATAATCGACCCGCGCCTGCAGCCAATCCGTTTTGGGCGAAGCACCCGTTTCAAATTTTGCCTGAGACAAATTCATGCGCACCATCGCCAAGGACAAAGCGGTATCGATGGCTACTCTTTGCTGATACTGGTAAACCAGCTGCGCATATGCCTGAATCACCTGCGCAACGGTTGCCTGTACCTGTGCTTTCAGCGCCAGGTCAGCATAGTCTTCCTGCTCGTTCAGTTGTTTTTTAACCAGAAACATCCGGGTGCCGTCAAATAAAGTCCAGCTTACATTGAGGCTACCCTGGTAAGAAGAAGAGCGGGCGTCTTTACGCTCCTGAGTACCGCCTGCCGCCAGTTCGGAATAAGTATTGGTACTACCGCCGTTCAATGCACCAGAACCATTCACATTGGGCAACATACCCGCGTTGCCCGCAGTATTATTTGTCGCAGCCTGCTGTTTGGAAACGGTCATCATCCGGATATCGAAGTTGTACTCCAGCGCACGCGCTATCGCATCCTGCAGGGTAAGCCGCTCCTGCGCCCGCAGGGCCGTTCCGGATAGCAGCATTACTATGATCAGAAATATTTTTCTCATTCTTTTCTTAGTCGTTCAGTTTTTCAATTGCAGAAGGCACCACTGTTTTTCTGCGTGATAAGAAGGTGTACATAACCGGTACAATCACCAATGAAAGTATCAGAGAGAACATGACCCCGCCCACAATTACAATGCCCAGTGGTATACGGCTGGTAGAAGCTGCGCCTAATGAAAGGGCCAATGGCAATGCACCAAATACCATCGCCAGGCTGGTCATCAGGATCGGACGCAAACGCATGGAGGCTGCGTAAATTGCTGCTTCCGTCTTCGGCGCTCCTTTTTCGCGGATATGATTGGCATATTCTACAATCAGGATACCGTTTTTCGTTACAAGCCCGATCAACATGATCATACCGATTTCAGAGAAAATATTGAGCGTTTGTCCGAACAAAGACAATGACAGCAACGCACCCGCAATCGCCAATGGCACCGTAAGCATGATGATCAGCGGATCAATAAAACTCTCGAACTGCGCGGCCAGGATCAGGTAGATCAACACCAGCGCCAGCAAGAAGGCAAAGGATGTATTGGACGAGCTTTCTACATAGTCTTGCGATGAACCCGACAGCGAAGTGGTAAAACTATCATCGATAATACCCTTCTGTTGCAGTTTTGCATAAATGGCCTGCATGGCTTTGATACCGTCACCAATGGTATGGCCGGGAGAAAGGTTGGCAGAAACTGTAGCCGATTTATAACGGTTGTAGTGATATATCTGCGAAGGACTCGTTGTCTCTTTTACCTGAACGATATTATCTATCGAAATAGCCTGGCCGCCTTTTGTGTGTACATAATATTGCTTCAGATCAATCGGCGCATCGCGGTAAGCGCGCAGCACCTGACCGATTACCTGGTACTGCTTGCCGCTGATAGTGAAATAACCCAGACGACCGTTACTCAAGGCAAATTGTAAGGTCTGTGAGACGTCCTGTACCGAAATACCCAATTGAGAGGCCTTTGCACGGTCTACGGTAATTGTCAGCTCTGGTTTATTAAATTTCAGATCCACATCCACACCCTGAAAAACCGGATTTTGATTGGCTTCATCGAGAAATTGCGGCAATGCCACTGCGAGTTTGTCAAAGTCGATATTCTGCAACACAAAGGCAATCGGGAATGCACTACCGCCACGTTGTACCGCAATTGTCTGCTCCTGTATCGCGAACGCACGGCCAAAATTCAGTTTTTGAAAATTCCGGTTTACTACTTGTACAATATCGTTTTGCGAGCGACTGCGCATGTTTGGTTCTACCAGTCTTACGTTGCCACGACCGGTATTTATAGCACCGGTACCGCCATTGCCAGGTGAGGTAATGGAAAGAACGATCTGTTTTTCCGGAACACTATCCAAAAGCATGCCCACGATCTTGTCCATATACTTGTCCATAGCGTCGTACGAAGTACCTTCCGGGGCTGTCACCTGAAAGCTGAAGCGACTACGGTCTTCGAGCGGCGCCAATTCGCTTTTCATATTGATACCGATAAACCAGATCAGTACGAAACAAATGGCCATCGCTGCCAGCGCGATCCATTTCCGGCGCATGATCCAAACCAGTATTTTTTTATAACCGTGTTCCATCCCGGTAAAGAACGGTTCCGTTTTTAGATAAAACTTGGAAGGTTTGTGCACATCGCGGGTCATCAGTACATTGAGTACCGGGGTTAGGGTAAGTGACACAAATGCAGAGATCAAAACAGCGCCTGCCACCACAATACCAAATTCGCGGAACAACCGACCGGTAAAGCCCTGCAGAAATACAATCGGCAAGAACACAACCGCAAGTGTGATAGATGTAGAAATGACAGCGAAATAAATTTCTTCGCTACCTTCTCTTGCGGCACGATGCTTGTCCATGCCCTGTTCTATTTTTTTAAAGATATTTTCGGTGACTACAATACCATCATCCACCACCAGCCCTGTTGCCAGCACAATGGCCAGCAAAGTGAGGATATTAATGGTAAAGCCCATGATGTACATAATGAAAAATGCCCCGATAAGGCTCACGGGGATATCGATCAGTGGCCGGAAGGCTATAAGCCAATCGCGGAAGAAGAGATAGATAATGATGATCACCAGCGAGAAAGCGACAATCAGGGTTTCCTCCACCTCATCGATCGATTTTTTAATAAACGCTGTATTATCTAATGCGATGTCTACTTTAAAATCTTTCGGAATGTCTTTTTTAAGTTGGTCGTAACGTTTATAAAACTCGTCGGCAATGGCTACATAATTGGAACCCGGCTGTGGAATAACGGCTAGTGCAATCATCGGCACTCCGCTTTCTTTCAAAGCAGTTTCCTCGTTTTCCGGTCCCAAAACGGCTTCGCCGATATCATGAAGGTGAATATCGGTACTGTCCACGTTTTTTATGATCAGGCTGTTGAAATCCTGCTCGGTAAGCAATCGGCCATAAGTTCGCACGGAAAGCTCGGTGTGATAGCCAGCGATTTTACCGGAGGGCAACTCCACATTTTGATTGTTCAGCGCATTCTGGATATCCTGGAATGTAATCCCATAGCCCGACATCCGCACCGGGTCAAGCCAGAGCCGCATTGAAAACCGGCGTTGCCCCCAAATCTGGATACTACTGACGCCGGGAATCGTCTGCAGTTTTTCCACCAGAACGTTTTCACCATAATCGGAAAGTTCCATCACATTTTTGGTGGTACTCTGGACTGTCATGGACAGAATAGCCTGCGCGTTGGCATCGGCTTTACTGACTACCGGCGGCGCGTCTATATCCTGCGGCAGACTTCTGACTGCCTGCGATACTTTGTCGCGCACATCATTTGCAGCGGCTTCCAGATCGGTACCAAGATTAAACTCTACGGTAATATTACTGGCCCCCTGGGCGCTGGTAGAGGAAATCGTTTTGATGCCTGCAATACCGTTAATGGATTTTTCCAGGAGCTCGGTGATCTGCGACTCAATGATATCAGGATTGGCGCCCGCATAGGAGGTGCGCACGTTAATGATCGGAGGATCAATGGATGGATAATCGCGGATGCCCAGGAAATGGAAACCAATAGCGCCAAAAATAATGATGATGATATTGAGCACTATTGCCAGTACTGGTCTGCGAAGTGACAGCGAAGGTAAACTCATGCAATCTTGTTTGCTAAAAAAAAGCTTTTCAAATATACGCAGATAATGTACCTGCAAGGCCGTCATAGCTTGAACTGATGCGGAATTTCACCGATTATTCATATGCTGTGTCAGCGCGAAGTATAATAAGACCCCGGAAAACAACTAAGGTTAAAAGCAAAAAAATGCTAATGCGGCGGCTAATGCATGATTTTCGTGTTTTAATACAGACATTGGCAGTTTCAATTTTGTGTGTTACGCCAGAGCCGATTAACTTTGAGCTTCTAAAAAATTCTTAAAAAACCAACTATTATGGCACACTCTCTTCCTGCATTACCATATGCATTTGATGCGCTGGAGCCGCATATCGACGCGCAAACCATGCAAATTCACCATGACAAGCACCACCAGGCTTATGTAGACAACCTGAATAAGGCAATTGCCGGCACGGATGCTGAAAATCTTTCACTGGAAGATCTCATGGCTACTATTTCCAAATATCCGATGGCGGTACGCAACAACGGCGGCGGTCATTATAACCACTCGCTGTTTTGGGAAGTATTGGGCGCAAACGGCGGCCAACCTACCGGTGAACTGGCGGATGCGATCAACGCTGCATTTGGCTCGCTCGATGGTCTGAAAGAAAAAATGAACACAGCAGGTGCTACCCGTTTCGGCAGTGGCTGGGCCTGGCTGATTGTAAAAGACGGCAAACTGGACGTGTGCTCTACACCTAACCAGGACAATCCGCTGATGGATATTGCTGAAATAAAAGGCACACCTATCTTCGGTATCGATGTTTGGGAACATGCTTACTACCTGAAATATCAGAATAAACGTCCTGACTACCTGGGCGCTATCTGGAACGTAGTAAACTGGAATGAAGTAGCCAAACGTTTCAGCGCTGCTAAATAAAATAATCGTCGCTGCTTTTCTGATCTCTGATTTGAAACCGCGGAGCCGATGATAAAAACACAGGCCGTGATCTCACACCGTGGGGTCGCGGCTTTTTATTATTAATGACTGGTGCGCGCGTTTTAGCGCGTCCACTCCCCTACCCGGGCCGCCGCGTCGCGTGAATGTGCTTTCGACTTTTGATTTTTTAGGTAACTTTCGGCCATGGCGGGAACGACACCTATTTTTTTTCATAAAGGAGTAATGACAAAAGGCGCAGAAATCTGGCTGGATGAGGATACGGCGAAACATATCGTCCAGGTGCTGCGTATGGAAAACGGCGAGCAATTAAGACTAACTGACGGCGCCGGCATACTGGCAAACGCTACCATCACGAATACCCAGAAGAAAAAATGCAGTGTAGTACTGGACGAAGTAAAAAAATTTCAATCTGCGACTACGTCTTTGCATTTGTGTGTTGCCTTTACGAAAAACACAAGCCGCAACGAATGGCTCCTTGAAAAAGCCACAGAGCTAGGCGTGACTACTATCGTGCCGCTGATGGCAGCCCGCAGCGAACGGGAGCGGTTTCGTCATGATCGCTGGCAAAATATACTGGTCTCCGCAATGCTGCAGTCCCAACAATATTATTTACCCGAATTGTCGGAACCGGCAGAACTTCCAGCTGTCCTTAAACGTTTTGAGGCCATCGATCAGAAATTTATTGCGCATTGCATGAGCGAGCAAGAACGTACCTCGATTGCGACGGGTATGTTGCCTCATAAGAATACTTTAATATTTATCGGTCCGGAAGGGGATTTTACGCCAGAAGAAGTAGCTTTATGCATAGCACAAGGCTGCCAGCCGGTTGTAATGGGTGCAAACAGATTACGCACTGAAACGGCTGCTATGGCTGCTTGTGCTTATTTTAACATGATCCAGTAATGAAACTGCTTAAACTCGTCATACTACTCTGCCTGCTGCATGTAGGCGCCTGGGCACAGCCCATGAAGCTAGGCCTTCTTGTATACAACGGCGGCGGCGACTGGTATGCCAATCCTACTTCACTCAAAAATCTCGCTGCATTCTGCAATCAGCAATTACATACAAATCTGCAGGCACAGGAAGGGCAAGTAGCGGTAGGCAGCCCTGATATTTTCAACTACCCTTTTCTTCATATGACGGGTCACGGTCGTTGGGATCTTTCGGAAGCAGAAGCGCAAAACCTGCGTAAATACCTGGAAGCAGGCGGCTTTCTTCATATAGACGACAACTATGGCCTCGACCCGTACGTACGTCCGGCGCTGAAAAAAGTATTTCCGGAGCTGACGCTGGTAGAACTTCCGTTTACCCATCCGATCTACCATCAGAAATTTAATTTTCCCAATGGCTTGCCGAAAATTCATGAGCACGATAATAAACCGCCGAAAGGCTATGGATTGATCTACAAAGGACGCCTGGTATGCTTTTATTCTTATGAATGCGATCTGGGTGATGGCTGGGAAGATTTCGACGTACACCATGATCCGCCGGAAAAACACCTTGCGGCCTTGCAAATGGGCGCTAATATTATAGAGTACGTGTTTAATAACAGCTATCAGTAAATGATTCCCGGCGTGGTAAACGAGCAAGTTGGCAATACTTTTCAAAAATCTGCGGGCAATTTGCTGTGGAATCTTTTCTTTACGGTCACCATTTTATTCCTGAATGGCTACCGTTATGGCGGCGGCGATATGGAAGAGCATTTGCCGCAGGTATTTAAAAAGCTCAATCCCAGGTTATATCCTTACGACTACTTCGTTGTTCCTGCCACAGCACATTTCACGATCCGTACCGTTTATGTAAATACAATCAGCTTCTTTTCACAGTTACTGTCCGTTCCCACGGTTTGTTTTACGTTTTATGTGATCTGCACGTTCTGCATTGTTTGGTATACCAGGAAAATCACGGCTTTCTTTTTTAAAGATCCTTATTCGTCATTTCTTTCGCCCATACTGGTTCTTATCTTTTTGCATCGCTGGACGGTTGGATATAATCAATTGCTGGATTATGAACTTACCTGTTCCGTATTCGCATCTGCCTTCTGTGTGCCCGCTGTCTATTATTTCTTAAAAGAAAAATATGCATTGGCCGGGATGCTGCTGGGATTCGCGAGTCTGTATCAATTGCTGGAAGGCCTGCAGTTGTACGGCATTTTGATACTGCTCATTTTACTGATTCCACAGGAAAAAAGGTGGCGGCATATCGGCGCAATGTCGGCTGCCTATGTTGCAGCGGGAAGCGTCACTTTGGTTCCGATCTTTTACCGGCAATTTTTTATGCCGCATGCCACCGCGGACATGAAGCGGTTTTATGAAATATTTGTAGACACACAGGGACATTACCGCGCCAGTGCTTTTCCGCTGCCGGATTATCTCCGTTGCGCCGGCCTGCTTGTATTTGCTTCCGCATTACTTATTATCAACAAAAGCAACAATCTCCGATTTTTTGTCACATTGAGCGGCATCATCCTCGCAGGATGTGCGGTTTATTTTTGTGCTACCGAATTATTTAACTGGAACGCGATCTATAAACTGCAATGGTTCAAAACGACCATCTGGCTTAACTTTTTCAGCATTTTAATGATAGCCGGCTATGCGGGCCAATTGCTATCGCGCCATATAAAAATGAACCTTTATCAGCCGGTGCTGATGATTTTGCTTTTTTGTGTGCTGATCTGGCAATGCCTTTTCGTATACAGCGTTCCGGGTATTATCCGTAAATCCTGGGCGGGGAAGTACATGATCGGGCCTTATTACCCACGAACAGATCTGACGCTGATGCATGAATGGATAGAAAAAAATATACCGACAGATGCTATCCTGCTTTCTATGCCTTTTGACGTCTCTATCCTTTGCCAGAGCAAGCGATCAACAGCTATTGGCAGCAGAGCCATTATTCATGAACCAGACTTTTACCTCGACTGGTACGACCGCTTTGCCCGCATTTACGCGCTTGATACCTGCAATGAACGCACTCCGTATATGCAACGCTTTATTCAATCTACCAGCAATTACAAAAACGAAACGAACCGGGAGCTCGCCGGTAAATGCAGGTTTGATTATCGTATTGCCCGGCTCGGCACACCAAGCTCCGCGGCAGATACGCTCAGCATCATACACATCGAAGGAAATTACGCACTTATCAAAAACGATACGACCCGAAATTAACGAGCTAAAACGCCAGCCTTGCCTGCACTTTACGCAGGTAGTCCATCGTAACTCCGCTCACCCGTTTTCTCTTTTCTTTGAAAGGAATCAGCATTACTTTTCCGATGCCGGTAAAAAAACCTTTTATATCCCAGTGTGTGTTTTTCAGGTATTGCAAGCTCCACATAAAAGCAGTAGAAACAAAGTACCGGGACGGCAGGTAGCGCCAGGCCACTTTCGATTTATTCAGCCATTGCATCTGTAGTTTTTGCGCATTCGGCTGTCTGCCTAAAGGCGATTCCTTGTGCTCAATCGTTACTTCATCATCATAACCGATAGTAAAACCTGCATCCAGTATCCGATAGCTGAGATCGTATTCTTCCATCCCGTAAAAAAAATCGGTTGGATACACGCCGGTAATATCCAGCACATCCCGCCGCATCAGGTGCGCACAGCCGATGTAATAAGAGGTCAGGAATTGTTTTTTGTCTTTATAGGCATCATATTTTTTATGCGGAAAGGCCGTAACCTGCACTTCTTTGGTATCATAATAGATGACCCGCAGATCAAAAACGGCAGTGTTGGCGCCCGCAAAAAAAGGCTTGTCGGGATAGCCGGCAATCCGTTGCAGATCGTCTGGTTTCAGAAACAATACATCATCGTCGATCACCAGCAACCACTTGCCTTGAGCCATCGTCATCAGCTTATTGCGACCGCGAGCAACACCGAGGTTCTCCCCGGACTGAATAAAATTAATCTTGAGGTCGGGCCTTTGGGCTATGTAATCTTTTACGGACTGGTAAGACACCGTAGATGCATTATCGAGCACCAAAACCTCGTCTAGCAAGGCTGTCGCATTGTTTTGCGTACCCAGGCTCTGCAATAATTCCAACAGATCAGCAGGACGGTTATAAGTGATAATTAAAATAGATATGCCATTACCCATGATCGCTAAAGATATTACTTTTCCGAAAGTCGCCCCGAGGGTTTCACACAAAGGCACGGAAGGAGCAAAGCGGCAAAGTTTTTTCTTACGGCGAACACAAAGGCGCAACGACGTATTAACCTATTAACGTATTAACCCATTAACTTTGCCTGATTAACGTTTTAATATGCGCATTTTAATGGTCTGCCTCGGCAATATCTGCCGGTCTCCGATTGCGGAAGGCGTGATGCAACAGAAAATCGATCAACATCATCTTGACTGGACAGTGGATTCTGCCGGCACTGAGTCTTATCATGTGGGCGAAGCGCCCCATCGTTTTTCTCAGAAAGTTTGTCAACTACATGGCATCGATATTTCCCATCAACGCGCAAGACGCTTTACTAAAGCGGATTTCAGGAATTACGATAAGATTTATGCAATGGCCAGGGATGTATATGATGAAATTGAAAACATCGGCGGGCTTAATGTCGATATGAGCAAAGTGATTTTGTTTCTCAACGAACTGAAACCTGACGGCAACGAGTCGGTTCCTGACCCTTATTATGGCGGCGAGGCTGGTTTTGAACCGGTGTTTGAAATTATCGATAAAACCTGCGATGCAATTATTGAACGCTATGCAATTACCGATGAAATAAAAGAAGGGTGAGTTGTCAGTTGTGAGACTGTCAATACCCGCTTATTTCACCGTAAGAAACGAAACGGCCTGCCCGCATACTTCGCTTTGCTCGGTGCGATAAGTCAACATTCGGGAAGATTGCTGCGTTCGTTCTATTTTTTTATTTTTTGAATTTTACTTTTGACTTTATGTCCAAACCATCTATACCACAAGGCACGCGCGACTTTTCTCCGGAAGTGGTTCGTAAGCGTCAATATATATTAAGCACTTTACGTTCGATTTTTGAACTCTACGGTTTTCAACCGCTGGAAACTCCGTCTATGGAGAATCTCACGACGCTCATGGGCAAATACGGAGAAGAAGGCGACCGGCTGATCTTTAAAATACTGAACAACGGCATGCACGCACAGAAAGATGCCGACAAAGAAAAAATGAACCAGGAATGGAGCAAGATCATGGAGCGCTCTTATGCCACGCCGGTTATTACAGAGCGCGCATTGCGTTATGATCTTACGATTCCGTTTGCCCGCTACGTGGTGATGAACCAAAATGAAATTGCATTCCCGTTCCGCCGGTACCAGATGCAGCCTGTATGGCGGGCTGATCGTCCACAAAAAGGCCGCTACCGAGAGTTCTGGCAATGCGACTGCGATGTGGTAGGCAGCAATTCACTGGTCAATGAAGCAGAGTTGCTTTGTATTTACCGCGCGGCTTTCGAACAATTGAAGATGCCGCAGATCACCATAAAAATCAATAGTCGTAAGTTGCTCGCAGGTCTTGCAGAAATTGCAGGTGTTCCTGACCAGATGATGGAAATGACCATTGCGCTGGATAAGCTGGATAAAATTGGATGGGATGGCGTCGTGAAAGAACTTTCAGAACGCGGCATTTCGGCTGAAGGCACTGAAAAAATTAAAACAGTGATTGACCTCACCGGCAACAATGATGAAAAGATCACTGCGCTTGAATCTATGATGCACAGCAGCGAGATCGGCATGGCTGGCATTGCGGAGCTTAAGCATATCGTAACATACCACGAACAATTGGCTGATAAAAGCTGGAGTTCGTCGGTAATGATAGATATCAGCCTTGCACGTGGCCTCAACTATTACACCGGTTTTATTGTAGAAGTAAGTTGTGGCGCGGTAAAAATGGGCAGCATTGGTGGTGGCGGCCGTTACGATGATCTTACCGGTCTTTTCGGACTGAAAGGCTTGTCTGGCGTAGGTATTTCTTTTGGTATCGATCGTATTTACGACGTGATGGATGAGCTGCATCTCTTCCCCGATCAATTGGTGACTGGATCAAAAGTGCTGTTGCTCAATTTTGGTGGTGAAAACGAAACCTATGCGCTGTCTGTATTGCAGCAATTGCGTCAGGCGGGCATCGCCGCGGAGATCTACCCGGATGTTGCAAAGTTCGACAAGCAAATGAAATATGCGAACAAACGCGGTCTGCCTTTTGTGATTCTGCCGGGCGATACGGAACGTGAAAAACAACTGGTCAGCCTGAAAAACTTTGTGACGGGCGAACAAGTGATGGTTAATTTAGAAGAATGTATCAACCTCATCAAAAATAGCTAGTATGGCAACCACTGAAGCTCCGGGCTGTTCCTGGCCAGGCGATGATCCACTGATGATCCAGTATCATAACGAAGAATGGGGAACGCCACTGCACAATGATCAGAAGCTGTTTGAATTTCTGGTGCTTGATGCATTCCAGGCAGGGCTCAGTTGGAAAACTATTCTGCACAAAAGAAAGAATTTTGAAAAAGCCTTTGCCGGATTTGATCCCGTGAAGGTTTCAAAATTCAGCGAAAAGAAAATAGAAGCATTGCTGCAGGACGCGGGTATCATCCGCAATCAGCTGAAGATCCGGGCAACGGTAACGAATGCCCAACGTTTCCTGGAAGTACAAAAAGAATTTGGCAGTTTCGACAAGTACATATGGCAGTTTACGAACTACAAAACCATCGACACGAAGCGCAAAAGTATTAGTGAAATTGTAGCTACCAGTCCGGAATCGGACGCCATGAGTAAAGACCTTCAGAAACGTGGTTTTAAGTTTGTGGGTTCAACTATTTGCTACGCGTTTATGCAGGCCGCCGGCATTGTCAACGATCATATCATGAGCTGTCCGAGGTACAAGGAAGTGCAGAAGATGGCGAAGGGCTGATTTACTGACGTCTGATTTGCGCTTTGCGGAGTTGCTGATGATCACATTGCGGGATACACCGTGAGGGGCATCACAAGGAATGTGGCGATCTGATTTCGCACAGTGTAGTTATAATTACAATAAAAAAAGCAGCTTTCTAAGAAAGCTGCTTTTTTATTTTTAAACCAGATGCTAACATCTGACCTTCAATTAGTGTTTGAACATTTTCGGGCAATGCGCCTGGATGTATTGACCTACGTTGCCGAATGCGCGGAAGTAGATAGAAACGGAAACACCACCAAACCAGTACCAGTCGTTGGCTTTGCTGTCACCGCGCTGATATTTGTAGTCGGGATAATAGTGCCCATCCCAGTTTTTGGTTTCATCGCCACGGAACGACATCTGTGCCGCCTGCGCACCTTTAAATGCTGCCAGCGTATCGAGGTTTACGTAAGATTTACTAACATCATCCAGATAATCTGTAGTGGTATAGCGGAACCCTAATTCTGTAGTAATAACAAGGGTTTTACCTACCAGGAATTTCATACCGCCGCCAATCGGGAAGGAAACACCGATCGGACCGTATTCTTTACGATCCGGGTATTGTGGTAAGCCCTGCCCTTCTGTGCTCAACGGACGCAAATACACTTTTTCGCCTGTTGGCGCTGTTGCGTATGGATTGTAGTAAAACACACCGATGCCTGCAAAGATGTACGGAGACACTTTCATGCGATCGATATCGATTGGCAGGAAGTTTAATTCCAGCCCACCGTGTACTTCAAATATGCTGGAACCGAAACTGAGGTTGCGGTCTTTTTTTACCTGTGAACCCGAAAGGCTGTCTGCCGCTGTGATTTGAGCATAGCTCGCACCAAAACGAAGACCCAGATGCGGATTGAAGAAGTATTTATAGATAATGCCGCCCATCGGCTTATATCCGTAATCAGCAAAAACTTTGTCTTGCAAATCTCCATAATAGTTTGCCACACCGGCCATAAGACCTATCTCATGATGTTGTTGTGCTTGTGTGCACATAGGTAGCAGCAATGCCAGGGAGAGTAAAATACGTTTCATCTGGATATTTTATAAATTAATAAAACCGAGGACTTTATATTGACATTTAGCGTCTTTTCAAAGCACCGGTTCTAAAAGTTTTTGTTAAAAACTGATGATGATAGTCGAAAGATAAAAAACATTTTTACAAAAACAAAAGCCTCCGGCAAATAAAAAAGGCTGTCGTTGCTGACAGCCTTTTTCTTTTGAGATTGAATCACTAAGATTGATGATCATGCGTTTTTTGAAACCGGTTGCAGCAACACAATTATTGTTGGTCAAAGCCGATTTTTTAACGCATAATGTACATTTTGCCATAGCCGTGCTTAAAATACTTATCGGCGCCGGTGTTCCAGTGATCCATATCGGCACCATTGAGCGTTGTCACCACACGGTACAGATAGACGCCGTTACCAAGCAACTGGCCATACTGATCGCGGCCGTCCCATTTATAGTCGGTAATATTGCGGCCTATATGTAGCGGTCCAAGCTCTCCTTTGGTAATCTCGCGCACCACTTTACCGGTAACCGTCAAGATCTGAATTTTGAACTGTGAGGGCAATTGCGAACCGGTTACCGTAAATACGAACGCTGTTGCGGTCGAGAACGGATTCGGGTAATTGAGCACATTCGTGATGCTAGGCGTATTAAACACATTAAATGCAATGGAATAATCGGTAACCGTTCCGCCGACATTATTGCCTGATTTATCGCGCCCGGTTACGAACAGCTCATAAGTACTATCCTGGGTCAGCGTTGGTCGATATTCTATTGTTGCCTCATTTTTGCCGGTAGCGGTAATATTTGCCGGGATGAACTTACAAGTGTTCCCGTCAAAAGGCACTTTACGTTTGGTATTGGGCAGATCCTGCGGGTAGCGGATGTACACATCCAGCAGGCTGGTATCATCGAGCGCCAGATATTTACTTTCATCTTTCAGCAAAATTTTGATCAATGGCTTGGCTGAAACGATGTCCTCGTTCAGGATATGCACCCCATCAAAAGTCACGTCTACCAATGGATTGATCTTGTCTGAAATCAGCCTGAACGGAATATAACCAAGATTATTCGGATGGTATTGTTCCGGCTGGTCGTTATCAGGGTTGGCTTCAATATAAAATAAATTGCTGCCGGGATACGGGGCGGGGTCAAAGCTGAAATCTGCATTCAGTGTATCGCTGCCTGGCAGTTTACGGTATCGTTTACTGGCGATCACGTGAGATGCACTATTCGCATCAATTACTTTATAGCGAACCAGCATGCTGTCCATTCCAATGGCGGTCAGGTTTTCAATAGCCACTGAAAAATTTAGCAATTGACCTGTATGCAATGTATCGGTAAATACATAGTGCTTGCCGGGGTTCAATGCGGCCTCCGGTACCGGTGCATACAGTACGCGCCAGTAGTTCAACTGAGGACTGGTGCGCGCGATAGTGTCCTTTCCATACCATTCCAGGCGGAGCTTAGGATACGTTTTCGCATCGATCCAGCTGAGAGAAGTGTCGCGGGAGATACCTTGATACAGGCTTGTTTCATTACTATTGGCATCAATACCTATCACATGAACATAGGAACTGTCGTACTGACCGGAGGTATCGTAAGCACTTGTCTTCCACTTCAGGCTTTGCCATTGTGTAGCAGGGCCAATCACCGTACTCAGCATGGCTCCGTTCGTAGCACGGACCGGTATGGTAAACAGCTCATCGATCAAACCTGTTGTGAGCGTATTATCATTTGTTGGTCCTACGCTCTGGAACAACGGATAGTCGGTGCGGTGTTTTCTGGAAAAGAAAACAAATACCCGCGTACTGTTCATAGAGTCAACCAGTGTAAAACCTGTATTATAAATAGCATGGTAGAGCGATTTGCCACTACCGTAAATTAAGGTGTCTGATTTCCATTCGTCCACATAATGCGGCTGATAATATTGTCCGGGAAGAATTATGTAGTTACGCAGCAATACATAGTCGCCTGATGGAATGCTATCGATAAATCTTCTTGCGGCATCCCGGCTCGCCGGCGTATTTAATGAAAATTCAAAACAATAACCGTCTGGGTGCGGTGCCGAACTGCCACATGGCGGCAAACATCCGACTGCGGTGGGATTGTTATTGGGCCATGGCTGACCCGTTGCTGAGTCGAATACCATTACCTGGATGGTGCCATTGAGATTACAACCTACATACTGCAGTTTAAAGTCATTTACTTTTACCGCTACGTTGGCGGAACCATCTGCACCCGAAATCGCAATTTTGTTCAACACTTCTATTTTCTGTGTAGACAGCCCAAAACGGAATTTACGGTCGCTATCCAACGTCAACGTATTATAGCCGTCTTTCTGATACTGGTAATAATGAGACTGATTCCAGCCTGGCGTTCCTTGCTGCAAGTATATAAAGGAACTGGCCGACCAGTGGTAAGTGCCATTTACCGCGCTATCATAGGCCGTGCGCCAATAATAAACAGTACTGTCATGATATGCGACCGGAGGTGTCCAGGTAATAACGCCGCTTGAACTGGTCAGCGCTGTCTGTTGCAACACAGGACTATTAAAAAGCAACGTTGTATCTATCTGTAAACGGTATTTGCCAACAGGGCGGAAAGGATTTATAGTAGAAGCTTTCAGCGTTACGTTCTGTTGATTGACGATAGAAAATTCATAAGGATAAACCGGAACCAGATCGTCACTATAAATAAATAATTCCAGCGTTGCCGTATTGTTGGTTTCGCTTACTTCATCATATTTATTTGGCGCATCAATGGTTACCCGGTATTTATTCAAACCGAGATCAGTGGTTTTATTTACCGGAATATTTACCTGGATAGTGTCTGCATTATAAAGATCCACCAATGGATAATTACCCACAGTAGTTACGGCACCGGCCGGATTAATATGCTCCACTTTCAACATCACCGTATCGGAAATCGCTTTTGCCAGGTTATAATTCACAATTCTCAGCTTAAAAGAATCGCTGCTCGTAGTAACAGGCGTAGGAATAGTAGAGATGCCATCCACACTTACATGATAATCTGGCTTGGTAGACGAATAAATATGCAAGGCCGGATCGCCCTGTAAGATCAGACTTTCCAGGTGTGTCATAAAATAGCCTTGTCTGGCCGTGCCCGATTGCGCCAGGCTGTCATAGATATGCGCGTAACGCATCAGGCTGTCGTAAGTATAACGGTAGTGCTCACCGATTGTTTTGCCATAATCTGTCGTAGAAATATAGGCACACAAAACCGGGTAATAGAAAGAGTGGAAATCGGGAAAGTTGATATTATTGGCGGCGATCATACCAGTAGAACCGCCGGTAGCAGCATCCAGGTACCGTTCACTGATTGTCTTTTGGGAAAGCAACGTAAAAATCTGGGCCACGTCGCAACCTAAACCTACGAAGAACGGAAATCTTGGACTGCTGTGATAATTTTCGGGATTATTGAGGTTAAAGTCAAAACCTGCGGAAGATGCGTGTCCGTGAAAAGTAATAAGTGCCAGGCCGGCGTTGATCATTGAATCGATAACAGCACTGCCGATATTGTCTACCGGGTTCGTTGTATTTTTCGCGATCAGGCTGGTACTTGCTCCCATAGAAGTATCATTAAGGATCACTGCACCCGAATCTAACGTTGGGATCAGAAATTGCTGCTGCAAAACAGCATCGCTGGAACCCGCAATATGCAATACTGTCTTTTTCCAGAGCTCTGTTGCATAAGCAGGAAGGGCGGCAACTTTAAGTGCTGCCTCAAAAGATTTGATTTTATCGAGATAAACGCCAATCTCATCGCCATTCCAGGCGGAGAAACGGCCCACACTAATCTCCATCGATAATTTACTGTTGAGCGTCACAAAATCCAGATCAGTACCTGGCTCTCCATAGGTAGGAACGATCGGATAAGGAAACTGCGTCGGATTTGCCAGGTAACCGGGATAGTTGGAATAAGACATGCCTCGGCCTATCAGGAAAAGGAATTCTGGCTTCCGCGTCCATTTATCGTAAGCATATTTCATAAAATGCTTTACCGAAGAGGAATGATTGTCGATACCCCAGCTAAATTGATCGTACAGCTCACTGATATCTGCCACTACTACCTGGTAACCGCCGCCTGTAGCACTGCTGCGATATGTTTTATAATCGTCCACATAATTACGTCCGGAAGAAGACTGCATTAGTTTGCTATGAGAAACGATGATATAATTTCCCTGGTTGGCCGATTGCGAATAGTCTGTAAAATGGATCGTTTTTACCGAAGAAAGCGAGGCAACACTGGTACTGGTTGGTGCATACAAAACCATTTCGCGGTCAAGACCGGTTGGATCTAATGCAAACCGTGCCTTACCCGAAACACCAAGATCTCCGGTATACCATTTTTTATTGGTTACATCATAAAGCCTTGGAGCGGCACCGGAATAGTTGGCAAACTCTACATAGTTGCCTAAAGCGGCCGGTAATGTAAACTGAAAATAATCCAGTCCATTTATATCGAAACTGCGTGGATAGATAAATTCGAGGAATGAAGTACCCCAGTAATCATACCCTGTGCCCGCGTTATAAGGGATAAACTGTACGCTGTTGCTGTTAGACAGCGATCCCGCCGGCACCGACAGGTTAAATCGTTTGGTATCTGCCGGACCATAGGTCGAATCTGCCACCTGGTTGCCGTTTATATTCACTTTTACATTGTGGTTATTGGCGTAAGAAAACGCAACAATACCTGCTGCGAAGGTGGCATTTGCACCGGAGCTGACCAGGTTGGGTGTGTTGACCGTATAACTGGCGGTTTGGCTGGCCCCGTAAGAAAAATCTACCAGACCTTCCCCGCGGTCAAAATGCGAAGAAGGAAATGAATATCCGGAAGCATAGCTGTAACCGGGATAAAATACATTCCTGTAGTAGGAACCAGTCGTAAACATACAGTAAGGGGCCGGAGTCGGTGAACCGGAGATCGGGTTACTGATATTTATATAACGGCTGTGGTTGGTGGCATTATCGTAGGTCAGATAATAACAGGCTGTGTCTGAAAATAAACTTACCCGATCGTTAGGTTGAATGTTCGGGTCACCATACAGCTCTGTATCCTGCTTTCCGTCGTTTTTCTTACCATAAAATTCGATATAGTCGTTATTACCGAAAACATTGTCGGTAGAGACATACAGCGGAATTTCCTGGCCCCGTGAATAAAGGCTGAACTGATTGCCAGCAGTGCCGGAAGGTACGCCAGCCGCATCCAGTGCAGCTTTCGAAATCCTGAAAATACCGTTTCTACCCACTTTAAATTTATAGTAAGTCTTGCTGTAGTCAATCCACTCATTTCCATACTGCGCATATGCCTGAGATACACCCAGCATACCGGCAAAGAAAAAAAGCATTTTATAAAGACGTCTCATACTCGGGAAAATTGTATTGATAGCTTAGTTTTTTGATCGATTTTAGAATTAGTTTGACGGAAGTGTGGTCGGTCCATCTGTTGTTGATTCCTTCTTCTTTTTCACAGGATTTACATTGATCCGCAAAGAGACGATATGTGTATATAAGGGATTGGATTGTGTCTGGAGGCTGGTAAACGCATAATCTACTACAATTGCTTTCAGCTTGATGCCCACGCCCACGGTTGGCTGGAACAAAGTGTATTTCGCCTGGTTGGTGGTATCACGGTCGTCGAGCACGCGCTGAATATTACCGACACCTGCACGCAGGTAAATAGTGTGTTTATAACTGGCTTCCACGCCCATATGCGGATCTATGGTGAAACCGCTTGTACTCACCAGTGTATTACGTTTACCGTCCGTAGTAAGGTCTGCGTCGAGTTCTGCCATTACCTGGAATTTCTTGCCTGGCTTCAGCAGGTCTCTGGCTACACCAAAATTGAATCGCGGCAGCATCACCTCATAAGATTTTACGGGTATCTCGTTGCCAGTTGCGCCAAATACTTTTTTCTGCTCTTCCGTCAGATTAAAACTCCAGGAGGTGTACGTAGTAGTGATGTCTTTTGCCATCAAACCAAAATACCACTGCTTGTATGTGGTCTGTAAACCCACATCCACGCCTACGCCCCAGGCATTAGCCATAGAACTCAGGTTGCGGTAAATAATCTTGGCATTGGCGCCGATATTCGTATGTATCTCCGGATTTTTTTTGAAGATGTTTAGCCCCTGCGCATAGGAGAGTAAAAATGCATAATCTCCGGCAGACATGGATTTGATCTTACTTTCATCGATAGAACCATCGGGCTGTACGAGGTCAATTGTATTCGCAATATCGTCGGTGGCAAAACGCAGCACCGAAAAGCCCACTACCCTTTTCTTTCCCTTCAGCGGCTTTACGATAGAACCGAAATCATATTTAGAAATGCCGGAAAAATATTCCGCGTGCATCAATCCAACCTGTAAATCATCTTCCACTTGCATCAGGCCTGCCGGATTCCAGTAACCCGACATTACATCGTTGCTGGTTGCCGACTGCGCACCCGCCATTGCGAGCCCTCTTGCCCCAACTCCTATATTCAAATATTCATTCACATATATTCTTGTTTGGGACAACGCTTTCTGTCCCACAAGCAGGACGGGTATCAATAATAAGGTTAACCTTTTCTTCATGAGCAGGAGAAATTTAACAGAATGTACACAAATTTAATGTAAATAGTTACAGCTTACTGCTGTCCATTGGTTTTCAAATTAAGATAACTGTACTTTTTCAATTTGGTAATAAACATGTTGTGCCTAAATCAAAAAAGGTGCCAGATTAAACTGCGTACAAATAATACAAATTATTATAAGACAAAATCTGCCTAATAAATCCACACGAGTCTGTGCCAATACTATTATTTTTGTCTGCATTCCCAGAATTTGATCAAGATGAATCTGATAGCAGAACTACAGGCAAGAGGTTTGGTGCAGGACATTATGCCTGGTACTGAAGAACAACTGAATAAAGAAATGACCGCCGGCTATATTGGTTTTGACCCTACCGCCGATAGTCTGCACGTAGGCAGCCTATTGCCTATTACGCTTTTGATGCGTTTGCAAAATGCCGGTCATAAGCCCTACGCATTGGTAGGTGGTGCTACCGGTATGATTGGCGATCCTTCGGGCAAATCCGCAGAACGTAACCTGCTGGATATGGACACCCTCACCCAAAACTGTGAAGGTATCCGTAAACAACTGGAAAAATTTCTCGACTTTGACGAAAGCAAACCGAATGCCGCTGTTATGATCAATAACTACGACTGGTTTAAAGATTTTTCCTTCCTGGATTTTATCCGCGATGTAGGCAAGCACATTACGGTCAATTATATGATGTCGAAAGATTCAGTGCAGAAACGATTGGAAACAGGTCTGTCGTTTACTGAATTTTCTTACCAGCTGATCCAGGGCTACGATTTTTATTACCTCTACAATAATAAAAACATAAAGCTGCAAATGGGTGGCGCCGACCAATGGGGTAATATGACCACCGGCACCGAACTGATCCGTAAAAAAGGCGGCGGCGATGCCTTTGCCATGACTTGTAAGCTGATCACGAAATCGGACGGCAGCAAATTTGGCAAATCCGAAGGCGGCAATATTTGGCTCGACCCGAATCGTACTTCCCCATATCAGTTCTACCAATTCTGGCTGGGCCTGAAAGACGAAGATGCGGAACGTATGGCCATGGTTTTTTCATTTAAACCGGTTGAGGAATTACAGGCGTTGATCGAAGAACATCGGGCTGCACCACATTTGAGATTGGTACAAAAAGCAATAGCTGAGGAGATGACTATATTGGTGCATAGCGAGCAGGATCTCCATTTTGCAAAAGAGGCTTCTGCTGCGCTATTCCAGCACGACACCGTCGATTTCCTGCGTTCACTGAACGAAAAACAATTTATGGAAGTGATGGACGCATTGCCGCAGGTAACGGCAACCAAACAAGCCCTAACCGAAGGTATCGATATCGTTTCGTTCCTGGCAGAAACGGGTGTATTCCCGTCAAAAGGTGAAGCACGCAAAATGGTGCAAGGCGGTGGCGTAAGCGTCAACAAACAAAAAGTACCCGGAATTGATTTTATCCTGAAAACAGAACATTTGCTGAACGACCGTTATTTGCTGGTGCAAAAAGGTAAAAAGTACACGCTCGCTATTTTCAACTAATCTCTGTTTTTTACCGTAAAAAATACAGATGGACACATGTCCCGTTTTTACAGAAATATTTTAATTACACTGGCTTTGGTGGGCGCAACATTGCCCACCTTTTTTTGTAACAGCCCAAAGAACGACAAAGCTACCGGCGATACTGCAGGCTCACCCTGGCGCAATGTGTACGATACTACCGTACACTACGTTGGGATGCAGACCTGCCGTACCTGCCACGAAGACGTGTATCGCACATTTAGCAAGACAGGCATGGGCCAGTCGTTCGACTATGCTACCAAACAAAAATCGGCTGCCGATTTTTCGCCGTCGCATGCTTTGGTCTACGATAAAAATCTTGACTTCTATTACAAGCCTTATTGGAATAACGATTCGCTCTACATTATGGAGTTTCGCCTGCAGGGCAAAGACACGGTGCACAAGCGCATTCAGAAGATCGATTATATTGTTGGCTCCGGCCAGCATACCAACTCGCACATCTTTAACGTAAATGGCTACCTCTACCAGGCTCCGATCACTTTTTATACGCAGAAGAAAAAATGGGATTTGGCTCCGGGCTTTGAAAATGGCGCCAGCAGCCGATTTGGCCGCATGATCGAGATCGAGTGCATGAGTTGCCACAACGGCTATCCACAGTTTGAAGCAAACAGCCAGAACAAATTCGTAAGCCTGAAAACCGGCATCGATTGCGAACGTTGCCACGGGCCGGGATCACTACACGTGCAGGAAAAACAAGCCGGCAATATTGTAGATACTTCCAAAGGTCCGGACTATACAATCGTGAATCCGCGACGCTTGCCAACGGAATTGCAGAACAACGTCTGCCAGCGTTGTCATTTACAAGGTATCGCCGTACTGAACGATGGCAAATCATTTTTTGATTTTCATCCGGGCATGAAGCTTAATGAAGTGATGAATGTTTTTATGCCGGAATATGAAGGTGCGCGTGACAAGATGATTATGGCTTCGCATGTAGAGCGCATGAAGAAAAGCGAGTGTTATGTTGTTTCAGGAAAAATGAGTTGTATCACTTGTCATAACCCGCACGTGAGTGTAAAATTCACGCCGCGCAGTCAGTATCTCAATGCTTGTCAGAGCTGCCATGGCGCCGCTGCAAAACAGGTGCAGTGTACTGAAAAACCAGAGATCCGCGCTGCGAAAAACAATGATTGCGTGACTTGTCATATGCCACACAACAGCAGTATCGATATTCCGCACGTGGCCGTTACTGACCACTATATCCGTAAACGCCCGCAAAATGACACACTGGAACCGAAGATCACTGCGTTTCTCGGTTTGAAATGCTTCAACAACGATGATGTGGACGCCATCACCATTGCACGGGGCTATATGGAATTTTACGAACGTTACAATCAAAACAAAGGCTTGCTCGACTCCGCTCTTTTTTATCTGAATAAACAAAAGGATGCGGAAGCCAGCCAAAAACAAAATCGTGATTTTATCCGCGCCTATTTTCTGCTGAATGATTATAATAAAGTAGCGGAATATGCTGCCACGATGCAACCTTCCGCTATGAAAGATGCATGGACTGCTTACCGCATCGGTGAGTCATATATGCAATTGCAGCAAGGACAACAGGCTTTACCGTGGTATCAACAGGCCACCACCATCTGGCCTTATTCGCTCGATTTCCAGAGCAAATACGGCATTGCGTTGTTGTCGATGAACCGGTATGAAGAAGCACAAAAAGTGTACAGCTTTATTATCAGCGAAAATCCTAACTATGCCGTAGCCAATACCAATCTCGGATTTTTGTATATGCAGGAAGGTAACAACACGATGGCTTATGAATTTCTCAGCCGTTCGCAGATGCTGGATCCGGACAACGAACAAATGCTTATCAATCTTGCGGTTTACTATCACAGCCAAATGCAAAATGCCAAAGCGCAAAAATGCCTGGAACATCTCTTGCAAAAGCATCCGCAGAATGATCGTGCCAAAGCCATGCTGGCGGATCTGGCCGCCGGGAGTTAATATATAATTGCACTATGGACGAAGTCCCGACTTCGACCCAAAATGAAAAAGGGAAGTGTCTCGACAGACACTTCCCTTTTATCATTCATGCAGCTTTTATTGGTGATAGAAGAGTTGTTGTACTTGTGAATTACCTGCGTCCATGCGCAATACATAGATGCCAGCCGGCAATGCACTAATGTTGATATCTCCCTGGTCTGTATTCGCTGCCACGATTTGTTTATACACTACACGACCCTGCATGTCTACGATATTGAGTGAAGCCTCGGCAGCAGTAAGCGGATAGATGACACTAATCGCATCTTTTGCCGGATTCGGAGCAATGGTGATCGGTGTAGAACCAAATTTATTGGTTTTCAGATTTACGACATTGCTGTATGTAACATCGCCATCGGTCGCTACCATTTTCAGACGGTAATAATTATTAGCGCTGGCGGCCATTGCATCCTTGTATTCATAAACATTGCTGCTGTTGATCGCAATTTGTGCCAGTGTACCGAATGATTTGCCATCGGTGCTTTTTTCCAGCATGATCTGACGAGCGTCGTTATTACCCATTGCCCATTGCAGTATTGCATTACCATTTGCAACAGAACCGGTGAAATAATTCAGCTGAATAGCCAACGGAGCTGCTGCCCGGCTCACACCAAACGGAGAAAAGCTCGAGTAGGTAGCTATTGCCTTTGTTGTTGTGTTAGACGCGCTGGATTGTGGCAATTGCCATCCGCCTGAATAGTGCGCAATACCGATATAAGAACCTGAAGAGCCAACAATTGAAGAACCTTCCAGTGCTGGATCCCATTGCACGGAGATATCAGCAGTAGCGGTTCCTGAAACACGTGAAATGTCCCAAACCGCATCAACCATGCTTTTCTTGGAGTTGGCATCAAATGGCGTACCGTTCGGTTGGCCGTTCGTTGTAATACCCTGGAATACGCCTACGGAAAAGTTACCCGCAGCAGTGGTTGGTTTTACTGTTACCGGCAGATAGTAAGTACTGTTTCCTACAGGGAACGTATATGTGCTGTTTTGCGTCATAGTCGGATAAGCCAGTCGGCCGGAAGTAGCACCCAGGACGATATAGTTTGTGGAGCTGGATGTAATAGCTGTTGTGGAGCTGGAAGAAATAGTCAGTGTGTTATTGCCGACATTCAAACTACCGGAAGTGAGCGTAAGGGTGCCGCTGATTGTTTTGGAACCGTTCAGTGTTACACCATTGGCGTTATTAATAACCACTTTGGCCATTGTAGACAGAAACTCATTGGAAGAAGTTGTCTGCGCTGCGCTGCCTTTGTATTCCAGAATTGCACTGGCGCCGTAAGCAACTGTGTTGCCAACAGTAGCAGTTCCCTGTAAAGACAGCGTGCCGTTTACCGTAATACTGCTGGTTGTTTTTATGCCGCTGCCGCTCAGTGTAAGATTATTGAACGGAGACATACCGGATGGCACCGTCTGTGCTGTACCGTTAAATTCAACAGTGCCGGTTCCCTCTGTAAAACCGCCGAAGTTTGGTGTCGTCATAGAGCCGCCGCATTGCAGCAACCCGCCATTTGTCATCGTAATAGTCCCCGTGCGGGCTGAACTGCCGCCGCCTAAAGTTACATTACCAGAAACAGTGAGCTGTGATGAAGCATTAAAAGCAATGGTGCCCGCACCACCGCCGCCGTTTGTACTGCCGAGCTGAAGTGAGCCGCAGGCAGCGTTTGCGACGTTTACAGTAACCGTATTACCGCCACTGATCACAACAACATCACCTGCTACCGGTACACTGGCGCCACCGAAACCAGTTTCTGTGGTGGACCAGGTACTTGTTGCATTCCAGTTGCCACTTGCTGCCGAATAGCGGGTTGCAGCAGCCGAATCGAGACTTAAGAAACATAATCCGAGAGATAAAGCTGAAAATGAAACAATGTGCTTCCGAAAAAGAGCCTTCGTACTTGAGAGGTTTGCAAAAAGAGGCCTGCGGCCTTTTGTTGTGTCTACAACAGCTTCGAAATGCGTAGATGAACTGTTCATAAAGGGGTGGTTTTAGTATAACGAATGAATGAATGATAAATGCACGTAGCTTTCAACTGCCTCTTCTGGAGACATTACGTAAAAAAATAATTTTATATAACCGTACCGGTGCGACTATGCGTACGTACAGCTATACCCCATAAGTTTTTGTCCAGTCTTATTGTGCCGTTGGAATCCTGAAAGGCGTAGCTTGCCTTCAAATAAAGGATAGATGATTCGTCTCATTTCGGGGGGTAGTTAGATTGTTAAAATCTTATTTTCTTTCGTTGAGTAAAAGTAGAAAAATATCTATTTAAAAAACAACTAATATTTGTTATCCCAATGTTATCAGGCATAACAAAATTTGGGGATACGAAAAAGCGGTTACCCAATAGATAACCGCTTGCACTAAATATTAGAACGATATATTTTATTCGACACCCGTGACTGTAAACCGAATTATGTCATTATTTATACCGTCATTCATCTTAAGAAAATAAGCTCCGTCGGAGAGCGTACCCGGCAGCACGATCTGTCGTTCGTACACGCTACTGCCTGGTTCAAATTCTTGTCTGTAAACGGATCGGCCAAGGGCGTTATAAATTTCCACAACGGTTGCATGCCGGCTCTTATTCTTAAGCGTGCCTTTCAAGGCAAAACGGCCGTTGTTGGGATTCGGATACAGGCTCAACGCAGTTTGCTCATTACCCAACTCGGCAACGGCCGCAGTAGGAATCACATTGATCACGATCAGTCGATCGGCAATAGAAGTGGTCACACAAGCAGCATTACTTGTAACGACACATCTTACGATATCGTTGTTTGCAGGGATATAATTGTAAGTTGAACTATTGCTGCCTACAAATGCGCCATTGAGCAACCATTGGTAAATGGGAGCAGTACCGCCGTTTGTAACAGTGGCAGTAAGGCTTACCCCCATATTGGCCTGAACAGGGTTTTGCGATGCAGTAATAGTCACCGATGGCGTCACAAGCGGGTTTACAGTCATCGTGATCGTATTGCTTGTAACGATTGGTGGCGTTGCATTCGGATCATTGCTGGTCATAATACAAGATATCATATCTCCGTTCACCAAGGCACTATTGGAATACTGCGGTGCATTCGTGCCCACATTCACACCGTTCAACTGCCATTGGAATAATGGCGTGGTGCCACCATTGACGGCCGTGGCAAGAAAACTAACCACCGTACCCGCACAAACATCGGTGGTTTCAGTAGCGATCTTTACACCAGGCGTTACCTGCGTAAGCGGGTTAAGCAAAGCACCAGTTGCCAGTCCGCCATATCCGCCTCGCTCATTGATACCGGTACCGTTCCCGGCTCGACCAACCGCGATGTCTGTTTTGTAGATTTTTTGCGCACTAGCGGCAGGTGTTGCCATGTGCTGTGCGATTACCTGTGCACCTGCAAATATGCAGGCAATAAAAATTGGAAGTAATTTCCTGTTCCTGAACATAAGTCTTTAGCTTTCGTTTAAGACCCGTGAAAACCACGAGGCATTATTCGCCTATCGCTAAACAATTTTTATGCCAAACATCAGATGTTCGAATCACATCAAAATGACCTGTTAAGGAGATTCCCCAGAGCATGAATACCTCTATTGCAACATGCGATTAACAATCAGCAAATGGATTTAACTATAAAAAACAAAAGACGGAACCGCTTGTACCCGTCCTCAGGCAGTCAAAAAAAGCTAAAAACATCAGATGTATCAAAAAACATCCGATGTTTATCTATCCAATTTAAACACAAAAAGCCCCGGCAAATACCGGGACTTTTTTTATATTCAGTAAGCTTTCTTTAGCGTAGGCTGCGCTAAAAAACAAGCTTGTAAGTAATAGATGTAAACTTTTACCGGCCTATATTCCCAGCCATCGTTTGCATTCAGCCTGTCCGCTTCGATCAACGCAGCACGAGCTGATTTTCCGTAATCATTTTCCGGAGATTTATCAACGCATAGCGCATACGGCCCAGCGCTGTATTAATACTCACATCGGTGATATCAGAAATCTCCTTGAAGGAAAGATCGCCGTACATGCGCAGCACAATGACTTCGCGCTGTTCTTCAGGCAGACGGTCTATCAATTGGCGTACGCTCTCGTGCGTTTGCCGGCGCTCCATTACCTCTTCCGGGCTTTCGGTTGCCAGCGGAAGAATTTCCATGATATCGCGACCATCAGGAAGGGTAACGGAAACCTGCTGACGCACACGTCTGAAATAATCCATGCAAAGGTTGTGCGCCACACGAATGGCCCAGGGCAAGAATTTCCCCTGCTCCGAATAACGGCCTTCCCGCATAGTACGGATCATTTTCAGAAATGACTCCTGAAAAAGGTCTTCGGCAATATATTTGTCTTTTACCAGCATAAAGATGGCGGTGTACACCTTGTCCTTATAGCGGGTAATGAGCACTTCTATGGCCTTTTCTTGTCCGTGCAGGAACGCATGAATCAGTTCTGCGTCTGATAGTTGGCGGATGGATTGCATATGATTCTACTTAAAAAATGTAACGTACAGGTCACATCATTTTCTGTGTATTGTGTTTAAGTAGCGTATGCTTCGATAGACGATAATTTATTTGAGAAAAAAGACATGTCGGGATTGACATGCGTTGCAAAAAAGTTAAAATAATCGAATCCACCAAAATTTTCTCAAAGTTTTTTCAGAATTGGCGCTTAATATTTTCCGATTTCTTCTACAAAGCATGCACAACGTAAAACGGTTAGGAATATTGTGTGGCAAAATTGCTTTGCAAAAATGACATCCTCATGATGAAATCCATTACCCCTTACTGATTTTTTTTCATCATTGTCCTCCTTTTTTGGAGGGCATTTTTTGCCTTTTGTAAGCATTTCTGCAAAGATCAGCCAATGCGGGCCACCCAACCAGCGATCAATAAAAAAGCTCCTGCTGGAAAGCAGGAGCTACGCAATATGAAATTATAAACAAAAGAGAGTCTTAATCCTTAGTCGGGCTTTTTGCCTTCCAGAAAAGTATTCAGTGTCTGAATAGACGCTTCATTGTTATTTTGCTTTGGTTCCGTCATGCCTACGGTATAGCCACTATAAAACGTACTGGCAGACGCAAGGCCGTTATCTACATCCATGTTGCGGCGTACATAAGCAGGTACATTTTCCATTTCGTCACTGCTTTCCGTGCCTTTCACGTTAAAGCTCATTTTACGCAAACGTTCTGCACGTTCTTCCAACGCTCTTTTCTGGTCTTCGAAACGACGTTTTTCTTCAATCTCTTCCGCACTCAGTACATGCTCGCCAATGCGGAAAGCGCTGTTTTGGGTATCTGTTTTTACTTCGTCTTTGATCACCACCTGCAATACAGTTTCCTGTGCAGGTGCAGGTGATACCGGACTATTGAACACTTCATTTACCGCCGCACTTACCGGATTATTTACATTGGTTGCGTTGTAAACCGGTTCAGGCATTGCCGGCTTTTCAACCGGTTGAAAACTGAAGAGATCATTTTTGGTTGGTTCCGGCGCCGGTACAGATACAGGCGCAGAAACTGGTGCAGATACAACAGGTGCAGATATGGTCGGAGTCTCGGTATAAGAAGGTGTATTTGGCATTTCTACCAATACAGGAGCCAGCGGGTCAATATGGGAGATGGTTGCAGCCGAAGCAACCGCTGTAGGAGTTTTAGATTCGGCTATAACCTCCCCCAGTTGAACGATAATTTTTTCGGATTCCTGCTTTTTCGCGATCGAAGGATCGGGCGCAATTTCTTTATGATTGAAACCGGTAGCGATGATGGTAACTGCGATCTTGTCTTCCAGGCTAGGATCATGACCCATACCGAGAATGACATCACAATTATCGCCTGCCTGCTGCTGTACATAAGCCTGAATTGCTTCAGCCTCGTCCATGGTATGTTCAAATTCCCCTGCAGAAGAAGTGATATTGAGCAAAATCCATTTGGCGCCGCGAATATCGTTATCGTTTAGCAACGGCGAGTTGAGTGCCTGCTCTACGGCATGCAGCGAGCGGTTTTCACCGGCAACAGCTGCGCTACCCAGGATGGCTACGCCACCGTTTTTCATTACGGTGCAAACATCCGCAAAGTCTACGTTGATCTGACCGGTTGTGTTAATTACGTCTGTGATACATTTTGCGGCAGTTGCCAACACATCATCCGCTTTTGCAAATGCCTGCGTAAATGGCAGGTTACCGAACTGCATACGCAGTTTGTCGTTTGAAATGATCAGGATCGTATCTACATGCTCACGCATACGGTCGATACCTTCCTGGGCTTGTTTCATACGTTTACGACCTTCATAGGTAAACGGCATGGAAACGATACCAACGGTGAGTACACCCAACTCGCGGCAGATCTTAGATACTACCGGAGCACCGCCCGTACCGGTACCACCGCCCATACCGGCAGTGATAAACGCCATGCGTGTATTTACTTTGAGAATCTTGGTAATGTCTTCAATGCTCTCTTCGCTGGCCTGTTTGCCGATTTCAGGATTGGCGCCTGCGCCCAGACCTTGCGTAAGATGCGGCCCCAGTTGAATTTTGTTAGGAACAGGACTCAAAGCGAGTGCCTGCGAGTCTGTGTTGCATACGATAAAATCCACGCCGTCAATACCGAGATTGTACATGTAGTTCACGGCATTGCTACCGCCACCACCCACACCTATCACCTTGATGATAGATGACTGATTTTTGGGAATTTCAAAATGTATCATAATGCTTATTTTGGGGGGTTAGTAATTTTTCTCTCTTGAGTTGGTTAAGCAAATTATTGTTGTTCGAATATTTTATTAAATTTTTTTATACACTTATTCACATTAGTCCATTTCCTGGTCGTCCACTTCTTCGAAAAGGCTCATAAACTTGCCTTTCATACGGTCAAACAAGCGTTTCATGGTTTCATTGCGACGCTCGTTGCGCTGACGGATATTCTCTTTTTCTTCGATCTCTGAAATGACCTCTGCATCGCCAACCGGCGCCTGTGGCACACTGAGCGGCTGTGTATTGACTGCCGGAATTGGCTCATCGAGCTCTGCATGAATCAGGTTGCCGCCATCACCCACAAAGCGCAGACGGCCGTTTTCGAAATCATGATAGCCACGCAGAATAAGACCGATACAGGTAGCATACATCGGATGCATAAGCTTTTCTGCATCACGGCCTGCCAGATGTTCGTTCGGATAGCCGATACGTGCCCCCAAACCAGTTACATATTCCGTAAGCTGGATGATATGTTTCAGTTGCGCACCACCCCCTGTGAGAATGATTCCACCGTACAGGCGTTTGTCCAGATCGATTTGCTTGAGGTGATATACCACATAATCCATGATCTCCTGCATACGCGCCTGGATAATATGCGCGAGGTTTTTCACAGAAATCTCTTTGGGCGGCAAACCACGCAATCCCGGAATAGTGATGTATGCATTGGCATTGGCTTCATCGGCCAGTGCGGTACCAAACTGTACTTTCATCTGCTCTGCCTGGGCACGCAATACACCCAGCCCATTGCGAATATCGTTGGTGATATTCACTCCGGCATATGGAATTACAGCAGTATGTTTCAGAATACCGTCGTAAAACACGGCCATATCGGTAGTACCGCCGCCAATGTCTACGATCGCCACGCCCGCCTCCAGGTCTTCGTCGCTCATAACTGCAGCAGCAGATGCCAGCGGTTGCAGCACAAGATCTTTGGTCTTGAGGTTCGACTTATCTACACAACGTTTGATATTGCGGATGGCATTACGATCGCCGGTGATGACGTGAAAATTAGCGCCAATTTTCACCCCATTCATCCCCACCGGACTGAATGTTGTCTGAGTATTATCTACCGTATATTCCTGCGGAATGATGTCGATGATCTGGTCGCCCGTAGGAATGTACGTTTTGTACTGATCTTTAATCAACAGATCGATGTCTGCTTTGCTGATTTCTTCATCGGTGGCCATACGCACCCGGTCGCCACGGGTCTGCATACTTTTGATATGCTGCCCTGCAATACCCACATACACCTCTTTAATTTCAAGGTTAGGGTTTGACTGGATACATTTTTCGATGGCCTGCTCGATGGAGCGCACGCACTGTTCAATATTCATAACCACTCCGTGAGCGACGCCCGCACTATCCGCTTTCCCGTATCCCAAGATCTCGAGCTTACCGAACTCGTTCTTTCTGCCGGCGATCGCTACCACTTTGGTAGTTCCGATGTCCAGACCGACAATGATGGGCTGTTCATTCTTATTCATATTGCGCTTGTGTTTGTTTCGTGTGATGTTTAATGAGCGTTATTTCCCTGGTAGATATATTTAGGTGCTTTTTCGCCGGTCTTTTTCGCTTCCTGGTTTTTTTTCTTTTCGGGAGTTGCCCTGGTAGTTGTTGAATGGTTACTTCGTTTGTCGTCTGTTTTCTTTTCGTTTGTTTTTGTTTTTGCCTGTACCACTGCCGGCGGTTTTGCTGCCGGTTTCGGCGTGGCCACTACTACATGCGCTGGCTTTTCTGGTTCTTTATGTTGTACCTGCGTTTTTGGTGCAGGTGAGGTCACTGCTACTCCCGGCACAACCGGCGAAAGCGGCTGTAATGGTACCTGTGCTGCACCGTCGCCACCTTTTTCATCATCTTTTGTATTCCCCAAAATGCTCTTTACCCAGTTCATATCGCTCATCGCCTTGTCTTTCGGCGCCTTCCATGGTAACGATGGAGAAGCGACTACCTGATCTTTGAAACGGATATCGAGTACCTGGTATTTATCAAACCCGATGCGGTTCAGTACATGCTGATAAAAAGCAAAAAGATTGTCCAGCTTGTCTTGCAGATCTGAAGTATCACCTAGCAAAATACGGTGGTTACCCATTACCGGTATCAGCTGAAATTCGCGATCAGGCGTTACTACAATCTCCTGCACCTGTGCATTCCAGAAACTGTCTGCTTCTATCTTCCTTACCACAGTCAGCATCTGAGCTTTCAGCTCTTTACTCAAGCTGTCTTCTTTCAATTCCGGTGCGTTGGTAATGATCGTCGAATAATGCGTGTATTTATCAGACAAAGGCAAAACATGCAGCGAGCTATCAAGATAATAACTGTTTCCGTTAGTTTCAAATACCCGCAATGCCGGCAGACGCTGGGTTACATTCACATAAAGAACTTGCCGGTTGTCGAGATAAACCTGGGCATCGGATATCCAAGGATTGGCCTGAGCGATCTGTTCCATTTTATGAAGATCGATCTTGGCGATCGGCGTACTTCCGATATTGATATGGCGATTAGCCAGCAACATATCCTGTACATCTTGTTTGTCTATAAAACGACAATCGTTTTCATTTCTAATGGCGATCCTGATACCGGAAATTACTTTCTTATCCTGTATCCTGGAAGCGCTGGTGATCGCCAATACACAGCCAGTAGTCACGATGAGCGTAACTAACAACTGCAATATTTTGCGGAACGATATTTTGCGCTTTTCGCCCATTTTTATTTTTGCTCCAATATTTTCTTAATCGGTTGCACCAGTTTATCTATATCTCCTGCACCAGCTGTAATGAACAGACTGAGCGGAGCAGCTTTTACAAATTCAAGTAAGCCTTCTTTGCCCAGGATCGTGTGCGCCGGATTGCCCATGCGGTCTGCGATCATCTGCGAAGTAACACCCTCCATTGGCAATTCGCGTGCCGGGTAAATATCCAGCAATATTACCTGGTCTGCGAGGTCCAGGCTCTCTGCAAAACCATCTGCGAGATCTCGGGTACGGCTAAACAAATGTGGTTGAAATGCTACCACACATTTACGATCCGGAAACAACCGTTTTGCACTTTTGATCAATGCCGCCAGCTCTTCCGGGTGATGTGCATAATCGTCGATGTACACCATTTTATCATTCTTCACCACATATTCAAACCTGCGTTTAATGCCTTTGAAGCCAGTCAGCGCCTGACGGATCAGTGTAGGATCTATCTCGAGCAAATGTGCAATAGTTACGGCTACTACAGCATTTTCCACGTTATGCATTCCTCCCACCGGCAGGTGAATATCCTGTATCATCCAGCCTTTTCCCATAATATCAAAAACATACCCGCCATCTTGCTGTACTATGTTGCTTGCATACACATCTGCAGCATCGTTCTGCAGACTATAAGTAATCTTTTTTGACCCTTCTAGTTCGTGCCCACGGCGCAACCCATGTTTTGCAATAATTGTGCCACCAGGTTTAATATTTCTCGTGTACTGGATAAATGCTTCTTCCATTTGCTCCGGCGTACCGTAAATATCCAGATGATCCGGATCCATCGCAGTCAGCACAGCAATGTCTGGAAACAGTTTCAGAAAACTCCGGTCGTATTCATCTGCTTCAATCACTGCTACATTATTATCGCTGCTCCAGTAATTGCTGTCGTAGTTGACTGAAATGCCACCCAGGAAAGCGTTGCAACCGTACCCGGTTTCGCGCAGTAAATAAGCCGTAAGTGTGGAAATAGTCGTCTTACCATGCGTGCCACCAACAGTGATCGCAAACATTGCTTCGGTGATCCATTGCAACACATCACTTCTTTTGTACACTTTATAGCCGTTATCGCGATACCAGTTTAGTTCCTGATGACCTGCCGGTATAGCGGGTGTGTACACTACCAGTTCGGCTTCTTTATCCAGCAATGAAAGATCGTCTGCATAATGCACACCGATGCCTTCGCTCACCAGTTTCTTGGTGAGGTCGGTCTCTGTACGGTCGTATCCGCTTACGATAGCGCCGCGCTGCTTGAAAAAACGAGCCAGCGCGCTCATACCGATACCGCCGATACCTACAAAATAAACCCGTTTCAGTTGCTGTACATCCATTATACTTATCCTTTATTCGCGAGTGCTATCAGTTTTTTTGCAATCCTTTCGTCTGCGTCCCTGATGGCCGCTTTCTCAAGGTTTTCCGTCATTACTTCCTGCATGCTTTTATCTTGCAGCAGGCTGTTTAGTTTTTTTACCAGCAGATCTTTTGCCTCGCCGTCTTTTACAATCAGCGCCGCATTATGGGTTACCAGTGCCATCGCATTGCTGGTCTGGTGATCTTCGGCGGCAAACGGATACGGGACAAAGATCACAGGTTTGGCTGCGATGCATAATTCCGCAATCGCCAATGCGCCGGCCCGCGAAATCACGATGTCTGCCGCTGCATAAGCATAGTCCATCTGACGGATGAAGTCAAATACTTTTACTTTATCACTAAAACCTTTCGCTCGTTCCAAAGCCTGTGCGTGGTAAGGGGTACCGGTCTGCCAGATCAGCTGCACATTGTCTGAAACAATTTCATTCAGATGTGCGTCAATGGCTTCGTTGATCGCTTTCGCGCCCAGGCTGCCACCTACTACCAGCACCGTTTTTTTACCGGCATCCATGCCCAGCCACTGCTGTCCTTCTGCTCTTGTTATGGTTGATTGCGCAATGCTTTTACGAACCGGGTTGCCGGTAAGGATGATCTTCTCTTTCGGAAAAAACCGGTCCATCTCTTCATAAGCTACACAAACCGCTGCTGCTTTACGCGCGAGTATCTGGTTGCTTTTTCCGGCAAATGAATTCTGTTCCTGGATCACCGTCGGAATGCCCATACGCTGCGCGGCTTTTAAAATCGGAAAGCTCGCATAACCACCTACTCCTACAACTACATCGGGTTTAAAGTTTTTCAAAATGCTGTTTGCCTTGAAAATACTTTTGATCAGTTTAAATGGCAGGCTGATATTCTTCAGCATATTGCTGCGATTAAAACCTGCTATATCCAGACCAATGATCTTAAAACCTTCCTGCGGCACTTTCTCCATTTCCATTTTGCCCTGAGCTCCTACAAAAAGGAGTTCAGCATCGGGCTGTAATCGCTGCAAGGCATGACCGATGGCCACAGCCGGAAAAATATGTCCGCCTGTACCGCCGCCTGCTATGATTACTTTCAACTGTTTCATTATGCTAAAGCCGAAGCTTCGTTTTTATCTGTTGTTACTGTTTCGTTTTCCTGTTCTGTGGTATCTTTTGCTGCTTTCTCCGATTGTTCTGCCGCTTTTTTCCGCCCTTCGTTTTCATCTACATAACGGCTTACGCTCAACACAATCCCGATGGCGATACTCGTAAACCAGATCGACGATCCACCCATACTGACCATTGGCAATGTCAACCCCGTAACCGGTACCAGGTGTACATTTACCGCCATATTCAGCATGGCCTGAAATACCAGTGTCATACTCAACCCTACTGCCAGGAATGCTCCAAATGCATACGGACATCGCTTAAATATCAGGATGCTTCGCCAAAGGAAAAGCAGATACAAAAAGACCAATGCGGTGGCGCCTACCAAACCGTACTCCTCGATAATACTAGAGAAGATAAAGTCGGAATAAGCTTCCGGAAGATAATCGCGCTGACGGCTGTGGCCAGGACCGAGCCCGAATACCCCGCCGTTGGCGATGGCGATTTTAGCCTGCAATACCTGGTACACGCTCTCTTTTTTTCCTCCTTTAGCCCCGTCTTTTTTACTACCTCCGGCAAAATCGGAAATACGTTGTTCCCAGGTGGCCGCACGACCGAAGCCGGTGATCTTGGAAACCGTAAACAAAAGCACTACACCGATAATACCGGCTACTGCCAGCAACATGATGTGTTTTACCTGTACTCTTCCGATAAAGAAAAGAATACAGCAGGTAGCACCCAACATCAGCGCTGTGGAAAGATTTGCCGGGGCAATCAATGCACAGGTAAGAAATACCGGAACCAATACCGGTATAAAACCTTTTCGAAGATCTTTGATGCTGCCTTGTTTAATGCTGAGCATCCTCGCCAAAAACAGGAACAGCGCCAGTTTTGCCAGATCAGAACTCTGGAAGGTTACGTTTACCACCGGTAGCTTGATCCAACGGGAACCTTCATTGATTTTCGCACCGAAGAACAATGTGTACAACAACAGCGGCAAGCTGATCACGTACAACATCACTGCAATACGGGCAAATTTGGTATAGTTTATTTTATGCACGCCATAGATGATCAGCAAACCGACGGCAATCACCGACAGTTGTTTGATCAGGTAATAGCTCGCGTTTTTATCCATACGGTATGCAAGCGATCCTGTCGAACTGTATACGGCCATCAGGCTGATCAGCGATAGTAGCAATACTACCGACCAGATCACTTTGTCGCCTTTTATCCGTTCTAAAATCTTTTGCATTGTATCGATTTAAAAATGGTGACAACACGAACAACCGTCCATATCCACCGTCAATTGTCAATTTTAAAGTTGTTTCACAGCTTCTTTAAACTGCCTGCCGCGATCTTCATAATTTTTAAACAGGTCGAAGCTGGCACATGCGGGTGATAATAAAACCACATCGCCTTTTTCCGATACCGAGAAAGCAGCTTTTACCGCTTCGTCTGCACTTGCCGTATCGATGATCGCCGGCACCACTCCTCTGAATGCATTATGGATCGGTGTGTTATCCACGCCCATACATACAATCGCTTTCACTTTATCTTTCACCAGTTCCATCAGCTCATTGTAATCATTCCCTTTATCCTGACCACCCAAAATAAGTACGGTTGGCTTCTTCATGCTTTCCAATGCAAACCACACAGAATTTACATTCGTCGCCTTGCTGTCGTTGATAAAGTCTACACCCCGAACGGTCGCCACAAACTCCAGCCGATGTTCCAGACCTTCAAACGTAGCGAAGCTCTCCCGGATCTTTTCCCGGCGAATACCGGCAATGCGTGCAGAAATACCCGCGGCCATGGTATTGTACTGATTGTGCTTGCCTTGCAGCGACAGGTCGTGGATAGACATCTTCAGCTCTTCATCGCCGTAGTTGATCGTCATTTCTTCGTCCCTGATCATTCCGCCTTCTTCAGGAAGCTTTTGGTCGTTGTTCATCGTGAAATAGATAGTTTTTGCGTGAAGCGAATGGGCACTAATCATATTCAACATGTACTTATTGATCACTGGATCGTCCTGGTTCAAAATGAAAAAATCATTGTCGGTCTGATTCTCTGTAATGCGAAACTTAGAAGCTATATAATTGTCAAATTTGTAATCGTATCTATCCAGGTGGTCTGGCGTAATATTCAGCAATACTGCTACATCCGGGCGAAAACGGTGAATATCGTCAAGCTGGAAGCTACTCACTTCCATCACATACCATTCGGTTGGCTGTTCTGCAATCTGCTTGGCGAAACTAAGGCCGATATTTCCTACCATCGACACATCGTATCCTGCCTCTTTCAGCAAATGAAAAGTCAGTTTGGTCGTGGTACTTTTACCGTTGCTGCCTGTGATGGCAATAATCTTGCTGTCACCTTTGTATCGGAACCCAAATTCTATTTCACTGCACACTTCAATTCCTTTCTCATGCGCTTTCTTCACGATTGGCGCTTTGTCGGGAATGCCCGGGCTTTTCACCATGCATTGTGCATTCAGTATTCTTTCTTCGGTGTGGCGGCCTTCTTCAAATTCGATACCAGCATGGCGCATGGCTTCTTTGTACACCTCTTTAATCGTACCGCCGTCGCTGACAAAAACTTCCCAACCCTGCTGTTTTCCCAGCAAAGCCGCACCGAGGCCACTTTCTCCTGCCCCAAGTACTATCAATCGTTTTTGTCCACCTGTTGTCATTTTTTGTTCTGTCATTTGTTTTTTTGATGCTTTATGGTAGAAACCAGCTACATCTTTTTTGGTTATTAATAATTGTTTATTCCTTTATTTTTTTGCCCTGGCTCCAGGAAGGAACTCCGTGCAAATCATTTATTTTTTTCTTGCTTTACTGCATCTTCAGCGTCACAATACTCAGTATCGCCAACATGATCCCTACAATCCAGAAGCGCGTCACGATCTTACTTTCGTGATAGCCGAGCTTTTGATAATGGTGATGAAGCGGCGACATCAGGAAAATGCGCCGACCTTCGCCATATTTTTTCTTCGTCCGTTTGAAATACCAAACCTGGATAATCACCGACAGATTTTCGATGAGGAAAATGCCGCAAATGATCGGGATCAATAACTCCTTGCGGATAATGATGGCCAGCGAGCCGATGATTCCTCCCAATGCCAGACTGCCGGTATCTCCCATAAATACCTGGGCAGGGTAAGCATTGTACCACAAAAATCCCACACATGCCCCTACAAATGCACCGATAAAAATCGATAACTCGCCGAGGTTCGGAATGTTCATAATATTGAGGTAATCGGCAAAAATGTAGTTACCCGACACATAAGCAAACACGCCCAGGCAAATACCAATGATCGCCGAAGTACCTGTGGCCAGGCCATCGATGCCATCCGTAATGTTGGCGCCGTTGGAAACTGCAGTGATAATAAAAATCACAAACAGTATATAGATGATCGGTGTCGCTGCATTTACCGCTTTCTCTCCGAAGAGGTTGGCAATTTTAGCATAGCTCAGCTCATGACTTTTTACAAACGGAATAGTCGTCGTCGCCGTTTTCACTTGCACATAAGTATGGTTTTTACCATTCTCATCTTTACGTGAGTATGGTTCAGAAACCACATGCTCTGTTCCATTATAAACGACCGGCTGTCCTTTCACCACTTCCCGGCTGATCACCACATGATCGTTGTAATACATCGTCAGCCCCACGATCACGCCCAACCCTATCTGCCCTAAAATCTTAAAACGTCCGGCCAGCCCTTCTTTATTCTTTTTAAAGACTTTGATATAGTCATCCAGGAAGCCAACCAGGCCCAGCCAGATCGTAGACACAATCATCAAAACGATGTACACATTTCCGATCCGGGCAAACAAAAGCGTAGGTATCAGAATCGCTCCGATGATGATGAGCCCGCCCATTGTCGGCGTTCCTTTTTTCTGGTTTTCGCCTGCCAGGCCCAGGTCACGAACTGTTTCTCCAATCTGCTTACGTTGCAGGTATTTGATCAGTTTTTTACCGAAGACCATTGTAATGACCAGCGATAAAATAATTGCCATAGCAGCGCGGAACGTGATGTAGTAAAATACACCGGCTCCGAACATTCCGAAGTGCTCACGCAGATATGTAAACAAATAGTAGAGCATGTGTCGCTATGAGTTATTTATTATAGAGTTCAAACGCTTTGGTTATTTCCTCGCGGTCGTCAAAATGATTTTTAATGCCTTTTATTTCCTGGTAGGTTTCGTGTCCTTTGCCTGCCAGCAGAATGATGTCTCCTGCATTTGCCAGGCTTACTGCGGTTTTGATGGCCTCGCGGCGATCGGTGATCCGCAATGTTTTTCTTTTCTGCGTCAGCGAAAGTCCGGCTTCCATTTCATTCAGAATCGTTTCGGGATCTTCGCTGCGCGGATTATCTGAAGTAAATACCACACGATCACTGTGTTCACAAGCCACTTCGGCCATTACCGGGCGTTTTGTCTTATCGCGGTCGCCACCACAGCCTACCACCGTAATCACCTGTTGGGCATCACCGCGCAATTGCTTGATCGTTGCCAGCACGTTCAGCAGTGCATCCGGCGTGTGTGCATAATCTACAATACCGAGAATCTTATCTACCGGCGACATGTAGGTTTCAAAACGGCCTGGTGCGCCGTGCAGATTGCTCAGTTGAGCCAATACTTCCATCCTGTCTTCACCCAGCTGTATCGCCGCACCATATACTGCCAGCAGATTGTACGCATTAAAAATGCCAATCATTCTGAAATGCGCTTCCAGCCCGTCGATATTCATAATAAGACCGGTCAGGTTGTTTTCCAGCACCTTCCCTTTGTAGGTTGCAGGAATACGTAAGCTATAACTGCATTTCTGCGCCACCGTATTTTGCAGCATCACCATGCCTCTTTTATCGTCGGCATTGGTGAGGGCAAATGCATCTTCCGGCAGATCGTCAAAAAACTTTTTCTTTACACGGATATACTCATCGAAGGTTTTGTGGTAATCCAGGTGATCGTGCGTGATATTGGTAAACATCGCGCCGGTAAAACGGATTCCTTCAATACGGTGCTGATGAATGGCATGCGAGCTCACCTCCATAAACACATAGGCACAACCCGCATCGTACATTCTGCGCAGCAAGGCTTGTACAGAAATAGCATCCGGCGTTGTGTGCGTCGATGTTTCCACTACATCATCAATATGATTTTGCACCGTAGAGATCAGCCCACATTTATACCCGAGTGCTTTAAACAGGTTAAACAACAGAGTAGCTGTTGTTGTCTTACCGTTGGTACCTGTCACACCCACTACTTTCATTTTCTCGGAAGGAAACCCATAAAACGCCGCAGCGATTTGTCCGGCTGCAGCATGACTATCCTTTACCTGTACGTAAGCAATATTTTCGTTCAGGCCGGCCGGCATTGTTTCACAAACAATCACCGATGCTCCGGAAGCAATCGCTTTTTCAATATAATCGTGCCCGTCTACCACAGAACCGCGCACCGCTATAAAAGCAGTGCCTGCAGTCACTTTGCGGGAATCGATGGCAAGACTGTTCACTTCCGCCTCCCGGTTCCCCGCAATTTTCTGCGGTTTCAGATTCGTTAATATTTCCTGCAATACGGGCATTTCTATTTTTTAACTTAACTGTATGACTATTGTTTGTCCTTTCACCACCGGCGTTCCGGCTGCTACCGATTGTGCCTGTACAACGCCGTTTCCTTCTACCTGCACACGCAATCCCTGGTTTTCCAGGAGGTAAACAGCATCTTTCAAACCCATACCTTTTACATCCGGCACCATACCACTCAAAATCTCTTTTTTCTGTACCGCGAGCTTTTTGGTAGAATCGGTGAATATCTGCGCAATCGCACGATTCGGAATCACAGCATCAATATTTTTACCCATTGCCTTCAGCAAAATCTGGTAACTCTTATAGGTAGCTGCTTTGGCTATCATTTTCTGATCGCCGCTGCGCGCTATACTATCCAATGGCCCTACCCATTCGCCACCAATTCCGGTAGAGAAAATTTTATCGGCAATCATCCTGAATACCGGGGCCGCAATGGTACCACCGTAGTAGGCGCCGGAATGCGGTTTGGTTCTGATCACCACGGCAATGGTATAACGTGGTTTATCAGTTGGAAAATAACCGACGAATGAACCTTGATATACGCCGTCCGTATAACGGATGCCTTTATCCGCAACCTGCGCAGTACCTGTTTTCCCGGCAATGCCATAAAAAGGAGACTGAATGTGCTTACCCGTTCCGCTAAATACTACCTCTTTCATACAAGCCTGCAATTGCGCAATTGCGTTAGAGTCTCCGATATGTTCTTCCACTACATGCGGCTCAAATGTTTTGATGTCTTTACCATATTCGCGGATCGCATCGATCAGATAAGGACGCATCATTTTTCCACCATTTGCCACCGCGTTGTACACCATACAAGTGTGCATCGGGGAAACCAGCACACCATAACCGGTTGCCATCCACGGAAGCGTAGTACCGCTCCAGTCTTTGTCTTTCGGCTCTATCACACGTGGTCTGCGCTCGCCGGCCAGGTCGATACCTGTACGCTGGTTGAGGTGCAGTTTTTTGATATGGGCGATAAACTTCTCTGGTTCTTTGGAATAATACTGGAAACCCAGTTTGGCCATCGCGGCATTGGAAGAAAGCGCAAACGCCTGTTTGATCGACAACACACCTAGACCAAGGTGAGAGTCGCGCATGGTGCGGTTTCCGAAACGAATAGCGCCACCTTCGGCATTTACGTTATCATTCACATTGATATAACCGTCATTAAGCAAAGAAAGCAGGGTGACCAGCTTAAAGGTCGAACCCGGCTCCGTAGGAATCATCGCATAGTTGAAATCTTCCCAATAGCTGCCATCTTTCTGCCGGCCGAGATTTACTAGCGCCCTGATCTTCCCGGTCTGCACTTCCATTACAATACAGGTTCCGTACAGACATTCATATTGTTCCAGTACGCTTTTCAGTGCGTGTTCCGCTACATCCTGGATACCGAAATCAAGGGTTGTCACAACATCGCGCCCGTTTTGCGGATCTACTTCCGTACCATCGATCGGTACCCAAACGCCGCCCGTTTCTTTTTCCATCATCCGGCTGCCGTTTACACCGCTCAACACACTATCGTAGGTTGCTTCCAGCCCAATTACATTTTTTTGTAGTCTGCCGTCTTTCCAGATACCCGGACGCCACAGGCCGATCGTACGGTACGCAAGCATTCCATATGGATTAATGCGCTTGATCTTCGGCTCCACAATCAGGCCGCCTTTACGTGACCCTTTACAGAATATCGGAAAAGAGCGCAACGTCTGGTAATCGTAATAAGGCATGTTTTTCCGCAATGGAAAATAACGCACCGAATCACGATAAGCGGCTTCCATCCTTTGTTTGTAAGAGGCGGGCGTTTCATTGTTGAACAGGCGCGACAGGCAATGCGCTAAAGTATCTTTATACTTCCGGAACGTATCGCGCTGAATCACGGTAAAATCGACATAAGCGTCAAACTGCGGAATGGAAGAACAAAGCAATAACCCGTCTTCGGAATAGATATTGCCACGCTCGGCATACACCGTATCGGCATGCATGTGCATCTGGTTTGAAAGACTGCGCAATTCCGCTCCTTCTTTCGCCTGAATCATGGCCGCTTTGACAAGTATAGCCAGACCAAAAACGCATATGCAGGTAAAGGCTACATACACTCTGAATCTGATATCTTTTCTTACTTGCGACACTGGTTCTATTTAGTTTTAACGCTGTCTTTTTCTATTTTATAAGCAGGCAACATCAATGGTTTCAATCCGATGCCTGATCCGTTTCTGATTACCTCAGCCTCCATACCGGCATACATGAGCTTACTTTTAATGTCCATGTATTTCCAGCGGAGCTCTTTCAATACTTTTTCTTCTTTGTTCAATTCCCGTTGCGTTGCAATAGCCCGCTGACTGTTGCTGATATACACAATACCGAGCAATGCCACAAAACCCAGAAAAGGAACGTTGTTCACGATCCCTTTGTAAGAAATTTTTTCCAGCAGCGCTTTCCAGTCATTTCGGATGCGCTGTGCCGGTGTCGGTTCTCCTGAATTTGTCTGGACTTTCTCTTCCATTACGCCAGTTTTTCTGCTATTCGCAAACGCGCACTTCTTGAACGCGGATTATTTTTTTGTTCCTCTTCGGTTGGTTCGATCGGCTTGTTCGTTAAAGGCTTCATCAATGCCGGCTCTGTCACTCTGCCAAACATATCTACCACCTCTTCCCATCGCCCTTTCTTCATGAACTGCTTTACCAGCCTGTCTTCCAGCGAATGAAAAGTAATGATGCTCAATCTTCCTTCCGGTTTCAGACATTGCACCGACTGCTCCAGCAGATCACGCAATGCACCCATTTCATCATTCACTTCAATGCGCAACGCCTGAAAGAGCTGTGCCAGATAACGATTGGGATTTCCTTTCATTACCGGAGCAATCATTGCCTTCAAAGAATCTATGGTCGTAAGCTGCATTTTATCCCTGCTGGATACTATGTGTTTCGCCAGCTGTTTTGCATTTCTCACTTCGCCGTACTGCTCAAACAGTTTGTGCAGCTCGCCTTCCGAATACGTCTTTAAAATACCGGCCGCTGTCTTTTCCGTACGCTGGTCCATCCGCATATCGAGTGGTCCGTCAAAGCGAATCGAAAAGCCGCGCTCCGCGGTATCAAACTGGTAAGAACTCACCCCAAGATCTGCCAGGATACCGTCTACCTGCGGATGTCCATGCAAGCGCAAAAATTTTCGCATATAGCGGAAATTTTCCGTTACCGGGATCAACCTTGCATCATCCGGCTTGTTTCGCCAAGCGTCGGCATCCTGATCAAAAGAGATCAGCTTGCCCTCAGGCCCCAGTTTTTCCAGGATCAACCTGCTGTGGCCGCCGCCGCCAAAAGTAGCATCGACATAAACGCCGTCTTTTTTTATAGCAAGGCCATCAACCGCCTCGTTTAAAAGAACTGTTGTGTGGTAAAAGGCGGATTCTTCCATTTTTATAAACTTTCAAAAGGATTAAAAAAATCTCCACCTGCCACTTCAGCAGCCAGATCACTAAAGTTGGCCGCTGATTTACGTATGTATTCGTAATAAGTTTCTTTATCCCAGAGCTCCACTTTGTTGCCCTGAGCAGAGAAGACCATCTCTTTTTTGATACCGGCATATTCCTGCAGTGGTTTCGGCAACAATAAGCGGCCGGCACTGTCCAGCTCTACCATTGTGGCGCCATTCAGGAAAAGACGTTTAAACTCACGCACCTTCGGATTAAAATCGTTCAGTTTGTTCAGTTTTTCCGACAATGCATTCCAGCTCTCCACAGGATACAATGCCAGACAGTTTTCGAAACCACGGTTGACCACGAAATTGCCTGCAGCGCCGTCTGGCAACTGCTTACGAAAACCCGAAGGCAGCAGAAAGCGGCCTTTGGCATCGATTGCAACTTCATATTCACCAATAAAACCCATCATGGGTAAGTTTCTTTTTCTTAACACAAAGTAACACGTTTTCCCACATTTTCACACAAACTTCTTTAGACATATTTATCCACAATCCTATATATACATCAAATCATGCACTGGAGCCGTTTACAGACCTTATTATTACACGTTACCAACAGACAAATGTTAATAATGTGTGTATAACGGTGGATAATTTGTTAATTGACTGAAAACAAACAATTTGAAATAATCGCAAAAATGGATTGATAACCTATCCTATAAGTTCATTAATAGACAAAATTGACCAGATAAAAATAAACTATTGGGCACATGTAGACATTGCCGGTTTTCAACGAGAAACAGATGACGTTTCCTTTTAACACAGTTTTACATAATAAATTAGGGTTAAAGCGCCTAAATGCTTATTTTTGCCACCCGCTATGCCAAATCGTGCTAATTATCTTTATTGTTTGTGTTTTTTGCTGCTGGGCCTGACTGCCTGCGGTAAGTACGAAAAAGTACTGAAGAGCAATGACATAAACTATAAGCTCACTAAGGCAAATGAGTATTTTGACAAGAAAGATTATGTGCATGCCAGTGAGTTGTATCAGGGCTTATTACCAGTAGTAAAGGGTACTAAAAACTTTGAGCCCATGTACTACAAGTACGCCTATTCTTACTACAACATGAAAGACTATCTTTCGGCGTCTTACCATTTCAAAAATTTCGTTGATTATTTTCCTGCAAGCAAAGAAGCGGAAGAATGCGAATTTATGCATGCGGTAAGCCTTTACAAGATGTCTCCCAAATATTCGCTGGAGCAAACAAATACCATAAAGGCCATGGAAGCGATGCAGTCATATATCAACACGCATCCGGGCTCTAAACGCATTGTTGAAGCAAACAGCTATATTGACGAAGCAAGACAAAAACTGGAAATGAAAGATGCGGGTGCAGCCAAACTGTATTATAACATTAACCAGTTTAAAGCTGCAGCTGTAGCGTTTAAAAATGTAAACCGCAGCTACCCCGAGTCTCCAAACAGTGATTATTACCAATACATGGTGATTAAATCATCCTATTATTTTGCCAAAGCAAGTGTTGCGGAAAAACAGGAAGAGCGTTTTACCAGTTGCCTGAGTGCATACCAGGAATTCAAAGCCTCTTACCCTAATTCCAAATACAATCCTGACGCAGAAAAATATCAATCTCTGGCTACTAACTATTTAAAAAAACTCCGCAATGAGCATCAATAAAAAAACACTCAGCTCTGTTAATCCGCTGGTAGAAACTCGTGACGTAGTCGCTATCAAGAACAAAACAGGCAATCTGTACGAATCTATTACAGTGATTGCACGCCGTGCCAACCAGATCTCTGTAGTAATGAAAGAAGAACTGCACAAGAAACTCGATGAATTTACCTCCCATACCGACAGCCTGGAAGAAATTCACGAAAACAAAGAACAGATCGAGATTTCACGCATCTACGAACGTATGGCCAACCCTGCGTTACAGGCTGTGAACGAATTCTTTGACGATAAAATCTACTACCGTAAAAAATAATTTTTGCGGCTACCTATTTTGCAAAAAAGCTACCTGGAAAAAGGGTAGCTTTTTTATTACAATCAAGGCACAGTCGAGCATATTAAAAGCTGTACCTTTGCGACGTACAAGGAATGAGAAAGACATATAAACATCTTTTTTTTGATCTCGATCATACACTCTGGGATTTTGACAGCAATTCTGAACAGACGCTAAAAAAACTCTATGATGAGTATGACCTGAAAAGTATTGGTATTACAGACTTTGATGCATTTTATCAAGTCTACAATACACATAACGACCGTTTGTGGGAACGCTTCAGAAATGGCTTCATCAAACGCGAAGAACTTCGCTGGAAGCGTATCTGGTACACATTGCTCGATTTTAAGATCGGCGATACTTCTCTTGCTTATGAAATGAGTGCTGCATACCTGGAAATTCTGCCGACTCAAAAAATGTTGATGCCGTACGCCAAAGATTTACTGGACCATTGTTCCGGTCGCTATACAATGCATCTTATCACGAATGGCTTTGAGACAACGCAATGGCAAAAAATGCAATTTTCCGGCATCGCCGGTTATTTTTCAGAAGTGATTACTTCCGAAAAAAGCAACAGCCTGAAGCCACACCGGGAAATATTTGAATACGCACTGGCAGCTACGGGCGCTAAAGCAGAAGAAAGCATTATGATCGGTGACGCAATTGATATTGATATTCTAGGGGCGATTAATGCCGGCTGGGACCAGGTATATTTTAATCCGAAGAAATTAGCCCACAACCGCAAGCCTACATATGAAGTAGCTTGCCTGAGCGACTTGATGAAAGTTTTCTAAGCTAAAAAGCCTAGCGCGAAAAACTAAAAACTTCCCGCATTTGCAATTATAACTTGGGCATTCTGCTTGAAGCTTTGAACATAAAAAGAGCGCTGGCACCAGCGCTCTTTTTATATTATTTTATTGGTAGCAAAACAGTTTGATACGTCCCGCTTGATACTAGCTATTTTACCGTGATCTCATCCACCACTCTTTCCTGGAAATATTCATTGATGCGGACAATCAACTGTTCGCGACCAAAAGATAATTCCTGTTTGAGCGCTGCTACGTCCGTGGCAATCGTCAGATGTTTGTTCTTGAGATACACATTGCGCGTATATTTTGCAATGGTCTTTCCTACTATCTCTTCCCACTCCTGCTGCATACGCAGTTCTATCACCTTAGGTTTCCATTTGGATTTTTCTAAGAGCAGATTAATTGCTTCACCAATACTGTAGGATCCCATTGTTTAATTTTATCCGGTAAAAATAGTACAATTTGAAAATCGCTGATTCGAAAATAATGCACGGGGTAATCCACACACACATTCAACACATGAACCACTTTCAGGCATCCCGATTCACACATTTTCAAATGTGCACCTCCTCCAATTAATTACGCTTCATCTATAAAAATGCTCACCTTCTTTCCCAGCCCTTCTTCTACAATTCTGAACAGGGTGGAAAGCTGGATATCGCCTTTCCCATTTTCGAGCCGGGAAATATATGTTTTCTTCGTGCCGATACGCTGTGCGAGTTGCTCCTGGGTGAGACCAGCCTCTTTACGTGCCTCCTTAATCATTTCACCGATCAGAAAAAGTTGTGTCTTCTCCTCGAAAGCGTTTCTGCGGGCTGTGCCCGGCTTACCGTATTGTTTATCGACCCGGTCTTCAAATGTTTTAGCCATCTTAAGTTCTAAGTTTTAAGTATCAGGTATCGAGCTGTTATCATTGACAGGCATCCGTTAAAACACAATTTCCGCATTCAACACATTCCCTTTACCTTAATTTTGCACACGATTATCACATCGCTGCCTTATCGAATTATTGCATTCAAATTGCCGGATTACCGGATGATCAAATTATCGAATTTAAAGGCGTAAAGTTAACCAAAAAGTTTACTTACCTTCTAACTAATTGATTATCTATAATAATCTTGTCGAAAAAAATTTCCAAAATTGAGCATTTAATTAAAGAAAGGATTATCTTTGCAGCCAGAAATTTTAAATAAAACAATAAAACAACAATAGAATGTCTCATTTGTCTCCTGAGAAAAAAGCTGCGATTTACAAAGAATTCGGTGGCAGCGAAACGAACACTGGTTCTATCGAAGCTCAAATTGCAATGCTTACAGAACGTATCAACCATATCTCTAAACACCTGCAAGCAAACAAAAAAGATTTCTCTACCCACCGTGGTCTGATGCAAATGGTAGGACGTCGTAAACGTTTGTTGCAATATCTGAACCGTACAAACATTACCGGCTACCGTGCGCTGATTGAAAAGCTTGGAATCCGCAAGTAAAATATCTAAATTTATGGCTATTCCCAACTTTCAGTAAGTTGGGAATAGCTTTTTTATGACTAATAGTAAATATCTCAACGTATGACGCTTAATCCTATTTCCGTGTCGTTCAAATTGGACGACGGACGGGAAATATCGATAGAAACGGGCAAGCTCGCCCGTCAGGCCGATGGATCGGCCATTGTGCGTCTTGGTGATAATGTTCTGCTGGCCACCGTTGTGGCAAATAAAGAACCAAAACCTGGACAATCTTTCTTTCCGCTGACTGTAGATTATCAAGAAAAATTCGCTTCTGCCGGACGTATCCCTGGCTCTTTCTTTAAACGTGAGGGTCGTCTCAGTGATTCTGAAGTACTGGTTTCCCGCCTCATCGACCGTGCACTGCGCCCATTATTCCCGGAAGATTACCTCTGCGATGTACAAGTTATCGTAAATCTGATCTCTTCTGATGCCGAAGTAATGCCCGATGCACTGGCTTGTCTCGCTGCATCTGCTGCACTGGCTGTTTCTGATGTACCTATTCAGGAAATTATTTCCGAAGTACGTATTGCACGTATCAACGGTGCCTATAAAATTAATCCGAACCGCTCTGAACTGAAAGATGCGGATATGGACTTTATCATCGCTGCCACCGAGAAAAATATCATGATGGTGGAAGGTGAATCTAAAGAATGCCAGGAAGAAGACCTGATCAAAGCAATTGAACTGGCACACGAGGCAATCCGTGTACAGATCAAAGCTCAGGCTGAACTCCGTGAAAAAGTAAACGCACCAGCAAAACGTGAAGTAGCTCCTGCTCCGCAGAATGAAGAGCTGAAAGCGAAAGTAGAAGCGTTTGCCGGCGCCCGCGTTATGGAAATTTCACGCGCTGGCTCTTCTAAACACGATCGCAGCAATGCTTTTAAAGCACTCGGCGAAGAACTGATGGCGCATCTGAACGAAGGCCTGCCGGAAGGTGAAGTGATCGCGGATACAGATAAAGCATTGGCTAAAAAATACTACGAAGACCTGCAATACTACAGCGTACGTAATATGATCCTGGATGAAAGCCGCCGTCTGGATGGCCGTAAGCTGGATGAAGTTCGTCCGTTGGCGATGGAGATCAACTACCTGCCCTCACCGCATGGTTCTGCACTCTTTACCCGTGGAGAAACACAATCCCTGACTACTGCAACACTCGGTTCTGCCGAAGATGAACTGCTGGTAGAAAGCGCTGCTGTTTCTAACTACGAAAAATTCATCCTGCACTACAATTTCCCGCCATTCTCTACCGGCGAAGTTAAACCACTGCGTGCTCCGGGTCGTCGTGAAGTAGGTCATGGTAACCTCGCTAAACGTTCACTGGCACAAATGATGCCAGGTATGGAATATCCGTACACCGTACGCGTTGTTTCCGATATCCTGGAGTCAAATGGTTCGTCTTCTATGGCTACTGTTTGTGCCGGTTCACTGGCACTAATGGATGCAGGTGTTCCGTTCCCGAAACACGTAAGTGGCGTGGCAATGGGCCTGATCTCCCGTTCGTCTGATGGCAAATGGGCTGTACTGACAGATATCCTCGGCGACGAAGATCATCTGGGCGATATGGACTTTAAAGTAACCGGTACACGTGATGGTATCTGCGGTATCCAGATGGATATTAAAGTAGATGGTCTGAGCATGGATGTAATGCGTCAGGCGCTGGAACAAGCACGCCGCGGCCGTATGCACATCCTCGATGCGATGTACGAATGTATCCCTGCTTATCGTCCTGAACTGAAACCACACACACCACGTATCGAACAACTGATCATCGATACCGAATTTATCGGTGCTGTAATCGGACCAGGTGGTAAGATCATCCAGGAAATTCAACGCGAGACTGGTACTACTATTTCTATCGAAGAAAAAGATAATAAAGGATACGTAAAAGTATTCTCTGCGAATAAAGACGGTATCGACAAAGCGATGGCGTGGATCAAAGGAATCGTAGCAATTCCTGAAATCGGCGAAACTTACGAAGGCGTTGTGAAATCAATTGTTCCTTTCGGAGCGTTCGTAGAATTCATGCCGGGTAAACAAGGTTTGCTGCATATCTCTGAAGTAAGCTGGAAACGCCTCGAAAACCTCGACGGTGTACTGGCTGAAGGCGATAAAGTAAAAGTGAAATTGGTGGGCACGGATCCTAAAACAGGTAAACTGCGTCTGAGCCGTAAAGCGCTGATGCCAAAACCTGAAGGTTATGTAGAACCTGAAAAACGCGAAGGTGGCGATCGTCCACGTCGTGATGGTGGCAATGACCGTGGCCGTGGTGATCGTAACGATCGCGGCGGTGATCGCCGTGGTAACGATCGTGATCGTGGTCCGCGTAACAACGACCGCAACGATCGTCCTAGACGCGATTTCAACAATGAAACGCCTGCGCAGCAGGAACAGCCGTCACAGCAGCCTTCTGCTGATGATGCAGATCTGTCGCTGTAAGTGCATAGCAAGTGATATAATGCAAGCGGTCCTCACGATATGTGGGGACCGCTTTTTTCGTGTGAAACAATTCTATCTTTTCTTTTGCCTTGAAGCAAAAGAAACAAAAATTCAAGGCTTAGGAAACTACGGCTAAAATAAAAAGCCGTTCGCTGCAATTATTAAAGCTTACTATTTCGTTTACTGCAGTTCCAGGCAACCCTATCAATGATCAAAAACAACTCTTGTAACCATCATAATTGCGGCCGCTCTATGCTTTTTATTTTTTAACGCCTGCGTTTCCTTAGGCCGCTTGTGTTAAGTGGCTCACTCTTCTAACTTTTGACTTCCGACTTTTGAATTTTGACTTTAGCCAATGTGTATAAATAATTTGCAAAAAGGGATGTTGCTATTTGTAAAAGATTCAACTGCTTATTATTTTTGCGTTACGAAAGACATAGTTCTGTAGTGTAACGGTTACCATGTCTGACTCTGACTCAGAAGATCCTGGTTCGAATCCAGGCAGAACTACGAAAAGCGCGGCAATTGCCGCGCTTTTTTGTTTCCAACCACAGAAACATGTCTAAACTTATCGTTGCATACTGCCGAACATTAATTTCAAATCACGCAGTGTTAAATCCCGATCGATCATTTCGTCGAAAAGACGGGCGGAGGGCCGCCTGTTTTCCGGCTGGGCGACTTCAATTCCGTTCACGATAGCATGAAGATGCTGATTGAGCAAATGATTAATCTGCGAGGTTGCGATTTGATTGTCCGGCATCATAGATTTTCAGTTTCAGGCAAATCTATTTTCGATGCTTGCAGTGTATTTGCAAGAGAAGGTTTCCCTAATTTTACCCTGATGATCACCAGCTTCCAAACATACCTCCTTACACACGCTTCCTTTACAGACAACGAAATGGAGGAAATCTGTGCATCGGCGATACAACGTACCCTGCAACGCGGTGAATTATTGCTGCAGGAAGGGCAAGTTTGTCGTCATAAAATATTCGTGCTAACAGGGATATTGCGCAATTTTGCTACTACCGCCGATGGCAGCGATCATATCTTACAATTTTCACCGGAAAACAGCTGGACCTTGGATGTAGAAAGTTATGACCGGCAAACACCTGCACAATTCAATATTGCCGCGGTGGAACGCAGCGAATTGTTGCTCTGGTCAAAAGCAGATTTTGATCGGTTGCTTGCAGAAGTCCCAAAATTGAAAATGCTGGCTCAAGAGCTGATCTCCCGGAATATTTATACCAGCCGTCACCGAATCCTGAGCACACTCAGCGCCACACCCGAAGAAAAATACGATGAGTTCATCCGTACACAACCCCAGCTGCTGGCACGGCTGCCACTGCACATGATCGCATCTTACCTGGGTATTTCGCTAAAGACACTTACCCGAATCCGTCACGCACAATCACACCGCTAAATTGAAAAATGGTCAAATGACCATTTTTTCCGGAATGCTTTGATTCAATTTTGGTACATAAAATCAAATCATCCATTATGCGCGTATTTGTTACAGGAGCTTCGGGATTTGTAGGCTCCGCCATTGTACAGGAATTATTGAAAGCAGGTCACGAGGTATTAGGATTAGCCCGTACCGACAGTGCTGCAGCAAGTCTGATGAAAGCGGGGGCAGCAGTACATCGGGGCAACCTCGAAGACCTGGAAAGTTTAAAAGCCGGCGCCGCACAGGCGGATGCCGTAATTCACACTGCTTTCAACCACGATTTCTCAAAATTCAAAGCGAACTGCGAAAGCGATCGTAAAGTGATACTTGCCCTGGGCGAAGCATTGAAAGGTTCAGACCGCCCGCTGGTTGTGACGTCTGGCATTGGCCTGATGAACAGCGCCAACAGACTGATCAACGAAAACGACCGGCCTGCCAATTCAGAGATAACCCCGCGCGCCGCTTCCGAAGAAGCAGCACTAGCGCTTGCAGATGAAGGCCTGCCTACCTATATCGTCCGCCTGCCGCCAACAACGCATGGCGAAGGCGACCATGGCTTTATTCCGATGATAATTAATATGGATAAAGAAAAAGGTGAATCTGCCTATATCGGAGCCGGAATGAATCGATGGCCGGCCGTTCACCGCTTCGATGCTGCAACCCTCTACCGTTTAATCATCGAACAGCAACCGGAACAGCGCGTATTTCACGCAGTGGCCGAAGAAGGCATTCCGTTTGTGGAAATCGCAAAGGCGATCGGAACAGGTTTACAATTGCCGGTTGTCAGCAAGGATCATGCGTCTGCCGAAGCACATTTCGGCTGGTTCACCCATTTTGCCTCATTTGACTGCGCTGCGGCCAGCGAGCAAACACGCCGTACATTAAGCTGGGAGCCAAAACAGATACCATTGCTGGAAGACCTGGTTGCCGGAAATTATTTCTAAACGGCATTTCCACAGCCTACTGGTTCCATCAGAAAATGAAGTGTGTTTACGCACACTTCATTTTTTAATTCATCGCGATATCGCTTTTTATCAACAGGCGCACCGCAGGATGTCGTGCATTGCTATAAATAACGACCGACTTCAACTGCTTGCCCATTTTATTGGCAGAGTTAAAGGTCACCCTGATGATTCCGTGGCCGCCCGGCGGTACAGGCTCTTGGGGATAATCAGGCATTGTACAACCGCAGGAACCAGTAGCTTTCTGAATCATCAACGGAGATTGACCGGTATTGGTAAAATTAAAATCATGTACTTCAATCTGCCCTTCTTTGAGCGGTCCGAAATCGAATACCGTATCGGCGCCAAAATCCATTACTGGCTTTCGTTCAAAAGGAACAGTATCTGCAATTGCCACCATCTGAGCGCCCGTTTGCCCAACGTGCTGCGGTTTGTCTTTACAAGCACAGCAGCCGGCGGTAAACAAAACAGGCATTATATAATTCCTCATTTCCGATTTGTTTGTTTCGCTTTATAATTGGGGTAAAAAATGATAATCTTCTTCTCTAGAAACGCAGCATGTTGTAGCCTTTCCACCGAATAGAACCACACGACCTGCTGGTTTCGGCCCAGAATATTCCGGTATTTGGTTTTGGAAAGATCTACCGGCTGTGGCTGCACACAGAGGTTTCCGCCGGATGCATACTTTATGGCTTCCACCACCATTTCGGTACAATACAGCGAGTCCTTATTACCGATCCTGAAATTCATATCAAATGCAGGCTTGTTTCGCCCGAGACTGTCGATGTAGTTCCTGATTCGTCTGCGCTGCACCGTTGTCAATGGCAAACGATAAATACCGAAACATTCATTTTCCGGATAGCAGACAAAAGTCATTATCGGGTCTTTTTTTAATCCCCCGCGGAAATTGGCGTCGCCGCCCAGCATGTGATACACGTAAAAACGATTCCCCTCTTTAAGCAAGAGACCTGCGTGCGTAAACGTTTTATCGAACGTAGCAAAATCCCGGATGAACTCGCTGTCTTTCCCTACACCACTCCGGAAAATAATATCACCGTCTTCCAGCACGATCTTGCTGTTCCCTATTTTAAAAACATCTTGCGAAATGACGTCTTGCGGGCAGCCAATTCCAACCAGGAACACCAATAAAAAACAACGTATCACTATTTCCGCTTTATTTGTGGCGGCTGGATGGCATGTGTCTGCACCGGCCCTTTTGCCAACTCTAATTTGACGCCGGTAGGCACTCCTACCGTTTTCTTCACGATTAGCTGGTATTCACCGCCCGCAACAACGTCCAGACTATACATCGCATTCTTGCTACTTCTGGCTTTTATCACGTAATGTCCCGGACCAACCGTCCACTTGATGTACCTGTATAAACCCACCCTGCCAATAAACGTGTCATTACAATAAATTTTCACACCAGCATTGATATCTGCTAAGCTTTTGCGGTACACCAGGATCGATGCCATTGCGGGATCGTTGTGCGCCAGCGGTACAACCTGGTAGGTACGTGCGCAAGAATGAAGCACGATACAGGCAGCCAGAAAAATCAATGTTTGTCTTATTTTCATTCGAAATATTTTATCGAAAAGAAATGCAAAGAAGCCAGCATACCGACTTCTTTGCTAAAAATCAGGTTAAGCACAATTGGTATTGGCGCAGCAACTGCAGATGCAACATCTGGCTACGATAGACAACAATGGCCCAGTAACGTAGGGACAACCCGGAATAGCCAATCCACCTGCATCAAACAACGCAACACAAGCGAGACAACCGACACCGCACTTGCAGGGATTTCCTTTTTTAGCTAAAGGATCGGACTGATCCTGTACCGACCAGAAGCTATAGCTCTTTGCAAAGCCATCGTGAAAAATAGCTATCTGCGCCTGTTCATTTCCGTTCAGTCCGAGATATTCCGGCGAAGACTTTAAAGCATTAATATCGTCCTGAATAACGGTAGCACTGAGCCTGGCGCCTTCGCTTTCTATTTTATTGCCGAAGGCAGTCATATATTTCAGCATATTGGGAGAGATGTCGCCCGCTTTCTGCATATTGGCATAGAAGTCGCGCCACCCGGTTACATTGGTCAGGTACCTGGATTTGATGACACCGAAATTTAAGTTGGCTGGCACTGCTTCACCGTAGCTGATTGCATCTTTAACGACTGCATTAAAGACATCGTCCCAGCTTACCTGCTCTTGCTGCGCATAGGCAGCAACGATATCAGCACATATCTGGTTATGAACATCGCCCGGTGTCATGTCTGTAGCTTTGGCATTTTTACCGCCATTACTGGAATTACCGGCCTCTCTCTTATTGCAGGAAAAAATAAACGCTGTGAAACAGCAACATAAAATAAGGACTAGTTTTTTGTTCATTGTAAACTGATTGAGTAAAAAAAATAGTTTAAAATGTGGCCACATCCATGCACAACATTACGATAACAAAACAGTTGTAAAAAATTAATTATCAGACAATAAGACGCAAAAACACCAGCTACAAAAAATATTATTTTCTATTCAAAATTTATTTCAATTGTATCTTTGACTGGCATTTTGACTGAGATCGCGAAGGCAACGTGAATTGTAAAAAACAGATTTAATTAAAAGGAGAAATTCGGCATTAGAAATAAAACAAAATCGATCTATATAGTCAGAGTGAAATTTTTTTTACTGTTGCGCGCAATTCGGGGATATGCTCGGTGTGTTATCTAAAAATCCAATACTATGGCAAAACTATCTATGTTCAATTTCATTTCGCTCGATGGCTATTATAAAGGCGCGAACGAGGATATCAGCTGGCACCGGCACGGCGCAGAAGAAAACGAATTTGCCGCAGATTCGCTGAAAGGGCACAGCACGCTGGTTTTCGGACGAAAGACTTATGAAATGATGGCCAGCTATTGGCCTACCGATATAGCCCGTCAAAATGATCCGACTGTTGCCAATGGCATGAATAACGCACGAAAGATTGTGTTCTCACGCAGTCTGAGCAGTACATCCTGGCAAAACACGCAATTGATTAATGATGACCTGGTGCAAACCATCAAAAAACTAAAAGCAACAGAAGAAAACGACCTCACCATTCTAGGCAGCGGCTCTATCGTAACACAACTCGCTGCGGAAGGCCTGATCGACTTTTACAGCATTATGATAGACCCTGTGGTACTCGGCAAAGGCACGACATTATTTTCGGGATTACCTCATACGCTGAATCTGCAATTAGTAGCATCCCGATCCTTTAATTCTGGCTGTATTTTGGTAAACTATGTACCGGCCGAATCGTTTTCCAAAGAACAATTCCTATAAAGCAGAATTTATACCGCACAAACGAAATACATCAGATGTGAAGCTGCGCTATGTAAAACATCTGATGTTTGTATATAAAACAAGTAAAACCAAACCATATGAACACTACCGCGCAGATCGCGAAACAGCTCAGGGAAGTGTATTTTGGCGGCAACTGGACCAGTGTCAATTTAAAAGACAGCGTGGCAGATGTAGACTGGCAACAAGCTACCAAAAAGGTCTATTCGTTTAATACCATTGCCACGTTAGTCTATCATATCGGCTATTATATTGCAGCCGTTTCGAAAGTTCTGGATGGCGAAGCGCTCAATGCCAAAGACGAATACAGTTTCAACCACCCGGATATCAATTCTGAAACAGACTGGCAGCATTTGCTGAACAAAATATGGGATGACGCCCGGCGTTTTGCAGACCAAATAGCGGCACTGCCGGACAGCAAGCTCGACGAAGATTTTACGGATCCAAAATATGGCAGTTACTATCGGAACCTGCAGGGCATTATCGAACACACACATTATCACCTGGGGCAGATCGTGATCATCAAAAAGATGCTAAAAGATTGATCTCCCGGCAGAAGCAATTAGGCCAATTAACAATTTAGCCAATTAGCCATTTAATTATTTTTTTATTACTAAAAACTTAGTAGATTTACTAAACACTTAGTAGAAAGAAAAATGCCGAAGAAGAAAACAGACTTGCCACAATTGACCAAAGCAGAGGAACGAGTGATGCAGGCGCTGTGGCAACAAGACAGCGATACGATATTAATACGTGATATCATTGCAGTAATGCCTGCGCCCAAACCACACGCCAACACAGTAAACACTATTTTGAAAATTTTGACGGAGAAAGGATTTGTGACTACTGCATCTTTGGGAAATGCCAATTGTTTCCGTCCCCTGGTTTCAAAACATGACTATAGCAGCCGCAGTATCGCACAAATTGTAAAAGGCTATTTTGATGGTTCTTTTGCCGATATGATTTCTTTTTTTGTCGCTGATAAAAACCTTGATTTAAAAGAATTAGAAAGTATTGTTCAAACTCTCAAGAAGAAAAAACAATAAACCATGCCGTTCTTTCTTTATCTCGCACAAGTAAGTGTTTATGCCTTTATTATGTGGGGCATCTACCTACTCATCTGGCACAACAAACCCTATCATGGTTTTAGCCGGGCGTGGTTGCTTGCTGCGCTGCTTTTGCCGGCTATCTTGCCTTTCATCCATATTCCGGTGAAGACGCAGCCGCTAAATACAGTACATATAATGCTACCTTCCGTTCAGATCGGGGGCACGCATCAATCCGGATCTGCTGCTTTCTCTTGGTGGATGCTACTATCGAGTGCTTACATAGTTATAAGCTCATGCCTCGCGCTGCTTTACGTCCGCTCTTATCTACGGATATACAGAAAGCTCAAAAAAGGCTACCAGCAATGCGAGACACCAGGGTACACCATTTTTACGGATACCGGAATTGGGCCGGGAACGATAGGGAAAAAGATTTTCTTTCCTTCCGGTACGATTCACGAGACGATATTGCAGCATGAGTTGGCGCATATACGAGCCGGGCATCGATACGACGCGTTTTTCCTGCAAATAATGCATGTACTCTTCTGGATTTCACCGGCACATTGGTTATTGAGCCGCGAACTAAAAACAGTACACGAATTTGAAGCCGACCTGATTGCAAGCGCTAATACAGCGCTTTCGGATTATGCCTCTTTGTTGCTTTCGCAGACTTTCGGCACCAAACACACGCTCCATATTGCTCATTCCTTTTTTCATCACCCTTTAAAGCGTAGAATTATGATGTTGCAAAAAATAAGAAAGCCGCAAACCCGCAGCTTGCTGACTACTGCATTTGTTTTAACGACGGTATTTATCAGCACCGTATTGCTGGCACAGACAAAGAAATCGGCCGGCGGCCAAACTACAAACACAGCGCCCAACGACTCCCTGGCCCAGCTCGATGCTATCGCTACGAGAATGAACGCCATACCGAAGCCCGGTGAAGTACAGTTTATGCCCGATGGTTCGATGGCGTTTAAAACTGTAGAGAAACAGCCGCATTTTGATGGCGATTTCGACAAATGGCTGAGCCAGAATCTGCATTACCCGGAAGCTGCTAAAGCGCGCGGTGAACATGGCAGAGGCCTTATACAATTTACTGTGGGCGCCGATGGCAGCATTATTAATCCCCAGGTAACAAAATCTTCGGGATACCCTTCGCTCGATGAAGAAACGCTGCGCATGGTCCGGAAAATGCCCAACTGGAGACCAGGCATTCTGAAAGGACGTGCTGTACCGGTTATTTGTACCCTTCCGTTCTCTTTTTATCCGGATGGAAAAGTAGTAGCGAATGAAGGCTGCTAGGTCCATCGTTCTTTAGCTATAAATTCTGAGTTATAAAAAAACCGGCTCCTTACAGCCGTTTTTTTTATGCTTAACCATCCCCGTGCAACCGCTGATGACCATTAGATTTCCGGCAGCAACCAACTGAACGAAAAAGAAGAAGGCACCTGTTTAACCGACCTTAATCAAGAATTGCTTTTTGCAACTCCAGCAGCAATGTCGTGCAAAATATTTCCTTATATTCGGGATTATCTAAACATCCCTTTTATGAAAAAAGTGACCGGAATCGGCGGCATATTTTTTAAATGCAAAGACACTGCAGCGATGAATGATTGGTATGCCAAAAATCTCGGCTTACCGGTTTCACAATATGGCACTATGTTTAACTGGCGCGAAGAAGAAAATCCTGAAAAAACAGGCACTACCGTGTGGAGTCCGTTTAAGGAGGATACCAAATATTTTGAGCCATCGACAAAAGAATTCATGATCAACTACCGCGTAGAAAACCTGGATGCACTGGTCGCAGAACTCAAAGCAAATGGCGTAACGGTCATCGACGAAATAAAGGCTTATGATTACGGAAAATTCGTGCACATTCTCGACCCCGAAGGCAATGCTATTGAGCTTTGGGAGCCGGCAGAATAGTGAATATTTTTAAAAAAGCGCTTGTTTCAACATATTGAAACAAGCGCTCTTATTTTGTTCTGATGTCGCGTCAATTGCTGCGCAGGCCGCGTGTCTGTTACAATGCTTAATCCTGCTTGTGAATCCGCCTGTTTTTTTCTGCGAAAAAAAGTAATCAAAAAGGGCCGCTCGATTAAGACTTTTGATTTTTGAATTTTTACTCCTCCCAAGGCGACTCTTTTATTAAATCGCAGAAATCTTTTCTTTTGAAATCTGGCATCATACAAGCACAGATATCTGCATTAATGCTGCCGTAGGTTGTTTGCGGCTTGTGTTTAAAGCCCTCGTAGAATGTCGGAATAATATGCTTTTTAAAATCATGACGCGGAAATTGCTGCAAGATTGCCTCACGGTCTTGAATCGATAATTTGTCAAAGCCCTTCCCCACTACATCCAATGCCACCCCAAAGTTGAGTAATACTACTTCCGCTTCTTTATACTCCGCAATACCGGGTGATGTGTGCAGCGCGATCGCATCCCAAACTAATTGTAAGACCTGCGGCGCCATACCGTGGCTGCTGAGGAAATCTCTTGCAGCATCTGCGCCATCAATTTCAAAACGTTTGTCTTCGCTGCGATAATGCGGTGTCAACCCTAAATCGTGAAATACCGCACTCACATATAAAAGCTCGGGATCGTATTTGATGCGATTCTGCTTACCATTTAAAGAAGCAAACAGAAATGTTCGCAGCGAATGGTTGTACAGCAGCCCGGAGCCATGCTCCCGCAGCAGTTCCGTAGCCTGACGCGCAATCGTACTATCGGGCATTTTTATGCCAGCAATCATTTTATCGGGTACCATCGCTTTTATTTTATTTGTTAGAGCGCTTCCGTCTTGGTGGAAATGCCGATCCGGTTCAAGAAATTCATTTGACTGACGCAGATAAAAATATCGGCAATTTCCCGAGTGGTAAAATAGGATTTCAGCCGCTCGTAAGCACCATCCGAAAGTCCCTGATTGAATATATAGGTCATCTCTTCTGCAACCTGGAGTACTACACGCTCCACCTCACTAAACAAAGGACTTTCCTGCCAGGCAGACAACGCAAAAATTCTCCGCTGCGTTTCTCCATTTGCTAAGGCATCCTGCGTATGGTAATCAATACAGAAAGCACATTTATTGATTTGCGACACCCGGATTTTGATGAGATCGATCAATGTGCGGGAAACAGATGATCCGTGGAGCCGTTTGTCTATTTTCGAGATCAGCTCCCAGTATAAAGGTTCTTCTTTCCATACATCCAAGCGGTGATTCACAACTTTTGCCATATTGTTTGTTTTGTTTCAGCAAAGTTGATACCATTAAAAAACCTTTTACTTAAACCTGTTTAAGAAAGATATTTTTTCCGGATCTCACTCAGATACTCCGGTGTAAAACCAAGAAAAGAAGCCAATAGGTATTGCGGTACCCGTTGCGTAAAAGCTGGAAAATGTTGCAGAAAATGTTGGTACAATTCCTCTTTCGAAAACTCGAATAAAAACCGGAACCGCATCTGGCAGGCAGCATAGGCCCGTTGAAACACCAGGTGAAAATATGCATTCAATTCAGGTACTTGTTCCAATAACGCATGTTGCCGCTCGGATGTGATTGCTAGTACTTCAGTACTTTCTGTTGCACGGATGGAAAACTGCGAGATTGCACCTGTCGGAAAAGCACTGAAGTCTGAAGTCCACCAGTTTTCCATCGCAAAGTCTACGGTTTGCTCGGTGCCATTCTGCCGGAGATAGGACAAATGCACACAACCTTTTACGATGAAAAACTTTTCGAAGCACCGCTGCCCTTCTGCCAACAATATTTCCTTCTTCTTGTAAACTCTATGTTCAAAGAAAGAGGCCAACAGATCGGTTTTGTCTGCCGGTATTGTGGTGAATTTTTGAATATGCGCTAAAAGCGATTGTGTCACAGGCATTGAACTTGCACTGCAAATTACTGAAGTACATTGAAGAATTAACTACATAAACGTATCTCGGCTTCGCTATTGAAAATCGGCTGAATGGGCTGTATTGCGAGCATCAGATTCCAAGCTATACCAGCTGGCTTATTCCCAGACGCATAAAATAAATATCATATATTTGCAATGCATTGCTCCTACTTTATTCACTATCGGTAAAAAATCCTGAAAGGCCCACAGGTAAAATGCAAGCGTTTTTTATTAGTCAAAAAAAACTAAAACGAAAAGCCATGCCAAAGTTTGTAATCGAACGCGAAATTCCCGGCGCGGGTCAGCTATCTGCAGAACAACTGAAAACAATTTCACAGACTTCCTGCAACGTCCTGAAAAATATGGGTCCGCAAATTCAATGGGTACACAGCTATGTGGCTGCCGATAAAATATATTGCGTGTATATCGCACCCAATGAAGAAATGATCAGGGAGCATGCCAGACAAGGCGGATTTCCTGCCAACTCAGTCAGCAGAGTGTCTGCCATTATCGACCCAGCAACGGCCGAATGAGCTGATACTTGCCGGACAGGACAGGAGCAGCTAGATCGCCGCGCCAATGGGCAATCTTATGCATCCTCAATACTTATAAAACTGCCAGCAATTTACGATACTCCTTCACCAGGTCGTCCAGCCTGAATGAACGGTTTAAACCACTCGGATTGGGGAGTACCCATATTTTTGCATTGCCAAAATTTTCGGGTTGTTGCCCCCACTCAATTTTTTTCCTGCCGGAAAATGCTGTGTATGCAGGTTTTCCCAGAAATACGATCCATTTGGGCTGGAATTGCTTCATCTTCTTTTCAAATATTCCTTTCGACTCGGCAAATTCCTTTTTTGTAAGCTCATCAGCCCGGACAGTTGCCCTTGCCACAGCCGTTGTCAGACCATATCCAAAATTCAGTATTTCAGCATCGTTCAACGGGTCGATCTGGTAAGGCGTAAAGCCTGCCTTATGCAAAACCTTCCAGAAACGATTGCTCTTACCGGAAAAATGATGACCATCGATTGCGGATTTCAAACAAAAAGCAAGAGGGCATTAAAATAAAACCTGCCTGGCAGAATCAACCTCTTCTTTGACGCAATCATACCGCATTTATTTTGCACACATGCCGTAGTTTTGAATTCAAACTAATTCTAATTGCCATGGCAACGATCAATCCTCACATTAACTTCAACGGAAATGCCGAAGAAGCGTTTACTTTTTACAAATCCGTATTTGGCGGCGAGTTCGCAAAAATCGTTCGTTTCAAAGACCTCGGCAGCACGGAACATCCGATTGCGGAGAAAGAAGAAAATAAAATCATGCACATTGCTTTGCCTATCGGTAAACATTGTAGTCTTATGGGCAACGACGTTCCGGAATTTATGGGCAAAACCAACGAAAACGAAAACAGGAGCAAGATTGTAATTAATGCAGACAGTAAAGAAGAAGCCGACAAATTATTCAACGGTCTTTCCGCAGGCGGACAAGTAGAAATGCCTATCGCCGATAGCCCATGGGGTTCTTATTTTGGTATGTTTAGAGATAAATATGGTATTGAGTGGATGGTGGATTATAATGCGAAAGAAATGTAAGTGAAAGCCCCGTGTTACGGGGTTTTTTTATTGATAGAAAATCGATTCATTACGCCTAAAACAACACTAATTAACATCTTCTTCGCTCAATGAAAAAGGGATTAGCAATTCGCCCTCCCAATTTTCATTATTTCCCCATTCAAGGGAAACAACAATTGGCAAGAATGGTTTAGACGAATCGTATTGACGAACTTTTACCCAATTTATTCTATTGATAAAATTAAGCTCGGGCACTGCTTCGGTTGATGCATCGTCAAACAAACCTTTAGGCACAGGAACTGTTATTAGGCGTGTCAGCTCTAGCTTCATCATGCTATTCAATTCGTCCTCTGATTGCCTATACTTTTTATAAATCTCTTTGAAATTTGAACCCAACTTAGGATTCGCCCACCAACCGAATTCCCAACTCAAATTGGCGCGAATTATTTGCAGCGCACAGTCGATTCCATACACCATTCCCATATCGCCATCCGCCCAAATTAGATCACCGTCATCTCCCATCGCCATATCCCCTCCTACATCGTGGGGATTAGTCCTTGGGGATTTTGCATAAAGCGTACAACTTAATAAATAACGACCATCTTTATTTTCACACAAAGAAATTGACTCGACCATTCTACCATCCCCTTGGGACTCAACCACAATATATTTTTCCGATTGTGGTAATCTTGAATAGTTATTAATATACTCCCGTAAATCCATCACATCCCCCTCTATAAAATTATACACGTCGAACTCCCATGTTTCCTCTTTTACATATACCCATTTACACTGAAGCACTATCTCAATGTTTAGCATTATTAAAGTAAGTGGAGCAGGCAACGTCTCTTGCTCAAGCGTTGCAAGCATTCCTCTAACGTAATTTTCGGCATCGAGCTTCCACTTCAATAGCGTCTCTGGCGAATAATTCATTACATCAACGTCTATTAACCGTGCATGGGTATTACACATCCCAATTCCGTTATCTACAGAAGATCGCTGCTCAGGAGTTAAACCGGGATTATTTCGAGGGCCATTTGGCGCTGCGCTGTAAATATGGGCCGCTTCTCCAACCAAAATTACGTGTGCACTATCCTTTGTGCCCGGCCCTACCGTTATACGATTGCAGCCAGCAAAAGAGCATCTATACGCAACTCTTGATGCAAGTGTCCTCTTTATCTTAGGGCTAAAGTTATCTCTCATTTTTAGGCGATTATTTTCCACTACAGATTTAAATCAAATAATTGTATACTAAGAATTCTTTTACTAATATTAGCCTAAAACCTTATGAACGAAAAAATCGTTGAAAAACTTTTGGCGACACTTGTACACAAAGACGTCATCTACTGCACCAGAAATGGGATACTGTACAGCTTTGAAGGTGTGGTTAATCATAAACTGGTCTTTTCCATACCTTCCAGAACACCGGGTAAGAAAGCCAACCTCAAACGAATTCCCATATCGGTTTTAAATGGGCTCATTGAACCGTGGTTTAACGATTGCCGTTTGAACGTTTTAAAAAGTTTAGTGCACAGATATTCTGCCTGATCCCTTTTAAACACCTCACCGCCCTTCAGGTCCGGGGTAAAACAAAAAAGCCTCACATTTCTGTGAAGCTTTCTGTGATCCCGTTGGGACTCGAACCCAAGACCCATACATTAAAAGTGTATTGCTCTACCAACTGAGCTACGGAATCTTTCCTTCATTTTTACAACCTTCGTTGTTTCTGAATGGGCTGCAAAGATAGGCAGAAAGTTTTTTCTACAAAACTTTTGCAATAATTTTTTCTGAACTTCCTTTCAAACTTCCGCCAGTATTGGGTTTCAGAAGAAATATTTTTTATCCTAATTATATTTTCACGATCAGTTTTACATTTAGCAAACGGGATGTAAGGCGGTTGGGCACCGCAAATGTTTTGCCTGAAGTCTGATCCTGGATCCAGGAATAAGAGATCGTATTTTGAATACCTAAGAGATTAAATACTTCCAGGCCGGCCCAGATCGATTGTACCCCGCGAAAGAAACTGTGCGACGGGCGATCTTTCTTATCGCCATCCAGCAGCAAAGCAGAGAAACCGATATCCACCCGTTTGTAATCCGGCAGACGAAGATTATTTAATACCGGATAAGTACTCGGCGCATTGAACGGCAAACCCGTAGAATAAATCAGGTTCAGATTCATCCGGAAGTTTTTGTTGTGCGGCAGATAGTCCTGGAAATACATACCGAACATTACGCGCTGATCGGACGGCAACGGAATATAGCCCGGCGCTACCGTAGCGCTGTCTTGCCCTGCGGCATTCTTATAGGTTACTTTATTGTCGGTGATATTTTGTGCCGCTTTCATAAGGCCGATGCTTACCCAGGAAGGAGCATCTTTTACAAGATCGCCATACAAGCGCACTTCCCCGCCATATACATAACCAACGGCATCATTGCGCCCATAATAGCGGATACGCACATTGTCGTAAAAATAGGGCACCAGGTCCCAAAGATTTTTATAATAGAATTCAGTCGTGAACTTAAACGGACTCGTACCCCATTTAAAATTATAATCCGTTCCAGCCACAATATGCAGGGATTTCTGCGCCTTAAGATCAGTGTTGATATTACCTTCCAGATCGCGCATTTCACGATAGAAAGGTGGCTGTGCATAAATCCCCCCCGCAGCACGGAAAACGATATCATGCTTCCATTTAGGCTTGTATGCCGCCTGTATACGCGGACTCACGATCATCTCGTTGTTCAGCGTACTGTAATTAAAACGGGCGCCCACAGAGAATGTAAGATCCACCGAATCGCTCACACGGAAATTATCCTGCACAAAACCGGAATAACGCATGTAAGTGAAATCAGACTTGGAATCATACAAGGTCGCCATCTGCAATTCATTTGGATTATACGGCTGCGTAAAACCGGAAGAATCGCGGCGTTCCCATTCATGCAGCTGGTCGTTGATGCTGGTATAGCTCGCGTCGAGGCCCCAGATCAGGAAGTGTTTTTTCATGGTATAAGAACCACGGTGGCCCACATCGCCGGTACCGATCTGCAGGTAGTTGCGGCCATGATCCTGGATCAGGCCGGTGCCAAGATAGGTTTTGATCTGTCCGAAATTCGATTTACCGATATCGGTTTCCAGTTCCCCCAACAAATATTCGCCGCTGATGTCAAAGGTTTCTTTTTCATTGGTCTGATAACCCGATGCCATAAACTTCAGGCGCAACCGGTCATTGGGTTTGTAAGTAGCCGAGATACCGCCAAATTTAGAATCGTATTGATCAATTTCATTGCCTTCGTAAAATACTCTTAGCTGAAAAGCCTGATTCACTACGCCAAAACTTGAAGTCATTTCTTCCGGCACATAACTGAAACGGTTGCGGGAATAATTCGCAATCAGCTCCAGGTCCCATTTTTTCGTCAGCCTGTAATCCAGCACTCCTTGAAAATCGGTGAAGGATGGATTATACACCCCTTTGGTTGGCTGGGATTGCAACAGGTATTGATTGCTTTTTTGGCGAACGCTGACCATGTAACTCAGGCGTTCATTTTTTGTAGCACCTTCCAAAGTAAGTCCGGCGCCTAACAGACTGATCATGCCCGTCGCTGCAAATTTCTTCGGGCGCTTATATGTCACATCCAGAACGCTCGACATTTTATCGCCGTATTTCGCCTGAAAACCACCCAGTGAGAAGTTGACACCACTCACCATATCCGGGTTGATAAAGCTCAGCCCTTCTTGCTGACCGGATCGAACCAGGTAGGGACGATAAATTTCGAAATCATTTACATACACCAGGTTTTCATCGTAATTACCGCCGCGCACCGAATATTGGGATGTCATTTCATTGTTGGAACCAACCAGCATCTTGATCATGCCTTCGATACCGCCAACAGTGCTGGGCATATAATTAGACTGGGCAGCGTCCAGGTAAACGGAACCTGCTTCGCCGCGCTTAAACTCACCTTTTTTTACAACTTCTTGCAGTACGTTCGATTTTGTTCTTAACGTAATATCGACGGTCCGCTTTTCGCCACGCTGCAGCTGCATATTCTTTTTAACCACGTCATAATTGAGGTAGCTGAATACAACCGTGATGCTGTGACCGGCAGGCACTTCCAGCTGATATTTACCATCGGAGGCGGACTGCATCCCGATACCGGTTCCTTGTACCGCAATAGTTGCCGCATCTAAAGGTTTTCCCTGTTCATCTTTAATGATGCCGTGGATCGTCGCCATGCCTTTCTGGGCGAAGGACGTTACCGCAAAGCAGACACAAAGGAACAGGCAGGCGATTTTTTGGAACATATAACCATCTAAACGGTTAAAAGATAGAATTATTTTCCGACAGCTTTGAGCTTTTTGATCATTTCTACCGGATCAGGTGCAGAAAAAACAGTGTTTCCCGCTACCAGTGCATCTGCGCCTGCTTTTACCAAAACCGGTGCGTTCTCCAGCGTTACACCGCCGTCTACTTCGATAATGGTATCGAGCCCACGGTCATCAATCATTTTACGCAGCTGACGGATTTTCTGGATCGTATGTTCGATGAATTTCTGTCCGCCAAAACCGGGGTTCACGCTCATCAGCAATACAAGGTCCAGTTCGCACAAAATATCGTCGAGCATATGAACCGGCGTGTGCGGATTCAGCGAAACTCCTGCTTTCATACCCGCGGCTTTTATCGCCTGAACGTTGCGGTGCAAATGGGTAGAAGCTTCCAGGTGAACGGTCAGGATATCGGCTCCTGCTTTTGCAAACTCTGCGATATATTTTTCCGGTTCCACAATCATCAGGTGCACATCAAAAGTCTTTTTTGCTGCTTTTTTCATCTGTGCAATGATGGACATACCATAACTGATGTTCGGCACAAAACGGCCGTCCATGACATCCAGGTGAAACCAATCAGCTTCACTGTTGTTTACCATTTCAATGTCGCGGCCCAGGTTCAGAAAGTCTGCCGAAAGTATAGAAGGTGCAATAATTGGCATTTTATATTGGGATTTGTAATTAATTAAAAAGTCAAAATTCAAAAGTCAAAAACAAAATTGCTGCGGTCATTATCGAATGGTCGCATTCGTGCTAACTGCCCAAACGGCGCAACGCATCTGCAGCATCCTTGTAGTTTTTATCAAATACCAGAGCTTGCTTGTAATCAGCAATGGCCTCCTGTTTTTTACCAAGCTGTTCCTTGCATTTACCGCGATTATAGTAGGCATCCGGATCATTGGGTGTGATTTTCGTCACCAGGTCAAACTGGCGCAGCGCTTTCTCTGTAGAGTCCTGCTGCATTAGAATAAAGCCCATATTGAAATACGCATTCGCATATTGGTTATCCCGAAGCACACATTCTTTATATAATTCCTTAGCATGCTCCGGATCCATTTGATCCTGGTAAAATACCGCTTTCGCATAGATCGGGAAAACGTCTGATGTATCCAGCTTAAAAGCATTGTCGTAGTATTTCACGGCAACCGGGTCATGCTTGGCGGCATAGATAGTACCGAGCTGAATGATCGCATCACGGTAATCGGGCGCTACCTGCAATGCAGTCTGATAGCTGGAAATCGCCTTGGAAGTATCTTTCAGATCCTGGTAAATACGACCTTTCAGGAAATAGGCCTCGGGGTTATAAACATCGTGACGCAGTACGGTATTGATCTGCTCAAACGCCCCCGGGTATTCTTTCAGAAACAACAACAATTTGGCAAACTTAAGGTGCGCGCGCGGATCCTGCGGATTGAGCTGAATGGCTTTTTGCAACCACGGACGGGACCCTGAAATATCCTTGTGTTCAAACATCAGGCTGCCCACAGCGCTGTAATATTCTGCTTTGGTAGAATCGAGTTTCGCGGCCTGCTGAAAATCTTTGATGGCAAAGGTATCGAGCTGCAAACGCACCAGTATATTGCCCCGCTGATAATATAGTTTCGCATTTTGGGGGTCGCCGGCAATCTGTTCGGTGAGTTCTTTTACACCCGGACGCTGATAAACCGCATCGGTACCGGTGGCATCTGCTTTATTGCCCTTATTGTTCTTACAGGCAAAAAGAAAAGAAGCTCCGGCAATCAGTATTACTATGTATTTTGATTTTCCGCCTAACATGGGGCAAACTTAATTTAAAAATTACCAAGTATCAGGCCTCCTCTAGCTCCTCCAAAGGAGGAAAACGCTCAAAGCGAGTACCTTTCATTCTCATCGTCAGGCTGAGGGAAGTCGAAGCCCGACTACAACATGATTCGACTCTGCTCATCATGACAGCCGCACGCTGCTCAGAAAGACGACGTTTGACTATTCACTATTCGTCATTCACATCCTCCGCCTTCGGCGAACGCAGCTCTACCGGCTTCGTTGTACGTTTTCTCAGCTTTATATTCAAGATCTCTACGATAAACGAAAATGCCATTGCAAAATAGATATAGCCTTTTGGAATTTCCTGGTGGTGCAATGGTTTCAGCCCTTCAAAAAAGAGTGTAAAGCCCACCAATACCAGGAATGAAAGTGCCAGCATTTGCAGTGTCGGATGCTTATGAATGAAATCCGATATTTTGCCCGAAAACAAAAACATAATGAACATTGCAATTACCACAGCCAGGATCATTACTTCCAGGTGCCTTGCAAGCCCAACGGCAGTGATCATACTATCGAAAGAAAACACGAGGTCGATAACCATAATCTGCACTACTGCCTTCGCCAGGGTTACGCCTACCACTTTTTTCTCTTCTTTTTTTTCTGCTTCCTGCTCGTCTCCTTCCAGTTTATGGTGTATCTCCGAAACCGTTTTAAACAATAGGAAAATACCGCCGGCAATCTGTACAAATTCGCCCAGTTCAAATTTATAGCCGAAAATATCAAATGCCAGTGGGTTGCGGATCAGCCAGCCCAGGCCTACAAGGAGCAACACACGGATAGCGATACCGGTAAACATCCATATCTTCCGGGCGGCACCTTGCTTTTCCTTAGGCAGGCGCCCCATTACAATGGATACAAATATTACATTGTCGATGCCGAGCACTATTTCCAGCAGTGCAAGCGTTACAAGACTGATGAGCGCATCGGGGGTCAGTAAATAGCTCATTTATTTTCTGGTCGCTTTTAAAATTCCTTTACAAATATTTGATGCAATGGCAGGCCCTTCATAGATAAAACCTGTATAAACCTGCACCAGCGTAGCGCCGGCATTCAGCTTTTCCAATGCATCTTCAGCAGTGAAGATACCACCTACGGCAATGATCGGAATGTTACCATTACTTTTCCGGCTGATATAGCGAATCACTTCCGTAGCACGCTTGCGTAATGGCCTGCCACTTAAACCACCGGCGCCAATTGCTTCCACTTTCTGCGCGTCGCTGACGAGTCCCGAACGGTCGATCGTAGTATTAGTCGCGACCAAACCGGCAATTTTTGTGCTGGTTACGATTTCAATGATATCGTCGAGTTGTTCATTTGTAAGATCCGGCGCAATTTTCAGCGCGATCGGTTTGGGTTTACCCAGTTCCTGGTTAATTACCTGCAGGCGGTTCAGAATTTCCATCAGCGGGCCTTTATCTTGCAAAGCACGCAATCCCGGAGTATTCGGACTACTTACATTTACCACGAAATAATCGACCGTATCATAGAGGGCCCGGAAACCAGCTTCATAATCTTTAATGGCGTCTTCGTTGGCCGTGTCCTTATTCTTACCAATATTACCCCCAATCACAATTTTCTCGTTACGGCGACGCAGGCGTTCGGCGGCAGCGGCGGCTCCTTCGTTATTAAAACCCATCCGGTTGATCACGGCCTGATCTTCCGGCAAGCGGAACAACCGTGGTTGCGGATTGCCGGGTTGCGGACGCGGCGTCACGGTACCGACTTCAATAAAACCAAAACCAAGACAAGCCAGCGGATCAGAAAATTTTGCGTCTTTATCGAACCCCGCGGCAAGACCCACCGGGTTCGGAAAGCGGATTCCCCAGAGCGTGCGCTCCAATGCCGGATTTTCGGTTACAAAATTTTTTCGCAGCCAGTTGCGCATCATAGGCTGACGGTACGCAAACATAAGGCGACGCATTGCCCAATAATGTATTTTCTCCGGGTCAACGCGAAAAAGGATGTTTCTGATTAAATTGTACATTGGGCCCAAAGATACATAGACTGCTTTTAACCTTTTTTAACAAAAAGCCATTCTACTGTTGAAATCGAAAATGTAATTTTATCCGACCTATGTATAAATACATCGCCGGCTGGCTTGGTTTATTGTTTTTTCTTTACTGTTCCCATGCTCATGCCCAACGAGTTCAGGGTAGCATTATGGATTACGATTCCAGACAGCCTATTGCCGGCGCCACCATACAAAACATTTTTACCAATACGATGGCAACTGCCGACAGCCTCGGCAATTTTACCATGACGATTGAACAGGGACAGCTTATCCTTTTCTATAAAAACGGTTATAAAGTCGAAAAACTACGTGTTCCGGCCGGCACGATACCGCCCTATTTTAAAATATTTCTGAAGCAGGCACCGGTAGAACTGCCGGAATACCTGGCTAAAAACAAGACCAAAAACTGGAAGGAAGACAGCGTAAAACTGCACGAGCTGTATAAACATGAGCTGGAATATGCAAAAATGACTGCCGCTCAGAAAATGAATCATCCGTTCTCGGCAATGAGCAAATACAGTCAGCAGATCTGGGCCTTCCAGGACGATTTCTCCGAAGTAGAGAAAGAGAAATATATCGATTACGTATTCAACAGCCAGGTGGTAAAAAATATTACCGGCCTCTCCGGCGACAGTGTAAAAGTGTACCTGAAGAATTTCCGCCCAAGTTATGACCAGCTCCGTGGCATGACCGATTACGATTTCTATTCGTTCATTATGAATTCGGTGAAAGCTTATCGGCAGGGAGTGGTGAACCCTCGTCGTGCGCCATCGCGTACTTCCCAATAACCGGATTTTAAAATTTATTGGGCAGGAAAGAAAAACCGCCTATCTTAGTACTGTAATAACTAAAATTACAGAATGAACAACGGACGATTTGCCACCTCTATTCATATCCTGACGCTCCTGGCACAGGAGCGTGGCGAATTTGTGTCGTCTGAATATCTTGCTTCCAGTATTAATATCAATCCCGTGTTGGTACGAAAAGAAATAAGCAATCTGCGCAATCACGGATTGGTGGCTACCAAAGAAGGCAAAAACGGCGGTAGCTACCTGGCTAAACCCGCTTCGCAGATTAAGCTGGCGGAGATTTACAAAGCTGCCCGCAACGAATCCTTATTAGGCTATAATAAAAACGAACCGAACCCGGCCTGCCCGGTCGGCAAACAGATCAATCAGCATCTCGGGGAAATTTATGACATAGCAGAACGCGCTGTCCTGCAAAAATTGGGAGATATTACGCTGGCTGAATTCTGCCGCCAGTTTAAATAAAATTTTTTCTCTAAAACTGTAACATTTTAAATTACAATAAAAAATTGTTTGCCATAACGAAACACATTTCATATCCCATTCACCACATTTAATCACATTATTGTTTAACTTAATAAAAATAAATATCAATGAAGGTAGCACTTATCGGAGCCAGCGGATTTGTAGGCTCAGCACTTTTAAACGAACTGCAACGCCGCGGCCATGAGATCACCGCTGTTACACGTCACCCTGAAAACGTGAAATTATTGCCGAATGTAGTAGCCCTAAAAGCAGATGTTTTTAACGAAGCGGAATTGACCGAAGCATTGAAAGGTAACGATGCCATTATCAGTGCTTACAATCCCGGATGGACAAATCCGAACATTTATGAAGATTTCATGAAAGGGGCAAAATCGATAGAGAACGCAGCAAAGAAATCTGGTGTAAAACGCATTATCGTAATTGGTGGCGCCGGCAGTCTGGAAGTAGCGCCGGGCGTACAGTTGGTAGACACGCCTCAGTTTCCGGCAGAATATAAACAAGGCGCATTGGGCGCCCGCGATTACCTGACGCATATCCGCAAGGAAGAAAATCTCGATTGGACATTTTTCAGCCCTGCCATACTCATGCACCCGGGCATCGCCGATGGGCGTACGGGCCGTTACAGAACCGGCCGTGATAATCCTGTTTTTGACGAAAAAGGGGAAAGCCGCCTGTCTGTAGAAGATCTCGCTGTTGCCGTTGTTGATGCCCTGGAGAAAAATACTTTTATCAAGCAACGTTTTACGGCGGCGTATTAGGTAATACATGAATCGTAACGGCGTTATAAGTAACGCCGCTACGGTTTACAATTTGGGGTATGATCGGGGTTTTTATTATCGGGCAATGCTATAATAGCATCGTTGTAGAATGGTTGAGTTGTCTATGATAATTTCAGCTTGTGCAACCAGTCCTTCTCTATAATCGATCATTTTATTGGCACTAGTGTTTAGTTTCTCGGGCATTGCTATTCTTGCAGCATATCCACTGTCGGTAGGGACAGGCGAAATATATTCGATTTGCCCTGTTACAATTCCATATTCCTGCCATCGGTAAGCCGGAAATTTAAATTGGACATTTTGCCCCGGTTTTATTTTTCCAAGATCTGTTTGAGGTATTTGCAACTTCATATAACATTTATATTGACCAGGTGACACATAAGCTATCACCTGATCCGCTTGCACCACCTGATGCTCTTGTAAAAAATCCGCATAAGTCAAAAGGCCATCAACAGGGGCATAAATCACAACCTTCCGTTTCCATAGTTTGATTGCATTGATCAGGTCTTTCGCAGATTTAAGCAGGCTAAGCTTTGTTGTGATAATTTGTTCCTCCATCTCCAATATTTCCCTTTCTTTTTCCTTTTGTTGGGTGCTATTAGCAAATATTGCATCGTCGATTTCCGAAAAATTTACTTTTTTATTGATGAGTTGACTCGTCAATTCACGATATTCTTGCTGAGATATTACTTTTTCGTCAAGAAGCGCGCTGTGTGCATCCATTGTTTTTTGTGCCAGCAGATAGTCTTGGGTACGCATTTGCTTTTTAACCAGCAGTGCTTGTCTGGATAGTTGCACATTCTTTATCTCCGCAGTTAACAAAGCCCGTTTTCTTTCATAGATCCCCCCCTGCATATGGTGAACAAATTGGTTTAGGTCTTGGGCCAGCTCATTATAGCCATTCTGAAGTACGCCCAGCTGACTGTATTCGTCTTTAAACATCCTGGCTACCTGAGTATATTCTGACTGCTCCAAAAAAATAACTGCCGAATCAAGCTTTACGGACAAACAGTCTACTTCATTGTAATCTGCTTCATTTTCAAAATAACCTATGATTTGATTTTTATAAACGCGGGTATTATTTTCTAAAAAAAGCTTTATTAGTCTTCCATTCTGCGTGGCGGTAATCGGTTTCGCGTTATCTGATGCTGACATTATTGCCCGCACCCTAATTTTCTCAGGATATTTGAAGATGCTTATGCATAACCCTACAGCGATAATAAAGACCAACAACACCGCATTTCCCCAACGTAAAATCCATCGAGGCGACTTGCCAATTATTTCCATCATCGGCATTACTTCTTCGTCTTCCATAGTAAAATTCTAAGTTCATTTATTCAGCCAGCTCCAATTGATTCTTGACTAAATCATAGTATACACCCCGAGTATTTATGAGCGATTCATGATTCCCTGCTTCAATCAGTTTGCCCTGCTCCAGCACAAGAATCTGATCTGCGCTCTTTACAGTACTTAGCCGATGGGCAATGACAACGACAGTTTTACCTTTATATACTTCTTGAAGATTTTGCATAATTGCAGCTTCGTTGTTAGCATCTAATGCGCTCGTCGCCTCGTCGAAAAGCAAAAAGGCGGGCTTTTTATACACGGCACGCGCAATTAAAATACGTTGTTTTTGTCCTCCGCTAAGTTGAATGCCGTTTGCACCGATTTGTGTTTTATATCCGTTGGGTAAACCAGTAATAAATGTCTCAATATTCGCGATATTGGCTGCGTGTGCTAACCGAAACCTGTCCGTTTTCCTCTCCGAATCTGATTCAGAAATATTCCTTTCAATAGTATCGGAGAAAATAAATCCCTCTTGCATCACGACGCCAATATTAGCTCTCCAAACATTGCTATTGATGTTTACCAGGTTATCATTGTCAACTGTAATTTTCCCCTTTGTTGGTTTGTAAAACTTTAAAAGAAGCTTCAACAAAGTCGTCTTGCCACTACCACTAGAACCGACAATTGCCGTGACTTTTCCATGCGGTAGTGTCACATTGATATGTTCCAGAACTGGCATCCCGGCCTCATATTCAAAACCCACATCTTGTAAATGGATGTCTTTAAACGCTGGTAATTGATCGATACTTTCGACATCTGTCAGTTCGTTTTCTTTTTCATAAATCTCCGAAATCCTTTCCAGGCTAATTTTGGCGTCCTGATAAGTCTGAGCAAATAGGATAAAGTTTTTGACCGGGACGTTTAATTGCCCGATAATGAACTGAACAGATAACATTTTACCAATCGAAAACGTTCCACCTATTACGTGTTTTGCTGCGACAAATGTGATCAAAATCCCCATAAGTTGGAGTATAAAATCCCCTCCGATTGTCTGTGTCTGGGACAATGTCAGGCTTTTCATCGACAATTTGAAAAGTCTCGCCTGAATAGTTTCCCATTCCCATCGTCTTCGTTTTCCTGAATTATTCAATTTGATTTCCTGCATGCCACTTAACATTTGTAGTGTTGCGCTTTGGTTCCCTGCAGCCTGATCAAAACGTCTATAATCCAATAATGCACGCTTTTTTAGAAAAAGACAAAACCAGAAAATATAAAATGTTGCTGCACCAGCAAAAATGAGAAATATGGTACCGCTATAATAGCAAAGTACACTTCCGAATATGAGTACATTAAAAATTGAGAAAAGTATGCTTAATGAGCCAGTTGATAAAAAATTCTGTATCCTCGAATTGTCTTGAATTCGCTGCAAAAGATCGCCAGTGGTTTTCACATCGAAAAAAGCAATTGGCAATTTAATGAGCTTTGAAAGAAAACTGGACAGCAAAGAAATATTAATACGGGTAGTAATATAAAGCAACAGCCAGCTTCTGAAAATCTCTGTGAAGGTCTGGGATAAAAATAGAATCAATTGCCCAATCAACAGCAAATTTATAAATGCAATATCGCCTCCCGAAATACCGGTATCTACAATGCTTTGCGTCAGAAAAGGAAAAAACAATTGAGTTAAAGACCCGACGACTAAGCCGAGTATAAGTTGCGCCACCAATTTTCTATGGGGCTTAAAAAACGGCGCAACAAAGCCAAACGTATTGCTATGTGGTGTACGTTTTTCTCTCTCATTAAAAAATTCCGGGGTTGTTTCCAACACCAATACAATTCCTTCCTGCACATCTTCGTTCTTTTTATCGAATTGAGGTATCCAACCTGTCAGAAACTCTTGCTTCGAATACTTTATTATGCCGAATCCAGGATCGCCAAACCAAACAAATTTGCTGTCTACTTTATAAACAACAATAAAATGCCTTTGTCTCCAATAAGCGATGCACGGCAGCGGAATATTTTCCAGAAGCGTTTCGTAGCTACAAGATAGAACAAGACTTTGTAATCCCAGCGACTCTGCCGTTTCTGCTAAGGCTCCGATACTAACACCATCTTTCGACAACCGTGTCCGTTCTCTTAAATATTCCCGGCTAACATTCTTCCCGTAAAACGCTGTTACCATTTTTAAGCAGGTAGGCCCACAGTCCATCAGGTCCAATTGCTTGAAAAATGGAAATTTTCTACTCATGCATTTCGTTTATCGATTTCAGTATATAAATATAGCTGTCGAGCATACTCCGATTAATCTGATAAGGATACCGTTCATAGATAGCATTATCTTCATTAAACGTCAGATGTTTTTTAAAATCCTCGTCCGCCTGTTGAATCAGGCCATATGCCTCTTTAAATTTTCCCGTATTTGCCAAACACAGGGCCTTATAATATTCAGCATCTGCAAAATGACGGTATTGTACCAGACTTTGATCAAAGTATTTCATCGCCTCTACAAACTGTTCTTTTTCAAAGAGTACAATCCCGCAATACAACGTATGCAAAGGATGTACCCAGTCTTTTCCCAGATTTTTTTCCTGCTCGGCAACACAAGAACTAAAATAGATCTGAGCACTATCAAAATCATTCAATTGCAGATGGCATAAGCCAATGTAAAAATTATAAGGATGATCCATCAACCCTGAATTCCCGTTTATATGTCTCGATTCCCAAAAGTCAACCAGTGCATTAACATAGTCCTTCTGAAAAATACATTTCATAAATGCGCGGTAATCTAAGTAGCGTTTCTTGTCATATTTTACAGCGCTATCCAAAAATCTCATACCAGCCTGGTACTTCATCTTTTTAAAATAAGGCATTCCCTTCTGCTGCCATAAATAAGCTTCCTGCGGCAAAAAGAACAAAGCACTATCGATATATATTTCCCAACTTTTAGAATAATAGGGAAATACCCAGGCGCCATGTTTTAAATATCTATTGACTATAGAATCCCTATACGATTCGCTTTTCACAGTATGGGGCATCTGTGCTTGTGTACAGGCCGTAATATTCATAAACGCTAACAATAAAACATACTGGAAAAGCGTCTTCATAAAACGGATTTAATTGGATTGAGCGTTTCGAATCTGGCATAGTCAAAAAGGTATGATTGATTGGAAAAATCACTGTACCTGAGTATGCCTTTATATTTTTGATACATTCGATCATATCCTGCCTTAAACATATCAAAATAGTCAAAGCCTTTTGTCGTCAATATGGCGCTATCATTCATGTTTGCAATGTCTTTTCGGAACTTGTCCATATAAAAAGCCAAACGGCCGATCGCCTCATGTTTCTCATGTTCAGAAATCAGCGCTTCTATACACTGGTCCAGACAAAATATAATGGTAGAATACGTAAATAGCCCATGAAAACAGCCGTAAATATCCCTGGTTTCCCAGTCAACCTGAGTAAATTGTTTCAAAGGTGTTCTCTGTGGCGGTTTTAAGAACGTTTGCGGCGGAAACGATAACGCATAGAAAAGTACATGCCCACACTGATGGGCAATGTCGTCGATAAAGAAAAGTTCATTCCGCTTTTTGTTACCAACGTTAATAAACGCTGTACCATAATAGGAAAAAGAGGCTCGGGAATACTGAGTAAGACTATTAAACACCAATACTTCCTTATTGGTTTTCTCCAATAAGTTTGTAAAACCGCTAACCTGGTTTTTCATTTTGCACCAGGCGGCACAGACAACAGCCATATGAGCGCTCGTGGTATCCAGAACCGATTCTAAAATATCCGAGCCGTCATTCAAAAAAAGAAATTCTGGCTGGTTCACTGCAAATTTTATTTTGCTTTCACTTAGCAAAAGGGGTTTAACCATGCTTACTTCAACATTCATCCCGTCTTTTAAAAAAGTGATATGACTTCGGTCTCTATCCCATAGTAATTGCAACTTTTGGTTGGGACCGCATAAACCATATCCATAGTTTGGCAAAGTAATGACGCCATGTGAATCAGAAATGACTTCAATGCAATCAGGTCTGTCACCTGGAGCAATATAACCCCAAAGTAATTGCCGGAGAGAAACTACCACTTTCCCGGCGTTTTTACATGAGAAGTAAGAAAATAAGGACGGTTCGAGGAATACTTCATCTGACGTTACATCTATTAATTCAAAGAGTGATTCATCTTCATTAAATAGAAGCGTTCGAATGGTATTTGCAAATTCGATGAGATTGTTTTCAAGAAGGCCTTCCTCAACCTTGAAATCTAATATTTCCATTAAAATCGAATTAAAGGATGAAGTTTTGAATAAACTCCATCCTGAAAAAAGCTTTACAATGCTCTTAAGAGGTCGAGATTAGATTCTGGCATTTTTAAGCATGTACTGCAGAATTTCCATTTGTTTGCCATTTCCGTTATGACAATACTCTTCACTGACACCACCTCTGATGGCATCGATATTGATCAAAACATTCTGCGATGTCTGCTGCGCTTTCAATTCCGCAATCGATAATCTTTTTGTTTTTTCCATTTTCAAAGTTTTTAGTTTTTAATTAGGTAACTATCAATCCCCATGCCAAAACGATAACAAATAGTAAAAAAAAGCACACGAAATAATTGGACAAACAACCGAATACAGCCTTAGCGGAGTCATCCGAACAAAAATTTTTCATTAAAAAAAAGCTGCCTGAAACAGGCAGCCTGAAATTTTAAATCAAAAAAATACCTTCCTTCACCATTTGACATCTCTACCCGTTCATCCAAACTAACACACCTCCAGCGCCTGCAAAATATCATTCAGCACATCATCCCGGTGCTCCAACCCTACAGAAATCCTTATCAGGCCCGGCGTGATATTGACTGCTTGCCGCTCGGCCTCTGTAAGTTTGGCGTGCGTAGTGCTGGCCGGATGTGAGGCAATACTCCGCGTATCACCAAGATTGGCTGTAAGCGAAAGCATTTTTAAAGCATCCAGAAATTTACGACCGCTTTCTAATCCGCCGGCGAGTTCAAAACACACAATACCGCCGCCGCTTTGCATCTGCTTTTTAGCAATGGCATATTGCGGATGCGAAGGCAAAAACGGATATCTCAGCCAGCTGATCTTTGGATGGCCTTCCAGTTTTTCCGCGAGGTAAAAAGCATTATTGCTATGTCGCTCCATACGAACATCAAGCGTCTCCAGACTCTTACTTAATACCCAAGCATTAAATGGCGATAACGAAGGGCCCGTACTTCTACAGAAAAGATAAATTTCTCTGATCAGGTCTTTTCTGCCCGCAACTACACCACCCAACACACGTCCCTGACCATCGATCCACTTGGTGGCCGAATGCACTACCAGATCCGCACCATACGGAATGGGCCTCTGTAGTACCGGTGTAGCAAAACAGTTATCTACATTCAAAATAAGGTGGTGCGCTTTCGCCAACTTGCCAACCGTTTCCAGATCTATGATATCCAACCCCGGGTTGGTCGGCGTTTCAATGTAGATCATTTTGGTATTCGGCTTGATGGCTGCAGCCCATTCTTCCGGTTTGTCGGCACTAACATAGCTATGTTCAATGCCATATTTTGGCAGATATTTTGTAATGATGGTATGCGTACTTCCGAAAATTGAATTGCAGGCCAGCAAATGATCGCCCTGTTTCAACAGCGCCATGAATGATGCAAAAACGGCGCTCATACCTGAAGCCGTTGCAAATGCTGCTTCAGCGCCTTCAAGGGCACAAATCTTATCGGTAAATTCTTGTACGTTCGGATTGCTGAAGCGACTGTAAATATTATCGTCTGTTTCGTCGGCAAAGGCAGCACGCATCTCCTCTGCATTGTCAAAACAAAAACTGCTTGTCAGGAACATCGGCGTTGCGTGTTCCATTTCATTGGTCCGCTCGGTTTGGATGCGGATAGCTTTGGTGGTTGGATGCATTTCTTTGAGTTGTAAATGTTTTTGTCAGTTGAGCGTAGTATGTTTAATTTATAAGATCCGGGAATACCGGAATATCCACCATTTGCAACTCACATTTTCAGCTCCCAGGTTATCGTCGCACCCGCTCTTCTTAGCGTTTCGGCAACAGAGCAGTATTTATCCATGGAAAGCATGATCGCTTGCCTGGCTTTTGACTCGTCGAGATTGTTGCCGCCGAGCTCAAAAATGATATGAATCTTTTCCCAGAGGGCCGGAATTTTATCTACCTCACGCTGACCCTGGATCGTCATTTTAAAATGCGTTAAATCCTGGCGTTGCTTCTTCATAATTGAAACCACATCGATACCGCTACAGCCGCCAAGGCCCATCAGCAACGTTTGCATGGGGCGTGCACCATAATTGTTACCACCGCCGTCATCGCTGGTATCCATCTTAATAATGTGTCCCGCTTCATCTTTGGCGTCAAAGCCGAAATCGGCCATGGTTCGCACCACTTCAATCGTATTCATATAATAAATCCTTTTTACAAATGTAAGTGTCGGCTCAAGATTTATGTGTGCTATTTGTCACAAACTTATTTGTCACGAAACCAAACCGGCACTAAAACGATTCACTACATGAGCAGCTTTTCTGCCTAATGCTTTATGCTTGCTGCTATTTATTTAATTTGCGCCATTAAATCCCAATAAATGACGGAGTCATTTTCGTACAACCAGCCATTCCCGCTCGAATGCGGTACCGTACTTCCTTCCCTCAAGATCGCTTATACCACTTATGGCACACTGAATGCAGACAAAAGCAATGTAGTATGGATCTGTCACGCACTTACAGCCAATGCAGATGCTGCGGAATGGTGGCCGGGAATGGTAGGCGAAGGTTGTGTGTTAGACCCCTCCAGGTATTTTATCGTTTGTGCCAATATACTGGGCTCCGCATACGGTTCTACCGGGCCGCTCAATACGAACCCGATTACCAAACAGGCTTATCTGCACAGTTTTCCTACCATAACGATCAGAGATATGGTGCGTGCACACGAATTGCTGCGTATAGAACTGGGCATCGAAAAAATTAAATTGCTTGCAGGCGGCAGTATGGGCGGTTATCAGGCGATGGAATGGGCCATCATGAATCCTGATCTGGCAGACCGTTTATTCCTGCTGGCAACATCTCCTGCGGAAAGCGCCTGGGGCATTGCCATTCATACGGCGCAAAGACTAGCCATTGAAGCAGATATCAGCTGGAGTGCCAATACTCCGGAAGCAGGCAGCAAAGGGCTGAAAGCAGCACGAGCCATAGGCATGCTCACCTATCGTAACTATGAGCTCATGGTGGCACAGCAAACAGACGAGGATTACGAAAAGATCGAGAATTTCAAAGCATCGTCTTACATCAATTACCAGGGCGAAAAACTAACCAAACGTTTTAATGCTTATAGCTACTGGTATCTCACTAAAGCTATGGATTCGCACAATATTGCGCGCGGCCGCAAAAAATCGATTGAAGCAGTTTTACAAACCATCCACACGCCTACCCTGCTGATCGGCATCAGCAGCGATATTCTTTGCCCGGTACAGGAACAAAAATTCATTGCAGCACATTTACCCAATTGCCGTTTGGAAATTATTGACTCGGGATATGGCCATGATGGTTTTCTGGTAGAAGCAGAAAAAATTTCGGCAAAGCTTCGGGAATGGCTTTCATAGCCTCGTCCGAGGCGCCTGCTTCTTTTCGACATTCTTTACCGATCTTTATTTTAAGAGAAAATCCACCTATGAAATTACTGAGTAACCTGCTGGCTATTTGCCTGTTTTTCGTTTTTTCCGCCCACTATACAGGTGCATCGGCCGGTATATTAAAAGCGGGGTTCGATATAGAGGAATACAAAGAACTGATAAAGGTTTCGGCGCGGCAGTTGGATACACCGTGGAAAATGAAAATCCCGGAGCCAAAATATTTTCAATGGGTGTACCGCTCGCCGGTCAATGGATTGGATAACCGCTGGGATCTCTGGATTCATAAATCGGAAAAGGTGGCGGTACTCAGTATTCGCGGCACGACGGCCAATACGGTAAGCTGGTTAGAAAACTTTTATGCCGCCATGGTGCCGGCAAAGGGCGACCTGCAACTTTCCACCACTCAGAAATTCCATTACGAACTTGCAGACAATCCGAAGGCAGCGGTTCATGTGGGCTGGCTCACGGGCATGGCTTCCATCTGTCAAACCCTTCTGCCCAAAATGGATTCCTGTTACAAAGCAGGCATCCATGATTTTATCATTATGGGGCATAGCCAGGGGGGCGCTATTGCTTTTCTGCTGCGCTCTTATATCGATTACTTGCAGCGTACCCAACAATTACCTTCGGATATAACCATTAAAACCTATTGCAGTGCGGCGCCTAAACCCGGTAATCTGTATTATGCTTATGATTATGATCACCTCACCCGCAGCGGTTGGGGATTTACCGTACTCAATACAGAAGACTGGGTGCCGGAAACGCCGTTGACCTTACAAACACTTCACGATCTCAACAAGACCAATCCTTTTACAGATGCGCAAAAGCTGATTAAGAAACAAAAATTCCCTGCTAATATCGTATTCAACATCGGCTATAAAAGGCTGAAAAATCCCGGTTATAAATTGCTGAGACGATATAAAAAATACCTCGGCGATATGATGTACAAACAAGCGAAGAAATCGATGACCGAGATGCAGAAACCAGCATTCTACAATAGCTTCTGTTATATGCCGGCAGGAACGGTTATTGTGCTCAAAGCAGACGGATATCTTAAACATTTTCCCGACAGCAAGACCAATATATTCGCCCACCATTTTATGGACCCGTACTTATGGCTGGCAGAGCAGTATGTTCCCTGAAGTCAATTTAAAAAATAAAACCTCCCGAGCGGAGTCGAAGGATTAGCACCTTTGCTCCTGCTCCATATCGTCCGGGGCTTCGTTCCAACGCTTGTCTATAGCTTTGACGGACTTAAAGTCAATCACCCTGTCACGGCTTCCCCTTCAGCGGAAGCAGCGGAGGCATCATCTTCCATCATTGCCTGCTCCACGAGCGTTGTTGGTAATTTCTTTTGCGTGTTGAGCCGTAATTGCTTCATTTGCGCTGCCTGGCTGATCAGGTTTCCTTTACCGCTTGAAAGTTGCCTGAATGCATCTTGCCAGACATCATGCGCGCGGTCGATCTGCGTGCCTACTTTTTCGAAATTCTCTACAAAGCCGACCAGTTTCTCATAAATCTTTACCGCCCGGTCGGCTATGTTCTGCGCGTTTTTATTCACACCGTCACGCTGCCAGAGATCATTCACCAATTTCATTGCTGCAATAAGATTCGTAGGGCTGATCAATAATACACGTTTATGATAAGCATATTGCCAGAGATCGGGCTCGGCCTGCATTACCGTTATATAGGCGGCTTCTACCGGAACAAACATCATTACAAAATCAAGTGCGTTATTAAATTCATGATAAGACTTAGCACTTAAACCGTCGATATGCGCTTTCACTGAGCGGATCATCAAAGTCAGATTCTGTTGCTGCGCCGTTTCGTTTTCCGACTGAATATAGCTTTCATAATGCACCAGCGATACCTTCGCATCGATAATGATCACCCGCTGATCGGGGTATTTGATGACTACATCCGGCTGAATGATCTGCCCGGATTCATTTTGTGAGCGTTCCTGTACAAAAAAATGCAGGTTTTTCTGCAGCCCGGTGTGTTCCAGGATGCGCTCCAGGATCATTTCGCCCCAGTTGCCCTGTTGTTTCACGTTCCCCCGCAAAGCTTGCGTAAGGCTGTTTGCCTGTTCTGATAAAGTCTGGTTCAGGCGCACCATTTGTTTGATTTGCTCACGCAGCGAAATCCGTTCGTCCGATTCTGTTTTAATCTTCGATTCAAATTCCTGCTTAAAATTTTGAATATTCTCTTTGAGTGGATCAAGAATAATCTTCAAACTGCTTTCCTGCTGTTGTGCAAACCGCTCTGCTTTTTCTTCCAGGATATTATTCGCCAGTATCTTGAATTGTGCCTCAAAACGCTGACCGATATTTTCAATTTCCTGAGCCTGCGTTTCCAGCTTTTCCTGCTTATAATCGAGCATTGCATCAAGTTTTGCAACCGTTTTATTAGCCTCCTGCAACTCCTGCAATATAGCGTCTTTCGATTGCTGCGCTTCTCTGAGTTGTTGCCTTATTTCTTCTATTACCGCTGCATCCGGATCATTTTTTGCCTGCATGGACTTTCCTATGATCCAGCCCAGCAACACGCCGATCAGTAAAGCAGCAACGATCAATCCGTAACTAACCATAATCCTCGTTATTTCCTGTAAAGATGCTATTTTCTCCTGGTCCCTGCTCCGCTTTTTCCGGCATCAGAATATTGTTCAAAAAGTTTGCGTCTCATTTTTCAGTACTTTTACACGACGAATTTGTATTTGTGCGGACCATTTGAAACTTTCCAAAAGTCACCGTATGAATGTTGATATTCTTGCCCGTATTCAGTTTGCGATCACCGCATCTTTCCATTACATCTATCCCCCGCTATCCATTGGCCTCGGCCTTATTCTCGTTATCATGGAATGTTTGTACCTGCGCACGCGCAACAAGCAGTATGAAATGATGACGCGTTTCTGGATACGCATCTTTGCCTTGATCTTTGGCATTGGTGTGGCCACCGGCATTATTATGGAATTTGAATTTGGCACCAACTGGGCTACTTATTCCAAATATGTTGGCGATATATTCGGCAGCGCCCTGGCCGCCGAAGGTATTTTTGCATTTGCGTTGGAAAGCGGATTCCTGGGTATCCTCATTTTTGGATGGAATAAAGTAAGACCCGGAGTGCATCTGTTTTCCGCAATTATGGTATTTCTTGGCTCCATGTTTTCCGCGGTCTGGATTGTCGTCGCTAATTCCTGGCAACAAACACCTGCCGGTTACCATATAGTGGGCGAAGGTTTACGCGCACGAGCCGAGATCACCGATTTCTACGCTATGGTCTTTAACCCTTCCAGTATGGACCGGCTGCTGCATGTATGGATCGGCGCTTTTCTTGCCGGCGCATTCCTGGTTTTGAGTGTACATGCCTGGTATATCCTGAAAGGAAAATACACTCCCATTGCACAGGCAGGCTTTAAGATCGCATTGGTCGTGGCGGCATTCAGTTCGGTAGCTCAGTTATTTGCCGGGCACCGCAGTGCAGAAGGTGTCTCCATCAATCAACCTGCAAAACTAGCCGCACTGGAAGGTCATTACGATAGCCTTGCCAAAGCAGACATGTATCTCCTGGGCTGGGTTGATCAAAAAGACCAGAAGACATCAGGCATTAAAATCCCGGGTGGTTTAAGTTTCCTGCTGCATGGTGATTTCAAAACACCAGTAACCGGTCTCAATGCATTTCCGAAAGCAGACCAACCCAAACAAGTCAACGGCATTTTTCAGTGTTATCACTTAATGGTTTCGCTGGGTATAGCCATGATCTTGCTTTCACTATATGGTTTGCTGCAATGGCGAAGCGGCAAACTCTTTAAGCAACGGTGGCTGATGTGGATTTTTGTAGGTTCGGTTTTCCTGCCGCAGCTAGCCAACCAGGCAGGATGGTTTGCTGCCGAAATGGGGCGGCAACCCTGGGTTGTATATGGATTGCTTCGCACTTCAGATGCGGTTTCCAAAGTAGTGAAAGCAGAAGAAATCCTGTTTTCTATTATTCTCTTCCTCGTCGTTTATCTCGCTTTGTTCCTGCTGTTCATTTACCTGATGCACCGCAAAATACAACATGGTCCGGACTGGTATCTCAGTCATCATGAAGATGACGACAACCCAGAAAGTTCTAAAAGAAACAATCCGTTAATCACTGCATAAAATCCTCAGCTATGCTTTTAGGAATCGATTACAATATCTGGTGGTTTCTGGTCTTCGGTGCGGTAATCAGCGGCTATGCTATCCTCGACGGGTTTGATCTGGGTGCCGGTGCGTTGCACTTATTGCTTAAAAAAGAAGAAAGCCGCCGGATTGCACTCAATGCAATTGGCCCGGTATGGGATGGCAACGAGGTGTGGCTGGTCATTGGTGGCGGCGCTTTGTTCGCAGGCTTTCCGATTGCCTATGCCGCCATCTTCTCCGCTTTCTATATTCCGTTCATCGTCTTCGTGATCAATATCATTTTCCGCGCTATCGCTATTGAATTTCGCAGCAAAGAACAAATGCCCTGGTGGCGGCTCACCTGGGATATTGTTTATTCTGTCTCCTGCATCACCATTGCATTGTCACTGGGACTGGTGCTGGGAAACGTGGCATTGGGTATTCCGCTCAATAGCGATCAGGAATATGAGGGAAGCTGGCTGGCTTTCTTAAATCCGTTTGCCATAATGGTAGCAATTACCACCCTGGCGCTGTTTATGATGCATGGTGCTATTTACCTGGCCATGAAAACAGAAAACCGGTTGTTTACCAAACTCAGCATCCTCGCTAAAAATTTCACCTTATTTTTTGTGATCGCTTTCGTGATCACTACCGTTTATACGCTGCTCTATATTCCGCATTTGTCCGATACCATTCGGAGCAACCCCGTTTATTTTATTTTTCCGCTCATTATGATCCTGGCCATTGCCAATATTCCGAGACAACTTACAAGAGGGCGTTATCGCAATGCGTTCATCAGTTCGGCAGTGACGATCGCTGCACTGCTGATCATGGTTGCAATCGAGGTTTTTCCTTACATGGTGTACTCGCCTACCGCTCCGCAAAACAGTATTACGATTGATAATGCAGCTTCTTCCAAAAAAACGATGGAGCTACTGCTGATCATTGCACTGATCGGAACGCCGCTGGTAGCCGTTTATACCGGTTTTGTATTCTGGACATTCAAAGGAAAAGTAAAGCTCGACGAAACCAGCTATTGATTATTTATACAAATCCTGTTCGTCGGTATAGTATGTTTTTCGGCCGCCTGCCATTTTCTGGTGGATCTTTGCACCATCGGGGCTTTCCGTTCTATTGGCGTTATGGATGAGCATAAAATCGCGCACTTCGCCGCTGATGATATCGGGATTCGATTGAAGAATCTGCTTTTCGGCATGCGTCAAAACCTTCCGGATGGAATGATACAGATCTTTCACCTGTTCTTCGGGAATTTTACTGCAGATCGAAAAAGGAGCAATCCGGGCATCCCAGAGAATCTCGTCTGCGTACGCGTTTCCGATACCGCGCAGGTTATGTTGATCGAGCAGGAAATTTTTAATGGTCGCTTTCGTGCCGGCCAGCTTATCGCTGAAATATTTTAACGTCACCTGCCCATCCAGTGCATCGGGCGCATCCGGCTCTTCCGGGTTTAAGCGGATTGTCGCCAGGCCTTGATAATCCGCCATCACGAAACGGGTATCATCATCAAAAAGGATTTCCACCACAGCGCTTTTATGTTCTTTATTGTCCACAAATAATTGTCCACGCAGCATGAGGTGCAGGGCAAAAACAGTGCCGTCTTTAGTCGTAAAATAAAGCTCTTTGCCGTTGCGTTCTACTTTTTCAATCGTCTGATGTTTCAGCGCCTGCTCAAATTCGCCACGCGAAGCGTTTAATTTCTTTGTAGTATGGATTGATATATTCTTGATCGTTTTCCCTTTCAGCTTTTTTTGCAGGTTATGGCTAAAGGCCGATAAATCCGGTAATTCAGGCATAGTGAACGTGTTTGTATAAAGTTAGGACAATTAAGTGCTGTCTCCTTCCCCGAACTCTTTTTGTACCAGGATACCCAAATCACGCCATTCATCTTGATCTGTGGTCTGTTTCCTTTCTAAAAATTAATTGATCATAGCAATCATTGATCAACAAAACATAGTCTGCCGGCGGATGATTCATATAAACATTCATTCCCGGTTTAAGTCTCGTTTTTTCCGACAATGGGTTAGCAGAATAACCTTTTGCTTTGGGCGTTGCAGACATATTCTTCGCGACTGCTTTTTCATAAATCTACGAAATATCGTAACGGAACAAAACGCGAAAAACAGCACAAATCACAAATAATCAACCACTTAACCAAACGGCATATTTATTGACTTAAAAGGCTAAAACGAATCTCAATTATGAAACCATCGTCCAACTTACTATCGCCAGAAAACCATACGCTGGTGCTCATCGACTACGAAGGTCAAATGGGCTTTGCCACCAAAAGCATTGCATTGAGCGAATTGCGCACCAACACAGCGATCGTTGCCGGTACTTCAAAAATTTTCGATGTACCGACGGTTGTCACCACCGTGGCAGAACGCAGCTTTTCCGGTCCTGTATTTCCCGAAATAGAAGCATTTTATCCGCAGGAGACTTCCGGCTATATCGATCGTACAACCATGAACACCTGGGAGGATGAAACGGCATACAAAGCCATCGTCTCAAAAGAAAAAAACAAACTGGTACTTGCCGGACTGTGGACCAGCGTTTGCATTGTTGGCCCGGCGCTCTCGGCTCTGGAAGAGGGATACACGGTTTACGTCATTACAGACGCCTGCGGCGATGTAAGTGCAGAAGCACATGAACGTTCTGTGCAGCGTATGGTACATGCCGGCGTAAAACCTATTACATCCATTCAGTATTTGCTGGAACTGCAACGCGACTGGGCCCGCCAGGAAACCTATGTAGCCGTTACCGACCTGATGAAAAAATATGGCGGCGCCTACGGCATCGGTATCCATTACGCACATCATATGTTGCCTCATTAATCGATCTCCTTGAAAAAATCAACAGCATATTCCATCCTCATCGGGCAAATAACCTTGTTGCTTTTGCCTTTGTTCAGCATCGCGCAGCGCTTTAAGTTAATGCGGTTTGAAGAAGACTATTCTTATCTGAAAGACTCGGCGCGCAACTGGTACCAATCCATCAAATACCTGCCATTGTCTGGTAATGGCAATCGTTATGTATCGTTTGGTGGCGAAGCACGGTTAGAATATGCAGACTTTCACAATGAAGACTGGGGCCGTTTTGGCATTGGTCATAACTATTTCCTGTTGCAGCGTTATGATGTCCATGCCGATCTGCACCTCAGCCCGCGCATTCGTGTGTTTGCGCAAATGCGCAGCGGCTGGGAATCGGGGCGAAAAAACGGACCAAGACCGATTGACGAGGACAAACTAAATATCCAAAACCTGTTTATAGATATCGTCGCCTGGCGCAAGAAAGAACAATCGCTGACGGCGCGGCTTGGCAGGCAGGAACTGGATTACGGAAGCGGAAGACTGATCTCGGTAAGAGAAGGTCCGAATCTCCGGCTATATTTTACCGGCGCCAAAATCATGTATGCTTCCCGTCGCTGGTTTATCGATGCTTTTGTAATGATGACGGATACTGTTCATACCGGCGTGTTCGACAATAGACCAACCAAACAGGCCAATCTTTGGGGCGCTTATTCCAAATGGATCATTCCGCATTCGGGAAATCTGGATTTTTATTATCTCGGCTTTTATCGTGGCCTGTCGCTTTTTGAATCGGGCGCAGCGCCGGAGACACGTCATACCATTGGCGGACGCCTTTGGAAATATGGCGGCGGCCTTATCTATAATCTCGAAGCAGCCTATCAGTTCGGAACTTTTGGCAACGCCAGCATCAGCGCCTGGACTGCTTCTGCCGATATCGGTTATATGTTTGAACACCGTTGGGGAAAACCAACGATCAACCTGCGTCATGATTATATTTCGGGAGATCAAAACCCCAATGACCGTGTACTTCAAACGTTTAACCCATTATATCCCAAAGGTGGCTATTTCGGGTTTAGTCCGCAGATCGGTCCGGTAAACCTGATCGACATACACCCTTATGTTACGTTGAATCCAACCAGTAAACTAATACTCCAGGCGGATGCCGTATTCAACTGGCGGTATTCATTGCAGGATGGTGTGTATCGTCCCAGCGGCGGCTTCAATTTATCCGGCGAAGGTTCTGAAAAGCGATATATCGGCACGGCATGGCTGCTCAGTGGCCTGTATTCCTTTAATCGTTTTTTATCGGCCAATATCGGCATCCAGTATTTTAAAACGGGCAGCTTTATACAAAACGTTATTGCCACACCCAAAGACGGACTTTTCGTAAATGCCCGGATCGCATTTAAATTTTAAACCACAAAAACAATAGGATGCAAACATTTCCATTTTACCGGTTCCTGAAAAACAGTGCAGGCAGTGTATTGCTGACCGCAATCTTATTTTGCAACCCGGTTGCAAAAGCACAAACAGCTACGCCAAACACTGCGCAGACCACAGCCATCGGCACTTCCAAAACCTGGGGCGTTGTAGACGGCGTAAGCATTATCGGCTTGGTGCAAGGCCCTTCTGCTACCAACACGCCATTGCAGATCGCCTGCGTATTTGAATACTCCGAGGGCGATATCTTCAATCCACCAGCCTTGCCCGCACCGTTAAACGGCATGCGCCATCTCGACGATGCGCTTCGTGGCAAGATCACCGAAATCCGCAAAACCGGGAAGTTCGCCGGTCATATGCTGGAGACAATGCTGATCACGCCACCGCCAGGCAGCGAAATGAAAGCACAAAAATTATTGCTGATTGGCTTAGGCAACCGAAGCCAGTTTACGCCCGAAGTGATGGAATCGGTTGGCGCGGTGGCTTTGCGGGAAGCGCTCCGTATCGGCGTTACCAGTTTTGCTTTCGCCAGCGATATTAAAGATGGCGGCATCGAATCGCCGACGGCAGCAGTTGCCAACCATGTTACTAAAGGCATCCTGGAAGCCTACCGCGTGCAGGCTTACCTCAAAGCAAACAAACTATACAGCTACCAGCCACTCACCAGTATTACGCTGCTGGCAGGCCCCGCTTTTTTTAATACTGCCGGCGAAGGTATTCAACAAGCCATTGCTGCATTCCACAACTAACTTTTTATGTCAATGATGCAAACTGCCGATCTGATTCTCTACAATGGCAAAATACACACGGTGAACCCCGCACAACCGGCCGCCAGTGCGGTCGCTATAAAGGACGGTGTATTTATTGCCGTAGGCGAAGATGCACTGATCGATCAATACCGGGGCGAGTTTACACAGTTGATCGATCTGAAACAGAAACGTGTTATTCCGGGCCTGAATGATTCGCATATTCACCTGATACGCGGCGGACTTAACTACAACCTGGAACTGCGCTGGGATGGTGTGCCTTCGCTTGCAGATGCATTGCGCATGCTCAAAGCACAAGTGGCTAAAACGCCTTCGCCCCAGTGGGTGCGTGTTGTAGGCGGCTGGACTGAACATCAATTTGCCGAAAAACGAATGCCTACGCTCGATGAGCTCAATACCATTGCACCGGATACGCCTGTTTTCATCATGCATTTATATGACCGGGCATTGCTGAACCAGGCTGCATTGCGGGCGGTAGGTTTTACGAAAGACACCTCTGCACCATCGGGCGGACAAATTCAGAAAGATAGTCGTGGCAACCCAACAGGTCTCATCCTCGCTACGCCCAACGCAATGATCTTGTATGCCACATTAGCGAAGGGTCCAAAATTATCTTATGACCACCAGGTAAATTCCACCCGCCATTTTATGACCGAACTCAATCGGTTTGGTATCACCAGCGTAATCGATGCAGGCGGCGGCTTTCAGAATTACCCCGAAGACTACCAGGTGATCAAAGAGCTGAATGATCAAAACCAGCTCACAGTTCGTATCGCTTACAATTTATTCACCCAACATCCGAAGCAGGAATATGAAGATTTTGAAAACTGGACGCAATCGGTAAAGCTGTACCAGGGCGACGATATGTACCGCCATAATGGTGCGGGCGAAATGCTCGTATTTTCTGCTGCCGATTTTGAAGACTTTTTACAGCCCCGGCCCGACTTACCGGAAAACATGGAAAAAGACCTGGAGCGCGTGGTGCGTTTGCTGGTGGCCAATCGCTGGCCGTTCCGCCTTCATGCCACATACAACGAAAGCATCAGCCGTTTCCTGAATGTTTTCGAAAAAGTGAACCGTGATATTCCGTTCGATGGATTACCCTGGATCTTTGATCATGCCGAAACCATCGATGAACGCAATATCGATCGGGTGAAAGCACTCGGCGGCGGCATTGCGATACAAAGCAGGATGGCGTTTCAGGGCGAATACTTTACAGACCGTTATGGCGCAGCCGCCGCTGCGCATACACCGGCTGTGCGGCAGATGCTCCAGGCAGGTGTGCCGGTGGGTGCAGGAACAGACGCAACGCGTGTAAGCAGCTACAATCCTTGGGTGGCACTTTACTGGCTCACAGCCGGCAGAACGGTTGGCGGTTTGCAATTGTATGACGCCGGGAATTGCCTGGATCGTGAAACAGCATTGGAATTATACACCAAAGGCAGCGCATGGTTTTCGAACGAACAGGAAAAGAAGGGATCTGTAAAAGCAGGGATGCTGGCAGATATTGCCGTACTGAACAACGATTTTTTTACTGTGTCGGAAGAAGAAATAAAACACATAGAATCGGTATTGACCATAGTGGCCGGCAAAATAGTTTATGCAAAAGATACATTCGCCCCGCTCGCCCCGCCAACAATCCCCATACTGCCTGACTGGTCGCCAACCCGTAGCTATAACGGCTATTACAACCGTAAAACGGAGACAACTGTCGCAAAAGACAAACATCAGACGTCTGTCGCAGCAGCGATACATAGTTGCGCCGGAAGTTGCACGGTACATGGTCACGATCACGATCTGGCACGCAAGAGTCAGATACCAGTCAATAATTACACCGCATTCTGGGGCGCATTCGGCTGTTCTTGTTTTGCTTTCTAAAACCATATTATGAAAGAGATAGTGACCGCTATATTTTATTCCGACCTCGGCAATAACTGGAACAACGCCGCATTGCTGGTGTTTCGCTCGCTGCTGGCATTGGAACTGTTCCGGGTGCATGGCATGAAGAAATTCCGGGTAAAGAACGGACAGCGCGAACAGGTGCCCAACCCGCTGGGCCTGCCGTCCAAGCTAAATTTTATCATCGCCACTTTTTCCGACACGGTAGTGCCCTTCCTGATAATGGCAGGTGTTGCCCTACGCCTGGTGATATTGCCCACCATTGGTGTTACCGCGATCGGCTATTTTATCGTGCATCGTAACGATGACCTTGAAGTACGCGATGTGCCTTATATGTACACGCTTTGCCTTTTGTTCTTATTAGCGCTGGGGGCCGGTACTTATTCCATAGATCATATTATTTATTCCATTTTAAAATAAACAAACATGAACATTTCCATTGGTATCAAAGCAGAAAACCGCGCCGCCGTTTCCTATTCTTTAGGGAAAATACTGGCCGACGAATTTGTACTGTACATTAAAACCCGCAAAGCCCACTGGTGCGTCACCGGGCCCGATTTTCACAGCAAGCATCTGTTCTTTGAAACCCAGTATCAACAACTCGAAGAAATGATCGACGATCTCGCAGAACGCATTCGCACACTGGGGCATTTTCCACCGGCAACGCTGAAAGAATATCTTGCGTTAACCCATTTGACCGAGCAAAGCAGAGAAAAAAACGATGCGCCCGGCTTTATCAGAGAATTGCTGGCCGATCATGAAAGTATTTTAATTCACCTTCGTGAAAACATCGATGGTTATGCAAATGCTCTGCGAGACGCTGGTACGAGCGACTACATTACCGGACTGATGGAAACACATGAAAAAATGGCCTGGATGCTCAGGGCCCATCTGGAATAACAATTTTAAAAACAACGAACATGGACTCAGGAAAAAGCGTAGCGCTGGCTACACTCATCTTAACCGCGGTTGCCGGCTTTTGCGACACGGCCACTTTTGTGGCGGGCAACGCCATATTTTCGGCACACGTTACCGGCAACTTCGTTGTTTTTGCAGCGCAGGTAGCCCGCGGACAAGATGCTTCGGCTTATATAAAACTAATTACGTTTCCGGTATTTATCGTCGCTGTGATTACCGGCGGCTGGCTTATCCGCAAACAATATCCGATCCTCATGATACAGGGCTGGCTGCTGGTGCTTACGGGCATTATGGCCTGGCAGGCACCTCTTTGGGGCACCACCGGTATCGTTATGATGACGGTATTTGCCATGGGCCTGCAAAACGCTTTCGGTAAAACATTTGCAAAAGCGACGCATGGCCCTACGACCATGATGACGGGCAATGTAACCCAGGCTTCGCTGGATCTGGGCACGCTGATCTTTAACAGCGGCACGGACAAGGCAGCCACCTATCAAAGTCTGAAACGCATCGGCATTACCATCGGCGGCTTTCTGATAGGCTGTGTGAGTGGTGCGCTGCTGGGAAAATATATTGGTCTTGCATGCCTTGTTTTGCCGGGCGTTGCCATGCTTTTATGTTATTTTGCCGTACACGAGCATTTTTACGAAGGAAATCAAAAGAACTAGATCTTGAACTATTTTCGGCATACATGTGGTTTATTCGGTGTTTGGATCTGCCTGATATTATCGGTCACGAATACCCCGACGGCAATAGCGCAGACTCAGGAAGCTGCGGTCCGTCTATTATCGGGCGACGATACGGTCATCAATCCACTGGAGCAGCAGCTGGTCATGTATCAAAAATCTTTCGAATGGGCAAAAGCCACTGATGTGCTGCGCGAGATAGCCCGGTATTATATCGATCATAAAAAACAGCAAAAAGCACAGCGCTACCTGGAAAAAGCGATCCGGGTCGCCAGTTTGTATGCGCCGAAAAAGCTCCCGATGCTTTATGCCGATCTCAGCTTTTACTATACCCGTTTTTCTGACCCGGTAAAGTCGTTAGAGTATGCGCTGAAAGCCGTGAAGCTGGCGGAAATGGATCATGTTACCGGCGCGGCGCTGGGCGATATTTACAATAAAACAGCGTTGAGCTATTCGGATTTTCTCCGGCACGATTCTGCGTTTATTTATGGAAAAAAAGCCATTGCTGCCGCGGAGCAAACCACCGATACGGAACTTATTCTCAGCAGCTATTTCAACCTGGCCATCACCCAGGCTGACCTGCATCGCCCGGCAGAAGCGAAGGAAATTACAGATGAGCTCACCAAAAAATATCCATCGCAAGACCCTACTTATTTGTTTATGGTGTATTATCTGTACACCCATATTTATCTCAACACCGGAGATTTTAAACAGGCAGGCATTTATTTCGACAAGCTTCAACAGGTGCGGGACCGCGCCCAACAAGCGCCGATTTATCTCAATTTCTTCCTGTTTACAGCTATCCGTTATTATACCGAAACGCAACAATATGCGCTGGCCAAACCATACCTGCTACTCCGCGATCAGATGATCCGGGAAAACTTCGATCCGGTTGCGAAGGCCTCGAACGAGGAATATTTGTTCATGGCAGATTCTGCCACCGGCAATTATTTCAGCGCCATCGGCCACCTCGAGCAATATTTCAAATGGAGAGATTCTTTATTCAGCGTGGACAAAGCGAGGCAGATCAATCAACTGCAGGTTGCATTCAATTCCGATAAAAAAGACCAGGATATAAAACTGCTACAACAATCTGGCGAACTGAAGGACGTAGCATTGCGCAACCAGATCATTACCCGCAATGTGATCATCGGCGGTGCATTGGTCTTGCTGTTATTGCTCGGCGTCATCTATAACCGCTATCAACTGAAACAACGCAGCAATAAGGCTTTGCAACAAAAGCAAGACGAGATCAACCGGCAAAATGAAACGCTGAAAAAACTGCTGACCGAAAAAGAATGGCTCCTGCGGGAGATTCATCACAGAGTCAAAAACAATCTGCAGATCGTTATCAGCTTGCTGAACACGCAGTCGGCCTATCTTAATAACGACGATGCTATTGCAGCGATACGCAACAGTCAGCACCGGATGCATGCAATGTCGCTCATACACCAAAAGCTTTACCAGACCGACAATCTGGCCTTTATCGATATGCAATGGTATATCCGCGAATTGGTGGCTTACATGAAAGAATGTTTTGACACAGGTCTCATTCAATTCAAACTGGATACAGAGGCTACCAAACTGGATGTGGCACAAGCAGTGCCGCTCGGGCTGATCTTGAACGAAGCCATCAGCAATGCCATCAAATATGCATTCCCCGGACAAAGGACCGGCGTGATCAGCATTGAACTGAAAATGCAGTCGGATAAGCGCTGCCGTTTGCGGATTGCAGATGACGGAGCCGGTATGCCGCTCAATTTTGACATAGAAGAATCGACCTCGCTGGGCATGAGCCTGATGCGTGGATTGAGCAATCAGCTGGAAGCTTCTTTTGGAGTACAGCAATGCAATGGCACGATTGTGTCCGTTGTTTTCCCGGTTCATAGTGAAGCCGGCAACATGCCACCTATTGACGAAGAAATAAAATAGTGATGAACCAGAAAGAAAAAATCCTGATCGTAGAAGATGAGTTTATTGTAGCCAATGACCTGCGGATGATGCTGATGAAAGGCGGCTACAACGTGTGCGGCATTGCGGCCTCCGTAGATCAGGCACGTAAACTGATAGAAGAAAAGCAGCCAGACTGGATACTGGTAGACATCATACTGAAAGGCACGCTCACCGGCATCGATCTCGCGAAAGAGTTGCGTGATATGCGGCTTCCGTTTCTTTATATTTCGGCCAATACCAACCAGCGTACGCTGGAAGCAGCAAAAGCAACCCAGCCTTATGGCTTCCTCGTAAAGCCTTTCCGCGAGAAGGATTTGCTGGTGATGCTGGACATCGCCCGGTATAAATACGGGATCGAGAGGGGGAATATCGCCGAAGCAAAAATGCGGCAACCGAAGGCCGGTACCAATCCGGAAGGGATCGTAGGCCAAAGCAAAGCGCTTAACACCGTACTCGACAAAGTTTCGAAAGTAGCCACTGCAAATACATCGGTACTGATTCTCGGCGAAAGCGGCACCGGTAAAGAACGGATTGCACAAGCGATCCATGAGTTATCGTTGAGAAAACAGAGGCCGCTGGTCACGGTCAATTGTGCGGCACTGCCTTTGTCGCTGGTGGAGTCTGAATTGTTCGGTTACGAACGCGGCGCTTTTACCGGCGCCAATCAAAAACGCATCGGGAAGTTTGAACAGGCAAATGGCGGCACAGTATTCCTGGATGAAATCGGCGAATTGCCGCTCGAAGCGCAAGTGAAATTACTGCGCGTATTACAGCTGAAAGAAATTGAACGCCTCGGCGGTCAGGCTGTGATACCGATAGACGTGCGCATTATTGCAGCCACCAATCGCAACCTCGAGAAAGAAGTGGCCGAAGGACGCTTTAGGCTGGATCTCTATTACCGGCTGAACGTGTTTCCGATTGAATTGCCACCGCTCCGGGACCGTAAAGAAGATATAGAACCATTGGCGATTTTCTTTGCACAGAAATTTGCACAGGCCAACCATATTCCTTTTTCAGGCTTCAGCGCTACCGCGATGCAAACGCTGACACAGTATGACTGGCCGGGTAATATTCGCGAGCTGGAACATGTAATGGAGCGACAGGTCCTACTATCAGACGACCCGGTTATCGACCGTATCGATCTTCCGGAAAATAAAAATGCAGCAGCAAGTGTTACGCATACAGGCGGTATTAAAACTTTGGAGGAAATGGAAAAAGAACATATTCTCAACACGCTGAAAGCTTGCAAGGGAAAGGTTTCCGGCATTGGAGGCGCAGCGGAAGCGCTCGGCATCCCAGCGCAGACTTTGTATTCAAAAATGCGCAAACTCGGTATCAAAAGCGATTATTTCTAAAACTCATTTTAATAAGATCAGGATATGCTTACGGTAAAAACGGATTTGAACAAACTAGGCCATGGCGCGTTTAAATTATATGAAGACGATGTGCAGACAGGCCAGATGACCGTGGGAATTAAAGATGGCCGAATGGCTGTTTTTCATACAGAAGTAGACCCCAAAAATCAGGGTAAAGGATATGCCGGAGCATTGCTCCATGCAATGGTAGCTTATGCCCGGGCGCATCACCCCGGTGTGATCGTGCTTTGTCCGTATGTGGGACATCAGTTTAAAAAGAATCCGGAGCAGTACGCCGATATCTGGATCAGACATTTATAATAATGGAAAAAGAAACCGCGCGTATAGAGGCTTTCAGCGATGGTGTTTTTGCCATTGCCATCACATTACTGGTGCTGGATCTGCGCGTACCAACCGGGGATCAATACTTCCATAAAACAGCACTGTTACAAAAACTGGCGGCTGATTGGCCTTCTTACCTGGCATTCGGACTCTCGTTTTTTAGTGTGTTCATTATGTGGGTCAATCACCACAAGCTATTCCGTCAGATCTATCACCGAACGACGGCTATTACTTTTGCTAACGGGCTGCTATTATTTCTGGCAAGCATTGTGCCCTGGCCAACAGCACTGCTGGCCAGGTATTATCATACGCCTGCGGCTTCCGTGACTGTCTCGCTATACACCGGGCTTTTTGTGCTGATTAATTTATCATTCAACCTGATCTGGCAGCTCGCCAGTCGTGACCGTACCTTGCTCCGCCCCGAAATCACAGAACAGATGATCAGGCGGATACGGCGGAACTATTTATATGGCGTACCCGTGCATTTGCTGGCATTTCTCTTGTCCTTTTTCTTTCCCGGCCTCGCCCTTGCACTCTGCGTATTACTCTGGACTTACTGGGCATTTACTTCCGGCAGAGTCTCCTCTACCAACGCCCATAAAGGAGAAAAACATTCGGCATGAGTACCCATCAACGCCGCGGCAATCTATCAATCGCTAACGTATAAAATACCGACATACCAGTTTATCAGGCAGAACCGATCAACGCACCAATGCATGTTCCTTCTTAATACCCAACCGTTGCATTTTTGAGATCAACGTAGTGGGAGGCATGCGCAACCGCACCGCCGCGCCATTTGGCCCTGACACACGACCTTTGCAAACCCGCAATGCTTTGAGAATATGGTCACGCTCCACCTCATCCAGCGAACGTATATGGTATTCATCAGCCACGGGAATAGTATTCGTTTTGCCCATTTGGGGTAAATCTACCCAGTCGATTGTTTCACTGTTATTCAGCAGCACCATCCGCTCGATCAGATGTTCCAGCTCGCGGATATTCCCTGGCCAGGCATAAGTCATCAACCGTTCTAATGCTTTGTTGGAAATGCCGATATTTTTTTTGCCGGCATTCTTACAGTAACGTGCTATAAAAAACTGCGTCAGTGCCGGAATATCTTCCGCTCGCTGGCGCAAAGGCGGCAATACAATTGGGAATACATTTAGTCGGTAATAAAGATCCGCTCTGAATTTGCCCGCAGTTACTTCCTGTTCCAGGTCTCGGTTGGTAGCGGCGACAATGCGCACGTTTACTTTAATACTGCTGTTTCCGCCCACTCGTTCTATTTCTTTTTCCTGTAAAGCCCGCAATAATTTCGATTGCAGTTCCAACGGCAGTTCTCCGATTTCGTCAAGGAAAAGCGTACCGTTATTTGCCAGTTCAAATTTGCCGATACGGCGGTCTACCGCTCCGGTAAACGCGCCTTTCTCATGCCCGAATAACTCACTTTCCATTAAGGCAGCCGGCATCGCGGCACAGTTCACCTTAATCATCAGATGTTTCGATCGTGGGGACTGTTCGTGAATAGCACGAGCGATCAATTCTTTTCCCGTACCGGTTTCACCTAATACCAAAACCGTAGCATCTGCGCCGGAAACCCTTGACACCAGCCGTTGTACCTTTTGCATTCCTTCCGAATTTCCGATAACACCCGTAGCGTTTTCTTTTTTCTGCTCTTCTTTTAGATAATTATTTTCCTGCTCGAGTTGTTGTTTGTAGCGTTTGATCTCTTCGAGCTGCATTTCTATTTTTTCGTTGGCAAGTATATTGGAAATACCCGTACCCAGTTGTCCGGCAACCGAAGTAAGCAGGCTGAATTGTGCCTTTTGAAAGCTGCTTTCTTCTTTCGCATACAAATACAAAACACCTTTTGCTTCTTTCCCGTTATGGATGCAGGCGACCATCATTTCTTTGATACCGGCATTATACCAGTGAAAAATGTACTTAGGCGCGTCGCCCCGCTTCATTAGTTGCGACAATGAAAACACCAGTGGTTCTTTGGCCTCAAAAACCGCATTAAATATGCCGTCTGCTTTAGGATGGCGGTCATGTATGATCGGGCTTTCACCCGTGCGGGACACAATCGTTTGTGCCTGGCTGTGCAGAAATGGCGAATGAGTTTCACCATCTTCATTGATCAGGCAGAGCGTGTAATAGCTGGCGCCGAATATTTCCAGCAACTGATCGGTAACGACATGCCAGAGATCCGCTCTGTTGCGGGCACCGGCAATCGTCTGGCTCAATTCCAGCAGCAAATCATATTCTTTGCTTTTGCGTTCCTGATCGGCCAGCTCGTTGATGCGGTAAGTATGTTCCAAGAAAAAAGCGTTGGTTCAAAAATGGCCATTCAAGCCGGTTTCCAGTGAATTTACCAAAGAAAATAACGGTGGTCAAAATAAAATTACGGTATATCGTAAATGCTGTGTTACGACGATTTTATCTAAACATTTCTACAGCAATGTTTTACCGTTTTGGCACAGCTATTGAATTATTCAGGACAACGATCAAACGATTATTCATTCATAAAAACAAAAATCATGAACCAAACGATCAACCAAGTGACCATTCCTGAAGTAGCCAACGATGCGGCTATTGCACAGGCCACCAAACAATTCCTTGCCGCGCTGAATGCACCCGGCGGACCCGGCCTGGAAACACTGACACCGGCGGAAGCCCGGAAAGTACTAGTAGCCGCACAGGCATCGGTAAACGTAGATTATTCGGGCATCGAAGAATCGGAGAAAACAATTGAAGCGGATGGCTATCAAATCAAACTCAATATCGTGAAGCCCGCCGGCAGCACCGAAAAACTGCCAGTATTTATTTTCATTCATGGCGGCGGCTGGGTGCTGGGCGATTATCCGACCCACAGACGTATGGTGCGCGACCTGGTGGTATTGTCGGGTGCGGCCGGTGTATTTGTAAACTACACGCCATCGCCGGAAGCAAAATATCCACAGGCGGTAAACGAAATTTATGCGGCCACCAAATGGCTAGCAGCACATGGCGACGAAATCAATGTAGACGGCAAACGCCTGGCAGTTGTAGGCAACAGCGTAGGCGGTAATATGACTGCGGTGACGACGCTGAAAGCAAAAGAAAATAACGGTCCGGAAATTAAAGTGCAGATTCTTTTCTGGCCGATCGTCGATGCCCGTTTCGATCATGATACCTATCTGCGTTTTGGTAAAGATCGTTTTCTCACCACGCCACTCATGAAATGGATGTACAATCAATACACCCCTGATATGGATCAGCGTGAAGAGATTTATGCATCCCCGATCAATGCGACTTTGGAGCAACTGAAAGGCTTGCCACCTGCTTTGATCCAGGTAGCAGAAGCCGATGTACTGCGTGATGGTGGTGAAGCTTATGGCCGTAAGCTCGATGAAGCAGGTGTGCCGGTAACCACGATCCGCTACAATGGTACCATTCACGATTTTGGTTTGTTGAATGCGCTGGCCAATACACCGCAGACGAAATCATTGTTCCTCCATGCTGCTGCCGAACTGAAAAAATACCTGGGATTATAATTTTTCATAAGAGACATTACAGACAACGTCTCTGTATACAAATACATAAAATCATGCAACCAACTATTCGCAATATCGTAATCGTGCACGGCGCTTTTGCCGATGCATCTGGCTGGGAAGCCGCTTACCGGATACTGAAAGCAAAAGGTTTTAACGTTACGCTGGTACAAAATCCAACCGCCACACTGCAGGCCGACGTAGACGCCACTGTTGCGGCACTCGACCGCCAGGACGGGCCTGTGGTGCTCGTTGGCCATTCATGGGGCGGTACGGTGATTACCGAAGCGGGCATCCATGAAAAAGTGAACAGTCTTGTTTATGTAGCAGCCTTTGTTCCGGATGCCGGCGAGTCTACGCTCGACCTCGTACAATCTGTGCCGCTGCTGGAAGTAAATGGCATTTTGCCGCCGGACGAAAAAGGGCTGGTGTATCTCGACAAAGAAAAATTCAATGCAACTTTTGCTACCGGTCAATCGGAAGAGAAATCCGGTTTCATGTACGATTCGCAGATACCATTGACGGTAAAAGCTTTTACGGATAAAGTAACGAACGCCGCCTGGAAACAGAAACCATCTTATGCGCTGTTCCCTACAGACGATGGCACTATCAATCCGGTGCTGGAGCAGAAAATGTATGGTCGTGCAGGCTGTGCTGTAACAGCGGTAACCGGCGGACACACGTTCTTTATGAACAACCCGGAAGCGGTGGTATCGGTCATCCTTAAAGCAGCACAAGCTTAATAATCGCGGTATCCCGCCAACTAATTGTATGAACGAACAACCTGTTTTTGAAACAGCCTTAGCGGCCATGCAGTGGCTCAAAAAAGAAGGCTATACGGAAGACTTCAACCTCGAGGCCGACTGCATTCGCGCAGGTGCACTGCGTGTTAATCCTGCCGATTTTACCATCGATCACGTATTCCGTTTCGAAGGAAATACCGATCCGGGCGATGAGGAAGTGGTGTATGGTATTGCTTCTGAAAAAGCGCAGACCAAAGGAATACACTTCAGCGCATATGGTGTTTATGCCGATGCGATGACCGATGAAATGATCCGGAAGTTGCGATGAATCGCTGTTGTTTGTGCGGGTGAATGGTGAGTCAATGTCGTTTCCTTAGCTCTGCTTTAGTACACCCGGCGAAATCAGATTGCGACGTCGGCAAAAAAGCCTTCTCGCAAAGACCCACAGATTGGGATAAACGGGTTATACAAGCACGCCCGCGGGTCATTGCGAGGACGAAGCATGAGGACGTCGCAATCTGATTTCGCGACGGAAAACCAATTTTTCTTAAGGGAACGACATTGAATGGTGCGCTAAATAACGCGGGATAGTATCGACTGTCTATTGTTATTAAAATATCTGAGAGGGCTGTCGAAAGACAGCCTTCTTTCATTATACGGAGATGTTGCATCAACCGGCTGTACGGTGCAGTCTCGAATATTAAATGAAACGACACGATCGTCCGTACTGACACCCTTTTGCAGGGCGCAAAAAAAAGCCGATAAGAATAATCTTATCGGCTTTGTGTGGAAGCACACGGATTCGAACCGCGGACCCTCTGCTTGTAAGGCAGATGCTCTGAACCAGCTGAGCTATGCTTCCTTAATAACAAGAACTAAAAAAATTGTGTGGAAGCACACGGATTCGAACCGCGGACCCTCTGCTTGTAAGGCAGATGCTCTGAACCAGCTGAGCTATGCTTCCATTTTAAGAACATTCCCGAAACACCTTCGTTGTTTTGGGATTGCAAAGATACGCACGGTTCTCATTTCTCCAAACCTTTTTCAAAAAGTCTTCAAAAAAAATATTCGATAATATAATGCTAAACAGCCTCAATGCCTTAACACAAGCGTAGATTTCGCTGCCGTTTTTCTGAGGCAAACCAGAGATGCCGAACAAATTTTAAATGGGCTCCCCGACTATTATTATTTTCGCGCTGTAAAAACAATACTATGCAAGAGAATTGGCAAGAGATGATCGAAGCCGCGTTCGCAAACAGAGATTTATTAAAAGAGCTTGATTACGAAGACAACGTTCGTCATGTGATCGAGGAAGTGGACAAAGGTCGCCTCCGTGTAGCCGTACAAGGAACAGATGGCAACTGGCAGGTGCAGGAAACCATAAAAAAAGCAATCCTGCTTTATTTCGGTATTCAGACGATGCAAACCTGGCAAGCCGGCCCAATGGAGTTTTACGATAAAATGCTGCTGAAAAGCAATTATGCAGATCTCGGCGTTCGTGCGGTACCATCGGCGGTAGCTCGTTATGGCGCGTATATTGCCCGCAATGTAGTATTGATGCCTTCTTATGTCAACATCGGTGCTTATGTTGATGAGGGTACCATGGTGGATACCTGGGCAACGGTAGGCTCTTGTGCACAGATCGGCAAACACGTGCACCTGAGTGGCGGCGTAGGCATCGGCGGCGTATTGGAACCATTGCAAGCATCTCCGGTGATCATTGAAGATGGTTGCTTCATCGGCTCCCGCTGTATCGTGGTAGAAGGTGTCATCGTAGAAAAAGAAGCAGTATTGGGCGCCAACGTAGTGCTTACTGCCAGCACCAAAATCATTGACGTAAGCGGCAGCGAACCTGTAGAATACAAAGGTCGCATTCCAGCACGCAGCGTTGTGATTCCGGGCAGCTATACCAAGAAATTCCCTGCGGGCGAATACAGCGTAGGCTGCGCACTCATTATCGGTCAGCGCAAAGCTTCTACCGATCTTAAAACAAGCCTCAACGATGCGCTGAGAGATTTCAACGTATCGGTATAAACCGAGGCCAATTAGCTTGCATTAACGGAGCCGACTCATGAAAATTATACTACTGGCTATAGATTGGCATTTTATTGATAATCGCATCGGAGGAGAAAGAATTGCAAATCTCCTCTGGTGCGCCGGTATTATACTGGCTACTTTTTTACTGAAAAAACCGCTTACCAAAGCGCTTACGGTACTCACCTCCAAACTGGCCGCCCGGTTCAATACGGAAGGTCGCCACGAAGAGCTGGAAAACACCATCCGCAAACCGCTTGGCTCGTTGCTGCAGACCATTTTGTTTTATGTAGCCATCAGCCAGATGGGCATTTTGCTGGATCACCTTGTATTGCATCGCTATAAAGGAGATGCCAAGCTGGAAGTGACGCTCAGCGATGTCGCCGATCATATCTTCCTCTTCTTTACCATCCTTTTCGTTACTCAGTTTATTGTACGCCTGGTCGATTTCTTCTTTCAGCTTTCACTGGAAAAAGCGCAGCACGAGCGTAATCGCGAGCGGCAACAACTGCTTCCGCTCATGCGCGAGGTGACCAAGATGTTTACCTGGACCATGAGTTTTTTCTGGATACTGGGCAGCGTTTTTCACGTTAATATTCCGGCACTGATTACCGGCCTTGGCATTGGCGGTGTGGCAATCGCATTAGCTGCAAAAGAAAGCGTGGAAAATTTCTTTGCAGCGTTTACGCTGCTTTCCGACAAACCTTTTCAAACAGGAGACTCCATTAAGATGGGCGACCTGGAAGGTGTGATCGAAAGCATTGGCTTCCGGAGTACCCGCCTGCGCAATGCAGATGGCTCTGTCTTCGTTGTTCCTAATAAAAACCTGGTTTCGCAGACGCTGGAAAACCTTACCCAACGCGATGTACGCCGGGTACGAGTGCCGGTCAATATCCGCTACAGGCTTGCCCCGGGCACATTACTGCAAATGATTGCCGATATGAAAGAAGTGGTTCGTAAAACGGCTCATGTAGTAGATCCGGTAGAGGTGACAGTAGAATCCTTTGGGGAAAACTCTTTCCAGGTAATGATTGCCTACCATCTTCCGTTTCCGCTTACTGGCAGCACAACGCTAAACACGGTGAAGCAGGAAATCAACCTCCAGATTTTTGAGATCGTGGATAAATACACGGGACCTAAACCTCGTAATCTCAAAAATTAAATAAGACGAGATTGACGATTCACCATCGCCTTTTAATGTTTCTCGTTTCGCATTCGACCATCCGCAACCGACAATTTACCACTCACTCATTACAGCAGCAGCACCGTCAATCCATAATCTGCAAACAAGATAAGAATACAACTTACGACCACCGATGTTGTAGAGGCACGGCCAATCTCGAGGGCGCCGCCTTGTACATAATAGCCATAGTACGCCGGAACGCTGGAAATAATAAAAGCAAACACAAAAGCTTTCGCCATAGCGAAAAACAGGTTGTACGGCAAGAAGCCGGAAGTGAGCCCCTGCTCGAACTGATCTTTACTGAGGATACTGGAAAACATGCCCGCGATATAACCACCCCAGATGGTTACAGCAATAGAAATAATGATGAGGCAGGGCACCATAATGAGCGCTGCCAGGATTTTCGGTAACACAAGATAAGTACGGGTATTGATGCCCATGATCTCCAGTGCATCGATCTGCTCACTCACACGCATATTGCCCAATTCAGAAGCTATTTTAGACCCCACTACACCGGCGAGGACGACACAAATTACCGTTGGCGACAATTCAAGAATAGCAGAATCGCGTACGATACCGGCTATAACGGGCTTGGGTACCAGCGGGCTCACCAATTGGTACGCAGTCTGCACGGTTAGTACCATTCCAAGAAAAACAGAGATGATCAAAACGATAGGCAGCGACCGGATGCCGATATCATTGCATTGCTCCATAAATTCTATCCAGTAAACCTTGCCATTTTCGGGCTTGTTGATGGTTTCTTTCAGCATCAGCGAGAACCGCCCCAGGTGGTCTAAAAATTTTTTGATCATATTCTCTTAGCTATAGAGTCGTTGCCAAATTTAAAACTAATAATGCTGAGAAAGGCAAAATTCGAAATTCAAAAGTCAAAAAGCTGAAAGCTCATGGCATATAGCAGGGTAACGGCCGGGTATCCGGATTCAAAGATCACACTGAAATTCGCTACCGGTCATTCCCGTAAAACTTCTTCATAAAAAAATCCCGCCACAGAAATGTGGCGGGATTGCTATTTAAAAAAGATTGCTTTTACAATTAAGCGAGTTTTTTCAACTCTTCGATATGCGCTTCGCGATCTACTTCTTGTTTCAGCTGGTCGCTCTTATCCATGTCAACCAATACCGGAGCGGCAACGAAGATAGAAGAGTAAGTACCGGTAACCACACCGATCAGCATTGCGAATGCGAAACCGCGGGTTGCTTCACCACCGAAGATAAAGAGGATCAGGATCGTGAGGAACACCGTAAGTGAGGTCATGATCGTACGGCTCAGCGTATCGTTGATCGCACGGTTGATAACGCTTTTCTTGTCTTCGTTTGGCGACTTGCGGAAGTATTCACGTACACGGTCGAATACGATTACCGTATCGTTCATCGAGAAACCAATTACCGTCAGGATCGCAGCGATGAAGTGCTGATCAATTTCTAACGGGAATGGTACTATACCGCGGAAGAATGAGAATACAGCCAATGTTACGCAAACGTCGTGCAACAATGAGAAGATCGTACCAAGTGAATATTGCCATCTGCGGAAACGCAGGAGGATATAAACGAAGATGGCGATCAGTGAGAAAATAGTCGCTTTAATCGCGCCTGCTTTCAGATCATCAGAGATCGTTGGCAATACGGTTTCGGAACGCTGCAGGTATTTCGTATTGTACTGTTCAAATGTAACACCGGCAGGGATCAGGTTTTCAGCTTTCAGACCGTCGTAAACTTTCTGGCTTACTTCCTGGTCGATTTTGATACCTGTTTCTTTGATACGGAAACCAGTGGTAATGTTCATCTGGTTTTCGGTACCAATTGTTTTTACTACCGGGTATTCATCACCAAGATGTCCTTTCAGTTTATCTCTTAATTCAGTAACCGTATGTTTCTGATCAAATTTAACCGTGTAGCTGCGACCACCGGAGAACTCAACACCATAATCGAACCCATGGATGAAGGAACCGATACCGAGCAACAACACTACCGCGGAAATCATGTAAGCGATCTTGCGTACTTCGATAAATTTGAAATGCGCTTTGCGGAAGATAGATTTAGACAGAACGGTGAAGTATTGGAAGTGACGTTCACGTTTTGTGTAAATATCAGTAACCAGGCGGGATACCAGGATACCACAGAACAGAGACAGCAGCAAACCGATGATCTGTGTGGTAGCAAAACCAAGTACCGGACCAAGACCGAAAGTAAACAGGATCACGGCTGTGAGCAACTGTGTGATGTGACCATCGAGCACCGGCGCATAAGAGCGTTTGTAACCTTCCGTTACGGCATCTTTATAAGAACGCCCTGCGGCCAGCTCTTCCTTGATACGCTCAAATATGATTACGTTCGTATCCACGGCCATACCGATAGTCAGTACGAGACCGGCGATACCAGGCATTGTCAATGTTGCATGCAGTGCAGACAGGATACCGATTGTGAACAGCAGGTTGAGGACAAGGGCAATGTTTGCCACGATACCGCCTGTGTTATAATAAACCAGCATCAGGATGAAGATCACGATAAATGAAACCGCGAGCGACATAATACCAGACTGGATATTTTCAGCACCGAGTGTTGGTCCCACAACTTGTTCCTGAACGATACGTGCAGGAGCAGGGAGTTTACCGGATTTCAAAATGTTTGCAAGGTCAGTGGCCTCTTGCGGAGAGAAGTGGCCGCTGATAGAGGTACGTCCGCCGGAGATTTCGTCGTTTACGATCGGAGATGAGTAAACACGATCATCCAGTACTACTGCCACGTATTTGCCTTTGTTGTCGGCAGTCATTTTACGCCAGATATGTGCCCCTGTAGGATCCATTTCCATAGATACTTCCGGCTGACCAGTCAGCTGGTTGTAATCCATGCGGGCATCTGTTACGTGATCGCCTTCCAGTTTGGCATCAGCAGAACCCGGAACGGTGCGGATAGCATACACTTGCAGCGGAGCGTTCGGATCGCGACGTGCATCTTTATTTTCAGCACCGTACACAAAACGTACGTTATTCGGGAATTTATTTTTTACAACATCCAGTTGCAGATAATGATTCAGGCGTGCAGTATCCTTTTTCATTACATAACAAACCGTAGGCACTTCGTTTGTCTGCAGATCGTTAGGGATGATCATTACAGACAACAGCGGATTTTTACGGATGGCTTCATCTTTCGATTTAGCAGCAGAATCGGCAGTGTTGGCAGTTGTTTTTTCAGCAGCCGGTTTATTGTTAGCCAGCAAAGAACCGAGGCTGCCGGTATCAGCTGCTTTGGCTGTGTTTTTGGCAGTATCTGCAGCAGTTACGGCAGCTGTTTTAGTAGTATCGTTTGCAGCAACTGTAGTATCGCTCACTTTCTCGCCAGACAGGTAAGCAGCCAGTGCAGTGTTTGCAGCGATCAGGCCACCATAGATCTGTTGGTTCGTGTAAGTTTCGAAGAATTGTAGTTTTGCTGTTGATTGCAGGTATTCGCGAACGCGTTCAGGATTACGTACACCAGCCAGTTCTACCGTGATAATACCTTTATTTTCATCCAGGTTCACGTTCGGCTGCGCCACACCGAATTTATCGATACGGGTCAGTAATACATTGTAGGTACGTTTGATCGCATCAACCGCTTCTTTATGAATTTTAGCCAGCACCTGATCGTTTGTAGCGTTCAGGGTGATTTCTTTTTCAGAAGGTTTGGTAAACAGATAAGCGAGTTTGGCGTTCGGATTATCTTGTTTGAATGCCTGACCGAACAGAGTTACGAAATCTGCCTGGCTGTTTGCTTTCAGCTTGTTTGCATCAGCAATAGCCTTGTTCAGCGTAGCATCTTTCGGATTGTTTGACATGGAGCGTACCAGCTCATCCAGGCTTACTTCGAGCGTAACGTTCATACCGCCCTGCAGGTCAAGACCAAGATTCAATTCCTGTTCTTTTGCTTCCTGATAAGTGTACTTTTTAACCAGTACGTTAAATACTGTTTCTCCTTGTAAACTGTCCGTAATAGCCTCGTAACGTGCGTCTTCCAGTTTCTTCAGCTCGTCAGCTGTCGCGCCCGTATTCTGAGCCTTCGCTTCGCGGCTTGCCTGTGCGCGGGCTTTGCCCTCTACGCTACGCACGACAAACGTGAACGACAGTTGATACAGCGAGATAAGGATGAGCGCTGCAGTAAAAAACTTAACCAACCCTTTTAATTGCATAGGTGCTGTAGATTATAACAATAATTTTTTAAATAGAGTGGGCAAAGATAGGATTTAATATAAAAAAAGGAAGTTTTAGCAAAGAAGATTGAAATAGTTTCAGAAAAAAATATTATTGACTTTGTGGAAGATTAATATATACATAAGAATCAATGCATAAAAACAAACCATTTGCGTTCGTTTTTTCTTACATATATCATCCGGCCGCGTCTAATAACCTTTGATTTTTGTCAATTTTCAGGGTAATGTGCCTGCAAGCTTTAGTGGAATTGGCAACATGCCCGAGACGGGCCGCTTCCTTATATTATGATGCACCCGGGTGCGGAAATAAAATCGTTTTGTCATTAATAATTTCTATGACTTCCCATCGTTTCAGCATGTACCACCGTCTTTTTTAGGGCGCTGAAAAACATTCCGATGCCGTTTATCGCTTCATTTGTCAAATATTCCAATGTATTAGTATTTATCTCACGAATCTTTTATTTTTACGAAAACTGATCCTGTATCAGGGATTAAATAAATTTAATACACACATGATACGTAAAATTACGCTACTCTTCCTGGCCTGCTGCAGCGCCGTTCTATCAGCGAAGGCGCAGAGGTTGTGCGGTTTTGATGCAGTCCATCAGCATATGATGGCCACCAACCCTGCCTACAACCAGTCGATTCAGCAAAATGCGTTCAACTGGGCGCAGCATATGCAGTCGTTATCAAACCCGAACGCACTGATCATAAACACGGCAGGCGGAACGGTTTACGAAATTCCTGTGGTGGTTCACGTAATGAACACCGGCGGCGCTGTGGGCACCTTGTACAATCCTAGCGATGCGCAGGTACTTCGTATGATCGATTATCTCAACAAATCTTATGCTGCCAATTGGAACGGTTACCCGGATTCCACAACGGGCGGCACTTATATTCCATTGCGTTTTAAACTGGCGCAACGCAGCCCCGGTTGTGCCGCCACAAACGGTATCGACCGGTTTACCGTAAATAATGCACAGTACATCAGCTCGGGCGTCAACAGCAGTATCAATGGCAACATTGGCGGCCTCGACGATACCACGCTGAAAAACTACGATCGCTGGCCTACGCACGATTATTACAATATCTGGGTGGTAAATAAAATTAACGGTGTAGATGGTACACAGCCAGGTCAGTCATTTATTGCTGGTTTCGCCTATTTCGCAGGCGCACCGGATGTTTATGATGGCACTATCATGCTGGCTTCGGTAGCAGACAGCGGCGATATCACACTGCCGCACGAAATCGGTCACGCTATGGGTTTGTATCATCCGTTCCAGGGCGGTACGACGACTACCTGCCCGCCCAACAACAACTGTAATACCGATGGCGATCAGGTTTGCGATACAGAACCGATGAAACAATATTCTCCGGGCACTTGTCCAAACGGTATCAACCCATGTACCAATGCGCCATGGCAGAACACGCAGAAAAACTTCATGAACTACTCCAACTGTCAGGACCGTTTTACACCAGGCCAACGAACAAAAGTGTTGTATAATCTGCAATCACTCCGCTCCAGCCTGCTGAGCTCGCTCGGCGCTACACCACTGTCCGGTGCAGCACCTCAGACTGCCTGCACCCCTACTATTACAAACGTAGGCAATCAGTTTGATGCGGGCCCGAGAAGTGTACAGGTGAACGACCTGCTGGCTACATCCGGTGGTTATACAACAGACGGTTATAAAGTTTTATATGACAGAACCTGCCTGCAACGCGCTAACCTGGTAGTTGGCGGCACTTATAATATAACAGTACAAACCGGTCAGTTCAATAACGAAAACTGCCGTGCTTATATCGACTATGACAACAACGGCACGTTCGCTGCAAACGAATTGATCTTATCCAGCAATAACAGTACTGCACACAGCGCAACCTTTACAGTACCGCAAACCGGCCAGACCGTACTGACTTGTACGCCCCTCCGTATGCGTGTGATCTCCGATATTACCACCAATGCCGGCCAACCGACACCGTGTGGTACACTGGATTATGGACAGGCGGAAGATTTTTCTGTTTACATCAAACCAATCGGAACCAACGCCAGCGTAAGCATTACGGTAAATAACAACCCGTCTTGCCTCAACAGCGCCATTACATTTACTGGTACTCCAGCTGCAAACGCAGTAAACCCAACGTATCAGTGGTATGTAAATAATGCGCCTGTAGCTGGTGCTACCAACGCCACTTATACCACCAGCACCATTGCCAACAGCAGTGCCGTAAGATTGCTGATGTTCTACAGCACAGCCGTGGGTTGTGGTGGCGTCGACAGTGTTTATTCCAACACTATCTATGTATCGCGCGTATCTAACCTGACGGCATCTGTTACGATCACCACGCCTACCAACCCTGCTTGCGCAGGTCAGCCAATGACCTTTACCGCAACGCCGGTAAATGGTGGTACCGCTCCAACTTACCAATGGTATGTAAACAACGTGCTCGTTGCGGGTGTAACCGGTAATGTTTACACGGCACCAACCGGTCTGAATGCAGGCGATCAGGTAAAAGTAGTGATGGCTTCGAATGCTGCATGCGTTTCTGCTAATGCAACCTCTAACATAATCACGGTGGCACACACCGGTACACTGACACCTGCTGTAGCAATTACTGCAACAGGTAACCCTAGCTGCCCGGGTCAGACGATTTCTTTCAACGCAACACCAACCAATGGTGGTACCGCTCCCGCTTATCAATGGCGCCAGAACGGTACGGCAATCGCCGGTGCAACCAACAGCACCTTCAGTTCATCTACCCTGAACAATGGTGATATTATTACGGTACAAATGGTTTCTAACAATCCATGTGCTACTACGGCACCGGTAACTTCCAATGCCATCACGGTTTCATTTGCCGTACAAACTGCAGCCATCAATATTGCAGTGACTGCAGGTACCAATCCTTCATGCGAAGGCAAATCGGTTACCTTCACGGCCAGCGCAACCAACCCGGGCACTACGCCAACCTACGACTGGAAAATCAATGGTACTTCGACCGGTATCAATGCAACCTCTTATACAAGCAACACGCTGGCTACAGGCGATGTAGTTACCTGTACGCTCACCTCCAGCAATGCATGTGTTACGAACCCGGTGGTAACCTCTAATGCAATCTCAATGGAAGTAGATAAAGTAGACACCACTTCGATAACCACTACATTGATTGCCGGTACCAACCCTGGTTGTTCAGATTCTACGCTCACCTATGTGGCCAATGCGGTGAACATGGGCGCTAACCCAGACTATACCTGGTATGTAAATGGCAATCCGGTTTCCAATGGTGCTACTTACAGCAGTAATACATTGGCGGATGGCGATATCCTTACGGTACGCGCCATAGCATCCGGTGTTGGCTGTCGCACACAAGACACCGTTTATTCTGCACAGATCGCAATCGTTCGTCTTCCAACGCCTGGCGCTCCGGTTATTTCCCTGATCGGTACGCTGCTGGTGGCAAACACAAGTGCTTCCGTACAATGGTATGGTCCGAATGGCCTTATTGCAGGTGCAACAAATCCTACTTATGCACCACCTTCAGCTGGCATGTACTATTGCGTTGCTACCAACGGCGGCTGTAGTTCTGGCCCGTCCAACATGCTGAACATTACGCTCCTGAACGTAAATACTTACAATATGAGTGAGCTGAACATCTTCCCTAACCCGACAAACGGTTTACTGACACTGGATTGGAACGGTAAAACAGTTAACATGAAAGTGGATGTTTACAACAGCGTAGGTCAGGGACTGATGCATGAAACAATCAACAACACAACCCGCAAAGTGCTTGATCTGTCTCATTTCGCCAGCGGTACTTATTTCGTAGTATTGCGTGACGCAAATGGTAATACCGGCACTGCCCGTGTTACACTGACGAAATAAATAAAACACAGATACAAAAAGGAAGGGCTCGCAAATTGCGAGCCCTTCCTTTTTTAAGTCGATCCAATTATTAATGGACAATGGACAATTCACCACTCATCATTCAGGACTCACCACTCGCAATTCAATATCGTTTCTTCAAGAAAATTTGGTTTCCCGTCGCGAAATCAGATTGCGACGTCCTCATGCTTCGTCCTCGCAATGACCCGCGGGCGTGCATGTACAACGCGTTTGTGCCAATCTGAGGGTCTTTGCGAGGAGGCTTTTTTGCCGATGTCGCAATCTGATTTCCCGGACTGCCCTAAACAGGGACTTGAGGGAACAACATTGATTCACCAACGCAGGCGATTAAACTTCGTTCACATATACCCTTTTCACTCTTTGCGAAATACCCGTCATCATTTCATAAGGAATCGTATCTGCCCATTGAGAAAGTTGCGTGAGCGGCAGTTCTTTACCGAATACAATTACTTCGTCTCCTTCTTTTGCTTCCGGAATACCGGTGATATCTACCATGCACATATCCATGCAGACAACACCTACCAGCTTTGCCGGTTTGCCATGTACCAGGACATATGCCTTTCCATTGCCCAGCGCGCGCGGATAACCATCTGCATAGCCAATGGAAATGGTAGCGATGCGCATGGGGTGATCTACTTTGCCACGGCGATTATAGCCTACTGTTTCGCCCGGATCCAGATCTTTAATCTGAGCGATCGTCGTTTTCAGCGTTCCCACCTGTATCAGTTCATCATGCAGTACACCGCTGCCATCTACGCCGTACAGACCCAGGCCCAGGCGCACCATATCGAAATGTAGTTCGGGATGACGGGCAATACCTGCCGAATTACACAAATGCAAATAAGGTTTGTAACCGATCGCCTGGATCAGCGATTCGCTCATAGAGCGGAATGCAGCGGCCTGCTGCCGGGTAAAATCATCTAACCCGGCGTCCTCACTGCCGGCAAGATGGCTGAAAACACTGGCCACCTTCACATATTCATTCTGCGCCAGCTCCGTAAACAGATCCGGCAATTCATGCACCATAAACCCAAGCCGATGCATTCCTGTATCCAGCTTGATATGTATCGGGTATTCCCGCACCTGCATGGTCTGCGCCATACGGGTAAATAATTCCAGCGAACGAAGATTGAAAATTTCAGGCTCCAGTTTCCAGGCGATCATGCGATCGAAAGAACCGGAGTCTGGGCTCATCACCATGATCGGCAAACTAATGCCGGCTTTGCGCAAGGCAATTCCCTCGTCGGTATACGCAACCGTAAGATAATCCACACCGGCATACTGCAAGGCATAAGCGACTTCATAACTGCCGCTTCCGTAAGAAAAAGCTTTTACCATCGCCATCACCTTCACCCCCGGCGCCACCCTTGTACGGAAGACATTCAGGTTATTGATCATCGCAGAAAGATCGATAGAAAGCACTGTCTGATGCACTTCCTGCTCCAACAGGATCGATATTTTCTCGAAACGGAAACTACGCGCGCCTTTCAGCAAAATGGCATCCTTATTGAAATCGATCAGGTGTAATTTCTTAATGAATTCTTCTGTTGATTTAAAGAAAATACTGCGCAGCTTTTTATGTGCTCTGAACAATGATTTACTTTTATACAACGCAGGGCCAATACCGATAAAACGCTGAATATTCCGGCGTGCAACGGCTTCTGCCACTTCTTCATAAAGCAGCATATCCGGCTTGCCGATCTGCAGCATGTCCGATAAAATTACCGTACGGTGATTGTGTTGTTTTTGCTGCTCGAGATAATCGAGTGCAATATATAATGAAGTAAGATCTGAATTGTAAGTATCGTTGATCAGTGTACTGTCATTGATGCCATGACGCAATTCCAGGCGCATGGCCACCGTATGCAGGTGCTCCATTTGCTTCGCAAATTCTGCCTGCGGCACTTTCAGCAAGAGCAAAGTACACCAGCAGTGAATTGCGTTTTCTATAGATGCCGGGTCTGTAAATGGAATCGTGATTTCCAGATTATTGCTTTCATACTGCGCTGCTATTTTTGTTTTACCATCTACCTGTTCCAGATTGATGATCCGAAGGTCGGCCTCATGCTTCTGCGACCACGTAAATAATTGCAGCCCCTGTTCCCCGTTATTTCCTTTTATTTGATGAATATACTGCGCCATCGCCTCATTGAGTTCGGGATGATCGCTGCAATAGATCAGCTGTTTGGCATTCCGGAACAGGATCAGTTTTTCATTGATCTTCTGACGCAGGTTCATAAAACCTTCGCTATGCGCCTCCCCGATATTGGTAAAGATGCCAATGTCTGGCTTAATGATGCGCTCCAGGTTTTCCATTTCGCCGGGTTGCGAAATGCCGGCTTCAAAAATACCCAGCTCATTTTCCGGTTCCAGCAACCATACGGATAGCGGCACTCCGATCTGGGAATTGTAGCTCTTTGGGCTGCGGGCTATGCTGAAACTAGTGCTCAACAATTGAAACAGCCATTCTTTCACTACGGTCTTACCATTGCTACCTGTAATACCGATCACCGGTATACTGAACTGCTTGCGGTATTGGGCCACAAACTGCTGCAATGCCTTGAGGGTATCCTTTACCAGAATAAAATTGCCGCCCGGATAATCGGATGTACGAACATCGTCCTGCACCAGGAAATTGCGCACACCTTTGTCGTAGGCGCTGGCAATAAAGTTGTGTCCGTCACGGCGCGAAGCTTTTAGTGCAATGAATAAAGCAGCTTCCGGTTCATTGATCTTCCGGCTGTCGATAATGAGTTCTTCTATGATTGTGTCGGCGTGAAAAGCCATCCATGTTCCCTGGCTCCAGGCACAGATTTGTTGGGCGGAAAGCATACGTTATAGCGGCTAAACTTAAAACTGAATAACAGGCAAGTTAACGTAGTTCGGGGAATAAATGCGACCACCTCCGGCCGCTCCGACCGAAAAAAACTTTGTTCTTTGGCACTGAGCAGAAAGAACAAAATTTGCGACGAACAGAACCAGCTTGCAAACAAAAGAGGCTGTCCGGACTATCGGGACAACCTCTTTTACCTTTTCAGGCATATTCAGTCAGATCATTCACGCTCAAATTATTGAAGCAGGAAGTCCTGACTATTTAATGTAGACCTTCTTTATATCATCTATCGGCGCCTCTGGCTGAGGCTCCTGGTTTTTCTCATAAAATTCGTAACCGTTGCGGAAGATCTTGTCGAAGATAAAACGTTGAATCACCGCCGTATCCTTTCCGTTGTTCATAATCGCGTAAAAACGGTCCGAGTCAAATTCGTTGCGGAAATTCTTCATCGGCGTCAGCATGTTTTTGCTGCGTCGGTCAATTATGTGCCAATATACATCGATATGCTTCAAGGTACCGTCTTTAGCCAGCACATCCACCGTACAGCGTCTGGGCACAGAGCGGATAATAGAATCCATACCTTCCGCGCCGTTTACATAACCCACGCAGTTTACGTTCTGGAAAAAGCTCAGGTATTTGGTCGCACGGTCTTCATTCAGGTCTTTCAGATTGGTCAGGTTGCTATCCAGTTTTACAGAAACCTTTCCTTTATCGTCCTGCGACAAAGTAAAATCGTTCAGTGGTGTTTCATCGTATTTTATAGTGACGCTTCTGATCTGGTCGGCAGAGAAATCAAATACACTGCGGTCGCGCCAGTCTTTGAGTTCAGTCGTATAACGCGGCGTCAGGTAGCCGTCGAATCCTGGAATGTTTACTACATAAGGACGTTTGGCGCCTTCCATCAGCATATAAGTACCCAGGAAATTATGGACCTCACTGCCGACGTAATACACACGCATTTTATTTCCGTCGCGGCTATATACTTCCACCTTCACTCCATTACCCGCAATTTTTTTAATCACATCGTTATGTTCCGATTCCGGAACCGGGTAATCTGCCACCTGTTTGGCCATCGCACTCATCAGGCTTTTGAGGGTAGATTTCAGCACATCGTACTGTTTGTTCACTTTCCAGTGGTTGCTGTCGCCTTCGCGCTCAATAGTCACGCCAGTACCATCGGTACGCGCCAGGTAAATCTTACCGATGCTTCCCGTATCCGGAATAGTAAAGCCGGCTTCTGAAGCGCCGAATACATTATTATCCGTATTTCTGAACAGCACATACCACACGCCAACGCCCAACACGGCAAGAATGACCAGGTATACAATCGTTTTACGCATTTCTAGTTCTTAAAAAATTATTTAATCTGCTCGTACCGGCGTTTTCTCGCAAACAGGTAACAAGCTGCAAAAATCAATACGAGGATAATCGGGATGCCGATATTCACAAACTGCCACTTCGTACGTTCCTTCCCTACGCGGCCGGCGTCCAGCAAGCGCAGACGCAGATCTTTGGAACGTGCCTCCAGCAATCCGGAATGATCGGTCAGGTATTCAATACAGTTCAGGAAAAATGCTTTGTTAGCATAGCGCGTCGGCGGAAAACGCCAATAGCCCATTTCCAACATGCCTTGGTTCTGTGAAAATTCGTTGAGCAACATATCGCCGTCCGAAATTACGATCATACTGCCTGCACTATCTGCCTGCGGCTTGAACGGCTGCTTCAGCGAATCGCGCAATACTTTCAGGAAAGACGGCGCCAGGCGATTCTGGAATACGGACTGGAATTTACCTTCCAGCAATACCGCTACCGGCTGAAATGGTTTATTGAACAGCTCCGGGCGCGGCGCAAATTTCGTCATCGCTAACGATACGCGCACCGGCGATGGGGTAACGCGACTGTAATTGGACGAATTCAGCAAAATCGTTTTCTTCACTTCCGGATTTGCAATCGTATCCATACTGCTCGCAAAAAAGCCCATGATCGCATCCATGTTTTTCACAATCGGATGGTTGGAGGAAGGCGTAAACACCGGCAGATAATACCAGTTGTTGAAATCGTATTGCGGCTGCTCTGCAGTGCTACCTTCCTGGATCACCGGAATTTTGTTGCACTGCAAGTCTTCGATCAGATCATTGTTGATGCGCACACCATATTTGAACAACTGATCGTCGAGGTTAAGATTGTATTCTGAAGTAATAAACTGCTGTGAATTGCGCAGACTATCTATCGGCGCATTCAGCGGATCAATCAGCCAAAGCACATGACCGCCGTACATGATATACTGATCGAGCTTGAATTTGTCTTTATCGTCGAACGGAACTGTAGGTCGGTTAATGATAATGGTATTGTAAACAGTCGAGATCGCCGCACCGCTTTTCAGGTCGATCGTATCTACGCGATAGTATTTCTGCAGCGTAGTCAGCGCATCGTACGTTCTTTCGCCCAGCACTTCACCGTTGCCCATTACATAAGCAATTGCTGCCTTATCCGGCGACATCAGTTTATGAATGGCGTCTGCCAGTTTGTATTCCAGCAAAGACTCCGAATTATTTAGTTGTTCCTTATCGGATTGTCCCAAATGCGTTTCCAGCAATTTCACCGGTAATTCGCGGCCATTGTAAGAAACTATTGCATACGGAATAATGATCTGCTGGGTATAATCGTTGGCACTGCGCACTGAAAGATTTACCGGTTCAATGCCTTTATCCCCAAACTGTTTGTATAACGCTGCTTTTTCGTTTTCCGATTTTCCTTCAAAAGGGTCTATAAAACGATATACCACGTGATTGCCGGCGTATTCCTTAAAAGAAACCAGGCGCTCTCTGGTAGCTTCCTGCAAACGCTGAAAACCTGCTGGAAATTTACCTTGAAGATAAACGGTGACTACAGCCGTACCTTTCATTTCGCGCAACATATCTTTTGTTGGCTCAGAAAGGGTAAAGCGTTTTTCCTTTGTCAGGTCAAAACCATAATGAAAACGTGCAGCCAGCATATTTACGCACACCAGAATGGCGAGCAGTATGACAATACGGACAGTGGCCTGCCGTTGTTGCTTTTTTCTTTTGGAAGAGGCGGTTGTTGCCATATTTTATATTGAACCGTTTCCGGTTAAAAGATTCTGTATTTTAAAAAAATCAAAATTTCTGTATGGACTCTTTTTTACTGAGCGGTATCCCAGGTACGGCGGTTCAGTGAAAGCCTGGTCAGTGAAATGAACAGCGCAATTACCGAAAGGAAGTAGAGCACATCTCTGGTATCTACTACCCCGCGACTGATAGAATTATAGTGGAAAGACATACCGATCATGCTCAGGTAATAATCGATGCCGCCAACAAATGAAGACAATTTGCTCAGCGACTCAAACCCGCTGTACAACAGGTAACAAGCAAACAGCGAGATAAGGAAACTGACCACCTGGTTATTGGTTACCGAAGAACAAAACACACCAATCGCTGCAAAACTGGCAGCCAGGAAAAGCAAGCCGATATAAGAACCCGCAATGCCGCCCGTATCAAGGCTATCGGGGATTGCAGACAGATTGCTTACCGTATAAATGTACACCAGCGTTGGTAAAATGGCGAAAATAATGAGCGCTACAGATGCCAGGTATTTGCCGACGATAATATCCATCTCCGACAATGGCTTGGTAGAAAGCCACTCGATAGTACCGCCACGAAATTCATCGGCAAATGAACGCATGGTGACGGCGGGTATCAGCAACATCAGAAACCAGGGCGCCATATCAAAATAACGCTCCAGCGAGGCGTACCCGTAATCATCTGAAAGAATACTGGTGTCCGGCATGATCCATACAAACAGACCACAGGCGATCAGAAATACCATAATGGCCACATAGCCTACTATGGAACTGAAAAATGAGTTGATTTCTTTAGTAAATATACTGCGCATGTTTATGTAACTGTCGCTTTCGGAAAGTGGGCAAAAATAGTAAATAAAGGCAGCTTTGCACTTGCCGGGAAATGTTAAATGACCTTCAGGTGATTATAAATACATATCATTTTTCCATATACCTCTGTCCGGTCGCTGAAAAAAAGCGCGAGCTGTTTGTGCAAATCCCGTCTCTAAAAAATACGGATACATTATTAAATGCATATCAGCCTGATTTCCTGGTTTACGGTCGATAGCTGAAAACGCTGGCGTTTGCCGCCATTGCAAACACACCATGTACGTTTCTTCATCAAAAACAGATCGTTACCATTCAACTACATACTAAAACTCTTTATATCCACTTATTAGCGGCGAAGCCTTTAATTTTGCTGATCAATTTTGTCTGTATTGAAACGCATTAAAAAATATTACTACAATACTACCACGCACCGTTTTGAAAAACTCATCGTACCGTTACGTACGAAGTTACTGCGGGTATTGGGCTTCTTATCCTCGAGCCTGGTGACCGCGCTGATTATTGTGGCTATTGCGTTTCGCTTCCTTGATTCTCCAAAAGAGAAACGAATGCGCGGCGATATGCAGACGATGTATGAAAAGTACGGCCTGCTGCAGAAAGAGATCAATGATCTCAATAAAAATATTGCAGACCTGGAAGACCGAGACAACAATATTTACCGCAGCATTTTTGAATCGGCGCCATTGCCAGATAGCGTGCGACACGGAAAAAATTACAGCAAAATAGATCCTGCAAAGTTTGCTTATTTAAGCTCTGAAGACCTGGCAGAACAAGTAGCAGCCCAACTGGAAGATCTGCGCAGCAGAATCCAGATCCAGTCAAAATCTTACGACACACTGCAACACCTGGTGCAAACCAAGGAGCAGATGCTTGCATCAATTCCGGCAATACAGCCAATTTCCAACAAAGATCTTTCGCATATGGCTTCAGGGTTCGGTTACCGTATCGATCCTATTTACAAAACGCCTAAAATGCATACAGGACTTGATTTTGCGGCCGCTTTGGGCACGCCGATATATGCTACCGCCGATGGCACCATCGTCTCTACTTCGTATGACGACGGTGGTTATGGCAACCATGTGGTCATTAATCATGGCTACGGATATGGCACTTTGTACGGGCACATGATCAAGATAAAAGTGCGGCCTGGCGAAAAAGTAAAACGCGGCCAGGTAATTGGCTGGGTGGGTAGCACCGGCAAAAGTACAGGCCCGCATTGTCACTACGAAGTAATCAGGAACGGACAAAAAATTGACCCGATCCATTATTTCTTCAATGATCTTTCTGCAACCGATTACGAACGTATGGTCCGCATGGCCGGCTCTACAAACCAATCGTTTGACTAAGCTGCTGAAGATTGATTGAAAATTTGCAATTAAGGAGACGAATGACAATAGTAAATGATCCGTTTTGTTGAAATAGAACCGGCAGATGAAGGCCATTTCGAAATTTTCAAACCGGCACATTTTCAAATTAACCTAAATTTGCAGCGCATTTTGAACCGGATCATAAACAAAGCAGCATGTGTATTTTTCATCATTGCCATGAGCATGGTGAGTTTTCTGCTGCCCGGCAGTTATGGATCGGGGCTTACACCAACTACCGACGAATACCTGTATAGTGATGCCGATGCCCATGAAATCTCAGGATCATTCCGTCATTATGTGGTTAATGAAGTCGGCAATCTTTTTGCAGATTTTCTGGGCATCGGAGATCGCGAAAATGACTCCACCCTCCCGCATTGCGATTATGTAGTACACCAGGTACATAAATCGGTACGGCAGCAGCAGGTAGCACCGGTCATTCCGGCTACGCAAGAGAAGATAGCATGTCTGCCTGCCGCAAAAGAGCCACCAGCTCATTTTACTACCGACGAAGGCATACGCACCGCTTACTACAGCTATTTACACAGGTTTGCCTTATTTTAATCACTGATTTTCTTCCTGCCAGAAAAATTAAAATCCGGTCGATGACGCTCGTTGTCTACCCGGTATGTCTTTGCCTCTTTACAGGCTTTTCTTAACCTTTTCCGCAAACAGCATAGCTGTGCCGCTTTGTCGTAAGCCAATGCGAACAGCCATTGCAATGAAATTTCAGTAATGAATAAATACAATAGCTTCCTGTGCGCAGCCCTGGCCTTATTATTAGCCGGCTGCCAAATCAAAGCATCCGATAAAAATGAGACGGAAAAACCGCTGGTTTACCCGGTCGTTAAACTTAGCCAGTCCGACACTTTTTTGCATAGCAATTATGTGGCAGCAATCGAAGCACGTCAAAACGTGGAGATACGCACCAAAATTTCGGGCTATCTGGAAAAAATCCTGGTAGACGAAGGACGTGAAGTAAAACAAGGCGACCTGTTATTTCAGATCAATGATAAGGAATTACGGATGGAGCTGGAAAAAGCCCAGGCGGCATTGACCAGCGCGAAAGCGGAAGCCCGTGCGGCCAGTCTGGAAGTAGCCAGGGTAAAATTGCTCGTCGATAAAAAAATTATTTCCGCGACCGAGCAGCAGTTAGCAGAAGCCAAAGAAGCAGTTGCCAAAGCAAAGATTATCGAGGCCCAGTCAGTGGTGTCCAATGCAGCCACACGGCTTTCCTATACATCCATCCGCGCACCGTTCAGCGGAGTGATAGACCGAATACCGCTAAAACTGGGCAGTCTGGTCGGCGAAGGTGCCTTGCTCACTACCGTTTCAGACCTCAGTTTTGTACACGCTTATTTTTCTGTTTCAGAAAATGAATATCTGCACCATATCAAATCAAGGAAACATACCGCAGACAGCGCCTGGTTGGGCGATGTACAATTGCAACTGGCCGACGGCAGCCTGTATCCGTATCCGGGAAAAATTGAAACCGGCGAAGGCGAGTTCGATAAAGGCACAGGCGCTATTGCATTCCGCGCTAAATTCCCCAATCCTTCGAAAGTGCTGAAACACGGCGCTACAGGCAAGATCATTATTACCAACGATGTTGCCGAAGCATTGCTTGTGCCACAAAAAGCGGTCTTTGAAATCCAGGATAAAAACTATGTTTTTGTCGTGGATCAGGCCAATATCGTACATCAGCAAAACTTCATACCCAAACAGCGTATCGGTGCGTACTATATCGTGCAGTCGGGCTTAGCGCCAGGCGATGTACTCGTTTATGAAGGCATTCAAACCATCAAAGACGGGACTAAGATTGCACCGAAATACTAAAGCCGAAAGCAGGAGCCAATACTTCATCTGATCTGCATGACACCGCGGTAATGCGATCGTATAGCGGAGCTTCCGGACATTTCCGGTTTAACCAATCGCAAATATTCAATTGCAAATCAAAAATTAAATGACATCCACATTTATAAAAAGGCCGGTGTTATCGCTGGTGATATCCATAATCATTACACTGTTGGGAGTACTGGCATTATATACATTGCCGGTCACTCAATTTCCCGACATTGTGCCGCCGTCCGTAACCGTGACGGCGAAGTACACAGGCGCTAATGCCGAAGTATGTACCAAGGCTGTGGCAACGCCGCTGGAACGAGCTATTAACGGAGTGCCCGGCATGACATACATGACTGCTGTTTCGAGCAATAACGGCATCACCTTGATACAGGTTTTCTTTAAAGTAGGTACCGATCCCGATCAGGCAGCCGTAAATGTGCAGAACCGTGTTACCACCGTCCTGGACGAGCTTCCGGAAGAAGTAATCAAAGCTGGTGTTACCACAGAGAAAGAAGTAAACAGCATGTTGCTTTACCTCAACATCGTCAGTACCGACTCGGCTGCAGATGAAGAATTTATTTACAATTTCGCCGACATTAATGTGCTGCAGGAGCTGAAACGCATAGACGGCGTGGGTTTTGCCGAGATCATGGGTGCGCGGGAGTATTCGATGCGTGTATGGTTGAAACCAGATCGCATGCTGGCTTACAACGTTTCGGCCAATGAAGTGATCGATGCCTTGCGTCATCAAAATATAGAAGCCGCTCCGGGTAAAACCGGCGAAAGCTCGGGCAAGCATGCGCAGGATGTGCAATACGTGCTTCGGTATACAGGTAAATTTTTCGAACCGCAACAATATGAAAATGTAGTCATCAAAGCTGCAGATGACGGTACTATTCTCAAGTTGAAAGAGATAGCCGACATTGAATTCGGCACGCTCAGCTACGGCATGGTGTCAGAAACAGATGGCCGCCCCTCTGCCTCTATCATGATCAAACAAAGACCCGGCTCAAATGCGCGTGAAGTGATCCAGAATATCAAGGCGAAAATGAAAGAACTAAAAACAAGTAGTTTTCCGCCGGGCATGAGTTACAACTATGCTTATGATGTATCCCGCTTTCTCGATGCCAGTATTCACGAGGTATTACGCACGCTGGCTGAAGCATTTTTGCTTGTATTTATTGTAGTATTTATTTTCCTGCAAGATTTCCGGTCTACGCTGATACCTGCGCTGGCCGTGCCTGTTGCGCTTATTGGTACGCTGGCATTTATGCAGGCGATGGGTTTCTCCATCAATCTACTCACCTTATTTGCGCTTGTATTGGCCATCGGTATTGTGGTAGACGATGCGATTGTGGTCGTAGAAGCGGTTCACGTAAAAATGTCGGAAGACCATCTGCCACCGCTGCAAGCCGCTATTCAAGCCATGAAAGAAATCTCCGGAGCGCTTATTGCCATTACGCTGGTGATGTCGGCCGTATTTATTCCGGTAGCCTTTTTATCTGGCCCGGTGGGTGTTTTTTACCGGCAGTTTTCACTTACGCTGGCCGTGGCAATTATTATCTCAGGGATCAATGCATTGACGCTTACGCCTGCGCTTTGTGCATTATTGCTGAAACATTCACCCAAGCCGGTTAAAGCTACCGGGCTGCAAAAATTTTATGCGCTGTTCAACAAAAACTACGACAAGACAGCGCGTAAATATAAATCCATAGTTGGCCGCATGGCAGGACGTAAGAGTCTTACCATTGGCATGCTGGCTTTTTTCTGCCTGGCGGCATGGGGCACGAGCAGCATATTGCCGGGTGGCTTTATTCCGACAGAAGACCAAGGCATGATCTATGTAAATGTTACAGCGCCTTCCGGCTCTACGGTAGAGCGCACCCAAAAAGTACTGGAAGCCGTTTCAGCGCTTGCCAAACGAGAACCTTCAGTCGAAAATATCAGTACGCTGGCTGGTTATAGCCTGATGAACGATGTTGCCGGTTCTTCTTATGGCATGGCAATGATCAATCTGAAAAGCTGGGATCACCGTAAAGAAAGCATGCAGCAGATTATGGCCCGTTTACAAAAAAATGCACAGACGATTTCAGATGCTACGATCGAATTTTTTCCGCCGCCAACGGTACCCGGATTTGGCAACGCCAGCGGGTTTGAATTGCGACTGCTCGATAAAAACAGGACCACTGACCTTACACAGACGGCCCAGGTAGCCAACGATTTTATAGCTGCGCTGAAAAAAGAAAAAGCCATCGGCAGTGCCTTCACTAGTTTCGATCCAAGCTTTCCGCAATACCTCATTCATGTAGACCAGGATATGGCTGCTAAAAAAGGAGTAACGATCGAGAATGCGATGTCTACGCTACAAACCTTGCTGGGCAGCTATTATGCAACCAATTTTATCCGTTTCGGGCAGATGTATAAAGTGATGGTGCAAACCGGACCGCAATACCGTACCAAGCCGGAAGACATCCTGAACCTGTACACTAAAAATAACCGTGGCGAAATGGTTCCCTATGCAACATTTATCAAGCTAGAGCGAGTATACGGGCCAGAACAACTGACACGTTATAATATGTACACCTCCGCGATGATCAACGGTGATGCCGCACCTGGGTATAGTAGCGGCGAGGCGATTAAGGCGATTGAAAAAGTAGCGAAAAAATTACCACGCGGCTACAGTTACGAATGGTCGGGCATGACGCGCGAGCAAATACTTTCGGGCAACCAGGCTGCTGCCATCTTCGCATTATGCCTGGTGTTTGTATATCTTTTGCTGGCTGCGCAATATGAAAGTTTCATTCTGCCGCTGCCTGTTCTATTATCGCTGCCCGCAGGCATCTTCGGCGCTTTCCTGTTTCTGAAATTAGCCGGGCTCGAAAACAATATCTATGCGCAAGTGGCCCTGGTTATGCTTATTGGATTGCTGGGCAAAAACGCTATTCTCATTGTGGAATTTGCCATTCAGCAACAAAAAGAAAAAAAGATCTCCGTGCTGGAAGCCGCAAAAGAAGGTGCAGTAGCGCGTCTCCGCCCGATCCTGATGACCTCGTTTGCATTTATAGCCGGCCTGATACCACTGTGCATTGCCAGTGGCGCAGGTGCGGCAGGCAACAGATCTATCGGTGTAGCAGCAGCGGGCGGCATGCTGATCGGTACAGTATTTGGCTTAGTGCTCACACCGGGGCTATATGTCATCTTTGCTTCGTTCGCCGAAAAAAGCAAACGTAGAAAAGCCAATCGTCACCAACAGCAACATCTTCATTCATTACCGGAACAAGTCAACTAAAATGAAAAAATCATTCTTTCTATATATTATTTCAAGTGCTTTACTGCTGGCCTCCTGCCAGACTGCAAAGCGTGTGCAGATTCCGGATTCTGTTGCGATTCCTGCCGATGTATATCGCAACAGTGATTCTGCCAATACCGCCAATCTTAGCTGGCAACAGTATTTTAAAGATCCCCAGTTGCAAGCGGTCATTGATTCCGTATTGCATTATAACCAGGATATGTTGATTGCGCTGCAAAGAATCACGATCGCGCACGAACAATTGCGCCTGTCTAAAGCGGCCTTGCTGCCATCGATCAATGCGGTCGCAACCGCAGGCGCGGAGCGTTACGGCGACTATACCATGAACGGTGTAGGTAATTACGATACGGATTTCTCCGAAAATATCTCAGAAAAGCAACGTATCCCGACACCAACACCGGATTATTATCTCGGCTTACGCAGTTCATGGGAAATAGATCTCTGGGGAAAATTAAAAAGCCGGAAAAAGGCTGCAATGGCGAGATTTGCAGCTACGCAAAAAGGAAGACAACTGATAGCAACAGCACTTATTGCGCAAACTGGTACTTTATATTATGAATTGCTGGCGCTCGATAATGAACTGCAGATCATCAAACATAATGCCCAACTGCAGGAAGCTGCGCTTGACATTGTAAAAGTGCAAAAAGAGGGCGGCCGCGCAACCGAGCTGGCGGTGAAGCAATTTGAAGCACAGTTGTATTATACCCGAAGTTTTGAATATAGTACCCGTCAGCAGATTATTGCGCTGGAAAATCAGCTTAGTTTCCTGATGGGTTCCTATCCGGCGCATATCGACCGCAGCAAGAGACTTTCCGGTGAAAATTTCCCGGAACAGCTGCGCACAGGCGTTCCCTCTGATTTGCTGCTGCACCGTCCCGACATCTGCGAAGCGGAATTAATGTTACGGGCCGCCAAGGCTGATGTGCAGGTGGCACGCGCCGCCTTCCTCCCTTCGCTCACGATTAACCCGTCGGTAGGCTTCAATGCCTTCAATCCTTCCCTGCTTTTCAATGCAGGCTCTGTCGTATGGAGTGTTTTCGGCGGACTGACTGCGCCCGTTTTTAACCAGAAACAGATTAGCGCAGCTTACACCATTTCAGTAGCACAAAATAAAGAGGCGTACTATGCTTATCAGAAAACGGTGCTTAATGCGGTTCGCGAAGTGGTCACCACCATGCAGCAGTTGGAGCAAACAAAGAAAATGCTGCAGATGAAAGAGCAGCAAACGCAGGCGTTGCAAGATGCCGTCTCATCGGCCCGCGACCTTTATGTTTCCGGTTATGCGACTTATCTCGAAATCATCACAGCGCAAAAAAGCGTACTGGAAGCAGAGATAGAAGAAAACCACGCCCGAAAATTATTGTTCACCCAGTCAATTGAATTGTACCGGGCACTGGGCGGAGGGAATTATTGATGATTAAAGATTTTTGGTTGGCTATTGAGTGCCTCCCGGCAAAAGAGCTTTTTGCTTTCGGCTTTACGCTTTCAGCCCTATTTAACTACTTTTGCAAAAAATCTGCACAGACATGCGTATAAGTCGCATTTTTCTTTTTTTGCTTCCTTTGACTGTTGTCATTTTTTCTTCTTGCCGCGAAAGCCGCATTAAAGAACATGACGAATGGAGTAAATATTTCGAAGAACACGGTATTAAAAAAAGTTGCTTCATCCTGCGGGATAACAACCATGAATCGATCCATTATTATAATAAGGAGCGCTGCCTGGAGCGATTTTCGCCAGCTTCGACTTTTAAGATTTTCAACTCGCTGGTAGCGTTGGAAACCGGTATCGCGCCTGACGAACAGATGGTGATCAAATGGGATAGTGTGGTGCGTCGTCCGGAATGGAACAAGGATATGAATATGCGGGAGGCTTTTAAAGTCAGCAACCTGATCTATTTCCAGGAGATCGCCCGTCGTATCGGTCCTAACCTAATGCAGCATTATATCGATACTGCACATTATGGTAATATGCGCATTGGCGGCGCTATCGATCAGTTTTGGCTGAATGACACGCTGAAGATCTCTGCCGACGAGGAACTGGGTTTTGTAAAACGTCTTTATTTCAATGAATTGCCTTTTTCCGAGCGTTCTCAACGTATTGTACGCAGTATGATGTTGCGCGAAGATACCACTGGTTATAAGCTGTATTATAAAACAGGCTGGAGCGACCTTCCGGGCCGTCAACTGCTTTGGGTTGTGGGCTTCGCAGAACGCGAGGTTTCTGTAAAAGAACCGAAAGAGTCTATGAACAAGGGCAATATGCGTGCCTATCCTTATTTCTTTGCGGAAAATTTCGAAATTCCAAACAACGATACCACCAAAGATTGGGCAAAAATCCGCATCGATATCTTGCACAATCTGCTAAGAGATTACGGTGCGATCAATTAATCTTACCGCCGATGCTGCTTTTTTGATCGCTGATTTATCAAATAAACGAGGTTGCCTTCAATGAGGCAACCTCGTTTGTGTTTTATATGATGTGCAAGACTGTTTATGATGAAGCAATGCAAAATTTCGCAAACGGTACTGTTTAAAAAAATGGTCAGACGACTTTGAGTCGTCCGACCGTTATATTCTTTTGATCTCGCTTTAAGCTAGAACAGTTGCTTCAATACATTCTCCACCACATGCGGCTTACCCAGTGTATAGAAGTGGAGTACCGGCACATTGTGCTTCAGCAGATCGCGGCACTGGTGCAGCAACCATTCCTGGCCGATCTGTTCGCAAGCGGCATCTGTTTTTGCCGCCAGCATTTCCTTCGTCAGTTCCATTGGGATATCGACATTAAAAATGCTTGGAATCACCGACAACTGACGCTTATTGGTAATCGGTTTCAAACCTGGCAGTATTGGCGCTTCAATGCCCCCTTCGCGGCAATTGTTTACGAAATTGTAGTAGTGTTTATTATCGAAAAACATCTGAGAGGTGACATAACCTGCGCCCAGATCCAGTTTGCGCTTCAGGTAATACACGTCCATCTCTACGTTCGGCGATTCAAAATGTTTTTCCGGGTAGCCCGCTACACCAATACAAAAATCAGTTTTTACGCCGTCCATAATATCTTCTTCCAAATAATGGCCATGATTCAGTTCTCCGATCTGGCGAACCAATTCTTCGGCATAACGGTGGCCATTGGGATGTGGCGTAAAGAATTTTTCATTAGCAGCAGCGTCACCGCGTAATGCCAATACATTTTTGATACCCAGAAAGTGGAGGTCGATCAGGGCATTTTCCGTTTCTTCTTTGCTAAAACCACCGCAGATCAGGTGCGGTACCGCATCTACATTGTAGTGGTTCATGATTGCCGCACAAATGCCTACAGTACCAGGACGCTTGCGGATTTCAACCCGTTCAAAACTACCGTCGGGCCGTTTTTTAAATACCTGTTCGGCACGGTGGTACGTTACGTTGATAAACGAAGGCTTAAAATCCATAAACTTATCTAATACTGTGTAGATCGAGTCGATGCTTTTCCCTTTGGTTGGCGGTAATATTTCCAGTGAAATAATGGGCCCCTTGGCCTGTCGAATGTGTTCAGTTACTTTCATCTGTATTCTTTGCGGGCGTAAAGGTAATTAAATGATCAAATGATTGAAGCCTTGTTTCGTTGATTTGTAGTGTTTGATGGTTGCAGATATGTAATAAGTTATATAAAACTTCACAAATCAGACAGGCAACTAACAGGCTTTTGTTTATTTTTGTCCAAAAGCCGAAAACAAGGTGAGAATACATACACAGGGCCTTATAAAACGATACAGAAGCCGCACGGTTGTGAATAATGTATCGTTTGAAGTGAAGCAGGGAGAAATTGTTGGTTTGCTGGGGCCGAACGGAGCCGGAAAAACAACATCATTTTATATGGTGGTGGGTCTTGTGAAGCCGGATGAAGGTCATGTATTTCTGGACACAGAAGACATCACACAATTGCCTATGTATAAGCGTGCTCAGATGGGTATCGGTTATTTGCCGCAGGAAGCTTCTGTATTCCGTAAATTATCGGTGGAAGACAATATCGGTGCGGTACTGGAAATGACTAAACTGTCGAAGGCAGAACAACATCATAAAAGAGAAGAGCTGCTGGAAGAATTTCGCCTGACACATGTTCGTAAAAGCCCGGGTGATGTGCTCAGCGGCGGCGAAAGAAGACGTACCGAAATTGCCCGCGCACTCGCCGTTGACCCTAAATTTATCTTGCTCGACGAGCCTTTTGCCGGTATTGACCCAATTGCGGTAGAAGATATCCAGACCATCGTAGCAAAGCTTAAATATAAAAACATCGGTATTCTGATCACCGATCACAATGTGCAGGAGACCCTTTCCATTACCGACCGTGCTTACCTGCTGTTTGAAGGTAAGATCCTCAAATCAGGCACTGCTGAAGACCTCGCCGCCGATGAACAGGTGAGAAAAGTATATCTGGGGCAGTCGTTCGTGCTAAAACGCAAAGACTACACACCTAGCGAATACCAGGTCTCCAAATAATATCATTACAGAACTGTATATTTAATCCGGATTTAAACTGACACACGTTTTACCATGAGCTTAATAAGTCCCGCACTTAAAGGATATTTTAAACTCCGCCTGAGCGCGATCGATAATTTTATGCTCAATCCGATCGATACCCAGCGTCAGGTATTCAACAGCCTGATCGGATCTGCTCAATTTACCGAATACGGAAAAAAGTACAATTTCGAAAAAATCAATTCGTTTGCCGATTTTCAGCAACGGGTTCCAATCAATGATTACGATACACTGAAAGGCTATATACAACGTATTCTGGAAGGAAATCAAAATGTATTGTGGCCTTCAGAGATCAGTTGGTTTGCGAAAAGCTCAGGTACTACCAGCGATAAAAGTAAATTTATTCCGGTAAGTAAAGAATCGCTCGACGATACACACTACAAATCCGGGAAAGACGTACTGGCACTTTATCTCCGCCAATATCCCGAATCTAAGGTGATGGGTGGCAAATGCCTGGTAATTGGCGGGAGCCACCAGGTAAACCAGCTCAGCGCCGACTCATTTTATGGAGATCTTTCAGCTGTAATGTTGCAGAACATGCCTTTTTCGGGCCAGATCATGCGCACTCCGGATCTTTCCATCGCATTGATGTATGAATGGGAAGAAAAGATCGAAAAAATTGCACGCACTACGATGCAGGAAAATGTGACGTTCATTGCGGGCGTTCCTACCTGGACGATTGTACTCATAAAAAGAATTTTTGAAATTGCAGGCACACAAAACCTGACCGATATCTGGCCTAATCTCGAATTATATATTCACGGTGGCGTAAGCTTTAAGCCTTACCGTAAACAGTTTGAGCAGTTCATTCCTTCGCCGGCCATGCATTATCTCGAAACCTATAATGCATCGGAAGGCTTTTTTGCCGCACAGGACGATCCAAATGATGAGGGCATGCTGCTTTTCCTGAACCACGGCATTTATTACGAGTTTATGCCGATGGAAGAATACGGCAAAGAACAACCAAGAACGCTCACTTTAAAAGAAGTAGAACTCAACAAGAACTATGCTTTGGTGATCTCTACCAATGCAGGCTTGTGGCGTTACCTTGTGGGCGATACCATTCAATTTACATCCTTACATCCATACCGGATAAAAGTTACCGGCAGACTTAAATTTTTCATCAACGCCTTTGGTGAAGAAGTGATCGTGGATAATACCGATCAGGCGCTGGCTATGGCTTCCGCAAAAACCGGCGCTATTGTCAACGACTACACGGCTGCTCCTGTTTATATGACTGGCGAAAGTAACGGTGCACACGAATGGATCATAGAGTTTGAGAAACTACCAGTTCCCATCGATGTATTCGTCCGCGAACTGGATACAGCGCTTCGTTCTGTCAATTCTGACTATGATGCCAAACGCCATAAGGATATTGCACTCCGCATGCCGGTAGTGCATATCATGCCTAAAGGCGGTTTTAATCTGTGGCTCAAGCAAAAAGGAAAACTCGGCGGACAGAACAAAGTACCGCGCCTGAGCAATGAGCGCAAATGGATGGAAGAAATCCTGCCTTTTACAAAGTTGTAAGAATAAAAAATGCTATAAAAAATGGGTTGCCTCTAATGGCAACCTTTTTTGTTGTTCCTGCTTTTGCTTCGACAAAAAGCTCGAGGTCTACAATCGAAAAAGCATCTATCAGTAATAAAAAAGACGGTCTCCGACATTGCGGAGACCGTCTTTCTAAAATGATTCGGTTGTTATTATTTAATAACAGTGAATTTCTTGAATGAAACACCATTTTCAGAACCAACCAGCAGGTAGTAAGTACCAGCAGCATAGTTAGTCACATCCAAAGTGAATTTCTCACTTGTAACATTGTTGTGTGTTTCAGAGTACATGCCACGACCAACTGCATCGATCACTTTGTACGTTACTTGTTTTGCAGCTTTAGTCAGCTCCACAGAAACGTTTGTGCTACCTTTTGCAGGGTTAGGGAACAATGTGATGTTACCAATGCTTTTGTTTACGTTGTTTACACCTGTAACCGGTGCTGACTTCAGCATATGCAGCGCAACAGAAGGAATTTCGTTGTATCTGTCGAAGCTAACGGAGTCAATGTAGTAAACGTTTCCGGCAAATGGATAGTTGTAGAATGTGAAAGTACCATCAGTACGTGCATCGTCCATAGCCTGGTAACAAGCTACTTCAGCGATATCAGCTGTAGGAGAAGGATGGTTCTGACCACCAGCTACAAAGAAACCGTAAGCACGGCTGAAATAGCTAGAAGTTCTGTCCATACCTACGAAGCTACCAGCTGGAGCTTCTACTGCAACCCAATAGTGACTGTTGCTGTCCAGTTTAGCATAAGTCTGAACACCCAGGCTATCTGTCAGATCAACTGTTACGCCTCTACCAGAGCTGTCGCCTGTACCGAAGATGGTATAGTTTACACCAACCAGGGAAATTTCACCTGCTTGTACGAAAGAGTCAGCTGGAGGAACCAGACCGTCTGTCCATTTGAATACATAACCCCATGCAGCCAAACCATCCAGGGTAGGATCTGTGTTAACGCTCAGGCTGTATTGCATTTTAGCGGCATAACCACCATTTGGCAGATAAAGCATCGTACCGAATACAAACGGAGTGGTACCACCTGCAGGTTGGATACCAATGCTTACGCCCGGACGGCTGTTCGCATAGTCATAGCTACCTTTACAGATGATTGAATCGGTAACGTAGTGAGAGAAAGAATAAACATTGTCTTGTGGAATACCTTCATGCGCAACACTATCATAAGTCATTGTGTAGTGATGATCATAACGGCCCTTACCTGTTGGAACAGGCAGTGTGTATGGTTGTGCTGCGAAACCGAATTTCACTGAATCGGTTGGCATAATAGAATCGATGCTGTAAGAGTGTGCAGCAACGAAAGATGCAGCGCCGCCTGTTGGCGTCCAGTAAATTGAGTCTGTAACTACAACATTGTGTTCTGTTTTGGTACCGTAGTTAGCAATACCACCACCACAGATGTAGTTGTAAGGGAAAGAACCGTTGGTACCGATCAGCTGAGCATAAGGAATGTTTGTTGCATGCGGAGTAGCCTGATAAGTAGAAACGATGCTCAGATCGTGACTTGCACCGAGGCTCCAGTTACCCAAAGATACAGTTACACTGCCGCTTGCACTCAATACTGCGTTCATTGCATCACCATCGGCCTGCGTAACCATGATTACCGGGATTGGTGTAGTGAACGTAGATGGCGTAGCGCCCATTGAGATTGGATCGCCGGCAACATTATTTACGATGATTACGGCAATGGCACCTGCGTTTGCAGCGTAAGCAGCTTTTTGAGAGAAGTTAACACCACCGCCGCGGTACAGCAAACATACTTTGCCGCTGATCTGCGCTGCGTTAGTCAACGGGTTGGCAGCCAGGCTGTCAATACCTTTTACTACTGGTTTGTTCAGCAGCGGAATGATCGGCTGACCGCCCCAGTCTGCAATTGTAATTTTCTTAGTGCCTGTAAGGTTCGCTGGTGTATTAACCATGAATCTTGCACCACTGATGTTCCCGATGATGTTGTCGTGCAGCGGCTGCTGAACTTGTGCCAAAGACACTTCAGCACCACCTAACAAACATGCACCCGACAAAAGGAGTGATCCGAGTAAGTTAAAATGCTTCATAATAGTAAAAATGTAAAATTTAAATGCAGCTCAAAATAAAACAATGTTATGTTAATAGCAAAATGTTAACCTAGGGTTGACGTCATTTGTTGGTAATTTTCATTAAAACACCAGTCAGGCCCCATTTTAGCTGCAAAAATTATTCGCCTTCTTTTCCCCACTCTTCATTTACCTCTTCGATATACGCCAGCATTTCTTTGCGGCCATGAAATTTTTCGGCGCTGGTAATGAAGCTGCGCGGAATAAACTGCCATTCTTCTTTCATTTTCTCAATAAAACGTTTGGCATTCCGTGCCACCTCGCGCTGGGTACTTTTATCTGCTTTGGTAAAAACAATATTGAAAGGAATACCCCACTCCCCTAGTTGTGCCATAAAATCGAGATCCAGCTGTTGCGGGTCCAAACGGCTGTCTACCAGCACGAACACCGTCATCAGGTTTTCTCTTTTCTGCAGATAGTTCGAGATCATTTTCTGCCATTGGGCCCGCTGTGTTTGCGAAACCTTGGCATAACCATAACCCGGCAGATCCACCAGGTACCAGGAGCCATTGATCAGGAAATGGTTAATTAGCTGGGTTTTCCCCGGGCTGGCAGAGGTTTTCGCCAGCTTGGTCTGGCGGGTCAGCATATTGATAAGTGAAGACTTACCTACATTAGAGCGGCCTATAAAGGCATATTCCGGTTTATCCGGCTTTGGACAGTCTTCCACTTTAGGGCTACTGATCAAATATTTGGCAGAACGTATTTCCATTGATTACTGTGCTGTACTTTTGCGTTGAGATGCAAAATGAATTTCAAAAAAATCCGGCAGACGCCGTACTTCCCGATGCGGGCTCAAATTTAAGCAAGAAAGCGCAGGTTGCCGACATGTTCAACGATATTGCCGGTAAATATGATTTCCTCAATCATTTTCTTTCGATGGGAATTGATAAAGGATGGCGCAAAAAAGCCATAGCGGAGATAGCCAAAGTAAAGCCACGGCAAATTCTGGATGTGGCCACTGGTACGGGCGATCTGGCCATCGCAGCATCTAAACTCCAGCCTTCAAAAATCGTCGGTGTAGATATCGCCGACCAGATGCTGGAAGTAGGCCGCAAAAAAATAAGCGACTTGCATCTTTCCGATGTCATCACCCTCCAAAATGGCGACAGCGAAAATCTTCCGTTTACAACAAATAGCTTTGATGCCGTGACTTGCGCTTATGGCACACGCAATTTCGAGCATCTCGACAAAGGGCTTGCAGAAATGGCCCGTGTAATGCGCCCCGGCGGCAAACTGGCCATCCTCGAATTCTCCCATCCAAAGAAATTTCCGGTCAGACAGCTGTATAAATTTTATTTCCGTTACATACTACCTACCCTGGGTAAAATCGTTTCCAAACATAGCCGGGCTTATACTTATCTGCCGGAGAGCGTTATGGCTTTTCCGGAAGGGGAAGCGCTCTGCAAGCGCCTTCGCGATGCCGGCTTTAAAGATGCAAAAGCAAGACCGCTTACATTCGGTATTACCACGCTCTACACGGCTACGAAATAATAGAAGATGGCTGGCTGCCAGCATCTGATTTTGCAAGCAGTGCTGGTCAATTGCGACGGCTCCTGAAATCGTGTAAACAGGCAACTGACGACTCAGAGCGCCTCCGTTAAGTAATTTAAATAAGGTAATTTTATAAAAGAACACCTTATTGCATGAGTGTGCCCAAATCACAAGACCTGAAAAAGAAAAGACTACAGCGTTTTAAAATGATGGCCTTGCTGCTCTTATTGCTCATGGCTGTCATCTATGCCGCTTGTTCTGTCTTTGTAGACAAATACCCTTGGCTGGGCTATTTTCGAGCTTTTGCAGAAGCTGCCATGGTGGGTGGCCTCGCTGATTGGTTTGCGGTCACAGCACTTTTCCACTACCCGCTTGGCATCAAAATTCCGCATACAAACCTTATCGAAAACAGTAAGCAGCGCATCGGTGAAAATCTCGGCGATTTTGTCGTTAGTAATTTTATCACACCAGAGATCATTCGTCCACGCATCGAAAAACTGGCAATTGCTGAAAAATTGGGTGCCTGGCTGGCAGCCGACAAAAACAGGCAGCCGCTTGTAAACGAGGTGATGATATTGGTTTCCGATATGCTGCAACACACCGAACAAGAGCAGATCGTACACCTGTTTGCACAACAGGCACAAACGCTCATCAATGATGTTAATGCGGGGAACCTGATTGCGGATGTACTCAATTACGTACTGGAACATAAAAAACACGAGCCTTTCATAGACCGCACGCTCGAAAAAATAGAAGAGTGGATATTGGCGCATGAATCCATTGTACGCGATCGCGTAAAAGAAGAAAGCTCCGCGCTGATTCCCGGATTTGTAGACAATATGATCGCCAAAAAACTCACCAATGGGTTTATCCGGCTGGCCGAAGAAATCCGCAATAATCCGGAACACCCGATTCGGCAGGATATAAACCGCCAACTGAGCAAACTCAGGGATGAAATAAAATCTAGTCCGGAGTGGCGGGCAAAATTACAAGATGCCAAAACCAAATTACTCAATGCCGATGCCATCGAAAATTATGCCCGGCAGGCCGTAGCGCAGCTGTTACAGGCATTCGCAAATGATATTCAGAAAGCAGATTCTGCCGTAAAGAATTATTTACATCAAACGATCCGGAAAATCGCCCAGCAGTTACAAACGGAGAAAGACACCAGCGATAAAATCGATAATTGGATTCACTATCATGCATTCCGGCTAATAATGAGCAGCCGAACCTGGGCAAGCTCTTTGATCAGTCAGACGGTAGGCAACTGGCAAGGCGCAGCGCTTAGCGAAAAACTGGAACAGGAAGTAGGACGCGACCTCCAGTTCATTCGCATCAATGGCACACTGGTAGGTGGTTTGGTCGGATTAATCATCTATACCATTACGCAATTGATCCGGCATTTTTAGACCGACCATTTTCTGCAAAAAAGTCCTCAAAAATAAAACGGACCTATCCCGTCAGACCTCATTTTAGAAGCGATCGGATTACAATCAAAAAAATGGCTGGTTGCATAACAAATTACATACTGTATCTTCGTATCAACGCGTTAATATCTTCAATGAAGTTTTTATCCAGTTTCCGCAGTCTGAGCCAATTACTGGTAGTTGCAGCCATCTGCTGCTGCTGCAAAGCAAATGCGCAACGGTACATTTTAAACATGCCGGAGCACGATCAGAAACCGTACTATTTCGGCATCACGTTCGGCATGAACTTTTCTGAATATCAGATTCATTACACGCAGTCTTTTGCCGCTACGGATACGTTTAAAAAAATTCAGCCCAAATGGTCGCCGGGATTTAATCTCGGTCTGATGGCCAATCTCCGTTTAAACAAACGCTTTGACCTCCGTACGGTGCCTTCTCTTTCTTTTGCCGAAAAAAAACTGGATTATACCGATCCGCAATTTTCAGACAAAGAAGTGCAAAAATCGATCGAGTCGATCTACATTCATTTACCATTGCAGGTAAAATTCAAAAGTGATCGTATCAAGAACTTTCGTTTCTATGCAATGGGCGGTGGTAAATTTGACTATGACCTTGCCGCCAATGCGCGCTCCCGTCGCAATGATGAATTCCTGAAAGTAAAACCGATCGATCTGGGTTATGAAATCGGCATAGGCTTCGAGTTTTATAATGCGAATTTTATTTTCTCTCCGGAAATCAAGCTGAGCCAGGGTTTGGTCAACCAGCTGTACAATGATAAAAGTCTTCCGCTTACCAATGCAATCGATCAGATCAACACCCGTATGATCGTCATCAGTATTCACCTGGAAGGTTAAATATTTGAGCTCAAAGATTGGTGATCAGAAATTACTTCCGCAATTAAAAATTAATTTACCAGTATATAAAAGCCACGCAACGCGTGGCTTTTATTTTATAATCTGGCTCGAGGAGTGTGAGCAAGTCTCTTTATGAGACAAATAGCCGACTGCGCCGGCGTCATAAGCGACAAAGTAATCCAGGACAAGAAGAAGTGACGATTCCGTTATGCCTATAGTATAAAAGCGCCTCCACGGTTGTGAAGGCGCTTTACTATGAAAAATGTATTTAAATTTAAGCGATCTTTTCTACTTGCATGTAGTTTAGTTCCACCGGCGTAGCACGTCCGAAGATCTTTACAACTACTTTTAGTTTTTTCTTCTCTTCGTTTACTTCTTCTACCGTACCATTGAAATCGTTGAAAGGACCATCGATGATCTTAACGGTTTCGCCCACGATATATGGTTCTGCAATACCAACACCTTGTTCGCTAACTTCGTCCATCTTGCCGAACATTTTGTTCACTTCAGATTTACGGAGTGCTGTAGGATTGTCTTTACCGAGGAAGTGGATAACGCCGTTGATTCCTTTAATACCCTGGATCATATCGTCGTTGAGCTTCCCGTCTGTAGCTTCCAGCATCAGGTAACCCGGAAACAAGATCTTCTCACGCAATACTTTTTTGCCACCCTGCACCTTAAACACTTTTTCAACCGGGCAAAGTACCTGAATGATCGCATGCGTCCAGTTGTTGATCTTTACTTCCTTATCAAGATATTCTTTTACTTTCTTTTCCTTTCCGCTAACTACACGTAATACGTACCATTTAGTATTTGTATCCTGATTTATTACCGCGTCACTCATCTTCTAATAAAAATTAATTACTTACCCAATAAATTATAGATCAGCGTCAGTACGCGCTCAGATACAACATCCATACCAAAAATTACCGCTGTAACAATAATGAGCGATACCAGTACAATGATAGTAGTTTGTTGCAGTTCGTCCCATGATGGCCAACTTACTTTATGTACCAGCTCGTCATAGGCTTCTTGTATATAGCTTCCAAATTTGCTCATAATAGTGGCGCCAGGCGCAATATTTTATTAATAAAAAAATAGAGCGATAAAACTATATAATTTTCGCTCTGTTTCCAAAATTTTCAAAAATGTCTGTTTCCGTAAAGAAACCTGGCACGGGAACGCGGATTCGAACCACGATCAAAGGTTTTGGAGACCTCTATTCTACCGTTGAACTATTCCCGTAGATAAATTTTTCCCCTTAGCGGGAGTGCAAATGTAAACATATAATGTCGAATATCCAAAGCAGTTATACGCTTCAAAATGAAATTTTTATTTTCCACATACCAGCTTCCTGCTATTGACTCTTGTAGGTATTTAAAACATCTATAAACTTCATCACATCGGTTTCCGTATTATAAAAATGCATGCTTACCCTGATCATCTCATTGAAACGCGTCACTACTACATTATTTTCCTTGATGTATTCCTGTAGTTGCTTATCCGCCCGCACATAAACGATCGAGCTTCTGTTGTCAAGACTCTTTGGACCAATCAGCATTTCATCAGTTAAGTGATGGAGCAATTGCCGGGTCAGTTCCCTGTTATGCGTTTCAATGGCTGCCATACCCTTTGCTTGTTTTAATCGTACGGCTGCATCTAAAAGGAGCAACCCATGCAGATTCGTATGTCCCGGCTCGAAGCTCCGAACCGATGGCACATACTGCCACAGGTTATCTTTGGTCGCGTAGCTGTTATGGCCGCCAATAACAGGCGGATACTGCTTTTGAAAAGATGCAGACATGTACATCACTCCCGTTCCGAAACCTGCATTCATCCATTTGTAATTACTGGCAATAAGCACATCGGCATGTATTTTTCCCATGTCTATCTGCACTGCGCCAAGGCTTTGCGTCGCGTCTACGATGAAGACGATTTTATGTTCTTTACAGAAGGCTCCAATGTCTGCAATATCAAGCTTAAAACCCGACAACCACTGTACGTGGCTAATGACCAGCATATCGATCTGTTCCCGGAGCAATGTATCTTTTAACCGGCTTATGTCGATTGTAAAGCCATCTTCTGCTACTTCTATCCAGGTTATATCGAACTGATTGATGCGAAAGGGTTCGTAAACGGAAGGATAGTCCGTTTTTAATAAAAGCACTTTTTCTGTGCCTTTCAACGACTGGACGATACCGTTGAGTGCATAAGAAAAATTAGGAACAAAGGCGATCTCCGAAACTGACGCACCGAGAAATGAAGCAAGGTTGGCCCTTATTTCGGGAATCCGCTTATCCCGGATCACTTCGGAAGCCAGGCTGCTTTCGGTGAGCATAGCATGATAAAATTCGTTGGTTTCCTGTAAGGTCGATTCGTCCAGTAATCCGCATGCCGCTGTATTAAGATATGTTTTGGTATTCACGCTGTGTTGTTTGGGAATACCAAATATACGTGGGAGTTCTGAGTTACCAATAGTGATTGATCTATTCTCGGATTGCTTTGCAGCGCAACATCGTGCCGGAGACTGAAGAGCATATCCAAAATGGACAATCTATGCCTTGCATCCCGCGTTTAGATAAGTTGGAAGTCAAAAAAAATAGCCACCGGAAGACCGATGGCTATTTGGTATTTTTTGTGCAGAATAAGTTCTGCGACAGATTATTTGATGATTTCAGTTACCTGACCTGCACCTACTGTACGGCCACCTTCGCGGATAGCGAATTTCAGACCTTTTTCCATCGCGATTGGAGCGATCAATTTAACCAGCAAGTTTACGTTATCACCAGGCATAACCATTTCAACGCCTTCTGGCAGCATACATTCACCAGTTACGTCCGTAGTACGGAAGTAGAACTGAGGACGGTATTTGTTGAAGAATGGAGTGTGACGACCACCTTCTTCTTTGCTCAGTACGTATACTTCACCACGGAATTCAGTGTGTGGAGTGATAGACTTAGGAGCAACGATTACCATACCACGACGGATGTCTTTTTTCTCAATACCGCGGAGGAGGAGACCAGCGTTATCACCAGCTTGACCTTGATCCAACAGTTTTTTGAACATTTCAACACCAGTTACAGTAGAAGTCAGTGGATCTTCATTGAAACCTACGATTTCAACGTTTTCACCAACTTTGATGATACCGCGTTCGATACGACCTGTAGCAACTGTACCACGACCAGTGATAGTGAATACGTCTTCTACAGACATCAGGAACGGCATATCAACCGGACGTGGAGGCAGTGGAATGTATTCATCAACTGCAGCCATCAGTTCTTCGATTTTTTCAACCCATTGAGCTTCACCAGCCAGAGCGCCAGTTGCAGAACCTTTGATGATTGGAGTGTTATCACCATCGTATTCGTATTTGCTCAACAGTTCACGGATTTCCATTTCAACCAGTTCGAGGATTTCTGGATCATCAACCAGGTCTACTTTGTTCATGAACACAACAATACGTGGAACGCCCACCTGACGAGCCAGGAGGATGTGTTCTTTAGTTTGTGGCATCGGACCGTCAGTAGCGGCAACCACGAGGATCGCACCATCCATCTGAGCAGCACCAGTGATCATGTTTTTCACATAGTCAGCGTGACCTGGACAGTCAACGTGTGCATAGTGGCGGTTCGCTGTTTGGTATTCAACGTGAGCCGTGTTGATCGTGATACCACGTTCTTTTTCTTCTGGTGCAGCATCGATTTCATCATAACCTTTCTTCTCTGCCAAACCTTTGCTTGCCAGGATGTTGGTGATTGCTGCAGTCAAAGTAGTTTTACCATGGTCAACGTGGCCGATGGTACCAATGTTTACGTGGGGTTTTTCCCGCTTAAAGGTCTCTTTTGCCATTATTATTCCTTTTTAAGAGATGTTTATTTTTATTTTTATAATTCTAAATGACTCGCGTCAATTAACATTTAAGTTTCAAAAGCTTTCCAGCACCTTATCTTTTACCTTATCAGCTTTGTCACTTAGCTGAGCTGTTGAGCAGGATTGAACTGCCGACCTCTTCCTTACCAAGGAAGTGCTCTACCACTGAGCTACAACAGCTTAAGAACTTTACGTCATTCCCAAAAACTACCCTATAACACTTAAAGTCTTCGTCCTGGCATTTTAATTGCCTGGCGAAAACTGCCCAAATTAAAGAGCGGGAGACGAGGCTCGAACCCGCGACCTACAGCTTGGAAGGCTGTCGCTCTACCAACTGAGCTACTCCCGCTTATTTAAAAGCAGGCAGCATGCTATAAAAACAAAGCAGCTTTAAACCTGCATTATGACCTTAAACTTAAGATCATAAAGTGGGCAGAGAAGGATTCGAACCTCCGTACTCGTGAGAGAACAGATTTACAGTCTGTCGCCTTTAACCACTCGGCCATCTACCCATTTTTTTCTATTTCTAAAACTCAAAAAAAATTGAGCTTAAAAAAGAGAGCCACTTGCCGGAATCGAACCAGCGACCTACTGATTACAAATCAGTTGCTCTACCAGCTGAGCTAAAGTGGCTTTTTATTTCGTTGTTTCTAAAGAGCTTGTTGTTGATTGGGATTGCAAAGGTAGACAAGGATTTTAAATCTGCAAATTTTCAACGCCCATTTTTTGACAAATATTTTTTCATCATAAATTTAGTTTGTCAAAATGCTGTACCAGAAAGGATTTCAAAAGCTTGTGCAAACAAATATTTTATAAGAAATGTATCAAAGATTGCAAATGCCGGATTTTATCATCGCCGATTTTAAAAAAAAATTTGACAATAATCCATTGACAATGGACAGACACCTCTATCCGCTGTTTTTCCTTTCGAGCGGCCCCACGGAAACTAACGACTAAATTTGACTTTTAATAGAAAAAATTTACCGGGTCCAGGTCAAAGTGCTGGTTCGCGAAACACCGTTTTGCAGATAAGAATAGTTCATAGTAACAATGCCGGTAGTTGTATCCAGCGCCCCTTCGCCGCTTTGAATATAGAAAGTGCTGTCTGCATTAGATTGTATTGGAACCAGGAAACTGATATTATCGTTCAGCGTGCAATAAATGCTGTCCTGGGAATTTTCTAGCCGGCTGATGAGGAATACATTGCCCGTAGTACTTGGCCCTACAGTTATTGTATAGCCGGATTCGGTTACACCGTTGGCATCCTGAGTGGCTTCGGCAACTTTCCAGGCGCCTGAAAATTTTTGGCTCCACAACGTATCACAATGCGCCCCCTCATATCCTGTCACACAAGCACAGGCGCCATTCACACAAATACCTCCGTTAGCGCAAAGCGAACTGGTACAGTTATCCTTGATGCAGGCCGTATATGTGACGCCTAAAAAAGAAAATATAGTAATAATAGCAGGAATAATGATCTTACCCTTCATTTGGCGAAGTTATATTAAAAGCGCAAAGCTCCGAACAGGATGACCACCGCCTCAGCCGGCTACACAGTTTTCAGTTCCGCTACTAAATCCTGCAATACTTTTTTTGCATCACCAAATAGCATAGATGTTTTTGGACGAAAAAAAAGTTCGTTTTCGATACCGGCATACCCCGGTTTCATGCTACGTTTGTTGACGATCACATGCTCCGCTTTTTCTACCTCCAGGATAGGCATGCCATAGATCGGACTGGAAGGATCTTCTTTGGCAGCAGGATTTACAACGTCATTAGCACCGAGGATCAATACTACATTCGTAGAACCCAACTGCTCATTTGCGTCTTCCATTTCCAGCAATTTATCGTAGGATACGTCTGCTTCGGCAAGCAGCACGTTCATATGGCCCGGCATACGTCCGGCAACCGGGTGAATACCGTATCGCACTTCCACCCCTTTTTCTTCGAGTAATTTTTCCAATTCATGACAAACATGCTGCGCTTGTGCAACCGCCAATCCATACCCCGGAATGATGATTACCTTCTGCGCGTAAGCCATCAGCACCGCCGTATCGTTGATTGAAATTTCTTTGTAATTGCCTTGTTCTTTGCTGCCAGCATTCCCGCCGCTGCTTGCTTTACTTCCGCCAAACGAGCCGATCAATACATTTTTGAGAGAACGGTTCATGGCCTTACACATGAGAATGGTAAGAATGGTACCCGCAGATCCTACCAAAATACCACCAGTCAACATTACAGGATTATTATACAGAAAACCGCCAAAAGCCGCTGCCACGCCAGTAAATGAATTGAGCAACGAAATAACCACCGGCATATCCGCGCCACCAATCGGCATCACGAAAAGCACGCCGTATAATGCCGCAATGATCAATATTCCATAGAACGCTGCCGGAGCCGTTACAAATCCACCGATCACGCAAACAGCCAGCACCACCATAGCACCCAACAGCAAAAAATTGATCGCTTGTCCGCCTGCGATTGTTTTGTCTTTGATTTTTCCGTTCAGCTTGCCCCAGGCAATAATGCTGCCCGCAAATGAAACCGTGCCGATGATCATTCCCAGGACAATAATAGACAACTGCGCTACCGGGTGTACTTCCGGCTTGTTGTATTCAATCAAAGAAATCAGCATTGCACAGGCGCCCCCCATTCCATTAAACAGGCTCACCATTTCGGGCATCGCGGTCATCTGTACTTTTTTCGCAGCTAATGTTCCTACAACACCGCCAATCAGCAATCCGCCGAATATCCAACCGTAATTATGCAGCTGTTCATTTGTATCGGGATTACGATATAAAAAGATCGTCGCCAGGATAGCAATCGTCATGCCGAAAGCTGCGACAAGATTACCCTTGCGCGCAGAATCGGGATGAGACAACATCTTCAGTCCGATGATAAACGTGATAGAACCGATGAGGTAACAAAGCGGAAGCAACATATGGAAGATTGGTGATTGAAAAATTTGTGATTGGTTATTGGGGAATCGTCAATCGTGAATAGTCAATCTTTTAATTTTTGACCTTTGATTTCTGACTTTTCTTCGCAAACATTTCCAGCATTCGGTCTGTTACCACAAACCCGCCTACCACATTTAGCGTACCCAATACCACTGCCAGAAAACCCAGCGTTAACGCCAGATAATCATCTGTAGCTGCCTGCCCCATTACAATGATCGCGCCGATGATTACCACACCATGAATGGCATTGGCGCCACTCATCAATGGCGTATGCAACACTGAAGGTACCCGCGATATGACTTCAATACCGAGAAAAATGGAAAGGATCACGATCGTGAGCAAACGATACGATGCCGGATCGGTAAACAAAGCGCTAAAGCTATCCATATTTTTTATGCTGTTGTAGGTTGGGAAATGAAAGACTGTATACGTTCGTTGGTGATTTTGCCCCCGTGTGCAATACAAGTTCCTTTTACAATATCGTCTTCAAAATTGAGCTGAAGGTTGCCATCCTTATCGATGATCAGCTTCAGAAAATTGAGTACATTTTTGCTATACAGTTTACTGGCATCGGCAGGAGCAGTAGCCGCCAAAGCAGAATGCCCGACAATGGCCACATCATTGTGCATGACCGTAACATCATTTTGCGTCAGCTCCGTATTCCCTCCTGTAGCGGCAGCCAGATCGACGATCACACTTCCTGCCCGCATCGCTTCAATCATCGGCTTTGTAATTAATACCGGCGCTTTTTTGCCCGGAATCTGTGCCGTAGTGATCACAATATCTGATTTACGGATATGCTCCTGGATTTTATCTTTTTGTCGCTGCTGAAAATCGGCAGACTGCTCTACGGCATAGCCACCTGCTTTTGATGCATCGGCTGCGCCCTCCACTTCAATAAATTTTGCCCCCAGGCTCATCACTTCTTCTTTTACTGCCGGGCGTGTATCAAACACCTCAACCACGGCGCCGAGCCGGCGCGCTGTAGCAATGGCCTGCAAACCGGCTACCCCCGCACCAAGTATCATTACTTTGGCCGGAGGAATGCTCCCTGCAGCCGTCATAAACATAGGAAAATAACGGCTGTACTGAAATGCCGCCAGCAGCACTGCTTTATAACCGGCAATATTGGCCTGCGAACTCAGTACATCCATAGACTGCGCCCGGGTGGTACGCGGAATATTATCCATGCTAAACACCGTAAAACCCTTATCGGCCCAAGACTGCATTTGGGGTACATTATACAAAGGCTGAAAAACACCGAGCAAAACTGCATTAGGCTTCATGCCCTCAGGAATATTTGCAGGCTGAATACTCAGCAGCAGGTCTGCATTTTTTACGACTGCGCTACGCTCCTGCAGCACGGCACCAGCGTCGGCATACATTTGATCACTAAAAAAAGAAGTAAGTCCCGCGCCCTGCTCTACCTGTACCTGCACATTCATCTTTACCAAAGCCTGCACCACTTCGGGCACCAGCGATACGCGTGTTTCAGGATGCCGTTCTTTTAGTACGCCTATAGTCATAAAAACAAAATAAGATCAATTAGATAAGAAAAATAACTATTTTTTATTCAATTAGCAAAACAGGTACCTATAAGACTTAATTTTACAGCAACGGTCTACTCAGATAAAAACATAACTATGCCAGCATGTCTGTTCCGTTTGTTTTTGCCACTACTTGCGGTTACGGTGCTGACCACACCATTGTGGGCTAATTATTCACGTCCGAATATCATTTTGATCATTGCCGATGACCTCGGTTATTCCGACCTTTCCGCTTACGGTAATATTCATTTACATACGCCATTCATAGACGAGTTGGAAAAAGACGGGATTCGTTTTACCCAGGCTTATGCAACCGCGCCGATTTGCGGCCCTTCAAGAGCGGCAATCATGACGGGGCGCTATCAACAGCGGTTCGGCAATGAGTTTATGCCTTTTGATGTGGCGACGCAGGAAGTAACCAAACAATTAAAACGAAATTACCTCGAACCCTGGCAAAAAACGGAGGGCATGAAAATGCTCCGCCCGCATATGCTGATGAACCGCAGCAAATACCGCACAGGCCTGCCTGCCAATGAGGTAACGATTGCGCAGTTACTGCAAAAAAACGGGTACGCCACAGGCCTGGTCGGCAAATGGAATCTCGGAAATGGAGACGGGCGTTATCCCGATCAATGCGGTTATGATTACAGTTATTATTTCCCGGGGGCTTTGACTCGTTACGTAGATGACCCGGTTGATAAAAACCGTTATGTAAGCCAACACTTGCCCTGGTCTTTTTCCGAATTGCCGGCATGGGCGCCACGAGCCGCTGCAACGGCTATTTACGAAGGCCGGCGGCTAGTGCGCGACACGGGTTATCTTACTTTTTCTTTCGCAGAAAAAGCGATCAGTTTCCTGGAAAAAAATAAGAATGATCCGTTTTTCCTGACGCTTGCTTTTAATGCGCCACACGATCCGTTTCAGGCGCCAATAGCTAATTATAACCGTATTCAAAATGTAGACGACCGGGTAAAAAGAGTGTACTACGCAATGATTGAAGCGCTCGATGACGCGGTAGGCGAGGTTCTGCAGCAATTGAAAGAGACAGGAAACACAGAAAATACCCTTATCATTTTTATCAGCGATAACGGTGGTGCTACTTATACGCGCGCTACCGACAATGCGCCACTGCGCGGTGGTAAATGTACACAGTTTGATGGCGGCCTGCGCGTGCCGATGTTCCTGCAGTATCCGAAAGAAATTCGTGGCGGACAGACTTATCAGCGGCCGGTGTCTTCGCTCGACATTTTTACCACAATCGCGGCCGCGGCTCATATTCCGCTGCCGGCAAACCGTAGCTATGATGGGGTTGACCTGCTCACCTGTTTAAAACATCCCGACTCAACACCCCACCGTACACTTTATTTCCGCAATGGCTACACCAAAGCCATCCGCAAAGACAATTGGAAACTTTATATCAATGAGCATGATAAAGAAACATTCCTGTTTGACCTGAGCAATGACCCTTCAGAATTGAAAGACCTTTCGCACGATCGCAAAGAGATAGTCGACGATCTGAAAAAGGATTTAGCAAACTGGGAAAAAACACAAACTATTAACCCGCTGTGGCCGAGTGCTGCGGATATAATTATTACAGAAAATGGACATCGGCGGTATTTTCCGAGTTAGTGCACGTTTTATTTGGGAATGAAAACAGTATGACGCGGAAGATCTTTGCGAGACACGAAGCGTGCAGCCCCCCTCGCGGTGATGTAAAAACAGCAAACTTTCCTTGAAGATATTTAACTTATAACGAGCAACTCAAAGCTTAAACCCACTCGGATGCCAGTAATCCGTAATAAACCGAATCCCTGAACTTACCATTAATTAGAAAATCTTCCCGGAAATGCGCCTCTTTCCTGAAACCGAAACGTTCCAGCACTTTTTCTGACGCAATATTCTCTGCATCGATAATCGCTGAAATAGAATGCAGTTTCATTCCTTCAAAACCATAGCCAATTACGCTCTTCAGGGCTTCCTGCATTAAACCTTTGCCGTGATACGCGGGGTGCAGTACGTAACCTACTTCAGCCCGGTGATGAGCGGGATCCATGCGCGGATAGCCAATCATACCAATCAGCCTGTTTGTCTGTTTATCGGCCATGGCCCAGTTAATCGATTCATTCTTCTCAATACCGTTGTTGATCATTTCGAGGACCGGAAATACGTCTTCTTGTGTTTTCGCTACCGGACGCGGTATATATTTCATCACTTCCGGATCGGAACGAAAGGCAAAAATATCGGGCACATCATCGTTTGTAATGCGTCTTAAAAACAACCGTTCTGTTTCCATAACCGGGAATGGGGTGAAATTTATCTGGAGCATGGTCACTAAAATTAATGATTATCCATCAATGGTGATTGGCCAATTCACGAATACTTTGCGCCGATATCATCACATTTTGCACGGCGCTATTCGTTTTCAGCTCTAGGCAACCAGCCTTTAGCTTTAGTTTTTTACTTTTGACTTTAGACTTCCTTTATTGGCCGTACATTTGCACTTTCTATCAATTAAGACACCAGTACCATACAGAATGCATTACGTATCTGCCGAAGGAATCAGCAAATCATACGGGATAAAACCGCTTTTCCACAATATATCCTTTCATATCAGTGAGGGTGACAAAATTGCGCTGGTTGCCAAAAACGGCAGCGGCAAGTCTACCTTACTAAAAATTCTCTCTGGCCAGGAAACGCCCGACAGTGGTAATGTATGGATTCATAAAGATGTAACGGTTGCTCTTTTTGAACAGGAACCAAAGTTTAAAGAAAATCTTTCCGTACTCGACAATATTTTTCACCACAACCATCCGGTGATTAATGCCATCAAAAACTATGAGGCAGTCAGTGAAGCAAACGATGCGGAAAAATTAGGCGAAGCCATTATCAAAATGGACGAACTCGGCGCCTGGGATTTTGATACTAAAGTAAAACAGATCCTTGGCAAGCTAAACATCCATCACCTGCAACAGCCTGTGGGAACGCTTTCAGGCGGTCAGCGCAAACGCGTCGCACTAGCGCAGACATTGATTGATATCGGCTTTGAACATAAACATGTACTGCTTATCATGGATGAACCTACTAACCACCTGGATGTGGGTATGGTGGAATGGCTGGAACATTACCTGAACCAGGAAAAAGTTACCCTGCTAATGGTTACCCACGACCGTTACTTCCTGGATGATGTGTGCAATGAGGTATGGGAGCTTGAAGGCAGCACGCTCTACGAGCATCAGGGCAATTATGAAAATTTCCTCGAAAAGAAAGCAGCCCGGATAGACAGTCAGCAGGCCAGTATCGATAAAGCGAGAAACGAATACCGCAAAGAGCTGGAATGGATGCGCAAGCAGCCGAAAGCGCGTACAACTAAAGCACAAAGCCGCATCGATAATTTTTACGATGTAGAAGCACGTGCCAAACAAAAAATCGAAGATAACAAGGTGCAGCTTCAAATGAAGATGAACCGCCTGGGCGGCAAGATTGCGGAAATGAAAAAAGTGTACAAGAGCTTTGGTGATAAAGTAATTCTGAAAGGCTTTGATTATACGTTTAAAAGAGGAGAGCGTATCGGCGTTGTAGGCGTGAACGGTGCCGGTAAATCTACCTTTCTGCAAATGCTGCAAGGGCATGAGCCTGCAGACAGCGGCAAGATCAATATCGGCGATACGGTTGTGTTCGGCAACTTTTCGCAGCAAGGACTGGAGATTAAGGAAGATATGCGTGTGATTGAGTACGTAAAAAACATTGCAGAGAATTTTCCGCTGGCAAATGGCGGTTCTCTGAGCGCAGCACAATTCCTGCAGCTGTTCCTTTTTCCACCCGATCAGCAATACACCTATCTGTCTAAACTAAGTGGCGGCGAAAAGAAAAGGCTACAGATCCTGACAGTGCTTTTCCGTAATCCCAACTTCCTCATCCTCGATGAACCGACCAATGATCTGGATCTGCCAACCCTTTCGGTATTGGAAAACTTCCTGAGCGAATACCAGGGTTGCCTGATCGTAGTATCGCACGACCGTTATTTCATGGACCGCCTGGTAGATCACCTGTTCGTATTTGAAGGCGATGGCGTGATCCGCGATTTTCCGGGCAACTATTCACAGTACCGAATCTGGCAAAAAGAGCAGGAGAAAAAAGATGCAGAAGCCAAAGTACGGGCTGCCGAAACGAAAAAATTGACGGAGGAGAAAACAGAAGTAAAAAAAGAGAAAAAGAAACTTTCCTATAAAGAGCAGCGTGAGTTTGAGCAGTTGGAAAAAGACATTCCCGCTTTGGAACTGGAGAAAACAGCAATCTCCGAGAAAATGAGCAATCCGTCATTGGCTTATGAAGAACTGCAAAAGCTCAGTGCCCGCATCACAGAGGTAACCAACCTGCTCGAAGAAAAAGAAATGCGTTGGCTTGAATTGAGTGAGCTCAGTTAGGTCATGAATGATCAACGTAATTTTGTGGGTAGTGAACTGCCGGTTGTGCATATCCACTTGGCCATGTCAACCTAAACATCAGTATAAAAGCCATTGGCATCCGTTGATACTGGAACTAAATGAATAAAGGCTTGCCCATGGGCAAGCCTTTATTCATTTTAATCGTTCAAAAGCCTATTCGCTGGCTTCTTGTTTACCGAGTTTGTCAAATTCAAACATCAGGGAGAAACGCAGTGTGTTAGACAGTGGGTTTCTGTTGATACCGGAACCCGAAGGAATGAGGTAAGAGAAATTGAGGTTGAAAATATTGTAACGAACACCCAGACCACAAGTAAAGTACTGACGGTCGCCGTTTGAAGGAGACTCGTAGAAATAACCCGCACGTACGGCAAATTGATTTTGATACCAGTATTCAGCACCGATTGATGCATCGATACGTTTTGCACCGGCAGGGTCACCAAATGACTTGAACATACCTTCAATTACACCCATGTCGTTGTGCATATCGTATGCAGGAATGCCGGAAGTAGAAGTATCTGTTGGTGCCGGTACCAGCAGCTTATTCAGATCTGCAGCAATTGTGAATTTGTTGTATTCGTCTACCTGATAAGTAAATGCCGCACCGATACCGAGGTTCAGCGGAATAAAGTCTTTACGGGTAGAATTGTATGAAATTTTACCACCGAGGTTGGTCAGTGCTGCACCGAAGCTCCAGGTGGTGCTACGGTATTCTGTGATTTCTTTTGTTTTGTTATAGTACACGCCCATATCGGCAGATGCGGTGCTACCTGGTTTGTAGTCGGTGCCTTGCTGGCCGCTGAGACCTGTAGCGATTGCAGAGTGTATATAACGACCGCTCAAACCGACAGAGAGATAATCAGACAGTTTACGGGAATAACCGAGGTCAATCGAGAATTCACGTGGCTTGCCGGTACCTACCGGTGTAGCGTTAATGTCTGTATAGTTGATATCACCCAGGGAGAAATAGCGCAAAGAACCACTGATCGCCTGGTTGTTGTTTTCGCCGAATTTAGCGTAAGCAGAAAGATAGGCGAGGAAGATATCAGGCACGAGATCTTTCAGCCATGGAGTATAAGTTGCGGAAATGCCGAATTTTTTTTCCGAAAAAGGAATTTTCGCAACGTTCCAGTATTGCGCATTTGCATCTGGAGAAATAGCCAGACCAACGTCGCCCATAGCGCCGGAGCGCGCATCAGGAGAAATTCTCAGAAAAGGAACGGCAGTGGTAGGGATCGTTGTTTGACCGTTCAACCCGGTTTGGGCTAATACAGTACTTGTAGAAAAACCGGCTAAAAGACTCAGTCCGATTATTGCAAGGCGATTCGACATTCTATTATACTTTAATTTAAAGTTTTGCAAAGTTATCTTATTTCGTTTACGTTACAAACAGCCCGGGCTATTTTAAAGTCCGGGCGATTTGTAATGTCAAATTAACGGATCAAAACCAGTTTTTGGTATGCCGTCGCCTGAATTCCTTTGTCCGTAGAAAGATTTATTTTATAAACATACACACCGTCCGGCAACAAGGCGCCTGCCTGATCAGTACCATCCCAGGTGATTTCATGACTGCGGCTGCCCGAAGGTGTGTACGTTTCCTGGAAAGAGCGCACCAGTTGACCACCCATATTATAAATCAACAATTTAGCAATAAGCGTTTCCTCCGGATGATTATGTTCAAATACGAAATGGGTTTCTTTACTCACGTTACCGAACGGATTTGGATAGTTCATCAGGTTGCCGATTTTCATGACTTCCCCGTTATACACGACAAAATGTACATCTCCTTCACCCGAATTATTATTGACGTCCCAGGCTTTTACATGTAATACATGGGGGCCATCAGCCAGGCCTGTGACCGGGAAATTTACATACCCGTGCTGATAGTCGTTTGGCGCATTTTCATAATAATCATTTAATACATAAGGATTTTGTACGTCACCGTCGAGCACCGCGGTAAGATCGTGCCCAACACTATTGCCGGAAATATTGATGCCGGTTTCGTCATAAAGCGATACAAACAAAAGCGTATTGCTGCCTGTGATCCCTCCGTCTACGAAGAAACTATCGTTCATATACGGTTTTACCACCGGCGGCGTATTGTCCACTACCGGGTTATCGGAGTAACCGCCCACCGTCATGGAAGTATCGACGCCAGCCGCATCGATAATACCATTGTCTGCATAATAGCTGATTTTACCTTTGCCGAAATCATAGTTAAGATCTTTCGGCGCCACGAATTTCACGGTAAAACGTCCATTTTGTACCGTGGCCTTCCCTTTATATATGATGTTATCCTGTACGAAATAGGTACGCTTCGTATTGTACACTTTGGTGTACAATGTAACGGTACGTGCTTTGTCATAAATCGTTACATATACCTGCCCGTTAAAGTCGCTCATCAGGTTGCCTGCATTATCTTTCACCTTACCGGTAACTATATAACCGCCTAATGCACTCACGGTGTCTGTAGGATTGCCATCTAATGTTTGAATCGAATCGGTTGCAACATTATACTCCGGGAAATTCGGCTCCAATGCCGGATCGCCGAGCAAGGTAAATTTCCGGAAATTGACCAGCGTACTATAGTCCGGTAATGGGTTGGATTCGTAAGTCAGGTTTTTCCCTTCACGGAATGCATCTCCGAATCTGTTCCAGTTGCCGTCTGCGCCACGTTTAAACTGCGCATCGAGGAACTGCAGATTGAGAATGCGGTTGGCATATGCGTAGGTCAGCTGAGTGGTGGTGAGCAGTGCAATGGCACCGCCGTCTGCCTTCAGCATCAGTTTTTCACCGTCCGATACATACGACGGATCATCGAAACGGGCAAAATCACAAGTGGCCGTAATCATAAAAGGCAGCTTATCCAGGTTTTTCCATTGGTTGAAATCGTCTGAAGTAAGAATGCGTTCATGCGCCAATGTAGAGATGCTGCCGTGCCCATTATAATTAATGATAAACGTGCCTTTATAAACCTGGTCATTGATAGCTTTATTAGCATCCGGACAACGGGTACCGCCCGGCGTAGAAACAAACGGAAGGTTATCAAGATAAACCTTTACATCGTTGTAAATATTTGTATTGCTATCCACCGCAGCCACCATTTCCTCTGCCTGGGCTAAATGCGCACCCGCATCGTCTTCGTTATCGGCGACGTAAGTGTTGGTGAGACGCCATGGGCCGAGCGCCGCCGGACTTTTGTAATGAATAAGTTTGGCAGCCACGTTGTTTGCATCGGCAACTGTTGCGACCGGGATACGCCCCACGCCAATATCGAATGAATTGGCAACGGTAATGTCTTCTATATATTCATTGGCCCCGAGGAAGCCGAAGAAATCGTCGGTTGCATAACCATTACCCAAACTGATCGATTCCTGCGATTCAAACGTAGGCACATAATTAGTATTAGCACCAATACGATCTTTGTAATCATAAGACGCATCGCCGAACAATAACATATAGCGCGGCATCTGCGTAGAATCGGTTCCGGCGCGGTCGTAAAACATTTTGGCCGCGTCGCGGATGGCGCTTATATCCTGTGAACCGGAGGAAAATTCATTGTAGATCTGCTTGGTGGTCGCTACCAATACGCGCATATTATCGTGCTGGCGATGGAAATCCGCAATCTGGTTGGCGGCATCCAGGAAATCCGGATGCGTCACAATGATCAGGTCTACGGCAGCTTGCCCGTGAATATTCTGATTATCGACTTTACCTACAAAATCAGGTGCGTAATACTGACTGCCGTCGAACGTAATAAATTCATGCAGTCGCGCGGCGTCCTGTGCAAAACTATAGGTGCCGCCGCTGAGGCTGCCCGCAATCGACGTAGGGTTCAGCGGATCTGTTACATCCCAAACCTGTGTGCCGCTATTTGCATTCTGAATGCTGTAGCCCGCAACATTACCGGCGCCTACCGAATTCCAGTCCCGGAAATTCATCTGGCCACCCGCAAAAGAAAGTGTTCTGCGGTAATTAAGTTCGATGTAATTAAGATATCCCTTACCATCGGTAGACGACGGCGTAAACGTAAGATGGAAGTTTGCGGAATTAGTAGCAGGAATGGTGTATTCATCGTACTTGGAAACGACTGCGGAAACCGGCGCCCCGGAGATATCCAGCGGAATCTGACTCAGGGAATATTGCCCATACAGCGCACCATTCATCGTAACCTTAAACACATTACCGCTTGTATTTGATACACACCCCACGTTAATGCTGGCAAATATCGGATCGGTAACCTGGCCAAGATTAAAATTGATGTCGTAAGCAAAGCTTTTGCCCGGAAGTGTACTGAATTCTTCGCCCCACCAGGTCTTACCGACAACACCGAGATTTACCAGATCCTGGTCGTGCATCTGGTAATCGTTGAACGTAGTTACCTGCGTATTGGCAGATGCCGTGTTATTGGCTCCGCCCATGCGCTTTCCCGCTCCCTGATCGAAATTGAGGAAGTAGTACGACTTGTCTTCATACAGGTTATTGCTATGGGTAAAACGGCTGTTGACACTATCTTTTGCCCAGGCAATTGGCCCGGTGGAATAAAAGAGGATATAGTCGCCGTTATCGAATTTACCGTCGCCGCCATCGTTTACTACAATCGAGTTTTCGGTGATATCGCCATAACGAGGCACTGCATTGTTTTCCGGAAGCATCGTACCACCGTTTCCATAAAGGCGGATATTGGCCGTATTTATGCCCGCCGGATCCACGCCTAATTTATTCTTAATAAAATCATAATCAATTTTATAGATGCCACGCTGCGGTATGGATATTTTATACCAGTTACCGGAAGCCAACGGAGAATTCGTTACCGTGCCGGTTGTTCTGGCCAACGCTTTTGGTGCGGTAGCAGAAGCCTGTTCATCAGTAACCAGGGTAAAATCGGTGAGCTGACGCAATGCTCCATTTTCTGAAGAATAAGCGGGGATTTTAACGATGGCAAAATAGCGTTTGCGCACTTCGCCAATCACCACTTTCACATCTTGCGGATTTTGTGCGGTAACGTGTTTCGGCAATGCGCCAATGGCCTTAAATGCGGGATTGATCAGCTGTACGCGGGGTACGGCATATTCTTTAAGCCACACCTTTTTTACGATATAGCCATTGTTAATATCGCCGGCTGCAATATGGTAGGTTTCGGTGGAGGAAGCCCATGCTGTGGTAACCAGGCATGAACTCAATAAAAAACTTAATAAATTTCTCATCTTGGCGCTATACTAACCGGGCATAAAGCAGCCCGCCTATGGTTTCAAAATTAAGGAAATATCAGGAGGAGTGCCTCCGTAAAGATTACATAGGAAAGAAACGACAAAACATAACAAAATATTATGAAGATCATTCCGAAGAAAGTTTAATTTTTTTTACGCTTCGTGCTTTTTACGCTTGACATTGTGAAAAGAATGCTCTAACATTGTAACACTTTTAACAAATATCAACCTAATTCGTAGCTAATATTTTTCTCAGATTATGAAAAGAACGCTTGTTGGCTTGAGCTTGCTGTATATTGGAGCAGCGACTCTTTTTTCGGCTTGCTCATCTAAAAAATCTTCCGGCACATCGGATAAAACCGGTTGGGATTACAATGATTCTCGCCTAGGGGGCTTCGACGTTCCTAATTATCCTGGTCAGCAAACCGGACCTGGTTTGGTTTTTGTTGAAGGAGGTCGCTTTACAATGGGCCAGGCCGATGATGACCTGCCTACTGTAGATCGTAACAATATTCCACGTACGGTTTCTGTATCATCTTTCTATATGGACGAAACAGAAGTTGCCAACGTTCACTACCGCGAGTATGTTTACTGGCTGAAGCGTAACTACGGCGGTGACTACCCGGAAGTGGTATCTAAAGCTATGCCTGACGAAACCGTTTGGCGGAAATCATTGCAATACAACGAGCCGATGGTGAATACATACTTCACCCACGCTGCTTACAACTACTATCCGGTGGTAGGTGTAAACTGGTACCAGGCTAACGAATATTGTAAATGGCGTACTGACCGTGTAAATGAGATGATCCTCATCAAAAACGGTATGCTGAAAAAGAATCCAAACCAAACCAACGAAGACGTTTTCACTACAGAAACGTATATCAATGGCCAATATGATGGTATGGCAGGCAACAACCGCAAACGTGACCTCGATCCGAGCGGTTCTAAAAAACGTAACCTCACTTACTCTGATGGTTATTTGCTGCCAGACTATCGTCTCCCAACAGAAGCTGAATGGGAATATGCAGCACTCGGCCTGATTGGTAACAACCCGGAACCAGAAACAAAACGTCGTCGTGGCGAAGAAGTGGTTACAGAACGCAACACTTACGCATGGGGTGCTAAAAACTCTACACGTTGGGCGCTGCGCAACCAATATCAAGGTGAATTCCTCGCGAACTTCACTCGTGGTAAAGGTGACTACATGGGCGTTGCCGGTGGTTTGAACGATAACGCAGACCGTCCTGCTCCGATCTATTCATACAAACCAAACGCTTTCGGTCTCTACAATATGTCTGGTAACGTGAGCGAGTGGGTACTGGATACCTACCGTCCGATCACTAAAGATCAGGCTGGTCTGAACCCGTTCCGCGGCAATATGTATGAAACATACAAACGTGTTGCTGAAGATAATTCTCTGGAAGAAAAAGACAGCTTAGGCCGTCTGCAAACACGCCCGATTGCTCAGGCAGATGTTGATACAACACATCGCTACGATTACAAAGCTGGTAACCTGAGCGATTTCAACGACGGCGACAGCACTTCTCAATACTCTTATGCTTACGGTAAAAACACACTGATCAGCGACGAAGCTAAAGTTTACAAAGGTGGCTCATGGGCCGACCGCGCATACTGGCTGGCTCCTGGTGCACGCCGCTTCATGCAGGCAAATCAGGCAAGCGCTACAATTGGTTTCCGTTGCGTAATGGATCGTCTGGGTAGCCCTAACGGTCAAAACAACGCCAAAGCCGGCAACAACTTCGGCAGAAGCAAAAAATAAAATGTTGACCACAGATAATAATAATGAACCCCTTCTTTGGAAGGGGTTTTTTATTTTTACGCATTAAACTCTTTAGCGTGGATATAGCTTCTTTATACCAGATATTTCTTCAATACCCTTCTGTACAAACAGATACACGGAAACTAAAAAACGGCGATCTTTTCTTCGCGCTCAAAGGCCCAAATTTCAATGGAAACGCTTTTGCCCGGCAAGCACTCGACGCTGGCGCTGCCTATGCTGTTATTGACGAAGCTGCCTATGCCGGAGACGACCGTTTTATTGTAGTACCCGATGTTCTGACCGCATTGCAACAGCTCGCCCATTACCACCGGCAGCAATTCAATATCCCATTTATTGCCATTACCGGCTCTAATGGCAAAACAACTACCAAAGAACTGATCACAGCCGTTTTAAAAACACAGTTTGTTACCTATGCTACCGAAGGCAATCTCAATAATCATATCGGGGTGCCATTAACGCTGCTGCGCATTAAAAAAGATGCAGAGATGGCTGTGATTGAAATGGGTGCGAATCACCAACAGGAAATTGCAGGTTATTGTAAAATAGCCACACCGACACACGGACTCATCACCAATGCCGGGAAAGCGCACCTGGAAGGCTTCGGCAGCCTGGAAGGCGTACGAAAGGGCAAGGGCGAACTGTATGATTTTTTACGCGTCAACAACGGTGTTATCTTCAGAAATGAAGACCTCAGCTACCTCAAAGAGATGGCGAAAGGTATTGCCAACCAGGTCACTTATGGCAGCGCTAATGCACAATACATCGGCAAGCCGATCATGGACGATCTGTTTTTGAAAGTAGCAGTATTGACCGCCGGAAATGAAACCTTGTTATCTACTCACCTGGTAGGTGAATATAATTTCCCGAATGTAATGGTGGCGGTGGCCATCGGCCTGCATTTCGGCATACCGATCGATCAGATCAAAGCTGCTATTGCCGCCTATAACCCGGATAACAGCCGTTCGCAGTGGATGCAACAAGGCAGTAACCAGATTATCCTGGATGCTTACAATGCCAACCCCACAAGTATGCGTGCCGCTGTTCAGAATTTTGCCAACACGCAGATGAAGCATAAACACCTCTGGCTGGGCGCGATGAAAGAAATGGGAACAGAAGAGCAGAAAGAACATGAAGATCTGGTGGCCCTCATTAAGCAATATCAATGGGAGGAAGTAATATTTGTAGGAAAAGAGTTCGAACCGGTAAAAAGCGACTATTTATATTTTGCTGACTCGAAGCTTGCGGCAGCGTATATAGCCCAACATAAGCTGGAAAACGCTTCTATTCTCATTAAAGGCTCGCGCGGCAGTAAAATGGAAATATTGCTGGAAGCACTTCATTAGCAAAGAGCCGGGCTTTAAACATCATCCTGTAATATTTTATCCAACTGTTGCAGGATGGTATTTAATTCGGCCTGAAGCGCCGGATGCTCCAATGGCTCGGTTGCGTGATCGGCAGCATACATCAGCAGACACATGGCCACAAAATCCTGATCATCCCTGCCAGCATAATGTTGCCGCAATTCCGCAATCTTTTCATCCGCCAGCTTAATACTTCTGCGCACCGCCTCTTCCTCCTCCCGGCGTATCCGGATACGGTAACTGCGGCTCGCAAGCCATACATTGATGGATATTAATTCGTCAGACAAGCGTTGGTGATTTGTCTAACGAATATAAATATTTAATAAAGAAAATCCGTGTTTAGCGCGATGTTAAACCGCAGCCTGGTTGGCCGGCGCTTTATGTTTTTTCACCACCAGTTTTTTCTGGAAGAAAACTAAAGTCAATACGCCCACGGAAATAGCCGCATCCGCGAAATTGAACACCGGTTCAAAAAACTCGAACTCTTTCCCGCCCCAGATCGGTACCCAACCAGGCAAAGTCGTATTGATGATAGGGAAGTAAAACATATCTACCACGCGACCGTGCAGAAAACGACCATAACCGTGCCCCATCGGCACCAATTGTGCAACATGGAAAGTACTTTCGGTAAAAATAAGACCATAGAAAAGACTGTCGATGAGGTTGCCCATGGCGCCGGCAAGAATCAATGCACCGCAAATGATGGCACCATTCCCATACCCGCGATCTACCACACGCTTCAGTAAATAAAAGCCAAATACCACGGCAATTAAACGGAAAGAGGTAAGCAACAATTTTCCGAAATCGGCCTGACTGAATTTCATGCCGAAGGCCATGCCTTCATTTTCGAGGAAATGCAAGCGGAACCAGTGTCCCAGCACATTTACTTCTTCCCCGTAATAAAAATGCGTCTTTACGTATATTTTAAAAATCTGGTCAATAAGAATAACCAGGAAAACAATCAAAATGGCGTGGCGATATTTCACGTGTCGTTACTTCTATAAAGTTTAAAGATACAAGAGACTTCATCGGTGCATCAAAAACACCCCAAACAAATGCTAAAGCGGATGCGCCGCTTCGTAAATCACCTGGAGCAATGTCTGACCGACAGCTTTCAATGTGTTTTTGTCGATAATGTCCATATTGTCGTTGTGCGTATGCCAGTGTGCCGCAAATGGCTCCACACCGCTACCGGCAAGGTTAATGATATCGATCGTCGGGATGTGTGCAATACTGTTCACGAATTCATGATCGTCGATAATGGTACTACCGCTGATAAACGGAAAGAAAGAGGAATAACCGGCACGACCGGCAGCCTGCCATACGTTTTGCTGCACATCGCCTGCGGCCTGGGCCGAAAGTCCTTCCATAGAGAATTTAGCATTACGCGCGCCTACCATATCCAGCAAGATACCGTAGTCGGCTCTGTAGCCCGGCACATGTGGATGGCGCGCCCAATATTGGGTACCGAGGCAATAAGAAGTATCGCCCCAGATATCTTTACCATAGTCTTCCACATCCGTGAAAAGAATATCGATACCTATCGATTCAGGCAATTTCTTCGTCTGGATCTGGCGGGCCACTTCCAATAATACGGCTACCCCGCTGCCGGCATCGTCTGCCGCAAGGATCGGCTTGTCTTTATCTTTTGTATCCATATCGGCCCACGGGCGACTGTCCCAATGCGTGAGGAACAAAATACGTTTGGTTGCTTTGGGATTAATGGACCCGATCAGGTTAATACACGGCAACATTTTACCATTGCCGGCTCTTACTTCTACATGCTGCTTATACACGGTGTCCGTCACTTTCTTCAATGCCGCTTCCATCCAATCGGCACATTGCTTTTGCGCAGGCGTACCAGGCACCCTCGGTCCAAACGCCACCTGACTGGCAACCAAAGCATAGGCAGAATCCGCATTAAAATCGGGAACCGCTACTTTCTCAACAGTCGTGTCCTGTGTGGTCGATTCCGTCTGGGCACTATTATTTTCTGTTTTATTCTTGCATGCCAGCATACTCAATGCCAGGCACGGAACCAACAATAAAGCGAGTGTTTTCTTCATAATTCCGTTATTGTGACCGGGTAGAAAAATGCCCTACCAGAAAGGCAGGGCAAAATAAAAGAAAGTTTTTAAAAGCTATGTTATAACAACGGCTTATTTCACATGGGCTGTTACCGCCTGTGCTACCTCCATATCAGTACCTTGGTTATTAGCGATAAAGGCAATAACACGGCAATGCTCCGGAACCCAGGTATCGTTGAGCTTCACGTCAAAATAGCGAATATTTACCAGGCCTGCCGGTTTTGGCTTATTATTATACACGGTATCTGTAAAAATGCCGGAACCATTATAACCGGTTACCATGCTACGCAGTACAGACTGGTGCAGATAGTTCGGATCTTTGTGATCCGGGTATTCCTGCGCATCGATAATACTATCTTCCACAATAATCACGTTCAGGATCATCTTTTTACTGATATCTTGCGTCAGCGCTGTTTTCACCTCAACGTTGGCAGTTTTGGTGCTGGCATCATAAGTGCTGGTGACATACATATTCAATGGCGTTGCCGTAGCAATACGCGTATCCACAGAATTGGCCCAGTCTGTGCTGGATTGCATAATCTGACCACTCAATGGCACGCGGTCTATAACAGCAGACGGCATAAAAGAAAGCCCTCCGAAATAAATATAAGCCAGATCAGTACCATCCTGTGTGCGGAAATCCTGTTTGGTCATACCCGCTACCGGATTTGCCTGTCCGAAATTAAACGGATAAATACGCGCCTCGAGTACTTTACCCGGATATTTCGCTTCAATTGTTTCAATGAGTTCATGACCTGCAGGACAGTTGGCGCAGGTTACGCCAGTAAACTCCTCGATCATCACATTACGCGGCTGGGGCGTTTCGGTCGGGGCTGTATAGGTGGTATCTACTTTTACAAGGGTCTCGATATGCGGGCCCACTTCTTTACAAGACGCCAGAGCAACAAGGCCCGAAACAGCAATCAACGCAAGCTTTTTCATTAATTTTAGCGAAAGTTTTGGACAACGAATTTAATTAAAAAATAACTACAAAGGGCGTTTCGGCCAAAACTCTATTTAACTAGGTGGTTTTAGGCTACCTTTACACAAGAAATTAATTTAAAATGGAAGAAAGTAAGCGTCAGAAACAGGTTGGCAGACTTGTACAGGAAGAATTGAGTGATATCTTTCAACGTGAGGGCGTGAATGTTATTGACGGAGGTATGATTTCTATCTCCAAAGTAAGCGTGACTCCCGATTTGCTGGAGGCGCGCGTGTACCTAAGTCTTTTCCAGATAAAAGATCCGCAAAAGTTACTCCACGATATCAGAGATCGCGCCTGGGAATGGCGTAAATTATTAGGCGTAAGAGTAAAAAACCAACTCCGCCGGGTTCCCGATCTTCATTTCTTCGCAGACGATACGCTCGATCACGTCTTTAAGATGGAGGCAATTTTCAAGAAAATTGAAGAGGAACGTACCGCCCGCGGCGGTGATGAACAGCAAACAGATAAAACGGAAGAAGCCTGAACCGGATGAACAGAATAATTGTCTGGCAGACAGCTTTCCGATACCTGCGTGGCAAGCGTTCGGCCAATGCAGTGCCGATTTTGTCACGTGTCAGTATGCTGGCGATAGCGGTGGGCAGTTGTGCCATGATCGTTCTGTTCTCTGTTTTTAACGGCTTTGAAGATGTGGTAAAAGATCTGTACAAAGCTTTTTACCCGGATATTAAAATCACAGCCGCACGCGGCAAATTTTTTCAGGCTGACGATCAGCGACTGGCAACACTCCGCCAGGTAGCAGGCATCAGCATTATTACGCCCGTCATCGAAGACAATGTACTGGTCAACAGCGAAGACGAGCAGATTGTAGTGACACTGAAAGGCATTGACCCTTCTTATTTTAAGGTCAACGATCTAAGTCCGTACATAATAGAAGGTCGTGATTCTGTCGCTATAGACCCTGCACCTACAGCCATTCTGGGGCAACATATAGAAGCACAGCTTGGCGTGGACGTCAACAATGTTTTCAGCCGGCTCAACCTTTATTATCCGAATGCGAATGCCAATTTTGCGCTGAACCCGGCATCGGCATTTCAATCCCTGCGGCTGCGCCCTGATGGCGTTTTTCATGTGCAGGATGATTTCGACGGGAAATATGTACTCGCCCGTCTACCATTGGCGCAACAGTTATTCGACCAACCGGGAAGACTTTCCGCTTACGAGATAAAACTCGCTCCCGGCACCGACCAGGAAACGGCAAAAAGGAAACTGAAAACATTACTTGGCGACAGATTTGCGGTAGAAACGCGTTTTGAACAAAACCGAATGCTGTATATAGTCATGCGCACCGAAAAATGGGCGGTTTATGCAATCCTTTTATTGGTACTGCTTATCGCTTCGTTTAATATGGTGGGTGGCTTATCCTTGCTGGTACTGGAAAAAGAAAAAGACATGGCAATCCTTCAAACCATGGGCGCCGACCGCAGTACCATCCGGGGCATCGTTCTTACCGAAGGCATCTTGTGGGCGCTTACCGGCGGTTTGATCGGCGTTGTGGCCGGCGGTTTGCTTTGCCTGGGGCAGCAACATTTCAAATGGAAAAAACTGGAAGGTTCATTTATTATCGATGCGTATCCAGTGTCCATGCAATTCACCGATTTTTTACTGGTGATTGTTACTGTGATCGTTGTTGGCCTGCTCGCCGCATTATATCCCGCTATCCGGTCTGGCAAAATAGAAAGTGCTGCAATGTTGCGGAGTGCATAGGCAGCGTTGATATCTCACAGAGCCTCCAAAGGAGGAGAAAGATTCTCAAACGAATTCCACGGACTGTTTCCTTTCGCCGGCATGATACAGCGCGAGCATCATCATGCGCATAGGACGTTTTCACAATCAGGCAGCAGCGATCATAAATCCTCCAGCCGTACAATCCCGTTCTTCAAAGCGAATTTCAGGATACCGATAATACTTTTTTCGCCGATGCGACGTACAATACTGCTCCGATACTGCTCTACCGTGCGTTCCGATAAAAAAACCTGGCTACTGATTTCCTTGGCATTTTTTTGCTGGCAGATCAGGCGGATAATTTCAATCTCCTTTTGCGTAAATTCGGTATTAGCGGCAATAAATTTAGCATTTTCCTTTACCGGTAAAATTCGGTTGATAATGTGGTTGCGTGCCTCTTTGCAGAAATAATCACGATCATCCAAAACCGCATCGATAGCGTCGAGAAATTCATCGTCATTTTCGCTTTTCACTACATAACCGTTTACGCCCGCAAAAAACATTTTATGAATAGCTTCCGCATTAAAATTGAAGGAATACACCAGTACTTTGACATCTTTTATTTTCTGGCGGATCGTTTGCACCACAACGTCTCCCTGTGTGTCCGGCAACGAAAAATCAATAATGATCAGTTGCGGCTGATAGCGTAGTGCCATGCTCACCGCCTCCGCGCCGTCGCAAGCCGCATAGAAGTGCTGAAAACTATCGCCAATCAAAAGTTTTATGCCATTAACGATCATTTTGTGATCATCAACTACCAGTACCGAATGATATTTGTTTGCCATGTCCATTTATAGCGGGATCTCCAAAATAACCTTATATCCGTCAGGGTAATTATTATTCAATAAAAATGTCCCTTTCAACTGACGCGCTCTCTCTTTTATATTCTCCAGGCCAATTCCTTTGTTTTCGCGCTGGTTCAGCCCTTTTCCGTTATCACTGTATTCCAGCACCAGTTTAGTTCCCGTCCGTCTGATACCAACACTGATTGCTGTACTTTCCGCATGCTTGATCGTATTTGCAATAAGCTCGGCATATATTTTTTTCAAATGATCAAACTGGTAAAGACTGAGTATTTGCGTGCCGTCTTCCACAGACAGGAAAAAATCCGTACCGTTTATCTTTTCATTTTTTTTCAATTGCTCTTGCAAAAAACGGCTGAGATCACCAATCGTATACTGCTCTTCAGATTTTAACTCATGCGCCAGCATCCGTACTGCTTCCAATGTACGGCCGATCTGCATATCCAGTTCAGGGAAGATACTCATATTCCCGTTTTTCCGGGATTCCGCCTTCATCAACATTTTGGCATATAAAAGCATAGGTGCAATCTCATCGTGTATATTCCTGGCCAGGGTTAGTTTTGACCGAACAATCGCTTGTTTTTGTTTCAGCCTGTTCCAATAAAAAAGAAGTACTGCTGCAATGATCACAATGAAAATAAACAACTCCAGGAGAAAATTGAAATGTTCTGTCCGGCTTCTGGCAATCTCCGTTTTTATCCGCTGGTCTTTATCATAGGCCGCCTGAGTCTGCGCATAAAGATTATTATAATAATCGAGCGACATAGCCTGATAAATGGAATCCTGTATTGAAGAAGCTTTTCGTGCATAAAATAAAGCTTGTGGCAGATTGCCTTTTGCCTGGTTCAGATCGGCATACAGACTGGCGAGATAATATGCCTGCTCCTGCACGTGCTTCTTCAGCCTGTATGTCCCATTAGTACTTTGTACATCGAAGAGACGGATATAATAGGCCGCACTATCGAGTTTATTTTGAGCCAGAAAAAACTGTGCAAGCGTCGAGTAAATGTAGAGCGCCGCGTCATTATTGTTTTCGTCCTGTTCTTTGCTATAGTTCCAGGCGTTTCTGATCGCTGCCAGTGCTCCTTTTTCATCGTGGTAAAAAACACGGAACTGGTAGCCGGTGAGAAAATATTTATAACCGATAAAGTAGGCATGTTTTCTTTCTTCAGGCGAATGCAAAAAAGGCAGCACGCTATCCGCATATCGGTGCAACTGCTCCAGCTGGACAAAACATTTTTTCGAATCCGCAATCTTGCCGGTTTGCGCATAGGCACTGGCGCCGTATGAAAGCAGGATTGCATTTTCAGCCAATTCTTCCATTTTCCAGTATTCGGGATGCAGACAAGTATAATCGACCAATGGCGCCACATGCCTGTATTCTTCCACACCTTTGGCGGCATTTCCGATTTCGCCATTGATCATTAGCAAGCCAATATAAGAGCGGAGAAAAAAACGGAGATCGGTAACAGAAGAACAATGTTCCAGTGTCTTGCGATAAAAAAAAACAGCACTGCCAAGATTGCGGTTATTGAGCTCATAAACCGCACTGTAAAAAAAATATCGGATGCGCAGCCTGTTGAATTGCTCGCTGCCCCAGGCCACGTCTTTATATAGCGCCAGCAGCGTCGGCTGCGATTTCCGGTTGGCCGCATTCACCATCAGCGAATCGGCCCGCACCATAAACTCCGCAGCAGTTATTCTTTGCGCATTATAATCGTCGCATAGCTTATAAACTACCGCGTCTTCGTTTTCAGGAGACGAAGATAGCTTACCAATCTCCCCCGGCTGTGCATATGCTGGCAGCACCCAAAAAAGCAGCCCCGCAAGGTAACAAACAACGTTTCTGATCGATGGTTTCATCACTTTAATATAAAAATACGGGGTGTTTATTTAGCTGAAAATAAATTGATTCGTTGATTTTTGAGTAGTTCCACTCAGATGTGCGACCGTATTTTTACCCCACCATACTTCAAGATGTTCAATACGGGTTTAGCAACATTCCGCGATAATGCCCTGTTTACGCACATTCATTTTAATAAATAATAACTTTAGGTTATACCCACAATATCCTGTACTAACTTGATTATTATCAGTTGACCAATTGATAATGAATGGGATTATTGTTTCAACTATTTAAAATATAAATTTTTCTCTTATGAAAAAAGCAAAACTACTCTTATCCTTTTCGACCCTTTTGTTGTGCGTGGGTATCAGCCGGACTGCTACGGCCCAGTTCACGTCAGACTCGCTGAATAATACAAAAATCAGGGATACCACCGGCCTCAGCGCTTTGGAATCTAAAATGGTAACCGCCCAAAATGGTAATTCATTTATTACCTGGGCAGAAGCCAATACCGGCGCATCCGGCCTTCAGACACGTATTCAGCTTATTGACTCCAACGGAAATAAATTATGGGGCGCGAAGGGATTGCTCGTCGATTCGCTGATGGGCAGCGCTTTATACCGTTCCGATCTGAAAGTGGACACCGGCGGCAATGCCATTATCGCTATCCAGGACCAGCGCAGCGGTTCGGGAATCAACTGGCCGGTTATCTTTAAAATAGACCAGTCGGGCAATTTTCTCTGGGGCGCTACCGGCGTTCAGCTGAGAGACACTGTTGCTAGTGCCAGCTCTGGTTTAGCTCCTGTTGTGACCGTCACGCCAACCAATAATGTACTGGTGGCCTGGAGTGCCTCCGGCACCAAGACTTATGTGTCTTATCAAAAATTCAGTCCTACAGGCACTATGCTGTGGCAAAAACAAATAGTGGATCCCGCTACCAGCAGTCCTAAAAAATACGAGCGTCCGCAGATGATCATTTCCGACGGCGATGTATTTATTATGCAATATGTGCAACGCTCCGGCAGCGGCCTTGGCGTGTCTACGATGTATGCGCAAAAGTTTGACGGATCGGGCAGCCCAGTATGGCCAACCCCGACAGCGGTTTCTACTAAAAACATTGGTTTTGCCTATTTCCCGTCTCCGGTTACCGATGGCTACGGCGGCTTTTTCTTATCGTTTACAACCGGCAACCCCGCCAGCAATAGTATCAGCGACGTATTTGCACAAAGGGTCTATTCAGACGGCCACACCTGGAATACCGATGGTTATGAACTGATCACGGGTACTACTACACAGCGTTTTGAAGCAGGTAATATGTTTTCGAAAAATGCCAATAAATATTTCGCCAATATCTTGCTAACATCATCGTCTCAGGGCCAGCAAGCAATTTACCTGCAAAAAATCGATACCTCGGGCACGCTCGCATTTCCTAATGGTTTGCAGGTGGTGCCGCTGTCGAGCGGCGTGAATGCCGACGCAATCAGCATCAACAATGCCGTGAATATGGACACTGGCGTGGTCATTGTTTACAGCGTGGGCACACAGCCGGCACCTACAACGATCTTTGCAACCAAAGTCGGCTATTCAGGCAGTTTTCCATGGAGTATACCAGTGAAAGTGAGCGTAGCACCAAGCACAAAATCAAAAGTAGTTGCCGGCGCATTTATCCATAAGCAGATTGTTGTTTCCTGGATCGACAACCGGATCAGCAGCGGCGGCGTATATGCGCAAAATATCCGTTTCAATGGTTTCTTAGGTATTGAACCACCTTGTTCGATCAGCCTGGCGCCAGCTACGCTTACGCCTTCTGTAGTAGGCAGTCCTTATACGCTCAATATTACACAGACAGGTGGCTCCGGACCGGTTAGTTTTGCAGTAACAAACGGCGCGCTTCCTTCGGGCATTTCGTTGTCGGGCGCAGGTGCTTTGGCAGGAACAGATACCATCTCCGGCCCATATACATTCACCGTTACTGTTACCGACAGCGTAGGTTGTTCGGCCAGCAAAACATACACGCTGGATGCCAACTGCCCTGCCGTTACACTTGCTAATCTCCCGTCCGGAAAAACCAATATGGATACGGCATTTACATTGACTGGCGGTAGCCCGGCGGGTGGTACTTACAGCGGCACTGGCGTGACTAACGGCAAGTTTGATCCGGGTACTGCGGGTGCGGGTACTTTTACCATCAAGTATAAATATCAGTTTGGTAATTGTGCAGACTCTGCTTCTAAAACGATTATCGTCACAGATGCTTCCGGCGTAAAAACAGTTTCGCAAACTGATGTATTCGGCTGCTTCCCGAATCCGGCTAAAGATATATTTACCGTTCAACTGAAACAAAATATTTCAGGCGATATTACCATCCGCGTCTGCAGCATCGATGGCCGCATCATTATGAGCGATTACCAGCATATTTCCGGAAACGATTACACCAAAACATTTGATATGACAGGATATGCGAAAGGCCTTTACCTTATTGAAGTAAGCACCTCAAAAGGCAAGGCGCTCGGTAAAATGATTATAGAGTAGTTTTTTTATTTCAAGTAGTGCTAAAAATGAAGCGGACCTGTTCTCAGGCCCGCTTATTTTTTTATGATTGATTAGTTGCAATCGGAGATTGACGGCTTCCGCGATCCAAAATTACTCGCGATCAGATTACATTTTCTCCGGCAAATTAATACCACAAAGCTTCATGGATCGTCTCAACATTTGAGCGGTCATAACCACCAGCATCAAACGTAACTGCTTCTTCTCATCATTAGCATCTTTAATCCTGTCTGTATCGTAGAAAGAATTGAAAATTTGCGCTAGCGAGAATGCATAATTACACAGTAAAGAAGGATTGTATTCCGCAGCTGCTGCTTCCAATACAGCGGGGTATTGTTCCAGCGCAATGATCAGGTTTTTTTCGCCCGGCGTAAATGCTTCGGTCATTTTAAATGACATAAAGTGCGCTTTATCCGGCATAATCGCTACATGTTCTTTACGCAAAATAGAACAAGCCCTTGAATGCGCATATTGGATAAATGTTGCGGTAAATCCATGCAGATCGATCGATTCTTTCGGATCAAAGATCATTTTCTTTTTAGGATCTACACGCAGCAGGTAAAATTTCAACGCGCCAAGACCTATTGTATTGTACAGTTTTTTCAGTTCTTCCTGTGTAAAGCCCTCTGTTTTTCCGGCCTCTTCGGTTTGTTCCTGTGCCAATCGCAACATTTCATAGATCATGTCATCCGCGTCCACAACGGTGCCTTCACGGCTTTTCATTCTGCCGGTCGGCAACTCTACCATGCCATAAGAAAGATGGAAAATACCGTCGGCACAAGGCTCGCCAAGCTTTTCAAGAATCAGCTTCAGCACCTGCATATGGTAATTCTGCTCGTCGGCAATCACGTAAATCGACTGGTTGAGCTTATAATCATTGTATTTCAAAACAGCGGTACCCAGATCCTGTGTCATATAGACAGATGTACCATCACCACGCAGCAGCAATTTTTCGTCTAAGCCATCAGCCGTCAGATCGATCCATACAGAGCCATCATCTTTTTTAAACAGCACCCCTTTTTCCAGGCCTTTTACTACAATTTCTTTCCCGAGCAGATAAGTATTGCTTTCGTAATACATCTTATCGAAATCAAGACCTAGCTTCTTATAGGTTTCATCGAAGCCCAGGAATACCCAGCCGTTCATCATTTCCCAAAGCTGGCGCACTTGCGGATCGCCGGCTTCCCATTGGCGCAGCATCTCTTTGGCGGCCTTTTGTATTTCCGTATGGTTTTGCGCGATCTCTTTAATCTCGCCCTTAATCTTATCGGTTTTGTCTTTATCGTTTTGTACTTCCGGTTTATTGTAAGCGGCAATCAATTTCGCTGCTTTATCTGCCGCTGTAGCATCCAGGTCGTCAAAATCGCCATGATAGATACGGTCTATGATCGGCGCGGCCTGTTCATTGAGTATATCGTTGAACTTTACATAGTAATCGCCCACCAGGTGGTCGCCTTTAATGCCGGTACTTTCCGGTGTGGCGCCATTGGCATAGCGCTGCCATGCGATCATCGATTTACAAATATGAATACCACGATCGTTGATCAGGTTGGCTTTGATCACCTGGTTACCGTTAGCTTTAAGGATCTCGCCCATGGCAAAACCCAGGAAATTATTGCGCAGGTGACCGAAATGTAATGGTTTGTTGGTATTGGGGGAAGAATATTCAACCATTACACGCCTGTCTTGCTTTGGTTTTTCACCAAAATGAGCATCGTTAAAATGGTTTACCAGCAAATTTGCCCAGTACTGGTCGTTGATTGTCAGGTTCAGAAAACCGCTCACGATCTGGAAACCGCTGAAAAGATCATTTTTTTCAACCAGGTAGTTGCCCAATTGGTTGCCCAGCACATCTGGCTTTTGCCGGAGCTGTTTTACAAACGGGAACAATACAATAGTATAATCTCCGGTAAATTCAGGTTTGGTCTGATTTACCGTAATCATTGAAAGTTGAATATCCGCTTCAGGAAAAAGATGTTTTAAAGCATCTGCCGCAGCACATTTTATTTGCGCAACAAGGGTCATCTTAAAGTCTGTTTTGCCGCAAAAATACAATTTGGCCCCCAGACTATCGCCGATTTGTGCAGTTGCAGGTTGGTAAAGTACCATAGGCAGCATTCCGCACCCGTTGCCAAAAGCAAAGGCGCAGGCCAAAAGCCACGGACTTGTCAAAAATTGGAATTAAAAAGGCAGTACTCAATTAACCAGTTGATTAATCCGCCAAACTATTATCTTTGTTTGCCTTCATTTGGATCATACAATGAAAAAAAACCTTTTAGCCGTACTGGGACTTGCTACAATTGTAGGAGCCAGTTCCTGTTCTGAAGATTTTAAAATTGCAGCGCCGTATCGTAACGTTACCGCTGCCACAGGTCTTTTCAGCACTAACGACACTGCCCATTATATCCGTATTCAGAAAGCATTTATGGACGAAAACATGAGTGCTTATGACATGGCAAAAACGTCTGACTCCAGTTTTTATCCGGAAAATACCATCGAGGTTAAAATTAAAGAACTGAACGGTAGTAATGTAGTAAGCGCTACTATCCTCAATCGTGTAGATCTGAATGAAGAAGGCTACAGAAAAGAAGACGGCACTTTCTTTACCAGTCCAAACTATGCTTATAAATACAAGCATACCCTCAACACTTCCTATGTGTACCGGTTGGTTATTACCAATAAAAACACCGGCGAGGTAGATTCTGCACAAACTGGCGTTATTACGAACAACAATACGGTGTTTAAAGTAGCCGAATTTGCCAATAACAACTATATCATTACGTTTACTACCACTAAACCCGGCCAGGTTGGCGTGTTTAGCTGGAATGTCCGCACGCCGCCTAATTCGCAGACTTATGATGGCATCATCCGTTTTCGCTGGGTAGATAAAAATACCGCGACCAACGAGCAGACTGACCATTATGCGGATTGGAGATTTGCCAGCAATGTACTGGCTTCTTCGGTTACCGTTACGCTGAAAGTAGACTATCCTTCTTTCTTTACTTTCCTGGCTAGCGCGATGGGGCCTGCTCCTGCGGGTATCGAGCGCTACATGGATAGCTGCGACCTCTTCTGTTATGCAGGCGACACTACCGTATACCAATACCAGCAGTATTCACAGCTGACCGGAGGCCTCACAGCAGACCAGATCAAGCCGATCTATTCGAATATTCGCAGCAGCGTAAAAGGCACTTACCCTATCGGGATTTTTGCTACCCGCGCTTATGTAACCAGCTTCAACGTACCAATCGATCCGATGTCACTGGATTCTCTCAAAGTAAATCCGCAGACTGTCAGCCTGAACATTAAAGGCACATCAGACCACTAGAACATATTGACAAGATTACAGCATGCCTTATATCTTAAATGCCTCACTGACAACCGGTGCGGCATTTTTGTTTCAGGTTGGCAGAAATACTGCCATTATAGCACAATCTGAGGGAATGGCATGTATATTGACGTATTGTTTTCAGGAAACTAAACTGACTAACTATTATAATTAATTACATACTATGGGAAAAATTATTGGAATTGACTTAGGTACTACCAACTCATGTGTTGCCGTAATGGAAGGTAACGAGCCGGTAGTTATTGCCAACGATGAAGGTCGTCGTACTACCCCTTCGGTAGTTGCGTTCCTGAAAAACGGCGAACGTAAAGTGGGTGACCCTGCAAAACGTCAGGCGATCACGAACCCAACGAATACGATCATGTCCATTAAGCGTTTTATGGGCCGTCGTTTCGACGAAGTTGGCGGTGAAATCTCACACAACTCTTATAAAATAGTAAAGGGCGACAATAACACACCACGTGTCGATATTGATGGCCGCATGTATACGCCACAGGAAATTTCGGCAATGATCCTTCAGAAAATGAAGAAAACAGCAGAAGAATTCCTGGGCCAGGAAGTAAGCGAAGCGGTAATTACCGTGCCTGCCTATTTTAACGACGCACAGCGTCAGGCAACGAAAGAAGCCGGTGAGATCGCCGGCCTGAACGTTCGCCGTATCATCAACGAACCTACAGCTGCAGCACTGGCTTATGGTCTCGACAAACAACATAAAGACAGCAAGATCGCAGTATTCGACCTTGGTGGCGGTACATTCGATATCTCCGTACTGGAACTCGGCGACGGCGTTTTCGAAGTAAAATCTACCAATGGTGATACACACCTCGGCGGTGATGATTTCGATAAAGTGATCATGGACTGGCTGGCAGACGAATTCAAAAAAGACGAAGCGGTAGATCTGCACAAAGATCCAATGGCTTGGCAACGTCTGAAAGAATCTGCCGAAAAAGCGAAGATCGAATTGTCTTCTTCTCAGGAAACAGAAATCAACCTGCCATATATCACAGCAGTAGACGGCGTTCCAAAACACCTGGTGCGTAAACTGACTCGTGCTAAATTTGAACAACTGGCAGACAGCCTGGTTGAACGCACACTGGAACCATGCCGCAAAGCATTGAAAGATGCAGGCATGAGCACCGGCGATATCGATGAAATCATCCTCGTAGGTGGTTCTACACGTATCCCTAAAATCCAGGAAGTAGTTGAAAAATTCTTCGGTAAAAAACCAAACAAAGGTGTAAACCCGGATGAAGTAGTAGCTGTAGGTGCTGCCATCCAGGGTGGTGTATTGACTGGTGATGTAAAAGACGTACTGCTGCTCGACGTTACGCCGCTGAGCCTCGGTATTGAAACTTATGGTGGTGTAATGACGCGCCTGATCGAATCTAACACTACGATCCCGACTAAGAAAAGCGAAACGTTCTCTACTGCGAGCGATAACCAGCCGAGCGTTGAAATCAACGTACTGCAAGGCGAGCGTCCAATGGCGAAAGACAATAAATCACTGGGCCGCTTTATCCTCGATGGTATTCCACCGGCTCCACGCGGCGTTCCTCAGGTAGAAGTTATCTTCGACATCGATGCGAACGGTATCCTGCACGTAACGGCAAAAGACAAAGGCACCGGCAAACAACAAAACATCCGTATCGAAGCTGGTTCTGGTCTGAGCAAAGAAGAGATCGAACGCATGAAGAACGAAGCGAAAGCAAACGAAGAAGGTGATAAAATCGTTCGCGAACGCGTAGAAAAACTGAACATGGCGGATGGCCTGGTGTTCAACACAGAAAAACAACTGAAAGAATACGGCGACAAGATCCCTGCTGATAAAAAAGCACCGATCGAAGCAGCTGTAAATAAACTGAAAGAAGCGCACAAAGCGGAAGACATGGCTGGCATCGATGCCGCTTCTGAAGAACTGAATGCTGCATGGACTGCTGCAAGCGAACACTTGTACAATGCAGGTGGCGCGCAAGGCCAGGAAGGTGCAGGTCAGCAAACTGCCGGCGATCATAACAATGATGGCGGCGTAGCTGATGCAGAATATGAAGAAGTAAAATAAGACTGACAGACGAAATTAGTTCGACAGCAAAAGCCCTCACGGTATCGTGGGGGCTTTTTTTATTCCGTGAAGTCAAATCAAAAAAAGCAGTCGTCAGCGGCAAATCAGCCATCTCAAAACCGGCGATCGGCGATTTGTCCAAAAATCCGGGCTAAAATGATATAAGGAATAACATTTTATCAGAACTTAGCGCCAGTTTATGAGAAAAATCGTTTCCAGGATCGCCCCTGCTATCTTTTGTATTTTTTGCTGTTTCAGTCAGACACAGGCACAGGAATTATTAGGGAATGTCGGCATTGGTGTCGGCTATGATGCATTTCTGCCCGACAAAAACGTCCTGGAATACAATAATAAATGGCCTTTCCAACTGAGTCCGCAAGCTGTGGTTGGCTTGAGATTTGGCGCCAAAAACGGTTTCGACTTTTTCATGGACGGTGGCGTGGGTATTACGCGTATTCAGTTTCCCGTACCGAATAAAGATAAAAGCGGCAACTATCTCAACCAGTTCAATCTTCGTTTTATAGCAGGTTCGGGCCCCAGAATGGAGCTGAACGAGAAGTCGGCCATTATCCCGTTTATACAGCTGGGTGCCGGTTATTACGGCAACTGGGGCAACGCACAGGAACAAAGCAACAATAGCGATATTTCGATAACCACTACTAAAGACGTCTTTAACTCAAGATGGGTAGTACTGGCCGGTGGTGGTATTGACTGGGAATTTTATGCATTCGTACCATCCAGTATCAACCTGCAGTTTACGTACACGCCTATGAACATATTCGAAACGCCTATTGCATATACTGCTACCACTACCAATCCTCAGGCTTCTACAGACCTGCAGCTTCAAGGCAAGTTATTTCAGCTGATGTTTACCTTCCGCGTGTACCTCAGTATCAAAAAATGGGGCGATTACCGTCAGTATTACTAATAGTTCCATCCTTCAGGGGTATCTCGTAACTTTACGCCGCTAAACGAACGACGATACGATGTCTGTAGAAAACAATATGGGATTTGACACGCTGTGCATACATGGCGGTCATAAGCCAGAAAACAACAGAGCGCACCTCACTCCGATCTACGCTTCCAGCACCTATACTTTTGACAGCGCCGAACAGGCGATCGCTGTATTTAAAAACGAAGAACCGGGCTATATCTACGGGCGCTTCGGGAACCCAACCATCAATGAAGCGGAAGAACGAATCGCTCTGATGGAGGCTTACGGATTGGCCGATGCAGACGGCAGTCCATTGAAGTTAAAAGCGATCTTACACGCGTCCGGCATGGCAGCCATCACAACCATGTTGCTGTCCAATCTGAAAGCCGGCGACAAAATCATTACCCATCCTTCTCTTTACGGCGGCACTCAGGAGCTGGTTGACAAAATTCTTCCAAACCTGGATATTGAGGCTGTAATCGTTGATTTCAAGGATATCAATACCGTGGCCAAGGCCATCATGGCGGATCGGTCAATTAAAATGATGTATATAGAAACGCCGGCCAACCCGACCTTAAAATGTGTGGACCTGGCGGCGCTTTCGGCATTGGCAAAAGAACATGGGCTAACAGTTTGTGTGGATAACACTTTTGCCACGCCATATCTGCAACAACCGTTCCGCTACGATGTCGATTTTGTAATGCATTCTACTACCAAGTTCCTGAACGGACATGGTACTGCGGTGGGCGGTATTGTGATTGGCCGTGATCTGGAAAAAATGAATACCATCGTCACCAAAACCCATCGTTTGCTGGGTGGCAACAGCAATGCATTTGAAGCGTTTCTCCTCACCAACGGTCTGCGTAGCTTTAGCCTGCGTATGGAGCGCCATTGCAGTAATGCGCAAGAGGTGGCAACATTCCTGAGCAACCACGATGCGGTAGCTGTTGTGAATTATCTCGGACTTACCTCACACCCCGATCATGAACTTTGCAAAAAGCAGATGAAACATGCAGGCGCCATGATGAGTTTCGAACTGAAAGGCGGGTTTGACGCCGGGGTAACATTTATAAATAAGCTGAAATTATGTACCAATGCCGTTTCACTGGGCACCTGCGATACATTGCTATCGCACCCTGCATCTACAACACATGTAGGCGTGCCACGCGAAAAACGGATTGAATTCGGCATTACCGACGGATTGATCCGCCTGAGTGTGGGAATAGAAAACGTAGCAGATATTATCAATGACCTCAATCAGGCGTTGGCTTCGTGAATGGAAAACGGTCGGCGGTGAATGCCTATTAGCCCATAATAACACTGCTTTAAACTTTATGCCCTGGGCTTTTGAATTTCGACTTTTGAATTTTTAATTGATACGCATTGCAAGAACAGAAGAAAAAAGACAACCTCATTTTACAGCTGAGTTTTGAGCTGGCGATCTCTGTGGTTGATTTTTGTGCACAGCTGGATACGCAGCGGAAATGGACTTTCTCTAACCAGATACTGAAAGCGGGACTCGCGTTGGGTGCGAATATACGAGCCGCGCACAATGCAGAAGGCAAGGCCGACTTTATCCATAAACTGAAAGTGGCGTCGAAAGAAGCAGAAGAACTGGAGTTTTATATGGAAGTGTGCCATGCTTCCGAACACTTACCTGCCAATGATCGCTTACTGGACCAATTACAAACGATCAGCAGCATTTTGAATACAATTATTACCACAGCAAAATCTAATCATACTAAAAAATCGGCTGATCAGTCTGCGAGTTGATCGCCACTATTTCATTTTATGAATACCGTTTATGTTATTGACGCAGTACGTACCCCAATCGGAAAATATGGAGGCAGTTTAGCCACTGTCCGCCCGGACGATCTGCTGGCGCATGTTATTAAATCGCTGATTGTACGTAATCCAAACGTAGATGTACATGCCATTGAAGATGTAATTGCGGGCGCTGCCAACCAGGCTGGCGAAGACAATCGTGACGTAGCACGTATGGCCCTGCTGCTGGCTGGCTTACCCATCACAGTTGGTGGCAATACGGTAAACCGCCTCTGCGCTTCCGGTCTTCAGGCGATCATGGATGCAAGCCGTGCCATTATGTGCGGCGATGGCGAAATTTTTATTGCCGGCGGCGTGGAAAGCATGACACGTGCACCATTTGTGATGGGCAAAAGCGAAACTGCTTTCGGCCGTAATAGCGAAATGTTTGACACAACCATGGGCTGGCGTTTTATCAATAAAAAACTGAGCGCTTTATACCATCCCTATACAATGGGCGAAACGGCTGAAAATGTAGCCAAACAATGGAACATCACCCGCGACGAGCAGGACCAGTTTGCTTACAATAGCCAGGAAAAATATGCTGCTGCCGCAGCTTCCGGAAAATTCAACGACGAAATTGTCCCTTACACGGTAGACCTCGGCAAAGGCAAAACAAAAGAATTTGCAGTAGACGAACATCCACGCCAGTCACCGCTTGAAAAACTCGGCGAACTAAAACCTGCTTTCGTAAAAGACGGTACGGTAACTGCCGGCAACTCCAGCGGCATCAACGATGGCGCGGCTGCCTTGCTGTTGGCATCCGAAGCAGCCGTTAAAAAATATGGGTTGAAACCGATCGCGAAGATCAAGTCGATGGCGATTGCCGGTGTTGACCCGTCTATAATGGGTGTGGGCCCGGTGCCTGCCACACTGAAAGCTTTGAAGCGTGCGGGTCTTGAGATCGGAGATATTGACCTGGTAGAACTGAATGAAGCTTTTGCTTCCCAAAGTATTGCTTGTATGCGCGACCTCGGCCTGGAAAGCGCAAAGGTAAATGTAAACGGCGGTGCTATTGCACTTGGTCACCCATTGGGTTGTAGTGGTGCACGTATCTCTGCTACATTGCTGCACGAAATGAAACGCCGTAATGCAAAATACGGCCTGGCTACAATGTGTATCGGCGTAGGACAAGGTGCGGCGATGATATACGAAGCAGTTGGCGAGTAGGAAGTTGTCTGTTGCGCGTGCTTCTGTAATGACACTGCCAGGTCGCATCAAAAACACATTTTTGACTTTTAACTTTTGAATTTTGACTTATAAAAAAATAGACATCCACACACATATCATGCCGGAGCATATTCCGGATTGGTTCAAAAAGTTTGGTTATGGTGAGTTTATTCACCTGGAGCACCATTGTCCGGGTTGCGCACGTATGATCAAGGGCGATAAAGTATTTCGTGAAGTAGAACAAAACTGCTGGGATCCCGGAGTAAGAATGAAAGAGATGGACCTGACCGAAGTAGGTGTGCAAGTACTTTCTACGATTCCTGTATTATTTAATTACTGGGCCAAACCAGAACATGGTTTGGAAACATCCCGCTTCTTTAATGACCATATGGCACAATGCGTAGACCTGCACCCGGAAAGGTTTATAGCGGTGGGTACCGTGCCTTTGCAAGATATCGACATGGCTATTAAGGAAATGGAGCGTTGTGTAAAAGAACTGAAAATGCCGGGGCTGGAAATCGGTTCAAACATCAATGGTAGAAACCTGAGCGACTCTTATTTCGATCCGTTCTGGAAAGCTGCGGAAGAATTGGGCTGTTGCATTTTTGTACATCCGTGGGAGATGATGGGCGAAAAGGACATGATGAAATACTGGCTGCCCTGGCTGGTAGGTATGCCTGCTGAAACGGCACGTGCAATTGCATCAATGATTTTCGGCGGTGTGTTTGAAAAATATCCGAAACTGCGTGTGGCTTTCGCTCATGGCGGCGGTTCTTTCCCGTTCACGATTGGCCGTATTGAACATGGGTTCAACGTGCGTCCTGATCTGTGTGCGATCGATAATGATGTCAATCCACGCAATTATCTTGGTAAATTCTGGATTGACGCGTTGGTGCACGACCCGAAAACGCTGGACTATGTGGTGGATGTAATTGGCCAGGATAAGATCTGTATGGGCAGCGATTATCCGTTTCCGCTGGGCGAACATCATCCTGGCAAACTGATCGAAAGCATGCGTTATACACAGGAATTGAAAAACAAGCTGCTGTTTGAAAACGCGATGCAGTGGATGGGAAAATAGAAGCGAAGTACATAATATCCCAATAAAAGAAGAGGATGTTTCAAAAATTGAAGCATCCTCTTTTCGTAGTATCAAACTCAGCCATTGGCATTAGTCGCGCACGCTACGCCCTGCATTTTTTACATCACATAAAATGCATCTTCCTTTTTATATTCCGGAATGCTCTTCTCACGAAGCATCTGGAAAAGATCACGCTCGATATTCCGGGATATGGTAGTCATTGGCGTATCGGTCGGCTTATTTTCAAAGGGATCCTGTAAATGAATCGCCATCTTTTCTATGAGCGAAAAACTTACGGCGATGGCTACCGTGATCAGAATCTCCACATAGCCGAAATAATCGATCAGGCTAAAAGGCAGCAGCCCGATAAACAACAACAGCGTATAGTGAATGTACAAGCTGTAAGTGGCCGGGAATACCGTATTTTTAATGCGTTCGCATTTGCCCATCGAATCGCAGAGACGACTCAACGTACGATCTATCTCCACTTGTTGAAAGCTATTGATCCAACCTTCATCCAAAGCTTTAGCAAGATCCTGCGACTGCATTTCCAGCAAGCCGGAAGGAATGACGGTGTAACTCGTAACGTATTCATATTCTTCCGCGCTGATGTATTTTCTCAACTCCCGGGTGTTGTTCTCTCCACGAAGGTGTTGCGCCAATGCATAGTTCCAGCCTATTTGCCGGCGTATCATTCTATCGCAGAGTTGCTGCGCCCCATCGCCATCATAACCACTCTTTACAAAACCCAGCAACTGACGCCCCAGGGTTCGCCCGTCGTTGACGACAGCGCCCCAGATATGCCGCGCTTCCCACCAACGATCGTAAGCCTGATTGGACCGGAAACCGAGCAGCAGAGACAAGACCGTACCCAGCACTGTAGGCACGGCTATGGGTATGGAAATACGGATATCATGGTAATTTTCATAGAGCAATGCAATGCCGGTACCGTAAAGAAACACTACCAGTATCTCGTACTTAACCTTTCCGAAAACGTATTTAAAAGGAATATTCTTCTTGAGCAACATAGTGTTAAACAGTTAATTCTTTGAATAATGAAACCGGCGGCACTGTACTTTTTTTCTTCTGCAACCGGCTCGCAGCAAGTGTTTGCACCTTAGCCATCTTTAGGCATTCCGCAATTTGCTCGCTATAAGCGTGCGGCTTTGTGTACGTATAGTGATCGTCGTACAATAGCGTATCTATTTCGTTGCCTTCCATAAACTGCTGCAGCGTTGCTTTGGTAATGCCGTATAACGGTTTAAAATTGATACCCGCAATCGTGGCGCCATATTGTTGTTTCAGACGTCTGCATTCAGCGCGTAATTCGTCCCGGAACATCTGTGAAACAGGAATCGTTTTTTGTAGGAACAATAAACTCCTGATATCAGCCGGCATCCGGAAGGGATGAAACAAAGTCACTGAAAATTGCTTTCCAGGAAAGGCCTCTGCCAGCAATGCGATCGGCCGCAGAGAGGCCAATGTAAAGTCGGTCGGGATCAGCATGTTTCTCATAACAAAGAAGTTTTGTTGCCTTGAATAAATGGACAACACAAAGCTCCTTCACCAGTATTAGAATGGGCTAAGCAGGGTATTAAAAGTAAATTAGAATAAGATTAGAATTTCATTAGAATGTGGCAATGCGATAATATGGGAACGCGATAATGAATGTGTGAACAAGACAGCTGCGCTCCGGCAAACTGGTCACTGACTGCCCAATCAACATTCAATGTCGTTTCCTTAAGAAAAATTGGTTCCTGTCGCGAAATCAGATTGCGATGTCCTCATGCTTCGTCCTCGCAATGACCCGGGGCGTGTTTTACAATGCATTGGTGTGAATCTGAGCGTCCTTGCGAGGAAGCTTTTTTGCCGACATCGCAATCTGATTTCGCGGAGTGCATTACAACAAGGGCTTTGGGGATGCGGCGAACTGGTCACTGCCCAATCACCATTCACCACTAACTATAAGGCCGGCAGACCGGCAGCACAATCGCCACCTCTGTACCTACGCCTACAGCGGATTTCACTTTTATCTCCCCTTCGTGAAAGCGGATAATATTGAAAGTAAGCGGCAGACCAATGCCGTGGCCTTCGATGGCGCCAATATTTGAAGCACGAAAAAATGGCACGAAGATATATTTCAGCTCTTCTTCCGGAATGCCAATTCCCTCATCTGAAATAGTGATGATGTGTTTTTTACTTACCGTCTGCAATGTGAGCGACACAGGTTTTCCGGAGTACTTAAACGCATTGAGCACCACGTTGCTGATCGCCAGGCGCAGCAGCGCATAATTACCGTTTGCGTAAGGCGCATCCATATAGCCATGTACATCCGGCATGGTCAGTTTTAATTGGTATTGCGGATGCATCTTTGATACCATTTGCCTGATATCGTTCAACACCTCATCTAGTCGAACGGGCTCCATCTGCAGCGATGCCGCGGCGCTGTCTGTCTGCGCGAGCGTCAACAGGTTATTCGTGAGATTTTGCAGTATCTCTGCCTCATGAAGGATCACTTCCAGGCTGGCTCTGTATTGTTCCGGATTCCGGTCTTTGTATAATGCCAGATCTGCCTCGCCGATGATGGCCGTCAGCGGCGTGCGCAATTCATGCGAAGCATTGCTCACAAAGTTCTTTTGTATATCAAAAGCCGCCTCCAGCCGGGAAAGCAGATCATTAAAAGTACGCGACAGAACGGCAATTTCGTCATGCTCTTTATGCTCCGGCAGGCGCAGGTGCAGACTACCAATACTGATTTCTTTTACCCGTGAAGTAATATTGCGGATGGGAAGAAAAATGGCTTTGGAAAAAAATAAGCCAATGGAAAATACGATCAATGTAGACACTACCCCACAGGCGAGCAAAATCTGCCGGAGATTACTCAGTACCTCATCGCCATAATCATTTCGCGCGGAGATCACCACAATATAATTACCGGTATGATTGGCATGCAATACGCCCGAATAATAAAGCCCGTTGCGATTATAATTTGCTTCATGCTGTGCAATGATCTGCTGTAAAAACGATGGGTTGATATGCATGCTGTCCGCTGCCGCCCTGTCGACCGTACCATTTTTTACTTCCAGCAAATACTCCTTCTCCTGGCTGAGCTTTTCCAGGTATCGGGTGCGAATGGCCTCGTACACCGCTGTATTGGTTTTGTCTTTCTCCAGCAAGGCACTAGCTACAATATGGGCGCGAATTTCAAGGCGTTTGTAAAAATCCTGAAACGCAAATTTGCTGGAAAAAAAATACACGACCAGGCTAACCACGAAAATGAATCCCGCCGTCAGCACGGTGAACAATACAGTCGTTTTAATCTGAATGGTCATCTACCCTTCTTTTAAAATATACCCCATACCGGTCACGGTATGCACCAATTTCGACTCGTAATCTTTATCGATTTTTTTCCGCAGATAATTCACATATACGTCCACTACATTGGTCGCCATATTAAACGCCACACCCCAAACCTTTTCCAGCAGCTCCATACGCGACAACACCCGACCTTTATTACGCAAAAAACATTCCAGCAAACGGTATTCGGTGGCGGTCAATACTATTTCCTTTCCCTGGCGTTTTACCACACGGGCAGCCATGTCCATCTCCAGATCTCCCAGCAAAAGCTTCTCTGCTTCCCCCGTACCCTCGCCGCCGGTACGGCGTAACAAGGCCCGTATCCTGGCCTCGAGTTCAGAAAATTTAAATGGTTTTACAAGGTAGTCGTCGGCGCCATTATCCAGTCCCGCAATGATATTCTCAGTAGTCCCCAATGCAGTCAGCATTAAAACAGGCAGCTTCAGGCCCGCTTTGCGTGCCATCCGGCAAAGCTCTATGCCATTGATACCGGGCAGCATTACATCCAGGATCAATAAATCGTATTCATGCTGAAAAATCATCTGACGACCAGTTTCTCCATCTGGTGCAATACTGATCTCATAACCGCTTTCGGAAAGTCCGCGATTGATGAGCGCCGCCACTTTTGGTTCGTCTTCTACTACTAAAATTTTGGCCATACAAGCTGATTAGCGCCTGTAAACTATGAAAAAACTGTGAAGCACATCTGCGGCGAAAAAAAATCCCCCGGCTCATTTGGTTAATGCAGGAGCACACCGGGGGAACAAAAAAACAAAAAAGCGCAATCGTTTTCCGTCAGGAATTGCCATTTCCGGCACGGCGGATCTCGTCTTCCGCACCGCTGCTACGGCGACGTACAGGAGCTATATTCTTGCGGCCAAAGCGATAAATAAATGATAAAGTAGCCACGCGGGTATCGCGTTTCACGACGAATGATTCATAATAATTGGCATAGGTGTTCGTGCCCGAAGGATTGCCATGCCAGAAAATATCGGTGATACTAAGTTTGATCGTGGCTTGCTTATCCAGAATATTTTTCTGTACACCGGCATTCAACATCCAGATCGGCTTTAAATTCATGTATCCGTAAACCTGCGATGATTGGTAATACAAACTAGCTTCCAGCGACCAATCGTGCGGCAACAGGAAACTGTTGACGGAATTGAGTTCCAGCGCAGGCTTTCCATTTTTCAAAGGTGTGTTAGCCAGATTACCCTGATAGTAAGCGTAGTAAAAATTAATACTGTTCGTGCTATTCCACCATTTAAATACCTGTATCGGATAAGCGCCACTGATGCCTGCAAACGTCATACTCGCCAGGTTTTTATCCGTAATCTGCGATACGTGGTTAATGCTGTCCACCGGTTGAATAACTTCCGTAATCACATTGTTGGTATGACTGAAAGAAAGCGTAGTGATGAATCTACCCTTGTAGGTATGCGATAATTCCACCGAATAGGTCAACGCGGGATTGAGATACGGGTTTCCCTCTTTGTACGAAGTAGGGTCAAGATAAAATTTAAACGGATTAAGCTGGTTGTAATTCGGGCGTTCAATACGTCTGCTCAGTGTGAGCCCCAGATCATGAACATCGTTGATATGCCGGTGCACGGAGATACTCGGGAACAGCTGCGCATAATGCTTTTCAAAACTGGTGTTATTGACTTTCTGATCACCCTTAATATTTGTTTGCTCCAATCTGAACCCGACCTGTGCTGTCCATTTTTTCCATTCTTTGCTGCCATTTACATAGGCTGCATTAATATTTTCGTCGTAAATAAAATGATTGCTTTTGGTAGCATCAAATACATGGCCGCCATTGCTCTCATCATAAAAGGCAGACTGGTTGTCGGCGGTTACATAACTGCTTTTGGCGCCTGCCTCGAAATGAAGACCGTTTTTGAAACGATGAGAAAAATCGGCTTTCAACGAACGGATCTGTGTAAGACCGGAAAGATCGCCATGCAATAAATAAGGGTTCTGCACCGGATCGCTGGCGCCATCAGCAAGATAATACTGGGTGATATAGTCCTGCGTATTATTGTTCCAGTAGCGGGCATAGTCCGCGTCTACGCTCAGTTCTGTGCCGGTGCTGTCAAACTTATGACGAATATTGGCATTGACGGCGTAGTTATGCCATTTGTTGGTTTGCGTATTATCGGTCGAAAACCTTGACTGGGTTATACCATCTGCGTCGACCACGTAGGTATAAGCGGCCCCCGTCGGTGCATACTGGTTGACACCGCCGGTAACAGATGCCCCCACGCTGGTCCGGGCATTGAGGCTGTAATCGACACCCAGGTTGGCCGTGTGATTTTGCAGCGGAAATGTGATATAGTTATGCTGCTTATACGCAGTACTGAATGCACCATCCTGGTAAAACCGCCGGTCGAGATTAAGCTCATTTGAGTTTTTACGATAGGCATAATTGTAACTTGAGTAAACGTTGAGTTTTTTATTGCGGTAGTTGAGATTAAAACCTGCGCCCGCTTTAGGATAGATACCTTGTCCGTAATTAGCATTGACACTGCCGTTAAAGCCGTCCTTTTTATTTTTCTTCGTAACAATATTTATAATACCTGCAGTGCCCGCTGCATCATACCGTGCGGATGGATTGGAGATGAGTTCTATTTTTTCTATAGAACCAGCGGACATACCGCGCAGCATATTAGCGAGATCCTGGCCGGAGATAGGCACGAGTTTACCATCCATCATTACCGTTACGCCCTGTTTACCTTTCAGACTGATATTATCATTCTGGTCCACACTGACACCTGGTGAACGCGACAACACTTCGAGTGCCGAAGAGCCGGTATTGATGATACTGTTTTCTACATTTACCACCAGCTTATCGGCTTGCACTTCTATTAATGGCTTGCTCGCCTTAATGGTCACATCGCCGAGGGTGGCAGCTTTCTCCGAAAGCGCAATAACCGGGCAGATTATTTTATCGTGGCCGTTAAACGCTATTTTTTCAGAAGTATAGGCATCGAATCCCAGGAAACTCGCTTGTAAAATATAATCGCCCGCAGTGTTCCATTCAATATGATAAATCCCTTTATCGTTCGTCACATCCGCTTTTGCCAGTTTATGATCACCGGCATTCAGCAAGGCGACAGTGACCCCCATCAGTGCATTGCCTTTGCTATCGGTGACACTACCCTCTATGCCGCTCGCAGATTGGCGACCAAACGTACTGTGCAGACAAAGAAAAAAACAGAGGAAAGTGATGACGACTTTCATAGGAAACGATTCACGAACAAAAGTATCGGCATGATATTGGAACGCATTCACCCGGCAGGGGGGATATGTTAAAAGAGGCTCCGGATTGTGGGGTATGAAACGGGGGAATTTAGCAAAGGGGTTATCGACAATGCTCGGGGAATAAAGTAATTTCACCGACCGACCCTACTGTAAACTTAAGGACAATCACGGCTGAAAGAAACGGACAAATATTTTAACTTCACTAACATTATATGACGGCACGCAACAACATATCGCCTTTACCGGCCAGCAGGTTTTTTATCTGTCTCCTTTGCTGGTTTGCAGCGGCGTTTACCGCCCATGCACAACGCGTACCGTTTTACAATCTCAATATCGAAAACGGCCTTGTTCAGTCGCAGGTTACCTGTATTACGCAAGATAAAATGGGGCATCTCTGGGTGGGCACGCTCGGCGGCATTTCACGGTACGACGGCAGCATGTTTGTCAACTATACGGTCCGCGACGGACTTATTGCCAATGTAGTGACCACACTTCGTATGGATAGCAGTAACCGTCTCTGGGTAGGAACGATGGGGGGCATTTCTATTTTCGACGGCGCCCATTTCGAGAATATCCCGACGGCTCACCTGATGCCCAAAGGGCTTCATAATATAGGGATGACGAAAACGGACACGGTTTGGTGTTCCGGCAGCGGCAGGCTTTGCTATATCGTAAAAAACAAGGTGCATGAAATGCCCATTCCAGTACGGGATTCTGCAGTCTCGTCTATCTACACCGACCAGGATGGGCTTTGGGTAGCACTGACACGCGGCGCGGTGCTGCATTACAAAAACAAGAAATGGGACAGTGTCGCTGTTCCTGCATTGAGCAACAACGCCCGCCTCGCGATCTATAAATTCCGCGCAACAAAGACATACGGTACGCTGCTATTGACAAATGCCGGATTATTACAATTGCGCCCTGATTCGCTAGTTCGTCCCAATATTGCGGGTCATGTGCTGGAAAGCTTACCCATCGTGCTTTCGGCGGCTGAAGACAACCAGCATAATATTTGGTTTGGCACCGGCAGCGGCGTTATTCGCACTAATGATACTTCTATCCAGATCTATAATAAGAAGAACGGGCTTAGCGACAATACTTTCGATGACATTTTTTCAGACGAAGAAGGCAATGTCTGGCTGGCGTCCGACGGACAAGGTTTGTTCCGTTTTTCGGGCTCCTTATTTACCGGTCTCGACGAAAGCGTTGGCTTACCAAGCGCCCAGATTATGAGTATTGCGGCAACACGCAATGGACTACTGTACCTCGGCACCTATGATGCCGGCCTTTATTCCTATGCCAATGGCCAAAGCGGAAAAATCATCTTTCCCGGCGGCCTTACGCCCCAGATCACAGCTTTGGCGGTGCGCAATGGCAATGAACTCTGGATTGGCTCAAAAGGTTATGGCGCCTGGAGATATGACTATCGCGGATTTAAATCTTATACAGCGCCGGCACGGTCCTTTCCTTCCAATTTCATTTCCTGCATGTACACCGATACGACCGGAAAGTTATGGATCGGTTTTGCCAACGGTGCTGTGTATCTCGACCGGGACACTTTCCGGAAAGTACCACTTAAAGGCAGTTCTATAGAGGCATTCGTACTCATTGGCGCAGACAGCATGCTGATGGCAACTAACGAGGGATTAAAATTATTTACGGCAGGAAATGTCACACCATTCGTTACACATGCAGCGCCCGACAGTTCGGTAGCGCAGTGTTTTACGATGCGTGGCAGCCAGCTCTGGATTGGCACCAGTGATAATGGACTGATCTGTTACGACCTGAAAACGCATGTCTATAATACTTACAACAAAAGCAACGGGCTGCATTCCGACTTTATCTACAATCTGGCAACGGACAATGAAGGTAATATCTGGGCAGGCACCGGCTTCGGCATTCATAAGATCAGCTTTAATAATGGTTCGCCGGTTATTTATTTCTATGGGCGGGAACAAGGTGTGACCGGCATGGAAAGCAATCACAACGCGCTGTTTAAAATGGCTGATGGCAGCATCTGGTTTGGCACCACGAACGGAGCACTTCATTACCAGCCAAAATCAAAAATGGTAACCGCCCACCCGATCAGCATCGTTATGCAGTCGGTAAAAGTGTTTGGGGAAAACATTACGAACCATAACTGGTATGACAGCACGGATAGCTGGTATGGCGTACCCTATCACCTGGAGCTGCCTTATCAGAAAAACAATATCACGTTTGTTTTTCAGGCTGTGTCTTTAAGCGGCACCGGGCAGTTGCGCTACCGCTATCGCATTGATGGCCTGGAAGCCCCATGGTCCGACTGGTCGACCACGAATGCGGTGACTTATTCGGCACTGCCGCCTGGCAACTATGTGTTTCGCGTGCAATGCATTACGGACGACGGCACGATGAAGGAGCTGACTTATCCGTTCACCATTATTACGCCGTTTCAAAAAACGAATCTGTTCCGCTTGTTAGTACTCGCTGCTTGTATTTTACTTGGGGTGATCATGCAGTATATCGCCAATAAACGCAAGCAGAACCGCCTGCTGATGGTGGAAAAACTCCGCCGTGAAGAACAGGCAAAAGTACGCCAGCGCACTGCTGAAGATTTTCATGACGAGGTGGGTAATAAACTGACACGCATCAATGTGCTGACGAATGTGCTGAAAACAAAACTGGGCGATGTCAGCCCGGATTCAAAACGGATCATCGATCAGATACAAGACAATACGGCGCAGCTTTACAGTGGCACCCGCGATATTCTCTGGTCACTGAAACCTTCTAACGATAATCTTTACGAGATCATTCACCGTATGCGTGATTTTGGTGGTGAATTATACCAGGACACCGATGTCAATTTTGCCTTTACCGGCACCGACGAACGCTGGCGTAATTTCCGCCTGCCGATGGATGTGAGTCGTAACCTGATTATGATCTTTAAAGAAGCAATGAATAATTCGCTGAAATACTCCGGTGCAACGGAGGTTTCCCTGGATGCAGCCATTAAGCAAAAAGACGTATTGCAGATCGTTTTTAAGGACAATGGCAAAGGCTTTGACATACAAACCGCGAAGAAAGGGCATGGAATCAATAATATGCAGGTACGCGCCGAGCGTATTCACGGTCGCCTGTATATCGATTCAGCCAAAGACCGTGGCACCATTATCTCTCTGAGTTTCAAAATCCCTTCGATGAAGTGATAATCGCAAGGATAGAAAATTCTAACTTTATATTGGTGGCGATAGATTAAGGTGAGCAAGCCAGGCAGCAGTCACCCGTAAAAAAGCAAATCACAAAAAACAACAATCATGACTCGCGATTTAAACATACGTGTCAGCATTATAGAAGACGACGAAACCATCCGTGAAGGCTACGCTTACCTGATCGGCCATACGCCGGGCTACACAGTAGTGAGCACGTACGCATCGGTAGAGGACGCGCTGAAAAGAATCGACAAAGATGATCCGGATGTATTGCTGCTTGATGTGGAGCTTCCCGGCGTTTCGGGCATTGACGGCTTACCCAAATTGAAAAAGGCTTTACCGGAAACATATATTCTCATTCTTACCGTTTATGAACAAGACACCCTGATATTCCGCGCGCTGGGTAATGGCGCATCGGGCTATCTTACGAAGAATACACCGCCCGAAAAAATCATCAGCGCCATTCATGAAGTGATGGAAGGCGGCGGCCCGATGAGTGCACATATTGCACGCATGGTGATTCATTCTTTTCAACGAAATGAAGCATCTCCGCTAACCCGTCGCGAAACGGAAATACTGGAGCAGATCTCTACCGGCAAAAGTCGCAAACGCATTGCGGAAGAACTGTTCATCGATCTGGAAACAGTAAAAAGCCATATTAAAAACATCTACCACAAGCTGGACGTGCATTCTAAAGCGGATGCAATTAAAACTGCGCGGGATAATAAATTTATTTAGATCGCTGATTCGTTGATGTAACGAGTTAATGGTCGGTTTTGTGTTTTACCAATTATAAAACATAAAAAACAGATTGCGAGGAAGCTTTTCGTCAACGTCGCAATCTGTTTTCGCGATAAAAAAAAGAACACCACCACTGTTCTACCAGCAATTCACTATCGGTTATCCGTTTCTACCGGTTATTCCCGCTACCCATTATTTCACAAACCAATACCCAATTGCTAACCATACTAAACCTTTGGCAAGAAAGAACAGGAATCCCCAGAAACCAATTCTTTTTATCCACTTGATTGCTTTGCCTTTGGGTTGTTGCGCACTCATTATTCCGCAATGATTTCGTAGGTCTTGAAATCACTTGTCATTGGCGCAGGCCGGCCCTCCGCTTTCGCTTTGGCGATATCTTCAAATCCCCTTTTATGACCTTCTATAAAAGCCGGAGACTTTGTCCAATCTTTAAATGCCGCCTCAGAATCCCAGTAGCTCACAATCAGATAAGGATCGTTTTCAGTAGCAGGCCTTAAGACATGCATATCCCGAAATCCAGGCATTGTATCGATCGCTTTGGCGCGGGTTCCGAATAAAAACTCGAAGCGCTCGCGAAACTCCGGATTACAATGAATATAATTGATGGCAACAAATTTCTTTTGCATACCTGACAGTTTTATGACACAATATTAACCATGTCACAGAATTGTCAGTTTCAAAATGCGGAAAAATTTTTCAATTGACAACGGACACTGCCCCTGTAGAAAGTTTGTGTAAAGAAAAACGGTCAGACGACTTTAAATCGTCCGACCGTTTTTGGCATTCATCATTGTCTGAAATCAGCGATTTTTCATCGACAACGCCGCTGCCGGCATCTGGTCTCCTTCTTTTATTTTATAAGAAGGGTTGGCTACCACCTGTTCACCTGGCTTCAGGTTGCCGAATATTTCCACATCGCCGTCATGTTGATTGCCTTCCGAAACATCGATAAGGTGCGCTTTGCTATTTTCGACCGCAACAACATATTTTTTCTCGGTAGTGGTAACAATTGCTGCTTTCGGCAAAACAAATGCATTGACACTGCCAGCTGCTTTCAGCGATACCTCCGCGTACATGCCCGCTTTGAATTGGTGATGCGTGTTATCGATATCGACCTCCACAGTTTCGGACCGGAAATTATCATTCAGACTTCCCGAAGATCGGGCTATCACGCCTTCAAAAACCTTACCGGGCATAGCATTTACCGTAAAACTAACCTGATCTTTATCCTTGACCTGCATGCTGTACTGCTCCGGCACGTTGATCATCATACGCAGCTTCGATTGCTCCTGTAATACCAACATTGGCTTGCCATTCTGCGCACCAGGACCCACCAATGCACCCGGATGCACATTGCGTTCGGTAATTACCCCATCAAACGGGGCCGTTACGACCAGGTATTGTTTCATGTCTTCCGTCGCATAATAATTAGAAAGTTCGCCCTGATACGTAACACTGTCTGCTATCATACGCGACCGTGCAGACGAAAGATCGTACGGAGATACGGCACCCTGTGTAGCACTGGTTTGCACCAAACGCATATAGCGGTCTTTACTCGTCAGAAAAACGGCCTGGGCTGCCTGGTATTTCAGGCGCGCAGCAGCGCTGTGTTCTGCCAGCTCAGGCGCTTCCAGCCGGATCAGGACTTGTCCTTTACGCACTTCCGTACCACGGTCTACCAGCACGTCTTTTACAAAGCCGCTTACTTTAGGGAACAACTGAACAAACTGAAAAGGCTCCATTTCACCCGGCAATTGCAATGCTTCATTAAGCTGTTGCTGCGAAAGAGCGATAATTTTATAGGATTCTTTTTGCTTCGTGGCTGCGTGTTCTTTCTCTTCAGGCTGATTGCAGGCAAACAACCCCAAAATGCAACAACCTGCCAATGAAATTTGCAAAATATGTTTCATAAAAACTGTTTTTTAATTGATTGTTTCGGGTAATAATGAAGGAGATTCGACAGATGCTTTGCGTTGTACCCAGGCATAAACCTGCGGCACAATAAGCAACGCTGCTATAGTAGAGGCTATCAGGCCGCCAATTACAGCACGGCCTAATGGCGCGGTCTGATCACCTGCCTCACCCATGCCACTGGCCATCGGGATCATACCGGCAATCATTGCGAGGCTGGTCATCAAAATCGGGCGAAGACGTACAGAAGCACTGACCGTTGCCGCTTTCAGCGCATCGCCATTATAATCCAGCCGCAGTTTTTCCGCATTGGTGACAATCAGGATCGCATTGGCCACCGAGACACCGGTAGACATGATGATGCCCATGTACGACTGTAGATTTAACGTTGCACCGGTCGCCAGCAAGATCAGCAGCGCACCCAGCAATACTGCCGGCACAGTTGCCAGTACCGACAAGGCTACTTTAAACGATTGATAGTTGGCTGCCAGTAAAAGGAAGATTACGATGATCGCAAACATCAGACCTTGTTGCAAACTATCCAGCGTTTCGGTCAACAAGCTCGACATGCCTTTTACCGCAACTACCAGCCCTTTGGGCGTATTCCCTAAGTTTTTGATTGCTTTGTCTACGGCATCGGTACCGGCTTTCAGGTCGGTCTTGTACAGGTTGGCGCCAATGGTCACAAAGCGGCGCGGGCCGGTACGATCGTATTCGCCCACTGCTGTATCGACCCGGAAACTGGCTACGTCTTGCAATACCAGGCTCGATTGGCCAGGCTGCAATGGTATTTCTTTCAGATCTTCCAGGCTATTCATGATATATTCCGGCACTTGCGCCTGTACCTGGAATGTGTAAGCGCTCTTTGCATCAAGCCAGAGATTTTTTTCCGTGTAGCGGCTCGATGAAGTGAAGGCTGCCACAGACCGTGATACATCCTTCATGTTTAAACCAAGCTGCGCCACTTTAAAACGATCCAGCGCGATATTGACTACCGGGTATTTTAAAGGCTGCTGCACGTGCACGTCCCGGAGGAAACGGATCTGTTTCATTTCATCTATGAGCTTCTCCGAATAGTCCTCGATCTGTCGCATGTCTTTACCTGCCACTTCAATTTCTATCGGCGTAGCCGCACCCTGACTCATGATTTTTTCGGTGAGTTCGATCGGCTCAAAAGACAATGTACAACCCGGTATCTTTTGTGCAACTGCTGCGCGTAATGCTTCCTGAAATTTGTCTTTGCCCATTTTGAAATCTTCATCCAGCTGTACCTGTAACGTAGCTTCTTGCGTACCCGCATTGAAGATGTAGAGATTGGCCGTGGCATAGTTGCTCGGCACCATTCCGGCGTAGGCCGATGAGATTGCAATATGGTCGTTGGTAATGCTGTCTAACACTTGCAAGACTTCCTGCACCATATCTTCAGTGCGTTCCAGCCGGGTGCCATCGGGCAATCGCAATTTAACCTGATACTGGCCAGTATTGGTTTTGGGCAACAGATCCTTGCCAATCCATACAAAGCAGATACCGGTAAGTGACAATACCACTACGAGATATAACAATACATTCCGTTTCATATGCGGCATCATTCGTTCCAGTACGCGCATAAACCGCATTTTAAACCGCTCGAAGCCATCATTTTTTTCCGGCGCCGCAATCTCATTGCTGGTATGCAGGTTTACCTCATCCACCTCCTGATCATTGAGCGCAAGCCCCGCATGTGCATGTTCTTTTCCATGCTCATAATGATAATGACCATCTTTCAGCAACCAGTTAGAAATTACCGGCACCAGGCTTTGCGCGAGCAAATAAGAAATAATCATCGCGAAGCCGATGGACAGGGAAAGCGGCAAAAACAACGCGCGCGGTACACCCTGCATCACAAAGGAAGGGGCAAACACGGCGATAATGCAAAGCAGGATCAGGAACAACGGAAAAGCAATTTCGGTACAGGCATCATAGATTGCCTGCTTTTTATTCTTACCCATTTCCAGGTGCTGGTGAATATTTTCGATCGTTACCGTCGCCTGATCGACCAGAATACCGATCGCAAGTGCCAGACCGCTCAGCGTCATGATATTGATCGTTTGTCCGGCAAGTTTCAGGCACAATACAGCGCTCAATACAGATACCGGAATCGTGATCACGACAATGATACAACTGCGCCAGTCTTTCAGGAACACCAATACCATCAGGGCTGTCAATACCGCGCCGATCACACCTTCCGACACCAGGCTTTTTACCGAATTCATTACAAATACAGATTGGTCGAACTCGTAGCTCACGTGCACATCATCCGGCAGCAAAGTCTGCATTTCCGGCAATGTTTTTTTCAGTTTCTGTACCACATCCCAGGTTGAGGCATCAGCTGTTTTTACGATCGGCATATACACAGAACGTTTACCATTGATCAGGGCATAACCGGTTGTAACATCGGCGCCATCCTTGATCTGGCCTACATCGTGCAGGAAAATAGTATGATCGGCATCTGTTTTTACCGGTATATCGCCAAAAGCTTCCACCGTATTTTCCAGGGAATTGGTCGTAGCCATATACATAGTATTGCCCATGCGGATATTACCCGAAGGGGCCATCATATTATTGCGTGCAATAGAAGCGACCACTTCATCCGGAGTCAGATTAAAACTGCGTAAACGCGCCGGGTCTATATTCACTACAATCGTTCGCTGGTTGGAACCAATTGGCGGCGGCGCAGAAAGGCCGGGGATTGTAGCAAACAAAGGCCGGATGCGCGTGGCCGCCAGGTCGTTGATCTCCTCGAGCTTTTTGGTATCACTGCTGAATACCAGCGACCCTACCGGCAACGAAGAGGCATCGAACCGGATCACCTGTGGCGGCAATGCACCGGGCGGAAAAAACTGCATGGCGCGGTTGAGCTGCAAGGCTACCTGTGCCGAAGCTTCCGCCATATCGGTATTATCAAAGAAAGACAATTTCAAAATACTCAAGCCTTGAATATTTTTACTGGTCACGTTTTTAATGCCGCTTACATAAAGAAACTGATCTTGCAAGCGGGTGGAGAAAAAGCCCTCCATCTGCTGCGGGGTCATGCCGCCGTAGGGTTCGATTACATAAATAGTAGGGAGATTTAGTTTCGGAAATATATCGATTGGTATTGTTTTGATCGCCAGAAAAGAGCTTAAGAAGATAGCGGATACGACAACGAGTATCGCTATGGGCCTTTTCAGCGAAGCTGATACTAAGCTCATGTTTATGATTTAAATTTTGCGAGGAAAAGATCCAGTTGGTTGCTGAGGCCTGCTCGTGTATGCAGCAGTTGCAACAGCTCATCCTGGGTAATGACAAAATTGGTTTCGGCCTGCTTCAGTACATACTGTGCATTCGTAAGGTCGATCAGTGTATTGAGACCGCTCTTATACAACGCCAGTTGCTGGTTATAGGCATCGGTGGCCGACCGCAGCTGCACAGGTAGTTCCCGAAGCTTATCCAAAGTATTCTGGTAAGCAACATTAGCTTGCTGCAATGCTTTGTTGAGATTGAGCGCCGCCGTTTTTAAGGCTTCTTGTTTGGCCTGCATCCGAAAATTGTTTTCCTGGTGCTCATCGTGGCGGTGTTTGATATCAAACAGATTGTAAGAAACAGCCAGTCCGACGAGATAGTTATAGCGCGAATAGCCAAAGCCCTGCTGCAAGTCGGCATACTGATCGGTGTTGCTAATGCTGGAACCACGTGCCCAGGCGGCAGATTCTAAAGACAGTTTTGGCATATATTTTTTATCGGTCGCCTTATTCCGGGCCAGCTGTTCCTCGTATTGCTTTTCGTACACATCCAGGATCGGATGCGCATCGGTTACGGAATCGCTGATATTCCAGTCTTGGGGATAAGCTTTCAGCACCTGCGAAATAGCCGCGGTGTCAGGCTTTACCATAGTTGTGTCGAGACCGGTATAAGTTGCGAGTGTGATCTGTTCGTTCTTATAATCGGTATAGGCCTGGAGATAAGCAATACGGCTTTGCGCATATTGGGCGCTGGCAGTGCTGCTGTCTACACCCGGTTTCAAGCCGCTGATAACGGTGGCCCGGATAATATTGAATGCAACGGATACCCGGTCCAGGTTTTCCTGCTCGATCTGCAACAGGCGGAATTTCTTCAGCCAGTCGAGATAAAGTATAATTACCTGCTCGGAGAGTACATATTTATTGGCGGAGAGGTTTGCTTTTGAAACCTGCATCTGCGCATAGGCGGCTGATTTTTCAGCTTGTTTATAACCAAAATTATAGAGTTCCCATTCCAGCAGCGACATGGCAATATTGCCGGAGGCAGCCTGGGCATTGTTCTCCGGGCGTACCGCCCCGGAGGTGGAGGGAATCACGCTTAATGGCAGATAAGACCCTGGAAGGCTGTTGGCCGAAGCCACATTCACTTCGTCCATCAGGCGGAGCGAAGGCAGCATATTGCCGGCAACAGTAGTTATATGTGCCTGCGATGCATTTAGTTCCTGCTCTTGTCTCTTGATTTCGGGATAATTTTCGATCGTTTTATTAACGGCGTCGTAAAGGCTCAGCGTCTGCCCATTTGCGGCAGATACGAAAAGAGCGCACAAACCCATTAGTATGAGCTTGCCGCATCTGCCTTGCAGACGCACGCGCAAATGTTCTTTCATAAATGGAAATTGGATAAAAAGGGCATCTGTAGCCCGTTAAAATGAATGCTGTACGGTGAAGTTCAGCACACAGGCGGGCCTCGCAGGGCATTGGCTGCGAGATCTGGCGTGGATGTGTATGATTGGTAATAAAAAGGCAGGAAACTATTGTGCTCCTCAACCGGAATATGTATTACAAAGGTTGGGGATGCAAAATCCAGATCTATGTCCGTGTCCAACGCTTTGATGCGTATGATGGACTTGGGCGGTTTGGGATGATTATGCGATTTGTAGGATGCAATCAGCTTGTGCGCCTGTAATTGCAGATCTATTCGCTGTTGCGCAACGCCATGCACTGCGGTTGTGTTGCCGGCAGCGTACGTTACCATTTGAGCGTCATTGCCTGAAAACCAGAACAATAAGACCAGTAACGGTATCAATGCGATATATAGCTTTTTGAGCATTGCGTAACGCCGCAAAGCTAATAAGGATTTTTCAATCTAAACGATGTAATCGTATATTTTAGGAATTTTCTAAATAGCCGGGCCGGCGGTGGATTGGCAATTGTGAATCATTGTCGCTTCCTTAAGAAAAATTGGTTTTCCATCGCGAAATCAGATTGCGACGTCCTCATGCTTCGTCCTCGCAATGACCCGCAGGCGTGCTTGTACAACCCGTTTGTGCCAATCTGAGGGTCTTTGCGAGGAGGCTTTTTTACCGACGTCGCAATCTGATTTCGCGGAGTGCAATAAAACAAGGATTAAGGAAACAACATTGAATGGTAAATGGTCAAGGTGAAATGTCAAACGAGGCGATCGTAACAAGTTAGTCTGCATTTTGACTTTTGACGCCTCCGCAATCAGCCAGCGCATTCATATACGCCACAATACCTTCCATATCGGCCACTATATCGACTGTATGATTGTTGATCGCTTGTGCCGGCATATAAGAAATCTCAGCGGTTTCGGGGCTCTGTGCGATGGTGACACCTCCATGCTCCTGTATCTTGCGAAAACCCTCGGTACCGTCGGCATTAGCACCGGAGAGCAAAATACCGGTAACCCCGGTGCCATAAACTTCTGCCGCCGACTGAAATCCTACATCGATACTTGGCCGGCTATGGTTTACTTTTTCAGAATCATCCAGGGAGAATGTATAATCCTGCTCAAACAATACATGGTAATTGGCAGGGGCCACATATACCCAACCGCTCTGGATAGGCTCTTTTTCTTCAATTTCTTTTACATGCAACCGGGTACGCGTCTCCAGTACATTGACGAGTGGCGACTCCGCATCGGTACGCCGGTGTAAAATCACCACGATAGGCGGCAGATTGGGTTCTAATTTCGGCAGTATCTGCAGCAACACTTCAAGGCTGCCTGCCGAGCCACCGATAATAATTAATTTAGTTGTGCTTCCGGTTATTTTATTTTGCTCCATATCCGTTCTTTTCCAAGTTGCCGGTATTTAGAAACGATATCGGAAAACTTCAGGGTCTCTTTGGCGCCCAGCGCCAGATAACCCAAATCTTCCAGGCTTTGATCAAAGAGGTTGAACACTTTATTCTGTAGGTTTTTGTCGAAATAGATGAGCACATTGCGGCATAGAATCAGCTGAAATTCGTTGAACGAGCTATCCGAAACCAGGTTGTGCGTTGCAAAGATGATCTTCTTGCGGAGTTCATCATTAAAAATAATATGGTCATACTTGGCCGTATAATAATTCGAAAGTTCGCCGAAGGCGCCGGTCTGCTTATAGTTTTCCGACGATAAAGGCAGCATGGTAGCGGGATAAATTCCTTTTTGGGCCGTGGCTATCACATCGGGATTAATATCGGTGGCATAGATCAAAGTTTTGTGCAGCAGATTGGCCTGATGCATAAGAACAGCCATCGAATACACTTCCTCGCCTGTGGCACAGCCGGCATGCCAGATACGGATAAAAGGCTTGGTGGCAACCGTTGGTATCACTTGCTCGCGGATCGTTTTATAAAACTGCGGATCACGGAACATCTCCGTCACATTCACGGTAATCTCTTCTACAAAACGCTTCAGGTAATATTCATCCGACCTTATCTTATAACGGAACTCCGCCACGCTCGGAAATTTATCGAGCATTATAAGCCGGTTGATGCGGCGCGTGAGGGAAGCACGTGCATAGGACGTAAAATCATAGCCATGCACTTCCAGCACATCATTTAAAATTAAAACTAGATCGTCTTCCGTGATTTCAATCTCCACTCCGATTCATTTTAGGTATTGGTCAAGATATTCAAAAAGCAGGTCTACGTCGATTGGCTTCGACACATAACCGTCCGCACCGGCTTCCAGGCATTTCTCACGGTCGCCCACCATGGCTTGTGCCGTAACAGCTATCACCGGCACTTTATGCCGTTCTTTAATTTTGGGAATCGCTTCGTAGCCGTCCATGTCGGGCATCATCATGTCTATCAGTACTACAGCTATGTCTTTTTCATTATTCAGGAAAGCGAGTCCTTGTTGTGCGCTGCCAGCCGCCATGCATTCATATTTGCGTGCTTGCAATGTTGCTTTCAAAGCGAAAATATTTCGCGCATCATCATCGATGATCAATATTTTTTCCGCCATGGCTAGTTTCCTTATGGTTACATTCCTGTGTTTGGTAACTATTTTAATTTTTTTCGTACAGCCATACCCGCAATAAAGACAACAACTGGTCTATATCTACTGGCTTGGAAATATAATCGGAGGCGCCTGCTTTGATGCATTTGTCGCGGTCGCCTGTCATCGCTTTGGCGGTTACGGCAATTACCGGCAATTGCTGTAAACGCGGATCCTGGCGAATCTTGGTGGCCGTTTCATAACCATCCATTTCCGGCATCATCATATCAAGCAGTACCAGGTCTATTTTTTTGTTTTCCTCCAGTTTTATCATTGCATCCTTACCGTCTGTCGCGGTCACCACATTCATATTCAGCCGTTCTAACGCTTTGGATATAGAGAAGATATTACGCACATCGTCATCTACGATCAATACGGTTTTATCTCTCAACACATCATTAAGCATGGCCAGCTTTTTATTGACATTTTCATTCCGGGGCTTTTTGCTTTCCTCCACCAAATGCAGGAAGATGGAAATTTCATCCAAAATGCGCTGATAAGAATGGGCTGTTTTCACCACGATAGAGTCTGCATATTTTCTGATGCGCTGTTCTTCCGACAAGGATAAGCTCTTGCCGGTAAAAATGATGATCGGCAGGTTTTCCAGCCCCGGCTTTTTCTTTACTTCTTCCAGCATATCATAGGCTTTCTGAGTGGGTATGCCCATGTCCAGGATCACACAATCGGCCTGTTGTTGCAGCGCATTCACGCTTTCGGCCACATTGTGCCGGATCTCGGAATTGATATTGTACGTTTCCAGGAAGTAAGCGAGCGCTTTGGCATGCTTCGAATTATCTTCCACGATCAGTACTTTTTTCGGATCTTTTGAAAGCACTTCTTCCAACTTGCGAAATACATCTTGTATCTGCTCAAACGCCACCGGCTTGTTGATAAAATCGATCGCACCTTCCATGATGCTTCGTTTCTTAACCTGGAAGGCAGACATCATATGCACCGGAATATGCCTGGTATCCCGATTGTCCTTAAGTTGTTTCATGACATCCCAGCCGCTGACTACCGGCAATTGAATATCGAGTAAAATGCCCGTCGGCTGGTACTTGCATGCCAGCTCAAAGCCCTGATCGCCCCGTACAGAAACGATGCCTTTGTAACCGCTCTGACGGGTGTACTCCAGTAAAGAGCGCGCGAAATTGGTATCATCTTCGATAATAAGAATAGATTTGTCGCCTGCTCTTATGTGCGACCGGTCGTCCGGTATATCTTCAGGAATAATGGTTGTAATATATGGATTGGCTTCGGTTTCGTTACTGCTATGCCCGTTCAATACCAGTTCTGCCGTTTGTTCTTCTTCCGGCAAAAGATTGAAACTGCGGTCTGCCGGAATGGTGATGATAAAACGACTGCCCTCGTTTGGCTGACTCTCCAGGTTTAAAGTACCGTTCAGCAACTTCGATAATTCTTTACTGATAGAAAGCCCCAAACCAGTACCGCCGTATTTTCTGCGGGTAGATCCATCGGCTTGCTGGAATGCCTCGAAAATAAGTTTTTGCTTATCTTCTGCGATGCCGATACCCGTATCCGCAACCATAAAATCAATTGCATTCGCATTGGCTTCATTTCTGTTTACCAACAGCGAAACACTGCCATGACTTGTAAATTTCAGCGCATTGGAAATAAGATTCTTAATGATCTGCTCTAATCGCATTTTATCGGTTTCGATAGAGAAAGGCACATCTGGCGCCACTTCCAGCTTAAGCTCCAGTTTCTTTTCAGCCGCCATAGGTTCAAAAAGCGACCGCATATCATTCATAATATCCTGGATAGGGACCGTTTCATATTCCAGTACCATCTTGCCCGCTTCAATTTTTGAAAGATCCAGTATCTCATCGATGAGCGACAGCAAGCCATACCCGGAGCTCTGAATCACATGCGCATATTCGACCTGGTCCTTGTTCAGGTTAGCATCGTTGTTTTCTGCCAGCAGACGACTCAGCAGCAAAATCGAATTGAGCGGTGTACGCAACTCGTGCGACATGTTTGCCAGGAACTCCGATTTGTATTTGGTGGTGAGTGCTAATTCTTCGGCTTTACGTCTTACCTCTTCGCTCTGTTCTGCTATTTTCTGATTACTTTCTTCAAGCTGTCGCGAACGTTCTTCCAATTCGCTGTTGGCTTGCTGTAATTCTTCCTGCTGCACCCGGAGTTCCTCTTCCGAAGCCTGTAATTTTTCGGATTGCGCTTCCAGCTCGGCGTTTATATTTTCCAGTTCATTATGTTGCACCTGCAATTCTTCCGATTGCGCCTGTGTTTCTTCCAGCAGGTTCTGCATCCGTTCGTAATTGATCGCAGCATTGAGACTAATGGCCACAGCTTCCGTGTTTGCTTTCAGAAATTCTATATCCAGTTCGCCCGGTTTTTTGAACATACCCAACTCGGCCAGCGCCATTACTTCGTTACCGATAGCAAAAGGTACGAGTACTAGATATAAAGGCTGCGTATGGCCCAGAGAAGAATTGATCGTCAGGTATTGATGCGGCACGTCATCCACCACCATTAGCTTATTAGCGGTAATTGCCTGTCCCGTCAGCCCTTCATTGGGATAAATTTCTTTAGGCACGGCGGTAATGGCATGAGCACCTGCCAGTTTAAAACGCTCCTGCCCATCCATTACATACAACGTCCCTACAGCTGCATTCAGGTAAGTAGCTAAAGCGCCGATTATTTTATGGGATATTCCTTTCAGGAAACGCTCGCCTCTCATTGCATCGATCAGCATTACTTCGCCGGTCTGCAACCAGTTTCTTTTTTGCAGATCGGAAAAATTGTCTTCCAGTGCGGCTGCCATATCATTAAGTGCAGACGATATGCGCCCCAGCTGATCTTCTTTTTTATCGTCGCTGCGTGCGCCGAGGTCACCGGCTGCCAGCCTCCTCGTTACTTTTTCCATCGTGGCGATACGTTGGGCGGTCTCCAGGTAAACAGCTTCGTCGTCTTTCTGTTTTTGAATACGTGCTGCAAGATCTCCCTTGATACGGAAATAGGCAAGCACCGAAATCAGGATAGAAAGGATCGCAGCAACGACTACTAAAGTCTGTGTATAACCCGAAAAGCGTTCCTGCTCTTCTGTACGTATTTTCAGCAATCTTGTTTCTTCATTGCTCACCCGTTGCATCGCGGCTCTGAGATCGTCCATGATCCGCTTCCCATTCATCATTTCCTGGCCGACCGTTGCAGCGAGCGTGGTGTTGCCCAAAACCGCGTTCGCTTTTATCAACGTGATCACGCTATTCATCTGTTCAAAACGACGATCGACCAGTATTTTAGCGTCTGCCAGGTTTCGCTGCTGTACGGGATTGTCGCTGGTAAGCCCGCGCAATCTGTCCAGGCTTCCTAAAGCCTTTTCGTAACCTGTATCGTACAATGTCAGAAAACCAGGGTTCTGGGTGATGATATAACCTCGCTGTCCTGATTCCGCATCCCTGGCTATCGCAAGCAAATGTTCCGTCTCAATGATCACCTCATGCGTATGATTAACCCAGCCCGAAGTATCGACCAGTTTTTTGTTGCTGTAATAAGACGCCAGTGCGCTGACCAGCAAAATGAACAACGAAAAACCAAAAACAAATTGCAATTGCCGTACGATCGACGAGGTGTTGTGTTTCTGATCCATTAGGATAGTCTGGTTTTTTATTTAATTGGTTTGCTGTGCGAGCGGCAGCACAAAAGTAAAAATCGCTCCGTCATCTTCTCTGCCGGTAGCCGTGATGATGCCATTATGTTTTTCGATGATTTTTTTCACGATCGCCAGCCCGATACCGGTCCCTTCATATTCCTGACGGGTATGTAATCGCTGAAAGAGTTTGAATATTTTATGCACATATGCTTCATTAAATCCAATTCCATTATCTGTAACGGTGATTCTGCAATATTTTCCGCTAGGGTCTGGCCGTGCACTGAAGCTTTTGGATGCAACCGTTTCCGCATCGATATTGATCACCGGAGGAATGTCTGTTCGCGCATATTTCAACGAATTGCTCAGGAGATTCTGGAATACCTGCCGCATCTGTCCGGGAATGGCATCGATCACCGGCATGGCGCCAACATTGATCACTGCATTTTTTTCACTGATCGATAATTCAAGATCCGGAATAATATCAGTCAGTATTTGCCGGATATCTGTTGTTTCGTAAAGCGAGGACGTGGAAAGCCGCGAATACCGGAGCAAATCTTCAATAAGGGTTGCCATCCGCTGCGACGATTCTATGATGCGCATCACGTTGGAATGGGCGGTTTTATCCTTATTGAGCAGGTAATTCTGCAGGATGGAGCCAAACATCTGCACCTTGCGTAAGGGCTCTTTCAGGTCATGAGAAGCCACATAGGCAAATTGCTGCAATTCATGATTACGCTCTTCCAGCTCTTCATTTTTCTGCAGCAGTTCCTGTGTTCGCTCGTTCACCTTCTGCTCCAGCAATTGATTAAGCGTTTTCTGTTCGTGAATATCCGTGAGTGTACCAACCCATTTTACGATTTCATTACGCTGCCTGATCGGTATCATCTTCAGCATATGGTAGCAATACTCGTTGCTTGCAATGTTTTTGATCCTTACTTCGCACATCAGCGGCTGGCCGGACTGTATTGCCTCGTTCCATTTTTGCTGTACCGAAATATCTTCGGGGTGAAATTGGGGCAATTCGTCGGGACGACTGGCATAAAGAAACCAATATTCGTTTACGAATTCTAACGTTCCGTTGGAACTAAGCGTAAATGCCGCTTGTGGAATCGATTCAAGGATAAAACGAAGTTCTTCTATCTTAATCAGCAACTGTTCCTGGGCAAATTTCCGGGTCTCAATTTCCTCACTCAGCGACTGGTGCATATTGTTCAGCTCCCGTTTCTGTTCATGGAGCTTATGCAGCGTTTTTACTTTGAGCATCAGAATATCCGCGTCCACCGGCTTCGCTACATAATCGACGCCGCCGGATTTATATCCTTTTGCTATGAATTTTTTGTCTGTATTGACAGCGGAAAGAAAAATAATGGGCACGTCTTTCGCCTTGCTATAGCCAGAAATCGTTTCAGCCACTTCAAACCCGTCCATACCAGGCATCTGCACATCCAAAATAATCAGGGAATACTCTTTATTCAATATTTTCCTGAGTGCCTCCTCCCCCGAAGAAGCACTGTCTACCTGGAATCCGCCGATCTCCAGCGTTTTTCTGAGCGAAAGGATGTTTTCAGGCCGGTCATCTACTATAAGTATCATAATAATGGGGACAAACTGAAATGGTGATACAATTTAGCTAACAAATACATAATCTGGCATTTTAAATTCGTTATACTGGCTTAATAATTAGTATTTAGCACGGTTTTTAATAAGTACATACCACGTTTTTTACCAAACATAAAAATCATACCATAGACAATAGTTCAATTCGTCAAAAAAGGTTAAATGATTAATAATATATCGAGGAATCATTAATCGCCTTTCGCTATTGGCATTGATCATTCACTTGTTTTATTTCAATTTTTTTTCAGGAGATCAAAAAAGCAAAGTAACTTTGCTAAATCTTATCATTGGGCAACGTATTAAAGCGGTAAAAAGGAATGAGTTCGCTTTTTGACCTTTATCCGATTAATCCTTCTGCCCGGTTATCCATTGAACTGATTCACCGGTCCACCATTTAATCATACATGAGCGCATTAGCCAAGTCAACTACTTTCAGAGCTTTCGGCAACCGGAACTACGCATTGTTTTTTTGCGGCCAATCCATTTCGCAGATCGGCACCTGGATGCAACGCACCGCGGTAAGCTGGGTCATCTACTCACTGACGCATTCCACCTTTATGCTTGGAATGGCCGTATTCGCGCAACAATTCCCCTCGTTTCTGCTTTCGCTTTTCGGTGGCATTGTTGCAGACCGGCACAGCAGGTACAAGATTCTGCTGATCACACAGACCGCCTCCATGATCCAGGCTGTTTTACTGGCCGCGCTGATCCTTACCAATCATTATGTGATCTGGGAAATCATGGCACTGAGCGTCATATTAGGTATTGTCAACGCGTTTGACGTACCGGCCCGGCAGCCGATGATCCATGAAATGGTAAACAATAAAGAAGATATTGCCAACGCCCTAGCATTGAACTCAGCGATGGTGAATATGGCTCGTCTGATCGGTCCGGCGCTGTCGGGAATTGTGTTGGAGAAATTTGGCGCAGGCATTTGCTTTTCCCTAAATGCATTGAGTTTTGTTGCGGTACTCACCTCGCTTTTACTGATGAAATTTCCGAAGTTTACCCCGCCGGTCAATAAGAAGAAAATAGTTCATGAACTCGAAGAAGGGTTCCAATACATCAAAGAGACACGTGCTATTGGCATCCCAATCCTGATGCTTACATTTTTAAGCTTATTTGTGCTTCCATATGATACTTTGATCCCTGCCTTTGCAAAAACGATTTTTAAGGGTAATGCCGCCACTTTCGGGTATATCAATAGTTTCATCGGGCTGGGTGCAATTACCGGCAGCCTGTTCCTTGCATCCGTCAAGAGAGAACAGGCTTTGAAGAAAATACTGCTTATCGGCGCTGCAACCTTAGGTGTCGGAATGATCGCCTTTTCACAGTTCCAATCATTCCCGTTTGCTATGCCGTTTGCCATTATTATGGGCTTTGGCACTTTAATCCCCATGACATCCTGCATTACGATTGTGCAAATGGAAGCCGCCACGAATATGCGCGGCCGCGTAATGAGCTATGTGGCCCTTTGTTATTTCGGCATGCTGCCCCTCGGAAGTTTACTGATCGGTACGGTATCCGAGCATACCTCTGTGTCATTTACTATGGCCTGCCAGGGTGTAATTGCTATACTTGTCATAGTGTTTTTCTGGAAGCCGCTGATGCGAAAGACGCGAAAAAAGATAGCTGTGCCGGTAAAAAAAGAGGTATCATCCCTATAATAAAGGCGAACCAACCGGCTCGCCATTTATTCTCTTAAAAATTTTAAAAACCGTTACCAACCGGACGGTGGCACTACCGGAAGACTTTTGCCAGGGTTGATCGCCGGTGAAGTCTTTGCATGTGGTACAGATCCGGGAACGGCCGGAATAATTTTGGCGCCAATTCCGGCATTGTCTTTCTTGCTTAGCTTTTTCAGCTCGAAAATGTTGTAGGAAGTAAATATGATAAAACAGAAGATACCGAGAAACAGCGATGCCACAGAGACCAGGTTTACCCGGTTTATTCGGTTGTTTCTTCTATCTGCTACTTTATTGTCCCAAAGGCCGGCATTTATGTCCTGGATGGTTTTATAATGACATCTTGAGGTGTAAAGATGCGAGGCAAGATTCACGCACAAAGACGACGCGAGCAAAATCCAGCAGGCTATGATAAATCCGATGAGCTTTGCACTTGCAAAATCTTTTATCACTTTTTCTATTAAAACAAATGTAATGCCGAGCGCCCCCGCGCTTATGTAAGAAAGCTGCTTTTCAAAAAGATCATTACTTTTTTCGTAGACCTTTAATAGCTCCGCTTTGTAGTCGTAGACCCTGTTTTCATATTCAGGTTTCTCGTCAGCTACCCCTTTGATTGAATAGATCGGTTTCATTTACGGTTTTAAAGGTTTTTGAGGTGGTGGCGGCGGCGGACTTGCCGGCAGTCCGCGAATTTCTGACGGGGCGACCGGCGGTGGACTTGCAGGTTTGTTCATGATCCTATTTCTTGGCTAAACTGGTGATACATCAAGTTTATTTATTTCGCGAACCAGGAAACTTCCCTGGCTTCTTCTTGGCATTGCTCCATAGAGCGGGTATGCGAAACGGTATCTTCGACATAGTGATCTACGCCATGATGGTGCGAACAGGTACCACGACCGTGCGCGTAACTAATGTGCCCATCCCTACAAACCGCAAAGCTATGTACTGCACTTCTGTCGTAAAGGCGTTTGGCCAAATTGTCGACAGGTGTAATCTCATCTGAAAAAATAAAAGCAAACATACCCAGTGCTGTAAGTATGAAAGCCGCAGCATTCAAGGGTCGTACTATCATGTGTAACATCCATCGCCAAATAGGGACTGGCCTATACTCTTGCCGATGGTTTATCACCCGCTCATAAATAGCCTCAGTTAATGCTTCACAACCAAAGTCCTCGCTCGATAAGTAATTGATATCGTCCGAAAGCCCTTTGATCGGCGTATTATCAATTCTGTAGGGTAGAATATATTCGTCGATACTGTTTATTGCACGACGTTTTGCTTTTTTCATCTCGTATTGTGCCCACCGTTTTTCTTGATAGTGTGCAGATATGAACATTACACAGTATCGAGACTTTCTCCTGTAAATTGCGCCGAGATAAGCATTGAGATTTTGCCCCCATAGCTTTACGCGGTTTTTGTGCGCTCTGTAATCATAGCAGTGAATTCCTTTGCGCTCGAGCTTCCTCGCCACACAATCTACTTTCGCATAATCTTCATCAGCAAATGAAAAAGCGACATCGTATTCAAAGTGTTTATTTGGCATTGATAGTAGTTTTGTGGTATGAAAAACTCAAACAAATCAGAAAGACATAGCAGCAAGATCGTTGGCCATAGCTGTTTCGTCGTAGATGGTGATTTTACCACTTCTTAACGCGGAGTAATAAGCACGGCCTGCATTTAGCGCCGCACGTTTATTGACGCCCCGCAATGCTTCTTCATAGCTTTCTTTCAATTGCGCCAACTGGCTCTTGTCATTTTTCATATTAACAATAACCAGTATGATCGCAACTACCAGGACGGAGATGATAATAAAAAATAGAGTCATGATATGTATTTTTAGAGATAATAGAATAGCTAACCAATAGCTCTTGCCGCCGGTAACCTGAATAAAAACTTGTTGTTTTTAACCAAGCTCTATCCTGTTTTCCTGGAGGAATTTCATCAGGCCCAGCGCCGTACTGGTATTGGTTTTCCGGCAAATATTCTTCCGATGTGTTTCCACTGTAGCCGGGCTTAAACAAAGTTTTTCTGCGATAACTGCGGTTGTATTTTCTTCTGCGATCAATTTCACGATCTCCAATTCACGTGGCGTAAATAATGGCTTATTGGTCTGCATTTTCACGGAAGGTAACTTAGGGAAATATTTCTCTCCTTTTAATACGGCAGTGAGGCAATGCATCAGATCGGTCCTTCCGGTATTCTTCAATAAGTAACCGGCAGCTCCGCCATTCATCGCATCACGGATCTCGCGTGGATTGTCGTGCATCGAAAGGATCACGAATTTGGTATCAGGTACAATCTTGGCCAGTTTATAAACCAGGTCCAGGCCACTCATGCCGGGCATTCGCAGGTCTATAAGCGCTACGTCCGGTTTGCGGGCAATAATTTCTTTGTAAGCCGTATCTCCGTCGTTTGCGTACCCAACGATTCTCATAGCGTCTTCGCCACCGATAAGTAGCTTTAATCCGTCGATAATGATCTGATGGTCGTCTGCCAGATATAGTGTTATAGGAGTATTCATGTGTTAGCTGTTAATGGGATTTCAATAATCACGGTAGTTCCTTTTTCTGAAGAATCGATACTCATTGTGCCTTTGCAAACGTTTACGCGGTTTTTAATATTCATCAATCCGATTCCTTCCTGTGCCAGTCCGCTGCTGTAAATACCTACGCCGTTGTCTTCTACTACGATTTCCATTTGATGGTCTTCTGCGTTGATCTGTACCGAGGCCTGGGTCGCTTTAGCATGTTTATGAATATTGTTAAGCAACTCGGCTATAATCCGGTAACAATGCAGTTTGATCGCCTTGTCGACAGTATTGGCTGTGGGGCTGATAAACAGGTCGTAACGGCAACCGTTCAATGAGCCAAGCTGATCCATGTAGTTGCCTAGCAACTGTTCCAGATCTTTATCATTGAAATAATAAGGTTGCAGGTTATGTGATATTTCCCTTACTTCTTCCAATGTTTCTGTAAGTCCGAGAAATATCCGTGTAATCAGATCGTTGTTCTCTACTGAGGATAACTTGAGGTATTCCATACTCATCTTTAAGCCCGACAGTTTAGCGCCAATACCATCATGCAATTCTTCAGCCAGCCGGGCACGTTCCCGCTCCTGCCCTTCCTGCAAGGCATCGAACACCGCCTGACGGGCCCGCATATCCTCTTCGTGAAGTTGTGTCTTTAACTGGATGACTTTTTTTTGGTACAGAAAAGCATAGGTCACGATTGCAATAATCAGTAACAATACCAGTGTAGAGCCGCCGAGATAATAGACTATGATACCGCTTTCTGGATCTTGAAGCATCGGAATGATTGAGCGAATAAACAATTGGCAACGATATTCATTGTATTATGAAGGAAGAGGCCGAGACTAGCCATCTCCTTGTGTTTCATCATCCAATGACCGAGCATAAAATAGAGTGTATTAAATCCGAAATAAATGAGCACTGCAATGTTCACCCAAAACATCGGATGTGTCATGCTGTAGCTCTCGGTATCTTTCCGGAACATAAAAAAGAAATAGACCAGCGTATAAAAGATCATAGAAACAGAAGAATAGCTGCGGCTTAGTGGATTTAATGACCAGATATCGTTTATCCAGAATGCGTCGGCAAGGCACACTGCGACAAACACAATCGCATTGATCCCGATAAAAAGCTGCAAGGCGCTATTCTTCTGAAAGTGGCTATAGTACACCGCTGAAAAAGCCAAAAACTCTACTAATGTGTACAAATGCAGGCCGGGCATATTGTTCGGATAAAACTGCTTTACCACAGAGGCTTGAACCTCGAACACTATCGATAGCATCAGGAAATAAAGCAGCAACCGGAAGGCGGGCGTTACGAGCTGGTAGTTACGAACGCCTATGACAATCGGCAATAGCACACTCGCCTGCGCTGCAGTGACAAAGTAGAAATTAGGTGACATGAGGTGTGTGGTTTAAGCCGATAAATTAAGTTTTTTTTACTTAAATCCGTATCCCCTATTTTACTATGGATACTGTAAGCGCAGCGGCGCTAGAGGTTTTCAGATTGCCTCTGTTACTGCAGTTGGTAGGGCAAGGATCACAATAGTCGTAATAAGGATAGCTATCGTCCACCGTAAGGTCTTCGTTACAACCAACACCAGCAGTTGTCGAAACAGCGATCAGCGTCAGCTGATTGTCTGGGTTGATACCGGCATAAAAACGTACCCCGTTTACTGCTTCATGGCCAGAGTAGCTGGTAATACCCAACAGGTTAATAAGCGCTTCTTTGGTAAGGGTCCAGGATACGGGAATAGTGAATGTCTCTGCCGCACCTCGAAAAGTGTCGGTAAAACTCTCCGCAATCTCTGAAAGAATAATGTCCGATGTACGTCCTCTTTTGTAACTCTCGATGGCTGCACGGTCCAGGTTGGCCGGCAGTGATTTCAGATAAGCGAACGCGTCTTCTACTGAAGTGCTGTTTCCGTTGATCAAAGTCGTGTCTGTTTGGTTGTCTTGGATGCTCATGACGTGTGTTTTTTTGAGTGTGAATGAGGATACAAATGTAGCCTTGCCCGAACCGCTGTTCCTATACCTATGAGTCGGTATTTAGCTCCGGGCGATTCCTGCCAAACCCTTTACCATGAAGGAATATACCTACAGGCAGGTATAGGTTGGCGAACAGATTGGACAAATCTTTGCACCATACAACCAACCATCAAAACATGAAGAAAGCACTTTTAGTAGGCATCAATCAATATCCCGATGCGCCGCTCCGCGGATGTGTACAGGATGCGGCCGAACTCGCTCGTATTTTAGAATTTAATGCCGACGATACCGCCAATTTTAATGTGCGCCTGGAAACGAATATCCCTCGTAAAAGTACATTGAGGGCGCTTATCGTAGATTTATTTTCCGGCGAAAACGAGATCGCGCTATTCTATTTTTCAGGACATGGCTACATCGACAAATATGGCATGGGCTACCTGGTAACGCCTGACCACCGCCCGTTTGACGAAGGCATTTCCATGAATGACCTGCTCACTTACGCGAATAACTCACGCTCTAAAAACAAAATCATTATCCTGGACTGCTGCCACGGTGGCGCAATGACAGCGCCGGCGTTGATTCCCGGCAGCGCCGGACATATCAATCAGGGCATTACCGTTCTCACCGCCAGCAGAGAAGATGAAGCCGCCATGGAAGTACGAGGCAAAGGCATTTTTACTAACCTCCTGCTTGAAGCCATAAAGGGCGGTGCGGCAGACCTCAACGGCGATATCACTCCCGGCAGCATTTATGCTTTTATCGATCAGGCATTGGGCCCTTGGGATCAAAGACCCATCTTCAAAACCAACGTCAGCGGATTTACTTGTTTGCGTAGCGCCGCGCCGAAGATTAACATGGCGGAGCTGAAGAAAATAACAGAATATTTTCCGCAACCAGACACGCTCTTCCCACTTGATCCATCGTTTGAATACACCAATGATCCTCAAATAGTCCATCAATACATAGCGCCTTTTGCTCAACCGGAACACATCACCGTTTTTAAAACACTGCAAAAAATGCAAAGCGCCGGACTGGTAGAGCCTTGTGATGAAGCGCATATGTACTGGGCCGCGATGAACAATAAAAGCTGCCGCCTCACGCCACTGGGTGCGCATTACTGGCGGCTGGTCAATGAAAAGAAAATCTAAAGACATCCCATAATCAAGGGCATTTTCTAACTATAAAAGACAAACATTATGTCAACAACAAAAATTCTAAACGAAGATTGGTCTGAGTACGACGACCGCAAAAAACGCGGCGGCTCTGACCGTAATGATTTCGCTTGCTCAGAGAGCTGGGAAAGGGATTACCTGATCACAAAAATTCAAAAACACTACCCTCATTTCACACGCGAGCAAATTAAAACTGCCATTGTGCAATGCTGCGAAAGCACAAGAGCACCTCGTCCCCGAAACAAATTTATCGAGTGCGTTATTTCCCGCCTGTCTTAATTCCATTCTATCGTGGTAGCAATATTTGCTACCACGATACTATCAATCAAAATTTCACTACCTCTTAACCATAAAAAACAAAAAAATGGCAAAGTTCGAAATCAAAAAATCCGACAGCGGAAAGTACTATTATCACCTGAAAGCAAGCGGCAACCATGAGATCATCCTGGCAAAAAACAATTATCTGTCAGCAGAAGATTGCCTGAACGCCGTCTTGTCGGTAAAAAACCACGCATCCAACGACGCGCACTATCATCAGCTAAATTCCAGCGACGGACAATTCTATTTCCATCTGAAAGATCATGCAGGAAATATTCTGGGCCTGAGCGAAATGTACAAAACCAAAGCCGCCAGGGACCATGGAATAAGCATTGTAAAAGCACAGGCGCCGGACGCACCGGTCCATAACTAATCCGCTTCCAGACGCAGCTTCCTATTCATCATGTAACTCATACCATATTCATCAATCAAAAAAAAATTTTATGTCCCATGCACACAGCCTCCCCGGTAGCAACGGCTGCTCCAATGGCATCTTAAAGCAAACGCCGTGTCAGCGAACCGATCATCGTCCTTTACTATCGCTGTTCCTGCTTTATATCCTCACGCTGCTTTCCTGTGGGACTAATCCCGACAGCGATAAGGACGGCTTGCCGGATGACAAGGATCATTGTCCTACTGAATATTCAAAAGTGAATAAGGGATGTCCACCAGAAGAAAAAATTAATGCTATCCGCTTTTTTATTGACAAGAGCGCGAGTATGAATGGCTATTATAAAGGTGATGCAGATTTCACTACCAATATCGGCAATCTGTTAACCGACATAAACCCCAAAGAAATATGGATTGTGGGCGACAGTATGAAGCTATTTAATGGAGACCGATTTGCTTTTACAAACCAAATGCTTAACAGGCCTGCAAAAGGGGGACAGAGCAGCATGTTGGATGTAACATTCAGAAACATCGCAGACAAAACAGGGCCCGACGACATTTCGATCTTCGTATCCGATGGTATCTGGTCATATGCTACGGAGTATTTACGTCAAAATCCAACAGTCAACAAAGATGCGGAAAAGAATATTTCCTGGAAAATCCGTCAGGCGTTTGGAGATTTCCTATCTAATCGTAAAAACCTGGGAGTGTCATTATACGCGTTTAAAGCTCCTTTTACTGACACCTACTATAACTATAAAAACGAAATCATAAAATTCAAAGGAGAAGAGCGTCCGTACTATATCTGGGTACTTGGCAAAAAGAATTTATTGCGCAAATTCAATACTGATTTAAAGAGTCATTCAACTTTCCAACCCCAACACGAACTACACTTCGGCATTGTCGATTCGGTTACGACCGGGGCCATCGTACCATCATACAAACGGGTGAAGGGACAAGATTGGATAGTAGAAAGGCAAGACGGGAAAGAAATCATTACAAACATAGGAAAAGCACCTGCCAGGTTTAGTCTTGCAATAGATATGTCTAAGCTACCGGCTTATGCGCAATCAGGCAGCTATCTTAAAGACTATTTACATGCACAAGCCAGTGGTTGCGACATCCTACCTTCTCCGCAAGTGGAAGAGAAAAAACAAATTGACGTTGCCGCCGGAAAAACCCCCGCCCAACAAAAAGTATTGGACAGTGTATCCCATGTGTTCTTCATAGATATAAAAAGGATGTACGCACCGAAAGCAGACCTGCAGATTCTACTACCTGTCGTAATAGACAATTGGTACGTTGACTGGAGCTGCGATATTGATGACCTTAAAACAAAAAAGAATTGGGAAGGACAAACTTTTGCCTTCCGCTATCTGGTAGATGGCATAAAAGAAGCCTATGAACAAACGGATAAGCACTACATCTCTATTACTATCCCGCTGAAACAATAATTATTCATCTCTAACCATACGTACCATGTTGTTATCCATTTTTAACCCGATATACGAATTATTGCTCGGAGTAAACACAACCACTCCTGATTACCGCGAGGATATTTTTACATCAGTCGGCACCATGACAGCTATTACAGCCAGCGCGCTGGCTGCTTTATTTTATCTGGTCCTCGGTTTATGGAAGCCTATCTGGCATAAGCGTTCTCATTGGCTTATATCCCTGGCTATCGCCATCGTTCTCGGGTTCTATTTCTCTTTTGCGATCACCAGTAAAGCGCTCGGCACATTTGACCACTATGGTTTTAAGTTTGGTTGGGTGAACGCGATATACGCTGCGATTACTTTTTTTCTTTGCTCACTTGGATTCAAGCGCTTCTCCATCTTCGCCAAGCGCACCCCTTTTTAATCACAACTATAAAAACATATCATCATGTCAAGAAATACTTTCGTTTTTGGGATCGGCGGAACCGGCGCGCGTGTCATCAAAGCACTAACAATGCTGTTAGCCTCGGGTATCAAACTGGAGCACAACGGAAAAATCATCCCGATCATCATTGATGTGGACGCCGAAAATGAGGACACCAGCCGGACCATCAAAGCGCTCGACCTCTATAAAAAAATCCGCACGGCGGCGTATGGAGAAAATGCTGACCAGACAGAAGGCTTTTTCGGCACGCCGGTAAATACACTCAGCACACAGCAGGCCAGCGATTCCGATAAGATCAACGATAGTTTCCAACTCAAATTCGCAGGCATCGCCAGTACATTCTCCAACTATCTGCGCGTTCAGGATATGGATCCGATCGATGAAGATTTTCTGAAACTACTGTATGATTCATCCCCTTCTTCACGCCCGGAAGCCGAGCTCAATCTCAGTCTGACAAAAGGTTTCAAAGGTAATCCCAACATCGGCTGTATTGTTTTTAACGAGCTGGAACAATCGCCCGAGTTTAAATATTTCCAAAGTGCTATCAGTGAAGACGACCGGATCTTTATTGTGAGTTCGATCTTCGGCGGCACCGGTTCGGCAGGATTTCCACAGCTGCTGAAATTGCTCAAAAACAGCAGAAACAATCGCGTCAGCAATGCAAAAACCGGTGCACTGACTATGATGCCCTATTTCGCAGTGCAGGAAGATGCCGAGAGCGCCATCGATTCCAATCGCTTCATATCTAAAACCAAGGCTGCACTCTCCTACTATGAGCATGAAATGGACAGTCTAAATGCGATGTACTATCTCTACGACAAATCGGGAAACACGCCTTATAAAAACAGCGAGGGCGGCAAAGCACAGAAAAATGATGCGCATGTTGCCGAGCTTATTGCAGCTGAAGCAATTCTCAATTTCACTAATAAGCGCGACGAAGCATTTGAAAGCACAACCATGTTTTACGAGTATGGCATTAAATCGGATGATCCCACAATCAACGCGGAGCATTTTATCGACGACGATTCAAAAAAAATACTCGATTCGCTCACTTCATTTACATACGCCGCCAAAGCTTATTTACAGCATATTCCGGGGGCGTTGGACGAGGCATTTGCTAAAAACTTCGATCTGGAACGGGAATTGCAATCCGGCAACTTCTACCGGAATCTTACCGAATTTTTAAAAGACTACTATATACAGTGGCTAAAGGAAATGGAACGCAACAACCGGACATTCCACGCGTTCCAATTCGATCATTCATTTAACGAAATGGTGGTCGGAAAATCGGTTCGCACCAATTTTCTGAATCCCGGCATCAACGATCGTTATCTCAATACACAACTTGGAAAAATAGAAAACGAGCTGAGTAAAAAAATTCAGCAGGATGAAAAAAGATTCTTGTCGTTACTGTATGAAGTGGCAGATAAATGTACTGAGAAACTAAAATAAAGCGCCCCCGAAATCATTAACCATTTCAAGAAAACAACTATGAGCAATAACAATGGGCACGATGCCAGCCGTTCGGCTTCATCTGCAAATTATATATTCCGCATCCACAATGACGGTGCTTCCGATATGCATCTGAAAGGCTGGGACCGGTCTTCTAAACTGAACAGCGAAAAAATAAAAACCATAAAGGATGTATTGAAAAAAGGGGCTTCAAAAGTAGCTACTTCGGTTCCCTCTCCTTTTGCACGCATGCATTTGTTTGACACCGCTTTTAAAATGGTGGCTGAAAACCCAGAGGGAGATTCCGTTTATCATCAGCTCGTGTCTGACTGCCTGGACATGTTTGAACTGCTGTTTAATACGGGCAACAATGATGATAATATAAAATTCAAAACCTGGAACCGTCAGGAACGGATCAATAAACTGAAAGGTGCCGGCGACGGGCATCCACACAAATTGTTGGGCGATTCGCTGGAAATGTTTTTTACGGATCGTTTTGCAACTGCCCAGCAGATAACACTCATCTATTACAAGGGCATATTGATTGGCGGCACGTCGCCACTTACGGTGTTTTTTACCTCACCCAACTGGCAGCGGGAAATGCAAGCCAATAAAATTGTACTGGCCGGCAATGCAAATGGCGATGTATTCTTCGATATGAACTATTGCCCCTTGCACAAACGAGATCGGAATTTTGCTGTCTTTATGTACAAATTTTACCTGGCCAACAGATCGTTCCTGCTCAGCAATTGCGAAGGCCTCGCTAATTACATCCGCAATACCGTAGAACGGTTTGCAAAAGACCTTTTTCAGAAAGGCAGCGATGATTGGGAACACTATATCAATACCCCTACTGCGTTAGATAAAGAGTACGACCGGCTGGCACTATCTGCCAACACCAGCAATTTTTTACAAATAGGCAACCTTTACAGCTATACGGTAAAAAAAGGCGATATAGCTGCGATGATCGAGCACGAAAGCGATTTCCTCATAGCCGCCACAGTCGATCATTACAAATTGCAGAAAGACGCCACCACCAGTGAATCCGTAAAACACAAACCGCTGGTGCTCGTCCGCCAGATGAATGTGGCAGGCACCTACACGTTCAATAACACCCCTTGGACCCCTGACATCGATATCCGGAGATCTGCCATTATGGATACCCACGGAAACCCCGCACCACTGTCGCAAAGAATATTGCCCGGCAATGCCAATATCAAATACCCTTTTGTCACTACGGAAGACTTCCTGGAGGATACATTAATCTGTATGCCGTTCAAGCTGAACAGGGAAAAGTTCTTTACAGGCGCGGCCGGAGATTTTGAATACCTGCTGCCGATCAAAAAAGAATATTTCAATTTCTTTAAAAAAGAAGATCTGCAGCGCGATCTGAGTATTCAATACGCGGTAGACAGAATCATCGTAAAACTGAAAATCCCTATACTCAGCACCAAAGGAAATACTCATATCGTTTTCACCAAAGAATACGATCTGAGTAAAACGCCTGTGGCCAAACATCCGGGAGGGATTGCCATCTCGCCTTTCTACCAGATCACCGATCCCGATTCAACCCTGCGCGAGCTCAATGAATATACCGTGCTTTATGCGATCGATACCGACAATGAAGGCGCAGCACTTTCGTTCTGGCAATACGAGAAAATTGCGACAGGCGCTGATATACCGGTAACGAAACCAGATGCCCGCACTTACAGAAGTAAATCAGGTTCGTCTTATTACTATCAGGTGCGCACCGGATTTGACCTGATAGAGCTGCAGTTGAAAGACGAAAAACAACGCTCCTTCAGAGGACTCATCATTCCTGAATTTAAAAAAGTAAGCAATCGTGAAGCTACCCGGCAGTTCACTTTTGCAATAGACTTCGGTACTTCTAATACACACATTGCTTATGTGGAGGATCAGAACGATAAGAAACCAAAAACTTTTGAAATCACAGAGGCAGATATGCAAACGGTTTCGCTGAATGCGCCGGGAACGGGTGGCACTGTTGCAGAGCGCTACGCAGGCGGATTCGGAGATTTTAAAGAACTCAGGACATTTACCAACAAAGAGTTTTTACCTTCTGTGATCGGCAAAAGTTCGAACGCGGAAGTTTATTTTCCGGTACGCACCGTTACCGCCGAGAAGGCCACATTTGCCTCAGAGACCGCACAGCTTTTCCATAATATTAATTGTGGATTCTATCTCGACCTGGACGAAACCCAGGTAGACAGCCTGAAATATACCACAAACCTGAAGTGGCGGTTTGACTACAGCCTTGATCCGGCAGATCCCAAACGCATCGAAGCATTTATGAAGGAACTGATGCTGATTATCCGGAATAAAGTGATCATGAACGGGGGTAATATCAAAGACACTAAAATTGTATGGCTCGCGCCGCTGAGCATGAAGCAACGCTCTGTCGAAATGTTTATGAAATCATGGCAGAAAGCTTTTGATGAAATTTTTAAAACATCCGGAGCGGCTTTACTGGAACCGGTTACAGAATCTGTTGCACCTTATTTTTTCCTGAAAAACAATACAAACACGGGTATTGAAAACTTTGAAGATGCAATTAATGTGGACATTGGCGGTGGCACCACAGATGTAATGTTCTTCATGAAAAAAAGCAAGAAATATTTAAGTACATCATTCAAATTTGCAGGTAATGACATCTGGGGCGACGGCTACGGCCGCAATGATAAAGACAATGGATTCCTGCAACATTTTCTGGCGCGCTACAAAGAAAAAAAGCAGAGCAAAGGTCGCGAAGATCTGATCTTTGATAAATTCATGAACGACAGCCGGCTCCATTCAGAAGACATTACAAGCCTGCTTTTCCGATATGACGAATATTTCAGCTTCAGTGAATCCATTAACCGGGATCGTCCGCAACTTAAGGTAATACTGTTCCTCCACTACAGCGCCATCATTTACCATTTGGTGCAAACACTGGAAAATGAAGGGCTCGACATACCACGTTATTTCACCTTTACCGGAAAAGGCAGTCAGTATCTGTCATTAATGTGTTCGGCCAATATGCTTACACCATTTACACGGTTATTGTTGCATGCATACACCGATTTACCGGTACCGGAAGGATTTAAAGTTGTGCCAACGGAAAGTCCTAAGGAAGCAACTGCCAACGGTGCCACATTGTTTGTATCCAGTCCTGAGCATGCTACGCTCAATAAAGAAACCATCAAAATCGTGTCTTGCTGGGGTGCAGAAAAAGAAAAAGATTATTCTTTTGAGCGCAATGAAACACTGGTTTCGGAAATATTGGCGGACAATGAATTCCAGCTTTCTGTATTGCGGAACATGCAGCATTTTATAGACCAGACATTGGGCAGTAAACCGATAATTGCTTTCCTGGCTGAGTACGAGATTAAAGATATCCAGGCATACAAAATGTTTCTGACTGCTGGCGACGCCACCAAAGGCGGACAATTACGAGACAGCTTCTATTCGCAACTGGAGGACACCAAGCAAAATCTCAACGACAGTATCAGCGAAACTTATTTCTTCCTTCCGCTGAAGTCTGCGCTATACAAGCTTTCCAAATACATTATCACAAGAGAAAATTAGAAACACCATGTCTGTAAAAAATAAAATCCTGTTGGCAATCCTGCTTTGCGCAACCGGTTGCAATACATCGAATGCTGCATCTGACGATAGTATAAAAATCCAACAACTTAAATTCAAAATGCTGCAACGAACCGTCGACTTTTATGCGAGTGATAGTGTCCTAAATCCCGGCAAAAAGAAAAATGTCGATTATAACCGCGCAAGCAACGCTACCGAGCTGGCCAATTTTGCAAAAGACCTGAAAGGAGTCGCTAAAAAAATCGAAAAGTTTGACAGCGTCGTAGTTACCGATAAACATCAGCTTGAAGCACTTAAAACCCAAATCGTAGCCGAGGTAGGCAACAGATCCTACCGAAAAGAAATGGCCAGCTATAAAAAGTTCACAGAAGCCTTGAATAAAATGGTGGAAGAAGCCCCACAAGACCCGGCGCCGGCTGCCGCAAAAGAGAAAGAGACAACTCCGCTGGTAGATGCCTCGACTGAAGACAAATTTACACCGCCGCCAACCGGAACAAAAGAGCTTCCGGAAACACAGCTGACACTTTCCGCACCTGAACTTCCCTACTTTGGACTTAACTGGTGGAATGGCTGCGCCGTTGCATTGGCATTGCTCTCGCTTGCGGTCAGCATCTGGCCCAGGAAAAACAAAAGAAAACCATCCAGAAGTCCATCAGAAAAAAGCGCCAACAATCAGTTTGCTATTGCACAGAACGAGCATGTCGTTTTAATTAACGACAAGATTCGAAATCTTTCGACCCGGATCGGTGAGCTTAACGAAAAAATTAGCCAGATCGAAAGCCAAAGAAATACCAGGCCAAACCCCGACCTGCAACCCAACCATCACGCTGATCACACAATAAGACCCGGAGATCGGAAATACGCGAAAACAGCAGACAACAGATCTTTTGATCCGAGCTCGCTCAGTACTGATCCCGACAACAAGAAAATATTTGAAATCACTTTTGAAAGTGCCAATCGGGGCAGTTTTGTTGTTACCGAAAACAGAGAGGCACAGTTATTTGCTTTGGACGATCCGGCAAATTATCTCCGGGACGCTTGTACCTACAGCACTTCCCCAGCCCACGACAGCAGAATCGTAACAATAAAAAAGGGCATTGTAGAACTCCGCGATACCAGATGGATGATTGTTTCGCCTGCGGAGATAGACTTTGCTTAAACATGGTAACCTGTTATGACCTTAGAAGAAGTAAAAGAAAAACTACGCCGGCGCCTCATCGACAATGACGGCAATGTAGCGCCGCATAACCTGGTAGATATTATAGATGACGCAAAGTCTGCCGGATTAGGAGAAAGAGACATCGCCCGGTTGTTGCCCGAAATAGACCAGTCAATCAACTGGGCGGCTATTAAAAAAGAAAAACAAGCAGCACAGGAAGCAGCGGCACAAAGAGAAGAAGCAAAAAAAAGAGCGGTAGAGCTAATCAATACGATGATTGGCCTTCTCTTTGCTGATGGAATATTGGAACAATCAGAACTGGCGGCAATTTTCGATAAGGCATCTTCATTAAAAATTACGGACCACAGCATCGCCAAAAAAATTTATTCCAGAATCGAGAAAGGCGGCTATAAACCTTTTCCAAATGTGGATTTAAAAGCTGGCAGATTACGTGACATTCTTTTATCCACTTCCTGGTACGATGACAGCAATTACGCACGCGTACTGGCAGCACAACGGGTGTCCACATCTCAACGACAGAAAGAAGCGGAAGAAAAAGAACAGGAATTGCAAAGACAAGAGGAGAATCGAGAACGAGTGAAGAAAAAGATGTCTCCTGCAAGCCTGGCATTTTTGATTTTTATGTCGGTTACCGCAATTGTTTTTGCTGTAAAAAGCTGGTATGATTATGCCCGGGAAGCAGGAAAACGCAAGGAAATTCATGTCACTGCAAACAATGAAACAACACTGCAAAATGCAGAGACATTGACCCAGACAGAACGGGAAAAAATCGTAGCAACGCTTAAAACTCTTTATGAGGTTCCCGCAGCACCTGTAAGCGATGACTATATGTTTCGGTTTCAAAATTTGTTCAATGAACACACGGCACATTATTATGGAGCAACAAATATTAGCCGGAAAAAAATCGCAGCATTAAAAAGACGCTTTTGGAATAACGTTTCAGGTTATGGTATCGACAATCTTCTATTTGTATTTATGGGCCGGGCTGAAAATTATGGCTATAATATCCGCGTATCTGGTACGGTTCGCGACACAGCACAAAAAACGAGCCAGTTCAATAGTTCAAACTTTATGGATATCGTCACATTAGATCGAAATTTTAGAGTCTCCACCGTCATTGCGTTAGGCAAATAACAGGTCGTTTACACAATATAAACAGTTGATAATAAACCATCCACAAAACCAGGCTTATTCTCCGATTTTAAGGAGTCTACACATTTATGATATTATGTTATTTTAAAGCAAATTTTCAGATTATGGATAGACTGCATCCTGACACCGAGGATAAGATCTATCTGCTTTTGGGTGACCCTTGTTTTTTTCGTGTTGGTTATGAAGTGGACAACAGCATCCGTGGATTAGTAATCAGAAAAGGCGTTACAGGCTCTTATCCCCAAAACGCTATCATCAGCTATTATGCAGTTGTAGAGCGCTTTAAAGGAAAGCACCAATGGCAGATTACCATCACCCGTATCCTCTGAAAATTACCGAAGCTCCCTACCTTTCTTTATGAGATACCATAAATAATGGAATACGCCGGAAGGTGTGTTCCTTTTTTATTTTCTCAGGCTCCAGGCTTAATTTTAAGTAATTAAGTCTCCAGCCTAAACAGGCTGTTTTATCTCATCCCGGAAACATACCGAATATGTGCTTGTCGGCACTTTGCTAAGCTTTTCGATTGCTCTTTTTGTAGGCATACTTATTAATTTCCTGCGCAACCTCAGATAGCTGCCGGCGCCCCGTCGCAAAAACCCCATTTTTTGTCTGATACAGCCGCTGTCTGTCTCCTTTTTTCCATTCATCTTTGTTGTATCCAAATAAATAAACGACCGGCATAAAGTGGAGCAGCAACCACCCTAAAAAACGGGCGAAACCGAAAAGCCATATGAGTAGGACAAATCCATATCTTATGTCAAACAATACAGTTTCTTTGCACCGGGTATTTAAAACAACTCCCGAAAAAGTGTACCGGGCATTTACCGATGCCACTGCCATCGCCTCGTGGTTGCCACCATACGGTTTTCTCTGTACCGTTCATGAAATGAATGTAAAAGTCGGCGGTACTTATAAAATGTCTTTTCAGAATTTCTCTACCGGCCATAGTCATTCTTTTGGCGGCGTTTATCAAGAACTGAAGCCGAATGAATTTCTGAAATACAGTGACCAATTTGATGATCCTAATATGCCTGGCGAAATGACAACCACCGTATCGTTGCGGCAGACAGTAGCGGGCACCGAAATAAAAATTACCCAAACGGGTATCCCGGCAATGATACCGGTAGAGATGTGCTACCTGGGCTGGCAGGAATCGTTAGATAAACTTATGAGACTGGTAGAACCGGTAATTCCGGATGCACCACTCTGAAAATAATTATTTCATATTGAAAAGCCGCATGAGCCGAAAAACGGTGCGGCTTTTTGCATCACGCATCCATACTGATTATCAATACATACAACTGAAGGTTGTTAAAAAACAACTACTAGTAGCGAAACCACAACGAATAGGTTAGGCCTTTTTGCTAACTTCCGCAACGAGCCAAAATACCTTTGCTGTATCAAAAAATAAAACCAAAGACAGCAGTTATGGACACTAAAATGATCGGCGACAAAATCGCCAACGCCCGGAAAGAAATAAACATGTCGCAGGCACAACTCGCCCGCCTTTTGTTCATCAGTCCGCAGGCGGTAGGGAAATGGGAACGCGGTGAGTCAATCCCCGACCTTATTACCTTTAACCGGCTCGCAGAAATTTTGCAGGTAGATCTCAACTATTTCTCAGAAAACTTCAGTTCCGGAAATGATAACACGGTCTCCAAAATGTCTTTTGACGACGCAAGCGAAACGTCGGTAAAATCCGAAACGGATATTCTCGATACAAAGGAGCGCCCGCTGCTCACTAATTTCAACGGAAATAACCTGACCGGAAGCGATTTCGCCGGCATCACGGCACACAACAGAAAATTTAACGGAACGGCTTTGCGCGGTTCGGATTTCGCAGGGGCAGACATGACGGGTAGCACATTTAGCAGCAGCGATATCCGGGATGCGAATTTTAACGAAGCAAATCTCACCGATTGCATGTTATCGACGGTAGACCTGACAAACGCCTGTTTTCTTAAAACAATCCTGCAGCGCACTGAATTCAATAAATCAGTTTTGATCGGCGCCCGGTTCACAGACACAAACTTTGTGAATGCAAAGCTCATCATGCTTGATCTGCGGCAAACCAGCTTTGAAAACTGTACCTTTAGCGGCGTAGATTTCGAGTATTCGGACCTCCGCGGCCTTCGCCTCGATGGTCTTAGTTTTACAGACGTCAAGTTTCAGAAAGCGGCCTTGAACGACACTTCGTTCCATGGTGCGATACTCAGAAATGTCTCGTTTCGCCCGACCTATGCTTTGACCAATAAATATTACCGGGCAATTAAGACGATCCAGTTTAGCGGCGCGCAGATGGACAAGCTGACCTATGCCGCACTAAAAGGCATGGAAGCCGATCTATCCGGAGTCACGATCATCTGAGTAAATTTATTGGCTGGAATATTTCTTGGGCTTGATGCCCGTATATCGTTCGAAAACTCTGGAAAAATGACTGAGATTGGTAAATCCTAATTCATAGCCGACATCCGAAACACTGAGCCGCTTTTCTTTCAATAGTTGAGCGGCTTTTTGCATCCGCAGCGACTGGTAATATTCAAACTACGGGAATTGTGATCACAGAAGTCTTGCGATTCACCGAAGGTTTCCATACCAGTGATAATCTCCGGTTTCTGCTGGATCTTTTTTACGGAGACAAATGATCAGCGGCGTGATCTGAGGATTTAACTTTGATGTAAAACTTTTGAGATGGATCATTCCCGAGTATACCGGATGACGTTTGCCAGTGTTTATCCTTTGTACCTTAATAAAGCCGAGCGAAAAGGCCGCACCAAAGAAGAAGTAGATACCATCATCTGCTGGCTTACGGGCTATGATGCGCAATCTTTACAACAGCAAATAGACCGGGAAACCGATTTCGAAACATTCTTCGCAGAAGCGCCGCAGATCAATCCCGACGTATCCAAAATCACTGGTGTTATTTGCGGCTACCGTGTAGAAGACATCGAAGACAAACTCTTGCAAAAAGTACGTTACCTCGATAAGCTCATAGACGAGTTGGCGAAAGGAAAAGCGATGGAAAAAATTTTAAGAAAATAACTCCTGCTGATCGTACCGCGAACTATAGCTTTAAGAATTTGTATTCACGCACCATGTTGTTGCCTGTTTTAACTTTCATGAAATATAAGCCGCGGTTTAATGCGGAAATATTTATCTGCTGACCGGGTAAAAAATGTTCGTTAAAATAAATCTCCTGTCCTAGCGTGTTGATTACAGAAACCTGCAACTGTCCGGCGTAAGTTGTCGCAGCACGTATGCCAATTACGTCTGTAGCAGGATTAGGGTAAATGGTGAATTCTGAATGGACAGCATGTATGTTTTCAACACCCGTTGTGGCCGTATGGATCGTTGCAAACATTGTATCCGAACAGGAAGCGCTAGAAGCGATCAGCCTTACCAGGTAAGTGCCACTACTGCCATAGTTATGACTGGGGCTCGCAGACATAGATGTGTTTCCGTCGCCAAAATCCCACACATAACCGGTAGCAGCAGTAGAGGTATTGGTCAATGATAACGTATTGCCGGCGCCAACACTATAATCAAATTGAGCATGCAACCCGATATCCATGTGCCATAACGCAATGCTGTCGTAAACGATCAGGCTGGCCGCAGTTCTAATAGATACAGCATCCGTTGTACTCAGTGTATAGTTGTACGGTATCAACGCAGGATCTTTATGAAACAGCGCTGCGTAAAATGTACAGCCGGCAGCATAAGTGCCCGCTTCGGTAGGATGACTGCCATCTGTCTGGTATAACTCAATGGAAGGATATTGCTGTATGATATAATGCCGCACGGCACCAACCGGTGCTATTTGCGCCGGTCTGATCGGCTGGAATCCATTAACAGTGGCGCCCGAATATCCCATTATTGCCAATACCGCACTGTCTGCATATCCTCTGTACCTGAGATTGACAATACTATCCATCCCTTCATAGGTACACGGATAAGGCCATGAAGTTCCGCAGAATGACGGCTCCCCATTTTTATAGCCCCAGGTCATATAAAACAGCACCTTTGTGCAGGAGTCATTTGCGGCGATTTTTGCGTCCAGGCCTCTGGCAGCATAATAGGAACCAACAAAATAATCTTGCGGAGACGCTGCAGGTGCAATACTCTGTTCCTGCAATATCACATAATCCCATTGTGCCGAATTGATTTTTTGAAGACAGGCCGGATCATTATTATGCTGATCTAACGTATAACCCCCAACGGTATAACTGTCGAAAATCAGTGTATCGCCCATTGCAGCCGTGATATCGGCAGTAACCTGCGGCAGATTGTTGACATAAGTGTAGCTGTTACCAATAAATAACACTTTCAGTTTTCGACCTGCAAATGTATCAGGACTGATGGCTACAATTAATATCAATACGAAAATACAAGACCGCATGGGACATAGTTTTTATTATGGTGAAAACTGGCATGAATTAAGACGTTGGCGCGAAAGAAAGCGTTGGAAAAATTTCAAAGAAACAAACTGCTATACATAGACCGACGCCCGCAATTATTTCGATATTGACGTAATTACCCCCTTTTTTAGTCGGCTTTGCCCCAATATTGTTATCGGGATTTCACTGAAATTTGTACACAACACAAATATTCAAACAGAAATCATTATGGGAAAGATCATATTATTCATGCATACCTCGCTGGATGGTTTTGCTGCTGGCACAAAAGGTGAAATGAACTGGATCCATGTAGATCAGGAAATTTTTGATTTTGGTGCAGAAAGAATAGCCAAAACAAATACGGCATTATATGGCCGGGTCACCTTCCAGATGATGGAAAGCTACTGGCCGACAGCTGCAGACAAGCCGGGTGCCTCCAAACACGATAAAGAGCATGCAGCTTGGTACAAAACCGCACGCAAAATAGTCTTGTCAAACACACTAGACCCAGCCGCACATGCTAACACAACCGTAATCGGCAAAGATTATGCTACTGCATTACGGCAATTGAAGCAAGACACAACAGGTGAAATTTTGCTGTTTGGCAGTCCCAGCACAGCACACGCACTGCTGGCAGAAAATCTGGTTGACGGATGCTGGCTTTTTGTCAACCCGGTATTGTTGGGCGAGGGCATGCCGGTGTTTAAAGGCATTCAGGAAAAGCAGCTGCTAAAACTTTTAAACACGCATGTTTTTAGTTCAGGTGTTGTTTGCCTCAACTATGAAATGTTGCCGTAGTAAAATATTTAAAGCCATAAAACAAAAAAGCCGCTCAGCGGCTTTTTTGTTTTTCTACGATCCCGTTGGGAATAAAGCTCAAATTTACCTGCTGAAGATTTACAACTTCAAAACGCATAGCTCTTGCATAAATGCATACCGAAATACAGACGCGCCACCCGGACCGGTCAGCTACCAAACGCCACGATCCTAATTCCACACTATGATTCGGGAACTCCCATTTGCATTAAAGCTTACGTTCTTTTAACGTATTTAACCCCTTTGAGATATATTTACTTATAGAAAATATATCATCAAACGTTTGCAGTCATGACCAATGCTTACAAATATATTCTTGCCGGTATCCTGTCTTTTTTTATTTTTTATATCCCAAGTCTATGTTCGGCTCAACAGATCGATACCGTGCATGCGAGTGATTCGATAAAAGAGATCATTCGGTCCGATCGTAATTCCTTAGTAGAAAAAGCCAAACGTTTCGGAGAAAAAGAGATTAATGAGAGTAGAAAAGAATTTACCGAAGACATTAACGCCACCAGGCAGCAGGAGTTACTTGATGCAATTAAAAAAGAAACTTTTGAAGCCAGCGCATATGTAAAAAAGGGGTTGGATGTGTCAGGACTCAACAAAGAACTTGCCCGAATAAATAACTGGTATCAAATAAGCAGCGATGGTATATTTATTAACCAGGGCACAGCTCAGACCTACCGCAATCTGGCGACCTCCAAAGTGATCGTAGCCGAACTACTGAGCCGTCTTACCGTTCACAAAAAGGCATTAGACCTTTACACCAAAAAACTGGTGAGTTTTCGCAATCGGATCGACTCTTTTGCCACGGATAGTGCTTTATTTACACCACCATCCGACTCCGCGCATGTAATAGCTTATTTTGCCAAACTGGTCAGCGTAGCAAAAGAAATAAAACCTGCCGACAGTGCAGTCAAGGCCACACTTACCCGTTTATTGCTGCTGCAAGAGAAAGTAAATGCAGCGGTAGGAGTACTGACTGCAGGAAAAGAAAGTATCGAGCAATTTCAAAACGACTTATCGGGCAATACATTTCAACGGGATTTTCCCAATCTCAATGAAGCCAGTACATATGACCGGCCCTTTCGGGAAATTCTTCGTTTTTCTGTCGTTAAAAGCTATTTGTCTTTGTATTTCTATATCAACAACAACTCGGGGAAACTATTCATACTGTTGTCCGCTATTATGCTTTCGTTTATTTTCCTCAGGTCTTTAAAAAACAGGCTGCAAGAAGATCATAAATGGAAGGATAAATTAGACGGGCGATTGGTATTACGCTACCCATTGCTATCTGCTGTATTAATCTGCATCAGCTTATTTCAATTCACATTCATCCATCCGCCTTTTCTACTCAATTTCATTTTGTGGACCGTATCAGCATTTGCACTCACTTTTATATTCAGAGGGTTCATAACAAAATACTGGATGAACGTTTGGCTGACGGTCTTTTTATTTTTTATCGTTGCTTCGTTATTAAACCTTATCCTGCAAGCCTCGCGTATAGAGCGTTTGCTATTGCTGGCATTTTCGATTGTAGGTTTTGTTGCTACACTCTATATTTTTATTACCGGTAACAAGCAGCAACTGAAAGAAAAATGGATCGTATACTTTATCGGCCTTGCCAGCCTGATGGAACTTGTTTCTGCTGTTGCCAATATGTACGGGCGATATAATTTTTGTAAGATTTTACTCACTACCGGTTTTTTCAATATTGTAATCGGGATACTTTTTTTATGGACGGTTCGTCTGATCAACGAAGGTTTAAACCATGCAAAGAACATTTATACAATACCCGAGCGAAGGCTTTTCTATATTAATTTCAATCGCGTGGGAAATGAGGTTCCCGTATTATTGAGGTCGTTGCTGATTATAGGTTGGCTTATTTTATTCGGAAGGAATTTTTATGCTTTTAAAAATCTAACCGATCCGATTCATAATTTCCTTTTTGCCGACAGAATTATCGGTGCCTACACTTTTTCCATTCAAAGTGTCTTGTTGTTTTTCGGCATCCTGATTTTATCCACTTTTATGGCGCGTATTGTGTCATTTTTTGCCGGCGACCAACATAATACTCTGGGACCAGGAATAAAAGGCTTGGGAAGCTGGTTGTTACTGATCCGCATCTCCATCATAAGTATCGGGCTCTTTATTGCATTTGCTGCCGCAGGAATTCCTTTAGACAGGATCACCATTATTATAGGTGCATTAAGTGTAGGCATCGGTTTCGGCTTGCAGACCTTAATCAACAACTTAGTGAGTGGTGTTATTCTTTCATTTGAACGCCCCGTGAACGTTGGCGACGCAATAGAAATAGGCGGCAAAAGCGGCACCATGAAATCGATCGGGTTTCGAAGCAGCATTTTAAGAACATGGGATGGTGCAGAAATTATTATTCCCAACGGAGACCTGCTCAACGAACACTTGGTAAACTGGACATTAAATGATAGTAAACGTCGTATAGACTTAAAAATTTCCGTTGCTTACGGTAGCGATTTAGATCTTATAAAAAAACTGCTGGAAGGAATTGCAGTCAACGATCCACGCGTAGCCCCTTCGCCGGCGCCCGTTGCTCTTGCAAAAGATTTAGGCGCATCCGGTGTTGCCATGGAACTACTTTTTTGGGCGAAAGATGTTAATGACTGGTCTGCCATAAAAAGCGATGCCATTATAGCTATTGGAAGAATATTTGCTCAAAACAATATCATCATACCTTTTCCTCAGTACGATGTTCATCTTTACCCGACCACTAAAGAAGAAAACAACGAAAAAACGGATAAAATATAGATCTAAAGCCGAAGTCCGATAGGAGAATAAAAAGGGACAAATCAATTTAGCTGATTTGTTTCTGGGGCGCAAATTTCTAAAAATCCCCGGCCTGTTGGTTCAGCCGCACCAAGCAAAATGTATAATATATTATGCAATAATTGCCATTTTTAGTATTTTTGCATAAAATAACTTGCTTTGAAAGGCATACCCACCATTAAAGAGCTAAAAATTAAGCTTGGCAAGCTTGTGAAAACGCTCCGGAAGAAAAAGGGCCTGTCGCAGGAGGCTCTCGGTAAGCAGCTGAACTTATCGAGAATTACCATTCAAAATCTTGAATCGGGCAAGAACGCGACGCTGGATACCCTGCTGATTGTCATGCAGCATTTTGACCTGCTGGGCATTTTCGGCGACCTGCTTGACGCGCAGGCAACAGATAATAATTATGGATCGCTGTATTAAACTATGTCCAAAAATAACCTCATAAATATTCATTGCTTCGGGCTCGAGATCGGCAGACTGGGATTTGACGAAGATCGCAACGCCTCTTTTTTCCAATATAATCCCGCAGTTCTTTCCGAGGACTTATATGCCAATATTTTCCCGCAAATAATACGGAGGATACCCGAAACACAGATATTCCGTAAATACGGCGACGAGGTGTTCCGCGGCCTTCCACCGATGATAGCAGACTCCCTTCCCGACGTATTCGGTAACGTGATCTTCAAAGCCTGGCTGGAAAACACACAGAAAGAATTTAAAAAGATATCCGTACTGGAACAGCTGGCATATGTAGGCAAGCGGGGTATGGGTGCCCTCGAATATCTTCCAAGCAAAGAGATCAAAGGCGAAGTCACCATCAACCTTGACGAAATTACTGCGATCGTAGAAAAGGTACTGCAAAACAAAGAAGGCGTCAATCAGGAAAGGCTCGATAGCCAGGCGCTGTTGCATATATTCAAGATAGGAACCTCTGCCGGCGGTATCAGACCTAAAATACTGGTCTCGGAACACAAGGAAACAGGAGCCATCATTCCGGGCGACCTGGTGTATTCTGCTGACTATAATCACTACCTGATTAAGCTCGGCATCAATGAAAATCTTTCCTACAGCAGAGAAATCATTGAATACATTTACGCCGAAATGGCCTTAAAAGCAGGAATCAACATGATGCCTGCCAAACTGATCGAGGGCAAGCATTTCGCCACATTGCGCTTTGACCGCCGGAACGGCAAAAAAATACATGTCCTGACAGCAAGCGGACTCACTGGCTGGAGTCATAAGGACCCTTCCGTTTCAAGCTATGAAAACCTGTTTGATCTGGCACACTTTCTGAAAGTGCCACACCGCGATATCGAACAGCTGTTCCGAAGGATGGTATTTAACCTGGTTTTTGCCAATCACGACGACCACCTGAAAAACCATTCTTTCCTTTACGATGAGGCAGCAGACAAGTGGCAGCTCGCTCCGGCTTACGATTTGACTTATTCCTTGAATCCCGAGCTCAATTTTACCAGTACATCACGTGCACTTTCGATAAATGGCAGGCGCAAGGGAATCACGATTGCCGATGTAATGACGATTGCCGATAAGTACACGGTAAAAAATGCGAAGGGGATTATTCACGATATCGTTTCTGTGATAAGTGTTTTTGAACAGCTTGGCAGGGAGTGGCAACTGCCCGATAAAGTGTCTGCAAGCATAACGCGCGACTTTACTCTTTATAAATAGGCTGATGAATTGCATTGGCTTTTAGGTTTCAACTTTATAACCCTGCTAACAGCCGAAGTATTATCTGTTTTCATGGCTGCAAAAGAGCAGCACATCCTCATGTTGCTGCACAATATGCCGTATTAATATTTGATTATTGTTCCGTCTGGGCGACAATCCGTCATTTAATGCAGACTATTACGTTACAGATATACGCAAAAAAAGAACCTCCAACAATATTGTCGGAGGTTTTCATTTTTTGTGATCCCGTTGGGACTCGAACCCAAGACCCATACATTAAAAGTGTATTGCTCTACCAACTGAGCTACGGAATCCCATATATCCCTTGCGGAACGGGTGCAAATATATGTCAAGATTTTTTTCCGTCATAGTGTTTAATGCATATTTCTAAACACCATGAATAAATTATTAAGTTTTTCGAGCCCTATTGAGTATTGCGTACGTGCTCCATTGAATGTATCTGCTGTTGTAGAAACTCAATCTGCTGCTGGTTTTTACGATAACTCAGGTAATAGAAGATCGCGAGTATCAAAAATATCTTCGAAAGAATAAAAATGGCGATAAAGGCAGGTCGCCAATACCGGTGTACTTTGATCTGACCGTCTGAGAAAATTACTTTTACATCTTCAGCAGGCTTCCTGGTTGTGTTCATTATTTTCGGAGCCGCATCAAAAAGCTGGTTCTCTATTTCCGCCCATACCGTCAGCGGCGGAGATACGCGGTTTTCATAAGCCAGCCGCTCCATCTGATCTTCCACGCTCCAGAGTGCCTCCTGCAACAAAGGTTGAGTACCCAGCAAACGACACAAATCCTGCTCTTCCCGCTCCGTGAGCAGGCCCAGCACATATGCCTCCACAATGCCGCTATCTATATACTCCTGGATATTCACGATATTTTCTTTCTGATGATACTTAATGCCGCAAACAGATTTTTCGCCACCTCAGCCTCCGTAGACTGTTGCATAGCGGCGACTTCTTTTCTTGAAGTGCCTTTCAGGTATATTTCCACAAAAGTTTCCCGGATGATTTCAGGGGCATCGGCTAGTAAAGCCAGGCATTCGGTAAAAGTGGCATTTTCGTGCCGCACATGATTATGGATCAGAACAAGTTCACGTGCCTTAGTTTGCAACCAGCTATAAATACTGAGCGGCGAACTGAAGGCTTCCTCCATATGTCCCGGCAGTTTTGCAAATAAGTTGACTAATATCTTTTCGGCATCCTTCCGGGCTGGTACAAATTTCAGAATGTATCCATACAACATCGGACTGTATCTCGAATACAACAAGGCCACGGCTTCTTTGCCATCACCTTTCCGTAAGGACTGCTTCAAGGTATTTTTAGTAACTACTTCAGCCAAAACATTAATTTAAAATACGAAAATACTATAATTCGGCAATTCCATGATGAGCGCGATATAAGGACCGCGCGGCACGGATCGGAAATCACCGACCATACACTTCTGATCAACCATTCCTACGCGTTCCTTCATACAATTCGTATTCCAGCAAACGGCAATCTATTTTACTGTTGTAAAATTCAATTCTGCGCTTGGCTTTCAAGCCTATTTTCTTGGCAAGGTCGAGATTTCCGGTAAAGATATAACCATAATAGCCGCCGCATTGCTGCTTCATGAAATCGCCGATACGCGCATAAGTCGCTTCCAACTCTGTTTCCTCACCAAGGCGGTCTCCATATTCGGGATTCATGAACACTACGCCTTTACCGCCGGCAGGTACTTCGGTTTTTGCAAAATCGCAAAGCTGAAATTCAATCAGGTCGGCGACACCGGCCGCTTGCGCATTTTTGCGGGCATTTTTGATTGCGATATCGCTGTAGTCGGAAGCAATGATACGCAGTCCCGGCACATCTTCTATAATCTGGTTTTCCAGTTTGCCTCGTTCTTCCAGATACACATCCTCGTCATACCCGATCAGGTGCATAAAAGCGTAATTATCACGAAACAAGCCGGGGCGTGTATTCGTAGCAATCAGTGCCGCTTCGATCGCCAGTGTTCCGGAGCCACACATTGGGTTTACAAAAGGTGATTTGCGATCCCATTGCGTAGCCAGGATAGTAGCTGCTGCCAGCGCCTCCAGCATTGGCGCGCGTCCCGGTATTTTCCGGTAACCATGTCGCCCCAGCGAGTCGCCCGAAGTATCTATAAATATTTCGGCTTCTTCATTTTTCCAAAACAGATGTATGACTGCCCCGATAAGATCTGCACCGGTAGAAGGACGCCCGCCGGTTTTTTCCCGCATCCGGTCCACAATCGCATCTTTTACCCGCAGATTGGCAAACATGCTATTATTAATGGTCTCATTAAATACATTGCTGGTTACAGAAAAATATCCGCCATCCGGCAAAAGCGTCTCCCAGGGGAAATTGCTCAGTTCTTTGTAAATATCGTCTGCGTCTTCTGCACGAAAGCTTTTCAGGCTGTACAGCACCTGGCTGGCACAGCGCAGACTCAAGTTGAGACGGATACATTCATTCACGGTAGCATTCAGCCGGACACCCGTCATGAACGTTTCTTCAATTTCGTAGCCTAATTCTTTTATTTCCTGCTCCAGATAAGGTGCCAGACGTTTGTTACACGTAATAGTCACCGGTGCGCTTGTAGTATAAACTGACATATAGACTGTAAAGGTAAACAAGCGATTGCTTAGATAGCGTCTGATTGCAGCAATTACCGCGGAGGCCGGCACAAAAAAAATTTCCTTTTTTTTAAAACCGAAATGACCGCTTATTCGTAAATGCTGTTAGAAAGGAAGCTCCATTATCCTCGATAATCTGATTAGCAACCCTCAAATGCTAATCAAACCTTTTGTGGTGACTAATACTTACCCCGTTGAAAATGCCATCAGCTTAAATGCTCGATGGCATTTTTTCGTTTTACCGGATAGTATCATCATGTGGGCGGGCGGCCAGGCGTTCCGCCGGCGTAGGTATTTGCTTCCAGGAATTATTGTAAGGAAGGAATACCGATTTATTATTTAAATCATCCGCTTCTTTTTTCCCATCCATATAATCAGCCAATAACTGAAAGGCTGCAGGTTTTTCATTCCGGAGAATCAGTAAACTGGCATTTGCTCCGGCTTTTACCGCAATCGGCACACCACCGCCAAGCTCCGCCCAATGGCCGCCAAGCAGCAGGTTTTCGATAGGTGTTTGATAATGCGCTACTTTCGATTGCATATTTTTACGGCCGGGCTTTGCACCCATCATCGTTCCATTTTTATTGCCGGTATAACGGAGATGCGTAACCGGCGTAGCAACGTCATAAAATAAAATATGGTTGCGCAAACCCGGTGCTACCTGCGCTTCTACCCTGCCGATCAGTACGTCGGCAATTTTATTTTTCAGCAGTTTATAGGCGGCGCCGCGAATGTAGTTGCCCGCCGCATCTTTCTCCGTCTGCCATTCACTATTGTTATGAAAATAAGCCGGCATAAATAAAGTGAGCGTTCCTTTACCTTCCGGGGCCAGCGAAGGGTCACGAAATGAAGGGGCCAGGATAGATATCTCTGTTTTTTCCGGATCGCCGCAACTGCATTCCTCCAGCGAAACGCCTTTTGCGGCAATGTGCACCAGTTCTTCATTAAAGCCGAGCTCGGCGGGCGAACAATCTAACGCAATGGAAACGGTAACGGAAGAACTGTACAATTCCGCATCCCGCAGTTTTTTGAGCAACGCGGGCTTGATAGCATTGCAGGGTAGCATTTTTTCATAAAGCGTTTCCACATCGCAGGCTGCAATCACATACCGGCTGCGGATTTCGTACTGCTTGCCGCGCTGCTCAACGATTACGCCTTTGCAGACTTTCTTATCGAGTATGATCTGCTGCACCTGGCAACGGAAATGAAGCTCATTGTTATAATAACGGATCAGGTGTACCAGCCATTCCGGCAAAACCTGTCCACCGCCGTGCGGCGGACTTTGAAAATCGCCATAGTAGGCCCAGCCGATGGGTACAAGACAGGATAACAGCTCGCCATCGGCGGCAAATACTTTTTTCAGTTTTTCAGAAGTAAAAAAACGTGCCAGGCCTTTCTGCATACCTTTTTCACCCGTGTACTTCAAATAAGGAATAAAGGCGACAGCAAACCGCAGCAGGTTCCATTTATTGGCCAGGCGCTCAGATACCGTCATGGTTTCTTCTGAACGGAATACATGGCTGAAATTGGCAAAAGCGTTTCCTATTTTTTTTGCCGCAGCGAAAAAATTTTCAATCCCTTCTTTGTCTTCGGGAAATTCTTGTTGCCACTGGAGCTTCAGCTTATCGGGTTCGTTGGTAAGCAAATAGTCATAACCCTCTCCTTTATAGCGGCGGATGCGTTTTTGAGGGATCGCTCTCGGATAATCGTTGCCTAAAAACTCGAAAATACGGCTTGCCATCCCACCTGGCGCACATTGATTGAGCCAGTGAATTGCTGTATCAAAACGGAAATCTTTTCGGCGGAATCCGGCCAGATAGCCACCTGCATGGGGTTCCTTTTCCAGCACACAAACAGAATATCCAGCCTTGCTCAGCAATGCGGCGGCTGTAAGCCCTCCCATTCCTGCGCCAATAACTACGATATCATAATGAGGCTTTATTCCTGCCAGGTGCATACGGTCTACAGGCAGACGTTTGGTGATCGTTCCATCTGCCTGTCCGCAATATAAAACTTTGGAGATTTATTGGCTTTGCAATTGTTGCTGACGAAGCAGGTATTTACCTAAAACATCAAACTCGATATTGACTAACTGCCCTTCCTGCAACTCATGAAAATTGGTGTGTTCGTATGTGTACGGAATAATAGTCACGGTAAACTCGTCCTTTCCTACATTGAAAACCGTAAGGCTGGTGCCATTGATACAAACCGAACCTTTCTCAATGATCAGAGCGGCAAATGCTGCCGGAAAACGGAAACGGAACAACCAGCTGCCTGCTAAAGTCTGTTTTTCGATACAGGTAGCAGTGGCATCTACATGGCCTTGCACAAAATGGCCATCGAGACGATCGCCTACCCGAAGCGAACGCTCAATATTTACTTTACGGCCTTCCTGCCATTGGCCCAGATTGGTTTTTTCCAGTGTTTCGGCAACCGCTGTTACTTTATACCGGTCACCGTCTATCGCCACTATGGTAAGACACACGCCGTTGTGTGCCACCGACTGATCTATTTTCAGCTCGTTGGTAATGGGTGTATTTACCCAGAAATCTACGTTGGAACCTTGTTTTTCGATACGGGCAATGGTGCCCAGAGTTTCTACGATACCTGTAAACATGGCTGCAAAGCTATTGCTTATATGCCGTACCGCGATGGTAAGTTGTGCCGGTATCAGTGACCACCGTAAAATCGACCAGCATAATGGTATCGTTGGTCTGGCGCTTGGTAAGCGTACCTACTAATGTATCCATAGAAGTACAAAACGACACACCGTTGCCCAGGAGGGTATCTGTATAAGCGGTATAATATTTTGTGGCGGTGAAATAAAGCGAGTCGCCATTAGGGCAAAAACCGGTGATCCTTATATCTTTTTCGGTGGCGGGCCAGAGATGCATCGTCACCGGAGTTACCCGGGCCAATGTGTTATCGGGCAGATAAATGGAGTCGAGATAGGAATAAGTGCCCGAGAAAACCTGCGAAGGATAAAAACAAACAGAGTCATTGGGTACGCCCGGAAAATCCCAGTTATAATTTACCGCCAGCGGATCATTGCAATAAGGCCTGGTGAGCCTCGGATCGCTCTGTCCCTGCGGATCCGAATATTTTTTGCACGCCAGAAACCCTGTAACGGCCAGAATGACAATAATGATATAGCGGTATGACATGAAATTGTTTGCTTCGCTAAATTAACGTGTAAATCTTGAAACTAGTATGTTCGGCGCTTATTTGTGATTGGTCATTTGTGACGGGTGCGATTCCTGGTTTAAATTAACCGACTGAAACTCAAAACCGACCGCAGAGCTTTTAAAAAAATTTGCATAAATTAAAATGTTTTGTACCTTCGCCGTCCCAAATTCTACCAAAAAGGGGGTATATAAAAGTTATGTTGATCATCGATTCTAAAGATTGCGAAAATATTGATAAGGCGCTGAAAAAGTACAAGAAAAAGTACGAAAAATCACGCACACTCAATCAATTGCGCGAACGCCAATCATTCACGAAGCCATCGGTTAGACGCCGTACACAAGTGTTGAAAGCGATTTATCGTCAACAGCTTGCTTCTGGCAAACTCGAAGATTAAGCCTTAAGGTTTAAAATAAACATTTGTGCCTGGCACTGTAGATATGTATATTTACGGTACCAGGCATTTATATGTTAGCGAAATACCAAACGGACTTCATCCATTATCTGCGTTTTGAAAAACGCTACTCTTCTCAGACGATCGCTGCCTACCAGACCGACCTGAAACAGTTTTTCTCTTTTTTCATTAAAATATACGGTCCATTGCCAGAACAAGCTTCGGGCATTGAAGCTTTCCATATCCGCACCTGGCTGGCCGATCTTAAAGAAACCCGGCAGCAATCTTCGCGTAGTATCAACCGGAAAATATCGACGCTGCAGTCTTTTTTTAATTATTTGAAAAAAATGCAACTGACTGATAAAAATCCTACGAAACGGCTGCATACTTTAAAGACTCCGGAACGCCTCCCTGTTTTCGTAAAAGAGCAGGAAGCTGATTGGCTGCTGGAAGGTTTAGATTTCGGGCAGGATTTTAAAGGCAAAACCGACCGGCTGATCTGCGAAATTTTGTACGCGACTGGTATGCGCCGCAATGAACTGATGCTGCTGAAAGAAAAAGATGTGGAATGGAGCCTGAAACAGATCCGGATATTAGGAAAAGGGAACAAAGAAAGATTGGTACCGGTCAGCACTCCGTTGCTCAACCTTATTAAACATTATGTGGCCGACAAAAAGGAAGTGCCCAACTACAATGATGAGTTCCTGCTCATTTTAGAGTCGGGCGCGCCACTATATGCGGGCTATATTTACCGGACCGTGAAAAAATACCTGACGGAAACCGGGACTACCCTCCCACGAAAAAGCCCGCACGTACTTCGGCACAGCTTTGCAACACACCTACTCGAGAACGGCGCCAATATACAAGCCATCAAAGATCTGCTGGGACACAGTAGTCTGGCCGCAACTCAGATCTATACCCAAAACAGCATTGCACGACTAAAAGAAATACACGAAAAGAATCATCCCCGCGGCTAAATAGCGGTACAAAAAAAGCAAGCCTAATTTTATGTTAATGCGATTGACTTTTTGTTTACCTTTTCTTAACTTGTACTTCCACTCTAAAAAAGATATCGAGGCATATGGACCAATGATACTTGTTTAAATTCCCATTATTTAACCTTTAATAAATTCGTTATGAACGTGCAAATTCAAACTGTGCACTTCGATGCAGACAGCAAATTGCTGGATCGTGTGAATGAAAAATTAGCTAAACTTAAAACTTTTCATGACCGCATCGTGGGTGTTGAGGTTTACCTCGTGCTGGACAACGTAGCCCATAAAATAAAAGACAAAGTAGCCGAAATTAAAGTGTACGTACCCAAACACTCCTATTTCGTAAAGCATTCCAGCAAAACGTTTGAAGAATCATTTGATCTGGCTTTTGATTCTATGGTTAATCGAATTAAGCGTCAAAAAGAGAAAGCCCTCGCCTAATCTTTTAAAAGGCAAACTTTTCGATAAATAATCCGGTCTTAAAAAAGACCGGATTATTTATTTTATACCCGGCTTGCACCAAAAGGCTAAAAAAGCTATTTTGCAATACTAATTTTCAATTTGAGACCTCATGCAGCAACGTTGGATCAACAGGATGCTTGCCATAGCACTGATCGCAGGTGTTTTTACTTCTTGTAAAAAGGATTACAGTAAAGATGATCCTCTTCCTGAAGTTTACACGCCATCTATCTTCGTCACTAGTCAAAATGCTATTTTATACGCATTTACACTGGATGTCGGTGTTAAGAAATTTGAATATCCTGTCGGCGACAATGCGATCGCTTCTCCGATCGTGTTTAATGGGGACTTGTATGTAACACTTGTAAATGGCCGTATCCTGCGTATGGATATCAACCACCCCACTGTAAAACATACTTATAATTTATTTGCGCAGCTCAGCGCTACACCAATCGGCGACGCCGGCACCGGCCTCCTGTATGTGGGTACCAGCAACGACTCCATGTACGCCATTGATACTAAGGCAGACACGATCCGCTGGCGTTTTGGCACCAAGGGGCAGATCATTTCCTCTCCTACTATTTATCAAGACCGTTTGATTTTCGGCAGTTATGACGGTAGCGTGTACGCGGTAAGTAAATTCGACGGTCACAAACTGTGGAGTTATAATGCCGGCGTAACTACTTCTTTTTACTCCTCGCCTACCAAAAGCGGTAAATTCGTATACATCGGCGCCAGCGATGGCAACCTGTATGCGCTCGATACCGCCGGTAACCTGAAGTGGAAATACCATACAAACGGAGAAATCAAAAGTTCTCCAATTATTTACGGTGGTAATGTAATTTTCGGCAGTAACGATTACAATCTTTATTGTATTGACTCCGCATCGGGTAAGCAACGTTGGGCATTTGCCACCAATGACCGTATCGAGTCTTCTCCTTATGCCTTCGGACAGGTAATTTATGTAGGCAGCTACGATTATAATATGTATGCGGTAAATATCCTCGATGGTACCGTTAAATGGAAATTCCCAACTTCAGCGCTGATTAAATCCTCGCCAATGGTATACGATGGTCGTCTCTATTTTGGTGGCTACGATAAATATCTTTACGCGTTAGATACTTCAAATGGCGGCATTGTATGGAAGCAAAACATTAACGGCAGCATGGATTGCTCTCCACTGATTGTCAAACCTGATGGCAGCAATTACAATACGTCTATCAGCGGCGCACAAGACTAAACATCAGACGATTTTCATAGTAAAAGCCTTTGTTTCTAAAACAAAGGCTTTTTTATTTTTTCAAAAATTTTCTGCGAAAAATATTGCCATTAACAAACTATTTACTACTTTGGCATTTACAAAGAGTTCCGGAAGGAATTTATGAATTGGTTGGGGGATCGATTCATAACAGTTTTAAGAAGCTATTCCGGATTTTTCACAGTGCCACCATCTATTTAAAAGAAGCGAGCCAAAACCGCCGGCTCTAAAAAAGGCGACTCCTATTTAAAGTCAGAAAGCACCAAAAAGTTTGCATGCGCTACCATGTGTAGCAGCTCTGGGGAGGGCTTTGCATACCTGCTTATTTACAGTTTTTGATTGAAGATTTTTAGGCATCAACATGCCTGAGGAAAACTGTTGTGTCTTCATTACAGAAAGCGCAAGGGGAGTTATTAATTTTTTAAACCTTTTTTATGAGGAAGTGGTACAATCTGCTTATTACAGCGGCATGTTCGATTGTTTTTGCAACAGCAAGTGCACAAACAACACGTATGCTCATCAGCATTGACAACACACGTCTGCAACCAACAGTTCTACAAAGGGGAGACAGAACAGTGGTTACATTCAACAACACCGAGGTAGACAATATTTTTTCGCGCTACACATTCGGTAAGTTCCAGAAAGCTTATCCTTCCGCTGCAGAAAGCTATCTCAGAAATATCTGGGTAGTAGAAGCCAGCTCTCCAAAACTGCTGGAGGATATCAAAAACTACGACGCGCAGTTATTTCCATACGCTAAGATCGAAAACGAAGCTACTACACTGTATTCGCCTAATGACTACGGCTATGCCGGCATTGGCACCTACCAGAGCGAGCTCGATCTCATCCGCGCAAAAGCAGCATGGGATATCACGAAAGGTGACTCTTCCGTTCTGATCGGCATTACCGATGTTTACTTCGACACAACCAATCCGGACATTATGGGCAAACTGGCCCGTATCCGCTACAACGGCGGTAGCCCGAATGCACATGGAGTAATGGTATCGAGCATCGCCGCCGGCCGAACAGATAACAACCTTGGGTTTTCATCGATCGGATACAATTGCAGACTGGATGTATCCGGCAATATGTATGACGATGAAATGCTGCAGATGTCTGCGGATGGCGTACCTGTCATCAACGGCAGCTGGTATAACAACTGTAGTTACGATCTCGTTCAGCAAGGCATTTATAATTCTATTTATGAAAATGGCACGGTAAGCATTTTCTCTGCAGGCAATGGTTCCAGCACCTGCGGTGCTGCAAATGCATACGCCTACCCCGCCGCGCTCGATCACAATATTGCTGTAACATCTGTGGGCAGTCAGTTTCCGGTTGGCACGTACAATTATACCTACAATGGTACACTCACTGGCTGGAGCTGGAACGATGTACACAACCGTGTAATCGGCTTCCCGCAAACAGATTATAGCCACTACGACAAAGTAGATATCTGCGCGCCCGGCCATGGCGTTTCTTCTGCAACTTATTCCGCATCCAATCCCGCGACACAGTTTCAAGGATACAATGCATGGGGCACTTCATTTGCCGCACCATTTGTGTCTGGCACTGCAGCACTAATGCTTTCCGCCAACAGATCCTTGTCTCCATACCAGGTAGAATATATTCTCAAAAAAACGGCAGCTAAAATCGATACCATTCCGCAAAATCTCGCATACACCGGAATGCTGGGCGCTGGCCGCCTGGATGCAGGCTCCGCTGTGGCAATGGCGTCAACGCTCAATGTAAATGATCCTGCTACAGCGTCGATGTTCATTGCAGGCATCGATATCAGCTCTACTTGTGCACCAACTGCATTGCCAAGCGGTACCACACCGAAATTAAAACCAACAATTGTAAACGGTACGGCTCCCTACACCTACAAATGGGAGGCCATTCCAGGCAACGCAGCACAGCTCGACAATTACAGCGCAGAACAACCAAACGTGATCAGCCTGAGCGGCGGCACAGTACTTTGGTACCGTCTCACGGTTTATGATAATTCCGCAGTACAAAAAGTAGCCAGTAAAATCATCAAAGTAACCTTGAATAACAGTGGTTATGATCTTTCTGTCCGTGATTCCTATCACGATAATTATGACGCCGTAAACCTCCAGGACAGCGTGGACAATCGTAACTGGAATCTCTGGAGAAGTCCGGATATCTGGAATCGCCAACAGAACGATACAATCACGTTTCACCAACCGGCTAATTATGCCGCTGCCAACAATTATATCTGCGTACGTATTCATAACACAGGCTGTGCAGCATCTCCTGCACCGACTGGCAATGGTCGGCAGAAGCTGCGTCTGTACTGGTCTTTCCCGTCTACCAGCCACAACTGGAGTACCGACTTCAGCAGTTCATTCACCTATACCAATGCTGGCAATGCAACGATTGCCTGCGGCGGCGAAATCACTACAACGCCGGTTGATATTCCGGTTATTCAACCAGGAAAAGATACCGTAATCCGCGTTGTATGGCATCCGATAAATTATGCAGTTGCCGCACCTAAAGCAAAAGAAGGCAACCTGAGCTTACTGGCACGTATCTCTACTTATGCCAACAATGGCACCGATCAGGGTCCTGGCATCACCGAAACTACAAGAACACCGGTAAACGTTCGTAATTCAAATAATCTTGCGATCAATAACGTCGTTAAGATCTCCATCGACAGCAATACGCTTGTAAACAGTACCGCTTTTTATCTCGTGAATCCCTACACTTCATCCACGACGATGAATTTTAACCTGAACGCGCTGAAAGATGTCTACAAATACATGAGCGGCGATTTCAAAAGCCTGATGACAATCCGTGTATATCTCGGCAACCTTTATGCACGTTGGGTTTCAGGTGGCCGCCAGGGCAAATACCTCAGCTACGACGACAACCTGAAATATGTCTCTTTCTCTGACGTAAGCAATGCCAGTCTGAAAAACATTCAGATGAACGCAAATGAACACAACTTTACCGTTATTGAAATTGGGGTAAAAACACTGCCATTCGTAAATCTGCCGGCTAATCTGAACGAGTTTATGCTTACCCAATACAATGCAGGCACCAACGAACGTGTAGGCAGCATCAATTTCGAAGTGTACTATAATTCTGCAGTGAACTCACCGGCTATCTACAGAAACGGCGATACAACAGAAACACCAACTGCAGTTGCAAATGTGGAACAAGGAAACAGCAAACTGAGCGTGTATCCAAACCCGGCAAATACAGGCACCATTTATGCTGTGTTCTCCGGCAATAAAGCAATCGATAACGCAAGTGTGACGGTAATGGATATAACCGGTCGTACCATCTACACCCAAAACGATCTTCACCTGCAGCCGCGCCAGCCAATGGCGATTCCGGTAGACAATCTTGCAAATGGTGTTTACTACCTGCGCATTTCAGGTAAGCAGCAATCATTTGCTCCGGTAAAATTTGTAGTAACCAAATAGTCGATTTCTCTTTTATCACTCATGCACATAAAAAAACCTGCCGGTTTCGCTCCGGCAGGTTTATCAAAGAAATTTTAGAACCACCCACAACCTAAGAACGTCGGAACTATCCGGCGTTTCTTTTTTAGCCTCCTTTAGCTCCTCCAAAGGAGGAGAATTTCCAACACCAGACATTCGTCTTCCGCAAAAGAAAAAGAGACCATCTTCCGATAGTCTCCTTTTAAAACAAATTTCCACAGCGTTTGAACGCTTGCGTCTGAAATTATTTAGTGCTCAGTTCTTTCACTTTTGCGAAAACTTCCTCTTCACCACCTTCTTCATAGCCGGTGTGCATAAATGCCACTTTACCGTTTTTATCGATGATGATGGTAAATGGTACATTCTGGAAATTGAGAGAACGTTTCAGATCGGAGTTTGCGTCGATGTAGTAAGGAAATTCCCAGCCCTGAGATTTTGCATAGCTGCGAACCAGGCCCTCAGCACGGCTTTCATCGATTGATACCGTCATGTAATTAAAATCCGCTTCTTTCTGCCAATCTGCCAGTTTTTCACGAATGTTTTTGATCTCCTTTTTGCAAGGTACACACCAGGTAGCCCAAAAGCTTACCACTGTTACTTTTCCTTTTTCAAAAGTCTGGTTGAAGGCAATTTTCTTACCTGTGTTTACGTCTTTTATCGAAGTTTCCGGCAATTCTGACTGTGCATGAGCCATAACTGTAAGAAACAGGCCGGTGGCCAATGCGAAGATTCTTTTCATGTCTGTTATATTTACTGAATAAAATAATGTTCTAAAATCTTGCCAAATGTCGGCAAAGGTTCTAAATTCGGAAAATTTTTTGAGATTTAACATCAGGTTAATGAAAAAAACTGCAACGCTCTTTCTACTCTTGTCGGCTGGTGTGCTTAGCGCATCTGCACAGGGAACGCTTTCCGGCGAATTTATGGCGAACGCAAATTTCTACGTAAGAGATACTGCGATCAAAGCCGACAACCAACTGTATAACAACTATAAAAGCGGGGGCGAAGCCTGGTTAGGTTTACGTTACAACTACAAAGGTTTTACGGCCACCTTGCGCATGGATGCAATGCAGAATTCAAACCTGTATTCTCCCGGTACTCCATTTACCACTTTCGGTATTGGCGCCTGGAGTTTGAGCAAAGACATCGGCAAGGCCTCCATTACCGGTGGTTATATATATGATCAAATCGGAAGTGGCATTTTGTTTCGTTCATACGAAGACCGCGGCCTCTTAATCGATAACGCACTGGTTGGTGCCCGTGTAAAGTACCAACTGACCGACAACATTAGCCTGAAAGCTATGATGGGTCAGCAAAAGGACGTTTCTGCGGTAAACAAATTTTACGGTCCGATCATTAAAACATTTAATGCAGAAGGCGATTTCCAGGTAGGTGATGTGCATTTGTCTCCTGGTTTAGGTGCATTGAACCGCACAATGGATCAGGCTTCCATGACTTCTGTAGTAGCGAACGTAAACACGCTGCCGGTTGAAGACCGTTTCGTGCCGCGTTACAATACTTATGCATTTACTGCCTACAATACTTTGTCTGTCGGTAATTTCTCCTGGTATGCTGAAGGCGCATACAAAACCCATGAAGCGATCTTAGATCCTTACGCAGGTACCCTGTACGACGCTCCGGGTAGTGTACTCTTCACGACCTTAGGCTATGCGCAGAAAGGCATTGCGGTAAACCTTACAGGTAAGCGTACAGAAGATTTTTCTATGCGCACCTCGCCTAACGAAAGACTGATACGCGGTATCATGAACTGGCAGCCAATTGTTGCGCGTCTGCACCCGCAGCGTCTGATGGCCCGTTACACACCTGCATCGCAAGATCTGTCTGAACAGGGAACCAATCTCGACGTATTGATCACACCGAGCGATGACCTGACCATCACTACGGACTTTACATATATCAATACCCTCAACAATGATGAGCTCTACCGCGAAATCTATGGTGAGTTTGAATACCGCGGTTTCAAAAAATGGATCATCGACGGTGGTGCGCAATATATGCACTACAACCAGGAGCTGTATCAGATAACACCGGTTGCAGATCCGATCGTAAAAGCATTTACCCCATTCCTGGAGGTTACTTACAAGATCAATAAAAAACAATCGCTGCGCGCTGAAGGCGAATACATGTTTACCAAACAAGATTATGGTGACTGGTATTTTGCCTTGCTCGAATATAATATTGCACCAAAATGGTCGTTCTCCGTATCAGATATGTACACAACCCATCTGAATCAGGACAACCGTGACAATATCCATACCGCAGTGCATTATTTCAATGTATTCGGCGCCTTTACACAAGGAGCTCACCGCTTCACGCTGTCTTATGTACGTCAGCCGGCTGGTATTAACTGTACCGGTGGTGTATGTCGTTACGAGCCTGCATTTAATGGTTTGAAAGTGGGCCTGACCTCCAGCTTCTAATCCCGGCTCAGATAAAATGTTTAACTTGTGAACGGTTCCTTCGGGAACCGTTTTTTATTGCTATTCCAAGCTGTTCATTTTATGCTGAAAACAGATTTTCTGATTATCGGTTCGGGTATTGCAGGACTTACATTTGCCGTAAAAACTGCACGCCGTTTTCCAGACAAGACAATCACCATTCTTACTAAAGCCAATACGGACGAAACAAATACCAAATATGCGCAAGGCGGCATTGCTGTTGTAAATGACCTGGAGCATGACAGCTTCCAGAAACATATTGAGGACACTTTGATAGCTGGCGACGGTTTATGCAACAGAGATGTCGTAGAACTGGTGGTGAAGGAAGGTCCTGACCGGGTGAACGAAATCATAGAATGGGGCACGCGTTTCGATAAAGATGTGGAAGGTGAATACCTCCGCGGCAAGGAAGGCGGGCATTCCGAATTCAGAATCCTCCACCATAAAGACATCACAGGTTTCGAAATTGAACGGGCGTTGGTAGAAGAAACAAAAAAATACCCCAACATTCATATCCATAATCATTGGTTTGTTATCGATATTATCACGCAACACCACTTGGGTTTCCTGGTGACCAAATCAACACCTGACATCAATTGTTTTGGCGTCTATGCGCTGAATCTTCAAACCGGCGAGATCGAAAAAATATTATCGCGTATGACGCTGATGGCTTCAGGTGGCGCCGGGCAGGTATATCGTACCACCACCAATCCACGTATTGCAACAGGTGACGGTATTGCGATGGTGTATCGTGCCAAGGGCCGCATAGAGAATATGGAATTTATCCAGTTCCACCCTACAGCGCTTTTCGAAGCGGGTATCAGTCCTTCTTTTCTCATTACAGAAGCCGTACGCGGCGATGGCGGCATTCTTCGTAATAAAGACGGCGAAGCATTTATGGAACGCTACGACAGTCGTAAGGACCTGGCGCCGCGTGATATTGTGGCACGCGCCATCGATAACGAAATGAAGCGCATGGGTACGGAGCATGTGTATCTCGACTGCCGTCATATGGATGAACAAAAATTCAAGGCGCATTTTCCGAACATCTATCAAAAGTGTATGGACATTGGCATAGATGTGATGCAACAAATGATTCCGGTAGCGCCAGCAGCCCATTATTGTTGCGGTGGCATCAAGGTAAATGCCATCGGGCATTCATCGATCCGAAATCTTTATGCCTGCGGCGAATGCAGCAGCACAGGGCTGCACGGAGCCAACCGCCTGGCCTCTAATTCACTGTTGGAGGCTTTGGTGTTTGCACATCGTTGTGCCGAAGATGCGGCTGAAAATATCGATCATGTCGAATTCAATGAAAATATTCCCGACTGGAATGCATCGGGCACTACCGATCCGAAAGAAATGATCCTGATCACGCAAAGTCTGAAGGAACTCCAATCAATCATGAGTGATTATGTGGGCATCGTACGCAATGATGTGCGTCTGCAACGTGCCATGCGCCGCGTTGATCTGATCCATACAGAAACAGAGGAGCTCTACAAATCCACTAATCTTTCTCCGCAGTTGCTGGAATTACGTAATCTTATCACCATCGGATACCTGATCATTAAAAGCGCTGAATTCCGGAAAGAAAGCCGCGGATTGCATTTCAATACGGATTACCCGCAGAAGAGCGAGATGCTGCAGAATATTGTGCTTTAAACGACGTTAATTCGTTAACTGGTTAATGGGTTAAATCAGCCATTTCTGATAAATTGATTCATGAAATGGGTAAAAGTGGTCATCATTAGCGCTTAAACATGACTAAGAAATAAAAAGGTTAATTGGATTGTCCAATTAACCTTTTACTTTGAGATCATAAAATCGCTAACCTATTTAACCATTTAACAGATTAACCATTTAACGAACTAATTTAATTGAGGAGCTCGTGTCTCTTTCCGTTCGCCGATCTGCTGGCGCCACATGGCGTAATACAGCCCTTTTTCTTCGATGAGCGATAAGTGTGTACCCGTTTCTACTACGCGGCCTTTTTCCAGTACGTAAATGCGATCAGCATACATAATAGTTGAGAGACGGTGTGCAATCATTACGGTAATGTGCTCCCGACGATCGGTAATGTTTCGGATGGTCATGGAGATTTCCTCCTCCGTTAGTGAATCAAGCGCAGATGTTGCTTCGTCAAAAATCATCAGGTGCGGATTACGCAGCAACGCGCGCGCAATCGACAACCGTTGACGCTCACCACCAGAGAGTTTCAGACCACCTTCTCCAATCATAGTATTAATACCATTTTCTGCACGCGCCAACAAATTCTGACAAGCAGCTTTTTGCAGCACATCATTGATCAGGTCATCGCTTGCGCCCGGATTTACGAACAGCAGGTTTTCTTTGATCGTGCCCGAAAACAGCTGCGTATCCTGGGTCACAAAACCAATCTGGTGACGCAACTCATCGAAATCAATTTTATCGCCGGCATGGCCGTTATAATATACATGACCTTTATTTGGCGGATACAAACCAACCAGCAATTTTACCAACGTTGTTTTACCTGAACCCGATGGGCCGACAAATGCAATCGTTTCGCCACGTTTTACTTCAAAGCTGATTTCTTCCAAAGCCGGGCGCATCGCTGTCTGGTGCTGAAAACGTACCGAATCGAAACGGAGCGTCTCAATTTCATTGATTGCTTCCGGATGCTCCGGTTTTACTTCTACTGGCCTTTTCATTAACTCTTCCATATTATTCAGTGAAGCCTGCGCTTCCCGGTAAGAAAGAATCACATTGCCTAATTCCTGCAGCGGTCCAAAAATGAAGAACGAATAAAATTGCATCGTGAACAGCTGCCCCAGCGTGATCTTGTCGTGAAAGAGAAAATACAGCAGTGCAAACATGATACACTGACGGAGGAAGTTTACAAACGTTCCTTGTACGAAAGAAATGGAACGGATGCTTCTTACTTTTTTCAGTTCCAGGCCTAGAATCTTGATGGTATTGGCATTCAGCCGGCGAATTTCCTGATTGGTAAGACCAAGACTTTTTACCAGTTCAATATTGCGAAGCGATTCTGTTGTAGAACCAGCCAGGGCATTTGTTTCTTTTACAATATTCTTCTGGATAAACTTGATTTTTTTACTCAGTACACTGGTCAGTACACTCAGGGCAATGGCACCACCTAAATAGATCACCGGTAACCACGGACTAAGCGTAAAGGCATATACCATTACAAACACGATGCCCACAATGGTTACAAACAATACGTTTACAAAACTCGTGATGAATTTTTCGCAATCGGCGCGTACTTTTTGCAGTACCGAAAGCGTTTCACCGCTCCGCTGATCTTCAAAATCCTGGTAAGGCAGGCGCAAAGCATGACGGAGGCCATCGGTGTACAGACGGGCGCCGAATTTTTGGATCACCACATTCGTAGTATAATCCTGGAAAGCCTTCGCAATACGCGATACCATAGCTGTACCCACCAGCATTCCTAAAGCGATCAATACGCCGTTAAAAAATTCCTTTTCCTGCCCCGCACTCTTGAATTTCGTCACTTTATTGGCGAACGGATCAATGAGGTAGTGCCCGAAAATATAAGGATCGAAAAGGGAAAAAACCTGGTTAATGGTAGCCATCAGCAGCGTCAGCAGGATCAGTCCCTTGTAACGGCTGAGATATTGTAGTAGTAATTTCATACAGTTCACAAATATAGCAAGGAGAAACCGCAACATATGTGGCCTCTGCCTATATGCTGATAATTAAAGAAAATAATAGGTTCCCTACTCCAGTCCGGCAAGCATCCTGGCCACTTTTATATCTATCGGCAGAGTAACTTTACCAGGTAATGTTTCGTCTACGGGCAGCCAGAGGAAAGTCTCTACCTCGTTTTCAGGAAAAATATAACCCTCAGGCAACGCCGGCCGGACCAGGTAATAAATACTGATGATCTGAGAAGGGTCGACAGCGGATTTCTGGTAAAAATCGGTGGTATAAAAATGGCTCAGCACCTCGATTTCCAATCCCAGCTCTTCCATCCATTCCCGTTTGATACAGTCAATCGTGCCTTCACCCATTTCCAGGCCACCACCCGGAAACTTCACCACATTCATTGTTTTAAGGTATTCATCACAGGCCAATACCTGCCCTTCCTGCAGCCACAACCCATAGACCCGTACATTAAAATTCTTCGTCCCCATCAGAACCAGCGTTTTTTATTGAAATACCAACTCATGATCACTGCAATAATCACCGACATAATAATGGCTACGTAAAAACCGACAATCGTATTCTCTGTCGGGAAATGCACGTTCATCCCAAAGAAAGCCGCCACCAGCGCCGGCACCGATAATATGATCGTGATAGCCGTAAGCCGCTTCATCACGATGTTCATATTGTTGTTGATAATGCTTGCAAAAGCATCCATCGTAGAGCTGAGGATATTGGTATAGGTATCGGCCATTTCAAGGGCTTGCGAAAATTCTACGATCAGATCAGCCAGAAATTCACGTTCATCTTCATCGAAATTCAGAAAATTGGTTCGTTCCATTTTCATCAGCAGCAATTCGTCGGATCGTAAGGCCGTAATAAAATACACCAGGCTTTTCTGCACCCGCATCAGGTAAAGCAATTCTTCGTTCCGGTTGGCATCGTACAACTTTTGCTCCAGGATATTGCGGCGGTGATTGATCTCCTTCAACACCTCCATAAAATCCATAACCACTTTTTCGAATATTTTGAGCACCATCATATTAGGACGCTCCGGATGGCGTTTGGCGAATGTGGTCAGGAAGCGGCGAATGGCTACATTTTCAAACGAATTGACGGTGATGACCTGGTTATGCTCGGTCACAATAATGGCGATCGGAATAGTAATATAGTATGCATCGCTTTCGTTGAGCGACTTGTTTTCCACTGGCGTTTTCAAAATCACCAGTTTCACTCCGTCTTCCACTTCATACCGCGCACGCTCCTCAATATCAAGCGTATCTGTAAGAAAATCCCGCGGAATAGATAGTGATTCAGAAAGATTATCAATCTCCGATTCCTGAAACGGCGGCGTCACATTAATCCAGTTAGCGCCCTGCGGCTGCTCGATTTCCAGCGTTTGACGATTGATATTTTTATAAAACTGAACCATTTAGGAAAAGTAAGCTGTCAAAAATTAAAACCAAAATGATGTATAAAATTTCATCGGCCGTTAACATACAAGCCGACCAACTTTCCGCTGAAGCAATTAGCTCTTGAGGGCTCAATTTACGGGCATCTTTATTACTTTTGCATTAATATTTCAGGAAAAATTCAATAGGAAAAATTCGATAAATGAATCCACAACGCAAACTGATCACACTGGACGAATTTACCATCCAGGAAACACGCCGCTTTCCTCAAGCAACCGGAGAACTTTCCGCATTGCTCCGCGACATAAGCCTGGCCTCGAAAATGATCAACAAACAAGTAAACAAAGCAGGTCTGGTCGATATTCTCGGTAAACACGGTGCTACAAACGTACAGGGTGAAGAACAAATGAAGCTGGACGTTTACGCCAACGAAACACTCATCAATGTACTGAAGAACAGTGCAGAATGTGCCGGTATCGCTTCTGAAGAAAATGACGATCATGTTTGTTTTGAAGACACTTTCTCTTATAACTCTAAATATGTAGTACTGTTTGACCCACTCGACGGCTCTTCAAATATCGATGTAAATGCACCAATTGGTACCATTTTCGCTATTTATCGCCGTGTCAGCGAGCTGGGCAAACCATGTACCAAAGAAGATTTCCTGCAACCGGGCAATCGCCTGATGGCAGCGGGTTATGTGATCTACGGCTCCAGTACCATGATGGTATATGCCACCAAACTGGGCGTGAACGGCTTTACACTGGAACCTTCTATCGGTGAATTCTGCCTGTCGCATCCAAATATGAAATGCCCTGAAGTCGGTAAAATCTACTCCATCAACCAAGGCAACACGGAAAAATATGACGACGGCATGAAGTCTTTCCTCAATCACTGTATGGAAAGCAACAAAGAAGAAGGCCGTCCTTATTCGCACCGCTACATTGGCTCTATGGTGGCCGATATGCACCGCACCCTCATCAAAGGCGGTATCTTTATGTACCCTGCCGACAAAAGTAATAAGAACGGTAAACTCCGGCTCCAATACGAATGTAACCCAATGGCCTTCCTGATGGAAGCTGCCGGCGGACTGGCCAGCAACGGTCATATCAACATCTTGGATATTAAACCTACAGAACTGCACCAGCGTGCTCCGATCTTTATCGGTTCCAAAAACCTGGTAACAAAAGCGCTTACTTATGTCGAAGCAGGCGAAACAGTAGCTTAAAACGCTGTAGTCAAAAACCAGGGCTAAGCATTTGAACATTATTGGCTGCGTTTTCTAATATTCTTAAAGATTGCCCCGGACATCGGGGCAATCTTTTTATATAGTCACTCCGGGTAATGCGTGGCAATCTAACCACCACCAACAGACATTTTAACAGAAGCATGAGCAACTATCAGCAGGCATCTGTTACTTTTGCCCTTCATGAAACATCTATCCCTTTTATTCGGGTTTCTGCTGCTTTGTGCAGCCAATGCGCTGTACGCCCAGAAAAAGCTGGCAGGAAACTGGCAGGCTAATGTTGGCAATGCCTCCGCGCCTATTCGTCTGATCTTTCATTTTACGGAAACAAACGGCAAGATTACCGGCACCATGGATAGCCCGGATCAGGGCTCTGTAGGCAATCCCATCAAAGAAGTAAAACTTAATCGGGACACGCTGCTGGTAGACATGAGCGATATCGGCATTCAATACACCGGCTTTCTTGCAACCCAGGACAGCATTGCCGGTAAATGGCATCAGGCAGGCCGAACAATGACGATACCATTCAACAGAATGAGCAATGCAACAATGCCGCTAAAAGCGGCAAGCACGCCTGCAAAACATCTGGCGTCCGATGATCTGGCCACACAGAAAAAACTGGCTGGCCATTGGCAGGGCGTCATTAATCTCGGCAAACCATTACGCCTGGTTTTTCATTTTACAGAAGAAAATGGCAAGCTCAAAGGCACGATGGATAGCCCGGATCAAGGCGCAATGGGCATCCAGGTAAAAGAAGTGATCGTCAGTAACGATAGTCTGCTCGTAGACATGAGCAATATCGGTATTCAGTATACGGGCCTTTTAGCTTCTGCCGATAGCATTGAAGGAGAATGGCACCAGGCAGGGCGAAGCTATTACATTCCGCTAAAAAGAACGGAAAAGCCCGCAGACCTGAAACGTCCGCAAACGCCGAAGCCACCGTTCAACTATCAGACGGAAGAGGTGAGCTTCACCAATAAAGACCACTCGATCAGTTATGCCGGTACCATTACGATTCCAAACGGCAAAGGGCCTTTCCCGGCTATAGTAATGATTACCGGTTCCGGCCCGGAAAACCGTGATGAAGAATTGTTCGGGCACAAACCATTTGCGGTTATCGCCGATCACCTCACCAAACATGGGTATGTAGTATTACGTGTAGACGACCGCGGCACCGGAAAAACGACCGGCGTTTATCAAGGCGCTACCTCGGCCGATTTTGCAAAAGATATAAATGCGCAGCTCGATTATCTGAAAACCCGCAAGGAAGTAAACGATCATAAAATCGGGATGATCGGACATAGTGAAGGGGGGTTGATTGCACCGATGGTCGCGAGCGAGCGCAAAGACATCGATTTCCTTGTACTGCTTGCGGGCCCTGGTCTTCCAATCACCAAACTAATGGAATTGCAAACCGTGGCCATACAGAAAAAAAGAGGGTTATCTGATGTGCTTGCCGAGCAATACGGTTTTCTGTACTACGATGCGGAACTGGCAATATTAGCTAGTAAAGACAGTATTTCGGCGAGAGAGAAAATAGCCGCTGCCGTAAAACAATGGCAACTGAAAGCCAGACCGGAGATTTTGGATGGCCTGGATATGCGCGGGCCAGAAGCTGTGAATGATGCTACCAATACGTTCATGCAGATGTACAATGACGCGTGGTTTCGTTATTTTCTGAGTATTAATCCTGCTAATTATCTCGAAAAGCTTTCCTGTAAAGTACTTGCATTAAACGGTGAAAAAGATCTTCAGGTTGTTTCCCAACCTAATCTCGAGGGCATACGTGCCGCATTGACGAAAAGTAAGACGAAAAACTTTGAAACACGCGAATTGCCAGGATTGAATCATCTGTTCCAGACTTGCAATACTTGCTCTGTCGAAGAATATCGCGTGCTAGAAGAAACCTTTGCCCCCATTGCTTTGCAGACGATCACGGAATGGCTGGACAAAAACGTAAAATAGTTTCCTTCAAAAAGAATAGCGATGCAACCCGAAGTTTTAGAAAAAATAGCGCATGCCTGGTTTGCTGCGTTCAACGAACATAATCTCGAAAACCTTTTGTCGCTGTATCACGACGAAGCAGTCCACTACAGTCCGAAGCTGAAAATACGCAGGCCGGAAACCAATGGCCTGGTAAAAGGCAAGGCCGCATTGCGGGCCTGGTGGCAGGATTCATTTGACCGCCTGCCGACGCTGCATTATGTGGTCACCTCACTTACAGCCAACGAAGAGCGGGTGTTTATGGAATATACCAGGCAAGTAGCCGGCGAACCGGACATGTTGGTGGGTGAAGTGCTGGAGATTAGAGATGGTGTGATAATTGCTTCCAGGGTTTATCATGGGTAGTTCGTTCACAAAGTCAAAATTTAAAAAGTAAGCGCTGACCAAAAGAGGCAGCGCTTTTTTATTGTGCACCGATTACTTCCAGCATCCACAATTACAATCGTTTGGGTAATCCTGGTCCCCTATTTTGATATTCTCCTGAATATTACTTAGCATTTTTTTGCTATAAATAAAATAAATTAAATATTTTTATAACCCATTTCGAGAAAACCTAAACGTCACTCCGCTGGTAGCGCTAAAACTGATGCCCGGCGCTTTTTCTTATTTCTGCCACATCTACACACTTCTCTACGAGGGCATGATGCTGAAAACCCTTAAAAAAGTAGGCTCGGAGGAAGCCGAAAATCCGCGACAGAGTAGGCATCTATCAAATTTGCTCCTATGAAAAAGGTTCTATGCTCTTTATCACGCAGCTTGAAAACGGCCGTACTCTTCACGTCGTTCATCCTGCTTGGTCATCAAACTCAGGCGCAACTAGTCGCCAATTATTCATTCACGCAAACCAGTGGCACGTACACGCCTGTTACAGGCGGAACTATTTTAGTGTCCAATTCTGATCCATATCCGGCAGGCGATGACTCCGCTGCGATAGACGATTTTATTTACCATCCGATCAGTTTGCCGTTTGCTTTCTACTTTAACGGAGCCACATATACACAGGCAACGGTTTGCACTAATGGCTGGATCGGCTTTGGAACCGGCACTTTTGAAGGCTCCACTGCAATCAGTGGTTCAGACCCCGACTTCAGCGGCATTATCTCAGCTTTAGGCGTAGACCTTATGGGCCCTTCCGCCACTACGGGCACTTTCACCAACGGATCGGCAACTATTACCAACGTAGGTAATACAACCAATTGCGTGGCCGGCGCCAAAATACAAGGTACCGATGTCCCGGCCGGCGCCACTATCGTATCATTTACCGCCAATACAATCACAATGTCGGCGGCAGCAACCTCATCGGGCACCGGTGATTTTTTCAGCTTCACATCAGGCGAAATTCGCACGGCCACTATCGGTACCTTACCCAACCGGACATTTATTATTCAGTATAAAAACATGGGTATCTATGCCAATTCTTCCAGCGGTTTCAACAATACAGGTTTCAATTTTCAGATACAACTGAACGAAGGCGGCGGCAACGCAGCCAATCAATCTGTTTCCATTGTTTATGGCAGTTCGTTTATCAATAATTCCAGCACACGCGATCCTGAAGTTGGTCTGCGTGGTATGACTTCCAGCGACTATAATAATCGTACCGGTTCCTGGGCATCCTCTACCGCCGGCAGTAGTAATAGCAGTGCGCAATCACTCAGTACCACCAGTCTTCCGGTTTCCGGCCTTACCTATACCTGGAATCCTCCCGCAGCCTGCAACGGTACGCCGGCCGGCGGTACTGCGTCCTCCAGCACTACAATGGCTTGTATCGGCACTCCGTTTACACTCAGCAATTCTGGGGCTACTGCTTCGCCGGGCATTGCATTCCAATGGCAACAATCACCAACGGGTACAGGTACTTTCACGGATATAGCAGGCGCCAATGCAACTACCTATATGGTCACTACACAAACCGCGGCCACCGACTATCGTCTGAAGGTAACCTGCTCTAATGGCGGCGCTTTTGTCTATTCCAATACAGTAACTGTTTCCAGCGCTGCTGCACCAACTGTCGCGACGCTTCCCTACTATCAATCGTTTGAAAACTGGGTGACCAGCTGTTATACCAATCAGCTGCCGGGTGCTTCTTGGATCGTAGGCCCGGGCACCGGCGACAATTCATGGCGCAGAGATGACCAGGGTAGTTCCGCTAATTGGTCCAGCACTAGCGGCGATTATGTTCCGGCTTCAAAATATGGTCAACACTCCGCGCGATTCCACAGCTACAACGTAGCTCCTTTAGATACCGGTTATATGGATTTGCATATTAACTTAAGTCCGGCAGGCACTAAGGAAATTTCATTCTACTATATCAACCAGGATGGCGATGATTCACTTGTCGTTTCATTGTCAACCAACGGGGGAATTTCCTGGACTAACCTGGGCACACTGAAAACAGCGGTGGACTGGACTTCTGTATTGATGACCACATCGAGCACTGCTGCTAATGCCATTATCCGTTTTAAAGGAGTCAGCGATTATGGTGCTACAGATATCGGTATTGATAGCCTGATGATACGAGTACCAAGCTGTGCAGCGCCTGGTGCGCTTACGGCGGTATCTGCCCCAACCGGCGCCAGCGCTACGCTCAGCTGGACACAGGCAGGCACTCCCACGCAATGGCAGATACAATACGGCACTATGGGCTTTTTCGTCGGTATGCCAATGATGCAGTATAGCTCCAGCTCAGCAGCAACGCTCAGCAATCTATCACCAGGCGCCAATTATTACTATTATGTCCGTGCAGTCTGTGGAAGCGGCGACACCAGCTCCTGGGCCGGTCCGTATTATTTTACAACCACTTGTCCCGCAACTGCCACCCTGCCTTATATACAGACGTTCGACAATTATCTTCCCGGCTGCTGGACGGAGGCGCAGGGCTACCTGGGCACGGGCACCACGCTTGCAAACAATACAACCTCGTGGACTCCGAACTATTACCTGAATGATGTAACCAACAATAATCCAGCGGTCGATATTAATTTGTTCAGCATAGGCATTAATGATTGGCTGGTATCTCCATCCATAGACCTCGGCACCGGTGGCAACGCTGTTTTATCTTTTAATTTTGGGGTTACAGAATACGCTGACATTACACCGGCACAACTCGGCAGCGACGATAGCGTGGCGATTGTTATCTCTACAAATAACGGTTCTACCTGGAGTAAGGCTAATATTGTAAAACTGTTTACCGCTGCGAATACACCTGTAAACGCAAGCACCGGTGGTGCTCGGTTCATAGTACCACTCACAGGTTATACAGGCATTGTGAAGATTGGTATCTATGCAACGGAGGGAACCGTGAATGACCCGACAGACAATGATATTTTTGTCGACAGTCTATTGGTCACTACCTGCAATCTCGCACCGGTGCACCTCGGCAACGATACTTCATTCTGCCAGGGACAAGCTGTAACGCTTAGCGCGAATGTACCCGGGGCTACCTACCATTGGAGCAATGGATCTACTGCCGACACTTTACAAGTAAACGCAGCCGGCACCTATTATGTTACCGCGAGTGCACAAGGCTGTGCAGTGGCGGACACGATTGTAATCGCAATTGATCCGTTACCTGTCATCAGTACTATTAATACAACCGGCACCGCACCTACCATAAACTTCACTGCCAGTGTACAGAATGCAACCTCCTACAGCTGGGATTTCGGCGATAACACAAGCGCTACCACGGCCGCGCCTACGCACACCTACACAGCCAACGGCAGTTATACCGTACAGCTGATTGCAGCGAACGACTGCGGCAGCGATACGCTGACGAAAACGCTTACCATCTCCGGGCTTGGCATCTCAACGATTACTGCGGATAAGGACCTGAATATCTATCCGAACCCCGCCAATGATGTAGTCTCTATTGAAAACAACAGTACAGCCCGATTAGAAACGCTGTCTGTAATAAACAGCCTGGGAATAGTTGTATTGCGGCAACCGCTGAATGGCAAAAAAGAGATGGTGAAATTATCAGATCTGGCCGCCGGTATTTATACCTTCATGATTGGCACAGATCAAGGCTTCGTAACCAGAAAAATAGTGCTCATACGATAGGATGGGCATGATGTTTCGCATATTAAAAAAAGGACACCTGTTGCGGTGTCCTTTTTGCACTCCATCAATCTTCTTCTTTTTGAGCTTTGTCAATCTTGTCAATTCGTTCCGTGAAAGGTTTTGACAATTCGAAGATCAATTGCCACTGCCTGGCGTTCGTTTCTTTTAAAAAATGAATTTCTTTTTGCATTTGTACGATCATTTTTTCGGCTTCCGGAACGGTAACATAAGGATGCGCAGCTTCATCAACAATTGTCAAATTCAGGTCGGGATCGTTCTGTAACGTACCGACAGAAACGTGCAAAACATCAGCAATTTCTTTTAGTGTGTATGGACTCGCTTCGCCGGTGCGTTCTAAATGAGAGATGAGTGAACGTGTCTTCCCTATTGCATTTGCGAGATCCTGTTGTGTTAAACCGCGGAATGCGCGAATCCGTTTTACCTTTTCTCCGATATGCATTTCTGGTAGTTCTTTCATACCGTCAATTGACAAAATGATTTGTTTTCTTTTCGACAGATATCTAGCATTGCGACAACCGGATTTTTTCCTACAAATCTTAGCTTTCCGAGCGGCAGAAAACGCCTATATCTCATTTATTATCAGCAATATTAGCTTACTAAAAACCACACCGGGCGGAAAATGCCGCAATACATATACCAACTACTGAAATATAAAAATAAGCAAAACGCGATGAATTTAATGGTAAAATCTTCCGAACACTGCTATAATGGCTAGTCTTGGAGAAATTCGGACGCTAGTTCTTTTTTTAAAAGAGTTTAACAATCAATGATTTTTCATTGGAGAATATCCGCAGTCTAATAACTGTTAAAACAACCAATCCGAAGAATGAAACAACAGCTTTGTGAGAACAGTGCCCCGAAAGAATATCGCCGGTCATCCTTGTCTGGCAAATGGTTATTGATAGCGCCACTTCTGATGATCTTAATGCTCAGCTCCTGCGTAGTAGCTTATCCTGGCTACTACCCGCATCATCATCATTATCATCATTACAGACATTATGGCCCGCCGCCCGGCTATTACCGATATTAGCCTCTATTGTTAAACCAAAACAAGAAAGCCGGTTTTCACCGGCTTTAGTTATTTATTTAAGTACATGCTTTATGCCCGATACTCTAGCGCGGTGTTCTAATTGTGCTAGTGGCGCACAACTTATCCGCTTGTCATCTTATTGCTAAATCGCCTCCTTCGCTCCTTCTACGGCAGTGTACAATTGGTAATAAGCACCTTTTTCACTGATTAGCGATTGATGATTACCTCGCTCGATAATATTGCCTTTGTCAAGTACAATGATCTGGTCGGCCTTACGGATAGTGGAAAGGCGGTGTGCAATTACGATGGCCGTCCGTCCCGATATGAGTGTATCGATCGCATTTTGGATTAATTGTTCACTCTCACTGTCTACCGAAGAAGTAGCCTCGTCCAAAATAAGTATTGAAGGATTATACAGCAGCGCACGCGCAAAGGAGATGAGCTGGCGTTGCCCTTGTGACATTGTATTGCCGCGCTCCATTACGTTAAACTGATAATTGCCTGGCAGCCGCATAATGAATTCATGCAGTCCCAGCATCTTGCATACTTCTTCCACTTTTGCCAACGGAATTTCTTCATTGCGCAGCGTGATATTATCGTAGATACTGCCAGACAACAGAAATACATCCTGCAACACTATTCCTACATGTCGGCGCAAAGCGTATACATCATAATCGCGCAACTCTACATCGTCGATAAATATATGGCCGCCCTGTATTTCATAAAGACGGTTGAGAATACTGATGATCGATGTTTTACCCGCGCCGGTGTGCCCCACTACCGCGAGTGTTTTGCCGGCAGGAATATGAAATGAAATTCCTTTCAGCACCGGTACGCCTTCTTTGTAGCTAAACTGAACGTTTTCAAAACGCACGTCGCCGTTTATGTGCTCCGGTGCATGGGTACCGTTACCATGCAAAAATTCATCACTGTCGAGCACGGTGAAGATACGCTCGCCGGCAACCATTCCCATTTGCAATACATTGAACTTATCGGCCAGCATACGCAGTGGACGAAAAAGCAGATTGAGGTACATCACAAATGCAATCACAATACCGGGTGTCACTTCATAATGCAGCATACGCTTGGCGCCCCACCAAACCAGTAGCCCCATTGAAGTTGCCAGAATAATTTCAACTACCGGAAAGAAAACGGAATAGGCGAAAATGCCTTTGATATTAGCATTGCGGTGCTCTTTATTGATCTCTTTAAATTTCTTCATTTCACGGTCTTCCGCTGCAAATGCCTGAACCAGGTACATTCCTGTGATGTGCTCCTGTACAAAAGCATTGAGCTGCGCTACCGCGTTACGTACACGTTGAAACGATTTGTTGACGCTTTCCTTAAACACATAAGTAGCAATGATCAGTGCCGGAAATGTAGCCAGGCAAACCAACGCCAGCTTCCAGTCGGTAATCAGCATCACAATGATGATCGCGATAATGGTCAGTACATCTGCTACGATTGAAATGATACCTTCCGAAAATACATCATTAACCGCTTCGATATCATTAATCGTACGCGTGGTCAGTGTGCCAATTGCGGTGCGGTCGTAATAGCCGATGTTTTGGTAAATGACTTTACGAAATACTTCTTTACGGATGTCATTTACTACATTTTGTCCGAGCCAGTTGATCCGGTATAGAAACCAAAAACGAAGACCGCTTTCCAGCAACAATACAGCAAGCTGAATAATGGAGACATAAATCAGTCCTTCCAGCAAGCGACCACCAATATATTTATCGACGGAAATCTGTATCAGATAAGGTCGCAACGGCGACAGTATGGCCAGGATCACAGACATTACCATCGAAAAAATAAAGCCTCCCCGGTAAGGGCCCGCGAATGAAAACAGGCGCCCCAACAGGCGAAAATCAAACAGCTTCTTTTTCTTTTTGTCTGGTGTAGTCACTTTTTCTTATTTAGAACGTATTTGGTAAACCAAAACGGGATGAAAGATGGATCTGGCAGGTCGATTTCTTTTCCCTCCTTTATCTCGGCAATCAATCTATACTCTTCTCCGGAATTGTCGATAAGAAAAGCTCTATTACTATGTTTTATCGCGCCCAATAGGTTGTTTAAAGACTTCGAATATCTCGAACTTATCATTTCCTTATACACATTATGCCCATTCTTTCTCACTCTATTGGCAACTCTACTAATATTAATCTCCGCATCTTCGGTACATACATAGTACAAGTAAGTGCGATAGCCTGCTTCAACAGCATCAGCCAGCAGCTGGATTTTGCCACTATCAGACATCACCGTTTCAAAAGAAAATGTAACCTTAAGCCGCATTAGCTCTCTTCGAATGTAATCCGCGAACAATGTCGGAAAATGTGTATTCTTAGGCAATTGTTCAATCAAGTAAAGCGTATTTCTCCGGATTTCCCACTTAACAGTCGCTCGGGGCCTTAAGGCATGCTCCTCGTAATATTGGCGGAAGTCTAAATCTTTAACTTTTAAACCAAAACGGTGCAAGGAAAACTTTTTATTCTCCCGTAGTAGTTTTTCTATATCATCGGCATTTACATAACAACCGAAATTCAGATGCAATTCACCTGACAGATATTTAGTCAGAGAAGTCTTGCCAGAGCCGTTAGGTCCTGCTATCATCCGCAACCGATGCATACTTAATCGAGGAATATTTTTGTCGTAGTGTACGTTTGCTTCGTCTGTGCAATTGTTTTTATCACTTTCCTTCTTCCATCAGGATATACTCTATATATCTTCCCATCTTCCAGGATAGTCACAGAAAGTCCTAAACGGTGTGATTCTTTTATCGCACGCTTTCCGACTATTGCCAGTGATCCATTTTTTGCCAACTTCTTAATTTCAGACTCCGGCGTTCCTCCAGTGGTACTTACTTTGGATTTCATAAAACTAAGTTACTAAATTCTCTACTCTGCGTCGTCTTTAAAGCTCATCAGATAAGCTTTGATAAAATCATCAATTTCGCCATCCATCACAGGCCCGACGTTACCAACTTCATAATCGGTACGGTGATCTTTAATCATTTTATACGGATGGAATACATACGAACGAATCTGCGATCCCCACTCGATCTTTTTCTTATTGGCATTCGTCGCATTCTTCAGTTCCTCACGTTTGCGGATTTCTTCTTCATACAGACGACTTTTCAACATCGTCAATGCCTTTTCACGGTTTTCTCCCTGCGTACGTGCCTGCTGACATTCTACGATAATACCACTTGGAATATGTTTTAAACGAACAGCCGTTTCTACCTTATTTACGTTCTGTCCGCCTTTACCACCTGAGCGGTAAAATTCCCATTCCAGGTCTGCCGGGCTTACTTCAATTTCAATGGTATCATCAATCAGCGGATAAACGAATATGGATGCAAAAGAAGTATGCCTCCGTGCATTCGAATCGAACGGCGAGATACGCACCAAACGATGTACACCACTTTCGGCCTTGAGCAAGCCATAGGCAAATTCGCCGTCAAATTCTATCGTAGCTTGTTTAATACCCGCACCATCGCCATACTGTACATCGATTTCCGAAACTTTCCAGTTCTGACGTTCGCCGTACATACGATACATACGCAGCAGCATCTCCGCCCAATCCTGGCTTTCGGTGCCGCCCGCTCCGGAGTTGATCACCATTACAGCCGGCATTTCATCTTCCGGTTCGTTAAGCGTAGATTTAAACTCCAGTTCATCTACCTCTTTCAGCGACTTCTGATAAGCCTCTTTTACTTCTTCCTCTGTAGCTTCCCCTTCCTTCCAAAAGTCAAAAAGTACCGCTGCATCTTCTACCGAAGAATACACTTTTTCATATAAATCGATCCAATACCGGTTGATCTTAATCTCCTTCAGGATGCTTGTTGCACGTTGGTTGTCATCCCAAAAACCGGGCGACAGAGTCAGTTGCTTATCATTCTCAATTTTGGCAAGACGGTCTTCAATGCGCAAAAAACGATGCAAATGCTGCACCCGCTCACGCATTTCTTTCAATTGCTCAATCGTCATAGTGGATGCAAAGTTACGCGATCGCTGTTTTAGGTATGTTTTTTATTTTACTTTGCAGCGCAAATTTCCGGTTGATGAAAACCCTGTATTTAATCTTTTTTCCCTTGATCCTTTTTGGTTTCATTTCCTGTAAACAAATGCCGCATGTTCCGGCCCGCGAAGAGTTGGTTGGCCTTTGGAGCATCTCCTCTGTCAAAAATGCCGATAACGAAGCGTACCGGTTAGCAGCGCAAGTTGCCTATTTCAATTTGCGGGAAGACGGTAGTTATACCAGTTATTTGCCCGATTATTTTGACTATGGCCGGTGGAAATATCAAAACGAAAGTGGTGTACTCTCACTCCACTCCGAACGCCCTGCAAGTTTGTACAACAAGAAACTAACCTTTGAGGTCAGCAACTATTCCGGCAACCACTTCAGTGCGCATGCCGGTGGACTCAATGTATTGCTGGACTATCACATTCCAAAAGAATCGGCCCGCGAAAAAATCACATTCCGGATGGCGGATGACCTGGTATTCCAAAAAGAAAAAATGCAGTACGATGCCCGGCACGATCCATACAGCCTGGCGAACAGCCGTTGGCGCATTCACCCCGATCATGAAGAAACCTGTGCAGAATTAAAAGACAGGCTGATCAACCATCTTAACCATCTCGCACTTGTATTTGAAGCCTACAAAAATCATAAAGACGATGACGTAGTGCAATCCGACCATTCACCAAATCCCTTTATACTGGCGGTAAATGGTGTACAGCTTCAAAACTACGAATCCATCCCTCAAGGCTACAACAATATCTTCTACAACAAAACAAACGAATACGCAGCATACCATCTGCTGGAAAATTCATTCGGATTTCAACCGATCTTCCCGAAAGACCGGGATGATTATGCCGCACTTTGGGCAACGTTATTTTATCAGACAGCAGAAAATGCACGCAAAACGGATCTTTGCACGGAATTCGAAAAACAAGTGCGGCAATACCGGACCGATAGCGCCGCCGAGGCATCTCATCCGCGTACGGCCACTCCTTAGCCATGCGTATAAAAGTTTACAGAAAAACGACCATATCCAATAATATATAGCCCTAATATGTCTTAACTTACAGCAAGAAACCAGGAGGTGCGCATGAAGCCCCTTTATTCGCTGCTTTTCTTACTATTGATTACACCCTGTGTGTTCGCCCAAAGCATTGTCGAAATGGGCCCTGTAATCGGTGTGTCCATTCCACAGATTGTCGAGAAAAATGAAAATATCACAAAACCAATGGCAGGATTGTGCGTTGGCATAAAAGGCGATGCATTGTACCCTACCAGGAAGAAAAACGTTTATGTTGGTATTGGCTTGCAAGGCTGCCTGTTTTATTTCAGCACCGTGCCTTCGGGAGAAAATATGGAACCGGTGGGCTTTTTCGGATTAAGCATAGGAGCGCCGCTGACCTTGCAAAGGGTATTTCCGGTCGGGAATTTTTCGTTACGGGCAAATTTTGGATTGATGCCGATCATCGAAACAAGCGGGTTGGTACGTACCGATCAGCCGGATGGCGGCCTTCGGGCAAATATAGCACCGACCGCTGGCTTCGGTCTCACACTGGATCAGCGCACCACACTTGGCTTCGAATGGTTTATGCCTATCCGCCTTTACGGTGCCCCTTCTCAAAATTATACTTACCATCTGCATAACTGCAGTTTTACGGTTACTTACTGCTTCCGGAAATACCGTTTCTCCGGTGCAAAAAAATAGCCGGTCTGAGAACAGACCAGCCTTTTTCACCATGAAACTCTTTACCGACTAGGATATAACAATTAACGTGCCAGATTTTGAGGCAAAGGCAAAAAAAAATCCCGCCGGTTCCGGCAGGACTTCTAATATTCTGATGTTGCGTGGAATCAATTTTGTACCGGAACTTCTACCGGCTCGATCATAACACCGTCTTCATCGACTTCTACGATAGCAACGGAATGTTCTTTGACCTTAAACGTAAAATGTTTTTGCGAAATGAAACTGAATACCGCAATAATGGCACTGGTCAGCGCGGATGACGGTGTAGGATAAAAATGACACCATTCCACAAAAAATTTCAAGAACAGGTAAGTCAGCAAAATACACATGCCGGTAAGCAATACATAGCGGAAAAACTGAACTCTGCCATGCAGGTTAGATTCCGGGAACACGATATGGCGCGACAAAGTAAAACCGATTGGGAAACTCACCGAAAACGCAATAATATATGCTGCAATCGGCGCAGTAATGGTCAAAAACGGAAGATGGACATCCTGTTTTGCAAGAATGAAATTATAGCTCAACCAATACAGGAATATATACAAAACCTGGTTGGACCCGCCGCAAGCCAGGTAGCGAAACGTAGTTGTATCGATCCATTTCGCAAACGGCTTGTGAAAAAAGTCTATGACGCTCAGTACAATATTTCTGATGGTCTTCATTTATTTATAAAAAAGTGGTGCAAAGATAGCCCAATTCGATCAATTCCTCCGTCACACATTTATAATTCTTGTCAATGTCGGCATTCGTTCTACAGCAGTCAAATATTGGCAATCACCATTTTATATGCTCCATTTTCTTGAAAAACACTTTTTCTTCATCACCGCATTTTCGTAAAAGGTCACTCAACTCATCAAACGAAACCAGGTCTGTCTGGCGGTTTTTCATCTGGCGGGCCGCGTGATAAGCAAAACTTCTCCAGTTATCGCCGATTTTCGTGAGTTCGCTGGCATACTGCTGCAAATCGTCCCGCTTCATCATTTCGGCAGCTTCCTGCAAAAACGCCGCATACAGATAACGGAAACCGGCGCCGCCAGTGCCGATCTCTTCCTGCATACGAATAATATTACCGAGATACAGAGCTGCCTTGCGCTGCGTTAATTTTTTCGGATAGTTTTTGATTTTATTGGCGAGCAAAAAAATCGCCTTATTGCCGAACCAAGGTACCGGCGGCGACATCATAAAGAAACAAGTCTGCTTGATGCCTTGCTGCACAGCTTTTTCGTAGTCTGTTTTCTTTGGTGCGTCGATGACGTAGTACATAAAACCTTTCGGCTCCGGCGCCCCTTTTGCAAAACGGGCCTTCGCGAGGTCTTCAGCCGAAATCCTTGTTGCCACCTCCATTACAGGATCACTCACCAGGTACTCATTCCCCTCTTTCCCATAAACGACCAGGTTGTGCGCGTTGAAGTGGAAACGGAATGCTTCGGGCAGGTAAGGCAAATAAAATACACTGGTCTGCATGCCTACCGGAATATGATTTTCCAGCGCGCGGTCCAGGGCTTCCATCGCTTTTTCAGGCGTTCGGAATTTCTCTGTGTGCATAGTAATGCCCAGCCGTTGCGTAACACGCTTGAAGATCGCACCCGGCCAGGTCCGGAAAGTGGTACCCGGTGTACCGTTGATCTTCAAAAAAGGCAGGTGACCAAAGAAAAGACCGGCGCCAATACCAAAGGCCATCGGCTCGGAAATAGGAACTTTATAATAATTGAGCAGGTTGGCCGTCACACCACTCTCACAATGCGCATGCTGCTGATGCTCGAAATTGGGAACTATCATTAATTAAGAAAGTCGAAATTTGGTTCAAATGGAGCATCGTTTGTTACTCCGTTAATTTTTACTGCGGCGCAAAACTATTTACCAAAACCGGTCAATGTTTCAACCGATATGTTAAATATCTGTGCATATCGTTGCATCATATCCGGGCTTAGCCTGGCAAATCCTTCAGGTTTCAGATGCTTTTTTACCTGCCATTGCCATTTACCTGCATATTTTGCCAATAAAGGCAGATCCATCAGATTCTTTTCCATAAAGTAGGCAATAGGGCTCATTTCACCAGCTTTTACCTTTGCTTCTGTTTCCGCAAGCGACTGTTCTACTTCATCCCAGGCTTGTTTCGTCGCCGCATTTTCTGCTTCCCAGCCTACCGAATTAACGCCCGTATATTTACCGTCCTTATCTACGGCATACATTTTCTTCTTGAGCTGATCCCGCTCTTTGTAATGCAAAGGATCTTGCGGCACCTCGTTTACATTCATGGCAAAAAATTTGGCGAAGTGAAGTTAACTCAAAAAGCCTAAAGCTTAAAGTTGCGTCTCCCAACAATGGTTTTGAGTTTTTCAGCCAAAGAAAAAGGGTCATCGTTTTGATGACCCCTAAGTTCTTTTAAACCAATGTGTTTAATTACAGATCGAGTTTTACCTGGTCGTTGAGATCAGTATCTACAAGGATACGGCCGCAGTGTTCGCAAACGATGATCTTTTTGCGCTGACGGATCTCAGACTGACGTTGTGGTGGAATAACGTTGAAGCAACCACCGCATGAATCACGCAGAATAGGCACTACAGCCAGACCATTGCGGTAGCTGTGACGGATACGATCGTAAGCACTCAGCAAACGTGCATCTACGGCTTCTTTCGCTTTATCAGATCTGTCAGAAAGTTGTTTTTCTTCTTTTTCTGTTTCTACGATGATCTTTTCCAGTTCGCCTTTTTTCACACGCAATGCATCTTCTACAATGGCGATTTTATCTTCAGTTCTCATACGCTGGTTCTGACGGTCTTTCAGTTCAAAACCTGCGTCTTTAATATGTTTTTCATTCAGGCGTACTTCCAGCTCCTGCATTTCGATCTCTTTATTGATCGCTTCAAACTCACGGCTGTTTTTTACGTTATCCTGTTGCTTCTCATATTTTTTAATCAAAGCCTGGGCTTCTTTCTTGCCCTCTGATTTTGCCTCAACGAAGCTGTTGATGCTGGCAATTTCCGCATCGATATTCTGGATACGTGTTTGCAAGCCTTCAATTTCATCTTCGAGGTCTTTCACCTCCATTGGTAGCTCGCCCTTCAGTGTTTTGATCTCATCAATCTTAGAATCGATCTTTTGCAAAGTCAGGACGGCAATCAGCTTTTCCTCAACTGAAAAGTCTTTTACAGTAGCCATATCAGAAAAAATATTTTACAGGATTGGTATATGTGTTTGCTAAAACAACGGCGAAATTAGGAAATTTTTTTGTAAGTAAATCCTTAAAGATTTCTACGGTAAACTGTTCACTTTCATAATGCCCGATATCGGCAATGATAATTTTACCTTCGGCGTCAAAAAACTGGTGATATTTAAAATCTCCTGTTATAAAAACGTCTGCCTGAGCGCCAATAGCGTCTCTCAGCAGAAAGCTGCCCGACCCGCCGCAGACAGCAACTTTGTGTACCGGTTTGCCTCTGAATTCCGTATGACGGATGCAATCTACTTTCATTTGCTTCTGAACAAAACTTAAAAAGATATTTTCTTCCATCGCTTCCGGCAAAAAGCCAACCATTCCGGCGCCGATTTCCTGGTTGTAGTTCTCCAAAGCGATCAGCTCATAAGCTACTTCTTCATAAGGGTGGCTGGTACGTAACGCATTGATCACGGTATGTTTCAGATTGACGGGCACGACCACTTCGAGTTTTACCTCCGCCACATATTCGCGGTCGCCGCCCGCTTCACCGATCGCTGGGCGGGTATGTTCATTGCCACGAAATGTACCAATTCCTTCCGTATTAAAACTGCATTCGCTATAATTGCCGATGCTGCCTGCTCCCGCGGCAAACAATGCATCGCGGACCGTTCCCAGATCTGCTTCCGGAACGTAAGTATATAGTTTATATAAGGTAGTGCCTTTAGGCGTTAGTATGGAAGTATTTTGCAAACCGAGCTTTTCGGCGATTTTGGCATTCACCCCCTGGCGCACATTATCGAGATTGGTATGTGCTGCATAAATATGGAGATCGTTTTTAATTGCCGTAGCTACAATACGTTCCACATAGTTGCGGCCGGTAATCTTTTTCAGGCCGGAAAAGATAAGCGGATGATGCGCGACGATCAGATTGCAATTTTTCTCTATTGCTTCCGCCAGTACATCTTCTGTTACATCAAGCGTGAGCAGCATACCTGTTACGGCAGCCATGGGATCACCTACCTGCAGCCCACAGTTATCATAGCTTTCCTGGTAGGCCAATGGTGCAAATGCCTCTATCGCACTCATCACATCTTTTACTAACATGTCTGATTATTTACGCCGGAAAATTAATTCTTTCTTCAGGAGCCGTTTAAAATTTATTGGTTTCTGCTGCGAAATTCAATTTTGCCGAGGCCCACACAAAGGCGCTATAAACAGCATTTGCAAATTTCAAACGGGATTTTTACACCCTGGTCCCTGTAAACGGATTGTAAAGGCCAATGTATTATGTCCAACTTTAACAGCTTCTTATTGTAAGAATCGTATAACATTAGTTATTATTGCACCGCGAAAATTTTGTCTTGCCCAAATTGCTGAAACATATCGGTCGTTTTTTCTGCATGCTGCTGGTGCTCCAGGTATTTATCCTGACAGCACACGCCGATGATGTGGATGAAGATGAATTTGCAATCGAGCAAGGCGTAACGGTCATCTCGGCCCCAGACCACCACAGTGCGTTTTTTTCGGATCAGCGCTTTGTTCACCAACGGAAAGATTCCCATATCCGTACGGAACAGCACAATAAGAAATACCAGATCGGTAAACATATTTCGGTGCAGACTATTGTTGTCAAGACGCCCGATTTTCATTTCCATTCATTTTATGAAAGTATAGTGCACACTCCTTCCGTGCCTAAAGATTACAGATATACCTTCTTCCGGGAGATCAATCCACCGCCTCCCAAGTTCTGTTAATTATTAGTATCTTATTTTGCGATACATAATCGCAAAACTTATCATTAGTTATAATAAAACAATAGTAAACATGCTTTATTCAAAGCTTGTGCAAATTACGTGCATCGCTTGCTGCATGTGTTTGGCACAACCCGGCATTACAAAAGCACAAGCTGGTAATGCCCAACCCGACACGCTGCGCCTGACCTTGAAGGAAACCGAAAAAGTGTTTTTTGAAAAGAACCTTCAACTACTGGCAGCGCATTATAATGTACAGGCAGACAGCGCATTGATCCAACAAGCCAAACTCTGGGACAATCCGGTACTGAACACGGATCAGAACATCTATTCTAACAACACCTGGTTTGAGCATGGTAAAAATCCGGACGGTACTCCGAAAGGTCAGTACTATATCCAGGTACAGCAATTAATACAAACGGCAGGCAAGCGTGGCAAGCAGATCAAACTGGCAGCTACCAATGCTACGATCACGCAGTGGCAATTCAACGACCTGATGCGTAACCTGAAAATGCAATTGCGCAGTGATTTCTATACGATTTATCAACTGGAAAATAATCGCGAGCTGTACCGGCAAGAACAAGAGCAGACCAACACCTTGCTGAAAGCGATGACGAATCAGCTCACAGCCGGAAACATCGCCCGCAAAGATTATCTGCGCATACAGGCGCTGCTGATCGGCTTGCAACAGGACGCAACCGACAATGATAAACAACTCAGCGACGTGCAGGCCGAATTGAAAACGATGCTCCAGATCACCGGCGACACTTATGTAAAGCCTGTAATGGAAAGCATCGCGATTCCATCCCTGCCATCTCAAAACCTGGATGAACTGGTCAATACTGCACGCGCAAACAACGCAGCTTACCAATTACAGAAACTCCAGGTACAATACCAACAGCAAAATCTAGCCTTGCAAAAAGCGATGGCGGTTCCGGATCTGACGCTGGGCCCGAACTACGATCAGAACAGTAACTACACGCCGCATTATGTAGGTTTGGGCATTTCCTTGCCGTTGCCGGTTTTTAACCGTAACCAGGGCAATATTAAATCGGCCCGCTACCAGGTAAAACAGGAGGAAACCAATATGCAGCTGGTGGACCAGCAATTGCAGAATGATGTGCAGAACGCCTGGAAAAAACTCCAGTACACGTTGCAATTAAGCAGCAATGCGCAAGACGCCTTTTACAGCGACTACAGCAAGTTGTACACCAATATTGTGGAAAGCTACAAGCAACGCCAGATCAGCCTGATTGAATTTATCGACTACTTCGACGCCTATAAAGATATCCGCCAGAAGCAAATCCAGCAGGAACTCAACGTTCAGCTGGCCAAGGAAGAACTGAACCGTCAGGTAGGAACCGACATCGTAAAATAATTTTCAAAATAATTTCTACATCAAGACTAAGATGAAACACCCGATAGTATTATCATCCTTGCTGGCAGCTACGTTATTGGCAGCCTGCGGCAAAAAGGAGGAGAAAAAAGAAGAGAATACCAAGTTTGTGCTGAGTGATTCTATGCAGCATATGATCATGCTGGATTCAGTACGTTACTGCAATATCCAGGATGAGATTTCTCTGAGTGGCGAGGTAAGCTTTAACGAAAACAATGTAGTAAAGATTTTTCCGCGCAGCAGCGGCCAGATACTGGAAAGCCATGTATCGCTTGGCGATCATGTAACCAAAGGCCAGGTACTCGCTGTAATCCGCAGTTCTGATATTGCCGGAAACTATAGCGATCTCGCAGGCGCTAATGCAGATCTGGCCATTGCAAAACGCCAGATGGAAAGCCAGGAATCCCTTTACAAAAATGGTATTGCCAGCCAGCGCGAATACACGGAAGCAAAGGAGAACTATGAAAAAGCTTTGGCTGCTAAAAATAAAGTGGCGTCTGTGCTGAACATCAATGGTGGCTCCAGATCATCTGCCGGTGGCCAGTATAGCCTGGTATCTCCGATCGACGGGTATATCGTAGAAAAGAAAGTGGCAGCCGGGTCATTTATCCGTTCCGATATGGCCGATAATATGTTCACTATTTCCGACCTGAAGAATGTATGGGTATATGCCAATGTGTATGCACAAGACATCTCTAAAGTGAAAGAAGGTTATCATGTAAAAGTGGTAGCGCTTTCTTACCCTGATAAAGTATTTGACGGCACCATCGATAAGGTAAGTGAAGTGCTGGATCCTCAAAGTAAAGCGTTGCGCGTGCGGGTAACATTGAACAATAATGAAATGTTGCTGAAGCCGGAGATGTTTGCCAAAGTAGTAGTAAGCAACCAGGAGGGCTCTAAGGCGATCTGCGTTCCCTCTGCCGCATTGATACCACAAGACGCCAAAAACTATGTGGTTGTTTACAAAAGTAAAGATGAAGTAAGCGTGGCCGAAGTAAACCTGATAAAAACAGTGGGTGCTACGTCCTACGTAACAAGCGGCGTAGAGCCAGGTCAGATTGTGATCACCAAGTTCCAGAACCTGATCTTTAATCAACTGATGGCGCAATAGTCATTTTTAAAAGCAGTAAATACTCACCTCAAGAGTAACAAGACTCATGAATAAGCTCATTAAACAGATTATACATTTTTCACTCCGGCACCGGTATCTCGTCTTTTTTATGACGGCCGTGCTGGCAGTGATCGGTTACGTGAGTTACCGGAATACGCCCATAGAGACGTTCCCGGATGTAACCAATACACAGATCATCATCATTACACAGTGGCCGGGCCGCAGTGCGGAAGAGGTAGAAAAATTTGTAACGATTCCGCTGGAAACAGCGCTGAACAGCGTGCAAAAAAAGATCAACCTCCGCTCTACTTCATCTTTTGGCCTTTCTTACGTTCGTCTCATCTTTGACGACGATGTAGATGATGCATTTGCGCGCCAGCAGGTGTTTAGCCGCATCAATAGTGCAGAGCTGCCCGAAGGCATTCAGCCCGATGTGCAGCCACCGTATGGCCCGACCGGCGAAATCTACCGTTATACGCTGGAAAGCAAAACGAAAAGCATCCGCGATCTCAACACGATCCAGGAATGGGTGCTGGACCGCCAGTTTAAATCCGTACCGGGTGTTGCCGATGTAAACACATTCTCCGGCGGCGAGAAAATCTATGAGATCCGTGTCAATCCGAATGAGATCACCAACTATGGATTAACCTCACTCGATGTTTACAATGCGGTAGCAAAAAGCAATATTAACGTAGGTGGCGACGTGCTGGAACAAAACGGACAAGCATTCATCGTGCGTGGTATTGGTTTGCTCAACAATATCGATGAGATCAACAATATCATTGTTACCAAGATCAACGGCGTACCGATTCTTGTAAAAAATATCGCTTCTGTAAAAGAAACGGAAAAACCGCGCCTGGGCGATGTGAAACGCGATGCCGAAGAGGATGCCGTGGAAGGCATCGTCGTGATGCGGAAAGGTGAAAATGCCGAACAGGTATTGGAACGTTTGCATGAAAAAGTAAAAGACCTCAATGAAAATATCCTGCCGAAAGATGTAAAGATCGTTCCGTTCTATGATCGGACCACATTGATGGATTATGCAACAGAAACGGTATTACACAATTTATTTGAAGGTATCGTGCTGGTAACGATCGTCGTGCTCATTTTTATGGCCGACTGGCGTACTACGTTGATCGTGGGACTTATTGTGCCGCTCGCCTTGCTGTTTGCATTTATGCTGATGCGGATGCGCGGCATGACCGCCAACCTGCTTTCGATGGGTGCGGTTGACTTTGGTATCATCATCGACGGCGCCGTGGTAATGGTGGAAGGAATATTCGTGGCGCTTGATCATAAGGCGAAAGAAGTAGGTATGGAACGGTTTAATAAGCTGGCAAAACTCGGCTTATTCAAACAAGTGGGCACCGAGATGGGTAAAGCGATCTTCTTCTCCAAACTGATTATCCTTACCTGCCTGGTTCCGATCTTCGCATTTAAGAAAGTAGAAGGTAAAATGTTCTCGCCACTGGCGTTTACTTTAGGCTTTGCTTTGTTAGGCGCCTTAATCTATACGTTGACCTTTGTACCTGCATTATCCAGCGTCCTGCTGCGCAAGAATGTAAAAGAGAAACACAATGTCGTGGTGCAATTCTTTGAGAAAAATGTAGGCGGCGCATTCCGGTGGGTATATAAAAATCAAAAAATCAGTTTGATTGTGGCTGTTGCATTCATGGTACTTTCATTTGCTTCTGCTAAATTTCTTGGTTCGGAATTCTTGCCCGAACTGGATGAAGGTGCATTATGGGTAAAAGCGCAACTGCCGATGAATTCATCGCTCGACCAATCCAATGAGATTGCGCGCAAGATGATGACAATGATCAGCAAGTTTCCGGAAGTGAATCATACACTGGCACAGGTAGGCCGCACCGTGGACGGAACCGATCCGAAAGGTTTCTTCAATGTTGAAATTGCAGTGGACCTGAAGCCCAAAAAAGAATGGCCTAAAGGAGTAACTACCGAATCGCTGGTAGATGATCTGAATGCGCAGCTGAGCAAGATTCCGGGTATTCTCTTCAACTATTCGCAACCAATCCGCGACAACGTGGAGGAAGCGGTAGCCGGCGTACCGGCGTCGCTGGCGGTGAAAATATTTGGCCGTGATTTCAAAACGCTGGACAGCCTGGCCAACCAGGTAATGGATCAGCTAAAAACCGTACAGGGTGTAGAAGACCTTGGGGTACTCCGTAACCTGGGTCAACCGGAATTCCGTATCGAACTCGATCAACAGAAAATGGCGCTGTACGGAGTAAGTATAGCAGATGCGAATGCAGTAATTGAAATGGCAATTGGCGGTAAAGCGGCGACGCAGTTGTACGAGGGCGAACGCAAGTTTGATATCCGTGTCCGTTACGATAAAGAATTCCGTAACACACAAGACAAAATCCAACAACTCAAAGTTCCGACGCAAGATGGTTCGTCCATTCCGATCAGCGAAATCAGTACAATCAAAACGCTGATTGGCCCGTCATTCGTGTACCGGGATAATAACGCCCGTTACATTCCGGTTAAGTTTTCTATACGTGGCCGCGACCTTGGAAGTACCATCCAGGAAGCACAGAAAAAAGTGGCCGCACATGTAAAACTGCCACAGGGCTACAACATGACCTGGAACGGCGAATTTGAAAATGCGCAGCGTGCGGGCAATACATTGGCACAGGTTGTTCCGTTGTGCCTGGTAGCCATCTTCCTGATTCTGTTTATTACTTACGGAAATGCAAAAGATGCTGTGCTCACGATCATGAACGTACCATTTGCACTCATTGGTGGTATCCTGGCACTGCATGTGACGCATATGAACTTCAGTATCTCTGCGGGTATCGGTTTCATCGCACTATTTGGTGTCTGTATCCAGAATGGTGTGATTTTGATCAGTGTATTCCGTAAAAACCTGGAAGCAAAAATGCCGTTGGATGAGGCCATCGAGCAAGGGGTGATCTCACGTGTCCGTCCGGTAGTAATGACGGCGCTGATGGCAGCCATTGGCTTGTTCCCGGCGGCTATCAGTACAGGTATCGGCTCGGAAACGCAGAAACCGCTGGCAATTGTAGTAATCGGCGGCCTGGTAACTTCTACCCTGCTGACCTTATTGATTCTTCCGGTTATTTATTCCCGCGTATATAACCTGATGCACAAGAGAGCCAACCGCAAAACACTCCGTAAAATCGGCGTGATCAGCAAACCGCCTCAGGATGAATAGTCTGGCGATCGCTAAGTTCGTAGCTTAATATAGCCGCGCTATAAAGTATAAAGCAGCATGTGAAAGCATGCTGCTTTATTTTTTAGGGAATGTGAAATAGTAGCGGTGGCAGTACCAGTCAAGGACATTATTTGGCTGTGCTAACAACCGGTAAAGTAATGCATCCTTCAATCCCGCTCGGGATGATGGATAGCTCCGGTATTTGCAGATACAAATCTTCACGAAACTTCTCTTAGCCAAAGTGGCAAACGTACATGGACTCCGCGCCCGATGATCAACCGATACCCGCACAAAAAAAGCCGCTTAGATAAGCGGCTATTTTCATCATCCAAAATTGTATCGGTTACTTTCTGTTAGCTATCGCCGATTCCAGGCAGCATTGCCATCTCTATCTTACAAGGGTAAGACTGCCTTTTGCTGTGGCGTTTTCGTTACTACCACAACTATAAATTATTTCATAAAAATAGGTCCCCATGCCGGCAGGCGTTCCGCCGTAAGTACCGTCCCAGGCAGCTGTACTTGCGTTTGACTGGTATACCTGCTGTCCCCAACGATCAAATATCATCATCGACAATAATTTCACCCCGCCGTTACTAATAACCTGGAACTTATCATTTTTATTGTCTCCGTTTGGCGTAAAACCATCCGGTACATTTACAATGCAGCATGGCACAATCTCAACCGGCGTACGATCACTTTCGCATTTCTGGAATGTCTGCGATACATAGATGGTCATCGGGCTGGTGAGCATTGCGTTAGCAGGTAATGGCATTTTAGGCATACCTACGCCGCCCAATGCGGTCGTATACCAGGTTACGCTGTCTGCGAGCACCCTGAAATCCTGTAGATTGTTGATGCAAATTTTATTGGCAGTCACCATCGGTGCATCCGGCATCTGGTTTACGTTTACGATTACCTGTGAACGCGGGCTCTCACAACCGTCATGTGTGTCGGTCACGTAATACACGTAAGAACCCGGCCACCCGGTTTCCATTTTTGGCGCCGGGGCCAGCGGCAACCCACCATTTGGCACATCGTACCATCTGATGTTTTCACCCTGGATATTCCAGTCTTTTACCGAATCATACTGACAAACAATATAAGGGTTTACTAAAGGGGCAGGCGGCGTGAATTTTGCAAGCAGATGAAGCGTAACGACGGAGTCGCAACCAAATTGATTGGTAAACGTATTCGGGTAATCCCCGGTCTCAGTATAATGATGTCCTGCGAAGGTTACCGTTTCGCCGTGACAAATCGTATCGTAGATTGCCGTGGCAACAACCGTATTAGGTATCACGATGTTGGTATCGAGCGTACAACCAAAGGGGTTACTCGCAGTCAGATGATAGGTACCCGGCAGTACATTGGTCAGATTTTGCTGTGTCGAAGTAAAGCCGTTCGGACCAGACCATGCATAGCTCACCACGTCATTATAGCGGTAATAAATCACCAGGTGCGGTATCTGAGCCAGGTTGAGCGTATATTCTTTCGTACGCCAACGCGTATCGTATCCCGGGGAATTCAACGCAAAAGACATTATTTTATCGCCTGCATATTCCGATTGCACGAATGGTACTAACCCACCCTGATCGGGAGTATAGTATGGATGGGTTGCATTATTGGAATAAGGCAATTTATTGTCTGTATAGATTGTTGGCGAATACTCGGTGGTACCTGTAAAACTCGTGTAGAAAACACTCGAGTTATTTCGCCATATCCAATACATATAGCGGTTGGTAACGGTTTCGGCGGGCCTGTTGGTCCAGGTAATCGTCGACTCCGACCAGGCATCATTGGCCACAAAATTGGCGTAGATATTGCCGTCGTTGCCATTGGCATAGCCACCGGTACAAGTCATGCGCAGCCGTGCATCTTCAATGGTTACATCATGCGGAATGGCGCTCAGATCAAACTTATAGTAAGCACGTGTATTATAGGTGCTGTGATATACCGACGCTATAATAGCCGCGTATGCAGCGGAGCCGAAATTACTGTTAGCTGCGTTGGCAATTACATAAGCGTCTTCTGTCGGAATCAGGATAATGCTATCGCGCGAAGTATCAGACTGCATAGTGATACTGCCATGACAATTGGTAACAGGGTCAATCGCCACAGTCGCATGCAGTGCTGCTTTTGCCGGATGAAAAACATAAGCCAGCGTCGGATATTTTGTTTCAACGTTTGTGGCATTATCCAGTGTGGCTGCATAAAACTGCTTAGACTGCGGAGTTACGCCACTGAAGGTATTTCCAGAGAACAACAAATTTGTTTTGTAGAAATCGTCATACCATTTAATAGTAGATCCTGCAGCTGGACTTGTTGCGCTGAGCGAGAAATTATCGGAACCGCAAGCCACGATGGACGTAGGCACTACCGGCGCTGTTTGCGCACGAGCGGCGAGCGGGCATTGCAGAAAAAGGGCCAATGCGGCTACTGTGGTTTTGAAACTTCTGTTGAAGGCACACCTTTGGTGGAGGTTGCTACCTTCAGGTTTAGTCGGTTGCATATGTAAGGCTTTCTTTTCTTAAAGACAGGCGCTCACAAAAATATGTTGGATAAATCCGGAAAAAAACCAGAAAAAAAATTCGTCCGATGTTTTGCAGTCCAGAGCCTCATCCTGTTTTTATGACGATTCAAAATACCCCAAACATTTGCGATAAAAATCCCCAATTAAGAGTAGCTACAATTGCTGAAACTCCCACTTAGGAGCACCTTTTATGCCATTTGCGTCATAAAAATCAATGAAATGAAGCTTGTAGTATAAATCGTTTTGTGCATGGACTACATAACAATGACTCATATCAACGGCATAAGTTGTACCATTAAACGTCTTCCATTCAAAACCTATAACATTGACAGCCGTTGTGTAAGTATAGGTCATCGCTTTGTCATAATTGATCGCATCAAATGAAACAGTTGAATCGTAAACGCCTGCAGTTTCATAACGATTCAGCAGACACCCGGTAACCGTATAAGGCATATTGCCGAGATCGGTGTAAATATGTGTGTACTGGGTAAATTCAATATCCCAGGCAGTCTTCGGAGGTTCGATGGCCACCTGCACAATGCCGTTATCGAAGGAAAGGAAGACAAAATTATAGTGGGCATCTTTGGTAATCGTAATCGTCTTATCTGCCGAAGACCCATCCAAAACGCCGCAACGAATGGTGTATCCGGAGTCATCAGAAGCAAGCAACTGTAGTTTCACAAAACCCAGTGCCTGCCCCTTCTCGTTGTATCCCCTGGTAACAATATACACATCATGAGCAGCACGCCAGTCCCCGATTGCTGTACTGTCGAGGTTTCCGGAAGGTGTGTCCCATTGCTTATGCAAACCGAAGCCAGTAGTATCTTTCATACCCACCTGGTCAAAGTCTTGCTTGCCCGTATTCATCGCAAACATCGACTTGGAAGTATTCAGAACAATATGATAACCATCGGTTGAAGCCTCGAAACCCAAATCCCATGCCGTTTTCAAGTTCCTGGACACTTCCGTATTGGAACGAAGACTATAGAAAACCTGCCATCTATAATCAGCCTCCATACTTACCGAAGCAGTGAGTACGTTGCCTGCGTCATGTTTCGGAACGGGCAGTTCCTTTGGGAGACAACTGCTCATAAAAAGTAAACAGCAGCAGTTTACCACTACAATTTTTGCGCAACCAAAAATCTTCATGTTTATTGTTTATTGAGGTTGAAATCTAATCGTATGAAATAAGAACGGCCAGTTCCGATCGGCATGCTTGTCCCTGCCGAATGCGGTGAACTGGCATCTGCAACTGAACCCGCAGTAGAAAGTGTTTTCACATCGAAAATATTTTTGCTACCCAGCGTAACATTTACTCGTTTGTTCAAAAATGACCGCGCAACTGAAATGTCGCCCATGCTGTATGCGGCGATATTAGTGGTCGTCACATTGCCTTTCTCATCCAACGCAAAGCCCGGCAGGCTGCCATTGTATTTATAGAAAAAATTTACGCTGACGCCCGCCCTTGTAAATTGATAAGAAACATTGCAGCGCAGCTCTGGTGAATAACTGAACGCCGATACGCCGCTGGTCCCGGAAAGATTATTGTACCGACCGGCATAAGATCCACCCAACAATATTTTCACGTTTTTATGCATCATTTCTATATTAGCCTGCACACCCAATGTCTTGTAACGTCCGATGTTTACATAGGTATACTGCGCACCGGCACCGGTTTGCGCCAGTTCAATACGATCATACATATCATTATAAAACCCAGATGCGTCTATTTTATAACCATAATCATCCACCCGTCTGGCATAACCGGCAGAAACATTATAACTATTGGAATACTCGGGTTTCAGCGCCTGATTGCCATTGATGTCGTGATTGCTGTCGTGAAAATCGAAGTACAATTCCTTCAGTGAGGGCGCGCGAAATCCCCGTGCAAATGAAGCACGGAGGGTAACATTATTTAGTTTATAGCGTACATTGACCGATGGGATCAAAGGTGCGCTATAGGCTGTATTATAAGCATAGCGCACACCCGGCCGGATGGTGAGTTGCGCAACCGGCCGATATTCCGCACTAGCAAAGCCAGCGTAATCACCCATAACCTGTTTTGTATTTTTTATGCGAATCCCTGAAGCATCTTCGAGATTGATGTCATATCCCAACTCATAATTAAACGTTGCATTAGCCTTGCTGGTACTATAAGTGCCACGGCTGCTCCACTGGTGAAACAATGAAGTATCCTGGTCTCCCGCATTATCCGTAAGTGTTTTGTGCAGCGTAGTAAGATCACTGAGGTACGTATTGCTGATGCGTTTATAATCATTGTACGCTACTTGTACATTCAGATTTTTATCACCGGCCAGCTTCGTGGTCATGAATAGAGCATTATCGATACGGATTGTACGGTAAGCATCATCTGAGGCTTTCTCGCCATAGGCATAAGGTGTGCCGAGGTTAGTGATTAGCTCATTAAAATAATCTCCTTTGTAGGTAAACGAAGTTTTCCCGACCTGGTAAATGTATTGCAGGTTAGTAAAATACTGTTCTTTGGGCTTCCATTGAAAAACACGATTACTGTCTGCTTGTCTTGCACGAAACGAAAGGGCAAAAGGCTTTTCATTGTCGCGCCATCCATCAAAAAAATGACGGCCGCCGGAAAGTAAGATCGTATGATTACCGCTGTGAAGGCCCAAACGGCCATTGATATTGTAAGTACCGATACTTTCATAATAAGTAGAAAGACCAGCATCCCAGGTTTGTTTTTGCGTTTTCCGGGTGATAATATTGATCGTGCCTGCGAGTGCATCAGTGCCATAGTTTACAGCCATAGGGCCTTCCACAATTTCAATACGTTCTACATTACCGAGTGTGATCTGGGATAAATCGACATTACCATTCTGACGGCCGATCACCGGAACGCCATCCACCAATATTTTTACCCCTTCGCCACCGATGCCTTGTATATTTAAACTACTACCCAGCACATTATCCTGCGATAGCCTTATGTTTAATTCGTTGGAAAGTACATCCCGCAAATTTTGCGCGCTCATGGCCTGTATTTTTTTAGAATCGATCAGTTTGATTTTCTGCACGGCATTTTCTGTGCTGCCCGGTGCATACTGCCCGGTCACCACCACTTCCCTGATATTAAACTCTTTCTTTGTAACATTCGTATGATTGCCATCGGCTTCACTATCCTTACCGGTTGCCAAAACGGACGTATTATTCTTATCTTTTTTTTCTTTCGCCAGAACAGGATTGGCAGTTCCGGAAAAAAACAAAACATATACGGCGACACAGCCGTAGATCAATAATTTGTTTTTCATGCTTCAGTTATTATTAAAGACGAAGAGCTTTTCTTTATCAAGCCTGTCGGACGCGCGATGCAGCAGTTCCGATAATTTCCGTAATTCCTCAAGACTGTAGACCAGTGTCATAGATCGTAGACCCGTTGGAATCTGAACCAGTTTTTGAGCACGGCAAGAGCAGAAACGGTTGGCGTTATAATGCTCATCTATGGTGCGTATAAAATCATAAAACTGATCGCATGTATGCGCCATTACAGTGCTGCCGAAGGCTATATGAAAATGCCGGCAGGCGCCACAGCGTACCACATAACCGTTTTCATTGTGATAGATTTTTTTGTAAACGCACATAAGACGTAATTAAAATCCAGTAATCTCATCTACAATTGCACGCCAGCTTTCCAGTTCGGGATTACCCGGTTTGCGTTTACCAAAGAACTGAGCGATCATTTGCCCGTCTTTACAAAAAATCTCCAATGCCGTTACAATGCCATCTACGCTCGGTTTCTTTACGATGTAAGAACGCGCAATAGCATCTTCACGCAAATGCATGCTAAACTCGGGATCCAATACATTAAACCACGGACCTGTAGCAAGCAGTTTTGTGACAGTGCCGGTATGAATCTGAATACAACCGCGGCTACCCACAAATACCATGATCGGCACTTGTGCTACCGATGCCGCTTCCAGAATTTTACGCGTCGTATCAGCGGGAACTTCTTTTACAAAACCTTCAGGCGCGAGGCGTAATGCCTGCGTACGGCTTAATTTGAAACGACGTGTCAGTCCGAAGAAATCATGGGTATCTTTTAGCTCCTTCCAGCCTTCCTGAAAAGCTGCTACATCTATAGCACTATCCGGCAATTCGGCTGCCGCTGCAGGATATGCCGTAGTATCGAGCACCGGCGTTTGCTCTTTGGCCGCATACTTCGTCACCAACGCCTCGTATGCCGCCGTATTGCTTTCTTCCGTCAGGTAGATCTTGTGCACCGCTTCTCCGCTATTATCGAAGAATTGCAGACTCACGCGATCGCCTTCTTTCACCGAAAAGCCAAACTGCCAGTGCATCATAAACAAACGGAGATCAATATCAAGGTCCAGCACCAAACCCATTGAACCTTCAAAAGAAACATTATTGTAGACACCTTTCCGTTCGTGCACCGCATTGTTGTTCCTGGTCAATGCCATCACGATACCAAGTGTATGCACTTCTTTCAGCAGTTCTTTAAAATCTCCTTCCAGACGCACCACCCCATCGCCTGTGCGCATGGCTACCAGCGCAGCTTCGCTTTGCTGCATGACCTGTGCAATATCACGGATACGCAGCCGTGGATTTTCTGCTTTTACTTTTTCGTACTGTTGTTTTAATTCGAAAATTGCATGTTCCATTTTTAAATTATTTATAGATGAATTGATTTTTTGATTGAATAGCCGGCATCACAATCGGATGTGCATACGCCGGATGATGGCAGATCTGCAAAGGCATATCATACATTTTGCTGATGCGGTTTTCACAAAGAATGTCGTCTGGTTTTCCGAAGCCCATAACCTCGCCCTGCCTGAGCATTAATATTTTGTCGGCATATTGCAAGGCCAGATTGAGATCATGCAAAATGGCGATTACACAATTTCCTTCTGCGGCAAACTCACGAGCCATTTGCAACGATGTATGCTGGTGGCGGATATCTAGATTATTACTCGGCTCGTCCATAAAAAGATAGCGCGTTTCAAAATTGGCCGAAAACCATATCTGGGCAAATACCCGTGCAAGGTGCACTCTTTGTTGCTCACCACCGGAAAGGCTCAGATAGTTACGGTCACTTAGTTGATCGATACCCGCTTTTTTCAGTGCGCTGCGCACAATTGTTTTATCCAATACAGCCGGTTGTTTTTTGAAATGCGGATAACGGCCCATCATCACCACTTCCGAAACAGTAAACGGGAGTGATAGATTATTGTGTTGCTGTAAAACAGCTGAAAATTGTGCCCGTTCATCAGTACGCCACTGCTGCAATAATTTTCCCTGAACGGAAACTTTACCTATCGCCGGTTTCAACTGACCGGTAACAATTTTCAGCAATGTAGATTTACCGGCTCCATTAGCGCCGAGCACTACCAGGATCTCCCCTTGCAGGGCTTCAAATGAAACCTTGTCCACGATAGGCATTGCGCCGATATAGTACGATATATTTTCTGCCTGTAACATCTCACACAATTTTTTCCTGCTTCTTTTGCTTAACCAGGATATACATAAAAAACGGCGCACCTGCGAGCGAAGTAATAATACCGATCGGCACTTCTGCGGGAGCCAAAAGCGTTCGCGAAATCAAATCGGCTAAAATCAGCAAAACCGCACCAGCTAATGCAGACAGGCCAAGTGTGTAGCGATGGTCGGGGCCGGCAATCATCCGGATGATATGCGGAATAACCAAGCCCACAAATGAGATTACGCCCGTAACCGCGACGGTAGCGCCGACACATAACGTTGACAAAAGAATGATCAGCTGTTTGGCTCTTTCCGTACGAACGCCGAGATGAACTGCGGTTTCTTCACCAAGCGAAAAAGCATTAAGTGTTTTGCCCATACCCGGCAATACCAGTACCGGAATGAGCGTAAAAGGCAACAAACCCGCGACATTGGTCCAGGAAGCTCCGCCCAGGCTACCGAGCATCCAGAACGTAATGCTACGCAACTGTGCATCGTTAGCGGAATAGGTAAAAAACGCCGGTTACCGCAGCAGTCAGGGCATTGATCGCAATACCTGCCAGTAGCATTGTGCTGATGATTACTCTGCCGTTCAATATGGACAGACGATACACCGCCACAGCCGTTAGCAACGCACCCAAAAAAGTAATACCAGAAAGCAAGTAAAAACCTGCTGCACCGACAAACGCACCAGCGCCCGCCACCAGCGCAATTACCGCCGTCATAGAAGCACCAGAAGAGATGCCAATCAAACCCGGGTCTGCCAACGGATTTCTGAACAACCCTTGCAGGGTTGCGCCTGCAATAGCCAGGGACGCTCCTGCAAGCATTCCCAGTATGACTCTTGGCAACCTGATAGACAGCAATACGGCTTCCTGTGTGTTGCTAAAGAAAGTCTTACTCGGAAGGCCCAATGCTTTACCAATGATTGCGATCGTCTGCATCGGCGCTATTTTAACCCCGCCAATGCTTACACTTAATAATACTGCTATTACCAACAAAGCTATCAGCAGTACATACAATATTTTAATAGACCCGTATCTCATGCAGCAGTTTTGATAATGCGGTAACCGCCTTACCTGTTCGTGGTCCAAATCCTGTAAGAAACTGACCGTCCATTTCAATGACTTGTTTATTCTTTCCTGCATTTGTCTGTGCAACACCAGGTATCTGCAACAAACCGTCCACACCGCCGAGACTTTGCAGGCCGCTGTCGAACATCAGGATGACATCGGGATTGGCGGTCACCAATGATTCTGCCGTAAGCGGTTTGAAATCATCAAAGCCTGAGGCCGCATTCCTGCCACCCGCCAGCCCAATCATGCTGCCGGCCGCAGTTTTGTTGCCAGCGGCCATCAAGGTACCTGCACCACGGGCATAAATAAACAGTACGTTCGGCTGTCTTTCTATCGGGATCTTTGCTTCTTCATCGCGGTCTATCTCTTTCGCCAGCGCAATACCCTTTGAGGCATAACCCAGTGTATCTGCCAAATGTATAACCAGGTTTTTAGCGCCTGCAACCGAATACTGGAGTGGAAAAGCGAGCAAGGTGACATGAGCGGACTGGATTTGTGCCGCTAGTTGCGGACTGATATTTTCCCGCACCCCTACAACGATCGTTGGTCTTAATGCAATAATCGCTTCGGCCGACATGTTGCGGTTGTGGCCCACTTTCGGCAATTGCTTTACTGCATTGGGATAAGTGCTGGTTACATCAACGCCAACAATTTTCGCTTGTAAGCCCAGTGCACAAAGCACTTCAGTGGTAGTGCCGCTCAGCGAAACAATCCGCGTATTGTTGTCGATTACGATGTGAGTGTCTTGTTTTGTTTGCTTACAGGAGGCACAAAGAAGTACCAGCAAGTAAGCCCACACGGTTATGTGATGTGCTATCTTGTTCATCGCCCAGATCATTTGTAATGAGGTAGAGCCGCCGCAATACTTGCTGCAAGCGGCTTGCCATGGTCAGCTATATCTTATTGAATAATGAGTTTCTGTTGTGTACGTGCGCCATCAGCTTCTACAGAGAGGAGGTACATGCCTGCACTCAGTAATTGTGTTGGCAATATATATTGATACAGACCTGTTGCTGTTTGCAGCTTGTCATTCAGAATTACACGACCGTTCATATCCAATAGACTGAACCTCGCGCCGGCAACTTGTTGATCGAAACTGTATACCATAGTCACGCGCTGTCCGCGACTCGGATTAGGATACAACGCCAGACTGGTTTGTGGCATGTTTACATTGCTCACACCTGTTGGTACCGGTGGTGCCGTAAAAATCTTTTCTTTGGTGAAGATGAAATTACCGTCAGTGCTGCCACCAAAACCGGTGAACACCAATTTCCAGATATCGTTATTGGTTCTTTTTACGAAATAAACCAAAGAGTCATTTACTGCATAAGCCTGACCGTTAAAGGTCTTCCAATCAAAACCAATGGTGCTGATAGACGCAGCGAATGTATGGTTGGTATCTGTATAGTTACCGACCGTAGCAGGATCGATCGCCGCTCTGGCCACCTTCACGCCGTTGTTTTGCAATACACCGGTCACAGCATATGGAGGGTTATAAGCGGAAGAATAATATTGCCCGAAGACAATATCCCAGCTGGCAGCCAGTGTTTCTCGCGACAGCGCCGCAGTGTTGTCTAAAGAATAGTAACCAAAGTTCTGCCCGGTATAAGTGGCCTTCGCTATGGTATCTGTTATTTCGCCAGTGCCGTCGAGATTAGCAAATGTGAACGTGTACACACTACTGATCAGCGATTTGATCCAAAGTTTTTTATAAATACCGGCAACCGTTTTTACGATGTAGATAGAATCACCCATTACATAATGCGTATTCATATCGTACAAACCCCAACCCAGATCGTTTGCATTTGCAGGATCTATATTACGGGAAAGCGCGCCAGCGCCCCAGCTGATATCGGAATTGTATAATTTAGCCCAGGTGCTGAGTCCGTTTGTATCTACGGCAGCCCAGGAGGTAGTTGTAGCGGCATCCTTAGGATAGAGCCATACAGCGGTACCACCAATATTATTGGCCATGATGCTGGCCGTATAACCGCCATACACCTGGAAAGCGAGATCCCAGTTTTTCTTGGAAACAGAGGCTTGTTCGTCATTCGGCAGGCTATACCACACATTATTGGGGTAAGTAATGCCGTTGGCTGCGGCGCCAACAGAAACGGTATCAGTAACAGGTTGTGCGTTTCCGGCAAGGGCAGTAATGCCTAAAATAGCGGTAAGTAATATTTGCTTCATTATGTTAGTTGATTAGTCAATTTGTTTTAATTGGTAGGCGGCCAACTCCGCTGCATTTTCACCATTTCGCCAGTCTTCTTGCTCCCAACCGACGCACGATTACACATGCGCGCGGAGCAGCACACCTATTTTTTCACACTGCCTCAAACAATGTGGCTATCCCCTCTGAAAAAAATTTCCGATCATACCGCAGCAGTGGGAACTACGTCAGATTTCAATAACTAATGATAACGAACAACAGCGCGCAGCATGATACCGGCATGTTGTTGTGTGGTGGGAGCAAGTATTATTAACGACACAAAGAAAGAAACATCTGCTGATTCCGGTTTTTAAAAACAGGAAAACCATTATCAAAAAACGGAAATGCGTAAAAAAGAAAGAGCGCCAAATGACTGGCGCTCTCTGGTATGTTATACTAAAAACTTTACGCAGACTGCGTTTTAGGCTTGAAAATATGCGTTTCAATCGTCATTCCTTTTTCCAGGTAGATGGTTTGAATGCCGAGTAACTTTGCCGTTTCTATATGTTGCGGGCTATCATCGATGAATAAGGTATGCTCGGGACGAAGGCCGTTTTCTTCCAGTACATGCAGGAAAATTTCTTTCATCGGCTTGCGCAAACCTACACGATGCGATAAATAGGCACGATCAAAAAACAAACCGATGTTGGAAATGTTATGATCGTCGAGCAATGTTTTGTTGAACGCAGCTTCGTGAATTTCGTTGGTATTGCTGAGCAGGAATAAATCGTAATGATTGCGCAGTTGCTGTAGTATTTGTAAACGACGCAAAGGGAAATCGAGTAACATAGCATTCCAGGCCGCGATGATCTGCGCTTCGGAAAGTGCCAGTCCGGAAATATCCTGGATCGCTTTTACAAATTCTGCCTGGCCGATTTTTCCGGTTTCCAGTTGATCAAAAATGGGCGTTTGCTGCAATTGAGAATAAAGCTGGCCAAAATTGGCAATGCCAAGGTCGATGAACGCCTGTTCGGTACGCTGGTAGTCGAGATTGAGCAATACCCCGCCGAGATCAAATATTATATGCCGGACACCCTGGATCATACGTTTTTCTTTACTGTTTGCGCTGCAAAGTTGCTCACTTATAGATAGCGGACAAAAAATAATTTGAGGTGGGCTGGAATTCTCGGAAAATAAATTATTTTTGCCGTCCGTTAGCTACCAGCTACAGGTCCTATAGCTCAGCTGGTTAGAGCACCTGACTCATAATCAGGGGGTCCATGGTTCAAGCCCATGTGGGACCACAAGCCGAAACACGCAACCAATGCGGGTTTCGGCTCTTCCTTCCTAATAGTCCTGACTGAGGCGTTCAGAAAACGTCACATATGCTCGTATTAAAAAATGGTTGCTGGATCAGCCAGCCAACGTTTATGCCCAAAAATTGGGAATCTAGCCGCGCGTCCATGAGCGAGGCGTGGTACTTTGAATACAATTTTCACGACCCAAATTTTAAAGAGAAATACAAACGCGGGAAACGGATTCGAATAAAAAGCGGCATCAACCGTATAAAAAACAGGGAACAGCGACAAGATGCAATGAGGTTTCTTTACGAAAATGAACTAAACCTACTGCAGGTCCAGCATTTCAATCCCATTACAAAGAAATTTTCTCCGGACGACACAATTGTTGAAACCCAAATACAAGATATCAAGCAAAAGGAGCTATCAGAAGAGTCGCCGATTAGGGAAACGTTTCTTTTTGCGCTAAGGAAAAAGTGGAATTGTTACGCTGATAAAGACGTGCAAATAGATGTTTTTTCTTATGTAAAAAGGCTATACAAATCTGCCGTGCGTCTCGGACTGGAACTGAAGAGAACTGACGATTTCAAACGCAAAGACCTCCTAAATATTCTAGACGGAACGCCGTTGACCGATAGTAGCTTCAATCATTGCCTGGGCTACATAAAATCGATTTTCAACGAGCTTGTATTATACGAGCTAATGGAATACAACCCTGCAGATCTAATACCAAGACGCAAAACAGGAAAACAAAAGGATCATAATGAAGCGCGCGATGGTATTACGCAGACGGAGCGCGAAAAGATAGCCAACCATCTTGTCAAAGTAGATTACAGATTTTTTCTATTCGTAAACATTTTCTTTTACTCTGGTGGCAGGAGTATCTGAAAGGATACACAGATTGCCCTGGTCATTATCATGTTTTCGCCCATAGACGCATATTCCGTTCATCAACAGAATTCGTGCCTAATGAAACAATTATCGACCGTAGAATTTTTACGAAACGCTGGAAACGTTTGATAAAGGAGGGCTTGGGTATCGATAAGGATATGTACTTGTTAAAACATGCTTTCTCAACTGAAATATCAAAGGTGTCTCAGCAAATGGCTGCAGACTTCAATAGCCACGTGGATAGGAAGATGGTCGAACAGCATTACGACCTTTTGTCAAATGAGAAAAAACGTGAAGAGCGCAAAAATGTGCATGTAAACTTCGTTTCCGGATTAAAAAGGCGATCTATACAGTGATAAAACTTCCCTGTAAAAGTACAGGGCAGCCATTTATGATTAAAAATCAACGTTACGAGTCCATTAATCTAACAATTCGTTTATTTCTGCAATATCGAAGGGCAGCAAGCGATGTAATAATTGTTTTTTCTCGTTTGAGAAATTGATTTTGATTCTTTCGGAGTCTAGTTTTGCTTTAGTTAGCAACGCTCTTTTTATTGGAATAGCTAAAATCGCATGTTCTTCTTGAAAACTCAGAATAAAATGATCTTTTATATATTGCAAAACAATATCCTTCAACGATGTGACTTGACTCTGTAAAACAATAGTTTCCCAAATCAAGGGATGAGATGGTTCATTAAAGATTCTCTCACGATAATTTATTTGCTCTCTTTTGTTCATTAGCCATTCATAAGAACTCATTAATTCGATTTTTTGGGAGAGTAGAATGTCCGAGCTAATGAGATTTGAAAAATAATATATTGTACCACTGTGATCAGTATTATACTTTCTGCCAGCTGCGGCGGAAGGAGTTTCGCCAGCTGTAGCTTTCAAACAATAAAGACTTTTTTGTCTAATTAATGCGATTCCACTTGCCGCTAAATGAGACTTTAATAGGTAAAAAATTGAATAATAAATTTTGACAGTTGCCCAAGAATATAACCTTTCATTTATCGACCTAAAGGATTCAAATAGGCTCAGTATTCCCTTGAAATAAAGATCGGCCGCATCTTCTTTAAGGTCACTTTCCAATAAACTTGCGTTAGCAGCCGTAAGTACTAAACTTTTAAAATTTGCATTGGCCCATGTTTCAATCGTACATCCCATTATAGTTTCACAACGGAGCTGTGCTCGATGTCTATCAAAATTTATATTCATCTTGATTCGGCAGCGATTTTAAAAGATTCCGTTCTAAAAATTCAGTAATTTCTTTTCTCTGGGCAAGGCCGCCTAGATTTTTTAGACTGTCTTTAAGAAGTAACTCGCCCCTGTTCAAGTCAAGTAAACTCCTAAACTCGTCCTCTGAAAATGATTTTTTTTCAGCGCATTTCGAAAGAAGTTTTGTGATCAAATGGTCGATCGCGCCGATGAACCCTGCATTGGTAAGGAACGGATTTTTCGATTTGTTGTCCCACACATTTTCACGGTCATAGTAGAAGCGAATTGCATTGAAATAATTCTGAATGACCGCCTTTTGGTTTTGAAGTTTTGTCAACTTGTAACTTGCAAATATGCCATTTGGCTCAAGTGGTTTTTTTAATGCGCTCACCACTGCGGATAGGTCAATTGCACCAGCACCGCGTAACGCACCTGGAAACTTAATTGCGCTAAAAAGTGGCGACTCGACATTTTCGTTTAGATCATTTGCAATGTCTGTAGCTCGATTGATAGCATGGTTTTGATTATCCTCTATTTCTCCAAATAGATCATAAATCAGACTTCGAGGTACCGGTTTCTGTTCTGAGTTAATATTGACAAATATTGATGCTGCTTCTCTAGTCGTAAGTCGCAAGCAAAACGTGGTCAATATTTCTTTATCGCCAATTGTCGGATCGTCTTTTATAGCTTCTTCGAGCCCTGCTAACCTGTGTTGACCATCTATTATCTGTGCGGCTGATGGTATGATGGGAATGGCAATTGTTCCATCAACAAATTGAGGGGTCGAAGTAGTATCTGTCCAGTTCAGAATAAAAGTATTAAAGAACATATTCCCTTGAAGAATGAAATCTCTAATATTTGATATTCGTCTTTTATTTAAAACTCTTTGAACCGCTCCCTCTTCTTCGTCTCTCCCTCTAACAGCTATGTAAGAAATGGAAATGACATCTTTCACCTTCATAGTAAGATGGTATGCAACGACCTCTCCGAAATTAGACTTCAACGCTTTGGTCCTATGATGTCTCAATCTTGGTTTCGGGATGGGCAATTTTTTTTTTGCATCAGCCTTAATGCCAACTTTTGTGGCGGAAGATGGAAGTTTTCTTACTGGCATATCGTTGTTTACGCTGTTAATATTGATCAAATGTAGACAATTAGCTTGTTAGTTAAAGTATTAACAATCCCGATATCTTACATAGTAAAACTGGCAATTTCCATTTGAAATAAAATATTTTCATATCTGATTTTAAAAAACCAAAATCCAGTAGTTTAGCGGATTAGAGCCTTTAAAACAATTCAAAACGCTCCGATTTGTCCGCCTTCTCCACGACCCGACCTGTCGCGATATAGCAATTTCCTATGGAATAGGAAATGTTATAGACATTTTCTATGTATTTTATATTTACAGGTGAAACATATGCTGCAGCTACTAAGAAGAGCTTTGACAACTACATAAACTATATCGCATCACGTAGTGGCAGAAAAATAACAAGAGACAGATTTAAACTGTCTTTTTAAGCCAGAATTACGAAGATAAAAACCGTATTCTTTATGTCAAACGAGACAAGGTTTATTTCTTGTTCCGTTTTTATTGTGTAGGATATTTTTTAAGCCATGTCGCTATTTTTTTATCCCACTCTTTTTGTTTTGCAAAATTTCTATGATTAGAAGTTTCTTTATCGTAAAGAGGGAGGGAAAGACTACACTCACTGATGTTGCCAGCACCGGCCATTGCAGTTTGTGGTCTTTCGCGTGCAGCGGGTGCCCGACTGAGTGGTTGCGGAACATTGTACGGTTGGACAATTGCTGCTGGTGCCGGAAGAATAGCTGGAGCCGGCGCTGTAACCGGCACTGGAATCGTCCTCTTTAGTACACGATGCAAAAAGCAAAATCAATGCGGCAAATAAGGTTTGTATTTTCATGGCTGAAAAGATTAATAGCGGCAAAACTAGGGGCTATGCCGCGACCATAAAATACCTGCCTTAAGGTATAATTAAAAAGCCCATTCCCCGTGAATGAGCTTTCTGTATTTAAAATATATAGTAGCTGCCTGAGCCATTTTCTCGACGAAACAATTTCGATTATCGGGCAAACGAATCTAGTGCACCGGCACATCGCCTGCCAGCAGTTCAATCCGCATACCGCCCGGCAATTCTATTACGTAACTGGTATCTTTTACATTAAGCGATCGGGCATCGAGCACAATCTGATCATTTTCTATGGTAAGCTCCCTGAGCAGCTTATTCCCAAGCATCGTGTACAAACCCGCATTTCCATTCGTTGCATTTCTGCCGGAATGTTGCACGTCGATGATAACCCGCTCTTTTACATCGGCCACCCAATAGGTCGACGAAGTAATGGCCGTGTTTTTCTCAACGGTAATCTTTAACACTTTGTCCGTTTTGTGTTGCATACTGTTTTTAGCTTTTTAGCATGATTAACTGATTTTGTTTTGATGCTGTGTCAGTTTAGGATGCCATAAAAAAACAGGTCAATTTTCACGGATGAGGAAGGAAGCCTATTACTTAAATAATCATGCCAGTTTTACGACCATAGGCTGATTCTGCCAAAATAAAATATCATTAATAGGTATTATTCTAAAAGGGAAACATTTAAAAAAACAGCTTTATAAAAGCGGTTATCCACCGGGAGCTGATTTTTTTTCACAGCTTGCGGATCGCCTGATCTATTTGGGGAATTAAATTTACTATGAATGCCGGTAGCATACGGGCAGGCAGTTCGAACCAGAGACCGAATTAGACTGCCGACTTGAGGCGTTTAGCCTGCACGTAATTAATCATGCCAATTAAAGCAAACATCGGGATGAGCCACATTACCCGGCAGCCATAGCGACCGTTGATCTGCGCAAAAGTGGCACAGTTCCAGATATTAAACACGATCATCAGCGTGCCGGTAATCACGAAAATCCGGTAGGGTGTGTTCATTTTTTGCTTCAGGAAAAACAAAACGATAGTTACCGCCAGGCTCAGTAATACTACGATATAAATAATTTTGTTCGGCAGCTGCAGGTTCGGCAAAAAATCATCTTTTTGCTGCCGCGCATTGTTCATCAGATGCATATCACGCGGCACCATTTCTTTCATAAAATCATTGAGCTGATGACCGGGCGGGAATTCGAAATTACCATCGCCGATATTAAATTCTTTGAATTGTCTTGCCGTAAAGATCAGCGACATCTTTAGGTGCAGCCAGATGTATTTCGGATCTTTCAGCGAGCCATACATGATTCTGCTATAATCTTGTTTATTGGCCTCCCAGCCACCGGTCCGGTAAAGCGGGCTATTCTCTGCCCAGAGAAAATCATTGGCATTCGCGGGTAAACTGTCTTTGTATTGGCAGAGCTGATAACCTTCGGTGGGGCAATGATCGTCCAGGTAAGGCTTCAGCAAACCCTGATCGAGCATGGCTGCTACAAAAAATACATGCTTGGAGGTGCGTGCCGACTTCGCCATAATGACTATCGTTGACAAGGTCAGCCCCACACAGATCCATACGATCCGCACTGCATTTTTCCGAAAAGCGGCATCTGAGAAAAACTGCTTCCTGAAACACCAGATAGCCGCAAGCAAAAACAGGAAGATCATCACGTTGGACATGTGCGTAGCCACACTTGTCATATAAAGCCCTGCCAGGAGTACCGTATTGAACTTGGTTTCCCGCTGCATCAATAACGGGAACAGGCACAGGAAAGCAATAGTCGTTTGCACATCGGGAATCAACTCACTGCTGATCCAGGATAATGAAGTAAAAAAAGAAAGAAAGAAAATAGTAAGGATGGAAACCGGAAAAAGTCTGGACTCATCACGCAATACCAGTTTTATATTCTTTACCAATAACCAGCTCATGAGCCAGCATTGAAAGAATGCTGCTATGAACAGGGAAAAGCCGTTCAGGCTAAATGCTCGAAGCAGCAAGCCATAAGTGACCGGTCGATCGCCGGGCATCTGCAGTTTAAAACCGGAAAAAAGATAAGTCCCGTCGTCGGGATTGAGCAGCGGATAGCCATTATATAAAGCCGGAAACAACAGGAATATCGTTCCGATAAGTATTACTCCGTAAAATTTGACCAACCAGGCTGTGTTATGCTTCATCCGGAAAAGGGTTCGAGACAGCGTCGCTTTTTTACCCTGTCTTTTATTAAACGAACCGTGAATTTATTTATTATCTCCTACAAATTCATTTTAAGTTCTCTTTACCGGCCGGTTTCGGGCATTTTTTTAACGCGACGATTGCTCGTTTTATCCTAAGTTTACAGCAATAATTCTTTTTCCAAGAACGAAAACATGAAATATCTTTTCAGTTGTATCATTATTGCTATGCTCAGCGCGTTTACATTTCCGGCATCACAGCCGTCTATTCACAGTTTTAAAGTGAAAAGCATCGATGGTGGCGAGATCGATTTTGCCGCTTTCAAGGGAAAAAAAATCCTGGTTGTCAATACGGCATCCGAATGCGGCTACACACCACAATACGAAGCCTTGCAAAAAGTGTATGAACAATATAAGGACAAGCTGGTTATTGTTGGCTTCCCTTGTAACCAGTTTGGCGGGCAGGAGCCTGGTTCGGACACGGAGATTAAGCAATTCTGCAAAAAACGCTATGGGGTTACGTTTCCGCTTTCTACGAAGATCGATGTAAAAGGTGACAACATCGCTCCGATCTATAAATGGCTTTGTCATAAATCGGAAAACGGCGTACTTGATGCAACGATATCCTGGAATTTCAACAAATTCCTGCTAGACGAAAATGGCCACATGATTGCTTACTTTCCAAGTAAAGTAACGCCTGATGATCCGCAGATTCTCAACTATCTTAAATAAACAGTAAAGCCCCGACAGTACCGTCGGGGCTTTTTTATGCAGATACCTTTTGTTTGTTCCGCGCCATCAGCACGGCCTCGATGTCCTTTAAACCAAATCCTTTAGCCTGCAACAGAATGAGGTAGTGAAACAGCAGATCTGCGGCTTCATTCTTAAAAAGCTCGTCATTATCGTCTTTGGCTTCAATCACCAATTCAACCGCTTCCTCCCCTACTTTCTGTGCTATTTTATTGATGCCGCGTCGAAACAGACTGCTGGTATAAGATTTTCCCTCGTCAGTGTCTTTTCTTTGTGCAATAATACGTTCAAGGACCGGCAGAAAGCTTTGCGGAGGCTCGTCGAAACAGTTGTTGGAACCGGTGTGGCAAACAGGTCCGGCAGGATTTACTTTAATCAATAAACAATCCTGATCACAGTCTAAACAGATTTTTACCACGTCGAGAAAATGTCCCGAGGTTTCTCCTTTGCGCCACAGTCTTTGTTTAGACCGGCTATAAAAAACCACCTGGCCTAAAGCCTGGGTCTGAAGCAAAGCGGCTTCATTCATATAACCAAGCATGAGCACGTTGCTTGTAAGATTGTCCTGTATAACAGCCGGCACCAGCCCATCTGCATATTTTCCGAAATCTGGTTTCATATTCTTACCGGGATATTTTGGGTACGTAAATATTGTTTAAGAGCAGGAACAGCTATTGTGCGGTCGTGGAAAATACCCGCAGCCAGCGCCGCGTCAGCATTGCCAAACGTAAATACGTCTGCGAAGTGCTGTTCGTTGCCCGCACCACCGCTGGCGATCACCGGTATTTGTAGTCCGGCCGAAACCTGCCGGTAGAGCCCGTCCGCAAAACCCTTCCTGGTGCCGTCACTATTAATCGCTGTCAAGAGAATTTCGCCGGCACCCAGTTCTTGTGCCTGCCTCGCCCATTCAAAAACAGGTATCGCAGTTGCCACCATTCCACTATTTTTGTACACCAGCCACTCGTCTGATGTTTGCTTTCCGTCAATGGCAACTACGATGCATTGATTGCCGAACCGCTTTGCCAATTCCGTAATCAAACCCGGATCATTGACGGCCGCGGTATTAATAGAAATCTTATCTGCTCCGGATTCCAGTAACCGGCCTACATCTGCGACCGATGAGATACCGCCGCCTACCGTGAACGGAATGTTGAGTTCGCGGGCTATCCGCCGTACCAACCCGCGAAAGGCTTTTCTACGTTCAATGGTCGCTGAGATGTCCAGAAATACCAATTCATCGATGCCAGCGGCTGCATAATAGGCCGCAAGCGCAACGGGATCGCCCATATCGCGAAGCGATTCAAACTGCACCCCTTTTACAGTCCGGCCGTCTTTAACGTCGAGACAAGCGATCACTCTTTTAGTTAATCCCATAACCGAAATTCATTTTTGAAACAGCAGCTAATGAAATACTTCCTTCGTAAAATGCTTTGCCAACGATCGCCCCGCTGCATCCGGCGGATTCCAGATCGGACAAATCGGATAAGGAAGCAACGCCTCCACTGGCAATGACAACCAAATCCGGATATCGTTTTTTGATCTCCCGGTACATACTGGTGGATGGCCCAAGCAACATACCGTCCCGCTCTATGCTGGTACAAAAAATAGTTTCCAATCCATGAGCATAAAATCTGTCCACCAACTGAAACAGGCTTATCCCGGCATTTTGCTGCCACCCATTGACCATCACGCTGCCATTTAAGGCGTCGACACCAAGCCAGATTCTCGCTCCCGAAAATCGTTCAAGCCAACCGACCAGCAAATCAGGGCTTTCTACAGCAATGCTTCCTATACTCGCAACAGCCGCACCGGCATCTAGCACCTGCTGTAAATCATCAGACGTTTTAATACCACCACTAAAGTCGACCCGAAGATTGGTTGCCCGTACAATTTGTTCCAGAACGGCCAATTGTTTTACCTTACCAAACTTTGCGCCATCCAGATCTACCAGGTGTAACCGGGTGAGACCGGCATCTTCAAATTGCTGCGCTACAGAAACCGGATCGTCGCTATAAATAGTTTGCTGCCGGAAATCGCCTTGAGATAGGCGCACCACCTTACCATTTACCAGATCTATTGCCGGAATAACAGGAATCATAATGCTAAAAAATTTTGAAGGATTTGTTGCCCGGCTACACCCGATTTCTCGGGGTGAAACTGGACGCCATAAAAATTGTTACGCTGCAAGGCTGCACTAAACGGACCATTATGCTCGCACCTTGCTATAGTATTACCTGACACCACTGCATAATACCCGTGAACGAAATACTGGTACACATCCTCTGGAATACCGATAAACAAAGGCGACTCAAGCTGTTTAAGCTGATTCCACCCAACATGCTGTAGCCGATCCGCGCTTACAAATCGTCTGACGTTTTGCGGAAAAATACCTAAACAGTCTACGTTTCCTTCTTCGGAAAAAGCACACATCAGCTGCATCCCCAAGCAAATGCCTAGTAATGGTTTTTGAAAACTTTGAAGCACCTCGTCCAGCTGCGATTCCCGTAAGTAGTGCATGGCCGGCGCTGCAGCGCCCACACCGGGAAAGATAATCTTGTCGGCCTGCGCCAATACGGCCCTGTCATCGGTAACAATCGCTTCTACGCCTAATCGCTGTAATGCAAAACGAACAGAACATACATTCCCGGCATTGTATTTTAAAACGGCAATCATAATATCCCTTTGGTTGTTGGTATCGAATTATCGGCTTTGTCTTTTTTTACCGCCCGCCTTACCGTCCGTCCGAAGGCTTTAAAAATGGCTTCTATTTTATGGTGTTCATTTATCCCTTTTGCTTTCACATAAAGATTGCAACCGGCGCCATCACAAAAAGACTTGAAGAAATGCAAAAACATTTCAGTCGGCATGTCGCCAATTTTTTCTCTTTCAAATGAAACATCCCATTGCAGCCAACTTCTTCCGCTAAAATCGAGTGCTGTTAACGCCAGGCAATCATCCATCGGCAGGCAGAACCCATATCGCTCCATTCCCTTCTTATTGCCCATTGCCTCGCGAAATGCCTCACCCAACGCTAGTGCTGTATCTTCGATCGTATGATGTTCGTCGATATGCAGATCTCCTCTGGTGGTTATTTCCAGGTCCAGTTTGCCATGCTTTGCCAACTGCTCCAGCATATGATCAAAAAAACCAAGCCCGGTTTTGATGGTATACGCTCCTGTTCCATCGAGGTTCAACGAAACGCAGACCTCGGTCTCATTGGTTGTTCTTTGTACGATCGCCCGGCGGCCGTTTTCCAGCTGGAGAAATTTCAGAATATCGTCCCAGGAACGGACAACGCAGTCGATATTTACGGTGCTATCTTCGGGCTTATCGTTATTCTGAATAAAAATAGATTTTGCACCAAGATTCTGCGCCAGCTGCACATCCGTCAGCCGGTCGCCGATCACAAATGAATTTGCCAAATCATAGTCCCCGTTTAGGTATTGAAGCAACATTCCCGTGCCCGGTTTTCTTGTTTCTTTTCCCTCATGCGCAAATGTCTTGTCTACATGTATGGCATCGAAAATGATCTGTTCGTCTTCCATCAGTTGCACCATCTTCGACTGTACGGTATCAAAATTAATTTGTGGATACTGCGCCGTGCCCAGCCCGTCCTGGTTGGTGACCATCACTAATTCATAGTTGAACTGCTGTGTGATCTGGTACAGGTTTCGAAGCACGCCAGGCAAAAAACGCAGCTGGTCTAAACGGTCTACCTGGAAAGTATCTTTCGGCTCGTCGATGATCGTTCCATCGCGATCTATAAAAAGAACCCGTTTCATGATTGGTAATTTTTAAATGCGGCTAACAAAAGTTCATTTTCTTCTCGGGTGCCGATGCTGATACGCAGGCAATTCTGGCAAAGTGGCTGCTGGCTGCGGTTCCTGATTATAATATTCCTGGTCAATAGAAACTCATACAACAGATTGGCATCCGCTACTTCAATCAGAAGAAAATTAGCATCGGATGGGAATACCTGGCTCACGAAGCTGAACGCCAGCAACCGATCTGCAAGCATGCTGCGTTCCTCCAGTATATTTTCGACCGCTGCCTTCACACTTGCATGCTTAGCCAGTGCAGTTACAGCTGCATCTTGCGACTGTTGGCTGACATTATACGGTGGCTTTATTTTGTTCAGCACAGCGATTACAGAAGCTGCTGCGAACGTCATACCTACTCTTGCGCCGGCCAGTGCCCATGCCTTTGAAAACGTCTGTAGTACAACCAGGTTGGGATATTGGTCAAGTACGGAAAGCCATGATGTTGCCGCCGCAAAGTCAATGTAGGCTTCATCTACAATAATAAAACCTGTAAATGCATCCAGTAACCGGCGAACATCGTCCTGTCGGAGCAAATTACCCGTAGGATTGTTTGGCGAACAAAGAAAAATAAGTTTCGTATTCAGGTCTACTGCATCTAAAATACCTTTTACGTTCAACTGAAAATCGCTTTGTAACAATACCCGCTTCACCGTTACATCATTGATTTGTGCGGCTACCTCGTACATCCCATAGGTGGGTGGACAAATCAAAATATTGTCTTTGCCGGGATTGCAAGTAGCACGGATCAATAGATCAATCGGCTCATCGCTGCCGTTACCGATAAAAATATTCGCGACAGGAATATTTTTCCAGGCACTAATCCGCTTCTTCAATTCAGTCTGCAATGGGTCCGGGTAACGATTGTGCGCGGAAACAGCGGTTGTATTCTCGTTTGCATCGAGAAACACGCCTTTGTCCGCACTGTATTCCGAACGCGCTGAAGCATATGGTTTCAGATCCAGAATATTTCGTCTGAAAATCTGCTCGGCATTAATTGATTTCATTTTCTATTTGCTTTAATCGTATTTCAATAGCATTTGCGTGCGCATCCAGGCTTTCTGCCAAAGCCATCTCCTTAACTATCGGCGCAATGTTTTTTAACCCGGCAGCTGTGAGATATTGAAAGGTTGTTTTCTTCAGGAAACTATCCAGAGATACACCACTAAAAGCTTTCGCAAAACCGCCGGTCGGCAGCGTGTGGTTAGTGCCGGACGCGTAATCGCCAACACTTTCGGCAGCATAATTGCCTAAAAAAACCGACCCCGCATTCATCACTTTATCTGCCAACGTTTCAAAATGCCGGCAGGCTATAATCAAGTGCTCCGGCGCATATTCATTGAGCAGATCCATACCTTCATCCAGGCTATTGACGAGTATTGCTTTACTGTTTTCCAATGCAGCGACGGCTGTATCTTTCCGTAAAAGTCGCTCCAGTTGAACATTCAAGGATTGCTGTACCCGCTCGATTACAGTCCGGCTATCGCTCACCAGTATTACCTGAGAATCCATACCGTGTTCTGCCTGAGACAATAAATCAGCGGCCACAAATTCAGGAACACAATACGCATCGGCTATCACGGCCAGTTCAGAAGGCCCTGCTGGCATATCAATGGCCACCCCTTCAGCGTTCACCTGTTGTTTTGCCCGGGTGACATATTGATTACCGGGACCAAAAATTTTGTCGACCGGCGGGATAGTCTCGGTGCCATAAGCGAGTGCGGCAATAGCCTGAGCGCCACCAACCGTAAATATTTTCGTTACGCCTGTTTGCTGTGCGGCATATAAAATGGCGGGGTGCACCATACCGTTTTTGTCGGCCGGGGTACAAACATATAGCTCGTTGCAACCTGCTATTTTTGCCGGAATCGCCAGCATGAGCAATGTAGAGAACAAGGGTGCAGTACCACCAGGAATATATAACCCCACACGTTGCACTGGTAAAGATTTGCGCCAGCAAAAAACACCCTGCATTGTTTCTATCTTGCTCACATTATCCGCCTGCGATTCGTGAAAACATCTGATGTTTTTAATCGCCTGATTTACTGCCGCTTTCAGCGAGTCGCTTATACGTGATGAAGAACATTCCCATTCCGATTTTGGCAATTCAATGGCTGTAAGAAGCCGCTCTTCTACCTCTTGTGTGATTGCAAACAAAGCACGATCGCCTTCGTTTTTTACACGCTGCAAAATTGCTGCTACAGTTTGGTCCACCGATTTATTATCGGCCGAAGGCCGCTTCAGTAACTGTCTCCAGTCATTTCTATCAGGATATTGTATATACTGCATCATACGATCATCTTTTCGATTGGGATTACTAAAATGCCCTGCGCGCCCAGTGCTTTGAGGTTTTCAGTTACACTCCAGAACTCATCTTCATTTACCACCGAATGCAGGGAACTCCAGCCTTCTATTGCCAAAGGCAACACTGTTGGGCTTTTCATACCGGGAATGAGGTTACAGATCGCATCGACCTGGTTGTTCGGTGCGTTGAGTAGAATGTATTTACTGCGTTTTGCTTTCTTTACAGCATTGATGCGAAACAACAGGCTATCGAGTATTTCCAACTTTTCTGCTTCAATCGCCGGATTACTGATCAATACGGCTTCCGATCTCAGAATGGTTTCGGCTTCTTTGAGGCCGTTTAAGAAAAGTGTACTTCCGGAGCTCACCAGGTCGCAGATAGCATCTGCTAAACCTATGCCTGGCGCTATTTCCACCGATCCGCTGATCTCGTGTATCTCAGCCTGCACATTTTGCTGATCAAGAAATTGCTGCAGTAACACCGGGTAACTCGTTGCTATTTTTTTAGACTGCAGAAAAGCAACCGAGTCATAGTCTTCACCCCGCGGTACTGCGATGGACAACCGGCACCGGGCGAAACCCAGACGTTGTACCAATTGTACAGATGCCTGTTTCTCCAACAACACATTCTCACCGACGATGCCTACATCGGCCACACGATCGGCTACGTATTGCGGAATATCATCGTCCCGGAGAAACAGAATCTCCAGCGGAAAGTTGCAGGCATCCGTTCGTAGTTTATTGACCCCGTTAGTCAGCTCGATACCGCAGTCCCGGAGCATTTTGAGCGAGTCGTCGTACAGGCGGCCCGATTTCTGAATGGCAATTTTTAATTTCATGAAAGAAGAAATGAAGCAGGCTAAAAACAAAAAGGGCTTACCGATCTGGTAAGCCCTGGAGAAATAATTTATGCAGTTGATCCGATCAATGCTGCACAATAGCATCCCAGCTTACCCGATGGATAAGATGATGATGATGCATATGCAGATTTTGAATCATTTTGTGTGTCTTGCTTGGCGCAAATTTAAATGAGTATTTTTTGAATTTCCTAAACTTTTTTCAAAAAATCTTTCTGGAAAGTGTCTTAGCCCTAAGATTTCAGGGCTTTTACAAGCATCTCAACGGCAGTGTTAATCAATCGCTTAATGCTATGTCCTGACCGGTTATTTTCGTGCACTAAATTTATTTGTAACCCACGGAGCGCACTGATACTTACGAAGGCCAGTTCGTCGAGCTTTTCGTTATTTGCCTGGTCAAACTCGCCGGTTTCAATGCCAAATTTGATGATATTGCAAATCAGTTCGAGCTCGATAGCATCGTATTTTTTGCGTACCATTTTCATGAGGCACATATTGTCTTTTATTTCGGCGCTGAGGATATTAAAGAGGATAATCCGCTTTCTCACCGCTTTATAAATTGTGTGTGCATAAGCATACAACTTGGCCTCGGCTGTGGTTTCCTTTTCTATTGCCGCTTTGGTTTCTTCAATAATATGGGCTTTGTCTTTTGCTATAACCGCTTCAAATATGTCCTCTTTTGTGGAATAATAGTAGTATAAGCTGCTCTTCCCTTTCCCAACGGCTTTGGCGATGTCTTCCATCGTGGTTTTCGCCATGCCGAATTTCTGGAAAAGTTCTTTCGCCGCTTCAATAATTTGCCCTCTTACTATTTCATCCTTGGTTACATCCATCACTTGTTTCGTACTTTAAAAACGGTAAATAAAAGCATTTTCTATTTGTTTACTAAACGCAGCCCAAAGTTTTACCATCATATAACATGCTTCGTTACACAATCCGGTGGTATAACCGGTTTATGAAACTACCGATGGGCCTTGCTTTCAGTAATGAATTAAACAGTGTAATACCGATAATCGCACATAAGATCCCAGCGAGTACATCCAGCACATAATGGTGACTTGTGTACACTGCTGCAAACCATACTCCCACCATAATCGTCCCAAATAAGATATTTGCCAGTCCCAGTTTATTTTTTATCGCGTAGTAAAAAACGATGGCCGGATAAGCCGAATGCAGGGAAGGCATAGCCGCAAAAACATTGGAACTTTTCTCGTATATCGACTTAAAAATATGCACTCCGAAATAGGCGTCAAAACGCGCAAGCCCGGCCGTATTGCCCGGCGTATGCGGGTTGAACGCGAATCCGTATTGCTGCACATACCACGGTGGCGCTGCCGGAAAACTATAGTAAATCACAAAACCAACCAGGTTCACTACTAAGAATGTGAACGAAAAATACAGGAATTGCTTTTTGTTTTTGTAAAATAAAAATGCCGCAAACATCAGCGGAACGGGCACCCAGGTGAGGTAAAACACGCCAGACATTATGTCCAGGAAAGAATTGCTTTTCAGCAGTAGCCATTCATTCGGCGTCATTATTTTTCCCGCACTGTGAATACCAAACACGCTTTTTTCAGCATTGTAAATTCCTTCTATATGCACCGGGCTGACCATGTAATTCGGCAAGGCCTTCATATAATCGAAGATGATCCAATACACGATAAACACGGAGAAACCGAGTATGAATTTACGAGTGGGTTTGGAGGCGAAATACAGCCCATTAGTCAACGTGGCAAGAAACAACTGCTCTGGTTTAAAACCAATCAGCAGGAAAGACAGCAACAGGTAACCAACCGTGATCAACGCCATAATTAAAACGTCGCTGAGCCGGAAGAATGGCCTTAATGTTGCTGTTCGGGTACTATTGTTCATTTGTTTTCTTTATAAAATCGGAAGAGAAGACCTTATCCCAGAAAGGGGAACTCACCCCATAACCTTTATTGGCATCGGAATAATGATGCAGCATATGGTGCTTCTTCAGCTTTTTCCAAACATTGCCTTTAAAATTAAAATGGTGCAGTGCATAATGGCTGATATCATAAAATAAATAGCCGGCTACAAAGCCCGGAAAGAAAGCATATAAATGCCCGGTTGTCAGGATAAAGGAAAATAGAAAATAAAACAGGAACGCAAGGGGCACACTCACCGAAGGCGGCAACACCAGGCGTTTGGTATCATTTGGATAATCATGATGCACGCCGTGAAAAATGAAATGCATACGCAATCCCCATTTCGATTTTGGCACAAAATGGAACACAAAACGGTGCAAGAGATATTCCGTCAGCGACCAGACAAAAATGCCGAGTAACAAAAAGCCTGCAAATACCGGTATCGTATCACCTGCGGCAAATGCTTTGTAACTGAAAAACAGCACTACAGGCACATATATAATTAACGGAACGTACCAGCTCACCCTGGAAAAAGCTTCCAGAAAGTTGCTCTTGAACATCCGTACGGATTCTTCTGAATTGGAAACGAAATTCTTTGGCATTTTACTAAGGTTTTATTCGTTCTATGGCTTCTTTGCCGGTTTCTGCGTCAGTACCTTTCAGTTCGATATACAATACATTTGGCTTCCAGAAAGTACCGCCATCTATTTTCAGATAGATGCGGCTGAGTACAGATCGTTTACCATTAATCTGGGTGAAGACATAGTACTTGCCATTTTCGGCGAGTACCAGATACATCGGATGTTTATCGTAAGAAACAAACCGGAGTTTCCATTTATTATTGCCCAGCTCATCTACTTTAAGGCCATAAGCAAATTTACGCTGAATATAATTGAGCTCCTTGTGCTGGCCTTGTTCCTGGTAGCGTATCCAGAAAATATGAATCGGATCATCGGCATCCAGCAGGCCATCTTTCTTATAATTCAATTCATAAACGATCGTATTGGTATTGGGTGTCCGCTGCACATAAAACATCATATTTTTGATATTCTTCGGAACCGGGAACGTATCTACTTCATTTACCACTACCAATGGCGCAGGTTCTGATAAGGTTTTTGCTTCCGCATTTCCTGAAAATGCAGTAAACAGCAAGGCCCCAACGATTACAGCCGCTATATTTTTCACAGGGTTTGTATTGTTATTCTTTCTTGAAAGGTCTTTAAAGTCCAAAGCTTTCTTTGCGTCTCTCATTCTGTTGATTGCGGTAATATTTGTCAATACTGCCATTATGGTCAGTGGAATGGTAAAGATAGACATGGTCTCAAACACATGAAAGGGAATACCCGGAATAAACAATTTATAGTCACCGCCAATAAAAGAAGCCGTTACACCGCAGGCAATTGCCGAAACGCCTACCAGCACTACCCGCTCCGGACGCTGCATGACGCCGCCTTTACATTCGATACCCAAGCCCTCCGCACGTGCTCTGGTATAACTCACCATCATAGAGCCGATCAGGGCGATGAATGCAAATAATGAACTCAGAAAATAGTGATGTGCCACCAGGTAATAGCAGATACCCAAAAACATAATGAGCTCGCTGTAGCGGTCCAGCACAGAATCGAACATAGCACCGAAAGAGGAACTCATTTTACCGATACGCGCTACTTGCCCGTCGAGCATATCAAATAAACCGGCAAACAGTACCAGTGCACCAGCCCAGCCCACATACGAAAGATCGCCGCGGTTACCTTCTTCTGCACCCAGGATAAAAACAATAGCCACGCCGATATTCAGCAGCAAACCGATCAAGGTCACCGCGTTCGGTGTCAGTCCAATCTTGATCAGGAGCTTTACAAAAGGATCTATCACTTTATAAATGCCCTGCTGCAGCCCATCTCTCATTTGTTTAGCGCTCATACAGTTTCATTTAATTTTTTAAAAGTCAAACCTAAATCGTCCACGAATACCGAGTGTCGGCACGTTTGGATTGTCTAAATAAGTAAATCGTTTCACCAAATCTATCCGGAAAAAGTTCAGGATATTGCCAATACCTACACTGCCCTCAATATACGGTTGCTTGCCCAGAATAAAAGTAGTTGTTCGTCCGCTTTCATCTGTCGGAAACTGCAACTGGTCGTGATTATAATAAGGATTGTTCTCATCGCGCATACCACCATACAGCAGTTTCACATTTACGAATTCACGGAATTTCAGTTTTCTGAACACCGGAATCTTGTTAAAGAAAAATCCGTTGAAACAATGGTCGATGGTGAGGCTCGCATAGTGGTCGCTCACAAACTCCAGGAAGTTCATCATATTGTACGACTGCAACTGCAGTGAATAAGTCTGGTTGGCGCGGTGAATGTACAATAACGGGAACGGAATGGTTCCTGCCGCATAACCGCCTTCCAGCACTACATCCGAATACCCCAGCTGCGAGAGGTACACGTGTTTATAGATGTTCAACGTAAAGTCCTGGTAATTGTATTCGCCTCCCAGTACGCCTTTCAAACCTACGCTGGTACGAAGTGTAAAAATCGGGTACTTGTTAGGAATCGGAACGCGGTACAACTTGCCCTGGTAAAACTGTTCGTTCGGCGCCCAACGTAGCTCCAGCGAAGCTTCTGAAGTGGTGATCGATGAAATATTGGTTGTATTTCCTGCAGCGTCGCTTTTGATATATTCCAGGCCACCAGCTGGCGTCTGTTTCCAATTTTTGTAAGCAACCTTGTACGAAAAATGGTTTCTGAATTCTTTGAGGAACTCGACGTTGTAAATATCGTTGTACAGCCATTTATCATTAACACCGCGTTTGAATGACAAGAGAAAATTATCCTCTTGTATGAACTGCAGCTCCTGTCCGGGAATTTTAGTATCCCGCTGAAAATTGGCCTTTAATGCGGTAAGTGGAAATTCATTGATTGTTTTACCACCACTGAAAGAATACATGCCGCCCAGGTAATATTTCCATTTCAAATCTTTAAAACCATACGCGGCATAAGTTTCAAAATATACGCGCTTACTCAGGTTCGGCGTCGTACGGCCACCTACCCTCGCCCGGAAGCCTTCAACCGGGTTAAAGCTGTAAAATGTATTTACCGGACCCACTTCCACATAAGGCGTCACTTTTTTATAACCTGCCAGCAGCAAGGTAAGCCAGTCCATCGTACGATTGAATGATTTACTATGCTTCAGCCGGTCTATATTATCATAAGTGCGTGCCTCATCTGTTGTCAGGCTATCAGGTCGGTTGCTCACCCAGAAAGAGTCTGCTTTGGTTTCTGCTTCCTTCGTGTGCTCCACATCCATACCTGCATACAAGCTATCAGGTTGCGGTATGTTGATCTGGTAATTATGAAAAGAAATGTCTCGTTCTCCGAAAATGCCGCCCTTAGAGGTTTTCAGCAAAGCGAAGTCGACGAGCAAGCGGCTATCGCTGAGATAGTACCGCCCATTGGTCATCTTTTCAAAATCCTGGATAACGTGCAGGCTTTTCACCCAGTTGACATTGATATTTTTGTTCAGCTCCATGTCCACTTTCGCTACTGCAAAATTGCCGTCCAATGTTACATAGATCTTACCCTGGAAAAGAAAATCCGTCTTATTGCGTGGCGAGAAAAATAAGGTTACCCATTTTTCACCATCGTGTTCTGTTGTATCAAGAATGTAAAACCGGTAAAATGTAGGCGCCAGGTTGGCAATAGGACTCAAAAATTCGTTGGTAATAACATTGATGCTGTTTTTATAAATATCGATATCCTGGTACATATGCTTCAGGTAAGCACTCATACCCTGGTTATCGACATATTCGCCGAAATCTACTTTCTTATCGGCCAGCACATAGGTCTTCTTCTTTTCAGGCGTTCTGCGGTAATATACATCAGACAGTACCTCCTGCATATACCAGGGCATTAGGGCTTTGCCCTCCAGCGTAGTGGTATCGAGGTTATCCGTCATAAATTTGTATTTACGGAACAGGAAATTGTTTCTTAGTTTTTCTGCGGTATTGCTCAGCGAAAATTTCATTTTTTCATACTGGCGATATTGAAGATAATTATTGAAATCAGGCTTGTTCTGCTCTCTGTGCGCCACCACCTCCCTGATCAATTCTACTGCGGGATTGTCTTTATTGCGGTATTTCACCTTTTTAGGCTTTACCACTACTTCCTTCAGTTCTTTCGTATCATTACTGAGTTGTATATTGATAATTGTTTCCTTCCCCGCTACAATATTTTTACGCACTGTTTTATAGCCGATAAATGAAAACTGTACCTGCGTGCGCGCTTCATCTGATCTTAATTCATAATAGCCATTATCATCTGAATTGGTTCCAATATTGCTCGAAACAAAGTTGATGGTCACAAACGGAAGTGGCTGTCCGTTGGCGGCATCTGTGATACGCCCTTTAATAACTGTAGCCTGTGCCGCTGCCCAAAAAGGAGACAGTATAAGGCACAATAAAACAATTAAGACCGGTATAAGCTTACGATACATAATATTATCTGAAAACAAACTTCTTCTGCAAAACATAGTTGTAACTAAAACCCACCGCTGCCGAAACGCATATTTTTGAAACGAGATAGCTAAGACCGCTATAAGTTGTCATCAGGAAAAGGCCACCGGCATTCAACCCGAGATTGCCCATCCAGACCAGCAAATATTTCATTGCCTGCGGCGTGGTACGCTCGTCTGTTGCTTCAAAAACCCAAACCCTGTTTACCATGAAATTGGCGGCGCCACCGGTAACGGTTCCTGTAATAGATGCAGGCAAATACCATACCGTAAAAATCTCTACAAGCAATATCGTTGCAAGAAAGTCGACTGCCGTAGCGATGAGCGAAGACGCCTGTGCTTTTAAAAAGGTGATCATCTTACAGCCATTTCAGGTAAATGAAAAATTGTAAAATAAGATTGGCATAAATTCCTGCCACTATATCATCCATCATCACACCCCAGCCACCCGGCAATTTTTCTGTGGCGCGTATATAGAGTGGCTTCGCAATATCAAAAAAACGAAACAGGATCAGCGCTGCCAGGATGCCTGCGTAGCTTCCGGGAACTGCTATGAGCGCAATACACATTCCTGCCACTTCATCAATTACTACTTTTTTATTGTCTTTCCCCCAAACCTTTTCTACTACATTTCCAGACCATATTCCCAACAGGCAAATAACCAGTGAGATGATCGCTTGCTGCATGATGGTATATCCTCCGGCGTGCAAAAAATACCACGCGATGCAGGCGGCAATGGCAGCGACCGTACCGCCGCCTTTGCCGATGTATCCTATACCGAATACGGAGGATATGACCTTGTGCATTTTTATATTATAACGATTCAACTAATTCCTGATAGTAATCCAGTCCGAGGTGTGTGATCAGATCTTCGCCCATGATATGACGCAGTGTGTTCTGCAGTTTAATCAGCTGTTTGAAGATATCGTGCTCCGGTTTCAAGTCTGGCGCTGTTTGCGGAGATTTGAAGTAGAATGACAACCATTCCTGGATACCACTCATGCCTGCGCGTGAAGCGAGATCCATAAACAGTGCAAGGTCCAGTACAATCGGGGCAGCGAGGATAGAGTCGCGGCAGAGGAAATTGATTTTGATCTGCATCTGGTAGCCTAACCAACCGAAGATGTCAATATTGTCCCAGCTTTCTTTGTTATCACCATGCGGCGGATAATAGTTGATGCGGACTTTGTGATACAGCTCACCGTAAAGTTCCGGATTAATTTCGGGTTGGAGAATTTCTTCCAGTACGCTCAGTTTAGAAACTTCTTTTGTCTTGAAGTTGTCCGGATCGTCCAGCACCAGGCCATCGCGATTTCCTAAGATATTGGAAGAGAACCAGCCTCGAACGCCTAATGCGCGTGCAGCCAAACCAGGAGCCACAATGGTTTTCATCAGGGTTTGTCCTGTTTTGAAGTCCTTACCGGCAACCGGCACTTGCAATTCTTTAGCCAGTTCTACCAGCGCAGGAATATCACAAGTCAGGTTCGGTGCGCCATTTGCAAAAGGAACGCCCATACGGATAGCTGCGTATGCGTAAATCATACTCGGCGCAATACGCGGATCGTTTGCTTTCAGCGCTGCTTCAAAAGCATCTACGGTATCATAAATATCGGCGTGCTCCAGGTATTTTTCGGTAGACGCACACCAAACCATTACCAGGCGGCTGCAGTTGTTTGCTGCTTTAAAGTCTTCGATGTCTTTCATCAAAGCTTTTGCCAAATCCATTTTATTGGTTTCGGTTTTGATATTGGTACCGTCGAGATTTTTTACGAATTCCTTATCGAAAACCGCTTTCATTGGCTTCAGTGACTGCAACTCTGGTTTTACAGCATCCAACAGATGTGTTTCCAAAACTTTCGCTTTCAGTGCTGATTCGTAAACATTGTCATCATACACATCCCAGCCACCAAATACGATATCGTTGAGACCAGCCAGCGGTACGAAATCTTTTATCAGCGGATAACGGTTTTCTGTTCTTTTACCCAGGCGTATATTGCCCATCTGCGTAAGTGAACCCACTGGTTGAGAGAGCCCTTTCTTAATCGTTTCCACACCGGCGATAAATGTTGTTGCTACCGCGCCGAGGCCAGGAATCAACACGCCCAGCTTGCCTTCTGCAGGTTGAATATTATACTTCATGTTTCGTAAATTTTATTCGTTTATAACCATTTATTGTCCTTGTACCAGTGTAATGTCTCTGTAAGGCCTTTTTCGAGATCATACACCGGAGCAAATCCCAATTCTTTTGTAATATTTTCGATACTGCAATTCCAGTTTTCCGCTGTGAGTTCCTGTAGTTTCTCTACGTTTAATGCCGGCGTTTTTTTATCACCTGCCATTTTCTCTAATGTTCCGGCAATCACTTTCACAATGGGCAGTGGCACATGCATTTTCAATGTCCTTTTGCCCAGCACCTTTTTGGTAATATCAGCGAGCGCATAACGGCTGTATGCCTTTCCGTCAGAGAGATTATACGTCCTGTTGACCAGTTCCGACTGCATTGCAAGAATCACTGCCTTCACCAGATCGGTTACATACACAAACGTCAGTATCTGTTTTTTTCTTCCGATGTAAGGCTCAAAACCTTTACTGAGGGTTTTAAACATCAGGAAAATATCTTTTTCGCGCGGACCGTAAACAGCGGTAGGCCGAAGAGTAATGAGCGGCAGCTGAATGTTTTTCAGATGATCTTCTGCCAGCAATTTGCTTTTACCATAACGTGTTATAGGCAATGGCAAGCTCAGTTCCCTGATAGGCACCGGGTCTTCGTAATACCGTGGACCAAGCGCTGCCAGACTGCTGATAAAGACAAATTTTTTCAGTTCAATATTTGCTTCCGCGGCGGCTTTAGCCAAATGCTGTGTATAGCCCGCATTAATATCATTGTATTCTGCTTCGGTAGCCGCTTTAGTAGTACCGGCCGCATGTACGATATAGTTGTACTGTTTTTCTTCTAAATCTTTTTTAATCGCCTCAACATTCGTAAAATCAATATTGGTATACCCAAGCTGGAACGATTGGAGCTGTGTTACATCGCTGGAAGGACGAACGGCTGCATATACCTCATAACCTTCCTGCAACAAGCCATCAATAAGGTGATAACCTATAAAACCGCTTGCTCCTGTTACCAAAACTTTTCCTTTCATGCTAAATTGCTTTTTCGTATATCCTGTACTTCTTGTATGGCTTTCCCTTGATGTTTTCAATGGCTTTATTCATCAGGAAATTATCTTCCAGTATCCACGACGCTTCTGCTGTTTTAATATTTTTCTCGATGCATTTCTGAATGATCGTTCCGTAGAAAACCGCTTCAATACCGAGTTTGCGGTAATCTTCCAAAACACCTAGCGCTATTACACGAATGCCGTTGATATTTTTTTTACGGAAAAGAAGTTTAAAAATCCCCGTTGGAAACAGTCGTCCTCTTTTTACATCGATGAGTATCTGGTTAACGTCCGGAATGCAGAGCGCAAAACCAATTGCCTTCCCGTCTTTCTCCGCAATGAGACAGAACTCAGGGTCCAGAATCAGCTTCAGATCTTTGGCCATGTAGCTAAATTCTTTTTCTGTCATCGGTACAAAACCCAGGTTTTTATCCCAAGCTTTATTATACACCTCATTCAGGCTTTCGACTTCCTGCTTGAAGTTTTTCATATTCGCCTGGCGGATCGTAATACCTTTCTGCACCAGGCGCTCACGAAGAAGCTGCGTCATGCGGAACGGCTTATCGTCATAGTCCTCGTTGCTGATACGCCAGGCGATCAGGTCCGTTTTCTTGCCAAAACCAGCTTCGGAAATAAATGTATTATAGTACGGTTTGTTGTAGGTCATCATAGCCACCGGAGGCAATTCATAACCTTCCACCAGCATACCGCAGGTTTCATTGGTCGAAAAATTTACCGGGCCGATCATCGTCGCAGCGCCTTTTTCCTTCAGCCACTTTTCTGCGGCCGACAACAATGCCGTTGTTACTTCTTTACGGTTCACCACATCGTAGAATCCAAAGAAACCATCATTGGCGCCATTGAATTTATTGTGATTGTTGTTTTGAATCGCAGCAATACGCCCAGCCACATTTCCATTATCGTACGCCAGAAAAAGCTTCAGCGACGAATGTTCATGAAACGGGTGTTTGCCTGGTGTCAGCAAATCACGCTGGGCAATAAAGAGTTCCGGAACATAGTTCGTATCGTCTTTATACAGCTCGTGCGGAAAGTCGATAAATGCTTTCAGCTGCTGCTTGGTTTCTACCGGTACAACCTGGATCATTACACAGTCGCTTTTATCTGGCCAGCGTTTACCGCTTTAAATACTTTCGACATTTTATCGATCGCTTCGTCGATCTGTGCAAACGTATGCGAAGCCATCAGTGAGAAGCGGATCAATGTATCGTTTGACGGTACCGCCGGAGACACAACCGGATTCACAAATACGCCGCTTTCCTGCAACATTTTGGTGATCTGGAAGGTTTTGGCATTGTCACGTATATAGATCGGGATGATGGGAGATTCGGAAGGGCCGATATCGAAACCTTCTTCCTGCAACAGGTTGGTCGCGTAGCGTGTATTCGCCCAAAGACGTTCAATATGCTCTGGTTCGTTGCGGATAATATTCAAAGCGGCAAGCGCACTGGCTGTAGCAGCCGGCGTCATGCTGGCACTGAAGATCAGCGAGCGTGCATGATGCTTCAGATAATCGATCGTTGGTGCACTGGCTGCAATAAAACCACCCAGCGATGCCAGCGATTTACTGAAGGTGCCCATGATAAGGTCTACCTCTTCGGTAAGACCGAAATGAGCAGCTGCACCGGCGCCGTTCTCACCAATTACGCCCAGGCTATGCGCATCATCTACCATGATAGCTGCATTGTATTTTTTTGCCAAAGCCGCTATTTCAGGCAGTTTTACCAGGTCGCCCTCCATACTGAAAATACCATCGGTCACAATCAGCTTCAGCGACTCTACCGGCAAATTGCTTAATTTCTGCTCGAGGTCCTGCATGTTGTTGTGCCGGTATTTGATAGAACGGGCAAACGAAAGACGGCTGCCATCAATAATGGAAGCATGGTCATATTCGTCGAGCAACAAATAATCGTTACGGCCCAGCAGGCTGGAGATAACGCCCAGATTTACCTGGAAGCCTGTACTAAAAATGATAGCTTCGTCTTTTCCGACGAATGCAGCTAGTTCTTTTTCAAGCTGTATGTGAATATCTAATGTACCATTGAGAAACCTGGAACCGGCACAACCGGAACCATATTTATCGATGGCAGCTTTGGTAGCTTCTTTTATACGCGGATCGTTGGTCAGACCGAGATAAGAATTCGATCCAAACATCAAAACCCGTTTGCCATTTATGATTACCTCCGTGTCCTGTGCGGAGTTAATCGGACGGAAATATGGATAAATTCCAGCCGCTCTCGCCTTTACTGCATCTTGATAAGCACTTACTTTGTCGAATAGCTTTTGATTCATAAACATGTAATTTAAAAGCCCTTATACCGATTCTAACTTTCGACTAAAATCGTTTTCCGGTCCAAAATTACAACAACTTGTCAAAAAGGTCATTTATTTTCTTTATCCCCGGATAAGCTAGCCGACCATTCTGCTATTGTTATAATTCCGAAAACCGGAAAAACTGCGGGCACCATCTTTAAATATATAGAAAGATTCTGATAATTCTGATGGTTTCACTGCGTGCAAATAGGCTGCAAACGTGCGTTGTTATTTTGTCTCATCAACAATGATGCCAATGCAACCAGTTCCTTATCAACAATTACCTATGACCAGTCCATTTTTATTTACCGGAAAAGTTCAATTTGAAAAAACAGGCAATCCACTTGCTCAGGTGCGCGTAGAATTGGTGGGTGCTACACCGGACCACATTTGGATCGGCGGTACGCAAACCGACCGTGAAGGACAGTTTTACATCTACCTATGCTCCAAAACTGCAGATGAAATTCAAGCCAGACAAACGCCACCGCTTCTTCAGATTTTAAAAGACGAAACCCTGATCTACTCCGGCGAAGTTGTAACAATAACGTCACCGCAAATCATCTCTATTCATACAGGCTTTTAAAAACAGAAAATCCCTGAATAACCTAAAGATGCCGGCAACGCCCGGTAAGGCGATGCTATGCACAATGGTTTTCAGTTTATATATAAACGCTGATGCACTGAAACAGGCAGCCGGCACCTGTTACAGGCATGATGTGCAATTTCCAAAAACCTTCTTTAACCAAAATGGTTATTTCCTAAGAACACACAAATAACCTTATCTAAAATTCAACACAATGTCAACACCAATTTCATTTGTACAAGCACCCTTCCTTATAGGACAACAGGGAGCTGAAGTACAGAATCTACAGAATGTCTTGTTGCTATTAGCGGAGCAAGGATTCATTTCCGTACCAACAACTTTAACGGATCAGGTAAATACAGAAATGACCGCTGCGACCCTCGGGTCAGCCACTGCACAACTGATCAAATTTTTCATTGTTCAAAACAACGTAACACCGGCCAGTAATCTACTTGTAGACGACGTGGTAGCCCGGGCAATCAATGATAAACTGAATGCGACCTCTCTTTTACCGTTACAACATACGGTAAGCGGTTATGTTACGCTGGCAAATGGCAGCTATGCACCCACAGTAACACTGTACCAGGTTTTTCTCCGCAGCAAAACGGCGATTGCAACGGGCGCTATTGATGCGACGGGTTTTTATTATATCTCCTACGATCCGTCGGCATTAAACAATTCAACACCGAATATTGCATTACAAATTGCCGTTCATACCGAAGAGGAAATCCCAAAAGAATTTCCTTCCGATATTCTTTACAATGCTCCCGGAAACGCTCAGATCAACCTGGGTGGCGGCATTACCAACACTGCATATGTTGAATACAGCGAAATTGCCAGCGCTGTGGCGACAGTAGCGCCTGATATCCAGTTTCATGATGTTGATCTTACGTCCATCAGCGGCGAGGTATCCCGCCTTGCGCAGCAAACCGGCGAATCGGAAGATCGCATTTCCCAATTCATTACTGCTAATAAAATTGCCAGTGAGCTTACCGTTAGTGCGGATATTATATATGCATTGATCAGGCAAAACATCTCCGTCGCATATCAACCGCTGTTGGCATACCCTGACGACGTATTGGTCAGCAACCTGATGATGGCAATGGTGAATCATACGATTGCAACCGTAACTAACGTACCAGCAATTGTAACGGGACTAAAGAGCGCCATTCTGAACTTCCTGATTTCAGACAGTACTGGCGATGCCGCCGCTAGCGCCACTTATGAGTCGGTGAAGCATGTATTCGGTGGCGACGATGTAAAAACACGCAGCTTCCTCGCCGCTTATTACAGCTATCCGCCTAACAGCGATAGCTCGGTGTGGGACTATGCGGTGTCTACAGATGCTTCCTTAGCCAGTTATATCGATGGTCTGAAAAGAGCGATCAGTCTGATTGCCCTGGTGGGTAACAACCCTGCGCTTGTCGCCAGCCTGTATGATCAGACGGCGGAATCGATGGGAGGGGTAACGACATTCGGGATAACCGACCCTCCTACAATTAGTTTACCAAGTCTGGCCGGTTTTTCGAAAACAGACTGGGTTAATACCTTGAACGATACACAATCCAGTAATGGTACACTTTTCGCTATTCCAGATACGATAACCGGAGCGACACAAGAAGAGCGCATCTCCAATTACGCAGATACACTCCAGGCCACTTTCGCCGTTGCTTATCCAACACAAAGTGTAAATACACACATTGCCTCAGACGATACCACTCCGTTCGTCACGCTGAAAACAGACTTGACTTCGTTCATTGATTCGAATCCCACTTTTGATATCCGTACCGTCTCGGCTTCAGACCTGAGCGATCCGAACAATACCAGCTTCGATTTTTCAGCTGTGAGCGATCGCCAGACGTTCTCTGATGAAATAGGCGTTGTGCAGCGGTTAATGAACGTGACGCAGGACAACAGCCTTATAACAGCACTGGCCAAAGACGGCCTGCATTCGTCTTTGCAGATCACACAGGATTCGCTGGAGAACTTTACCGGCCGTTATGCTGTTGAAGCGGGATCGCTGGCCAATGCCGCTGCGCTCTATGCAAAAGCACAGTCGGTGACCACCTTTAACATGGCCGCTGCTATCGACAAATATTTTCAGTTTGCCGGCAGAACTGTTTATGCATTGGGCGATATTACCAAAGCAGGCACCGAAGGCGCTTATGCAGAATGGCGCTCACTGTTTGGTTCTCTCGACAGCTGTAATTGCAGCCAGTGTACCTCTGTGTATAGCCCTTCTGCCTATATGGTCGATATGCTCCGCTTTTTAAAGAATAATGTATCCGGAACCGTTCACGACGCCCTTGTGAATACACGCCGTCCGGACATTAAGGATATTGAACTGAGCTGTAAGAATACCAACACTTCCGTACCACAGATCGATATGGTCAATGAAATGCTGGAAGACCTGGTGAGCACAGGCCAATATAAATTGTTTGCCCGCCAGACTGTTGCAGATGCTGCCACTCAGCGTGCCATACCTGAATACGTAAACACCGTTGGTATGGACTTTGGCACAACACATGTGGACAGCCCGTATCCGAAACTGCAGGCTGCCAAATATCCGCAGGGACTTCCTTACAATTTCTACAAACGCCAGATTGATGTGCACCTAGGAATCGGTGGAGTGAAAGGACATGAGCTTATGGCCCGTTTCAACGAGCTCGACCCTATCGCTGTCTTCTCCAATAACGAACTCTGTTTTGAGTACATCGGCCTTTCCAACGAAGCAGCACTTGCAATAACATTCGTACCCGGAATGACAGGCAACTCTAACGATCTACTGGAATTGTATGGCTTAAAACCTCTGACAGGGCCAACGCCTCGCCAGATTCCTGACCCTGCAAATAAAGGCAGTTATGTAACGCCAGCCGTTACGTCATCCAACTGGATCGCTACTTTGGGTAGCAGAGTCGATGTGTTCCTGCAACAAACACAATTGGAATACCGAGACCTGCTTCAATTGCTGGACTGTTATACCATCAACCCGATTACGTCCAACACAGGTGGCGTCGTTACGCGTAAGATGGCAATTCTTGCCGCTTCTACGGCCAATCCTGATACCTGCGCCTTAAACTTGCTTCAGATCACTGGACTCGATGCTTCTGTACTTACCATCCTTACCCGTTTTGTGCGGGCAGCCAAAGCGCTGGGCTGGACTTATTATGAACTGGACCGGGCACTGCGCGTGTTAGCGCCAGCTGCTGCCGGCACGCCAGGTAATATCGATGACGGTTCATTTACTTTACTGATACAATTGAAACGCGTTACCGAACTGCTGAAATGCACTGTAGAAGAGGCTTGTATGTTTTACACCAACACTGTCGACACGCTTCCGTACCGCGATTATACCAAATCAGAACCTGCAGACATTCCGAGCCAATACCAGCGTATCTTCTGCAACGACCTTGTTTCAAACGTGAAGGCTCCAGACTACCCATTCCTGCCAGATGGCACCATGCGTACTGTAACGCAGGAAACGCTGATCAAATATCTTGCCGGTGTTGTGCACATTTCGCCATCGGATGCAGACCTTATCGTCGATCAGCTTTTTGGTGGCAACCCGATCGACACATTGGCTGATCTCAGTTTATTCTATACCTACGCCTTACTGGTCAAAAAACTGAAGATGACCGTAACGGATTGGTTGAAATTCCGTCAATGGACGCAATTTGACGCTTATTTCCGGGGATCGGTACCAAACTATTTTAAAAACATCAACAATATCACGCCTTTCATTTATCCACTGTACACGATTCAATATATTGAAGTTATTCGCCTGTTGAAAGATGCACAATTTTCGATGAGCGACGTGGAATATCTGTTGAGTGACAAAGTAGCCGACGCAATAGCGGATAATGCCCTCCACGCTGGTTTCGTAAATTCTTTGACAAATTTCAGAGCTCAATTGAGCAAAAGCCGCTACCCAGATTACGATCCGTCAGCAGACACCAACAGCGAACTCCTGAAAGAAGCACTAAACGCTGTCATAGACGCTGAAAAAGCAGCTGGTCTTACTGCTATTATCGAAAACACAGCCGGACCATTTACGGATATCGATAGCACCCTCGTTGATAAAACGCTGGATTTTCTGATCCCGGCCGGAGGTGGTACTCGCCTTACCGACCCAACTACAACAAGCGGTGCTGATACATATATCGCCGATGTTATTGCGCGCCGTACCTATGTATTCGAATGCCTGAAGACATACACGTTGGAGTCTGTAATGAAACCCGCAACGGTTAGTTTCTTCGCAAAAGAATTTAAGATCGCCGAAGACGTAACAGAAGCATTGCTGGAAAGCGCTATCAGCTACGATGTGACAACCGGCGGCACTACAGTACACCAATCGGCGTATGATGTGTTGCTTTCGGAAACTTTCCTTCAAGACACTAAAACGCCTATCAGCCGCTGGACAGCCACCGGAACAGCTACGGCCTTCAACCCGCAGTTCAACATCATACTGCAATTGCACAAAGCAGCCATCCTGATCAATAAATTTGGACTGGGCTTGAATGACGTGAATTATCTGTGGATCAAGCAAACCATACCAGGTGTTTTGCTGTTGTCTAATTTGCCAACACGCAATACCAAAACACAACCATCTTCCACACCGACGTTAACTTCAGATAAAGCGCCGTTTATAGCGATTGCTCAGCTGATCTACTGGATGCAGGTGCGCGCGTTCCTTGGTGACAGTGCTTATGTGCTTTTTGATGGCCTGGCCACTATAACTACTGATGTTAAGGACGATGTGCTCAATATGATCGCCGCGGCGTTCAGAACAGGCAAAGATGATATTGAAGTGCTGTTGGGTGTCGATACCGGCACAGGCAACCCGCCTGACGATGGCGTATTCCAGATCCTGAACCGCTTCTTCTACGGCTCGCCTTTTACTTATCTGCGTATTATCAACTGTCTCGAAATGCAATCGCTACTGCCGGCAAGCATGAAAACGCTGTCGCAGGCGGCACAAGCGGTAGCCACAGCAAATGATCAGAATACCGCTTCGGTAGTCATGCAGTTAGTCAAATCGCAGTTCAGCGACAGCCAGTGGTTCGATCAGATAAAACCGGTGAACGACCTGTTGCGCATGGAACGCCGCGATGCAATGGTGGCCTATTTGCTGGCCTATCCGCCCACAGGCTATGAAAACAAATGGTTTACCGACAATGATATCTACGAGACAATGATGGTAGATGTGGAGATGACACCATGTATGCCTACTACCCGTGTGTTGTTAGCTATTAATACCATTCAACTCTGGGTGGAACGTATTTTGCTGGGCCTGGAATCATCCTATACCCTCAACAAGGATAATGCCCGTCAATGGAATACCTGGCGCAAGCTTTACCGCGTATGGGAAGCCAACCGGAAAATATTTCTCTATCCGGAAAACTGGATTGAACCGGAATTACGCGACGGCAAGTCGCCATTCTTCCTGGAACTGGAAAAAAATCTGAAGCAGAATGATGTGACCATGCAGGTGGTAGAAGACGCTTATGCAACTTACCTGGAACGCCTGGACGAGGTATCGCATCTTGACATCGTAGGCCTGTACCAGGAAACAACTCCTGCTAAAGCAATTGTGTTACACGTTTTCGGCCGTACCAAATCGGCGCCGCATATCTACTATTACCGTAAATATGCTGCGAACGAATGGACACCTTGGGAAAAAATGAACGTACAAATCGACAGTGATCATTTCGTTCCGGTGGTATGGCGCAACCGCCTCCGTTTCTACTGGCTGGTGTTCACCAAAGATGCTGTTCAGCAGACCGCTACAAGAATGCGCTCTAATGACGCATTTACACCACCAGACGGGGTGCGCTGGAAAGTAGACCTTGCCTGGACAGAATACAAAAACGGCGCCTGGACGGCACAGCAGGTCGGCAAACAATCCTGGTATTCGTTTACACTTACAGAAGAAGATCCAATCAGCTGGGATCATATCGTATTCTTTAACAATGCTACCTACGAACGCAATTGGTACCTGGAAGGTTCATTGGATCGCGTGAAAAAAGACCGGCTGAATTTCTACTGCAGCATTGATGCCGATGGTCAATTACAATTTAACATGAATGAGCTGGTGGTACGTCGTTCAGCAGCCAGCATCAGAGATAGCCTGTATCGACTTGCGTACCCGCCAGATGGTAAGTACACAGTAACAAACCAGTGGGGACATGTTGTTTCCGTAACGGCAACACAATTAAACGATGGCCAAGTACGGGATGCTATTGCCAAAATGAAAGCAATCCAAAACGAAGATCTTCCCAACCAAAACTACCTCGACTATTTTGGCAATGAAGGGTACTTCACCGTGAAGTTTAACGGCATCCTTGCTTCCCAGTCAAATAATACGATACCAAGCTTATACCACGGCTACTACAATACCAGCAGCCTTTTAAGAAACGGCTATCGCCTGGAGGGTACGGATTATTTGTACACCAAACCGGCCAGTCAAGGGTACAGCCATTATTCCGACAGCAACGCAACACTACTGCAAACCGCGCCGGCATGGACCGGTGACCCAACCGGCAACCGATACCTGGTATTCCCTCGTATTGTGCCACAAGGCTATGTCGCCAACCAACATATCGGCATCAACTATTTCTTCTACAAAGATTTCAAAAACACCTTCTTCGTAGAGGGCGTAAGTAAAGCCAATGCTTTACCGTTTAGCATGAATGAAGATGGATCGATCGCTATTCCGGCGCCAAGAACCGGCGGTCTCGAGCCAACCTATATCGACACGAAACCAACTTTCGGCAGAACTGATGGAACTATCCGTCCAGACTTTTCCGGATGGGCGAATGCAAACTATGTAACCGGATGGGGCAATTACACCTTCCACAATTTCCACCACGATAACGTGGATGATTTTATGGAAAAATTCTCCGCTGGTGGCCTCGATGCCCTTCTCGACCGCACATTCATCAATGGTATTCAGGACAATTTAGCATTCGTAGACAAATACAAACCGGTAACGCTGAATGTCGACATGGCTAATATACCAAATACCAAAGTTGACTTCTCTTCAAACGGTGCTTACTCGTCTTACAACTGGGAATTGTTCTATCATATTCCGATGCTGATCGCCAACAAGCTTTGTCAGAATCAGCAGTTCGAAGACGCCCGTACTTGGTATCAGTATGTATTCAATCCTACGGCTATCAACCCGAACGCAACACATGATTTCTGGAACTTCCAGCCATTTTATGATATCGCCTCTAAGCCGCCGCAAACGCTCAACGATGTTATGAGCGATAAAAGTCTGAAAAACGCGGTAGACAATTGGGCAAACGATCCGTTCAAACCACACCTGGTAGCACGCACCCGCCCTACCGCCTATATGAAGAATACGGTGATGAAATACCTGGACAACCTGATCGCATGGGGCGATTACCTGTTCAGTACAGATACACGTGAAAACATTAACGAAGCCACATTGCTGTATGTGCTGGCCGCGCAGATTCTGGGCGACCGCCCGGTAAAAGTGCCGGCCCGTGCGAAAACCAAGGTTTATACTTATGCGACCTTGTCTTCATCAGGCACCAATTGGAATGCATTTGCGAATGCGCTGGTCAAAATCGAAAGTGTGATGCTCGCCTCCGGCGCTACAGGCATCAGCACGACCAATACCAGCAGCACGCAGTTGTCTTCCGACAGTATGTATTATTTCTGCCTGCCTTCTAACGATCAGCTGGATTTGTATTGGGACACCATTGCAGACCGTTTGTTTAAAATCCGGAACTGTCAGAATATAGATGGCGTACAACGTGAACTCGCATTGTTCGATCCGCCGATCGATCCCGCGTTGCTCGTAAAAGCCGCAGCGTCCGGACTCAATCTCGCTAACGTGATCAACGGACTCAATGCGCCATTGCCCAACTATCGTTTCAACGTATTGTCGCAGAAAGCAACCGAACTGGCACAGGAAGTGAAAGGATTGGGCAGTCAATTGCTGTCAGCACTGGAGAAGAAAGATGCCGAATCATTGGCATTGCTCCGCAGCAGCCAGGAACTCTCTGTATTGGACGCTGTAACAGAGCTGAAACAAAAACAAGTAGACGAAGCAGGATCGCAGATCGATGCGTTGAATACACAGTTGGCCTCTGCCACCCAACGCAGAGATTATTACAGCCAACTGATCGATGGCGGCCTGAGCGGACAGGAAATATTGCAACTGGAGAGTATCGGGGCGACTATCCCTGTAAACCTTCTTACGAGCGGCATACAATCATTAGCAGCAGGCCTACGTTTGATCCCCGAATTAACAATCGGCGCATTTTCAGCCGGTGCCCAAACTGGCGGCCATAACTACTCCGACAATGCCTCGAAAGGCGCCAAGGCATTGACAGAACTAGCCAATATCAACAGCACTATCGGTACGATGGCTGGTATCAACGCCGGATTTAAACGCCGTTCGGCAGACTGGGGCCTGCAATTGAAAATTGCGGACAAAGAAATCACGCAGTTGAATCAGCAAATCACGGCAGCCGAAATCCGCAAAGCCATTGCAACAGTTGACTTGAACAACCACAAACTGCAACTGCGTAATGCACAGGATATGGATACTGCGATGAGAGAAAAATATACCAATGAAGAACTCTACGATTGGATGATCGGTCAGATCTCGTTCTCTTATTTCCAGGCCTACAAACTGGCCTGCGATATTGCGAAACGTGCAGAAAGATGCTACCAGTACGAGCTTGCGATCGAAAACACAAATTTCATCCAGGCTGGTTATTGGGACAATCTGAAGAAAGGTCTGCTTGCCGGCGAACAGCTGATCTACGATATCAAACGCATGGAAACTTCCTACCTGGAGAAAAACAAACGCCAGTTGGAATTAACCAAGCATATCTCGCTCGCAATGCTGGCGCCAGATCAGCTCGTGCAGCTGAAGCAAACCGGCAAATGCGACGGAATCGATCTCGGCGAATGGATCTTTGATATGGACTATCCGGGACATTATATGCGCCGCATTAAATCGGTCAGCATCTCTATACCTTGCGTAGCCGGTCCATACACAACGATCAGTTGCAAGCTTTCTCAAACAAAAAGCAAATACCGAAAAAATTCGCTGTTACTCGCTGAAAAATATGAAGAACAAACCGATGGTACCGAAAACCGTTTTGTTTACCAGTACGGAAACATTCAATCCATCGCTACCAGCAGTGCGCAAAACGACGCCGGTATGTTTGAATTCAACTTCCGCGACGAACGTTATCTGCCATTTGAAGGCAGCGGCGCAATCAGCAGCTGGAACATCGAACTTCCTTCTGTGTATGCACAGTTTGATTACAATTCCATTGCAGACATCATCCTTCACGTGAAATACACAGCGCTCGACGGAGGTGGTATCACGCAGACGGCAGCCAGCAATCATGTCCAAACACTTTTCGCAGCAGGTATTGATGACAACGCACACGCCATGATGCCAAGATTGTTTGATATCAAACGCGAGTTTAGCAATGAATGGGTACAGTATGTTAAAGCATTTGCAGCGAACTCTGCCACTGCAGCATTATCGTTCCAGCTCGGACACAATATGTTCCCGTACTTCTGCAACGGTCAGAACCTGACTGTAACCAATTGCATCGTGAACCTTACACCGAAAACTTCGCTGGGCAGCAATTATAAATTCAAATTATCGTATGACACTACCAGCGTAGAAATTCCTATAACGGACTACAAAGGAAACAAGACCGCCGAATTCCCGATTGAGAATGGCGCCTTTACCAGCATTGCCATGATAGACGGCAGCGGCAATAAGGTCAATATGGATGATCTTCTAACAGAGATGAATCTGATCATCGAGTACATGATTGGTGACAGTTCTGTTAACGGCACCGGTGGCATCGGTTACTGGATTATCGGCAAAGATTTTCAGGTAAGCTAACCTAATCGCTCATTTCGTAAAAGGGGACAAAAGCGGATCTGTAAGTCCGCTCCCCTTTTTCATTCTAAAAACATTTTCTATGTCAAACAAAACACGAGAAGAACTCAAACAAATATTTGTGAATGGGGCGAAACCAACGGAAGATAATTTCCATGACTGGATGGATAGCTATGTCCACACCAGTGATGCAACACCCAATGCCATTAGCAACCAGATAAGCACACCACAAATAGCCAATTACTGGATCGACGGTACCGCGAATTTCGGCCCCAGCCTTCATTCAGGTGTACTGGTAAGAAAAGGGTCAGAAGGAAATGCTTTTCCTAGCGCCTGGTATTATTCCATGACGCCAAATACGTTGGCAATAGGCGGTAATAATGGCGGGGCTGACCCCGATTCTTATCCGGCAGCGATTTCTCTGGTTGAAGCCAGATTGTCGATTGATAGCCCGCAGGATTTTTACACCAACACCCTTGCTCCGGCACAGATTGGGTCAAGAAATAATTATCAGCGGATTGGTGTCGAATCCATTATGAGCGCAGATACCTATCATGCTTCGGTCGTCGGTTCCATTTCAGCCGTCTGGTTTACCGCGATAGCGACAGCCAACAGCAATCTTTTGCTTGTTGGGGCTGAAAACACAGTGAAAGTCGCAAATAAAATCCTAAACCCTCAAAATGGAAAAATTTGTGGTTCACTCAATTCTATCGATCTGAATGAACTTGATGTCTTTAATGGACCAATTGCCGCAGGATATTATAAAGCCAGCAATTCCGGCACCAATCCGGTCCATAATATTTACGCAGAAGGCCATGCGAAAAACTTCCTGGAAAGCGGTATCACAACCGGCGCTCCTTCATTGAACGGAACCGCGAATACTAAATTCGGCCGCGTACTTCAAGGTACATCAACCACCATCACTACCGATCAGTTTATGGAAATTGAAAGTGATGGCATCCTTTGGAAAGTTCCTGTAATTGCAGGAAATAATCTGCCAGTTAGCAGTATGCTCGCCTGGTGGAAAGCTGACGCCATTGATAATACACTTGTAAATGGCGCAATCGATGTGCTGAAAGATCAATCAGGCAACAGTAACGATATCGCCGCTCTTTCGGCCACTACCCGCCCAACACTGTACAACAATTGGCGAAACAATAAACCGATGGCCTATTTCAACGGTGCACAGGTAATGAAAAAAACATTGCTCTCCCTGCCGCCAAATACCGGAGATATTACAGTGTTCGTAGCAGGAGAAAAATATGGTGTACAGCTTGGCGTACTGTTTCAATCAGGTGCAGATATCAACACACCCGATAGTTATGCTTTTCTGCTAAATCAGAGCATGGCCGACCAGACATGTATCCATATCGACACCAAATGGAACGTACACTGCGGGGATTATCAGGCAACCGTCGATAAGCAGGGCATTTACACAATAAATCTCTGTATGAACAATTCTATAGATGCACAAGCTTACCATGAATTTAATGGCCAGGCCTATCAAATACCGCTTGATCGAAGCGATCTCTCTGGCAGTTTGTTTTCCGACGCGCCGTTTTATATTGGTGCGGGCACCGACGGCACCAGTGCTTTTGCCTATTTTGGTCTGGCAGAGATGATCATTATGCCGAAGAAAGCAAGCGATACGGAGAAAGCAACAATCATCAACTATCTGAAAACAAAATATAATTTCTAAACTCAAATAGCTGCCGGCATCTGATCACTTATTACCTGTGAGAAAAGTAGTCACATAATTGCTTTTAACAACAGCAAAAACTGTCTTGCCTTACAATTATTTCTTTAAACCATAAACTACAAAAAATGATACAAACTATTGAATACTTAAAAAGCAAATTCCGGAATGGAATGAAACCAACAGAAAACGATTTCAACGACACCTTCGACACTATGAAACCGAGGCAAGTTACCGCACAACTTACAAGCGGCGCCTGGGATATCAGCACCACACCAAAAGCCACTTACGCAATAGGGGGCAACACAACCATTACAATTACCAGCGAGACGGATGGAGACGAAGGATTGCTTATTGTATCCGGCGAGGAAGGGTTGATTCTTACCGTAAACGCAGACGCTACACAATACGAATACACCCTGGGCAATACCGGAAAGCTCGAAATCAGGGCTTACAATATAGCCGGCACGATCTCTGTATTTGCTACCCTGGCGCAATCTTCCGAAGACGTTTCCGCTACGGCGTATATTACCGCAGAAAACATTACCACTCCCACTTTCATTCAGGCAGTAAAGTCTTTGTTGTCTGGCGTAAAAAAGCAGAACCTGTGGGATGATACCATTAGCCTGCATCTTTTTGGCGGAAGCGGTATGCTGAACGCAAAAAATCCGGATAATTCCGATAGCGCAAAACGCCTGGTGGTCAATAACGGCAATCCTACCATTACTGCAGACGGCATCGTGTTTGACGGCAATGATTCACTCCGCATGAATATTATTCCGGCAAATGAATTAGATGCGAACCAGTACACTTATATTTTTTATTTAAAAAACCTGAATAATGAGGGTATACTGTTTGGGCAAGATGATGTTGCTCATAGAGACTATTTTGTGCCACAATTTTCGGGCAACGCTATTTCTGCCCTCAGTAGCACCTCGGAAGTGAACTATGGCGCTAACCCGGTGCCCGAAGGACTCTACATTATTACCAGGGGGCTTAATAAAATAGGAACACTTACGATCTTTCAACGTAATGGTGTGTTGAAAAAATATACATACGGTGCAGAAACGGATCCCAATCTGGGCAGCGGAACCAACGAATTGTTCTTAGGCGCATTCGACCATTTTGGCAATGCAGCAGGATTTATCAATGCTACCTTGAGTATGTTCTGGACCATCCGTCGCGGGCTCACTTATACAGAAGTACAGGACGTTGAGCAACTGGCCCGCCATTTCATATTTGATTCCAATCGTAATTTCAGTAATGATACGCCCGTACCGGCAACCGTTCCCGCGGGTACTACATGGGCCACCGCCCAGACCATTGATGATGACGGGCTTTATAACGGCTTCCCGATGATTTGCGATACAGTAGGTCAAAATTCCGTTGGTCTTTACAAAAAAGCAGTAGGCCATGCATTTGGCGGCGAACTAATGCTTATTCGTACTTATAATGGAGGCAGATCGTGGACACGCCGGGAAGTAAAAGTAGATGGAACACCCATTATGAGTGCCGCGCACAGCATTGGCACTACACCAGGTGGCAGAATCATTATCGTATACACCGACGACCTGGATGCTAATGACCTCAGTTCTTCGAGCGGTTTCAAAATTGCCTACAATGACCGTATCGACGAAAACTTCACATTTGCAGCGTACATACCAAAACGCCATGACTTCATTGCTATTTCACCGATAAAAATGGTTGTGATGCCATCCGGGAAATTACGCTTTTATTATTATGAAGGTAATGGGTCGATAACTTCTGCAAACTGTATAGAAAGTAATGACAACGGTCACACCTGGGCACACAAAGCAGACACGGCCGCCATATTCACTCACACACAAACATCCGATGTTTCTTATGGCAGCCTGGGCAACTGGCCAGGTAACGAAGTGAGTGTATGTGTGATTAATGAAGGCGGTGAGGATGAAACCACCAAAATGATTGCAATTGTCCGGACCGCCGGCAGCAATGCTCCCGGCCCATTTATGCATTTTAAAAGTGCAGATGGTGGCGAAACCTGGACAACAGATCTTACGTTGGTAAATGGAGTGAGCAAACATGATCTTTTCGTGTTGGACAATGGTTCATCCCCGGTTTATTTACAATATCATCAGGGCATGGTATATGCAGTAACTTCAGTAAGAAGCACTACCGGTAAGCTGAAATGGATTGCCGCAACGGCAGCAGATGCCTTTGAAAATACATTGACTGGCTGGTCTACGCCAACAATAGTCAAAACATATAACGGCTTGACATCAGGCGCAGAAATCGACTACGGTTACTCGCTGCCCTTTATTGCAAACGGCCATGTTTATATCTCCGACTATGACGTCAGTACACAACCACTGGACAGCGTAATGACGGGACGGAGATGCCTGGTATCCTTCGAACAGATAGACTAGAAAGCTTTCGTTCAACATTTATAAAGAAACACGCTGTTGCAGATAGACTGCAGCCTTAGCGTGTTTCTTTACTATCGCTATTCAGAAGCAAAAACCGACAAGCTTATGCAATCTCATTTTCAATATTCTTAAATATTCTAAACGCCCTCTACTCTTTCAAAAACCTTATCCAATGAACAACAATAAACTCAATGCCAGTAGTGGCAAACAGTCGTCGCCGCTTGATGGCTACACGGTGCAGCCTAAAAACAATGATGGGGAGAAAAGCCCCTACTACCAATCGCAGGCGCCGGCCATCTCGTTGCCCAAAGGTGGCGGTGCACTCAAAGGCATCGATGAAAAGTTTTCTGTTAATGCCATCAACGGCACTGCCGGATTGCAGGTAGCACTGCCGCTATCTGCCGGCCGTGGCGGCTTTACACCGGCACTCTCGCTCTCCTATAACTCCGGTGGCGGCAACAGCGAGTTCGGACTCGGCTGGGCGCTCAGCCTGCCTGCCATTCAACGACGCACCGATAAAAAACTGCCCCAATACAACGACGCCGAAGACAGCGATGTATTCCTGCTGGCCGGCGCCGAAGACCTCGTGCCCTGGCTCGACGAAAACGATCTGCCCCACGAAAATCATATTTCCATCGATGGCAACCTCAAGTACTCCGTTCGCCGTTACATTCCGCGTATCGAAGGGCTCTTTGCCCGCATCGAACTGATTGCCGATATGCAATCGACCGACCAATGGTGGCGCGTCACCACCAAAGATAATAACACCACCTGGTATGGTCTTTCGGCCAGTGCGCGCGTCGCCGATCCTGCCGATGCCAGCCGCATCTTTAAATGGCTGCCGGAAATTACCATCGACAATAAAGGCAATGTGCAGACTTTCGTCTATAAGCAAGAGGACTTCGAGCATGTACCCCTGGCTGTTTACGAACGAAACCGCCTTAACGGCAACGCCCTTTGCACCAATACCTATCTTAAAAACATCCGCTACTGCAATCAGGTGCCATTTATGATCTCCGAAACGGAAGTCGCACAAATGTACCAACCCTCACTGCCTCCGGATTTTTCTTTCCTGATGGAAGCAGTACTCGATTATGGCGACCATACATCTGATGTTCCCGGTTTGGCACCGGACACGTCCTGGCCGGCACGTAACGACCCCTTCTCCAATTTTCATGCAGGCTTCGAGATCCGCACCTATCGCAAATGCCGCCGGGTATTGATGTTTCATCTATTCAGTGAGGTGGGCGTAGACACGGGCCTGAATTCAATACCAAGACTGGTCCGTTCCCTCGACCTTACTTATCTGCACGATGGCCACAGCGATTTGCAAGAAGCTGATATGATCACCCAAATCATTCAGACCGGCTATCAGCAAACCGGCAATGGCCTGCTGCGCAAATCCCTGCCTGCCATGGAAATGGACTATCAGCCTTTACAATGGAACACGGAGATCCATAAAGTGTCGGCCGCCGATTTTGCCAATGCGCCTCAGGGTCTCACCGGCAATTACCAGTGGACCGATTTATGGGGCGAAGGACTGCCGGGCATTCTTACTGAAGAAAATGGCAGCTGGTTTTATAAAGCCAACCTCGGCAATGGACATTTTGAACCGGCAGTGCAGGTAGCCCGAAAACCCTCACTGGCCGGGCTGGGAACAGAACTGCAATTGCAGGACCTCGACGCTGATGGGCGCCGGCAGCTGGTATCGCGCAGCACGCACCTGCCCGGTTATTTCGAGCTCAATGATGAGCAAGAGTGGCTTTCTTTCCGCAGTTTTAAAAACAACGTAAATATCGACTGGAACAGCCCGTTTACCAAAATGCTGGACCTCGACGGCGACGGTCGCGCTGATCTGCTGCTCACCGAAGACCGTGTCTGGACCTGGTACAAAAACGAAGGTACCGACGGCATTGTAGAGGGCGGACAATCGAGCGTTGTGTTCGATGAAGAAAAAGGACCGCGGCTGGTGCTCAACGACAATGTACAAAGCATCTTCCTGGCCGATATGAATGGCGATGGCATGACCGATATTGTGCGCATCAAAAACGGAGAGATCTGCTATTGGCCGAATATGGGCTACGGCCGTTTCGGTGCTAAAGTGGCAATGGCGAACGCGCCTCGTTTCGCTAACCCCGAACTGTTCAACCCGCTGTATCTGCAACTCTGCGATATCAGTGGCACCGGCGCTGCCGATATTATTTATCTCGGTCAAAATAAATGCACGGCATGGATCAACCTGGCCGGTAATGGTTGGAGCGCCGCGCAGGAAATCAGCCCGCTGCCTTCCATAGAACCGTATTCCAAAATTGCCGTGCTCGATTTTCTAGGCAACGGAACCGGCAGCATTGTCTGGAGTTCGCCGTTGCCGCAGCATGCCAGCGCACCCATGCGCTACATCGACCTGATGGGCGGCATTAAGCCTTACCTCCTCAACAGCTATCGTAACCATATGGGTAAAACCGTCTCGTTGCAATACAAGAGCTCTTCGATGTATTATCTCGAGGACAAACTTGGCGGCACGCCCTGGGCCACCCGCCTGCCGTTCCCGGTGCAATGTCTGCAGAAAGTAACTACCACCGATGCCGTCAGTGAAACATCCTACACGCAATCCTACAGCTATCATCACGGTTATTATGATCACGAAGAACGCGAATTCCGCGGCTTCGGAAGAGTGGACGTAACCGATACCGATAGCGCTGCTATGGCTGTCACCCCTTCAGGGGCCGGGGGTGTTGGCGCCTTAGATCAGTCACCGGTTTTCACTAAGACCTGGTATCATACCGGCGCCTGGCTGCGCGAGCAAACTTTGCTCGATGCCTACGAAGCCGAATATTTTGCGTTAGATGGCGATGTGGTGTTACCCAACACGTTCGAACAACCAACCGGCCTTAATCCGCAGGAACTGCGCGAAGCACACCGTTCCCTGAAAGGATCGCCGTTGCGACAGGAAGTCTATGCACTGGATGGCAGCGATAAAGAAGCCATCCCTTATACGATCACCAATACTTCATATGCCACCAAAACAGTACAGCCGCTGGCCGGTAATCGTTATGCCTCTTTCTTGAGTTATCAGCAGCAAAGTCTTACCTGGAGCTGCGAACGTAATGCAACGGATCCACGTTTGCAGCAAAGTCTGACCCTTTCGGTAGATGAATATGGCAATGTGCTGGAAAGTGCAGCCATTGTGTATGGCCGTAAGAATGTGCCCGCAGGCATCCCTTCTGTGGTCGCGACAGAACAGGCGAAAATGCATGTGGTACTGACCGAGGCGAAGTATACTAATGATGTTATAGTAGCTGATCACGATACACCATCATTGGCGTATCGCCTGCGCGTGCCTTATGAAAGCAGCAGTTATGAAGCACAGCCCGATCTTACCGGTGTCAACACTTCCGAGATTCTTTCTTACGCAGCAGCTGTAACGATGATCAATGCCACCGCTACCGTCAGAAAACTACTGGGCTGCAGCCGTACCGTATTTGCAGCCGATGCAGATGCCATGACCCCGCTGGCTTTCGGCCAGATCGAGTCGCTGGCTATCCCTGCGCAGCAGTTTACCCTGGCTTATGATGACGCGATGATTGCCGATTGTTTTGACGGCAACATAAATACGGCTATGCTGCAGGAAGGTAAATACCTGCAAACAACAGATACGCCGTTTAGTGCGCTCTCCACCAGTTCAAATCCGGAACCAAACCGTTGGTGGATCGCTTCCGGGAAAGCAGCGTTTATTAGCCCTGCCGAATGTTTTTATACTCCTACGTCTTTTATTGATCCCTGGGGCAATACAACCACCATCACTTACGCCGGTGGTTATTATATGATGCCGGAAACGGTAACCGACGCACTGGGCAATACACGCAGCCTTACTTACGACTGGGCTTTATTGCAACCGCTAACCATGACTGATGAGAACAACAATCATCAGATGATTGGCTACGATGCCCTGGGACTGCCGGTAGCGACTGCCATCATGGGTAAAGGAACAGAAGGGGACAGCCTGGTGATCAATAACGCCAACGACCCGTTGATTGCAGACAGCGTCGACGATCTTTCCGCACAAGCCGCTTTCTGGACCGCCGTAGATGCCCATAACGCTACAGCGATTGATACGAGTGCAAAAGCTTTACTACAGCGTGCTACCTGGCGCTGTATTTATCAACTGGGCGTCCAGGATGCTTCCGGTAATCCGTTGCCATCGCGCGTGGCCATGATTGCCCGCGAAGAACATTATGCTTACGAGCAGGCCAATAGCCTGGATACTAAAGTACTCATCCGTATTTCTTACACCGATGGTTTTGGTCGTGTGGCCATGCATAAAGTGCAGTGCGACCTCCCTGCTCCGGTCATCCTCAGCGCTACTGGTGTCATTCTGAGCGAAGTCGAAGAAGGCAGCACAACGATCAGCGAAGGCTGGATCGGCTCCGGCAAAACCGTTTACAACAACAAAGGCAATACCGTGCTTCAGTACGAACCCTATTTCAGCCTGACCGGAGCTTATGATACGGCTGAACAGGCCGCACTGCCATCTTCCGGCGGCGTGATCGGCGGCGCTGTCTCCCCGATGGTCTATTATGATCCGCTGGGTCGTGCCTATAAAACAGTCATGCCCGATGGTACTGTTAGCTTTACGGTTTGGGATAGCTGGTCGCAGACGGTGTATGACGCCAATGATAATGTGTTGGGAAATGTGAATAATGTGGGCAATGTGTGGTACACGAACCACAGCACCAGCAGCGATCCAAAAGAGCAGGACGCCGCGACAAAGGCCGCCGCACATGCCGACACCCCAACGGTTATCTACCTCGATTCGCTGGCGAGACCATTCTATACACGTCAGCGTCTCGCCCCCTCTCTTTCGGGGGAGGTTATTGACAGTTATGTGATACTCGATATCCTGGGCAACAAACTTTCGGTGATCGATGGCTTAGGCCGCGAGCAACTCAAATACCGTTACAACTATCTGAAAGCGGCCTGCCGGCAGCAAAGCATCGACGGCGGTACGCAGCTGTCTTTAGTAGATGTTGCCGGCGCACCGCTGTACAGCTGGGATGCAGCCGGTAATGAATTTCATTTTACCTATGATGGGCTGCATCGTCCGGTCAATAAAGAAGTAAAGATCGGCAGCGATTTCCTGCCATTGGAAATATCCGCTTATGGCGAAGGACTTGCCAACGATACACTGTACAATCTGCGCGGACAGCTTGTTTCACATAAAGATGGCAGCGGCCTGAAAACCGTTCCCGCTTATGATTTCAAAGGCATGCCGGTAAGCGCCCAGCAGCAACTACTCGCTGATGCAACACTTAGTGATGTCACCTGGGGAAGCGCTGCACCAACTTTGGATACAGAAATATTCAGTTCTTCAATCGTCTACAACGCGCTGGGACAAGTGCTTTCACAAACCGATGCAGGCGGTAATAGCACGTATCATACTTATGATAAAGCAGGTCAACTGAAAACCGTTTCGGTACTGGAAAATGTTACAGGAGCAACAGCACAAGTATATGTGCAGGACATTCATTACGATGCCAAAGGCCAGCGACAAGCCATCTGGTATGGTAACGGCACTAAAACATCGTACGTTTACGATCCGCTGACGTACCAGCTGCGCCGCTTACTGACCATTGATCTGAATACCGACAATAGTACTTACAACACCGCACTGCAGGACCTGAACTATTATTACGATGCCGTGGGTAATATCACTTACATCCGTGATGATACCCAACAAACGGTGTTCTACAATAACTCAGTCATCTCGCCGCACCAGGATTTTACCTACGATGCCTTGTATCGACTCATTACAGCGAAAGGACGCGAACAAACGACAACGCCTTCCTTTGCCACTGAAGATAATTTCTTGGATACAGGCAGCGCCAGTTCCGCTGCCAACCCAATGGATCTTCGCAATTACACACAACATTATTGTTATGACGCGGTGGGTAATATCAAGAAGCTGAAACATTGCGCCGGCACGGGCAGTTATACACGCACCTATACCTACACCGCCGGCACCAACCGGCTGGAAAGTACGCAAGCAGGCAATAATACCATAGCAACCAGCTACGCTTACACTTACGATGTGCGTGGCAATATGATCACCATGCCGCATTTGTCCAATATGGTATATGATAAGCTCGGCCAGTTTGTAGAACTCAGCAACGGCGGCGCTTCACCGGTGACCAGCTATCAATACAGCGGTGGCCAACGCATTCGCAAGTACACCGTCAATGGCAGCGTTACAGAAGAGCGACTCTATCTCGGCAGTTTTGAACGTTATCGCAAATATGATACTGGCGTCAAGATCATCGAGCGCATCACCATTCATATTGCTGATGATATGGGCCGTATTGCTTTGCTGGAACGACGCACTACCGGCAGTTCCGGCATCGATAACAACACACCTGATTTTCTGCAGCGTTATGTCTATAGCAACCATCTTAGTTCGGCAGCTTTAGAACTGGATCAGAGCGCAGCGATTATTTCTTACGAGGAATATCACCCTTATGGCACCACCGCCTACCGGGCGATGAGTGACACCATTAAAGCAGTGGCCAAACGTTACCGTTTCACCGGCAAAGAACGTGATGATGAAAGTGGTTTATACTATCACGGTGCACGATATTATATTCCGTGGCTGGGTAGATGGTGTGCCGTGGATCCGTTGGAGGGGAAGTATGCGCCGCAGTCGCCATATGCCTACTGCTCCAATGACCCAATTGGGAAGATTGATCCGGATGGTAGAGGGGAAAAGCCTAAAACCAAAGGTTCCTCAGAAGGAGATCATTCCACAACTTCAAAGCCTGTTGCTACCCCAATTGGTGACGGCCAAACAACCGAAAAAATAGAAACTACGGATTGGTATTGGCACACTGGAGGAAATGGATATGCAGAAGGATGGTATAGTAATGAAGATTATTACAAAATGAATAGGGAAGTGCTACTTGGTATTGCGGCTAACAGCGCACCGCAATCGTTTAATGGGTTAGCGATTGAAAAGGTTTTGAGATCTAACGTTAGAGAGTATGCAGCTAATTTTTCCAAAGATCATAAAGGAAATATTTCTGTTGGCTTTTTAAGGTTTATTAAAAATAATTTAAGTCGCGCAGTCACCGAATATAATCAACAATATTCTGGCTCGGGAAAGGTCGAATATCCACCTATAGATCCTGTAGACATTATTGGTCCAATTGCATTGAAAGGGCTATTTAAAATCGGAATTAGTTTAACCGATTTTTCGATGAATACTCTATCCAAGGCATCTACAAACGTTTTTGAAAGTATAAGCTTGTTATCTGCCAAAACCGCGAGGGAAGTTACTGAGAAAATTTTAAAAGAAATTGCCACAGCATCAAACTTCACATTAAAACAACGCTTAATAGTTATTGACGAAAATTTGAGCCCAAAAATTACTGAGCTGTTAAAGAGAGAAGGCTTTAACGCTATTAGCCCAGCAAAAGGAACAGCGGATGAAAACATTATCGCCGATATTTTAGCAAAAGATAAAAGCGCAGTCGTCTTTACTAATAATATCAAAGATTTTGTTGGCCAAGATTTGACTGTATTCAAAGTAACTCAAAACCAAAAAATTACTTCGAACATAAGTAAATTTGTAGGTGCTGTGAAAAACATTGACGAAGCATCTCGAATAAATTCAGCATTTTTAGATAGCAAAAAAGCATTGAGCCTCCATGATTTCTGGCCATCTCAAACAAATTAACATGAACTATATTGAAAGAAACCCCGCTAAAAACTCTAGTATGCCTTCTTTAATTGGTAGAAGACTCACAGTATTTAATGTCGTTACGCAAATCCGCGGAGATGGATTGACTCAAGCGATGGAAACATATGAAATATCAATAGAGCAAGCCAAAGCAGCTTTAAACTATTGCAGCAAACTAAAATGTCAAATAGCGAGCGAGAAATTCAATTTTTGTGACGGATGTAAGCTTAGTATTCAAAGAGATCATAAAAATGATTTACAGTTTGACGAAAGTAAATATCTCGAGATTTTGCGTCCAAATGGTACAACTTACGTTATATCTAAAGACGATGACCTTTTTAAACCGAATCATATTTCTCATTTTGAAGGAAGTTTACAAGAATTGAAAGAAGAGATCGAAGGAACAGAAACTTGGATTTTGGCAACCGATTTGTTGAAAAAATATTTTGAAAAATAGTTGTAATTAGTAAAATGTCCGGTGATGAGCCGGACATTTTTTATTTCTATTAAGCTTCATAAACACGCTCATAAACCTCCGCTTCCGGCAACAATGCTTTCAACAATCCCGAACAATTCACGTCATTTATTGAATGCCAGAGGTTAGATGCTCTATGTTAGCAAACGACTAAATACTATCCAATATCCGCGTGAGTGATACTAGCGAAAAGCCCGCAGCGAAGTGAGGACTTGCAGCGGATAGCCGGACCCGAAGGGGCACGCCATAAGTATAGACCAGAAACTAGAGGTTAAGTTTCTGCTTATGATTTCAAAGGCATGCCGGTAGCTACGATAAAACAGGTCAACTGAAAACCGTTTCGGTATTGGAAAATGTTACAGGAGCGATAGCACAAGTATATGTGCAGGACATTCATTACGATGCCAAAGGCCAGCGACAAGCCATCTGGTATGGCAACGGCACTAAAACATCATACGTTTACGATCCGCTCACTTACCGACTCCGCCGATTGCTGACCATTGATCTGAATACCGGCAGCAGCAATTACAACACCGCGCTGCAAGATCTTAATTATTATTACGATGCCGTGGGTAATATCACTTACATCCGTGACGATGCCCAAGAGAAAGCAAACCAAGATTTGATAGGCTTGGCATAATAACAGGAACTTCATCGAAAGAAGCTGAATACTTTGCCGAATGGCACGTTAGGAATTTTATGAGTAGACATGCAAAATTATTAGGAATTGGAGATGCGGATTTACAGCTCATTAAAAAAGAAATGGATATTTTAGCAAAAACCTTGGACGATGATATTATTAGGCAGAATCTTCAATATGCAAAACGACACAACAGTGCTAACTGGAATTACCAGATCAAATTTTGAATTTGAATGCCCTGCGATATTCAACCTGTTTATTGATGGAAGCTTTATTGCCGAAATTGCTGTGAAAGGAATTTCAATACCAAAAGATCATCTCGTTGATGACGACTTTGAAAAAATTTCTGTTTGGATAAATGGACATTTAGACAAGAAACAGTTTGAAGGAAAGGTTGACGCTCATTTAATTCTAAAGCGCTAGCACTTAAACTATGCATGACTTAAAAAGAAAAATGTCCGGCTCATCACCGGACACTTTCAACCAATTCCTCCGCGTGAGTGATAGCAGCGGAAAACCCACAGCGCAGCAACGCGAAGCGAGGACTTGCAGTGGATAGCACGACCCGAAGGGGCACACCATAATGAAATGGAAGACATTAGCGACACTCATAAACATCTGACGTTTTTCTACTTACACCCGGCGCCGCTACGATCACACATGTGCAAGACATTCACTACGATGCCAAAGGCAAGCGGCAAGTCTGGGTATCTACCGGGTGCCCAAGGGGCTTATCTTGGAGAAAAGCGTCTTAGTGATGATGCTATGCGAGCATTGACGGCACAGCATGATGTAGAATTTGTCAAATATATACTAAAGGGCCAAAAAGGAACGGCGGCGGCTACTATACCCTTTATTCCGGCACAAAGGACGGTTTTAATATACCCTCCGACTTTAGGGACATTTCTTGTAAATCATACTCATCCGATGGGTAACACCAGCCCTAGTATTCCTGACGTAAAATATTTAATAAAAATGGCAGAAAAAGGATCACCTCAAAGATCTTCCATAATATTACCAATGAATAATCCTGCAACTAGGTTTTATCAATATTCAAAAACAATAGGAAAATAAACAACTATGTACAACGCTAATGATTACGTTCTGATAAAAGATGAACAACTGCCATTTGGTTACTGGATAGTATATAAACTTACCCGAGGCATTGAGTTAATTGATGATATGGACCTAGCTCAAAAAATCGTCAATAGCCTTTTACAGCAAAATGTTCGCGTGTATGAAAATACCGATGAATTCGATAAGGATTACCCGCCATTAACACCAGAGGAGCGTAAAAAAATGGCTCAGGAATTCTTTACCCGCTCAAAAAAAACCGACAAGTAGATTATTCGAAATAAAATTGTCCATCTAGTAAAAGAGAAATGTCCGGCTCATCACCGGACATTTCTCTTTTCTATTAAGCTTCATAAACACGCTCATAAACCTCTACTTCCGGCAACAATGCTTTCAATAATACCCAACAATTCACATCATCTAGCTTGTCTGGTTGCCGATCTTCATTGTAGCGTTGCATTCGTTACGATGTCAAAGGCCAGCGACAAGCGATCTGGTATGGCAACGGCACTAAAACATCATACGTTTACGATCGGTTAACCTACCGGCTCCGCCGATTGCTGACGGTCGATTTGAATACCGGCAGCAGCAATTACAACACCGCGCTGTAAGACCTCAATTATTATTACGATGCCGTGGGTAATATCACTTACATCCGTGATGACGCACAAGACACGGTGTTCTATAACAACTCAGTGATTTCCCCGCACCAGACTTTCCCTACGATGCCTTGTATCGACTCATCACAGCGAAAGGATGCGAACAAACAACAACACCATCGTTTGCAACTGAAGATAATTTCTTCGACACTACTTACCAGGCAAAGAGCGACACATCAAAGCTGTTGTCAAGCGTTACCGTTTTACGGATAAGGAACGTAATCGTGATAACGGATTGTATGTTATTTTAGTGTACCTTCGCCGACTCTTAAACAGTATAGCGCTATACATTTACCAACAGGTAAGTTGCGTTAACCATGTTTAAGATCTCAAAAAAGAGATGCCTGCAATTCCCCCCGATAGGCGCTGCTGCTTTTACAGCTTTTGTTCACAATAAAATTTAAACTCTTGAAACGAACTATTTTTTTTCTATTGACACTAATCGTTGTTTCTAAAACCGGCGCACAACCCAGGGAGGTTCCGTTGCAATCATTGCCAGAAATATTTACTTATTTCACTCCCGGTAAATCGACAAACCCCGCGGGCGCTGATATCGTAAGCAAAAGCATTATACTATTAGATGGAAACAATCCTTCGGAGGGTTATGGCTCTGCATTTTTGATAAAAACATTTAGAGATGATAACAAAGTGTGTGTCTGCTTATCCGGCCACCAAGTAAGTTCGTTTCTTGGGGGAAGCGCGCCTGCTCTCGGTAACAACATAAATATCAACCACGATATTTACTTAAATTACCTGGGCGCAGATAGCATTGCAAACGGCGAACATTATGACCGTGTTACTGGTTTTTCAAAAGCATTTCTCGGATCGGCCACCTTGTTGGAATACATATACGACCGAAACTTGAGCACTCCAAATGCCACATACCCGGACGCAGCCCTTCTTCTGATCGATAAAAACCAATTGCCGCTAGACTCTTTCGCAATGTTGGGATACGATTTTCAAAATACGAACTGGAATGCGACAAACTATTATGTAATAGGCCACCCGCTCGCGTACCCTCAGCGAATTTCAGATATTACCTATCAGGACAATAAAGACCTTGTCTTATTTACACAATCAGAAGAACCAAATGCACTGGCAGGGGGAGCGTCCGGATCACCGTTGCTGACACGTAGCAACAGTGTGCCGGGTGTTGTAAGAGGCATTTATGTGAGAGGCCGCACCTCATGGGATATCGAAGACTTGAACTACAAATCGGGAAGACGTGCCTACTTAAGTTATAGCACTGCGCAAAGTTTTACAAAAATTATGACATTAGAACAGGCGATCCGTAATCACTGCTGGAAGAAAAACGACAGCGCACATATCTCCACAAATGGCAGCTATATGCAAACAACAATCGTAGACAACAGCGCTGCGATAAATCCTTATAGCCAGAACTTCAATCTTCGTGCTGCCAGTGATCTTACGAGTACGTCTTCCTCCATATTTTCCGATGCAGCTATCGATCTGGTTCACACAAGGGTCAATGCCAACGTTTGTGAGGTATCAAATTTTTCACTCCCCACTGCCAATCCCGGCAGTAGCAAGCCCTGGCAGATAACAATAGCAGCCAAACAGGCGAATATATCCGAAAACTTCTCCTATACAGCTTCGGGCATATCATCGCTGGAAGTGTCAACCGTTTTAATAAACGCCCCGTTAAGTAAAGCTGCAAGAAAGCAGAATAGCATGGAGGCGCCTACCGGTGCGGCCGCTCAGTCTTTTGAAGTTTATCCTAACCCGAGTGCCGAAGGGATCTTTAGTTTATCAATGCCTGCGAATGGCCAATTTAAAGTGATTGTATGTAACACCAATGGACAAACGGTTTATCAGTCGGATTGCAAGAATAATCCTTTTACAATAAAATTGCCGAATGTCGCGACAGGCATTTATTTACTAAAGGTTTACTTAACGGAATCGAACACGCCTGTATATCAAGCAACGCTATTGAAGTAACGCTGGGCAGTAATAATAACAATGCACTACCGCATCTCATTATTATTAAGATTCGAACAATGTCACATTCATCCCGAATAACCGATAACAAGCCATTTTCGTTATTATATTCCGTGACCGGCAGATGATGTCCGGTAGATTCGGATGGCATCGCACTCAGCATCCTCGATACTGAAATACGGCCTTTTTAATCGGGCGTTTTTCTTTAATAGAAGCGATACCCTTGACGGTGGTGAAAGAAAGATCAGTCACAATTACCTCAGATCTTCTCCTCCCACAAAATATCCTGCACCGCATCGACCCAGATCCGAAACCCGCTTGCCGCAAGGTGTCCGCCATCCCAGGATGCATACGCAGCCTTGAGCGAAAGGCCATCGGCAGTCATCTTATTCAGGTCGATGAGTTTAATATGTTGTCGTGTAGCAATATCGAGGATCAGTTGATTCATGATATACACCTTCATATTGTACACCCTCCGCTTATCGCTGTTGCTGATGCCGTACGGAATGGTTGTCAGCACGGGAATAACCTGCTTCGCTTTCAGCATTGTAACAATATCATTGATATTCTTCCGGACCAGGCAAAACGTAGTAGCCGATACATTACGCATATCGTTTGCTCCCACTTCTACAAAACATATTTTCGGATGCATGGCAAATACCAGGTTCATCCGTTTTTTAAACCCGAAAGTATTATCGCCTTGTATGCCCTGGTTCATTACATCTAAACGCCGCAGCATGGTGCACCAATCGCCATAATACGTGATGGAAGTGCCAAGCATCACGATATTACTTTCGTGCGCAAACTCCTGAAAGTATTGAACACGGTCGGCATAAAATACATTACCGCGATAGTCGAAACTCCCCGGCCCCGGCGCAACCACACTTTTCCGGCCGCAGCCCGACAACATGATTCCTAAACCGTAAACTGCCGGTAACAAAATCGAAAGTGCTTTTCTCATAACAGATAATGCAACGGCTAATTTATGAATAATTCGTTACCAATACCTTTCCCTACGCCTCTTTCAACTTGCAGATACACTGCAACATCGGCCTCTATCTTTGATTTATTAATTCACCTAAACCCTAAATGTATGAAGTCATTTATTATCGAATTTTTTCAAAGACTCAAGGCAAGCTCGCCGGCGTTTTTTATCAAGCTGCGTATTGCCATGATTGTGCTGGGCGCAATTATTCTCTGCGGCAAATTCCTGGTCACGCAAAATCTGTTTGATATCAACCAGACGACAAAAGATCTATACTCCGCCGCTGCCGACCAGGTATTGATCATTATCAGCACGGTCACCGGCATGTCTTTTCTACCTAAAGCCGCCGGCAAAGCAGGCAATACGACCAATGACGCTCCGTTTTAAATCCACAACCGCCTATGAATACGAACACAGATGTACTCAGCGGTCTGGCTGAAAACTTAACGATCGTCACCGTACTGGTTTTGTTTCTCAATTATTTCATGAAGGAACTGAAGCAAGTGCAACGCATGCGTGAAGCAGACAAAAAAGAAAGCGACAAGAAATTTGAAGAGATTTTCAACCGGCAGTTCGCTGTAGAAAAACAAAACATTGAAGCCATCGCCCGTCAATGCGATACCAATGCACGCCTCACAGAGGCCATCAACAACCTCAGCGAACGGATAGAGAAACAGTGGACAGTCAGCAATTGATAAAATTAATAGCCCGCTGCACCCTTGTCATGCAGAGCGGAATCGAAGCACAACTAACACAAATAATTGTCAATTGTTTTTTGCCACCAGCAGCATTGCTCCGGTTTTACATCGTTGCGTCGCACACTTCATCGCCAGCAACATTATAAAGCAATACACAAACAAAAAAAACGCCGTGCCGCCGCGAGAAAAAACGATTCAAAAAGAAAAAACAAACTTGCAAATAGACTGCACACACCGGTTGTTTCTTTACATCATGAAAACAGAACAATAAACCCGATCAACTAACTACAACCTTATAAACCCGGCACCTGTAACCCCTATCACCTATAAACCCTTTTATAAACCTTATCGTGAATGAACATTTGTAGTCTGTAAACCCGCCACTACCCTGACTGTACGAAAGCAACAGACAGCCCCGCGGCAACCCTGTCACCGAAACCAACACTTTTTTTACCTAAGAGAACACTCGCTATGAACACAAACGCTATCAACACTGCCACCGCATTTTCGGGAAACGCACAACGCCTGCTTTATGGCCGTTATGGCGATCCGCGCACGCAGGGCTGGAAAAACAAATGGATGACTCGTTGGGAAATCAGGAAAGAATTTTCCTGGTTTCCGGCGACCGCCATCTACCTGCACAAAGATTTTAAACCGAAGCTAACTGCAGCCTTCCATGAACTGGAAGCAAAGGGGTTGCACCATGAGATCAAGTCGTTTGACGGCGCTTTTAATATCCGCTACGTAAGAGGCAGCAACAGCGCGCTATCCGTACACAGCTGGGGCGCAGCGATCGATATGAATGCAGCCGAAAACCCGCTGGGAACAGCCGGCAAATGGTCGCAGGGATTCCTGGAAGTAATGCTCGTAAACGGCATTTTCTGTGGACAAAACTGGGTAGGCCGTAAAGATCCGATGCATTTCGCATTGGTGAACGGATGAGATGAAAGCAAATGAAGAAAGAGTAAACCCGATTTTATCACTACGAAAAAAAACAATCAATCACTATGTCAGTAGATTTCTTAGACGAAGAAACCTCCCAGATCCAAACTAACGGCCTTGCACAAGCCTGCGCACAGCGTATGGTGCCATCGTCGGTAGATGTATCCGGCATTGAGCTGAGAATGTTGCCGCCGTTTATCCGCGACAATCGTACCCTGCATATCTGGCCGTTTCCAGGTTATGCAAAGCTCTATTGTCTCACCATAGTCATAAGCGATGTAGCCAATCAGCTCACCGGTCTTATGGACCTCAATGCCTTTCCGGGTATCGGGAAGAATGAATTCCTGCCTGTAAACAAGAGTATTTTTTATTGGGAGGACAAAGATGGCGCCAGCCCGGCTCCCAATCAATTGCACACGATGTGCTCGGTTATCAAAAGTAAAGAGCGCCTTCGTGAAACCGGCGATATTATGGCGCACGTAAAAAACGATGCCGCATACCAATCGCTGGTAGATAAACTTTCTTCGGTAGTGGCAGACACTGCATCTTTTGCGGCAGTCACCAATATCTCCATGCAGATTGCAAACATTGTAGGCCAGTACCTGGGCAAAGTCGACGACAAGCCCATCGGCACAGTTGTAAACAGCTATACCCGCCTGCATGGCGATTGGGACAAACTGGGCATCTCGCCTATTGCCGCATCTACCAAGAATGTCGATTTCAATTTTGAGCTGGTGATCCGCGACCGTAACCGCGAACAGCCAGTCTCCAGTCACGGCATCACAACGAGCAGCATTATACTGCCGCAACCGGATCACTCCCTGCAATTCAGCAGCATGATGCCCATGTAATGCCCCAAAAAGCAACCCGAATGGGTTGCTTTTTCTTTCGGCTGGAAGCTAGAACTACAACAGTCGTCCGACTTCAAGTCAGCTGACTGTTTTTCTTTAGCAAGCCTGGAATAAAAATGAAAACGCCGTGCGAGAAAAAACTTTCCGCCTTTGCGTAAAGAAAACCGCCGCGCAATATTTCGACTAGACAACGCACGGAAACCGCTTTCGCGTTAGAATAAAAAAATAGAATCGTTGCGCCGTTGCGAGAAAAAAACGCTGCGCCTTTGCGTAAAAACCACTCACGACGGAAAAGCTTTAGGATTTAAGCCATAATTTTCCAATAAAGCGCCTGCTTCTCTCTTTATCTCTTCCGCCAGTCTTTCTGGTTGCAGCACCTTTACATTTTTCCCATAACTCATCATCATGCTGGTCAGTTCCGGATTCAGTACCACATCGATCTGCACGTCGACACTACCGTCTTCGAGTTGTTGTAATATTTGCTGCGAACGGTGCAGCGGTTTTGTTTTAATATACGGCGCAATCGTATTAGAAAAACGCAGCACTACCGATTCAATTTTCTGATCGCGCAAAATCGTTACCCCGATTACGTCTCTGAAATAATCGGCCGCATTGACAAAACTGTTGGGGATAAATTCGTGACGGGCAATCTTGATATCCTTCATACGATCCAGCGCAAAAATGCCGATGGTTTCTTTCTCTTCCGTATACCCAAGCAAGTACCAGCGATGCCCATATTCCTTCAGCAGATAGGGATGAATATGCCATACACGCGGCTCCTGCGCCCGGAAAGTCTGGTAACTGATCTTTAAAACATTTTTGCGGATAATCGCATGATAAATGTCTTCGAGATTTTCTACTCCTTGCATTTCGGGCGAACTTTCGAAGGCGATCACTGGCGTTTCATTATTGCTGCTGTATTTATAGCGGCTTTCCAGACGGCTTACAATTTCCGCAATCTCATCGGCGATCGTAAATCCTTTGATCTGCTGTAAAAGTTGCACAGCATTATTCAACTTCACGAGGTCTTCTTCTTCTACCGGAATAGATTTAATCGAAAACTCAGGATCCTCGTAACGGTAATAAAAGCTACGGCCCACTTTGTACATCTCTACCGGTGCACCGTATTCGGATTGCATACTCTCCAGGTCGTACCTGAGCTGACTGGCAGAGACATGCGTTTCACTACCCATATGCAACTCCAGACGACGATTCACAAATCGTAAAAGCTCTGCTTTAGACCATTTCTTTTTTGTGTTCCGCAGACATTCATCTATAATTTCAAACCGGTACCGGGCAGCTTTATTTACAGGCATAAGGAAAAACGTTGTGGCTAAAATAATTGTTTTGGAGCTGATCTGGTATCAATCTCTTAAGGACAAAACAACCTTTTACCGTTGCATCCTATCTGCAAGCAACGGCTATTTCTATCGATAAAAATGCGATAACAAGAAAGGTGCAATAAATTAAATATCAGTTGGTTAAATAAAAACTAATACACCCTCAAACCGTTCAAAAACAGCGGAATGAATAAATGGAAAAATGGCTGCACCAAAGGCAGCCATTGGGTTTCAGGGGCTAGTATGTTTACTCAGACAAATATTAAACGATAGGCCTGTTGCGATATTGTGTCCATCGCAGAAATATTTTACCTGATCGTTATTTTTGAGGAATTGTTTTTCATTCAGTAATGCAAAAAAACTTCCGGCAAGTACTATTCGCCCGCCGGAAGTATGTAATTCGTTCCTTGCCCGGAATTATTTTAGACTGTTCTGCTTCATTTGTGCTTCCAGGTCGGCAACACGCTGTTGCAGCAGTTTGATCATTTCCTGCTGCTCCTGGATAGCTTTTACCAACACCGGCGTAAACTCGGCATATTTTACACCATACGCATCGGTATACTCGGCGGTAGGCTTCCCGGTTTCTTTATCTACCGTAGTAGCAGCGTGGATCACCAGATCAGGCGCCGCTGTGGTAAGGTCTTGCGCAGAGAAACCGTAGTTTACACCAGTACCGAGACGCAGATTTTCATTTTTCCAGTTATAAGAAATCGGTTTCAATTGCATGACCATATTCAGACCAGCCTGCAACGGTTGGATATTTGTTTTATAACGTTCGTCAGATGTCTGAATGGTGCCATTCGCCGCCCAGACTGCCGTCCACCGGGAACCACTTGCCCCCAGCGACATTACGTTATCGTTCGTAGGACGGAATGTATTGGTGGTACCATCCATCAGCATTTTAGAATTAGTAGCAGAGATGCTGGTCGTTGGTGTACTGTTGTACAGGAAGCTTAAATAGGTGCCGCCATTGGCAATCACATTGTACGGACCGGTTGCAGAATTCGCGATACCGATACCGGTCCAGCCGTTCATATTACCGATGTTGACAACATCGTTTGCCGCAGATGTTACTTCCAGATTAGTCATTGGGAAACGGGTGCCTATACCCACACGACCAATAGAATCGATTGTCATTTTAGGTACTGCCTGTATCGTAAGATTCAAACTACCGATCGTATTGCTCGCGCCCGTACCGAAATCGACGTCTTCATTTTTTCCGGCATAGCTACCCAGGTAACCTCTGTAGTTGCCGCCTTCGTAAATACCCCACCACAAACTGGAAGAACCTGTGCTGATCAAACCCTGTCCGCCGCTGCTGGTAGATAATACGGAGTTAGCACCCCATGCATATGGAACAGAAGCAAGCGGCGCGAGCCCGCCAATCTGCGTGTAGGCAGTACCACCGGCAGGATCTATTTCTACTTTTACAGCGCGGTTTCCGGATAACCAGCCAACGCTATTCATAGTGCCCACCACTGGTGTGCCTGAACCGATCAATACATTGAAAAGGCCGTAAGCGTTAGTGGTAACGGTTTCGGTTTCCTTATATAGTTCAGTTGCCGCTGCAGAAGAATCGGACATGATGGAAATACGCAGACCTAAAGCCTGGTTGGCCAAAGGTTGGCCGCTCGCATTGCGGGCAATACCTTGATAATTGATTACCGCCGGTTGCGCCCATGCCTCTTTCGTCAGACATGCGATCAAAATAAGGAGTAGATAAAAAGTAATTTTTTTCATGACTAAGTTTTTTTTAGAGAATAAGAGATGTGAGAATGGGTTATTGCAATTTTTCGATTTTGTACACTGCCTGGTAATCCTGTTTCTGAACTTGCACATTTACGTGCAAAACATAATGTCCGTTAGCGAGTGTGCTCAGGTCGATGGCTTGTCTTTCCTTACCGTCAGGCAGACTTGTGTTTCGGCTGAAAATCACTTTGCCGGTTACATCCATCAGTGTGTAATCGAGTTTTACAGCACGGTTAAATTCAGGCTGAATGTAGAGCACTCCGGCAGATGGGTTTGGAAACACATGTAACGCATCTGCAGGCAAAGTGCTTTGATGAATACCGGTTGGCATTTCGGAAGGTTGCAGCACCCCTTGTGTTACCACAATATTGCCGCTGCTTACCGTGCTTACCAACGCCATTTCACCCATCGACCAGCTAAAGGAATTACCTCCGGCTGTACCGTTTCCGCCTGCGCTATTCATTACCGAAGGACCAATGCTCTGTCCTCTTGCGGTAAAACCAGCCACTAAAAGCAGGAATGATAAATAATAGACTTTTTTCATAAGCATAATTCTTTTAGAATTGAACAAATGGGTCAGGTTTCAAATACAATGCAAATATTACCTTATCGCCTCACATGATTAATTATTTTTATCTAGCCAGTTTATGAATCGGAATTAGGAGAAATAGAAAAGGAAGGAGAAATAAATATTAATTACCAATCAGTTGTATTCCTTAAAAAAAGCGAAATATTAAATATTTACCCCTGGGTTTTCATATTTCTTGTCCTGAACGAAATTGAAAGCTTGATTGCTGATTTACCAAAAAGGTCAAAAGCAGAACGCATAAATCCTAAGTCGGCAAGCGCTTTCCAAGCTGGGCTCTCCCGGCACAACCTGCTTAATGTAACCCGATGTCAGGTTACTTAATGATTGTTATGAAATAATTTCCCCCCACGAAATCAGATTGCGACGCCTGAGGCAACTAAGGCGTTAAGAAATGAAAGGCGGACAGCGAAAAGCAATTATGATGGTGAACAAGAAAACCAGCGTCTGCAAATAAGATTTGCCTGGGCTTTGATACGACTGGATCGTAAGCGCTAGTAATCATAGCTGCTTGTCTTTTCATTTTAGCTGTATTTACCTTAAGCCTTGCATTTTGGGTTCTTTTTTCTTCAAGGAAAAAGGAACAGACTACATCTATTTAGACAATTGAGCATAAAAAATCCCCGCGGTTTTCGCGGGGATTAAAAGCTCATAACGCTATAGATTTCTATTTTACTTCTTCGTAATCAATATAATCACCTTCTTTGATGCGCTGTGACGCATGTTGATGATTATTGTGCTGATTAGATTGCTGCATATTGTTCATCTGATCATGCATTTGGCGTACACGTTCATTTGCCAATTTAGTGATCCGGAATACGGGTAAGATAAAATTCACGATCAACCTGTACAGTAAAATAAATCCGAGCGTATATACAATCATTCGCAACATGGGGTCAAAGGTACAAAAGAGCGGTCAGCCATACGTTAAGAAAAATATAATAAGGTATAGAGCGACTGTTTTTGCAAATTTTTGTTTTAATAGAGAATTTTATAGTACTTTTGCAAAGGAAATAATTCATTTGAAGGGGACACGAGGTGGTCCCCTTGTTTTTTGCCTATGTCAGATACATTAGAAAAAATAAAAGCTTTAACAGAGCCGTTACTGGAAGGAACCGACATATTTATCGTCAATATTAAGATTAAACCCACCAATAATATTAAGTTGTTCCTGGATTCCGATACGGGCTTGTCTGTAGACAAAAGCGTAAGAGTAAACCGCAAACTTTACCATCTCATAGAAGAAGCCGGCATGTTTCCGGACGGTGATTTCTCACTTGAGGTTTCCAGCCCGGGTGTAGACGAACCATTGGGCTCATGGCGCCAATATAAAAAAAATATCGGCCGCACCGTTTTGGTAACCAATAACGAAAGTGCAGCGCAAACCGGAGTTTTGAAAGAAGTGAGCGAAGAAAAAATAGTGCTGGAAGTAAAGATTCCGAAGAAAAAAGAAACGCAGATCGTGGAAATTCCATTTTCTGATATAAAAACAACCGTAGTACAAATAATTTTTTAATACCCCGGCTAAAACCGGATTTTTCAAAAAATCGATAGACCATGTCAAGTATCAATCTAATCGAGTCGTTTCAGGAGTTTAAAGATGCCGAAAACATCGATCGTCCGACCCTCATGAAGGTAATCGAAGACGTGTTCAAGACACTGCTCCGTAAAAAATACGGTACAGACGAGAACTTTGACGTAATTGTAAACGACCAGACAGGTGACCTTGAAATTTTCCGCCGCCGTATTATTGTAGAGGACGGATTTTCTGAAGACGACAATCTGGAAATTGAATACGCAGAAGCGATTAAAATTGAACCGGATTATAGTGTCGGCGAAGAAGTTTACGAAGAGATCAATGTGATCGATTTCGGCCGTCGTGCTATTCTTGCTGCCAAACAAACGCTGGCAGCACGTATCGGCGATCTGAAAAAGAACAACCTTCTTAAAAAATACGCGGAGCGCGTTGGTGAAATCATCAGCGGCGAGGTGTACCAGATATGGAAAAAAGAAATTCTGTTGCTCGATGACGAAGGAAATGAGTTGATCCTTCCGAAATCAGAACAGATACCTACCGACTTCTTCAAAAAAGGCGAAGCGGTACGTGCGGTAGTTAAAAAAGTAGAGATGCGTAACAATACGCCAATCATCGTATTGAGCCGTACGCACTCCTCTTTCCTGGAAAAACTACTGGAAATTGAAGTGCCTGAAATCATGGACGGTCTGATCGTGATCAGAAAAATCGTTCGTGAGCCGGGTGAGCGCGCTAAAGTAGCTGTAGAAAGCTATGACGACCGTATTGATCCGGTGGGCGCCTGCGTAGGTATGAAAGGTAGCCGTATTCACGGTATCGTTCGTGAGCTGCGCAATGAAAACATCGATATCATCAACTTTACAGCCAACAGCCAGTTGCTGATCCAACGCTCCTTAACGCCGGCAAAAATTAACCGCATAGAGCTGGATACAGAAAACAACCATGCTGATGTATACCTCGAACCAGACCAGGTATCACTGGCTATCGGTAAAAAAGGTGTCAATATCAAACTGGCACAAGAACTTACCGGCTTCGGCATTGATGTATATCGTGATGTTCAGGAATCTGAAGTAGAATACGACATTGACCTGAGCGAATTCAGTGACGAGATCGAACCGTGGATCATAGAAGAATTCAAACGTATCGGTTGTGATACAGCACTGAGTGTATTGGAACTTTCTGCGGAGGAACTGGAACGCCGTACCGATCTTGAAAAAGAAACAATTCAGGAAGTACGCAACGTTCTTCAGCAGGAATTCAATGAAGAATAAGATTACAGTGTCCCGAAAAACAAGGGCGGGGCACTTAAAACAAGCTATAGATACAGAAACTAAAGCCAATCTCATGAAAATGATGTAGGTTTGTACGTTATAAAATGGCTTAGGACACGTACCTGTAGCGATTATTTTTTGACTAAATTTTCGAATGGCAACAGCAACGAAAACCCCAAGATTACTGGCAGCAGCCAAGGAATTTAACATCGGTAAAGAAACACTCGTAGAGTTTCTGACCGGTAAGGGCTTTGAGATTAATGCAAGCAATCCTAACACAAAGCTCACCGAAGTGATGTATGACGCTTTGCAGGCGGAGTTTGCTCAAGACAAACTCGCCAAACGCAAGAGCGAAGAAATCGCTTTGCCTAAGGGCTCCCTGCTTGATAATCTTAAAAAATCTAAAGAGGAACTTGATCTTGCGGTAAGAGATAAGAAAGGGGACGAGCCGGAAACACCAGCGCCGGCAGCAACAGAAAAGAAAAAAGAGGAAAAAGCCAAAGAACCGGAAGCTACGCCTCCGGCGAAAGAAGAGGCTGCAGAAGTTGTTGTACCAAAGCCAGAACCACAGCCAGCGCCGATGCCAAAACCGGAGCCGGTTGCGGAGACCAAACCGGAAACTCCCGTTAAAGAAGAGCCAAAGGTTACAGTAGCGGTAAAACCTGAGCCAGTAGCGCAACAACCAGAAACACCAAAAGAAACAATTATACCAAAAGAAACTCCGGCTGAAAAACCAGCGCCGCAGCAACCTGCTGTGCCGCCTGTAGCCGAAGAAATACCGGAACAACAGCATATCGATGTAAAAGCACCGAAACTGGAAGGTCCAAACATTTTGGGTAAAATCAACCTGGATGAACTGAATCTTTCATCCCGTCCTAAAAAAGGTGCAACACCTCCGCCTCCAGCAAAGAAAAAAGCAGAAACACCTGCAGCGCCGGAACCGGCCAATGAGGTAAAAGAGGAAAAACAAGAACCAGTAGCGCAAGCGCCAGTGAAAGAAGATAAACCAGCGCCACAACCTCCGGTTGCTGAAACGCCGAAAAAAGAGGAAGCGCCTGCTCCGAAACCGCAGGCAGCACCAAAAGCAGAACAACCGACTCCGAAAGTTGAAAAACCTGCGCCACCGGCAGCTATACCTCCTGCACCTCCGGTTCAGGAAGAAGCACCGAAACCGGAACATATTGAAATGAGGGCCCCAAGACTGGAAGGTCCGAAGATCATTGGTAAAATTGAATTGCCTGTAGCCAATACCGGCGGTTCAAAATCAAACAATGATAAGAACAACGAGAAACGTAACAGAAAACGTATCCCGGTTCAGAAAAAACCTGAAACCTTTAAACCAGACCAGCAAGGTCAGGGTGGCGGACAAGGCGGTCAACACCGCAGCGGCGACCGTAACCAGCAAGGTGGTCAGGGTGGACAACATCGCGGCGACCGCAATCAGCAAGGCGGCGGTCCAAACCGTGGCGGCGACAATCGTAACAATAATAACAACAACAACCGCGGCGGCCAGCAAGGCCAGGGCGGCGGATATAACCGCGGCAATAACCAGGGTGGCGGACATGGACCAAATCGTGGCGGAGGAAACGATCGTCGCGGCGGATTCCAGCGTCCGGGACAAGGTGGACATGATAATAGAGGCAATACCCCACCTCAGGAAATTGACGAAAAACAAATTCAAAGAAAAATACAGGAAACCCAGGCCAAACTGGCCGGTGGTGGCGGACGTGGTAAAAACCAAAAGTCAAAATACCGTCGCGATAAGCGCGAGATGATGGCTGAAAAACGCGCCGCAGCTGAAAATGCAGAACAAGGCAGTGCAATACAGGTAACCGAGTTCATTTCTGTAAGTGAACTGGCGAACCTCCTGGATGTAAGCTTTGCGGATGTAATCAGCAAGTGTATGAATCTCGGTATCATGGTGTCTATCAACCAGCGCCTCGATGCGGAAGTAATTGAACTGGTTGCCAACGAATTCGGCCACGAAGTGGAATTCATCAATCTCCAGCAGGAATCTGACATGGATGAGGAAGAAGTAGAAGACGATGGCGAACAGATTGCACGTGCTCCGATCGTTACGATCATGGGTCACGTAGATCACGGTAAAACATCATTGCTCGACTATATCCGCAGTGCGAATGTAGTAGCGGGTGAAGCAGGTGGTATCACACAGCACATCGGTGCCTACCAGGTAACTACAAAAGAAGGCAAGAAAATCACCTTCCTCGATACACCGGGCCACGAAGCGTTTACCGCAATGCGTGCCCGTGGTGCTAAGGTGGCCGACGTTGCCGTTATCGTAGTTGCTGCCGATGACGCTATCATGCCGCAAACAAAAGAAGCGATCTCGCATGCTCAGGCTGCAGGTCTTCCGATGATTTTTGCGATCAACAAAATAGATAAAGAAGGTGCAAATCCTGAAAAGATCAAAGAACAACTGGCACAACTGAACATCCTTGTTGAAGACTGGGGTGGTAAATATCAAAGCCAGGAAATTTCAGCCAAAAAAGGTTTGAACATTGATCTCTTACTGGAAAAAATATTGCTTGAAGCTGAATTACTTGAACTGAAGGCGAACCCAGACCGTCTGGCTTCCGGTAGCGTTATTGAAGCGTCGCTGGATAAAGGCCGCGGTTACCAGGCAACCATCCTGGTGCAGAACGGTACGCTGGAACAAGGTGATATGATCGCATGTGGTCAGCACTATGGTAAAGTAAAAGCAATGTTCAACGAACGTGGCCAGCGCGTTACCAAAGCGGGCCCTTCGGCTCCGGTACAGGTATTGGGCCTGAATGGTGCACCGCAGGCGGGTGAGAAATTTAAAGTGTACGAAGATGAAAACGAAGCAAAAGATATCGCAACACATCGCGCACAAATTATGCGTGAGCAAGGTATCCGCGCTCGTAAACACCTCACACTCGACGAAATCGGTCGTCGTCTGGCACTGGGTAACTTCAAGGAATTGCCGATCATCATTAAAGGTGACTTCGATGGTTCTGTAGAAGCGTTGAGTGACTCCCTGCAAAAACTTTCTACAGAAGAGGTAGCAGTAAACGTGGTACACAAAGCAGTTGGTCAGATCACAGAAAGCGACGTGTTGCTGGCAACAGCTTCCGACGCTATCATCCTTGGCTTCCAGGTTCGTCCGTCACTGCAGGCTGCAAGACTGGCAGAACAGGAAAATATCGAGATCCGTACCTACTCCATCATCTATGATGCGATCGAAGAGATCAAGAGCGCGATGGAAGGCTTGCTGGAACCAAAAGTTGAGAAGAAAACAGTTAGTAATATCGAAGTACGCGAAATCTACAAGATCAGCGGCGTAGGAACCATTGCAGGTTGTTATGTGCTGGATGGTAAGATGGGACGTAATACGAAACTGAACCTGGTACGTGACGGTATCGTTATCTACACGGGCGAGCTGGCTTCCCTGAAACGTTTCAAAGACGACGTGAAAGAAGTAAGCGCAGGTTACGAATGTGGTCTTTCTGTCAAAAACTACAACGATGTACGCGTCGGCGATATCATCGAAGGTTACGAAGAAGTGGAAATCAAACGTACTTTGTAAGAACATAATTCAGATAAGTAAAGCCCATGTCTCCAACCAGAGACATGGGCTTTTGCTTTTACAGCTCCCAGAAAATGTTATTGCTCGTGTCTGATTATTCGCGATCCTGCACAAAACTAAAGCGCCGCCGATTTGGAAATCGCCGCAACGCTATCGCTCACCCATCATAAACTGCCACTTGTCAGGAAGATCGCTTATTTTGTAGCCCGAAAACAAACCTGATGAGCAAAGAGCGTTTACTGGAACGTTTAAATAAAGTGGAGCAAATAGCTTATGCTACCAAATGGAGCAGGCTGTTACACAACCCATATAAATACATTAGCGCCATTCTCTTCCGGAAATTTAGCTACGCCAAAACGCACCGGGAGAAGATCGTTCACACACCTGTTTTTTTTGGCGGCGATATGATCATCGCATTACCGGCGGCCACGGATATATATCTGACCGGCGGTAAATCGCATAGTTCGGAAATCAGGCTGGCTCGCTTTCTCATCAACCATTTATCGGCGGGAGATCATTTTATAGATATCGGCGCTCATTACGGTTATTTTACCTTACTGGCAGCTACGATAGTGGCCGAACATGGAAAAGTCTTCGCTTTTGAACCCGCCAAAGACACATTTCGCATCCTTTCAAAAAATTGCCATACCAGGAAAAATATCCGCATTTTCAATGAAGCGGTTTCAGACGAAAACGGGACGCTGACCTTCTTTCAGTTCCCAAATATGTATTCGGAATACAATTCGCTCGATATTCACCAGTTTGAAAACGAAAACTGGTATCAGTCGAACAAGCCGGAAAAAATCACAGTCAATGCGCAAACCCTCGACACCATCGTAAACCAGCAACAGATCAAGGCGCGCATCATTAAGATTGATGTGGAAGGCGCGGAAGACAAAACGATCGGTGGCGGCATCCAGTTTTTTACCAACCAGAATCCCTACATCGTCATGGAGTATCTTTCTGCTGAAAGAGGAAATGAAAGCCATCGACAAGCAGCCAAACAATTGCAGGAACTAGGTTATGCAAGCTTCGTCATCACAGAAAACGGCCATCTTAAACGAATCGAAAATATCGACGCGCACCTGGCCGAAGCAAAAACGGATTCGGAGAATATAATTTTTAAGAAGTCGTAATCCCGGCTAAAAAATCATTAAAATATTAGGACTGGAATGCCAGTCGGTTAGCGGCCGGCAGCCAATACCGTACGTGTGTACAAAACCTGATAACCGGGCATATCCGCAGAATAAAACCGATCATTACAGAATTGCGGTGTGCGCCATTAAAACCGCCCAATTTATGTACCTTCGCAATCCGAATATCTTTATTTATTCATTTATTACATGAGTTCCATTCTTGAAAAGTTAGAGGCGATTAAGGCCAGATTTGATAACCTGGGCATTGCGCTGACTAACCCTGAGATCGTTAGTGACAATAAAAAATTCTCCCAAACCAGTCGCGAATATCGCAAACTGGAAAAAATCGTGGACGCCTATAAAAAATACAGAGCATGCCTCGACAGCATCGACTTCGGTAAAGAAGTATTGCAAAACGAAAGCGACGAAGAGCTGCGCGATATGGCGAAAACCGAGCTGGAAGAGCAAGAGGTGCAACGCGAGCAACTGGAAGGAGAAATCCGCCAGCTGCTGATTCCGAAAGATCCGCAGGATGAGAAAAATGCGATCATTGAAGTACGCGCCGGTACTGGCGGCGATGAGGCCAGTCTTTTTGCGGGCGACCTGATGCGTATGTACATCAAATATTGTGAGAAAAAGGGTTTTAAAGTGGCTACACTTTCCGAAACCGAAGGCACAGTGGGCGGCTATAAAGAGGTACAGCTGGAAGTAACCGGTGAAGATGTTTATGGCACACTGAAATTTGAAAGTGGCGTACACCGCGTACAACGGGTACCTGCAACTGAGGCCAGCGGCCGTGTGCATACATCTGCTGCGACGGTAGCGGTAATGCCGGAAGCCGAAGAAATCGATTTCGAACTGAAAGAAAGCGACCTGAAAATGGAAACCGCACGAAGTGGCGGCGCCGGTGGACAGAACGTAAACAAGGTGGAAACGAAAGTAATTCTTACCCACGTTCCGACCGGAACCGTGATCACTTGCCAGACGGAACGTACACAGCTGGGCAACCGCGAAAAAGCGACTGCCATGATGCGTACTAAATTATACGAAGAGCAGGTTCGTAAGCATGAAGAAGAGATTGCGCATCGCCGTAAGAGTCTCGTAAGTACCGGTGACCGTTCTGCTAAAATCCGCACCTATAACTATCCGCAGGGTCGCGTTACAGATCATCGTATCAATATGACGATCTATAATCTCGACGATTTTATGGATGGTAATATCCAGGAAATGCTAGAAGCGTTGCAGTTCGCAGAGAACGCAGAGAAAATGCAGGCAGGAGAAACAGTCGGTTAAAACAGCGGAACTTAATTAAAACTTTCCTTCGCAAAACGAGGATTTATCCATTATTCTGGTTTTCTTTACCCAAAATATAAAAACTTACACACAGCATGACTCCACGCTTTGACCTGGTAGATATTGCAAAAACAATACAAAGCCGTCGCAAGCTGATCATTGGGATCACAGTTGCCGCCGCCATTTTGGGCGTTGTTGGTTACCTGATACAAAAGAAAAAGTACAAGTCGATTTCGGAATTCATCGTAACGAACCCTGAATTTGGCGATCGTAGCAATCTTTTCAGAAATATTGATACCCGTTCTATCGACTATTTTGCCAGTGAAGATGATATGGACCGGGTAATTGCTTTTGCAAAATCGGATATGGTACGCGATCGCGTAATACAAAATACCGGTCTGTATAAAATCTATGATTTGAACCCAAATGACCTGAAAGACCAGGAAAAAATGGGTAATAAATACAAGAAGAATTTCGAGATCATCAGAACCGAGAATAAAAATCTCGAAGTTTCTTATGTAGATAATTCTCCAAAGGTTTCGGCTGATGTGACCAATGAAATCGTAAGCGTTGTTGAAGAAACCTACCGTAATTATTTTAATTCCATCAAGGCTGATATTTCCCGCTCTATCGAAAACAGAGCACACGAAATCGACAGCAATATCAATGTGCTGACTGACTCGCTGGCTGTTCTGCGCGATCGTTACAAAATCTACGGCATCGTCAGTCCGAATCGCCAAAGTATCGTAAACGGTGATATAAAAGCTGCTTCTGCCGATTTTGGCCATGGCATAGAGCAAATCCAGAATGTGGAAGCGGTGAAAGATCAATTGGTAATAGACCGTGCGAAATACACTTCTTTGCTGAATGAATTTGCAACCGGTACCAATACGAACGAGCTTTCCTATGTGAAAGTGATCAGTACTGCCATGCCGCCAATCAAACCAAGCGGTCTGGGCCTGATCCTTACTGTAGTGGCTTGTACCTTTGTCGGATTTTTCCTGAGTGTTATCGTTGTTTTGTTTAGCGCTTATTACCGCGCGCTGATCTCGGTTGAACGTTAAAAATGCAACAACAGCCAATTATTCAAAAGAGCTGGTTTCAGCCTGCAGCACTTGCAGTCAGTCTGCTTTGCATTCTGCTGTATGCGCTTACAGGTAACTATTTGTCACTGGCGGTGCCATTCGGGCTGCTTTATGCAGTACTGATCGCCATCAACTGGAAGACGGCTTACTGGGTATTGCTTTTTTGTATCCCTTGCTCGATACAGATCTGGTTTTTCAATGAAACGCTTTCTACGAGTGTTCCGGACGAGCCCATGATGTGGTTGATGCTCCTTTTATTTGCCATACTGATAGCCAGCAATCCTAAACGGATGCCGGAATGGTGGTGGCGCAACCCGCTTGTGATGATCATCATCTTGCAATACCTGTGGCTGATCATTGCAGTGATGTACTCTAAAGAGCTGTTTATTTCCGTAAAATTCTTCCTGGCCAAAACCTGGTTCCTGACTTCATTCTTCCTAATACCACCATTGGTGTTCCAGAAGAAAAAAGATTTCAAAATAGCCTTTATACTAACGCTTATCACCCTGCTGGCAACAACAGTCGTGATCTTCTACCGCCATTATTTGCTCGGATTTAATTTCCGAAAAATTGAGAAAGCGATCGATGGGCTTTATTATAATCACGTAGACTATTCTACGATCCTTTCCATGTTCTTCCCGGTTTCACTGGTGGCTTATTGGCTTTCGAAAGGGCAGAAATGGTGGATCCGCGGCGTTTTGCTCGTCATCACATTGTTCCTTTTGCCGGCTACTTACCTGACTTATGCACGCGCGGCGATGATCGCCATTGTGTTTGCCGGTGTCGTTGGTTTCGCGATCCGCAAGAAGCTGGTGAATTGGATCATGCCAACCATCTATGGTCTTATAGCGTTGCTGGTAATTTATGTTTCGCATAAAAATAAATACCTGGACTACCGTCCGAATTTCGAGCGAACGTATATGCACGCAACATTCACGGATCATATGATCGCTACGTTCCGTGGCCAGGATATGTCTTCGATGGAACGCATTTACCGCTGGATTGCAGCAGGACGAATGAGTACGGCCAACCCGTGGACAGGTGTAGGTCCAAATGCTTTTTACTATTACTATAAGCCATATACCGTAGGTGTTTTCCGTACCTATGTAAGTCGTAACGACGAGCACTCTACTACACACAACTATTTCCTGTATATGCTGGTAGAACAAGGCTGGCCGGCACTGATATTATATGCGGTATTGGTGTTTGTATTCTTCTACCAGGCGCAGAAAATTTACCATCGTTTCGATGATCGTTTTTATAAACTGGTTACGCTCGGCATCGCTATGATGTTTGCTGCCGGTTTTATCAACAACTTCTTTTCGGAATTATTGGAAACGCACAAAGTGGGTTCTTTGTTTTATCTGAGTATTGCCCTCCTGGTGATCCTTGACAAGAAAAGCAGAGATGCGGTTCCGGAATAAAACGAACACAAAGCGTAAAACAGAAAGCTTACCCGTAATTAAAATATCAGATAAACGAAAAGCGGTCGTCACCAATGTGGTGGGGACCGCTTTCTTTAAATACCTTTCTTAGGTTTCGAAAGGTTGCTTTTTGCTTTATAAGCCTTAGCTCTTAAGCTCCAACACAACCGGTTCTACCCAGGCCTCATTATCTTTTAGTAACTGGATCAGCTCTGTAACCGCCACTTCGCTCGGTACATTTTTCTTCACGACTTCCTTGCCTTTATACAAAGTAATTTTTCCCGGCCCGCTTCCTACATAACCAAAATCTGCATCGGCCATTTCACCCGGACCATTTACAATACACCCCATAATCGCAATCTTTACACCTTTTAGATGATTGGTCACCGCACGGATCTGTGCCGTGGTTTCCTGCAGATCAAACAACGTACGACCGCAAGATGGACAGGATATATACTCCGTTTTGGAAATACGCGTACGCGTTGCCTGCAAAATTGAGAATGCCGTATTGTTCGTAAACTGATAAATGTCCTTTACCGGAAGATAGGTTCTACCCTGCACTTTAGCAGTCTCTAATTTGGCATCGGCACCGTAACCCAAACAGATGCCATCGCCAAAACCATCCAGCAGCAGGGCGCCGGTCTCCGTCGCAAAATGAATCAGGTGTTCATCTGGAGTGGCAGCATTACTGTCGGTAATCAGAATAATCGGATTTTGCATATTCCGATGCTGCATCTCTATGCACATTCTACGTACGGACTGCATCGCATTTTTATTAGTACTGCTCAGACAGATGACCACTGTAGGATCATTGGCCAGCTTATCTAAATGCGTATAATCATTGATCGTCGTCACATCATTAAAACAATCGACCATTACAAAATTCAGACGGTCGCTTTTCTTTTCGGCCGTAACAAATCCGCTATCCTGGAAAATCGGAAAATACTTGGTTTTGTCTTCCGCCAGAAGCCATGCAGCGGGATAAACGATCACCTTTAATGTGCCTGGCAACGCAAAATCAAGCAATTGATTTCCGGTGAAGACATAATCTGCCGCAGCATCTCCGATAGTCCATTTATAAGTTGCTTCGTTATAGGTATAACCGATGCTCTGCAGATCGGCAGGTATTATTTTTTCTACTTTACTCAGGTCTGCAACAACAACAGGGACTTGTTTACTGCCAATGTTTTGAACTGCAAAAGTTTCATTACGTTTATAATCGAACGGAGAATAATGTAAGGTTGCAATTTCCGGCGTTTGTTTCGCTTCTGTCGCTGCACCGGCGTATCTTTTCACCAGGTCTTTACACACGGGAATTTCAAATTCAGGGTCTTCCGTCAATGAAACCCGGATGGTATCGCCAATGCCATCTTCCAGCAACGTACCGATACCTATGGCGCTTTTGATACGGCCGTCTTCACCATCGCCGGCTTCTGTAACACCCAGATGCAATGGATAACATTCGCCAAACTCTTCGTCCATTTTGCGAATCAACAACCGATAGGCCTGCACCATCACCTGCGGATTGCTGCTCTTCATGCTCAACACAATCTGGTGATAATTTTCGTCACGGGCAATACGTAAAAACTCCATCGCGCTTTCCACCATTCCAATTGGCGTATCTCCATAACGGCTCATGATACGATCACTCAATGAACCATGGTTTGTACCAATGCGCATGGCGGTGCCATATTCTTTACAAATCTTTACTAAAGGTGTAAAACGATCACGGATGCGGTCTACTTCGGCAGCGTATTCGATATCGGTGTACTCAATAAAATCAAACTTCTTTTTATCAATATAGTTGCCAGGATTCACCCGCACTTTTTCGATAATCCGCGCAGCAATCTCCGCGGCATTCGGCGTAAAATGGATATCTGCGATCAGTGGGGTCTCATAACCTCTTTTACGCAGCTCATTTTTTATATTCAGTAAGTTTTCAGCTTCCTTTTTACTCGGTGCAGTAATACGTACCAGTTCTGCACCCGCTTCAATACAACGGATCGTCTGTGCAACGGTTGCTTCCGTATCCATAGTATCGGTAGTAGTCATAGTCTGAATGCGGATGGGGTTATTAGCTCCTATCAGCAGGTGACCAATTTTTACGGCTCTGGTTGGTAATCTTTTGTAAGTAGTCAGCGACGGACTGTAATATTGTAACATAAATGGTGGCTAATCAAACGCCATGCCAAAGTTAAAGCAATCTGTCCAGCGGTATAGTATTATTTAGTTCAACTACCTAAACGTCGCACTGCACTTTTTTTTGTACATATTGAGAAAAAACCTGTACTAAATAGCTGATTGCCGATGTCTGATTTAGCTCGAAAAAACACCACATGTGTTATTAATTGATTTACCAGCTGTTTCGCTTTTGACATCAGCCCTTCTTAAAATCAGCCAGTAGCGATCTTTAAATTAGCGATTGTTAAATAACTCATAACGCGCGGCAAATAAATTAGTTTTCCATAATAAAAAAATTAATTACATATCTTTACAGCAGAAAGATATTGATTTGCAACGATATTTTCTTTTGATGAAGTTTTGTGAAAAAGCGTAAAATCGCTGAAACAGTAGTATTTTAGCAACAAACCAGCCTGATGCAATACGAAATCAAACACTTAGGCAAATTTAAGTTTGTAGAAGAAGGCGAAGGCGAACCACTGGTATTATTACATGGCCTGTTTGGTGCGCTTAGCAATTTTAAGGACCTCGTTGAACACTTTAAACGTACACATAAGGTAGTTATTCCTATGCTACCGCTGTTTGATCTTTCCCTTTTAGACACAACAGTGTCAGGATTAGCCAAACATGTACAGAAATTTATTGAAGCGAAAGGTTTCAGTAAAGTACACTTATTAGGAAATTCTCTGGGTGGTCACGTGGGGCTCGTTTATACGCTGAAACACCAGGATCTCGTGAAAACTATTACGTTAACCGGTAGTTCCGGACTGTTTGAAAACGGAATGGGCGAAACTTACCCCAAACGCGGTGATTACGATTTTATACGAAAAAAGACGGAATTGACGTTTTATGATCCGGCAATTGCCAGTAAAGAGCTGGTCGATGAAGTTTATGGTATCGTAAACAACCGGCTGAAAGCATTAAAGGTGATTGCGCTGGCCAAATCAGCCATCCGCCACAATCTCGGAGAAGAATTACAGGATATTAAAGTGCCTACCTGCCTTATATGGGGCAGAAATGATACCATTACCCCACCAATGGTGGCAGAGGAGTTTAAACAATTGATTCCTAATTCAGAACTGCACTGGATTGATAAATGCGGACATGCGCCGATGATGGAGGTTCCGGTTGAGTTTAATGCGATTCTGGAAGAGTTCCTTAACAAACACAAAGGATAGTTGTTTTGTTAAATTGGTTTTCTTTGTAAGTCTCGTACAACCAAATTGGCCTGAGATTTGTACATATATTAGTAAGAGAAGTTTGAACCATGTTAATTGAGCAACTAATATCGCCGATCGTACCAACACTGATGCCAACAGACACAGGGAATCATGCTTTGTACCTGATGGAAGAAAATCATCTGACGCAATTGCCTTTGGTACTGGACCAAAAGTATATGGGTCTTGTTATGGAAAACGATATGCTGGACTGGCAGGCACCAGAAAGTCCGCTGAGTGCATATGATTTCCAGGCATACAAACCCGCCGTATTTGCTAACGGGCATCCATATGATGCACTGCGCATTGCACACCAGCAAAATCTGTCAATCATCCCGGTAGTAGACCGTTCCAATACTTATATGGGCGCTATTACGCGTGATGGGCTGCTGAGATACATAACCGAAAACAGCGGGCTGGACAATCCCGGAGGTATCATCGTTCTGGAAATAGAACCAAGAAGTTATAGTCTTACGGAAATTGCCCGAATCTGTGAAAGTGAAGATGTGGTACTAATTGCTACCCAGCTACATACCAACACGGAAACAGGCATGCTTGAAGTGACGCTGAAAACCAACCGTACCGAATTTGGCGCTGTAATTTCGTCTTTCGAAAGACACGGGTACAATATCAAGGAAATCTTCGGTGAACAGGGCAGCGCGGAAGATATGATCAGCAGGTACAAACTACTGATGAACTACATCAATATGTAGTCTCCGAATTGGGCTGCACGAAAGCAGCATTTATCCTAAATTTGTAAAAAATTCCAAACATAACGTGCAGCTTTGCGGCTGCACGTCTTTTATTATTTTGTTATGATAGCAATCGATCATGTCTTGTTGAGTGATGATGTAGTAGAGCAGCAGTTTGTATGTGATCTGCAGCGCTGTAAAGGTGGTTGTTGTGTAGACGGCGACTGCGGCGCTCCGCTTACCGAAGAAGAAACGCATATCATCGCTAAAATTTACCCAAAGATAAAAACCTACCTGCCGGCCGAATATGTGGCTGAAATTGAACAGCAGGGGACACATGTAATAGATGATGAATACGGTTATGTAACGCCTACTGTAAACGGCGGCATTTGCGTGTATGCTTATACCGAATCAGACACGGGTATTGTAAAATGCGGTATTGAAAAAGCATGGAAAGACGGTATCGTTGATTTTCAAAAGCCGATTTCCTGTCATCTCTACCCCATCCGGGTTACAGAAGGTGATGGTTATGAAATGATCAATTACGAGCCGCGTCCTACTTTATGTAAACCAGCTTGCAAACTGGGCAAAAAGCTTCAGGTACCCGTGTACCAGTTCCTGAAAGCGCCATTGATTCGCAAATACGGCCAAGAATTTTACGACACGCTCGATGCAGTGGCACAGAAAATAAACGGTAGTAAATAATACACCGGTTATATAACAACATATTAAAAGAAAGCAGCTCTTAGAGCTGCTTTCTTAGTCTTGCGACAGGAATATTCAGTTGTTCCCGGTATTTCGCCAATGTCCGGCGTGCAATGGTATATCCCTTTTCCTGCAACATCTCCGTGAGTTTTTCATCAGAATATGGCCGGCGTTTATCTTCATTGTTGATAAAATCAAACAAAATGCTTTTTACTTCTCTGCTGGAAACCTCTTCCCCGTTGTCTTTGTGAACTGCCTCGGAGAAAAAGAACTTCAACTTGTAGGTGCCAAACTCAGTCTGCACGTATTTACTGTTAGCCACGCGTGAAACAGTAGAAACGTCAAGCCCGGTAAGATTTGCAATATCTTTCAGGATCATCGGTTTTAATAAAGCTTCGTCACCAGTATTAAAGAAGTCCTGCTGAAACTCGATGATCGCATGCATTGTATGTAGCAATGTGTGCTGCCGTTGCTTAATGGCATCGATAAACCATTTTGCGGCTTCCAGTTTTTGTTTGATAAAAGAAACAGCTTCTTTCTGTCGTTTATCTTTTTTTTCATTCCGGCTGTAAGCCGTCAACATCTCCCGATAGCCTTCCGAAACTCTCAATTCCGGCGCATTCTTGGCATTCAGCATCAACTCCAGTGTGCCATTATTAGAGCTAACGTAAAAATCAGGGATGACATAAACCGCCGCACTGCTTACAACAGCAAACGCAGCTCCAGGCTTCGGATTCAGCTTTATAATACAATTAATTACCTCTTTAAAATCTTCATCATCGAGGCCTAAATGCTTTTGTATTTTTTCGTAGTGTTTGCGGATAAATTCATTAAAATATTTGTCAAGAATCTCTATTGCATTTTTCACTTCCCTGCTTTGTTCCTGACGTTTAAGCTGCATGATAAGGCATTCCTGCAAAGTCCAGGCACAGATTCCAGGCGGATCGAACTGCCGGATTTTTTCGATGATCTCATTAATCTCTTCTTCGGAGGTGTAGATATTCTGACTAAATGCCAGATCATCGACAAGTGGGCCGGTTTCGCGGCGCAAATAGCCATCATCATCCATACTGCCGATAATCTGTTCGGCTATTTTATGCTCTCTTTCATCAAGCTCCAGCATCCGTAACTGATCCAGCACATAGTCGTGAAAGTTATTTTCTACTCTGACCGGTATGCCTACTTTTTCTTCGCCATGATCATCTCCGTAATTATAATCACTCGGGCCATCGTCGCTTTCACTTTTCAGAAAATCGTCCAGGTCTACTTTATCAGACGCCTCATCGCTTAGTTCTGCTTCCGAGTTTTCGCTTTCATAGTCATCCTCGTCGTCCGAAAGATCATACTGATCAATACCGTCATCGCCATCGTTGTACTCAAGGGCCGGATTTTCTTCTATTTCCTCTTTTATTCTTTCTTCCAAACTTGCAGTAGGTACCTGCAACAGCTTCATTAACTGAATCTGCTGGGGGGATAATTTCTGCAAGAGTTTCTGTTGGTGCGATTGTTTTAGCATCCGGTCTGATATCTTCTTCTGTACAAAAATAAAACTTTGAGGCACAAAGCAAGGTTTCGTCACTCCAATCTTTTAAGAACAATTTAATACCGCTTGCGAAACAACGGCATGCTTCTTTTATTAAAAGTAGTTTCGTATATTTCTGCATTAATGAAAATACGGGATCTGGCATGAGTAAACGACCATATATTTCGCCCTCATTTTCATACGTTCCTCTGGAAGAAACACTGGAAATTCAGCCTAAAAAAAAGCAACTTTTTATCGGCATTCCTAAAGAGACTTCTTTCCAGGAAAACCGTGTGGCGCTTACTCCGGAAGCGGTTTCCGTTCTGGTGAACAATGGTAATGATGTAGCGGTAGAGCACAATGCAGGCGAAGGCTCGTCTTATTCCGACAGTGATTATAGTGAAGCCGGCGCGCGAATCGTATACGAGAAATCAGAATTATATAAGGCTACTACGATCATTAAATCGGCGCCAATATCTGAAGATGAGGTGCATTTATTGCAGCCCAATCAGGTGATTTTTTCGCCGATCCATCTTCCCTTTTTAAAAGCGGATATGATGGAGCAATTAATCCAGAAAAAGATCATAGCTATAGCGTTTGAGTCTATTAAAGACGATTCCGGTACCTATCCGATTGTGCGTTCTATGAGTGAAATTGCGGGCAACTCGGCCATTCTTACCGCAGCCAAATACCTGAGCAACGTACACAATGGCAAAGGCATTTTGCTCGGTGGTATTTCAGGCGTTCCGCCAGCCAAAGTACTGATCATTGGCGCAGGAGTGGTCGGTGAATTTGCCACGCGCACAGCACTCGGCCTTGGGGCTTCTGTAAAGGTTTTTGACAATTCCATTTATCGCCTGATGCGCCTGCAAAACAACGTGGGCCGTCGTTTATTTACCTCGGTTCTGGAACCGGTAACGCTTGCCGAAGAACTCAGCAATGCCGATGTAGCGGTCGGAGCACTGAAGCCGGTAAACGGTATTACACCAGTAGTAGTAACGGAGGAAATGGTGAGCAATATGAAACCTGGCTCGGTGATCGTTGACGTCAGTATTGACCGCGGCGGCTGTTTCGAAACCGCTCATGTCACCACTCACGAAAATCCTATTTTCAGAAAATATGATGTAATACATTATTGTGTACCCAATATTGCTTCCGGTGTATCACGGACGGCATCGAGGGCTATCAGTAATGTACTAATGCCAATACTACAGCAATGCGCAGACTTGGGCGGCGCAGAAGTGCTGATCCAGGCGAAGCGGGGTATTCGTAACGGCGTGTACCTGTATAAGGGTTGTGTAACCAATGCGCCACTGGCAAGGCGTTTTAATTTCAAATACACAGATCTCGACCTTTTGCTGGCTTCTCAAAGTTAACCAATCACTAATCCTGAAAATTTTTTATGCCCAACAACAGAATGAACAAGACTATTGCCGGATACCACTTGCTGATGATACTCTCTGCGGTGGATTTCCGGATCAGTGCCAGTGAAGACAGCGTGATTAGAGAATATTTAGTACAAGAATTTCCATTTCATGTAAACCTTGACCGCGAAATGGAAATCATCAGCAATCTGCATCCCGACGAATGGGAAAGTCATTTCCTGAAAGCTATGGATGATTTTTACGACGATGCAACAGAAGAGGAACGTAAAAGCCTGATCAAATTCGCCCTTCTTTTGGCGAAGGCGGACCAGGTGATCACTAAAGAAGAAAATTATTTTCTGAATATGTTGTTCGACAACTGGGAAGCAGCGTAGGATTGCCTAATTTTTACATGTGACTTTTTAATATTCACAAAAACGGTCGGACGATTTCGAGTCGTCTGACCGTTTTTAATTGTCAGGCTGGGCGAAGTCGAAGTCCAAATTATAGTCGCTATAAAGCGTTTCCCTTTTAACCGGCATCGCGCCCACTTCATAACCAAATAACCACAACACCTGGTTCACCTTGTCTAGTCGCAATCTTTCCTTTCCCCGCTCCAGTCTCTGATGAAACGCAAACCTACACCAGCTTTTTCAGCTCACTCAGGTTGTTGCGTTAGTGCTACTGACTTTCTCTTCTCTTTTATAAATTTCGCAAGGCTCATTTTATACCCGATAAGGTATTAAAATACAGATTTTGTCAAAAATTTACCCAACCGGGTATAAAAAGGGATTCATACGCAGATTCCACAAAAAAAGAGAGACTACCAAACAGTAATCTCTCTTTCAATAATCCTTTAACAGCAAAGCGCTTCCTCCTATTAAACTACATTTCTTCTTTGGGCCAATTAATACGCACTTCCCCCCAAGCAATCATTTTACAAATCTCCTCCTTTGCCATAGTTTGAAGTTTAGAATGTTTGCCTAATGTTTTATTATAGTTGTCCTTGGTCATTTCAGAACCGTCGTAAAAGAACTGAAATACGCAGTGTGGATACATGCAATCAGTCTTTGCATGTCTTAGTTTTATTGTGCATGAAAAAACTAACGGATTTCCTTGGTCATCGCACAAAATTTTGCCCGCATGCGTTTTAGTACTTTCAAGTTTTTTTTCGTACCGACACTCTTCATTTAATTCATTTATTACCAACGGAATTATTGTCATATCCAAAATGGGTTCATCTGCTCCAATTTTAGTATTTAACAAAACATCATTGGGACATGATAATGAATTGTTCTCTCCACCACGGTTAACGGATGCAATGCTTTTTATCCCTTAAAAGCCGTTGTGTAGTTAAATCACATTAGTCAGTGCCAGGCCAAGTATGATAAGACCGGCAATGATACGGTAGACGCCAAATACTTTAAATCCGTGTTTCTGCAGGTAAGTAATGAAAAACTTAATGGAGATCACAGAGACAATAAACGCGATGAGACAGCCTGCGGCAAGCATTCCGTTATTGGAAGAATGAAATACTTCCGGGCTTTCTTTGTAGGTGTCGAGGAGCTCTTTTGCGGTAGCTGCAGCCATGGTTGGTACAGCCAGGAAAAAAGAGAATTCTGCTGCCAGGCTACGCGTGAGTCCGGAGGCCATGCCGCCGATAATAGTAGCTGCGCTACGGCTCAAACCCGGAAATACGATGGCCAGGATCTGAAAGAAACCAATCTTGAGTGCGCGGCCATTGCTGATCTGCGGCTCTTCTTTAATGGTCTGGTTCTTGAAAAAATTATCGATAAATAAAAGTACGATACCACCCAAAACAGTGATGGTCGCAATGACTGTGATGCTGCCTAATATATGCTCGATATGCTTTTTAAGCAAGGCGCCGAAAACAAGCGATGGAATTACGGCAACAAGCAGTTTAATATAAAAAGAAATATGTCTGACATTGACGAATTTTTTCCAATACAGCACGATGACCGCCAGGATGGCAGCAAACTGGATAACGATATCAAACATGTTGATGAAGGCATCTTTTGGATCAACGTGCATAAATGCCTGTGCGAATTTCATGTGGGCGGTAGACGAAATCGGCAAAAACTCTGTGAGGCCTTCTACTACGGCTGTGATGATGGCTTGGAACCAAGTCATGATTAAGGAATGTTGAGATATTTATGTGTTTGTAAAGAAAGTTGCCATTGCGGATGCTGTTGTATATAATCGATGATCTGCGGCGTCATCTGATCTCGTTTGCTCCATTCAGGCTGCAGGTACAAGATACATTCTTCGGTCACATTTTTAGCATGTTGTTCTGCCCACGCAAAATCTGTTTTATTAAATACAACTACTTTCAGCTCGTTGGCTTGCTGAAGGCTTTGTTCAAGAGGCGCTTTAAATTTTTTAGGGGATAAGGTGATCCAGTCCAGGTCTCCGCTGAGGGGGCTGGAACCGGACGTTTCTATATGCACTCGAAATCCTGCCGCATGCAGTGCATCTGTCAAAGGTTGCAGTTGATGCATAGCGGGCTCGCCTCCCGTAATAACGGCAATTCTGCCAGGATGTGCCGATGCCGCCGCCACAATCGCATCTGTGGTAAACAACGGATGGCCTTCGATATCCCAGCTTTCTTTCACATCACACCACACACATCCTACATCGCAACCGGCCAGCCTGATGAAATAGGCAGCCTGGCCACTAAAGCGGCCTTCTCCCTGGAGTGTGTAAAAATGCTCCATAACGGGATAACTGTAGGTATGTGTTGTCAAAGTCAAAAATTAAAAATTTGGAGAATAATTAATGGGCGGTCAACCGCTACCTTTCTTTAATTATGACCAATTAACGATTCGCGCGATTCTTTGCAGCCAAGAGCGTATTCTTCATTAAACCACAGATCGTCATCGGCCCTACACCTTTAGGCACCGGTGTAATATAACTGCATTTGGGTGCTACATTGTCGTAATCTACGTCGCCTACCAGACGGCTGCCGCTTTTGCGGGTAGCATCGTCGATACGGTTGATACCGACGTCTATTACAATTGCACCTTCTTTTACCATATCGGCGGTAACGAAACGCGGGCGGCCGATAGCAGCCACGATTACATCCGCCTGCAAGGTCATCGCCTTCAGGTCTTTGGTTTTGCTATGGCATATCGTAACGGTGGCATTGCCCGGATTTGCATTTCGGCTCATCAGGATTGTCATTGGCGTACCGACGATATTGCTACGGCCGATCACTACGCAATGTTTACCCGTCACGTCGATATTGTAATGTTCCAGCATCAGAAGGATGCCATAAGGAGTTGCCGGCAAAAAGCCAGGCTGGCCTAATACCATTTTGCCCTGGGAGATCGGGTGGAAACCGTCGACATCTTTTTCCGGGGAAATCGTATCGATCACTGCATTTTCTGAGATGTGTTTCGGCAGCGGCAATTGTACCAGGATACCGTCAACAGATTCATTTTCATTCAGTTTCTTAACCTCATTAAGTAACTCCTCTTCCGTAATAGAAGTTTCGAAACGCAGCAAGGTAGAGTCAAAACCCAACTCTTCGCAGGTTTTTACTTTATTACCCACGTACGCTTCACTTGCCGGATTGTTACCCACGAGAATTGCGGCCAGATGCGGCGCCTTGTGGCCTTTTGCTTTAAGATCAGAAACTTCTTGTTTCAATTGCTCCTTGATATGAGCAGAAACTGCTAAACCATCCAGAATTTGCATGGCGCAAAGGTAATGTCTTTAATTTAAAGATGGAGAACGGTAATGGTAGTTTCCCCGTCGTGTTATGTTTTTATTATCAGTTGTCCGGCAGAAAGCGGGGCCTGCCCTATCCGCTACTTTTGCAGAAAATTGAATCTGTGAGCAGACTTTACTTATTCTTATTATTGCTTCCCCTTTTTGCGCGAGCACAGCCTTCCGGTTATTACAACAGTGCCTACGGGCTTTCGGGCAATGCCCTTCAATTGCAACTCCACACGATTATCTCCACTGGTTATAACCAGCTTTCGTACACACCGGGCTTATGGAATGCCTACTATACGACAGACGTAAAAGCGAATGGTAAACTCTGGGATATTTATTCAGACATTCCGGGCGGTACGCCTTCTTATGAATACACAATGGGCACGCAACAATGCGGCAATGGCGCCAACCACGAAAATTCATGTTACAACAGGGAACATATCTGGCCGCAAAGTAAATTCAACAGCAATTACCCTATGGAATCGGATCTTTGGATCGCTTACCCGACCGATTATTACGTAAATGGCCAACGGGCTGATCTTCCCTATGGCAAAGTAGGCACCGCCACCAAAACTTTTACTAATGGATCCCAAATCGGCAATAATATATACACCGGAGCTCCGGTTGGCAATTGCTTTGAACCGGTCGATTCTTTTAAAGGAGATATCGCGCGCAGTTATTTCTATATCGTCACCCGTTACCTCGCCGACAGTAATAGTTTCAGTAACTGGGAAATGGCCATCAAAGCGAAATTGCAGCCCTGGGCAATTCAAATGCTAATGAGCTGGCATCACCTCGATCCTGTAAGCGCCAAGGAAATGGCACGGAACAACGCAGTCTATTCATTGCAGGGCAATCGCAATCCCTTTATTGATTACCCCCAATTTGCCGATTGTATCTGGGGCACCGGTAATTGCGCATCGCTTTCCGTAGCAAACTTCGACGCGGTCAGAAACCAGGTAACACTGTATCCGAATCCGGCACATGAGCAAGTAACAATCAGTTGGCAACAATTGGCACCGGACGAAGTATTGGCGATCGAGGTACTGAATTTGCAGGGTCAATTGCTGTACCATAAAGATGCCGTAAAAAATGAAAATACGGTGCAGGTAAACACTGGCAATTGGGCTGCCGGCCTATATGTGCTAAAGGTGCACATGAGGGATCATATAGAAACAACAAAGCTCTCCGTACAATAAAAAATTGCAGGTGAAATTACTTATCCCACCTGCAAATAATTTTAGGGTTTTGTGGGGCTGACCATATCGTTTGATTGCCTATGCAACCTACTATTTATGTAAGGGAAATACAATAAGCAATCCCTGGTTCTACTCTTTGGTGACAATGGTTTGACGCGGGTTTTACAAAACCATTCCAGCAGCTGACGGCGGATGTCCATTCTGCTACTCCACGCCCTTCCCAAACCAAGAGAACTACAGCAAACGCGCAATATAATTCGTCAATTTTCAGGCCAAGAACCCTACGGACTAAAAGTGCTTGTCGCTTTCAAACATCAGACCTTTAACAAGTATTATAACTTCGGCCACACTGTATATTTTTCATTCTTTAAAGTCTCCACTTTCAGGCAGCAATTCCGATAAAGGAGATATACCAGATACGACAAAACCTCCGGTAGACACCGGAGGTTTTTCTCATTTTTCCTCTCTTATAAAAACGTTTACGCTGGAACGCGACTTGCAATCAGCTGTTCGAGCAAACCGAAAGAAAGCGTCATACCCGCGCCGCCAAGGCCATTTACTATGGTTACGCCATCTTCCGGATTCATAATTATTTCCGTGCCTTTCGCCAGCTTCGGATAAATGCCGTGCCAGGTCTGTGCTATTTCCATACCCGGGAACCGGGTAAACGAGGCAAGATAGTCCAGGATCATTTTGTTGATAAAATGCTTATCGAATGGATCGTGCGTATTTCCGTATTCATGCGAATCGCCAATTACCAGCTCATTCAGGCCGTTTTGCGATACCATTACATGAATGCCGTACTTCACGTATTCAGGATACTGTTCGAGGATACGCTTTTTCAGCAAAGGCAATGAAGCACAATCTTCAAAAGCCGCATAGTGCGTTAACGTCATACCACCGCAAAGCGCCGCACCAATATCATTATTATAAGGTGCCGAACGCATCATCTGCAATTTGCATTTGGTAATACCGGTTGTAAATAATTCCGGATATAATGTCTCAAAATCAGGGCCGCTACAGACAAAGAGCTCATCTGCTTCGTACACATCACCGCCTGCTGTTATTTTAGGATATTCAACTGAAGTGACTAGCTTATTAAAATGAAACTCCACGCCATATTTTTCGCTGAAATAATCCGGCAGCCTGGAGATTGCTTCACGGGCATCTACAATGATTTCGGAACTACTCCAAAGAGAAGCTTTTAGTCCGTCCGGATTAACGAATGCAGATTTTGCCAGCGTTGCTTCGGGTGACAACAAGGCACAATCACGAAGCGAACGGTTTGCGGCTTCAAATTCGGAAATGACACTGAGCTCATCTTCATGATACGCCATCTGCAAAGAACCGCATGGATCATACCAGATATTAGCTTCTTCGCAAATCTGCTGCCAGATACTGCGTGAAAGCATCGCCCGGTCGTACAGGCCGTTTACCTTCTGACCGATCGGCCAAATCATTCCGAAGTTACGCACCGATGCGCCTACTGCTTTTGCGTTACGCTCAAATACCTGCACTTTGTAACCGCGAACAGCCAGCGCTCTGGCCGCTGCCAGCCCTACGATGCCAGATCCTATCACTATTCCTGTCTTATGCATACACGTTGTTTACTGTTTGTTCAAAAATATTTTTTCTGCCATGCTTTGCGCGGAAATAAATCAGCGACAGTAGCATTACTGCAAATCCGGTAAAGGATAAAATCATAAGGCCCGCATGAAAAAAGCCAAGCCATGAAATATTAAGCCGGGCAAATTGCTTGATGAAAAGCACGCCCACACTTCCGAGATACCCAAATGAATCGGCGATATACATGATAAAACCAATATTCCCTGCAATACGGAAGGTTGCGATCATCCGTTCAAAGAAAATGCAGTTAAACGGAATATAAGCCATATACAAACCCAGGCCTGCTGCAGACATCCACACTACACTGCTTATATAATGGATATCGTAAAGCCAGGTGCTGATACCCACGATAGCACAACCGGCCAACACCATGATATGAATGAGCGTGAATGCTTTGAAATTGTTGCGCACCAGAATGAGCAGACTCATAATAACGAGCACACTAAATGCGATCGGCAAATCGGTGCGCGTAAAAATTGTTGGTTGCTTGCCATAGCCCAATGCAGTCCAGAGTTCTACTTCGAAATTATCCCTGATATCGCGTACAATAGTGAGCAGCAAGTAGACGGAAACAACCAGCACAATCCCCGGCAAATAATTGCGTACAAAATTTCTGCGCTCCTGTCTGGTCATAGGTTTCCGGACCGCCCGCAGCCGAATATCGGCCTCGCTTGGTGGTGGAATTTGCTCGAGGAGCAACACAAAAAGAATCAGTGGCAATACAAATACAGCGCCTACCGCAAAAGGCATCCAGTTTTCCGGAATCTGCCAGGAAATCATCAGCGTTTTACCTACGGTCTTTGCCAGCCCAGACGATGAAATAAGACTCACAGCCATTACGGTGCCCATAAACTCGGTGGCCCGGCGGCCCTCCAGATAGCTAACCACAATTCCCCAGATCATGCCCAAAGGAAAACCGTTGATGAACAGGCAAAGTATATTAAACGGTGCCGGCACCACAGCAAAACCCAGAAGCGCCAGCCAGGAAATCCCAATCAATGTAAACAACCGCGATGCCCGCTGCGCGGTACGGAGTTCGGAAATGATTTTAATCCCTGCAAATTTGCTCAACATATAACCCAATACCTGCGCAAATACCAGCCATATTTTATAGTCTACCCCCCAAAGCCGATCGCCGGCATAGGTGCCTGCGGTAAATCCTTTGCGGAATGCATACATACAGGAATAAGTACCGAAAGCCGCAATACTCGCCAGTATCGTGAGCCATACAGGATGGCTTTTCGCCAGTGCTCTTTGTAAAAAGCCGGAGCTGAACTTATTCATATCAGGATACGATATCGACTACTTCGTAGAGATGATTAATAAGATGGGTGTGCGGTTCCTGCTGCAATTCTTCGGCAGTATAAGAACCGGTGGTAACGCCAATCACATATTTGCAACCTGCCGCAAACCCTTCCTGCATATCAGAAGCGGTATCGCCCACCTTGGCCACATGCGCCACATCTGCAACATCGGTCAGTTGCATTGCTTTAAAGATCATGTCCGGATACGGACGGCCATTAGCAACTTCATCGCTGGTAATACTCACATCGAAAAGACCAGCTTCCTTCCAACCCAACCGATCGAAAATGGCATCCGCTATATTGCGCGAAAAACCAGTGTCTATGCCGATCTTGATGTTTTGTTCCTTCAGTTTGATAAATGTATCTCTCACACCTTCTTTTTCACGTATAACCGGGCTTTGCTGATAATGCGTCATCATCTCCCCTACAAACACATCGTGTATTGCTGCCACCTTCGCCGCATCAGCCGCCTCATTATTTTCACCATATTGTTCCAGCAAAGCCTTTATAGCTACTGGTTTGGGATAACCCATTACTTTATTCACATCCTCCATGCTGGTATCATAGCCAAATGATTTCATTGCATATTGCAGCACTGCTGCCACGCTGTTATTGTCTTCTACGGTCGTGCCCGCCATGTCAAATACTACAAGTTTGATAGACATATCTCCTGTTTGTTTTAAGAATTGCTACTCAGTTCCGGACGCCCGCCTTACATTTTTTATGAATCGCTTTACAATTAAATTGGTGCGAGCGCCGGAATCGAGGTTTCAGTGTTTTTTAAGCTGAATGTGCTGCGCTGAACGTCTTAGTAGACATTACAACCGTCCATTATCCATTTTCAATTATTAGTGTGCAAGCATTACTTTCTGGTCGGTAATCTGTGTACCAGCCTGGATACGGACGATGTACATGCCATTTTCCTGTGCAGAAAGGTCTACGTTAAGCTTATAACCCATTTGCACGTCTTCTTCACGGCGAATAAGCATACCGTTTGTATTGTACACGCTGTAGGAAACCTTTTGGTGATTCGGATCAAACCAGAATGTAAACAGTCCGGCAGAAGGATTCGGATATAATTTCACATCTAATATCTGCGACGCTACGTTACCAACAGCGGTCGGATTCGAAGTAGTATCGTTGCCTGTCGTATCAATTGTTTCAACGTGGATCGAATCCAGCAGCGATTTCCCGTCCAGTGCCCAACGTTGCACCGTGTCAGGGCGTATGTTTTCATCGTAGATCAGATGATGCAAAGCGGTTACAGCGATATCGGCCTGAACAGGTGTATGGTGCAGGATAGCTGTGTCTACGCCCGGCGGCACAATACGGTAGCTGCCAGGATCTGCACCAAAAAGTTGCTTATGGATTACATGATTGCCACTACCGATCCACCAGATATGGCGCTCGTCGTTTGAATTACCGCCATGCCCGGTACCAAGGCCACCGTGATCGGTTGTGACCAGAATCAGCCAATCTTCATTCGCATAATTCGGACGATTGTGAAGTGCTGTAATGATATTGCCGATCTGCGCGTCTACCGACTGAATAGCGGTGATATAAGATGGATTATTCGGACTGAACCCGTTAGCGTGACCGGCGAGATCTACTGCATCGAAATAAACGGTCAGCACATCCATATTCGAATTTAGCAATTGCGTTACCGCCGTGCTCCCGGTTGGCGTCGTAGAGCCATCCGGCACTTTGATACGGGAATTATAGCCGTCATATTGGTTGGGAACGTTATCTACCAGCGGCGCCCATTCTATTACTTCTGCAGCATACAAGTTGGGCTTATACTCCTTCGCCAGCTTCGGAAATTCATGGTATTGATCAAAATGACTGCCTGAATAAGAGTTGTCAGTAACTCCGTGTTTCATATAATTCACACCAGTAAAAATGGAAGACCAGGACGGACCAGAAACGGTAATACCAGTATGCCATGAATCGAAAGTGTAAGCACCGGTAGCGATCAATGAATCGATATTCGGTGTATTGGCAGCTTGCAATGCATCGGCGCGGGTACCGTCGATACCAATCATCAGCACTTTTCTTTTTTGCGAGGCGAAGCTGACAACCGTAGTACCCATCAGCATTAAAGCGAGTAATTTTAAACGTTTCATAACTGTTCGTTTATTTGACTTTTTTTGAAGATTAATTACAGGTTGAATTTGAATCCGAGCTCAAAACGCGGCCCATAGTATTCGATACGGCGCGGGCGCCATGGCTGTCCGATATATGTTTTATACGGAGCATTCAGCAAATTATTCGCTTCGCAGAATGCGCTCAGATGCTTGGTGATATTTACCGCCAGCTGATAATCGAGCGAGTAGGTTGCGCCAATGAACAAATCATAATCGGTGTCTTTGTGCAGAATGCCGTAGCCAGCCACAGAAGCCAGGTTCAGCTCTTTCAGGTAAGCGCCGGTATAGTTTAGCCCCAGCCGGGTATTTACGCGACCTTTCTCATAGTAAAGCGCAATATTGTACAACCACGGCGTTTGTTCGGTCATTGCCTGATTGCTCGGGCGACCGGGCACTTGCATACGCGAATAAGAATAAGTCACGTTAGCGTAGATTCCGAAGCCACTCCAAAAACCGCGGAGAAAATCGAATCTGCGATCGATCGATGCTTCGGCGCCCATTATATAGGAGTTGCCTGCATTCTCATAATACTTGTAAACAATACCGGTATTCGGATCGGCATCAGCTTCCATTTTCGTAAAAATATGATCGGTTACATTCTTATAATAGACACCGAAAGTCATCAGACCTTTACCCCAATACCGTTGATAAGTCGCGTCAAAATTGATAGAATACGTTGGTTTCAGATTAGGATTGCCGAAATTGAATTCCAGGTCTTCAAATTTGATCACCGGCGCACCCGGCTTGGTTTCTTCAAAGTTGGGACGATGAAAAGTACGTGATACCGCCAGGCGCAAATCCGATTTGCTATTGATCGGATAGTTGGCATTCAAGCTTGGCAAAATAGCCAGATAATTCCTATCAACGGTGACGCTAACTGGTGCATAATACCAGGTAGAAGTGCTTCCATCGGGCGATGTGTACAACTGGCCTTGTGTAGACTGCGTGTCGCCTGTCTCCACAAAATGAGTGTGCTCAATACGAAGGCCGCCCACAAGTTCCCATTTCCCAAGCGTTGCTTCTGCCATTGCATAACCTGCGGAAACTTGTTCCTGGTAATGGTATTTAGAACCAACCCAGATATAGTAATTGCTGTTATACTGATCCATCGGACGCCCAATAAGACTATCTCCCAGGTTGCCGATGAGCGAGGTCATCTGCGATTGTGTAAGAAAAGGCATTACTTTACCGGCGTAGGCTCCGCCCATTGCATTCAGAAAAGTACTGTTGCGTGGCGCGTTTTGCAGTTCGTAATTATTAAGCAGGATGCGCAGATTAGGCATACCAGCAGTATTAAGGTACCACTCATATTCGCTGATCTCGCGGCTGCCTTCTTTCGCTCTGAATTTCAGACCGGCTCTGAGTTTCACTTTATCGTTCAAAGTCCAGGTACCGTTTACCTGCGCCGTTACCGGATCTCGTTCCCAGGTGTTATTTATTTGACTGGTGATGCTTTCCAGGTAATATCTGTCTGTGCCCGGAAGATAATTGGGTGTCGGGCGTATATTGTCGAAATGTGGCCCTGTTCCGTAAGGATTATCCCCATCCAATAATACATAAGGATAGGTTTTTTGATTCGGATCGGTCGGCTTCTTTCCGTAAAAATCTGTATTGACGTAATCGTTGTAATAAAACGGATCTTCTTTAATAGAGTTGATGAACATATAAGTCACATACCCATTGCGCGGATCTCCTTTGCCATATGGAAATGGCCCGTACTGGAAAGAATTATAATAAGTCGCCACTTTCGCATCGAGCTTGAATTTTTCGCTCACATTCCAGGAAGCGGTGAGATCACTCCCGTATAATCTTCGCTGTAGCACACCATGCGTGCCAATGTCTCGCATACGCTGTCCTTCTCCGTCTTGCCAGTTAAATGTTGTTTTGTACTGCCATTTATCATCGTCCATACGGCCATGCATAAAGTGCGCACCGAACGTGAGACGTGAATTTGGCTTGTATTCCACTGCTGCATTGGCACCGAGTGTTTTACGGGACCCGAAATAGTCTTTCAATTCCAGTGCATTAATTTCATGACTATAGTTGGTACCATATACCATGCGCATTGCATCTGTCGCATAAGCGCGTTCATAGTAAGAGCCGCTCAGCACATAAGAAAACTTCTTGTCTTTCGTGGTATTGCCGTAGGTAAAATTGATATCATACAATGGTTTATTTGCACGCACATTCATACCAGCCCCCATGTCTATATTGAATACCCGGTGGTTTGGCGGCGTTACGGTTTGAAAGTTGATCGCTCCCCCAATATTGTCTGCATCCAGGTCTGGCGTCACCGTCCTGGTCACAATAATATTATCTACCAGTTGCGAAGGAAAAACCTCGAAGTGAAAAGTGCGGCTGGGGTCGTCTTCGTCGGAAGTCGGCAAGCGATCACCGTTGACAAAAGTGGCTGTCCAGTCGGTAGGTGTGCCACGTAAAGCCACCGTGCTACCCTCGCCTTTATTGTGTTCCATTTTTACACCGGCCGCGCGCTGCACTGCTTCCGCAACGTTTTTATCGGGCAATTTGCCAATATTTTCAGCAGAAAGAACGGTTACGATCTTTGTCGAATTTTTTGTCATCTTCAAGGCTTCCAGGTTGGTACCATTGTTGGCTTTGGTCTTTACCGTTACCTCTTTCATTGCATGCGAATTATCTTTCAGCACAATACTGCCCAATTCAATGTCTTTACCTTTCTCTACCGTCACCCAGAGGATTTTTTCTTCAAATCCGACATAAGAGATAGATAACTGATACTTGCCTTCCGGCACATCCTTTATGTCAAAACTACCGTCGTCGGCAGTGACGCCGCCCAACTTTGTATCACCCAGCCTAATAATGGCACCGGCCAATTTTCCTCCGCTACCGCTTACGCTGCCCCGGAGGGTTTGCTGCGCCAGCGCAATCTGGCACAGCAAAATCAGGGTGATCAATAAGAGACTTTTCATTCTGAATGCACGCATCATCTGCTCCGCTTATTGTTTGTATAGAATATTAGTTTGGATTATTTGCGGACAATCATTTTGAATGTCTGCCTGGTTGTATGGTTGCTGCATTTCAGCATATAGAGCCCGTCTGCGAGGTCGCCGATATTCATCTGGTACCGGTCGCGAACAGATTCTTTACGTACCAGTACTCCCTGTACATTGTATAACTCAACGGTGCTGATTTCATTTTTTACCAATGGCTCGATTACGATATATTGTTGTGCCGGGTTTGGATAAACGTTGAATTCAGTGCCTTTCACTGCTGTGTTTGAAACGGCTGTCGGTGTCGGCGGATTCGGATTCCAGATCGGGCCATTGGCTTGGAAAGTCACCGGACCATACCATTTACTTTGACCAATATTATCGCAACTGTCGCGCAGATACACATCGAAGGACATGTTGTTGGAAAGACCCGTCAAAATGTATTTGCTGGAATCGATCCCCTCGATCAAAATGCCGGCGCCGAGTGTATAACCTTGTTGCGCCCATTCAAGAACATAAGAACTGGAGCCATTATTCGGCCACATAATAATCACGGAATCACCGCCGAGATAATGCACTTCCAGACCTGTAGGCGCCGCACAAGGATCGGGTGTATGGAAACTGTAAGGACCTACCCATTTGCCGCTGTCGGTATTACTACAATGGTTGCGTACATAAACATCATATGTTTGATCAGCATTCAGATTTGTCAGCCCATCTTTTACGGTAGTTACGGTATCGATCGTTCCGGTACCCAGCACAAAACCCTGCAGACCGTATTGTACATTCCATTTACTACCATTGCTTGTCCAGGCGATGCGTGCATAGTGGCTCATCAGGCTATCTGTATGAACATTGGTAACGTTAGCACAAGACTGCACATTAAAATCCGCAAGTATCACTTCTTTGCGTTTTTGAATACCATCAATCACCAGTTGATGTGTAGTTGTATTGTTGTTCGCACCGAAATCAGTCCACATCATTACGTCACCGGCACTACGATTGTAGAGGTGTAGATTGGCAGCATTGGTAACCGCTGTAGGATAGTTGCTGTAATCATAACGCAGACGGTAATCTGAAGCAACCTGAACCGTATTGGTTGTGTTTACACCGGCTGTGTCATAAACGAATACGCCGAAATAGGTTTTATTATTACCGAGGTTCGCAATATCATAAGTAGTGTTTGGAATAGTATCTACACGATAGATTTGCAGCGCTGAATAAGTACCGCCAAGGCTGTCTACGATCACTTTGCCATTTTGTGCAGACGCTAGTTCCAGCGAATTGCCAGCCAACGAATTTGCATAAACATAAGCACTCGTATCACCGATCGCAGCGCCACTGACCACACGAACCGGATTATTCGTCAATGTACCATTGAAAGAACCGGCAGTTGATGCGGCAAGGTTTGCAGCGATGTTACCTGAAGCTTCATCCATGCGATAGTAAGCCAGCAGATCTGTATTTGATGGCGCTACTTTACGACACATATTGTTGCGAATCTCGGCTTGGGTACGTACTGTTTTCCAGATGCGCACTTCGTCGATCATTCCTTTAAACTTCACACCGTATGTACCGGTACCATCCTGACCTAAACGGAATGGCAACGTACCTTTCGTGTATTTGTTTGAATCTGCAGAGATATCCATCGTAACAGTGGTCCAACTGTTGGTACCACCCTGTGCATAACCAGCGATTGTTGCCGGAATACCATTGATATAAAATGCGATGCTGCCTTTACGATCTACTGTAACCGCAACATGGTTCCAGTTATGAATAAGGTTAAGTCCGGGCAATGTAATATGCCAATCGCGGCGGATACCGTTTAATGGCTGCACGTTAAACCAAAGCGTATTGGCCGGGAAACCAGATTTATCAGAACGACCGAGCGACCAGCCTACGTTTGCGCCATTATTCCAGTTTTTATTACCGATGATCACCTCATCGTCGTTGAATTTGTCGAAGTTTACCCACAGCTCGATGGAGAAATTATTTGTATCCAGTTCCGCGGATACAGCCGTACCAAGGTTTACATGTTCGTTTGATGCAGTACCGGGGAAAGACATGGCATAGCCAGCACCATATTTACTGTAGTCGGCTTGTGTTGTAAAAGTAAATGGGCCCGCCCATGCGCTGCTGTTGTTCAGACCGGCACAAGTATCCTGTACATAAAACTTGTAAGTGGTATTAGGCGTGAGACCTGTGGTGTTGTAAGTCGTCGCGTTCAGATTGCTGATGCGGGTACCGGTACCAATTGTAAAGTTGCCGGCGCCATACTCTATATTCCAACGGTTAGAACCGCCGCTAACCCAACTCAACGTGGCAGAAGTAGCCGCAATATTCTGCGCAGCAAGCCCAGATGGCGTATTACAAATAGCCGGGTTAGAAAAATTACCAATGATCAATTCGTACAATCCACTTTGAGCATTCAGCGCAAGCGTATTCGCCGTTGTATTTTTTGTAGCAGCAGTTGCATTCCATGCAGAATCGGAACCTTTTCTTCTGTAAAGATCGATGCCCCCTTCAAATGTGTTTGCTGCAGGAAAGTTGGTATAATCATGCAATACCGCATAACTTCCGGAAGTTGCCGTATCAACCGGGAAAACACCGAAGTAAACATTGTTTGCATTCGGGTTCGGAATTGCACCATAAGTATTCGGTGCCGCGTCTACACGATACAGTTGCATCCCTTTCAGACTGCCAGCCATGTTTTGTATCGTAGTATTGCCATGTGCTGCAGAAGCGAGCGACAACACTACACCCGTAAATGTTGCCGGATAAACATTGACAGCAGTATCTCCGATGGCGGCGCCGCTGTTCACCCGCAATGGACTGTTCATCATCGTACCATTGAACACCGTAGCATACGCAGCCGCATTGTTCACGATCGCTGTACCAGTGGTTTCATTCATCGGGTAATAAGCCAGCAGGCCTGTTTCGGTACCAGCTAGCTTATGGCACATATTATCGCGCAGCTGTGCTTGTGTACGAACAGATTTCCAGATACGAACTTCATCGATCTTACCGGCAAACTTAGAACTATAAGTCCCGGTGCCATCCTGACCAATACGGATGGGCAATGCGCCATCGAGGGTTTTCAGTGAATCGACAGCAATATTTACCGGGGTACCCGCCTGCACACCATTTACATATCCCGTCAGCATACCTTTACGGTCTACAACCATCGCAATGTGATTCCAGTTGCCCTGCAGTTTCGGAATCGTCATATAGTAGTCAACACGCGTACCACCCGCCGGCTTGAAATTAAACTGCACCTGCGTTGGCTGGTTATTCCTCATATTCCACTCAAAGCCCGTATTGCCGCCACTATTCCAATCTTTATTTCCGATAAATACCGGATCACCGCTAGTCACATTCAGGTTGACCCACATCTCCAGTGTAAAACTTACTGTATCCAGCTTGTTAGACAGGGAGTCGCCCAGATTGATGTGCTCGTTTGCCGCTGAACCGGGGAAATTTATAGCCCTGCCACCACCCTGTGCCTGGGCGTGCGCAAAGCCGAGTACGCTCAGCATGCAAGCGATGCCGTACCGTAAAAGCTTTTTTGTTGTGTTGAAGTGTTCCATTTTTTTGCTACCAATTTTCGACAGCAAAAGTGACTCAGAAATGTTTACTAATTCTAAACATTGGTTTACCAAATTGTTAAGAATGTTTAGTATTACTTAACACAAACAGACACTACCCAAAAGAATCCAACCAAAGCCACTATCCCTCACAGGCTCTTAAATAAAGCGTTTCAACAGACTATTTAGACTGAAAAATGCTGAATCGCGGAAGCACACAAAAGGCTTATGTATAGTATCTATATACCTTTCAGGGGGCCTACCGGTTAAAAGGTTACATAGTTAAATACGATAAAACCCAGCCAATTAAATAAGGAGCTATTTTACCTTAGACAGATTTAACCAATTAACCCTTTAACTTAATTATTCATTTAATCAGACTAAACATTATTTACCTCTATTTAACGTCTTCATAAAAGCTGGTTTACCCGAAATAGCTACATTTGCCGTTCCTTGATACAATTAAGTAAACTAAAATGGAAGGTGCTTTTCTACTGGAAATCAGTAAAAAAATAAAAAAATACCGCACAGAAAAACGGTTGACGCTTCAGGAATTGGCCGACAGATCTGGTGTTACAAAAGGCCTTATATCCCAAATTGAAAACGGGCGAAGCATCCCTTCTCTTCCTGTTTTGTTTAGTATTATTAAATCACTGGAAGTTGCCATAGGTGATTTTTTTGCAGACATTGCCGCCCATCTCGATATCGAACCGGTGATTGTACGGAAAAAAGAGGATTACGAAGCTTTTCAGAAAGAAGATGCAATCGGCTTTTTTTATCACCGTATCCATACGCAGAATATCGCAGCAGCTACTGTGGATATTGTGCTGCTTACGCTGGAACCCGGCTCTACCAGGCCAATGGTGCAAACGGAAGCTTTCGAGTATAAATACATTATCAGCGGCAAAGTGGAATATGAGATCAACGGAAATTCTTACGTGCTGGAGGAAGGTGATTCCTTATTCTTCGATGGCCGCCTGCCGCATGTACCTCATACCATCGGCAAAAAGCCGGCCGTAATGCTGATTGTTTATTTTTTTGAACAGGAATAAATTCAGATCGCTGATGCCTCGGTATCTATCACCTCGATCACGCTAACGGCAGTAAATACGCCGCAAAACGAACACTCATCTCATCTTCGGCACCCTCGAACGCCAGAACGACTATACTTTGCCCCAACGCAAGGAGGCCATTTGAAATGGTGGACTTCCCCTGTAATCTCCCTTCCTGTGAGGGTTTTCTTAATCGCTTGTTAATGATGCCTTCCAATCAATTCAATAGCAGACCATTAACAAATAATGCCAATTTAAAAAGCAAATTTTACATCGTAAACGAAAGCCAAGTACACAATCCGTAACAACTTTTTAGATCGACCGAAGGTTAACACCACACCCCCAAACATTGTTCGAAAGCATTTTTAAACTCGGTTGGTTTTGTAATAATGGCGGGTCTGCTAGATGCAGGCCCGTTCGTTTTTTATGCCGGATCCAATTCCATTAAATGCGGCCGGCCGGCAACTGAAAGATAAATGTGCTGCCTTCGCCCGGTTTGCTTTCTACCATTAATTTTCCGCCCTGCGCTTCAATAAACTCCTTCCCTATAGAAAGTCCCAGACCCGTACCTGCCTGCTCTCCCGGTATTTTATAATAGCGATCAAAAATATGTGCGGCATGTGTCTCGTCGATTCCAGGGCCAAGATCTTTCACAGAAAACAAAACCTTATTACGATCGGCCCAAACATGAATAACGATCTTATTGTCTTGCGGTGAAAATTTTATTGCATTGTTCAGCAGGTTGATCAATACCCAGGATGTTTTTTCGGCATCGGCAATAATATCAGGCAAATTGTTGTCGTAATCGTTTTCGATCCGGATGTTTTTCTGAGACGCCTGTACCTGGACGGCAGGCAGGGCCATGTCGATAATCTTTGAAGCCTGGATGATCTGTAATTTCAGCTGAATTTGACCGGTTTCAAGTTGGGTCATGTTAAGCAGCTCGCCTGTAAGCTTCAGCAATCGCTCCGCATCGTCGGATACATTGCCGATCAGTTCTTTTTGTTCTGCATTCAACGCGCCGATACGCTCATCTGTAAGTAGCCGGGTACTCATTTTGATCGACGAAATCGGCGTTTTTAGCTCATGAGAAATAGTAGCCAGTAAGTTTGTTTTCGAAATATCGAGTTCTTTAAATGATGTGATATTCTTTAAGGTAAACACTTCACCTATCGGTGTTTCTTCATTAAAAACCTTTCGTGCATCGGCAGAGAAATAATTCTCCTTACCATCTACCACGATTTTCAACGGCTGATTCGACTGGTCTTTTTGCAATACCGTACGAAGCAGATCGTTGTACAAAGCTACGTCCGGGGCATATTTCCCCAATATCTCCGCTGATTTCAGATGAAATAACCTTTCCGCTGTGCTATTAATGAATAAGACCTTATTCTCCGCATCCATGCCTATTACGGCATCTTCCATTTGGTTAATAATTGTTTCCACCCGCTTCTTTTCAAACATCAGTTGCGATAAATTGCTGTGTTCATAACCGTATAATTTTTCGGCCATCTTATTGAATGCACCAGCCATTTCGCCCAGCTCGTCTTTATTGTCGAGGTAAATACGTTTATTGTAATTTTTCGCGGATATTTCTCGGATCCCTTCTGTAAGTAATCGCATGGGCTCGGCAATAGAGGAAGGAATATTAACGGTGAGGGTAAAACCAACCAATACAAAAACCACTGCCAGCACGGAGATCCAAAGCCTCGCCTGGTGCGCTGCTTTGATCGCTGCGTTATTTTTCCGTTCTATAGCAGCCTGGTTGATGTCCGATAAATTATAAATTTTCCGGTTCAGACTGTCGATATCGGCTTCGGTATATTGCCCGCTTTTCAATTTATCAAAATAGACATGCACCTCGGCAGTCGCTTCATATTCGCCGCGTTCCGTAACATTTTCGTCCTGGCCTTTCAGCGCTTTTTCAAAATGGTCAAACGATTGACCATGCGCTTTAAATTCGTCGACAGCCCGAAGCATTTGATTGCAGTAACGGATAGAAAGATTATTGTCTTTCAGGATATTTTCGGTTTGCCCGGAAAGTATATTAATGAAGGTAAAAGCTACGATACTCACCGTCAGCAGCAGAACGAAAAGCACGCTGATACCGATGGACAGCTTTGATTTGATGGACAATTTCATATCAGGACAGAATAATCAGGTCTACATTAAACTGGGACAATTTTTTCAACAGATCATTAAACACACTGGTAGACAAAATTACTTGTAACAAACTTAAATGCGGCTTACCAATACAAACCGTTGTGATAGCCCTTTTTTCGACCTCTTCAAGAATACCCTTCGAGATGCGGTCGCTGGTATTTTTAATAACGTTGGCCCCCAGTTCTGTAGCCAGTTTCAGGTTATTGATCAGATGTCTTTGTTTATCGAGCGGTATTTTTTCCGGGCTTTCGCGCGGTGTTTCGATGTACAAAACAAACCACTGCGCATTATAATAACTAGCCAGACGCGCCGCTTTCCGGATCACAATCTTGGCAGTCTTTTCATTACTGCTCACACATGCAAGTATCTTTTCATGCCGGTAGCCTACATTGCGCGGCACTACGGTTTCTACTTTCCGCTCTATCTGGCCGGCGGTCTCCTTCAATGCCAGCTCACGCAATTGCAGAATACTTTCCGGCTTAAAGAAATTACGCAATGCCATTTCCACTTTGTCCGGTGCATAAATCTTTCCCGATTTCAAACGCTCGATCAGTTCATCGGCTGTGAGGTCGATGTTTACTACTTCATCCGCTTCCTTTAAAATAGCATCAGGTATGCGCTCCGCAACTTCCACGCCGGTTACCCCCTTAACGGTATCGTTCAGGCTTTCGATATGCTGGATATTGACGGCACTGATCACATTGATGCCTGCTTCCAGTATTTCCAACACATCCTGCCAGCGTTTTTCGTTTTTACTGCCGGGTACGTTGGTATGGGCCAGTTCATCAACCAGCACCACTTCGGGGTGTTGATTAATAATAGCCTGGGTATCCATTTCATCCAGTTCTTTCCCTTTGTAAAACACACTTCGCCGCGGTATAACAGGCAATCCTTCCAACAGGGCCAGCGTTTCTTTGCGGCCATGCGTTTCAATATAACCCGCCACTACATCCACATTATTTTGGAGCAATGTATGCGCTTCCTGCAGCATGCGGTAAGTTTTACCCACGCCGGCACTCATGCCGATGTAAATCTTAAATTTTCCACGGCGCGACTTCCGGATCATCTCCAGGAAATGCTCGGCATTTTTTTGTTCCTGTTCTTCTGTCATAACGCTTACAGATCTGGTTCAAAAATTCTATTTAGCCTTAATCTTTCGCTATTTAAAAAAAAATAAGCCAAATAGCGACGGGCAGCAGTATTAATGCTGCCCATTGCCAGGTTGTTTATAAAGCATGCTGTCTACAAGCGAAACAGCACTGCAAAAATTATTCTGCTTTCCGACTTCACCAGGTCCGGTTTCCAGTCTGCAGGCAAACTGGTGGTTGTATAACCTGTTGGCGAAGTCACACCACCGGCACCTGCGAAATAAGGCACATTCGCTTCGCGATGCACGTATTCTGCTCTGAAAGTGACACTTTGATTGGGCATCCAGTCAATATTAGTAGAAGCATCCCATCCGGTAAATTTATCGCCGGGATTTGCGCTGAACGGATGCGTGCCAATCGTTTGCGTCGGGTCGTTCGGATTAGGCAATGGGCTCGCATCGCCGGTTGGCAGCAACACCAGGTAACGACCTGGGTTAGTCATCACCCCGCCACCTACAGTCCAGGCCAGTTTATTTTTGGCAAACCAGATGCGGTTATAGACCATGCCGCTCACGAAATTTTGCGCAGGACCGCCAGAACCGCCAAATGCCGTTACGCCGCCACCGTTTTCAAAACCGATATCACCTGTGAGGGAGAAAGCCATTTTGGTAATCCCCTTCGAAGTCGGATTATTATAGTATCGATACAGAAAGCTATTGTCTGAATGGAAACGCTTGCGATCCGGGATACCAGCGGCGTCGGTACCGTAATAATCGTTGGTCAGCAATTTCACGGCTTCGTTCGGACACCAGGTAACGTTGAATCCTGCGCCTGGCATGCTGTTGAACTTAGCATAGCTCTGCCAGCCATTGATCAGCCACAATTCTATCTTCAGTTTTTGTGTGGGAAACATTTGTACCCGTAAACCGTTAAAGAACCAAGGGGTATTATCGGAAGTATAAGATGCCTGGTATTCCCAGTTCTCTACCTGGTAGTAAGAGTTTAAGCCTACGTACGACATAAACATACCGGCATCTACGTTGATGCCATACCATACATTGAAGTGATAACCACCGTACGCCTCGCTGATATAACGGTACGCATTTGCCAGATCGTATTGTCCACGGTAAACGCTATAATCATTGCGCGGCACCACTGTAGAGCGCGTACCGAACTGTGTCATGATACGGCCGCGGGCACCTTCGTAGTAGAAGTCGCCACCTAAAGAGGCACAGGAAACTTCCATTTCATTGTTGCGCGCCAAAGCCGTGGAGCCCACTACTGTATTATCGTTCGGATTATTGAACGAATGCGTGTAGTTAGCGTCTACAATAACGCTTCCGGTAAAATATTTGGTTTGCAAAACAGGATTGGTTCTGCGGTCCGAACCGTTTTGCCAGGTCAAATCCATTCCTTCGAACGGAACTTTTTCTTTAGGCACCGTATCTGTTGCTGTTTGTGCAAAGCTATTCTGGGTTGCAAGCAGACCGGCAAGACAAGTTAGGAGTAATCGTGATTGTTTCATCTATGGTTATTTGTTGTTCTTTAAAACTGTTTAAAATTTTGCAGTAATTCCACCCAACAGCACAAAATCATTATTAACCGGGGCACCCGAGGGGTTGAAAAAAACATCCCCTGCCGACCAGAAATACCGGGCATCAAGCCTTACCAGTACTTTAGAAGTAATCCCAAGTGTATAACAAAGCCCCGCGCTGGAGCAAGTAAATCCGTTGGCATTGGTTACAGGCACCACCATAATTGCATGCGGATCGCTGAAATATTCACCACGTGCAGACAGCGACTGATTTTTTGCAAAGCTGTATCGGCCTATCAGGTTGGCTTGCCACCATTTTGGATGCGTCGTTTCCTGCTCTGCTTTTTCCGTCTGAATACCACCGTAAATACAAGAGCTGACTGTCCATTTAGTAGTGGGGCTGTAGATGGCGTATACATCAGAAAAATAACGGGTACCGTAAGAAGGCTGCGTATTAGAATGCTCATCGCCGATGTAGGTATTCCAGTTGACAAGCAGCTTACTATTGGGTCTGTACTCGACCTGACTGCCAACGGAAAGCGGGCTGTTGATATCTTCAATTTCCTGCCAGCCGTTCAGCATATACAAATACAGGTTCACTTTGTTGGATAAAGGTAAACTGAGCTTGGCACCGGCCAGGTAATAAGGCACATATTCGGAAGCGAGCGAGCGCGAATACATCAGCTGGTCAAACGAAATTGCAGATTCGTTTGTATAAGGCGAGCTGATGATACCCGCATCTAGCCAGATGTCTTTGTGTTTGAATAGCTTCACACCAACATTAGCTTCTACGATGTTCCGAAGAGTAGTACGTTCTGCGGCGTAGTTGGCGTTCATGTAAGTCCCGAATCCTGGTGTAAAGGTAGCACGTACCCTGTCTGAAGTAAGCTTCAGGCTGAGATAAGCGAGGTTTATATTCACCTCGCTTTGCCTGTTTGCCGATACGAAATAAGGTCTGTTTGCATCCTGCGGCTGATTAAAATCATATCCAAAATAAGCATCCACATAACCTTCCAGCGTTACTTGCACATTATTGGCAGAGTCGGGACCGGATGCATAGCGAATGAATTGTGCCGAAGTAGTTTTCATCATCATCAACATACATCCCACCAGTAAATATCTCTTCATAAATTCTGTCGGTTTTTAAATTCATCTGATGTTTTATTTCAACTCATCGAGGGCAATGTTCAGCTTCAACACATTTACTTTCGTCGGTCCTAAGACTGGCTTCTCTGTGTGCGCGGCCACCAGATCTGTTAATTTCTGCTCTGGCATATGGCGGAGCGCGGCAATGCGTTTCACTTGTATGTTTGCCCCTTCCGGCGACAGGTCGGGATCCAGGCCACTGCCGGAAGCCGTAACCAGTTCGGCCGGGATATCCGCTTTATTGACACCTGGGTTATGCGCCATAAACGTATCGATCCGGTCTTGTACCGTTTTCAGAAATTCAGGATTGGTAGGGCCTTTATTACTACCTCCGGAGCCGGCGGCATTATAACCCACGGCAGAAGGACGTGGTTGAAAATAAGCGTCGCTACTGAAGGCCTGTGCTATATTTTCATAGCCGACCGCTTTTCCGTTTTTATATACTTTCACGCCATCACCAGCGCCAGGAGCCAATTTAGCAATACCTGCAATCAGCAGTGGGTAAACAACCGCCAACAGTAACAGCAGGGCTACGGTGAGCTTGATAGATGGCAATAAATACTTTTTCATACTTGTTCTTTTTTCGTTTTTACAGGAACAGGGAAATGATCATGTCAATTAATTTGATACCGATAAACGGAACAATGATGCCGCCGATACCATAGATCAACAAATTGCGGCGTAACAGGGCACTCGCACCGATAGCCTTGTAGGCTACGCCACGCAATGCCAGGGGAATCAGCAACGGAATAATAATTGCATTGAAAATAACAGCCGATAGAATGGCAGATTCAGGACTGGTAAGATTCATAATGTTCATCGCCTTCAGCGCCGGTATAGTAGCGATAAACAAAGCCGGAACAATGGCAAAATATTTAGCCACATCATTTGCGATACTGAACGTAGTCAATGTACCACGGGTCATCAGCAATTGTTTACCGATTTCTACAATTTCAATCAGTTTAGTCGGGTCGTTATCCAGATCCACCATATTACCGGCTTCCTTGGCAGCCGAGGTACCACTGTTCATAGCTACGCCCACATCTGCCTGTGCCAGCGCCGGCGCATCATTCGTACCGTCGCCCATCATAGCCACCAGTCTACCTTCCGTCTGTTCCCGCTTGATGTAATTCATCTTATCTTCAGGTTTCGCTTCTGCGATGTAATCATCCACACCAGCTTTCTCTGCTATATATTTTGCCGTCAGCGGATTATCGCCAGTTACCATCACCGTTTTTACACCCATTTTACGCAAGCGTTCAAAACGTTCCTGGATGCCCGGCTTGATGATATCCTGCAATTCTATCACCCCCATCACTTGTTCATTCTGCGATACCACCAGCGGCGTACCGCCATTCCCAGATATTTCTTTTACTTTTTCAGCAGTTTCCGGCGGAAATTGGTTGCCCGCTTTTGAAACGATATTCCGGATGGCATCGAACGCGCCTTTACGAATACGGATGCAAGGGTCATCGAGCGTTGCGATATCGCCATTGTGACTGCCTGATTTTTGCAGATGCAGTGCACGGTCCAGATCGATACCACTAGTGCGGGTTTCAGCCGTAAACTTGATAAACTTCAACACCTCTTCCTTCTTCAAAACCGGCGTATTCATGCCACGGGTATTCGCCAGTTCAATGATCGATTTACCTTCAGGCGTTTCATCAGAAAGCGAGGCCAGCATGCAGGCTTCCATAAATGCCTTTTCGTTTACGCCGTCGGCTGGCCAGAAATGAGATGCTTTACGGTTACCGATAGTGATCGTTCCCGTTTTGTCGAGCAACAATACATCAATATCTCCGGCCGTTTCGACAGCTTTACCACTTTTGGCAATAACGTTGGCACGCAAAGCGCGATCCATACCGGCGATACCGATGGCGGAAAGCAAGCCGCCAATTGTAGTCGGGATCAGACAAACGAACAATGACACAAATGCGGCAATGGTGATAGGTGTCTGCGCATAATCGGCAAACGGTTTCAAGGTGACGCACACTATAATAAATACGAGCGTAAAGCTGGCCAGTAATATAGTAAGCGCAATTTCGTTGGGCGTTTTCTGCCGGTTAGCACCTTCTACAAGGGCAATCATTTTATCCAGGAAACTTTCGCCAGGTTCCGTAGTAACACGTACTTTGATCCGGTCTGAAAGTACTTTAGTACCGCCTGTCACCGAAGATTTATCGCCGCCGGCTTCACGAATTACGGGAGCAGACTCACCTGTGATCGCGCTTTCATCAATGGTGGCGAGCCCTTCTACGATTTCACCGTCCATCGGGATAACATCGCCTGCTTCACACAAAAAATAATCTCCTTTTCTCAATTCGGCAGAACTTACCGTATGTATTTCGTTGAGGAAAATTTCACCCATCAGGATGATCTTTTTGGCGGGCGTGTCTTCACGGGTCTTACGAAGGCTGTCAGCTTGGGCTTTACCTCTTGCTTCCGCAATCGCTTCCGCGAAATTGGCAAACAACAATGTGAGCAGCAGGACCACGAAAACGGTGAGATTATATCCGAAACTGCCTTGTGTTTGGTCTTTGGTAAAGAACGTATAGCCAGTAACGATGAGCATGATCATTGTGCCGACTTCTACGGTAAACATTACCGGATTCCGGAACATGATTTTGGGATTCAGCTTCACAAACGAAGCCTTGAGACTGGTCAGTACCAACTCTCTTTCAAATAATTTATTGCCAGACGATTTCATTTTTTTCATTTTATCAATTCCGGTTTGGAATTATTTCATACTAAAATATTCTGCAAGCGGGCCGAGCGCCAGCGACGGGAAAAACGCAAGTGCAGCGATGATCATAATGACAGCCATCGTCATAATGCCGAATGTCGCCGTATCAGTTTTCAACGTGCCGGCAGATTCCGGAATAAATTTCTTCTGTGCCATAATACCGGCAATCGCCAGCGGGCCGATGATCGGCAAAAAGCGCCCGAGTATCAGCACAAAACCCGCGGTGACATTCCAGAATATATTATTATCGGCCAGCCCTTCAAAACCGGATCCATTGTTGGCTGAGGCTGAAGTGTATTGGTACAGCATTTCTGAGAAACCATGGTAACCTGGATTGTTCAGCCAGTTTTTCGGTTGTATAGCCCATGCGGCCCCGCCATGATTGACAAAAACATAAGAGGATATGGCAGTGCCTGCAAGAATCAGGAAAGGATGCAGTAATGCAATAATAGCTGCAATCTTCATTTCCTTCGCCTCTACTTTATGGCCCATAAATTCGGGCGTGCGCCCCACCATCAAGCCGGAAATAAATACCGCGATAATGATGAAAATATAATAGTTGAGAATGCCTACACCGCAGCCACCGTAAAAACAGTTGACCATCATCGCCAGCATTTGCATACCGCCAGTCATCGGCATCATGCTTTCATGCATACAGTTTACAGAACCGGTAGAAATGATAGTCGTAACGGTGCTCCAGTATGCACTTGCCGGAATCCCCAGCCGCACTTCCTTACCTTCCATTGCGGTGTTCGCGGCGTTGATGCCCATATGTGCAATTGCAGGATTACCGTTTACCTCGCTGATAATGGTTGGTATCAATAGCATAAACATGCCTATGGTCATCACCCCGAAAACGATATAGGCAAATTTCTTCCGGCGTATGTAAATGCCCATAGCAAAGATCAATGCCATCGGCAAAATCACCTGTGCCACCACCTCTGTCATGTTAGTGATATAATTCGGGTTCTCGAGCGGGTGTGCACTATTAGCGCCAAACCAGCCCCCACCATTGGTTCCGAGATGTTTTATGGCGATCATTCCTGCAGCCGGACCGCGCGAAACATTCTGTGTATCGCCCTGCATCGTGATGATCGTGTCTTTGCCTTTATAACTTGCAGGCGTACCGTTGAAGGCAAGTATCGTTGCAACAACAATAGAGATCGGTAATAAAATACGTGTGATGGATTTCGTAAAATACACCCAGAAATTTCCAAGTTTCGTAACCGTTTTTTCTCTGAGTGCTTTGAAAACTATTGCCAGCGCAGCAATACCAGTCGCGGCACTTACAAAGTGCAGAAACATCATTACAAAAAGCTGGCTGAAATAAGTAGCACCGGTTTCTCCGGAATAATCCTGAAGGTTGCAGTTGACCAGGAAGCTGATCGCGGTATTAAACGCAAGGTCAGGCGTCTGACCAGGGTTATGATCGGGATTAAGTGGTAATTTATCCTGGAAGAGCAAAACAAAAAACGCATACACCAACCAAAGCATATTGATGGTGAGTAACGCCTTGAGATGCTCTTTCCAGGTCATCTCCTCCTCTTCTTTTATCCCCATAAAACGAAAGAGGAACCGGTCCAGCGGGCCGAATAATTTATCGGTCCAGACGCGTTCTCCCAAAAATACTTTAGCGATGTAACGCGCCAGTAGCAAGGCTATGCCAATGGTGAGCAGGAAACTTAATATAATGCCCAGATATTCGGTACGCATGTTTGTGTGTCGTTTAGTAAATAATATTAACGCAGTATTCGTCTAAAATCGCTCTGGTTTGAGCAGTACATAAATAAGGTAGCAAAATGCCAGTATGCAGACCAGGAAAAGAAGCATCATCATAAGATTCAGATTTTATCAAAGAAGTCGATTGATTTGAAAAACAGCCCAAAACAAAGCAGGCCGGCTAATAACAGTAATATTATCATAAGCTGAGTTTTAAATACCAGATTGGATCACCTGGCCGATATACGCTGTATATAACGACATTGGCATTAGTGCATAAAGGCGGTTACGTTCGGTTTCTTCGCAGCGGCAAAACATGGATGGGAAAGCGTACACGAATACATTTTCCACCGCATTTTTCACTACGGCATTACCTGTCTCATAGATTTTTCCGGCAAGCGAAAAACATTTTTTTGCTGTTTTGAGATCATGTGCAGCAATCATTTTCCGGGTATAACCGGTGAGACACTGAAGCGTTTTAAACACGTTTACAACCGGACTAACGGTTTTCAGTTCGTCTTTAATTTCCGGCAATTCATCTTCGATACAGGCCGGTACTTCATACTGATTCATGTTAGGTATGTGCGGCGGTTTTGACCGCTTTACAACCTGGATATGCCAAACCTTGTACCGAAAAAGTTAAAAGAGCATACGACGCAACACAAGCAAATGATAAACAACATATTATCTCCCAACAAAAGAAAATTGCCTTGTAGCCAAAAACAAAAAACCCTCTCAAAATGAGAAGGTCTTTTTATCAAAATGAGATTTCCGGGAACATTAGATAGTGCACAATGGATCACGATCATTTAGCTCCGCAAGCCATATTCTTCTATCTTCCGGTACAGCGTTGCCAGCCCGATATTCATCAGGCGTGCCGCTTCGGTTTTATTGCCGGATGTATGTTGCAGCACTTTGCGGATGTGTTGTTTTTCTATTAAGGCAAGATCATAAACAGACCTGGCTGCTTCAGATTCCATACATTGCTGCAATTCGTAAGGCAGGTTATTGAGTTCCAGCATATCGCCATCTGCTAGAATTACAGCCCGTTCAATTACATTTTTCAATTCACGGATATTGCCTGGCCAGGAATATTGCTGCAAGGCAGTAACCGCATCTTTACTGATTGCTTTCAGATGATTATTGGTTTTCTCTGCAAAAATGCGAAGGTAATAGTTCGCCAACAGCGGGATGTCTTTACTCCGGTCCCGCAAGGCCGGCAACAAAATGGTAAACACGGCAATGCGGTAGTACAGGTCGCTGCGGAAATGCCCTGCCTCTATTTCTTCCTTGAAAGCCCGGTTAGAAGCAGTAATAATACGCACATCGGTTTTTCGCTCTACAGTCTCACCCACACGGTAATAAGTGCCGTTTTCCAGGAAACGTAATAACTTAGGCTGCAGCTCCTGTGGCATTTCACCGATCTCGTCCAGGAATAAAGTACCTCCTTTCGCTTCTTCGATCAATCCTTTCTTATCTTTTGTTGCGCCGGTAAATGCACCTGCTTTGTGTCCAAACAGTTCGCTCTCCATGATTTCTTTGCTGAGCGCGCTGCAATTCAGTGCTACAAAGGGTTCCGAGCTTCGCCTGCTGTTGTAGTGAATCGCCTGCGCAAATACCTCCTTACCGGTACCGGTTTCGCCGGTCAGCAATACAGCCACATCCGTGGGCGCCACTTTTTCTGCCAATGCAATTGCTTGTTTGATGGCCGCACTCTCCCCGATAATGCTATTGAAATCGTATTTCTTTTGCAGTTTCGCTTCCAGTGTCGCCACACGCCGCTGCAGACTAACTTTCTCTGTTGCCCGACTGAGCAATGGAATGATGCGATCGTTGTCGTCGCCTTTCACAATATAGTCGAATGCACCGTTCTTGATGGCGCTGACGCCGTCCGGTATATTTCCGTAGGCGGTCAATAAAATAATTTCAGTTGCCGGGTATTTCGCTTTTATTTCCGCTACCAGGTCTACGCCAAAAGCATCGGGCAATTTTACGTCGCAGATAATGATGTCTGTATGTTGTTGTGCCAGTAGCTTTAAACCTTGCTGTGCCGTGCCGGCTTCCGATACTTTATAGCCCTCCATAGACAATAAACGAGCCAGTAATTTCCGGTGTTTTTCTTCGTCGTCAATGATCAGCAGTGAAAACATAAATCGTCAGATGAGAGCACAATGTTACTCAATAATGTGGAGAATGTGATTAATGTGGTCAATCTGAAAAATGTATTTCATGCGCTTTCCACGCTACGTAAAAAATGTGTTCAGTGTGATTCCCATGCAATTAAAAAAAGGGACATTCAATGAATGTCCCTTTTGATTATTATGTATCACATTTTTCACATTAAACACATTCCAGCGTATTAAGATCACATTAGCGAATCAGTGTCACATCCCCTTTATACGTATCCGAATGCCCGTCCGGAGAAGCTATCCGTATCAGGTAATTATAAACATCGGTAGGCTGCTCTACGCCTTTGTAGGTTCCATCCCAGCCCTTATCATTGCCACTCGTAGAAAATATTTCTTGTCCCCAGCGATTGAATACCCGGAACTCGGAAACACGTTGAATGGAGAGATTTTTTACATGGAATACATCGTTACGGCCATCACCGTTTGGCGTAAATGCAGAAGGTATGAAAACCGGGATATTATCCATGACGGTTATTTTTACCGAATCTTTGTTCTTACACTGGTTGCTGTCTATGCCCATCAACGTATAGATAGTGGTTACCTCCGGCGTCGCAATCGGGCTTTTGATATTCGGATTATTCAACCCATTGATCGGCGACCAGAGATAGTACATGCCATGCGTAACCGAAGAAAGAAGCACAACAGACGCACCATAATAAATGCTGGTATCTGATCGTGTCTCTACCATCGGCAACGGATTTACTTTAATCGATTCTTTCAATGTGTCCGCACAACCGTATTGATCGGCAATAGAAACATAATATACCGAAGAGGTCATCGGGTTGGCAGTGGGATTCGGGCAATTAGTACAACTCAAGCCAGCGGCGGGATACCAATGATAAGTAACGCCACCACTCGCATGCAATATGGCATAATCACCATAACAGATGGCAGTATCCGCATCGGGTTGCAGCATCGGGTTTCTTACCGATACAATTACTTTTGCGGTATCTCTGCGATAACAACGATTGGTATCGAAGATCTGTATTTTGTACACAGTAGTGGTCTGCGTATAAGCAGTTGTACTGAAACTCGTACTGTCATCCAGCAACGGGCTGTTTACCCAGGTAGGCTGATAACTGCCGGCAGCTGGGTGGCACTGCGTAAAGGTTATATTCGGACGGTCTGATTCCGGAGGATACCAACTGGTATTAGATGATAATGCACAACCGCTGGTATTATCATCGAGCATATGCATAAAGACTTTCGGCCCGGCATTAGTGGTCGTCTGCACTTCGTCGGCAGATGTCCAGGAGTTGTTGCTAAAGCACATTTCAACAATTATATTGCTCATGCCATCCCAGTCATAACTGTTATCGAAAACAAATGTATTGGTACCGACTACCGTCGAGTAATTTTTTGGCGTGTAAACGACTTGTCCGGATGGCGCAAAATCATTCAGCGAATCTAACGGCGTACACTGCATTTTGATCGTAAAATTATTGAACGGCTGGGTACTGTACTTATCCGTTACATTCATCGCTAATTGCGTGATGGTACCGGCCGTCATGCCTGCCGCCAACAACTCGGAAGCTTTAAATAAAATCTGCGAGCGTTCGTTTTTATAGTATCCTATAAACGGCGATTCATAAGAAGTTCCCGCTGCAGACGGATCACCAATGGCATAAGGGCTGGAAGGATTGTTACAGATCGTGCCATTGACACCGCAGTTCAAAGTCTGCGGCGGCGGCGATGTTTGCGGGGTACCACTTAGATTGATATAACCAGGCTGGCACAATACATTCGGTGTAGCCATTGCCGAAACATAGCCTTTATCGGATACAGACCAGTTTATCGTATTGATCACGGAAAACCCACAGGTATCTACCACTTTATTGCCATCCGTACCAGTAACAACAGACAAAGTATAATTACCGGGCACTTGTATAGAGCCATTAAAGAAAAGCTCAATCGTATCGGCATAAGGTGATGAATTGGCCGCCAGCGGTATCGCTTTAACGACTGTAACCGGGCTCGGACCGCTTATCTTAAAATCACTACCATTACCTGCAACCGTACTGTTTTTGATTCTATGACTGAGCACTACTTTAGCTTGCGCGCACGCAGGTGTATCCAGCCGGATCATTGCCGGGTTATTGGCAGGATCTACTACAAAATGCAACGTATCAGGTGCTATCAGTGCATTACCGCAAAGGTCTAGCAGCGTATTGCCATCTGTACCGGTTTGTGCATTGACCACATAATTGCCTGGGGCAAGCGGTGAGGCAAATTGTAATTCGATCTGGCTGGTATATCCGTTGGGCGTACTGCAATTGGAGCCCGTGGCTGAAGCGATGGTACCGCTTGGAGTCAGGAAAAAATCGGAGCCATCCGTTGCTACAGAACTACATTTTACCGGCTTTGTCGTTTTTACTGTGATCTTCTCGCTTTTACTGCAGGCAGGCATTACCTCGGCCAATGCCGGGTGCGGCCCCTGCACGAATGTCGCCGTAGTACCGGTAAAATCAATAGTGAAGCCCGCCGCGCTCGCGCTGAAGTTGTCGACCAGTATCAATAATTCTTGCCCGGCCGTAGCCGCTATGTATTGACAAAACGCACTACCAACGGTACCTGCCGGCACCACCAGTAAGGTTGAAGTCATATTCAAGCCAATAATACCTCCAGGTACGCTTCCCGGCGGCAAAATGGTATTACCGTTGCAACGAATCTGGTTGGTAGAATAAAGCACGGAATCGCAAGGGTGCTGCGAGATATCGAATACGGCGAAATCATAGTCATTGGTCGTATCGGCCGGAATAATCTTGAAAACGATATTACCCGGCGTTGCTACCGTGATTTTGAACCAAACCGAATTGGTTTCATCAAAGCAACTGAAAGTCGGCGGCCCCTGGGAATGTTCGAGTTTTTGTCCGTAACCGCTGTAAGAATATGGTACGGTAAATGTCAGCCCACAAAGTTCTAAAGCGTTACAGGCATCCTGCTCCGGCTGTAATGGCGGCAGTGCTTGTGCGAATAGTTCGTTGGTGGCGGGCAGGAAAGCGCAAAAAGCGCTGAGCAAGAAAATAGCCCACTTTTTCATAGGAAATAAGCTTAGCTTAATAAATGTTACCTTATTATTAAGAAGACTATATTACAACTAAAAAAGTTGGATGCAAAGCAAAGTATAAAAAAAAGAGGTTAAGCATAAGCTTAACCCCCGAATGCGCCTTTTATCTTATCGAAAAAACTTTTCTCGTCTTTATGATCTCCGGCATCTGGCCCTGGCTGGAAATTCGGCGAATTTTTCAGCTTCTCCAGCAATGATTTCTCATCATTAGAAAGGTGCTGCGGTGACCATACATTTACTTCTACCAGCTCATCGCCTTTCTCATAAGACTGGAATGCCGGAAAACCTTTTCCTTTCAGTCTGAATATCTTACCGCTTTGGGTACCTGCCGGAATTTTGATCTTTGCTTTACCGTCGATCGTCGGCACCTCTACCTGCGTACCCAGCACTACGTCCGGGAATGAAACATGCAATTGATAGATGACGTCCAGATCCTGGCGTTTCAGATTCGGGTGCTTTTCTTCTTCGATCACAATCAGCAGATCGCCCGCAGGTCCGCCCCGTTCACCGGCATTACCGGCTCCGCCCATGCTCAGCTGCATACCGTCTACCACACCGGCCGGAATATCCAGATTCAGTGTTTCCTCACCGAATACGCGTCCTTCTCCTTTACAATGGGTACATTTCGCAGTGATCTGTGTGCCTTCGCCGTTACAGGTCGGACAAGTAGTCACTGTTTGCATTTGCCCCAGAAAGGTATTGGTTACACGACGTACCTGGCCGGAACCGCCACAAGTACCACAGGTCTGAACCGAACTTTTATCTTTCGCACCGCTGCCATCACAAGGCTGGCAAGGAACGTATTTTTTTACTTTAATTTTTTTGTTGGCTCCGTTGGCGATCTCCCCGAAATCCATTTTCAATTTTACACGGAGATTAGCACCACGCGTACCCTGACGGCGGCCGCCACCGCCCTGACGACCACCGCCGCCAAAGAAGCTGCCGAACATGTCATCGCCGAAAATATCGCCGAAATTCTGAAAGATATCTTCCATGCGCATGCCTCCAGGGCCGCCGCCATAACCAGCGCCTGCACCACTCATTCCGGCATGGCCGAAACGATCGTACTGCGCTTTCTTTTCAGGATTGCTGAGCACATCGTACGCTTCAGCAGCTTCCTTAAACTTCTCTTCCGCGACTTTATCGCCCGGATTACGATCCGGGTGATGCTGCATGGCTATTTTACGGTATGATTTCTTGATTTCATCCGCACTGGCGGTTTTCGCCACCCCAAGCACCTCGTAATAATCTCTTTTTGACATCTATTTTCCTTGAAAGACCAGCTATCAAACAATCGTCATTATTAGACGGTTTATTCAGTTTTATGCGGGTCGTTTGACGAATTTATTTACCAACCACCACTTTAGCGTGACGGATCAATTTATCATTCAAATAATAGCCGGGTTCAATCTCATCGATCACTTTTCCGACCATTTCGGGAGCAGGGATTTCGGTAATTGCTTCGTGCAGTTCCGGATCAAAGTCCTGACCGATGCTTTCCATTCTGCGCAAACCCTTATGTTGCATTACACTGCGCAATTTGTTGAACACCAGGCTCACACCTTCTTTCATCGCTTCGATGTCAGATGATTTTTCCAGTTGTTTAGACGCGCGGTCTGTATCGTCCAACACCACCAATAAAGCTTGTACGATATCTTTTCCGGCCGTCTGGATTAGTTCCACACGTTCTTTGGCATTACGTCTGCGGAAATTTTCAAACTCTGCTACAAGACGCAGATATTTATCCTTTGCCTCATCTACTTCGTCTTTCAGTTTTGACATTTCGTCTTCTTCGGCCAGCTGATCTTCCAGTTTCTGGGTACCGGCCATACTGTCATCCACATTCAATTCGGAGGCCAGCGCATCTTCCAGCGCCTCGTTATTCTTATTCTGGTCTTGTGTCATGTTGTCTTGGTTTTCCATATCTGCATTCTTTTTGTCAAACGCCTGATCGTTCATAGCTTTCTTTTTTTTAAAAAACATGCTATTCATATTATGCTCAATAAGCTTGCCAGTCCCGTTTTTTTTGCCAAAATGACATTTTGCCCTGGTCTTGGCTGCCTAAACTTATAAAATACAGTGCAAAAATAAACCAGCCTGCGGAAAACAGGCTGGTGGATGAGAAGATTTAGTGTCTTAAATGGGACTTCTGCGAAAACGTTATTTTTTATTCACTTTGAATATTTTCGTCTTGTCTGCGGACTTAACGCTAATGATGTATGTTCCCGATGTATAGTTGCTCAGGTCCAGCTCCAACTTGTTTTGCTCAGATTGTGTGCGGTATAGCACTTGTCCAAGTATGTCGGAAACAATCACCTGATTAGATATTGGTCCGCTAAGTGACGGAGTTTCGATGGTTACTTTTGAAGAGGTTGGGTTTGGATAGATCAAAAAACGATCTGCATTTACCACCGCATTGTCTTCTGTTTCTGGCTCCGATAGTTTTCTTGCAAGCGCATTGCTCATAACATTCTGCCCCGACTCTGTAGGGACAGGGAGATCCGTATAACCGCCAGCAGTGCCACAAGTCAACGCATCAATGTGCGCTTCAAAATAGCCTGTGCCACTTGGCGTGGCTGTAAAGTTGGGCAACAATTCGATCATTCTTTGCGCTTCGAATGTGGTGACTGCTGTACCATTTACGTTTACCGGGACAGAACTAGTTCCGAATGACGAACCGGCGTGAATATTAGAATAAGCACGATAATAAAATCCTTCATCAGGGTCTGGCTGAATATACCCGGTTGCAGCGTTTGCTGAAAAATAAAGATCATCAGTACAACCCCGCGCAACATATAAAGCACTGACCACAATCTGAGCGCCGGATATGTTATTCGCTTGTGGATATACCCATATATAATCGTAGCTATTATTTTGCGGCGTAAAAAGCAGCGGAACAACATTCGCCAATGCCGGAGCGGACGTGTTACTTAATATAGCAATCGTTTCTGTCGAGCCGGCATTTGTAGGAATTTGGGCCAGACAATTCAATGAATTTATTGTTCCGGCTGGCAAATTCTGCGTCGCTTTAAGATTGACAACGCCAGGAAGAGTAGTACCATCCATACCACACAATACTAGCCAAACATAATACAGTTTATTTTTGTAAAAATGATAACCTCCCGCTAAGCCTTGTCCTCCATAGCCGCTATTATCCTGAAGCATAATGGCATTTGGAGTAGCTTGGCTACAAAGTGGATAAATCCGGGGAGACCCGTGTGTTTTACTCCAGTTTGGAATACTACCATTTGAGATGTTCGTCCCATTAGAAAACGAGGGGCAACTTCCAACAGTTTGGTTATTTCCACTGTTTTGATAAAAGTCTCCGTTTTGTATAATCTGTCCGTAGTGGACATAAGGTATTGCTATCGCAAGCGCGACAAACAGTATTTTTTTCATAGAGCACAGCTTTTGGTTGAGAAATTCAGCTTGATTATTTCTTGTGTTTTTTCAAAGCCTCGATCTCACGCTGCTGTTGTTCCATCTGCTTTTGTTGTTGAATCATATAAAGCGTCAGCTCCTCCACTTTTTGCAACAGTTTTGCATTCATCGCAGCCACATCAATGCCGTCCTTTACAACCTCATCTGCAGAAGGTACATCTGGTAAATGTTTGTTTTCGTTAATAAACGATTCTACTTCGTGAAGCGGCTTCAGTTCATAATTGTCTGCGAAAACATAGTCTGCCCAGCTTCCTGTGTTCTGAATAGCCACACGTACTTTTTCGGTGAGAATACCTTGCTCCACGTATAATTTGTAGCTACCAGGTCTGCTAGAGATATTCCCAATAGAAATCTTCCCATCTCGAAAAATATTCATATAAGAAGAATAAACTTGATTGCCCGCGTAGTACATAAAATTAAATGCAGGCGTAGTCGTAGGATCCGACCCGTTGCCAGATCCTGCAACCATATCAATGCGGCCAGTTGCCCCCGTTCCATTGTTGCTATAAGCGATGATACCGCTTCCCGAGTTGATATCCGCATTGCTGTACAACGCCAGCCCTATTTCAGAATTACCGTTAATACTCCGGATAATACTACTCGATGGCGTAAATCCCAACGTACCATTTATGGTAATACCCGAACCTGACAAAGACATACGTTTATAACTACCGTCCAGCGATGCATCAGAAAGGGTGTAGTTAGCACCTGTACTAACACCCGTATAAAAATTCATTACTCCATTGTTCGCAAAACGAATCATCGAAAAATCGGAATAACTGTCAGTAGAAATGCCCACATGCCATGATCCTGCTGTATTATCCCAATAAATGTCATCGCCGATAGTCCCACGGTTGTAGTTATTACCAGCGGCGTATGGCGTGCGTTGTAAAAAAAGCCGATCCTGGATACCTACATAACCAGAATTCGCGCTATAAATATTGTTTCCTACTGTATTCCATTGTTGTCCCATTGCAATACCAGCAAGACATATTGATGCCGCTGAAAGGATAAGTTTTTTCATTATTTTTTTTGACAAATTTATTGGTCCGCGTCTGAGCATCTACTATATAGTGCGTTGTAAAATACAATACTCCATATTGTATTTTACAACTCCCATTTTCCGCTGCAGTGCTGCAAAGAAAAATCCAGCCCGCACGCGGCAGGCTGGTGGTAAAATAATGTTGATAAGAAACAGCAAAGATAAAGTCAGCTATTTCTTATCAACTTTAAATGTTTTTGTTCCGTTCGCAGATTGAACAGTGATGACATATGTTCCAAACGCATAGCTACTCAGGTCTACATCCATTTTATTTTGTTCCGACTGCGTTTTGTAAAGCACTTGTCCGAGAATATTGGAAACGATTACCTGAATAGTCGATGGACCAACAGACGAAGTCGTTTCAATGGTCACTTTCGAAGTCGTCGGATTTGGATAGATTGAAAAAAGAGCTGTACTCACCACAGTATTGTCTTCTGTTTCTGGCTCTGGTATGTTCCGAGCAAGCGCATCGCTCATAACATTTTGAACAGACTGCGTTGGAACAGGGAGATCAGTATAGCCACCAGCAGTACCACAGGTCAATCCATCAATATGCGCTTCAAAATAGCCGGTTCCACTTGGCGTAACTGTGAAATTTGGCAGCAACTCTACCATTCTTTTTGCTTCGAATGTAGTGACTGTTGCGCCATTTACATTTACTGGAACAGAGCCGCTTCCTAACGAAGACCCCGCGTGGATATTGGAGTATGCTCGGTAGTAAAACCCTTCGTCCGGGTCGGGAGTGATGTAGCCTGTTGCGGGATTGTTGACTGAAAAGTAAAGATCGTCTGTACAACCCCGCGCTACGTATAACGCAGAAACTTCAATATCCAATCCGTACAGAGCGCCCAACGCCTGAGGATACAACCAGACATAATTGTAATTATTGTATTGCGGCGTAAAAACTATGGGCACAATATTACCGACTGCAGGACTTGAACTATTGCTTATCGTTCCAATCGTTTCGTTCAATCCAGCATTCGTTGGAATAGATGTCTGACACGCAGTGGCAGATAAATTGCTTGGCAGATTTTGTGTTGCTTTAAGATTGATTACGCTATGGTTGAAATCTGCACTCCAGTTGCACAGAATTAACCAGACGTAATACTTTTTGTTTTTGTAGAAATGATAACCACCCGCTATACCCTCGCCTACGGTGTAATCATTCGAAATGTAGATTGAATTGGGGCTATTAGCACAATGCCCCCAAAAAAAAGGAGTTCCGTGTGTTACTTCCCAGTTTGGAACACTCCCCGAAGCAAAAGTGCCACAAGGATTAGTACCATTGTTTCCGGAATTCACACTAAAATCTCCATTCTGAATAATCTGCCCGTAATCTATGTATGGTAATGCCAGCGCAAGCGCGGCAAATAATATTTTCTTCATAGAATTTTTTGTTTAAAAAGATTACCGGTTAAAAAAGTTTCACACTGCCTATTTTCTGTCAGCCTTCGGCTATGCAGCTTTCAACGTGGAAACTTCTTTCTTCAGGTCAATAACATACAGCGTTAACTCCTCTACTTTTTGCAGGAGCTTCGCATTTTCATCGCAGCCAAATCAAAAATTCTGATGCGAAAAATAACCTTTCCCTATTGCAATTCTTGCCTCAAACATGCCGCGCTCAAACATCTGGGCTCCAGGCTTTGTAGCGACTATCGCGGCGGAATAATCATAATTGTGCGTTTGATAATAAGTCACACCATTATCAATATGATCAATTCCGGTCCAGCTACATGCTGCCTTCTTAAGTGTAAGAATACAGCTGCCTTGTGCCACGCGAACATTCTGGCCTTTGTACATGGACAAACCCGCATCCCGCGATTAAAAATGCGTATTTTCAGTTGTCTGTAGAGAACGGGGCATTCCTGTCAAATCCAGAAGGAACAAGTGGAATTCCGATAGGTAAATACACGCCGTTTGTCGGTGGCGATTGCGCACCTATCTTGTTGCCACAAAGAAGCAAGCAGAACAAAGAAAAAAGCAATTTCATTTTTCTTCTGCCTGCTTATTTCTGTTTTGCCTTCAACTGCTCAATCTCTTTTTGCTGCTGAATTACATAAAGCGTCAGCTCCTCTATTTTCTGCAATAGCTTCGCATTCATTGCGGCCACATCAATGCCGTCCTTTACAACCTCATCTGCAGAGGGTACATCTGGTAAATGTTTGTTTTCGTTAATAAACGATTCTACTTCGTGGAGCGGCTTCAGTTCATAATTGTCTGCGAAAACATAGTCTGCCCAGCTTCCTGTGTTCTGAATAGCCACACGTACTTTTTCGGTGAGAATACCTTGCTCCACGTACATTTTATAGCCAGCAGGCTTGCTGGCTATATTACCCACTGCAACCGTATTTGAAACGGTAAGATCCTGGCCCACGTAAGTACTGCCGTTAATGTTCAGCGTTTTGCTGCCACCGCCCCAGCCAGGAATGATCGTAAGTCCCCATCCGTCAGAAGTCATGCGGTTGGTGATCATATGCTGAATCTGTCCGCCAGCCAAACCGAATCTCAATTGTACGTTATAATCGTTATCGGCCGCATTCATGAGATCAACAAGCGTTGAACCAGTACTCGGGCCTTGGAACACTGCCATTGCGCCGGTATTGATCGCAGTTCCCACATTGAGGCGCTTAGTTATATTTACCAAGCCATCTTTGGTAATACGCATCTGGTCAAGCCAGGCATTATTAGTCTGATCGAAGTTTGAAAAAGTAAAAGCCGTGTTACTGTTTGGTGTGCCAATCGAGAACAACTGTATAGAACCGGCATTTACGGAAGCTGTTTTGCCAAACAAGTTGATCTGGCTGCCATCGTAATACCCGCCTGAGCTTATTGAAAACGTACCTGCATCCGTTTTGCCATATATACACCTGATGGCAGTTGCCGAATTCAGAAATGAGATGTTTCCATCTACAGTCAATTTTTCATTTGGAGTCGCAGTTCCTATACCAACATTTCCTGTCAGACTATAAATATTGCCGCCCGAGGTTGTCCATGATTGACCTATTGCAGCATTAATAAAACATAGCGATACAATTGAAAGGGTAAGCTTTTTCATGATTCTTTTTTCGCAAATCTATCGTATTGCAACTGCGTTCCTCGAATGTTATGCGTTGTAAAATACAATCGCCGTGATTGTATTTTACAACACAACCCCTACCTTCACTTTCCAAAATCCAACCCTACTATGTCAGCTCATCATGGAGAAACCGTGGCTCATCTCCGCGGTCGTATTACGCAAAAAGAAGTGGCAGCCAAGCTGAAAATTAAACAGCAACAATATGCGCGAATAGAAAAAAGAAAAGAGATTAACGACACTTTACTCATACAAATAGGCGCGGCAATCGGATACTCTTTGGAACAAATTAAAAATTATGGCTTAAAAAAGGAATCGGCCATACAGCTAAACGTAAAAGACACTGAATTAACTATCTTATACCAAGATCTAATCAAAGAAAAAGAAAAAACAATCGAAGTTTTACTGGAAACAATCAAGCATAAAGACATGGTAATTGAAACGCTGAAAACAGTGTGCAATAAACTTTCGGGGTAATTATTTCCTCACCCACTCCACCAATCGCCACAACAACGATTGATTTTTCTTCAGCACCATGTATAGTTCCCGCTTACCACCAAAACTTCTGAAGAAACGCTCGACGCCAGGGTCCATGCTGCCTTCGAGATCAAAATATTTATTGCTTCTTTTCTTCGCTTCTTTGATCGCATGCCAAAGCAATGCAGACATCGCACGATAACTATCTGCCTCCGGATTTTTGGCGCCCATAAAATAATAACTGCGCTCACCATCCCATACATTCCAGATCACAGCTTGCGCCACACCATCTTTTTTCGCCACCCAAAGCGCAGTACTGTTATGATCTCGGCAAGCGGCAAACAAACGGGCCACCTGACTAAAATCATAATGTTGTTCGGTGCCTTTATCTTCAAGTGTTACTTTCTGAAAACGGAATAATGCATCCAGGCAACCTGGGTCATCAGCTATTTCAAATTCGGCTTCCGCAGCTCTGATATTGCGGCGCAGCGGCTCCTTCATATTACTGAAAAGCGCTTCTTCCGATTCAGTCAAGTCGATCAAAAACGTTTGCTGAACGGTAATATCAAGTTCATAATCTTTGAAAATGCCTGCTTGTTTTAAACCGGGTTGTACAGACAATTTCCAGACATCAGTATTCGGCAACTGATCGATCAATTGCGCAATTACTTCATGTTCGAAGTTATCGCGGTTACTTTCTTTAATATCGTCCGGAAAAAAAACATGCGGACCTAAATAAGCTGTCAGCGGTGGGTTTCGCAGCATTTCCACCCGCAATTTATTCTGTATAGCATATGGCCAGACGCCAGTAATCGCCTGCCCTTTCATGGAAATCACCACATCCCATTTTGCAATCACAGCATCCAGCCACCAATATTGCAAAAACACCGGCAGATCCGGCGATTGGATACAAATGGCTTTATAGAGTTGTTTCGCTGTCAAATCCTTATTTGAATTGTAATACTTTGGCTGGTTGAATACGACGAATATACAACGTTGGCAGCCACATACAAAGTATGCAAAGTAGCAGCGTTGCGCCATCGATCAATAGCACCTGCCACCAATGAATCCGTATTGGCACCTGGCTCATGTAGTAAGTAGCTTCGGAAAGTTTCAGAAACCCGTAGTGTTGTTGCAGCCAGCAGAACCCAAGACCGATAACATTGCCTGCTATAATGCCTGCAAAGGCGATCACACTGGCATGGTACAAAAATATCTTCTGGGTTGTGCCCTGATTCATGCCCAGCGCCTTTAGCAAACCTACCATTCGTGTATGCTCCACGATCAAGATCATCAATGCAACCGCCAGGTTGATGACCGCTACGATTGCCATGATAAGAATGATTATTTGAGCATTCACATCCTGCAGACTCAGCCAGTCGAAAATGTTGGGAAAAATCTCTTTGATAGAATGTGTAGTCAGCGGCGGCTCTACAAAACGAACACGTATATCTTCTGCCAGCGAATCGGCCAGCATTTCATTATCCAGATCTACCTGGTAACCGTTTATTTCATCGGGTTGCCAATTATTGATTCGTTGTAAAAGACGCAAATCACAGATGGCAAAGTCCTGGTCTATTTCATCCATGCCGGTATGGAAAATACCCGCTACCTGCAGCTTGCGGATACGTGGAAAAGTGGCGCCGGGCTCCAGGAAATAAAACAACGCCGAGTCGCCGGGATTCAGCTCCAACCGATTGGCAACAGTCTGCGACAAGATGAGCTGATGCGCATAAGCAGTATCACTGTAATCGATCTTATTGCCTTTGAAATCTATAGTCGAATTAAAATGATATCCTTCCGGAATACCTTTCAGTTTGATGCCGTCCATTTGTCCGTGCGCTTGTACAATGGCGGGTCTTACAGCATAGGGTAATACCTGTTCGACATGTTTCAAGTTTTTTACCGACTGTACCAGATGGCTATTGATCTGTATCGGTGTGGAAGAAAGCAATGACGAAGGGTTGGTATTGTACGGTGCAATATGCACATGGCCCCAGAAGCTGAACAGCTTTTCGCGAATCGTATATTTAAAGCCGGAAATAAATGCGATCGCTAGTATCATAACGGCCACGCTCAGGCTTGTAGCCACAATAGCCAGCCTAATAATAAAGGACGAGAATGCTCCTTTTTGCCGTAATAAATACCGACGCGCTATGAAAAACGGAAGATTCAAAATGCCTTCAAAGTTAATAGAAACAGGGACTTATCTGCGGTACACTTTAAAAATAATTCGGAGCCAATAATACCTTTCGGAATCTCACAAAATTCTACGATTTATTTTAGGCGCTACTTTTTCCTTCGCATTATTCCTGGCCGTAATTATCCCCGCCCCACAAAATCGCCATTATAAATACTAATAAAAAATCTAAATCCTTTGCTTAAACATTTCTTGAAAAAAGGTATCAAAATCCTGATTTTATGAAAAAATCACTTTATTTTTATTTATAATAAATATAGGCTATGAAAAAAATCTTCCTGTTTATTGCGTTTTTATGCTTTGTATCGCTGGGCGCCCAGGCGCAAGTAGATCTGAACAGTATGGCCAATAAGGCCACCGGCACCGCTACTAATGTCGAAAACACCGCCAAAGCATTATCGGAACTGGCAAATGGTATTGCCCCGGGCGCCTTTAACAGCAGCTGGTTGTCTAACAAAACCAGTTGGCTGAAAAACGCCGCTAGTATAACTTCCGCCTCCGGTGCGGGTAAATTGCTCGGTCAGCTCGGTGGATTTCTGAAACCAGGTGCTGTAAAATCAGGTTTCGACCTTTCTAAATGGGTATCTACGGCCAATACGCTGAAAAGCTTTAGTGGCGTGGGCTCTTCCATTAAATCGCTCTTAGGCGGTATGAACGCCAGTTCTCTTACCAGCAGTTTCCTCAAAAACAAAGACAGCTACATGTCGCTGCTGAATACTTTGAAGTGATTCTAAATTCGACAGTCAAGATTTGAACATCAAAAGCTAGAAGCGAATTTAGAAGGAGTAGATAAACCAAATTCTTTCCAATAAAAAAAGACCGGATGTGCGCGCACATCCGGTCTTTATATTTTTCAGACAAAAACCTGATTAGTCAATAGAAGTAGCACCTTCAATCAGCACTGTTGCTTTATTGTTCAGCACCTCCACAAAACCGGCAGCGATTTCGTAGTGTTCTGTATGGGTTTTGTCTTTCATGATCTTCATTTTACCCCGTCCGAGCGAAGCGATCATTGGTGCGTGGTGATCAAGGATCTCGAAAGAACCTTCGATACCCGGCAACTGAATGCCATACACCGTACCACTGTACACTTTATGCTCTGGAGTTAAAATATCTAATTGCATCTTTCTTAATTTGAAAATGTGTCAATTTGAACATTTGAAAATTACATGAGCCATTTTCAAATTAGCTCATTTTCAGATTTTCAAATTAAATTAGTTTTTCGCTTGTTCCATCAGCTTTTTACCTTTCGCGATTGCATCTTCGATGCTACCAACGAGGTTGAATGCTGCTTCCGGATACTCATCTACTTCACCATCCATGATCATATTAAAACCGCGAATAGTATCTTCGATCGGTACCAGTACGCCTTTCAGACCAGTAAACTGTTCTGCTACGTGGAATGGCTGAGACAAGAAGCGTTGTACTTTACGGGCACGCTGTACTGTCATTTTATCTTCTTCGCTCAGTTCGTCCATACCGAGGATCGCGATGATATCTTGCAGCTCTTTATAGCGTTGCAGGATCAGTTTTACTCTGTTCGCACAGTTGTAGTGCGCATCGCCTACTACTGCTGCAGTAAGGATACGAGATGTAGAATCCAATGGATCTACCGCAGGATAGATACCAAGATCCGCAATCTTACGAGACAATACGGTTGTTGCATCCAGGTGAGCAAATGTTGTTGCCGGCGCCGGATCGGTCAAGTCATCCGCAGGTACATAAACCGCCTGTACGGAAGTGATGGAACCGTTTTTAGTTGAAGTGATACGTTCCTGCATCAGACCCATTTCAGTAGCCAATGTAGGTTGGTAACCTACAGCTGATGGCATACGACCCAAAAGGGCAGATACTTCAGAACCCGCCTGTGTGAAACGGAAGATATTATCTACGAAGAAAAGGATGTCTTTACCTTTACCGCTGCCATCGCCATCACGGAAATATTCAGCGATTGTAAGACCAGAAAGCGCCACACGTGCACGTGCTCCTGGCGGCTCATTCATCTGGCCAAATACGAAGGTTGCTTTAGAATCTTTCAAACCTTGCATATCTACAGAAGCAAGATCCCAGCCACCGTTTTCCATGCTGTGCAGGAATTTTTCACCGTATTTAACGATGCCTGCTTCAATCATTTCGCGCATCAGGTCATTACCTTCACGGGTACGCTCACCCACACCGGCAAATACGGATAGCCCGCCGTGGCCTTTCGCGATATTGTTGATCAATTCCTGGATCAATACGGTTTTACCTACACCTGCACCACCAAACAAACCGATTTTACCACCTTTTGCATATGGTTCGATCAGATCGATTACTTTGATACCTGTGAACAATATTTCGGTAGCAGTACTCAGGTCCTCAAATTTTGGAGGTTTAGCGTGGATCGGGCGACCAATAGTTTTATCTGGTTGCGGCAGACCGTCAATCGCGTCACCTGTTACGTTGAACAAACGACCATTGATCTGTTCGCCGATTGGCATTGCAATCGCTTTACCTGTATCTACCACTGCCAGACCACGTACCAGACCTTCAGTACCATCCATCGCTACACAACGTACGCTGTCTTCACCCAGGTGCTGCTGTACTTCCAACACCAGTTTATCGCCATTTTCGCGTGTTAATTCAAGAGCATTGTAAATTTCAGGCAACTTGTTGTCGGCCGTGAAATGCACGTCCACAACAGGACCGATGATTTGTTTGATTTTACCAACGTTTGGCATACGACTCAGTTATATAAAAGAAAAAGATTCGTGAAAATTTGTGCAAAGGTAGTGATAGTAAAGTGAAAAGTAAAAAGCAAAAGGAAAAAAGTTGTTTCAGAAAAAACAACACTCATTTAGAACAGGATAGGCATTAAGCCGTGCTCCTATATGAAAGCTTTTTCAGATAAATTATTTTATCCTTTCATATTCAAATAATGGACTCCCTTTTACGCCGGTCGGACTGTAATAATCCAGAAAATGTATTTTCCAGTATTGATTTCTGCGCGTAGCCAATACATAGCTTTTCTTGGGATTCACTACATATTTCGCATTGGCATTGGTATAGTCGTACGATTTCCAGTCGAAACCGATGACATCGCGCCACGGATAAAAAGTATAATGTTGGAGTGAGGAATCTGAAATATTGTCATAGCCGCTGGTGCTGTCTGCAATACCGGTTGTTTTATACGGATTCAGCAGTACACCCGACACCTGGTATTTAAAATTGCCGAGGTATTTGTAGATATAACGATACCGGGTAAACACAATATCCCAGGTATTCATCGGGGGTTCCGGAGTGGTAATATTTCCGGGAGCGGTAAATGAAAAATAGGTGTAATTGTAGTTCGAATTTTTCGGAATAGAGATCACTGTTGGCGTAGCACTGTTGATAGCGCCGAATTCCATCACGTAGCCCTGATCGTTTACCGACCTTAATTTTATTTTACGGTAGATGGAATCACAAAAAACAAGATAAACGTGGTTCAGCGAGTTTCCTTGTCCGTCCTGCCATTCTCCCAAGCCCGTGGAATCAGGCATTCCGCATGGCCAGTCAAACTTCCAGGCACCATCGGGCGGATAATTGATAAGACTTGCATAAGCAGTACTGTCTACATGACTGAAAGAAGTATCATAAGTATCAGCGATCAGCACATTTTTAGCGCCATTCATGAATAAATGGTGCCCTCCGGATGTAGCTTCAAAGGCAAGATCCCAGGAAGCGACCAGACTTGTATACACAACCTGACCAGACTCCAGATCGAAAAAAACCTGAGTGGTATAGTCTTCCCCCATCGATACTTGTGCATGCATCGAAGTTCCTGGTGGTGGCAGTGTTACAGGTGTTTCTTTCTTTAAACAAGAAGTAAATAAGACTGTAAAAACCAAAGCTATAAGTATATACCCTCTCAATCTGTTTTTACTCATGACGGCACAAATATCCATCAACGGGTAATATTTACTGTCAGTCATTTGTCAATAACCGTGTTAATTAATCTGTTAAAATTAGTCATTCTATTGCGGAATACCTCCACGCACCACTCTGACGACACAAATAATTGATTAGGTTTGCATTTGAACATTAATTTCAGTAGATGCGCAAAATTTACTCATTATTTCTTTTTATCACCCTTATATGGCTGGCTGGCTGTCAGGAAAGTAAAAATAAGTTTACCGTGGTGGGCGAAATAAAAAACGCGCCGCCTAAACAGCCGGTAGTACTGGAAGAGATTGGTGTGAGCGAAATTACCGTTATAGATTCCACTAAAACAGACGAAAAGGGATCATTTGAAATATCCGGAACTGCGCCGGAACCAGGTTTATATCGTCTGCGTTTCGACCAGAATCATTTCGTGTTGTTGGCAATCGAAAACGGAACCTTAAAAGTGTCGGCCGACTGGAATACGTTGGAGAATTATAGTATAGCTGGCTCCATGCCTTCTGAAAGCCTGAAAAATTTCCTGAGTGTGATCCGGGCAAATATCCGGGATATCAATACAATGGCTACTGTTATGGACAGCCTGAATGCGCATGGCAATGACAGCATGCTCGTCGCAGCACGTGCCGATATGCAACGCATCAATCAGCAGTTTACCGAATACATCGAGCATTATGCCGATACTACACGTTACCTGCCCAACGCGGTTTTCGCTGCGAGAATGTTAAATCCGACCGTAGAAAAAACATATCTCCAGGCATTCGCTCAAGGTCTGGACCGCAGGTTCCCTAATTCCAAAATGTCTAAAGAATTTGTAGCAGATCTCAATCATGTGCTGGCACAGCCAATGCAGCAATCTTCCGGCAACGGACCCGCTTCTGGTACTCCGGCGCCTGAAATCAATCTGCCAACTATCGACGGGAAAAAAGTATCACTGGCTTCCTTTAAAGGCAAATATGTCCTGGTTGATTTCTGGGCTTCCTGGTGCGGTCCATGCCGTGCAGAAAACCCGAATGTCGTACGCGCTTACAATACTTATAAGGATAAAAACTTCACCATTCTGGGCGTGTCGCTCGACAATGATAAAGCGAAATGGCAGAAAGCTGTGAAGGATGATGGCCTTTCCTGGACCCAGGTAAGCGATCTCCAGGGATGGGAATCGGTAGCTGCCCGGGATTACGGCGTAGAAGCTATTCCGTCTAATTTCCTGATTGACCCGGATGGAAAAATTATTGCGACCAATCTCCGCGGCCAAGCGCTGGAATCTAAATTGGAGGAAGTCCTGAAAAAATAATGATAGTCAATAGTAACACCGACAACAGATAAAATAAAAGGAGCGTGAGAACGCTCCTTTTATTTTATCTGTTTAATGCGAACATGCAGCTTAGCGCATCGTCATATTTTCATCGTCTCCAGTTGATTTCGATGAATTATGCTGTGGTTTCTTGTAGTGAATATCCATCCCGATAGAAAGTAACATCAGGTTTGTCTTTTCGTAGCGATAGTATGGTTTGTTGCCATTACCATCTACATAATCGCGGTTCAGGAAATTGCCAGGATAATATTGGAATTTAAATGTAACGCCAGGACGAACGGAAAAACCTGCGAAGATATACGGCATAAAGTTTTCAGTGCGGTCGCTGAACCAGGAATTAAGTTTGGTCTTGCTGCCGCGGCTGGTGAATCCTTTTTCTTTGTATTCAAACGGCACATCAAAACCACCTCCGATAAACCCGTAGTTACGGCGAGGTATATTACCAAACTTGATGGCTACCGGAATGCCGATCGTGTAGGCACGACGTTTCACCGTACTGTCTGAAACCTTTTCGATAAAACCGATATTCTTCATACTCAGCCCGGCCATCACACCAAAATGGTCAGTAAAATCGTAATTCGCATTTACGCCTATATTGATCACATAGGAAAAGCGAAGTGTTGTCAGTTTAGACGATTCTCCCACCAATTGCATATTAGAAGTGGAAAAAATGGCAGCATCGAGCCCATTGCTGAAATAAAATTTGTGAACGGGCGTTGGCTCCAGCTTCGGATGCCACATGGAGTCGGCTTTATGCTTCTGGGCATTTGCACCGGTAACAATGGTTCCGGCAGCCATAACTAATGCAAGTACTTTACTTTTCATCTAATAAGAATTTTGGTTTGAGCTCAAAAATCAGAAACAGCATCTGTAGTCCATCTGACGAGGAATTAGTATTTAGTTCAGAATGATCCAGATAAATATTTCCTATGATTACTTTTATAAAGATATTAAACTCAATTTTTCTGCAAAAATTTCAGTTTTAGAAAGTTTGGCACACCTATTGACCTATATATTTGCATGCTTTCAAAAAAAGCATGATCTTGCCATAATGTCTGAAATAAAGTCGATGATCGATATGTTCTTCGGCCAGTCGGAACAGGAAATGGAGTTTATGCCCATTGTCCCGCTGGGAGAAGAAGAAATGGATGAACAAGAAAAAGGGAAACTCCCCACAGATGTTCCCATCATAGCACTGCGCAATACCGTTTTATTTCCGAATGTAGTATTGCCCATAACAGTAGCCCGCGAAAAATCAGTAAAAGCGATTGCAGAAGCACAGAAACATGGCAAGTGGATTGGCGTCGTAGCTCAGAAAGACGGCAACAACGATGATCCTACGCCAGATGATATGTATACGGTAGGTACGCTTGCCAAAATCGTAAAACAGATCAAAATGCCCGATGGCAACACTACTGTGTTTATCATGGGCCGTATCCGTTTCGGCATTGATTCTTTTACTCAATCTGAACCCTATTATACTGCAAAAATCAAGCTTCAGGATGATGTATTCCCTAAAAACGATGCTTCGTTCGATGCCTTGATCTCCTCCATTAAGGACTATTCCGAAAAAATTCTGCAACAATCGCCGAATTTGCCGCATGAAACCGGCATTGTTTTGCGCAATATTGAACAGCAATCTTTCCTGATGCATTTTATCGCATCCAATATCAATGCGAAGCTTACAGAGAAGCAATCATTGCTGGAGGAAGATAATATTCAGGTACGTGCCGAACGATTGTTACAAATGCTTCAGTCAGAACTACAGCTTGTAGAACTGAAAAATGAAATCACCAACAAAACACGTGCTGATATTGACAAACAGCAGCGCGAATATTTCCTGCAACAACAGCTAAAATCGATTCGTGAAGAGCTGGGCGGCGATCCGAATGAGCGGGAAATAAAAGATCTGCAAAAACGGGCGGAAAGCATTCAGTGGCCGGAAGCAGCTAAGGAGCTTTTCCGTAAAAACATCGAGAAGCTCGAACGCATGCACCCAAGCACTCCAGACTATTCAGTGATTTATAATCACCTGGATCTGATGCTGGACCTGCCTTGGGATCAAACTACCGAAGACAGTTATGACCTGAAGCGCGCGCAAAAGATCCTGGATAATGACCATTACGGCATGGACAAGATCAAGGAACGCATTCTGGAATATTTAGCCGTGCTGAAGCTGAAAGGCGATATGAAGTCTCCGATCTTGTGTTTTGTCGGACCTCCGGGTATCGGTAAAACATCGCTGGGACGCAGTATTGCAAATGCTATTCAACGGAAGTATGTACGCCTGAGCCTTGGTGGCCTGCACGACGAAAGCGAGTTGCGCGGACACCGTAAAACCTATATCGGTGCAATGCCTGGCCGTATCATACAATCGCTGCGTAAAATAAAATCTGCTAACCCTGTTTTTATCCTCGATGAAATCGATAAGATCGGCAAAGATTTTCGCGGCGATCCAAGCTCTGCCTTGCTGGAAGTATTAGATCCCGAACAAAACAGTACCTTTTACGATAACTATCTAGAGCTTGAATTCGACCTGTCGAAAGTGCTGTTTATTGCAACAGCGAATAGCTTGAGTGATATTCAACCGGCGCTTCGCGACCGCCTGGAGATTATCCAACTGTCTGGGTATTCTACCGAAGAAAAAGTGGAAATAGCGAAACGCCATCTTATACCGAAACAAAAAGAACTGCATGGACTAAGCAAAACAACACTGCGTTTTCCGGATAAGATGATCCAGAAAATGATTCAGGAATATACCCGTGAATCCGGGGTGCGCGAGCTGGACCGCCTGACTGCTGCCATTATGCGTAATGTAGCGCTGCAGGTAGCTATGAACGGAAAGGCAAATGCGACTATTGACAACGTGGAAATTGAAAAGGTATTAGGTAAACCAAAGTTCAATAACGATATCTACACTAAAGGGCACCCGCCAGGTGTGGTTGTAGGTCTTGCCTGGACTTATGTAGGCGGCGATATTTTGTTTATTGAAACCAGCCTTTCCAGAGGTAAAGGAAGTCTTACTCTAACTGGTAACCTCGGCAATGTAATGAAAGAAAGTGCCTCCACCGCACTCTCCTACCTGAAAGCACACAGCAAGGAATACGGCATTGCTCCCGAAAAATTCGACGAATACAATATCCATATTCATGTGCCGGAAGGTGCAGTTCCAAAAGACGGTCCAAGCGCGGGTATTACGATGCTGACCTCATTGGCTTCTGCGTTTACCGGCAGGAAAGTGAAACCGTATTTCGCTATGACCGGCGAGATCACGTTACGCGGACAAGTATTGCCAGTAGGCGGTATCAAAGAAAAAGTACTGGCGGCCAAACGCGCGGGCATCAAGGATATTATTCTTTGCGAACAAAATCATAAAGATGTGGAAGAAATCAACAAAGCCTACATTAAAGGCCTTCGATTCCACTATGTAAGCGAAATGACGCAAGTGCTCAATACTGCTTTGACTAAACGATAAATATTCATTCCCATATAAAGACCACGCTGCAATGCGTGGTCTTTTCTTTTTAAATCATTTTCATTTCAACATTTATACCGACACAAAATGAGCAATAAAATTTATTATCTCTCGACCTGTGACACCTGTAGAAAAATCATGAAAGAAATCGGCGCAACAGAACATGGTTTTCAACTGCAGGACATAAAAAAAGAACCGATCACAGAACACGAACTGGATGCGATGAAAGAAAAGGCGGGTAGCTACGAAGCGCTTTTCAGCCGCAAATCGCAACAATATAAAGCACTGGGACTGGCAGATAAAACACTGACTGAAGCAGATTATAGAAAGTACATCCTGGAACACTACACATTCCTGAAACGCCCAGTTACGGAATACAACGGAAAACTATTTGTAGGCAACGACAAGAAGGTAACGGAATCGTTGAAAGCGGCACTGGGCGAAGATTAGACATCAAAAGGTAACGTCGATGGTGAATCACTGTCGTTTCCATAAGCCCTTATTTTAGAGCAGTCCACGAAATCAATTTTTCTTAAAGAAGCGACATCGAATAGCGAATATCCTATTGAAGAAGATTTCGGTGAAAGGACAAAGCGTTGCGATTTGTAATGCCACCCTGTGCGGAAACATTGGTGTTCCGTCTTTGTAAACCGTAAATTTTAAAAGATGATTTGCGCTGGTTAAAGTCACTTCAGCCAATTTTTATTTGCTGATAAGTTTCATCATTACCGCATCCAGCCCCCGACACATAATTTCGCTGGTATATTTCTGAATAACTTCATTATGGGCAGCTTCCAGCATTTCGGGAAGTTTTGCATTATTTTCGAGCGCTTCTAGTTTCTGCGTGAAATCGTCTATGCTCTCGTATTCATAGAGATAACCAAATTTCCCATCCTGCAGAATTTCTTTGGTGCCACAACGATTGGTACCTATGACCGGCTTTTTAGAAGCCATTGCTTCAATGGTCACCATACCGAATGTCTCTCCATGCGAAGGCATACCAAACACATCGATGGCCGAATAAAAAAGTTCTACCTCGGAAGTTGATTGCCTGAAATGCACACGATCTTCAAGATTGCTATCGGTTACTAACTGATACAGCGATTTCAGGTAATGATCACCTTCATTGGGGGTAATCGCGCCCATGATGAGCAAATGATAGTTAAGGGACGGATTTTCCCGCAAATGCTTAATAGCTTTAATCAGGAAATCTTGTCCTTTTTTGGGATCAATGCGGCCCAGTACACCAATTATTTTCGGCGCCTGAGGCAGCGACAGTTTTTCGCGGGCCGCTGACTTGGAAACAGGATTGTTAAGAAAACGGCTGATTTCAATGCCCAAAGGCACTACGACAATCTTGCGAATGGGTACCCTGGTTTGCGCTGCGGCTTCATCGCGGAGATAATTGAGCGGACTTACCCAAAGATCTATTTTGCCGTAACGGAACGTATGGATCAGGTCTTTTTTGCTGATGCCAATCTGCATTTGCTGTTGGTAGACTTGCTTCACACGATTGTTGTAAAGACGCTTATAAAGCGAAATAGCAGCGATGTCTTTGTTGTGCGGTGTAAATAAAACGGACGCATCAAAAGCTTTTAGCCATTTGCGGATTGCTTTTACTTTACCAAAAGTGCTGTGTCCCTCCGTAGTGAAGACAGAATCTGAATAATTGCGTGCATGACGCTCCATTTCGGAGTCTTTAGCTACCATCAGACTGACATTCCATCCATATTCACGGATCCATTGAGCGAGCTTGAGCGTATTCAGCTCAAGACCGCCAAAACCTTTAGACACACAAATGATCGCAATATTTTTCCTGTTCATTGGATTCCAGCTCAAAATTAATTGCAATTCTTTAACAAGCCAGCCCGTTAAAATACATTTTATTTTTATATTTAATAAATGAGTGGCGCGGATGAAATATGCATAGCGTTTCTCGTAAATAAAAAGGTTGCCCCAAACTGAGACAACCTTTTCCAAAATTTAGCAGATCTTCTTTTAGTTCATCACAGGCAGGAACGCATAGTTCTTGCCATACTCCATCATTTGCTGATAGAAACTTTCCGGATATTCTACTTTCACATCTGTAATGTCATCGCCGTTCATCACAGGAACAAGTTTTGGCTGAATAAAACCACGGTATGGCTTGATGTTCAGTTTCGCATAACGCTCCAGGATTTCTTTATGCAGTGTATGGTCTACTTTTACGCCGTACGTTTCTACCAGTGCTTTACCGGCTTTGAAATCGCCTTCCGATTTGATACGCTGCATTTCGCGAAGCAATTGACCAAACAGATCACGCAGTTTGTTGTAGTCATTGACGCGAACGTACGTTTTACCATCTTTCTTCACAAATTCCACAACATTATCTTTCTTGCCATGCTCGTATGCCCACATTGCATTCGTCTGACGATTGCGCATGTGTGCTTCTTCCAGGTCATCTCCCGGTTTCAGACGGGTAAGCTGAGTCATCAGACCATTCATCATATAGCTGTCGTACTCCGCTTTGGCAACATCCATATTCGGCATTACACCAAGGTCTACCAATTTCTGATCCATGATAAAATAAAGGCCAACAAGGTCGGCACGAGCTTCTTCCAATGTGGAAGCATAGTTCTTCAGCGTTTTGTCGGTAGTTTCTACACCTGGGTTAATCTGTCCGGAAGCATGTCCAATACATTCGTGCATATCGGTATGCAGATCAGAAGCGAGTGCGCCATATTGCTGCATGCGTTTCAGCACCGTATCATTTACCGCAAACTCTTCCAGCAAACCACTTTTATTGCTGGCGATATTGTAGGAGTGAATGATATTGCTCAGTGAAACTGATTTAGAACCGTGTTCTTTGCGTATCCAGTCTGCGTTTGGCAGATTTACACCGATTGGTGTGCTCGGTGCATCATCGCCGCTTTCTACCACTACAGTGATTGCTTTAGCGGTAATACCTTTTACAACTTTCTTTTTATGTTGATCCATGATCGGAGAATGGTCCTCGAACCACTGCGCCTGATCTGCGATTGTTTTAATACGCTTGGTGCCTTCCAGATCTTTAATAGAAACCATGCTCTGGAAACTACCTTTTTTACCAATGGCATCCAGGTACACTTCGATAAAACCATTCACCACATCCACGCGTGAAGCCGTATCACTCACCCATGCAATACTGTAATCATCGAATGTTTTGAGATCGCCTGTCTGATAGAATTTTACCAGCAGTTCCAGTGATTTTTTCTGCTGATCGTTTTCTGCTACGGTTACTGCTTTCTGCAACCAGCCAATCATTTTATCGATCGCAGAACCGTACATGCCACCACTTTTCCAAACACGTTCAGTAAGCTGACCGTTTTCTTTTACCACTTTACTGTTCAGCCCCCATGACGGCGCGTCTCCTTTGGTATCAAACTTAGCATAGAAATCTTCTACTTCTTTTTGCGTTACACCTTCGTAGAAATTGTTGGAAGAATGAACGACATTGTCAATATTCGGACGTTGATCTACCAGTTTTGGCTCAAATTTCAGGTCGTACACAACCGGTTTGATACGTGTCAGAAAAGCATCAACACTTTCACCCTGATTTTTGGGTAACTGGGCAGTATCGCTTGCTTTCACGATCTCCGCAAAATATTCGTACGAACATTCCGGAATAAATTTCTCGTTGCCATAGTGATGATGGTTGCCATTGCTAAACCATACACGACCGGCATATATGGCAAACTGTTTCCACTGATCGCTGTTTTTATCGCCTTTGTAGGTACCATAAACCGCTTCAAGCGTTTTGCGCAACATGATACCGTATTTGCTTCGCTGGTCATAAATGATATCGCGACCGCTCAGTGCTGCTTCATAGAGATAGTAAGCCAGTTTTTTTTGCTGCAGGCTCAGCTCACTGAAGCCCGGCACTTCATAGCGTAAAGTCTGGAGGTCGGCAAATGCCTCACCTTCAATTTTGAAGTTGCTCTCCTGGCCTTCTGATTTTTTCACAACGGTGTCTGCACCGGATGGCTTGTTGCTGCCGCCGTTATTGCAGGCGGTATTCAATAAAGAAGCACTCATAAGTACCATAACGGGTAAAGCCCATTTTTTCATTAACAGAAGTTTTTTAGTAATCGATTTTAAAAGTAAACAATCCAGTTGACGATGCCATGATTTTAAATGTTTATTACGCTTCAATAAAACCCGCAGCAAAAGATTCCTGATATATGTCGACGCCTGCAGTTTGACTCTTGTAGCCGTTCTCAAGGTCGCGCGTTTATTTTCTGGCACGATTGTTGCCCCTATCAACTTGCTCCTGAATGACGAATAAAGTTCGCGCATGGAAGCAATGAAATGGTGCACCAATAAATTTGTAAATTTTATAACATATAGATGAAAAAACACACGATCAAAATCTCGCTTCTCGCAAGCGCGGCGGTACTGTTTACAGTTGCTTCATGCCGCAAGGACAAGAATAATGCTAACAGCCAAAAAACGATCACGATTACGAACACTACCCCGGTAAAAGACTTTGTAGAAAGCGGCGCATTCTACGGCGTAGGCAGTGCCCAGGTGCAGTTGCCGGCGGTTTTACCAGGCCAGTCGGTAAACTTTAAGTTTAGTGCGGGAAAAACACAATCACTTATGTTTGCCACTATGTATGGTGCTTCTAAAGATTGGTTTTTTGCCACGGGGCAACCCGGAATAAAATTATTTGACAATAACGGGAAAGCGATTACCGGCGATGTGTCCGCACAAATGAAATTATGGGATAACGGCACCAAAGACACTAGCGGAGCGGCGGAAAGCAAGCCAATTACAATGGTTCCAAATGTAAATCCTGCCCAGCTCATGAATGTGACGCTGGCGTATGACGATGCGAGCTCTGTATTTACACTTACAATCACCAATATATCTGGTGGCACCGCAAATGAAACGCCATTTTCTTCAGGCGTATGGGCCGTATCCAATGTGCTCGGCGGCGCATTGGTTAACGCGACGCCGTTTTTTACGCCAGGCGCCATGTCAAACCCGGAAATAACAGACATCGCCCAGATGGGAAATGTCACCAAACTGCTGGCAAAAGCAACGGCTAACACTGGCATCATCACAGGTCTTTCTCCCGCGGTCGTCGTGGTATATTCCGGCAATGTCAACCCATTGTTCGAATTAGGAAAGGCGGATAAAGGACAAGGACTAAAAGAGCTTTCACAATTTGGCAACCCTGACGTACTGATGGCTGCTCTTAAAAATACGTCGTCCGTAAAATCTGTTTATGTTGCGGGTACCGGTCCTGTGCCGCCCGGACAAAGCATCAGTACAACAGTCACGATGGCTCCGGGCGACAAAATTGCGTACGCTACTATGTTCGGTTATTCCAACGACTGGTTTTTCGCAAATGAGCAGGAAATTACGAGTACTAAAACAGGCGACATCACCGCTCAAACTGCCATTTTTCAATCCGGCACAGGCGTCGACCAGTTTCCCGGCGCTGGAAACCATCAGGCTTTATTTGGCGGCATTCCGCAAAACGAAAGTTTGCCGGTGAATAAGATAGGCAGTACATACCCGGTACCGATGACCAATGAACTGATAAAAGTGACGTTTAACTAAAAAAATAAGTTTAAAGGATTTTGCCAGATGCGGGCAACAGGTGTGTGCGACACATTCTCTTTCTTTGGAGGAATCAGATGCGCACCAATTACAAATGATGTTATTTTTGCGCCTTATGAAAACCTTTGCATCTTTCATAGGCAGCATAATGTTGCTCGCATCTTGCCAATCTCCTGGCTCGCCTCCAAAAACGGCTGAGCCTACTTATACCATTCCCCCGGCAGGCACCGTAGTTCTTGCAGATAGCATGCCTGTCCGGAACGATCTCAATCAATTTAAATTTTCGGTGAAAGTGATTACCAATGCTAATTCTGCAGGTTATGGCGAATATGATGTACAAGCAGTCATCGGACCGAACCAGGCAGACGGCCAGTTTCAAATGCCGAAAGGCGGTAAAAACCTGAAGCCAATGATTCGTAAAGACCTTGAAGGCATGTCTTATACCATTGGGTTTCACCACGGCAGCGACACGGCGTTTTACGATTATTACCAGGTAAGCTATTCGCGGAATGGTATCTCTATGCAGTACCTCAAAGGTTATTCTTTCGAATAGCGGCCGCACTACGCACCTGCCAATCTTCCGAAACACCATAGTTGCCAAATTATTAAGTTTCTCTCGCTGGAATGGCCGCGAGTCCAAAATCCGTTACATTTATCGTTTGTAAAAAGTAGCGTTATTATGAATAGCATTCCGGTTGTGGACCTTTCAGATTTTACCAGCGGTGACGCAATGCGTAAGGAAAATTTTGTGCAAGCGCTTGGTAAAGCATACGAGGATGTGGGCTTTGTAGCCGTAAAAAATCATGGCATTTCCGATAATCTTATTGCCGATTTATACGAATATGTGCAGCAATTTTTTGAACTGCCAACGGAAGTAAAAGAAAAATATGAAATTCCTGAATTGGCCGGACAGCGCGGCTTTACCTCTTTCGGTCGCGAGCATGCCAAAGGATATGAAGCGCCTGATCTGAAAGAATTTTTTCAATACGGACAAGAAGTTACAGACAACGATCCAGTCCGGTCGGAATACCCGGACAATGTTTCGGTAAATGAAGTAGAACCGTTTACACCCACGCTCCGTAAGGCTTACCGTGCTTTTGAAAAATCGGGCAGGTCCCTGTTGCAGGCAATCGCTTTGTACCTCGGCCTTGAGGAGCATTATTTCGATCCGTATGTTCATAACGGAAATTCTATTCTCAGAGCCATCCATTATCCACCAATTACACAAGAACCAAAGTCTGCCATCCGCGCAGAGCAACATGAGGATATCAACCTTATTACTTTGTTGGTAGGCGCTTCTGCAGATGGTTTACAAATATTGAGCAAACAAAATGAATGGGTTCCTGTAACCTCATTGCCAGAGCAAATTGTAGTGAACGTAGGCGATATGCTGCAACGTCTTACCAACAATCGTTTGAAATCTACTACACACCGGGTTGTAAATCCGCCACGCGAAAAATGGAACAGCCCGCGGTTCTCTATTCCTTTCTTCCTGCATCCAAAGAGCGAAATGAGCCTGGCTTGCCTGGGAAGCTGTGTTGACGCGACACACCCTAAAGCATACGAAGACTATACCGCCGGCGAATACCTTGACGAAAGACTCCGGGAGATCGGACTGAAAAAATAAGCAGTGCAAAACAGCGATTAAAGCATTTATTGACCGGGCGCTGCGCGAAATCAAATGGCCATGTCCTTAACAAATGGCCATGTCCTTAAGAGGAATTTCCTATGCCCGAGGTGGCAACCCGATTTTGTTTATTTAACAATATCGTGTTGCAACATTTACAGACGCAACCCATTTTAGGCACAGTGATTTTGGCCAGGTTAGTTATATTTACCAGCTCCGGTATGCCGGAATCGTGTGAATTATTCAAAAGTATTTGCTCCTATGCCGAACATAAACTGCAAAAAAATTATTTCGCTCCTCTTGCTGTCTGCGTCCTTTTCTTGCCTGAATGCACAATCTGTTGCTGATACTGCCTGGACCGCACCGGATGTGCCGGCCTGGAACTTTATCCATCCAAATGAGAATGTGATCGAACAGGCAGACCAACTGGCGCCGGTATTGAAAAAATTGCAGGCTGTTCAGATGAAAAAGAAAGGCGTAGTACGCATTGTACACATCGGTGATTCTCACTTACAGGCAGATATGATGAGCAGTATTGTCCGTAATGGCATCCAGGATTTCTTCGGCAATGCCGGACGCGGCTTGGTGTTTCCTTATCAGTTAGCAAAATCGAATGCCCCCGCAGATATCGTTTCGTCTTCCAATATTACCTGGCAATACAATAGACTGGCGCATCCGGAAATCAGCATCGTCAATGGGTTGAGCGGCTTTGGGATTCATACCACGCAGCAAGATGCCGCAGTCACGCTTCGTTTGAAAGATGTAAATGGCGCCCCACAATATTTCAATAAAATACAGTTTTTTCTCGGAGATGACAGCAGTCAGTATTTGCTGGAAGTGAAGGATAATAATGCACCCGTATCACTGGTTACCAAACCCGGTCACGATAATCCTTCGCTGGTGTACCAATCAGATAGCCTGCTTTCGCAATTTACCCTGACCCGGAACTCACCGGGCGAATATGCTTTTTATGGCGTGTCATTGGAACGGACAAACACGCCCGGCGTCGTCTATAATACCATTGGCGTAAATGGTGCACAGTATGAACAATTCAGCAATACACCGCTTTTTTGGAAACAGTTGCCAGCGCTCAACGCCGATTTATTCATTGTGTCTTTAGGCACCAATGAAGCCCAGAATCAAAATCTGAACGAGGACTCCCTAATCGCGAAGTGTAATTATTTCCTGCAACAAATTAAAAAGGCCGCACCGAATGCGGTAGTTCTTGTTACAACACCTGCGGGATCTTATTACAGAGGATCAAAACCAAATGCGGCGCTGGCGCATGCTGCAAATGCGCTGATCCGTTTTGCAAAAGACAATCATTTACCTTACTGGGATCTGTACCATGTGAGCAGCGGCTACTCCGGCGCCGTGGCCTGGAAAAAATTCGGGCTCATGAGTCATGACCTGGTGCATTATAGCGCAAAAGGATATCAGCTACAAGGGCAGTTATTTTTCCACGCGTTGGCAAAAGCCTATAGCGATTACCGCAGCAAGCAACCCAAAACGACTACTACACCTTAAAACTGTAAGTAAATCGGCATAACCGGTTCGCCTGTTTTGAAATGTGCGTACACCATTACGAATACAAGAAATATACTCACATAAGCAAACATCGGCACTCGATGCGCGCGCTGCAGCATTTTATCGGCAAAATCATCGGGAATGATGTGCAGCAGATAACCAAGTGCCATCATGTAAATGACGTATTGATAATTGCTCCAGAAAGCACCCACAACGCTCAGTGAAAAATGATGCGTAATTTGGGTAATGAGTTGCGAAGCGGTATTAAAGTCTACCGCTTTAAAGAATATCCAGCAGAAGCACGCAAACTGGAAGGTCACAAACTGGGCCATCAGGCGATAATATGTTTTATTGGACTGACGGTCTACAAACTGTTTGTTGTGTGTCATCCAGAGCTTATGCATGGCCAGTGCAATACCGTGCATTGCGCCCCAGATAATAAAGTTCCAGCTGGCGCCGTGCCAGAAGCCGCCTAGCAGCATCGTGATAAACAAATTGATATAAGTACGCACCTTGCCTTTGCGGTTGCCCCCCAACGGAATGTACAAGTAGTCTTGCAGCCAACTGGAAAGAGAAATATGCCAGCGCTTCCAGAACTCCGTCACTGATTTACTTTGATAAGGCGACTTAAAATTGACCGGGATCGTGATGCCCAGCCATTTTGCCATACCGATTGCCACGTCGCTATAACCACTGAAGTCGCAGTAGATCACGATCGCATAACCATAGACGGCCATCAGGCATTCCAACCCTGTATAGCGCGATGGGTCACTGAAAATAAAGTCTACAAAATTGGTCGTAAGAAAATCGGAGATCACCAGTTTTTTAAACAAACCGGAAATAATAAGATAAAAGCCTTTGGAGAAATCCTGCTGGTTTACCTCGTAAGGCTTGTGCAGTTGCGGAATAAAATCTTTGGCACGAACAATCGGGCCCATTACCAGTTTCGGGAAAAATGAAAGGAACAGCAGATAGTTCATAAACTTACGTTCCGGCTCAAACTCGCCACGATACACGTCTACTGTATAGCTCAGGTTTTCGAACGTATAAAATGAAATACCTACGGGTAATAAAATATTCAGCGGGTTAATTTTCGCCGCCAGAAAATCATTGCAGAGTGCAATAAAGAAATTGGTGTATTTAAAATAAACTAAAAGCCCCAGGTTGATGACGATACTCGTGATCAGCAAAAATTTTTTCGTGCTTTTTTCCCTGGCTTTATAAATCGCGTTGGAAAGACCATAGTCGATCACTGCAGAAAGCAGTACCAGCCCTACAAAGAAACCACTTGCCTTATAAAAAAAGTACAGCGAAAAAAAACAGAATAACCAGGTTCTGGCTGTATTATTGTTACGCAGCAGATAGTACAAGCTGATGAACACAGCGAAGAAATAAACGAAAAAACCGTTGTTAAACAACAAAGGATTTTTGGGGTCGTATAAGAACTGTTTCAGAAAAAGACTCAGATCAAAAGATTGCATACAGCTGCTACTTATTTTCTGTTTTTAACGTTTGGGGTGGCCGCCGGACCTTGTGCCGTCACGACGGGTTTGTTCTGCATTTTATTGTACTCCTTCACAAAAGCGTCACTAAGCAGTTTACCGAGTATCTCTGCACCACGCTGATTAGGATGTATATAATCTTTATTAGCTAAAGATGGCGTAGCAGCCGCCCAGTTTACAATCGTGTTGGCGCCGCCCATACTGGCGTACATGTTATAAAATGCCGTATTATTCCTGAACGCGAGTTCCGCCTGTGTTTTTACCAGGCTATCGATACCCACGGCAGACTGCCACACGTCATTGTACCGGAACGCGCGGTCGGCTGTGCTGATAATCAGAAATTCGGTCTTCGGCATTGATTTGCGTAGCTGCTTAATCACCGCTTCCATTTTTTTCTCGTACCAGCTATAATCTTTATCGTCCGGGCGGAACATCAGGTTGGCGCCGTATTCCATTACCACGAGATCATAATCATTTGCATCGCTCATCTGGTGCAGCATCATCGTATCGATCTTGCTCAGTTCTACGCCGGTAATTCCTCTGAATGAAAAATTATCTACCACTACGCCATGTTGCGGCTCCATAGACATGCCATACACTGGTAGTTTCTTGTTGTTGATCTTCAGGCTTACGGCTGCTTTATTACTGCTGTCGAGCAAAATCCGGTTGATCTTGTTATTCGCAGTAAAAGCGCACTGCCGGCCATTTACCTCGATCGTCAGTTTTCCATCGGCTTTACCACAGATCAGGTATTTGTCCAGCACACTGGCAGAATCTCTTACCGTTGCATCGGTCAATGTGATAGTGCCGTTGTCGGTGAAAAAAGTATGCCCTGAAAAGAACAGCGGCGCTGTCAATGCTTTGTCCTTAAAGGTTTCCTCCGTCCAGTCGCCGCTCCAGGCATGTTTTACCGTAGTGCGATATTGCGCGGTTACCGACTGCGCCGGCACAAAGCCTGCACCATAGCCGCCAAATACTTGTTGCAGTTGCTTACGGAAGGTTTGTGTTACCAGGTCGCCTTCAATCATACTATCGCCTAACCAGGCGATACGCACTTTTGCCTTATTGCCTTTTTTCAACTGCTGAAATTTTTCCATCAGCATCGGTAAAGCAGGCCTGGAGGTATCATCATTAAAATGAACCAGCGTTTTCTGTAGCATATATTGGTTGAAAGCAACGGCAGGCGCTTGCTCCGTCTGCAAAGCGGGCGCTTTGCCGGTGGACGCACCTTGCGCCACCATCAATGGCACTTCAGCTACCGGGTGCTCTTTCACCACATCAGCAATGAGATTGATATTTTTAAACGAGAGAAAATCTATATGAAAGATTGTGGCGCAGATAGATCCGGCCAGCAAAATAAGGGTTGAAGTAAGCGTAAATACGACAACGCTTTTGTTATGATTCATAAAAAACCGGGAAACACTTTTTGCTTTTCACAATGGGTATGATGTATGCTATAAATGATACGCCACCAATACGTGCTGTACTCTTTTCGACCATTCGGCCGGATGCTCTGAATAGCCCGTGTGGCTGATTGCAGTGATCCATTGCTTACAATCGTCGGTACCTTTTAACCTGGAATAGAATTGCTTTCTGGAAACGATTTCGCAAAAGTCCCTGTACGATGCTGCGGTATTGACATATTCTTTATAACGACTTCTCTTTTTGCTTTTTGAATGCCTGTTCTTTCCAACCACGCCAAAATGATTATGATATCTTCTGGCTACATCTGCGCGCCCGGAAGATGATTCTACCACTGCGACAGATAAGATAACGCCAACTGGTATATTATATTGTCTGGAATATGTTTGGGCCATCTTTTTATGACGCTTGATATAGGCGGCAGTCTGGGCTTTGCTTACCTGAACCGTAAACAGCAATAAAATTACTAAGATTACCTGTACACAAGCTTTATAGCTGAAAATATTTTTTTTGTCACCACCGGTCTTTTGCATCATTCCAGCATTAAAATATACCATAAGCATCCCATTTTTGTACCGGTATTATATTTTTTACCCGGTATTCGTCATTTTAATTAACATATAAAGTCCGCAAATATCGCTCCATTTTTTATTCATCTGTGTCAGCCCGAAACTAATTGGTATTTTCGTGCCAGTTATGAAGCAGCGTTACTTTTCAAAAAAACCTAATACTCCGGTGAACGACGATTCAGTGAGCCTGAATAAATATATCAGCGACTCAGGATTTTGTTCTCGCCGCGAGGCTGATACCTATATTGAACAGGGACGTGTGACCATCAACAATGAGGATGCGACAAAGGGCAACCGTGTGTACCCTGGCGATGTAGTAGAAATTGACGGCGAACCGATCCGTAAAAAAGTGAAGACAATTTATATTGCCTTTAACAAACCAGCCGGCGTTACCAGCACTACAGATACGAAGGATAAGTCCAATATTGTAGACTATCTCAAATTTCCGCAGCGCATATTCCCCATCGGACGCCTCGACAAAGATTCGGAAGGAATTATTTTCCTCACGAATGACGGCGATGTGGTAAACAAGATCCTGCGTGCCGGCAATAATCACGAAAAAGAATACATTGTCGTAGTCGACAAACCTGTTACTCCCGAGTTCCTTAAACAAATGTCTTCGGGTGTAAAAGTGCTTGGTCAATGGACCAAGCCTTGTAAAATAATGCAGGAGGGTAAAAGCGTATTCCGTATTATTCTTACACAAGGGCTCAACCGCCAGATCCGCCGGATGTGTGAAGCGCTCGATTATAAAGTAGTTCGCCTGAACCGTATCCGTATTATGAATGTACACCTGGGCAAATTGCCGGTAGGACACTGGCGTTACCTTACACCGGAAGAGCTGGATACAATCCAGAAAATGGTTTCGGAAAGCAGCAAAACAGAAGAGGCTTCAAAAATAGAACGTAAACGACCTGAGGTAAAGAAACCTGCACCAAAACCTGAAGCAATCGAGCCGAAGGAAGCACCGAAAAGCAAAAAAACGGCAACGCCAAACGACGAATATACGGAGCAACCAAAGGGCAAGGGCAAAAAGCTTTCTTATAAAGAATTCCGCCAGAAGAGAAAGTAAGAAGGGCATCGGCCAAAAACTTATTTATTTAAACTATTTTTATCCCTCATCGTTTTGAACGGAGACAGTAGCCTCATGCCGGAAACTATTACAGTTATATCACCCTGCCATAATGAAAATATTACGGTAATTAAGTTTCTGGATCTTTTGCAGAATACGTTACAGACGTTGCCGTACCATTTTCACGTGGTGGTGGTAGACGACTATTCTACCGACAATACGATCGGCCTGCTCAAAGCTTATGAGTTTACTGCCCCCAATATTGAATTGCATATTATCAGACTGCGGTTCAATGTAGGTCATCAGGGCGCCATTTACCAAGGATTGGTTTTTGCACAACAGATTGATTGCAATCATTTCATTGTAATGGATTCTGACGGTGAAGATTCGCCACTAGCCATACCGGAGCTGACAGCCCATCTCGACTACGATATCGTGCATGTAGTGCGGGGCAAACGCCAGGAAAGCCTTTCCTTCAAACTGTCGTATTGGATTTATAAAGGTATCTTCAAAGCCATTACCGGCAACCAGATGAACTTTGGCAACTACAGCCTGTTTAACCGGAGAATTTTGGAAACGGCGCTGTATAATAACTTCCATCATTTCGCGGCATTCCTCTCCAAACAAAAAGGCAGCAGGCAGTATATCGTCTACGCCCGGGATAAGCGTATTGACGGAAAATCGAAGATGAATTTTAGCAGCCTGGTACATCATGCCTTTAAATCCCTGGTAGAATATGGCGAAGACCTGCTCATGATCTTTTTGAAATTTTTTATGCTGATTATGGTCCTGTTCGTGGTATCCATCAGCAATATACTGTATCAGAAATTCTGGGCACATACCGCTATACTAGGCTGGGCAAGCACTACGGCTATCGGCCTGCTTAACATGGCCATCATCTCCATCGGTTTTTTTATCCTGGGAATTCTGCTTGTCAATCTGAACAACAAAAGAAATATTTATAACAGCCAATCTATTTTTGAAGAAATAAAACCGGTCAAGAAAAAATGACGACGCCCCAATCAAAGCGCAATTACCTGTCTGTTTACATATTGTTCCTGTTTTGCCTGACGCTTTTTGTACGCATCTTCCTGATCCATTTTTATAAATCGAATCCTGCAGGTGTAGACCAGAATGTGGTTTATGGCATTCAACGTGTCATCAATAATGAAGCGCTTTACCAAGACCCTGCCAAAGTGCCTTTTGCCATTATGCAGTACACTCCGATCTACTATCAGTTTATGGGCCGGCTCTGTAAATTTCTGCATATCCCTGTCTCCAACGTACAGGCTATTTATGTAGCCACCCGAACCGTTTCGCTGCTCTGCAACCTGCTTTCCATATTATTTGTAGCACTTACCACTCATTTATGGCTCGGCAATCTGAAGAAGGCACTTGTATTCGCGCTGCCGGTTATCATGATTTTGACCAACCACTATCTCGGCCGCTGCGATAGTATGCATCTGTTGTTTTTCTGCATATCCGTTTATTTATTTTGCCGCTACCTCAGGTATAAAAATATGGCTCCCCTTTTGCTTGCCGCTCTATTCACAGCTTGTTGTATCCTTACCAAGCAAAGCGGCATATTGCTTCCGGCTATATTATGCTTTTACCTGGCCTTTATTCTGCGAAAATGGTTTACAGCAATAATCTACGGTGCGCTTTCCGTTGCATTTTTCGCCGTATTGCTTTGGTGGCTTATTGGCGGTGATTTTACTGCTTTCTACCAGAATGCATATCTGGGACTTAAAAATGGATTTGACTATACATTTCCGCTCACGATCTTCATCTCTCAGTTTTACTACGACCTTATTCCCTGCTACGTGCTGGCATTTGTTTTGTTTTATTATTTCAATAAATACACGCGCGATAGCAGCGATACCCAGCGTTTTTTTGGCTGGGCCATGTTATTATCCTTTTTGTTCGCGGTAATTACAGGCTTAAAAATAGGCAGCAGTAATAATTATTTTACGGAAATGCTGCTGTTTATTGTACTGGCGTTTCCCGGTATCATTGATAATGGTTCTGCACAGCTGAAACTATTTACCATCCGCGGTAAAAACATCACGCTGAAAGGCTATACAACGTTCTGCCTGGTGATGTTGATTTCTTCAAAAGTAATTGGTCTTTTTTCCTCGGTTTTTATTGAACGCTGGTTTAAAGAGGAAAAGAAACTGTACATCTCTGCCTCGCAGCTGCATAATTATTTTATGCGCGAACTAAAACTCCAGCCCGGGCAATATATCTATTTTACAGAACGCCATTTCCTGGATAATATCTTTTTCAATCAAAGTTTGTTGCCCAATAAAGATGTAGCCAGCCAAGTATACCTTGCCAATCCCAATACTATCAATTTTAGTGCTTTTACCAGGGGAATGAATAAAGGATTGGTTAAATACATTGTGACCAGCGAAGCGCATCCTGAATTGAACATGCTCCGTGAGGAATTGCCTTTTGTGCAGTTCGACAGTACGGTATTTCACAAGATGGGTTCGGTGTATGGATACACGATCTTTCATTACGGGCCATAAAAAAGACCAGCAGATACCCTCCACTGGCCTTCATTATAAGTTTGACAGACGAGCCTGATTTACGCTGATTAGCGGATAAGAAAAAGGTTTGAGACTTTTTCAGCTATTAGACAGATGGAAATTTCACTCACTATTTCATGAATGTCATTTCCGGAATAAAACAGCCATATAACACAGATAGCTAACAGCCATTGTTTCATATGAGCTACCGAAATACTTGTCTTCCGAAGATTCTTTTCTCTGTTATGATTCGTCTTCATTAAAGCGTGATGGGCGGTATTTACCCGGACGACAATATTTTTTTGCGTCGTTTTTATGGCAATATATGCGTTTACCATTTTGCGATTCTCCTATATGGATTTGGCCGTCTGTCAAAGATCTGGTGTAAAGGTAGGCAGACTTACACAACAGAAACAAATCATATATTCTTATAGAAAACCAATTCCTGCGCGTGCGCTAAAAACATTCGGGTCTAAAAATCCAGCGGTTAGCAAAACGACGATATAATCTTTTCCTATAACGTATCTCAGAATGTATGCTCATCTCCCCTCGGCAGGTGACGGGCAGGCTATAAAAGAAAAGGGTCCCGGACGGAACCCTTTTCTTTTATTTCAAAAATGTATTAGTTTTTAAACTGAGGAATCAGATCCTGAGCCAGTTTCACCATTTTGTTGATACCGTCTTCAGGCAGATTACCTTTCTTGAATTCAAGCAGTACATCCGGCAGTTTGATTTCCATTTCACGAATAAATGCGTCTTCAAAAGCACGAACGTTTTTAACAGGAACTTCGCGGATCAGGTTGTTTGTACCGAGGTAGATCATTGCAACCTGTTTTTCTACGCTATATGGTGTAAACTGAGGTTGTTTCAGGATTTCCACGTTACGGCTACCTTTATCCAGTACTACTTTCGTAGCAGCATCCAGGTCACCACCAAATTTAGAGAACGCTTCCATTTCACGGTAAAGTGCCTGATCCAGTTTCAGGGTACCTGCAACTTTTTTCATGGACTTGATCTGAGCGCTACCACCTACACGGCTTACGGAGATACCTACGTTGATCGCAGGACGGATACCAGCCAGGAAGAGGTTTGACTCGAGGAAGATCTGACCATCGGTGATGGAGATAACGTTTGTTGGGATGTATGCAGATACGTCACCAGCTTGCGTTTCAATGATCGGAAGTGCTGTCAGGGAACCACCACCTTTTACCATATGTTTGATGCTTTCTGGCAGGTCGTTCATGTTTTTAGCGATCTCATCGTTGTTGATCACTTTTGCAGCACGTTCCAGCAAGCGGCTGTGCAGGTAGAATACGTCACCAGGATAAGCTTCACGTCCAGGAGGGCGGCGCAGCAGCAGGGATACCTCACGGTAAGCTACCGCCTGTTTTGAAAGGTCATCGTAAACTACGAGTGCAGGACGGCCTGTATCGCGGAAGAACTCACCGATCGCAGCACCGGCAAACGGAGCATAGAACTGAAGTGGCGCCGGATCTGCAGCAGGAGCGGCCACGATTGTTGTGTAAGCCATAGCGCCATTCTCTTCCAGTGTTTTCATAACACCGGCGATCGTAGATGCTTTCTGGCCGATTGCAACATATATACAGTAAACAGGTTTACCTGCTTCGTAAAATTCTTTTTGATTGATGATAGTGTCAATACAGATTGCAGTTTTACCTGTCTGACGGTCACCGATAACCAACTCACGTTGACCACGACCAATAGGAATCATCGCATCTACGGCTTTCAGACCTGTTTGCAGCGGTTCTTTTACTGGTTCGCGGAATACTACACCCGGAGCTTTACGTTCGATCGGCATTTCATACAGTTGACCTGCAATCGGACCTTTACCATCGATTGGTTCACCCAGTGTATTTACAACACGGCCAATTACACCTTCACCTACATTGATAGAAGCGATCTGACCAGTGCGGCGAACGCGAGCACCTTCTTTGATGTCAGAACCATCCCCCATCAATACTACACCCACGTTATCTTCTTCAAGGTTCAAAGCGATTGCTTTTACGCCGTTTTCAAACATAACGAGTTCACCCTGACGTACGCCATTCAGTCCGTACACACGAGCAATACCATCACCGATCTGTAATACGGTACCAACTTCTTCGAGGTCTGCACCAGCATCGAAGTTGCTCAACTGTTGGCGCAATATCGCCGATATTTCATCCGGTTTAATTTCAACCATGACTTATGTAGTTTATTATTCAGTAATTATTTTAAAAATATCGATTCCTTATTAGTTAAAGCTGCTTACGTGCAGGTTTTTCGTAAACTGAGATTTGATATTATTCAGGTCACGGCGAACGCTTGCATCGATCAGCTTGTCTTCCATTTCTACAACGAAACCACCGATCAGCGAAGGATCTACATCTGTTTTCAAATCAATTTCATTCTGAGGTATATTACCCAGCAGTTGGCGAATGATTGATGCTTTTACTGTATCATTTACAGGAACAGCAGTGGTCAGTTTCACCGTGCGGATATTTTTCAATTCTTTGTATTGGCTGATAAAAGCTTCCGCGATTTCATCAAAGTTTGCCTCACGGCCTTTGTTGATCAACAACGACATGAATGCTTTTGTAAGCAGACCGATGTTTTGTCCGACTACTGCATCGACGATGTGTTGTTTTTTATCCGCTTTTATGATCGGGCTGCGCAACATATTCAGAAAATCGCGGCTTTGCTGGCAGATTGCAGCAAGCAGCTGCATATCAGAAAGTGTGCTGTCCAGGTTGTTTTGTTCAACAGCCAGTTCCAGCAGCGATTTTGCGTAACGTGATGCGAGACGTGGATTTTGCATTTCTTAATTAGTTAATTAGTCAATTTGACAATTCGGCAATTCATTTACTCTGCCTTCTGATTATCCGAAATGTGTCAATGACACATGGTCGAATCGTCGAATTGGCACATTAGCTTAGTTCAGTTTAATTTCTTCAGCGAGCAGGCTAGCATAATTGTTCTGAGCGTCCGCAGAAGAAAGTTGTTTGCGAAGAATTTTTTCTGCTACTTCAACAGCCAGGTTACCGATTTCGTTTTTCACTTCAGTCATTGCAGCCATTTTCTGCTGCTGAATCTGCTGTTGTGCATCAATGATAATCTTGTTTGCCTCAGCTTTCGCTTGTTCTTTCGCTTCACTTACGATACGGTCTTTGGTTTCTTTTGCTTCTTTCAGCATTTGACTGCGTTCTTCACGAGCTTGTGCCATCAGCTTTTCATTTTCAGCCTGCATCTGACTCATTTCTTTTTTCACGCGCTCTGCTGCCGCAATTGATTCCGCGATACCGGTCTCGCGTTCGTTCAGCATTTTAAGGATAGGTTTCCATGCGGCTTTACGCAAGATCACCAACACGATGAGAAACGCAATAAGCGTCCACACAAATAAGCCGAGTTCCGGAGTAAGCAATCCCATAATCTATCTAATTAATTATTGAATGGTTGTTGTATTATTTCTTTACTATTTCAAATCTAAATTAAACTGCATCCGCTGCCCTATGCGTTGGATGCAGTTTAAAGTCTTTAACTACTAGCCTACTACAGCCAGCAGACCTGCGATTACGCCGAACAGAGCAACACCCTCTACGAAGGCTGCTGTCAGGATCATGCTAGAGCGGATGTCACCGGCAGCTTCTGGTTGACGAGCGATAGATTCTACCGCACCTTTACCAATTTGGCCAATACCGAGACCAGCTGCCAGAGCAGCTACACCTGCACCAATAGCACCACCTGCTGCGGCAGTACCGTCAATCGCTAAAAGAACTGTGTTTAACAAAGACATGTTATATATGGATTTAAAATAAAAAACTGATTAGAGAATAATTTCTTCGTTTGAATGTGCATGATCAAAACCACCTTCATCTGCATGATGGTGCGCTTCTTCAATTGCCTGGCCTACAAATACTGCAGTCAGATTGGTAAAGATGAACGCCTGAATGGCGGCTACCAGCAATTCAAGGAAGAACATAAAGATGGAGAACGCTACCGAGATAACAGAGAATCCGAAACCACCACCAGGGTTTGCACCCATTTTACCGAAGATAAAAATGATAGAAACGATACTCAGAATGATGATGTGGCCTGCCAGAATGTTGGCGAAAAGACGTATCATCAATGCGATCGGCTTAATGAACAGGGAAATGATCTCGATCGGAACCAGTATCAGCTTTACACCAATTGGTACGCCCGGAGGATTCAGCAAGTGACCCCAGAAATGTTTGTTGCCGTTGAACACCATCACCAGGAATGATACCAGTGCCAGACAACCTGTAACGGCGATGTTACCGGTAAGGTTCGCGCCACCAGGAAACAGACCCAGCATATTGTTAATCCAGATAAAGAAGAAAACAGTAAGCAGCAATGGCATGAAACGCACATAATTTTTACTGCCGAGATTTGGTTTTGCTACTTCATCGCGAACAAATACGATAATTGGCTCCAGCGCATTTTGAAACCCGCTTGGCGCTGTCATCACATGGTTCTTTTTGTATTTTTTAGCAACGCTTGTCATGATCAGGATCAGCAGGATCACTGAAATGAACATAGACAACACGTTTTTGGTAATCGAAAAATCGTACACTTTAGAACCGTCGGCGGCAACAATAGAGCCATCTTTGATAGCTTTTACATCTGCAGCAGCCATCCCCTTTGCATCAAGCTCTTTCTTGTAGTTCTCGTCTACGAGGCGGTAGCCTTCATATTCTTCGCGGTGACCTTCGTGGCCGAATTTAGAAGAAGAAAATACAGAAACGCCTTTGGTTGGGCTATATAATATTACAGGCAGCGGAAGCGTAGCGTGAAAATCTCCGGCTGTAAAGAAATGCCATTCGTGCGCATCACTGATGTGACCAAATATTACTTCTGAAGCATTGAATTTCTCACCTTCTTTAACTTCTTTAGCACCTTCATTGGCAAATGCAGGCAAAGAGGCTACAGACAAAGTAAGAACCAGTAGAAAAAAGGAAAAAATACGTTTACAACTCATTACGCGGCCCTGAAATTTTGCGCAAAGATACTTGTTTTAAATTCAAAAAAAAGTAGGAGCATGGTTTTTTCATAGTTTAATTATCCAAAATGTTTATTTCTATGCTGGCCAAGACAGGAATTGCAAGGTTATTCTGATACGCAGGGATACATTTCGGCAATTTATATATCCTTCGTTTCATTTCGTCGATCAAATCCAGGTTGATGACCGGTTCCAATGTAGAAGACACACCAAACACATAATCCTGGAATTGACCTACGGGCATCTTATCTTTTATCTTGTACAGTCCATAATAGTTTAGCGTTCCATCGAAGTCAATCACAAAAATCAACACTATACGACTTTTGGGAAGCCTCTTCCAATCGGAACGCCTGATCTGGAAATACTGACGGGGATTATATTGTAAAGGACCGGTCATAACCGGAAAACGCTTTTTATAATAATCGCAATTAGCCGGCGCACCAGACTCTATGAAACAAGCTCTTGAAATAATACTGTCATGCTGATAAACATAACGTTGTGCAATTTGTCCATTGTGATGATACCGCAGAAATACAGAGTCTAACTGGCCATTAAGGTAATAAGACATTTCCATCAGTACGCCGTCGGGATAAAACCACTTAGCAACGCCCTCCTGCTGACCATTCTTAAAGTTTATTTCGGTCAGAATATCACCCTCAGGACTATAGCGTTTCCAGGTATCGGTCGCTAATCCCTCTTTATATTCGCCGGTAACCCACTTTACACCGTCGGGGTAATACATGATAAATGGCCCTTCTCTAACATTGGCATTGCTGTCTTCAAAACTACCTATAAATCGTTTATTACCAGACTCATCGATGGCTATTCCCTGCCATAACCGGCCATTCCACTGCAATAAAAGCGAATACACAATGTCTTCCGGACGCGCTGCTTTTTCGAAATCATGTGTAAGATACCTGACAACCTGTTGCTGCGCCTGCAATTGATTGCTGAGAAAAATATTTATTAAGATGATAGCCGATAGTGTTTTCGGATTCATTGACAAGATATTGGTATGCAAAAATGAAAAAAAGAAAATATATAATTGAACTACAGAACAGACTGTGCTAAACATTTTCAAAATATATGACAATGAATAGTATTTAGAATCTATTTCAGTTGTATTTTTGCCGTCTAAATTTTTTCAACAAAAGCATAAGACTATGCAGGAATTTGGCAAGAAAAACCCGGCGGCAAACCTCGCAGATCTGGGTCTGAATGTAGCTGTGGCACATTGGAATCTTTCTTCAGAAGAGCTGGTAAACAAAACCATTGAATTGGGACAGGGAGAATTGAATGATACAGGTGCTCTTTGCGTTAGTACCGGAAAATTCACCGGCCGTTCCCCTAAAGACAAATTCACCGTAAAAGATGCAATCACAGAAAAATCAGTTGATTGGGGTGATGTAAACATTCCGCTGGAACCAGCAGTGTTTGATAATCTTTATAACAAAGTTTGTGCATACCTCGGTGGCAAAGAAGTATGGGTTCGTGACGCATACGCTTGTGCCGATCCAAAATATCGCCTGAACATCCGCGTAGTCAACGAAACGCCTTGGGCTAACCTCTTCTGCAACGACCTGTTCCTGCGTCCTACTGAAGCAGAAATTGCATCTCAAAATCCTGATTGGCTGATCCTCCAGGCTCCTGGCTTCCAGGCTGATCCTGCCGTAGACGGTACCCGTCAGGCAAACTTTACGATCGTAAACTTCACTAAAAAAGTGATCCTGATCGGTGGTAGCGCTTATACCGGCGAAATGAAAAAAGGCATCTTCGGTGTACTGAACTTCGTACTGCCACACGACCACAAAGTACTGAGCATGCACTGCTCTGCTAACGAAGGTAAAGATGGCGACGTAGCGCTGTTCTTCGGTTTGTCCGGCACAGGTAAAACTACCCTGAGCGCTGACCCTAACCGTGCACTGATCGGCGATGACGAACATGGCTGGGCTGATGGTTCTATCTTCAACTTTGAAGGTGGCTGCTATGCAAAATGTATTGACCTGAGCGCTGAAAAAGAACCTCAGATCTTCAATGCAATTAAACCAGGCGCATTGCTGGAAAATATCAAATTCTTTGAAGGAACTAAAACGGTAAACTACGCAGACGGTTCTATCACTGAAAATACACGTGCTGCTTATCCGATCTTCCATATCGATAATGCAAAAGAACCATCTTACGGTGGCGATCCTAAAAATATCTTCTTCCTTACTTGTGATGCTTTCGGTATCCTTCCGCCAATCAGCAAGCTGACTAAAGGCCAGGCTATGTACCATTTTATCTCCGGTTATACCGCAAAAGTTGCCGGTACTGAAGTGGGTGTTACGGAACCACAAACTACTTTCTCTGCATGTTTCGGCCGCGTGTTCCTGCCGCTGCACCCAACTAAATATGCAGAACTGTTAGGTAAAAAACTGGAAGAGCATAAAGATGTAAACGTATGGCTGATCAACACAGGCTGGAGCGGCGGTGCTTATGGTACCGGTAGCCGTATGAGCCTGAAATACACCCGTGCGATGATCACTGCAGCGATGAACGGTGAACTGAACAATGTAGCATACAATGCTCACGCAACCTTTGGCGTTCTGGTTCCGCAATCTTGCCCTAACGTACCTTCTGAGATCCTGAATCCACGTGATACATGGTCTGATAAAGAAGCTTACGACAAGAAAGCAAACGAACTGGCACAACTGTTCGTGAAAAACTTTGATAAATATGCTGCTCAGGCTAATGAAGAAATCATGGCTGCCGCACCGGTAGTAATGCAGAATGCATAATTGAATGCTGAATAAATAAAAAGCCCCCGCGATTTTCGCGGGGGCTTTTTATTTGAGCCTATTTTCGTCCATTGTTTTGTGTTCATATTTTTCTATGCATCCCTTTTGCAGCATGCATCACTAATATAAAAACGGCAAGAATCATATCAGGTTTTTAAGATCGCTACTCAACCCGGATTACTTTCAAAACCCCGGCAGATGGCTGATTTTTTGACGCCTGATTTTGCAAGTTAACCGTCAGATATTTCGAAATGCCGGAAGAATCATTTTGCGGCACCACCACTGAGGTTACAGGACGTTGCCATTTTTATAAGCGCTGTAGCTGACAGGCTTCTTTGATTCATTCGTCTGACCATTTCTGGGGTTTGTCATCGGTTATATATTTATTGTCGAAGGCTTACCGCTGCTATCATTTTTTCATTTCCGACAATCCAGAGTACGTCTCCGGCTTTTAACAGCGTAAACGAATCCGGGTTAAGGATACGATGTCCGTCGCGCTCCAAACCTACAACCAGGCCATTTGTTTTTTCCCGGATACCCGACTCCCGGATGGTCGTATCCTTCATGAAAGAATTATCTTTTACTACTACTTGCTTCAGCACCAGATCCTGAGTATCCAGTTTTTCGACAATGGAAGATGCAGGCTCTATAAATTTCCGGAATTGTTCTAACTGATCGTCTGTACCGATCACAAACAAACGATCGCCAGGGTATAATTTTTCATTACGGGCCGGTGTGGTGAGTGTATAGTCATCTCCGCGCTTAATCATCGCTATATTGACACCTATTTTTTCCCGCAATCCGATTTCTTCTAAAGTCTGCCCTGAGACAGGTGAAGCCGGCGGCAAAGTAAACTGCGCAATATGTGCATCCCAAGGCGCCAGCTCCTGTCGCGAAGCTTTGGCTTCCTGGATTTCCCGGTGGTTAAAATTGAAAAAGAATGAGTTTTCAAGACGGATATAAAATGCATGAATCCGCCGGGAGAAAATAATTGCCAGCACTAACAGTAATACCTCCCCGGTCATAGCGGGATAGAGCGGAAAGAAACTCAGCAACAATATGCCCAGCAATATTAACGCGAGACCGATGCGAACAAAGCGTAAGAGCAGCAAAGGACCTCGATACCGCTTATTGCTCCATAGTTTCATTTCAGACGCTGGTTTGATCTTACGCATTACCAATGCCCATAAAAAAGGAAACAAGATGACAAGGCAAACAAGCGCTGCCACAGCAACAGCGGTTGCCTGATCTTTTATATGATGCATCATCCAGGGCCGCAGATAATTGACACATAAAATCAGAATACCGATAATCAGTATCGTGAAGAAAACAAGGTGCACAAAGAAACTACGGATGAGCTGCTTCCAGTCACTGACTACCGAAATGCTGGCAGCACTGGAACTATAACGATAGAGTACCCGTTTCCATTTACCAGGCAAGGCATTATTCACCCGTTCATACAACGGCCCGGCCAACTTAATCATGTAAGGCGTGCTGAACGTGGTGAGTACGGAAACGGCCACAGCTATTGGATACAGGAAATTGGAGGTTACATGGAGCGTAATGCCGAGCGTGGCGATAATGAATGAAAACTCGCCAATCTGCCCCATGCTCATGCCAGCATAAATAGCAGTCTTCAACGGTTGCCCCGCAACGAGCGCGCCGGTAGTTACATGGAGTGTCTTTCCTATAACAAGAATAACGGAAATCAATAAAATAGGACCTGCAAAATCAAGCAGAATATGTGGATCAATGAGCATGCCGACCGATACGAAAAAGATAGCGCCAAACAGATCCTTCACCGGTTTCATTAAATGCTCAATGCGCTCCGCTTGTATGGTCTCTGCAAAAATAGAGCCCATGATAAAGGCACCCAACGCCGGCGAAAATCCGGCTAACGATGCCAACAGCACCATTGTCAGGCACAAGCCAATGGCAATGACCAGCAGGGTTTCGCCGTTCAGATACTTCTGCACCCGCAGCAATAAGGAAGGGATAAACAATATTCCGCCCACAAACCAAAGCAACAGAAAGAAAAATAATTTCAGCACCGATTCCAACATCTCCATACCTGCAAACTGGCGACTCACAGCAATCGTGGAAAGCAAGACGAGCAAGACAACGGCCACCAGGTCTTCAACAATCAATACACCGAAAACCAGCCCGGCAAAACGTTTATTTTTTACACCCAGTTCATCAAACGAACGAAGAATAATTGTTGTAGATGCAATGCTGATAATACCACCCAGGAAAATGCAATCCATTAAAGGCCAGCCAAGCGCTCGCCCGACTAAAAAACCAATCCCCAACATCGCGGAGATCTCTATGATTGCCGTGATAAATGCCGGCCCTCCGATCCGCATCAGTTTTTTAAAACTAAACTCAAGTCCTAAGGTGAACAATAAAAATATAACGCCGATATCGGCCCATACTCTGATGTTTTCGATGTCGGTAATATTAGGAAACAAAGTGACATTGGGACTCACCAGCAAACCGGCCAAAAGATAACCCAGTACCACGGGTTGCTTCAATCGCCTGAACAGTAGCGTGGTAATTCCGGCGATAATTAATAGTAATGCCAGATCTTTTATTAAATGCGGAAGATGATTCATGCTCTTCCTAAAGTTAGGCGTTATTTAGTTTATGGTTAATAGCCGTTAGTTGCCATATGAGCGGGATTCGATAGACAATGAACAATTGACAATTGGCAAAATGGTGAATGGTTATTCAATGTCGTTTCCTTAAGAAAAATTGGTTTCCTCCCGCGAAATCAGATTGCACTAAAACATCTGCTTAAAGATACAACATTGAATGGTCAAGAGTCAATAGTGAGCAGCGCAGTAAAACATCAGATGTTTCAGAAAACAAAAAAAGTTCCGGTGATTGCCGGAACTTTTTAATACAAACAAAAGCATTATTCAAATCAGCCATCGGAAACCAGCCTTTATAGCTGTTGCATTCTTTTTTCTTTCGCTACACGTTTGCCTCTGAAGAAAAGATATAGGTTCAGGAAAAGCATCACCCCAAGATAAACGCTGAATCCGCCGATCTTTAAGCTTAGTGCTTCTATGGTTTCCTGCGTGTCGGCCAAACCATATTTTATCTTCAGGATGTACAGTGCAAAGCCAAGATTCAACAGGTAAAAACCTACTTTAAATAAAGTGTTCGTTGCACCCGCTATTTCCTCGCGGCCATTAAAAATATCAAGCATAAAAACCTTGCTGTTTTTAAATAAAGTAGTGGCTACATAATAAGTAAGCACCAGCGCTATGGGCAAATAAATCAGATAAGCGATTACGATGAAATTAGTGTTCATAACATCATTTTTAAGTGTTCGGAAAAGAATTTATTCGTGATGGAAAATTTTATTCTTCGAGTGCGACAGTAGGTACAGGACTGTCATATTGAAATAATGCATCAGCGCCAGTAATATCATTAATCCGCCGATGCGGAAAGCGAGTTCCGAAATCAGGTATTGCACGGTTACGATGGTACTCCACCTCTGGATACTCAGCAAAGCATATCCGATATTCAGCAGATAATATCCCAGCAGCAGCAGTTTGTTTACATGATTCGTAAAAACAGTATCGCCCTGAAACAGGGAAAGGATAAAAACATAGCCGTTCCGGTAAAACACCATCCCTACCTTAAAAATGATGAAGATGGTTATCAAGAGGTAAATGCCGTACCCAAGAATGTTGAAGTTCATTGCTTGTGGTTTTTACTGGTCACATAAATAAGATCACGATGTAAAATTACTAATTGTTTTGAATTTTCAAAATATTCTGAAAATTAAATCTAATCTTTTTTGACTTTAGCGCTGACTTTTTATCCGATATTCGCCACCAAACCTAAGACCCTCAAAACTTTAATAACCTAAACTCAAATGAAAAAAACACTATTCAGCCTATTGCTGCTGGCGGCAGCTTTTTTTGCAAACGCAGAATCCTTTAAAGGGGGCGAGATCTGGATCGGATGGTCCACAGACACTACCTACAACATCCTTTTGTACACGTACCTTCCATGCACGGGACCAACAGCGCCAATTCCGGACTCCATTTATGTTTGTTATCACAATAGTTGTAACACTACTACCGGTACGTTAACGCTACATCTTGATCCAACGTCATCATTACCTGCACCGCTAACGCACACTTACGCTTATACAACGGACTTTGCGTTGCCATCTGCCTGCGATCACTGGACTTTTTATACCTCGCTTGCCGGTCGCGACAGTTCAGTGAATGTAAATAGCGCCGGCTCCAATGTTTATCTGGAAGCAACATTAAACAATACGGTCTATCACCCGTTTGCCACATTGATTACGTATATGCCGATGTACGATCCTTACCTGCCCATCAATGTCCCTTACTCGATTTCAACCAGCCCTACAGTCGATAGCAACGTTTTTGAAACAATTATGCCGCGTACCGCCCCGGCAAACTATCTTAACCCGGCTTTGTGTCAGGGAGGGTACGTTGCGACGGATCTGACCTTTACAGACACTATGTACAATCTGGTAAATAACCCGATTGCCTGCAATAATTCATATACGATTAACCAAATGGTCGGAACAACTACCCGTAATTTCACACCTGCAGCAGCTGGGTTGGGTAAAAATATTCTTGCCTTCAAGGTAAATCACTACAAAAACGGCGTGTTTGTTGCCTCCTCAATGATTGATCAGGAATTCACAATTGTTGCAGACACCGTTCACATCAATAACTATCTGGACACTACTTCAATCTCTGGTGGTTACTTTAACGGAAACATGATCGAGGTTGAAGCCGGTGCTACAGTTGAATTTTGTGTGATTACTGTCAGTAACGACACAGCCGTGACTGTTATGGATAATCATGGGGTTTCGTTATCGGGATCGTCCGCATCCTACTCAACTTCAAATGATACTACGAGAGCTTGTTTTACCTGGACGCCTTCAGCAATAGATACAGGTATCCACAATCTTTTTTTAGTTACACACTACCCTGTCGATTCAACTCTTTGCGGATATCATCCGATTTTTGACGGCAGTAGCCAACTTTTCGTTCCGGTGAATGTCGTCAGCCCGTCTTCAGTAAACAATCTGTCTAATAATAACGCTGTGAAAATATTCCCGAACCCGGTGCAACAGACTGTTTATGTACAAGCAGCAACGCCAGTGCAGCTGATGGTGATGGGCCTGGATGGCAGAACCGTGCTGCAACGCAACCATGCCAATTCAATAGACATCAGCGAACTGCCGGACGGACTGTATTTGTTGCGCATCGCCGACCAAAACGGTGTATTCATTAAAATGGAAAAGCTGATTAAAACAGCTGTAAGATAACAAGGTAAGAGCGGGCTCAGGTCCGTTTTTCTTTTGTAAAATATCAGCATTCTATCACCTATCTTTGCCCGCGATAATTTTTTTAAAATTCTGTTTAATGAAAAATACACCTTTTACTCAGATACACATTGGTCTGGGCGCTAAAATGGCTGAATTTGCCGGTTACAATATGCCCATCTCTTACAGCGGCATCAACGAAGAACACAATACCGTTCGTACCAATGCCGGTGTGTTTGACGTAAGCCATATGGGCGAATTCATGCTGAAAGGTGACAAAGCACTGGACCTGATCCAACGTGTGACGAGCAATGACGCGAGCAAACTGACTGCAGGTAAAGCGCAATACAGCTGTCTGCCGAACGAACAAGGCGGTATTGTAGATGATCTGCTGGTTTATTGCATCGAAGAAAACAAAACTTATATGTTGGTGGTAAACGCCTCTAACATTGAGAAAGACTGGAACTGGATCAGCAAATTCAATACAGAAGGTGTAGAAATGCACAATATCTCTGACAAAACCGCTTTGCTTGCGGTTCAGGGGCCAAACGCGGTAAAGTACATGCAACAACTTACCGACATGGACATTACCAACCTGAAATATTACACTTTTGCCAAAGGCACTTTTGCTGGTGTTGAAAACGTAATCGTGAGCGCTACCGGATATACCGGCAGTGGCGGCGTTGAAATTTACTTTGAAGATAAAGGCGACAACGCAACAAAGATCTGGAATGAGATCTTCCGCATAGGCACTCCAAACGGAATGAAACCAATTGGCCTGGCTGCCCGCGATACACTGCGCCTGGAAAAAGGCTTCTGCCTGTATGGAAACGATATCGACGATACGACCTCTCCGCTGGAAGCAGGTCTTGGCTGGATCACGAAGTTTACAAAAGATTTTACAGCCAAGAGCATTCTCGAAGCGCAGAAAGCAGCTGGCGTTTCCCGGAAACTGGTTGGTTTTGAAATGGTAGATAAAGGTATTCCGCGTCACCATTACAAAATTCATGATGCGCAAGGCAACGAAATCGGTTTTGTGACTTCCGGCACACAGTCACCTAGCCTCGGTAAGGCAATCGGCATGGCTTACGTTACGAAAGAAAACGCGGCAGAAGGCAGTGAAATCTTTATCATGATCCGCGACAAAGCAGTAAAAGCGCAAGTGGTAAAAATTCCGTTCCTGCAATAATTGACTTCGTTCTGAAAAATATAATCCCCGCGGTATCGTGGGGATTTTTTTATTTCTTCCTGGCAACGGTACACCGCGCGGTTGCCTCCTGTCTGATTTCCGTGTCATTGCAATGCTACACTGTACGCAGCAAGCGTCTGGGAAAACTCCCGGCAAGAAAATTTCGGCTTTTTAATTCCAGCAATTGGCGATTGAAAATTAGATATCAGCTATCCTATACGAAGAATTTTCCAACTTTTTGTGCCCGAAAAGGTGGAGTTTTTTTTCTTTCTTTGCAGTCGCAACCAGAGCGGCAAAATCAGCACTGATCCGCTATTATGTTGCCCTGTTTTCAAAATCTGAAATTTCTCAATCCAATGCTTCCAAAATACAATCGCATCCTGCTTAAACTTTCCGGCGAATCACTGATGGGCGACCGTTCTTTCGGTATTGCGCCGAAAATGCTGGAACAATATGCTTTAGACATCAAAACGGTTACCGATCTCGGCGTACAAGTAGCGATCGTGATCGGAGGCGGCAATATCTATCGCGGTATGAACGAGGCGGAAACAGGCATTGAACGTGCGCAGGGCGATTATATGGGCATGCTGGCCACCATGATCAACGGTATGGCGCTACAGGCTGCCCTGGAAAAAGCGGGCGTAAACACCCGTTTGCAAAGTGCTATTAAAATGGAACAGGTTGCCGAACCTTATATTCGCCGCAAAGCCATTCGCCACCTTGAAAAAGGCCGTGTGGTGATTTTTGGCGCTGGTACCGGTAATCCTTATTTCACTACTGATACAGCCGGCTCACTGCGCGCTATCGAAATCAATGCTGATGTGATCTTGAAAGGTACCCGTGTAGATGGCATCTATACCGCTGATCCGGAAAAAGACCCAACAGCAACTAAGTTCGATCACCTGAGCTTTAGCGATGTAATCGGAAAAGGACTGAAAGTAATGGATATGACCGCCTTCACGCTGTGTCAGGAAAACGATCTGCCGATCATCGTTTTCGATATGAACAAAACCGGTAATCTGCTCGATGTAGTGACCGGTAAAATGGTGGGTACGCTGGTGCAAAATCCGGTGGCAGTAGAAGCTTAACAGTTACTTCATATAAACTAGAAAATCCTCCCGGACACATGGTTTGGGAGGATTTTTTTATCTACTTATCTGTTTCCATTCATCTTTTGTCTATTTTTCCGGGACTTATTTCCTGCCCTTGCTACAAAAAAAATGGTTGCCGATCGCCGTACTTTTTATTTGCTGCATACCGCTGTTTTTCCTGAACAGCCGGGCGTTGTTTTGGTTTGGTGACGATTGGACGCAATATATAAAGGAAGCGCAGAACATTGCTGCAGGCAAACCCTATTATACCTCCGGATTCATTTTCAATCCTGCAAATACCGATTATGCCCCACCGCAATACCCACCGGGATATCCAATTTTGCTGGCGCCGCTCGTCTACTTCTTCGGTATAGATCTACAGCCGCTTGTTTACCTGAATATACTATTTGTCTCCGCACTATTGTTTGCTGCTTATCATTATTTCCGGCATTATAGCGCCAAAACATCAGCTGTTTGCCTTGCCGTTATTCTCTGCTACACATCCTATATCATTGACCTGAAAAAACATGTACTCTCTGATATTCCGTGTACACTATTTGTAACCTTGTATTTTGCGCTACGCGGCAAAAAAAATCTTTCTAGCAAAAGAACTGTGCTGTTGATGCTGATAGGTGTATTTGCCATGCTCATCCGCTCGCAGACTGTGCTTCTGATTGTTGCGGAAACAATCATTTTCTGTTATGGATTTCTACTGGATTGGAGAAAAAATAAAAAGTTTCCCAAACTATTTACACAGCAACGGTCTTCCTTGTGGCTCTGTACTGGCATGGCATTACTGTACTTTTTCTGCAATACAGTGCTATTCGCCGCCCCCAACAGTACGCTTCAGTTTTACAGAAAGATCTATGTTACACATATTGCAGCACCCTGGACGCTGATTGGCCGCAATGGCAAATATTTGTGGGAACTACTATCTGGTATGCTGTCACACGAAACAGGCTATCGGTTGTTGGGTTATACAGTTACAATGATAACGATCTCGACCACCGTATTCGGTTGCATTGGATGTTTTCATTCTTTCAAAAAAGGACTGCGTGCCGATAATGTGTTTTTCCTGCTGATGTGTGCGCTGATCATTGTTACACCGGTCTACCAGGGATTCCGGTATTTATTACCCGCAGTTCCGGTATTTCTTCTCTTCGTCAAGGAAGGAATAAAAATCGTACTGTCAACAAGGATAAAAATTGCAGGATGGAAAATCGCCATCGGATGTACCGCACTGTTTCTGGCATTAGGCTTTAACGATTATAAACGAGCCACGTACCCGCCGGCATCGACAATAACATCCGATGATTTTGAGGCATTCCATTACCTGAAAAATAATGTTCCCGATTCCGATATCATTGTTTTCATCAAGCCTAGATTCCTGACGCTTTACACAGGCAAAAAATCAATGAATCTTGCCTGGCAGGAAAACATAACGCGGAACAGAACAGTGGTTGATTCATTTAAAGCCAGCTATCTTCTTACCCGCCGTGATTTGTCGAATGATATTTTTCAGCAGTATCAACAACAGCCGGATATTTTCAGCGATTCCGTACAGATCAATGACCTGTACAAGCTGTACCGCCTGCGTCGTAATCGTTGAAGTGATGTTCAAGTCTGTCGCAAATCCACGATCGAAAAACCATGAATCTACTTTAGCGAAGAAGCGGACTGAATATCTCAAAAAACTACCTTACAGACTTACGTTTGTTGCGTTCGTAATCTTCAAATACGAAACTGCCTAAACCATCAAGGCTGGAGTAAAATGCTTTGCCATTATTGACTTCGGTGAAATTGCGTACAAATGCCTGCAGGTAAGGATCGCGGGCAATCATAAAAGTGATCACCGGAATTTTCAATTTCTTCAACTGCCCGGCAAGATTCAGCGTACGATTCAGGATTTTGCTATCGATGCCGAAACTGTTTTTATAGTATTTTTTCCCAATCTTCAGGCATGTAGGCTTACCGTCGGTAATCAGGAATATCTGTTTGTTAGGATTTTTCCGGCGGCGCAAAATATCCATCGCCAGTTCCAGTCCTGCCACCGTATTGGTATGGTAAGGCCCAACCTGCAAATAAGGCAAATCCTTCATTTCGATCTGCCAGGCATCATTGCCAAATACTACGATATCAAGCGTGTCTTTCGGATAACGTGTGGTGATCAGCTCACTGAGTGCCATCGCTACTTTTTTTGCGGGCGTAATGCGATCTTCGCCATAGAGGATCATCGAATGCGAGATATCGATCATCAGCACAGTGGAGGTCTGCGATTTGAAATCTTTCTCATGAATTTCCAGATCATCTTCCTTTAGCGAAAAGCTTTGCACACCATGATTGATAAAGGCGTTTTTTAAGGTGCCGGTATAGTCGATTGATTCCAGCGTATCGCCAAATTCATATGGCCTGATTTCCGGGTTCAGCTCATCGCCCTGACCGCTCTGGTATACCTGGTGATTTCCTTGTCTTGCTTTTTTCAGCTTACCGAAAATCTCTTCCAGTGAGCGTTTACGAATCGTTTGTTCCGACTTGGCTGTAATCTTATAAGCACCTGTCTGATTTTCTTCCGTCAGGTAGCCATTCGCTTTAAGGTCTTCGATAAAATCGCCGATCCCGTAATCTTTATCTGTGAATTTATGTTCGCGGTCTAGCTGTGTCAGCCAGTCTAAAGCCTCTGTGGCATCACCACTGGTATATTGCAGCAATTCCATAAAAAGGTTCAATAACCTTTCAAATGGCGACTTGTTGTTCTCATCCGCACGATATTCTGAAAATACGAACCCACGCATTGCTCTTCTGTTTTTTACTTCATAAAGTTAAGGATTCGCCTATTCCCGCAATGTGAAGAAAGACCAATAAGCCCATAGACAAAAGGCACTTACAGAAAAGCTTTTATATTTACACACAATCCAACTATTCACAACAACTTGACGCAGCTTTCCGAAAATAGAAAACCGTTGTTTTTTGCTGGCGCGATCACTTTGCTGTGTATCGCTTTGCTGCTGGCATGGCCGTTTTCGGGCGTTACAGACTTCCTGATCTCCGGCAGCTTCCTGGTTATAATTTTCTATGCGTCATTCAGTATATTCAGCGATAGTGCCGCTTATTCATTCAATAAGCTATTCTGGATATTCAACCTCGTCTTTATGGGCGTGATACCGCTTTTCCAGTTTAAGCAAAAACAAATGGCCTGGGGGCAGTTTTTCCCGGAAAAAATTTTCATCCATACCAATCTCCTGATACTGGTTTGCTTTATCGTATATAGTGCTGCAAAATTTTGGCTGGGAAAGAAAAACGGAAACTCATTGATTTCAGCCGCGTCGCGCCCCGTAATGATTACACCGAAGGCATTCCGGGCTGGCTTTTTCGTATTCCTGCTTTGTTGCGCCGGCATCATTATTACTTACGGGTTCCATAACATATGGTTTCGCGATGATGCCGATACTTCGCTGTATCTGCGTATCAATGCAACGCTGGCCTTGCTGCTCGATAAGGGCTTACGGGGCATCACTATGTATTTTTCATTATTGTCTGTCTGGTTGTTCCGGAGAAAACAAATCGCCCTTCCCTGGTTGCTGGCGGTTTTAACCTGTTGTGTGTTTGTCAATTTCCCTTTATCGCTGGCTCGGTATTACGCGGCCTGTCTGTACCTAAGTCTGCTGCTGTCATTTCATATAAAATGGCTGGAAAAGCGGCATACTTTTTCGGTTTTACTCATTGCCGGACTGCTGATCGTATTCCCTGCACTAAGTCTTACCAGGTATAGCGGTGCAGATTTTGCCATGCATGCCAGCAGTCTAAAAACCATTTATGGCAGTGCTTTTCAGACAGGCGATTTCGATGCTTACACTTCGGTTTGCAAAACCTATCAATATATTGCCGGTCATGGCATCACCTGGGGCAAACAACTGCTTACCGTACTATTATTTTTTGTACCACGTAGTATCTGGCCGGGCAAATCGGTTGGCAGCGGCGCGCTAATGTATGACCCTTCCCTGGAGCACTTCCACAATTATTCCAGCGCATTTTATGCGGAAGGGCTCATCAATTTCGGAGACCTGGGTGCACTGGTTTTTATCGCTGGTTTTGCGATTGCCGGTTGTGCTTATGATCGCTGGTATGCCCGGATGAAATCATCTGCCGCACTACATTTCGGCGTTATTTTTTATCCCGTGGCTATGACCATGTCATTTTTCATGCTTAGGGGCGATCTGCTTTCTTCGTTTGCCTATCTCGCCGGATTTTTTATTTCGGCCTGGTTATTGCATCGGTTCCTGCTGATGCTTTCCAAATCTGCGTGAGCCATATTTTCGTATTTATCCAAACTGGCTTTTCGGTAATTTGCGAAAGAATTGGAGACGGGCTTTGAATTTAAACTGAAACTATGGCGTTTGCACAAAATCTGGTAATGGTGGTGAATGAGCGGGATGAATGGCTCGGCACCATGGAAAAAATGGCAGCGCACCGTGAAGGTGTACTGCATAGGGCATTTTCCGTTTTTATACTCAACGACCGGCAAGAATTGCTTTTGCAGCAGCGTGCTTTGCATAAATACCATTCAGGAGGGCTCTGGACGAATACCTGTTGTTCTCATCCGTTTCCTCATGAAAGTACGTTTGCCGGCGCCCATCGCAGAATGTCAGAAGAAATGGGATTTGATACCCCACTGGAAGCGATCTTTACGCTGCGTTATAAATCAGATGTAGGTAATGGGCTGATTGAAAACGAATATGATCATATCTACCTTGGCCATTACTCCGATACACCAATCCTAAATCCGGACGAAGCCATGGCATTTCGCTATATGCCAATGCCGGAGATCGGCAAATGGCTGGTAGAAAGGCCACAGGATTTCACCGCCTGGTTCCGGTTAGCATTCCCGATGTTTACCGAGTTTGTGCAACGTCGCGAAAGCTAAAACAAGGACCTAATAAAACTCATAGCAACCAATATCGATGGCTGTTCCATTGACACGGGCCTGATCATCCAAATCGTTGCCCACGGTTACAGGCGTACCGGCATCAATAACCGGGGAGCCTTGCTTGACGCGGAAGTTCCATTTACTATAGTCGACAAACTGCGGATCCTGGTTGAAGATACAATTGGTAAATACAGTGCTGGGCTCAATAGCATCGGTACTTTGTGAAGACCTGATGTCGCAGTTCACAAACTGGAGATTAAAAGAGCCGTTTCCTTTTTTTGCAGTGATCAATTCATCGTTGATCGTTCCGTAGATAAGACAGTTCGTAAAAACAGCATTCAGATTTCCCTGCAAATAGCCGGTATTACTGGTATCATAATAGTTGAGCACTGCACCGGTCGGATTATCGGTATGATTGATATTTTGCGGATAGTAGTTGACAAAATCACAGTTGGTAATGGTATAGTTCCCGCCCTGGAAAATAGCAATGGCTTGTGTTCCTGTAGAATGCACCAGGCTGTTTTCCGCTTTTACATTTGCATTAAAACAAAGCAATCCGTACCCGATGCTGTTTTCGATAATCGTATGCGTCATAGTCAGCTGATTAGTGCTGCTACCATCGCCCGAAACCCAGAGTGCCGCAGGAAGACCGTTGCCTACCGAGCTGCCGCAGTTTTTCATCACTACCCAATCCAGTTTATTGTTGTGACTGCTGATATCAAAATAAAGTCCGCCCCATTCGCCTGGCAGATCGCCGCCAAAATAGTCGCGATCCAGACGGTCGCCCTGGAAGATGATACTGTCTGTCTTCGTTCCTTGCGCCAACAGCGTTCCCTGCACATACAAACGAGAATCCGCATGCATATAAATACGGCATTTAGGCGGTATCACCAGTGTCGTTGACGAGTCTACCAACGCACTATGAACAATTACATAAGGCTTGTCGGTATTCCATTGAATGGGCGTTTGCGAACTCAATACGCTATCGGTAATGTAATGGGCATTCTGACCAAAAGCAACGATTGGAAGGCTGAAGTCCGTGCCATTTAGCGTTGCTATCAACTTGTCTTCGATAACGAAAGGCGTATTCTGATCTGTCGGATCAATATTTACGGTGGCAAAAACAAACATGCTGTCTTTTGCAGCAATCTCGATATTTTCCCTGCTATTGCCGGAGAAGCCGTCGATATTCAGATGAAAATAGGAGCTGGTACCGTTTTGCAGCCGTATGGAACTGATGTTTACTTTCTGATCTTGCGGATTAAAGATTTTCACCTGTAGTGTAAAGCTGCCTTGCGCCGTAAACACGGTATCGAAAGTGAGTGTATCTGTTGAGAACTTTAGATTTCCGCCGCTGGTCAGCAGTTTGTCTTTCTTGCAGGAAGTTCCGAAAAGGAGCATCCCGAAAAGCGAAAGAATCGGTATCAGAAAATATTTAGATCGCATGAATAGCTAAAAATCGTTGACGGGTAAAGTTAACGTGTGAAAATGATAACGCTGAAAACAGATAATTATTTTCTGCGCATAAAGACGAATTTAGGAGAAACAGGAAAAGGTTCCGCCATTTTTTTGCATTACATTCATTCAGGAGTATTTTTGCCTTTTCCCATCTATGCAGTGCATTACCCTTCTTTCCGATTTTGGCTTACAGGATGCTTCGGTAGCTTCGGCTAAAGGCATACTGATGCAGTCATTGCCGGAGGCGCGTATCATAGATATTTCGCACCAGGTAGAGCCTTTTCATTTACAGCAGGCCGCCTACCTGTTATTGGCTGCTTACCGAAATTTTCCGGTGGGCACCTGCCATATCTTACTTACCGATGTTTTCTACAGCAAAAGTCCACGGCTGATCCTTTGCGAAAAAGACGGTTATTATTTTCTGGCGCCCGATAACGGTATTTTGTCGCTGGCATTCGGTGATCAGATCGATCGTGTGTCGCATTGCGTGGAACTGGCCGACGATGGCCGTTTCCGAGACTGGATGCTGGCTGTTGGTGATATGATCCGGCAATTGCACCGTGATGGTCATACCGAAAATATGAAGCCTTGTACGATGCGTGTAGCCCCGCTGCACTGGCGTCCGAAAGTGGAAGACAACAGTGTGGAATGCCAGGTTATCCATATCGATCGCTTCGAGAATGTGGTTTTAAACATTACCCGCCGGCAATTTGACGAAATCGGCTATGGAAGGCCGTTTCATATCAAGTTTGTTCGAGACGAGGAAATTACGCAGCTCAGCAACCATTATTACAATGTGGGTATCGGCGAAAAACTCTGCCGCTTTAATGCTACCGGCTTTTTGGAACTTGCCATCAACCGTGGCAATGCTGCCAGCCTCTTTGGCTTAAAGCTGTACCGCGATCAGGACCTGATGTATAAAACGATAAAAATCTATTTTGAATGATCGTACGTATCGTACAAATGAATTTCCGCCCGGAAGAAGTAGCCAACTTCGAAGCATTGTTTGCGGAAAGAAAGTTAATGATCCGGTCGTTTGAAGGTTGCCGCCATCTGGAATTATGGCAGGACGCCCACGATCCCAACATATTTTTCACCTACAGTATGTGGGAGAGTGAAGCACATCTGAACCATTACCGTTTCTCTGATTTTTTTAAAGATACATGGTCGAAAACCAAGGCGCTATTTCAGACGAAACCACAGGCGTGGAGCGTGCATCAGAAGGTTATTGTGCATGTCTGATCAACGGAATTACTACATTACAAACAAAATGCCTCGCCCCAACAGTTTGGCGCGAGGCATTTTTATAAACCTCAAAAGACCAGAGCAGAGTCATATCCAGGTGTTACAGAAAACGTAAAATTGGCAAATGACAATACCCGGATCAGCTCTGAGCAATTAATTGAGCTTTGCCACAATGGTTTCCTGAATTTCTTTTAATTCCGCTTCGGAAAGCTTCAGCTTATGCCTTGTAAAGTTGAGATCATCTGCACTATTGATCGGTAGCAGATGCATGTGCGCGTGCGGTACTTCTAGTCCTACAACGCTTATGCCGCAGCGGTTGCACGGAAAGGAGCTTTCTATGGCTTTCGCTATGGGCTTAGCGAAAACCAGCCATTTACTCAGCAGATCATCAGATACGTCGAAAAACTTGTCCACTTCTATTTTCGGCACAATCAATACATGTCCTTTTACGAGTGGGAAAATATCGAGAAAAGCGTAGAACTGATCGTTCTCCGCGATTTTGTAAGAAGGTATTTCACCTGCGATGATCTTCGAAAAAATAGTGGCCATACAAAAGCTGTTAAATAAAAATTTCTTCTACTTTAAATTTAATAATGCCGCTCGGCGCCGTCACTTCCGCAATTTCGCCTACTACTTTGCCCAATAAGCCTTTGCCAATTGGCGAGGTAACCGAAATTTTACCCGCTTTCAGATCTGCTTCTTTCTCAGAAACGATCTGGTACTCAACTGTTTTCTTAGTATTAAGGTTGGTCACTTTTACTTTACTGAGTATAGAAACTTTGCTTGTATCAATATCCTTTGCGTCCATTACGCGGGAAGAGGCAATGACAGCTTCGAGTTTGGCAATTTTAGCTTCATGAAGTCCCTGCGCTTCTTTAGCAGCATCATATTCGGCATTTTCACGTAAATCTCCTTTTTCACGAGCCTCAGCGATCGCGTGGGCAATTTCCGCACGACCTGAAGTTTTTAACTGTGTCAATTCCTCTCTCATTTGCTCCAGTGTCTCTTTGGTAACATAATTAACTCCAGACATATTACTACGGTTTTAGATTAATAAAAAATACAACGCTCCTGGTTGAGACAGAAGCGTTGTACAAATACGAATTTAAGAAAAATATTCTTAACGGAAGTGCATGCGGAGCGTAAATGTGTGTACTCCGTTGTTTGGTTTTTGAGTAGGACGGTAAGCGTAGTCAACTGCCAGACGCGGACCTTTATCACCTACTTTATACTGAACAGATGCACCTGCGCTCAGACCTGTGAACATGGTATTGCTCTGGTCTGTGTTGATGTCTTTTTCATAACGGTAACCGGCGCGGAGCATGAACATTTCACGGAATGAGTATTCAGCACCCAAACCTAAATAATCGTTCTGGTAAGAGTTTGACTGGAAGCTACCCATTGCAGTCAGGCGATGTTTCGGTTTATCGTCCTGATTTTGCAATCTGTTTTCATCCAGGTAGAAATCATATGCCAAACCGAAGTTCAGGTAAGTAGGCATACCGAATTTGTCGGAAGGAATGTCTTGAGACATAGAGTATGTGCCATACGGAGATTGCGCATCTACCGCGAAGCCACCGCCAGAATAGCGCATGTTGGTACCGAGGTTACGCAAAGCTACGCTGAAGTGGAAGTTGTTGCGTGCACCGGTCACATATTGTACACCCGCGTCGAAACAAGCACCCTGAGCAGCTACGTTGGTTACCTGTTCGCTCACATAGGTAGCGGAGATACCAGCACGTACGTATTTAGAGAATTCTTTGGCAAAACCAACCTGGAAGTTCAGGAACTGAGGTTTGTAAGTACCAACCCCACCTTGTGGATTATCATAAGTGGTAATTGGAATTTCGCCGAAAGAAGTGGACATAATATTTACGCCCAGTACACCAAAGTTGCCGAGTTTCTGAGAAAAGCCCAGATCTGCGATGCTCACTTTAGAATTAGTGAGGTACATCGTATATCCTAAACCGATTTCAGTACGGTCAGCCATTGCCAGACCGGCAATGTTTCCTTTCATTGCTTCCATGCCATTCACAGTTGCTGTATTCAAACCGAATACACCATTTGAAGCACCCCAGGGGTTGATAAGCAGTTCTGTAGCACCTGCTTGTCCGGATCTATCTTTATTTCCTGCAAAAGCCTGCACGGATAACCCGATGGCACAGAGAGCTAATGCAGCTTTGGTAGAAAAACTTTTCATAAACGTATGATGAATTATTTATTTGGGGGCCGGAGTGGGTACCGGCCCTTGCAAATTCAGTTATTAATAGTTAGTGATATCAACCGGACGCATTGCACCGAACCAACGAACAATCTTCTCTCCTACGCCTTCTGCATTGATGTGGATGAGATACATACCACTTGCAATCGGAAGGTTTTTAGCATTCAGAATATCCCAGTCGATGTAAGAAACGTTAGGGTTGTCTTTTTCGAGACGACGAACCAACGTACCATCCAGAGAGTAAATGCTTACAGTAACACGACGTGGCAGGTTGATAATACGAACCGTAGTACCTACGCGGTTTGTCTCATAACCGGAGTAACCGTAGTAAGGGTTTGGAACTACAGCCATCAGATCAGCTACAGAATCTTTGTTACCATTAACGTTGTCTGAAAGTTTAACCGGAGCCAGACCATCTGTACTAAATGTATAGTATGGCAGATTATTGTTTACTGCGGTTTGTCCTGTTGGCAGGTATTGTGCGTAAGGACGGGAAACGCGCAGGCGGAGTCTTGTTTCTGTAGGCACGATACCATCTTTCAGAGACTTCAGGCTAAAACCAGGATTCAGTGTTGGCAAACCAACCCATTGGAATGAAGCCTTATAATAATTCAGTACGTTCAGAGAGTTATTGCTTGCTAAAGCTGTAATTGTTCCCTGACCTTCGTCATATTTGGTATTCAGGATGTACACGTAGTGTTTACCGCCGTTGATCACGTTACCGCTTGCGCCGGTATTATCACCATTGATCTGCAGTGTGCTGGTCGGGTTCCAGATCATATCCGCACCATTTTGGTTTTTCAGCCAGCTGTCTTCACCGAATACGATGTTCAGACGTACACCTGTTTCCTGATCGATTGCATAACCTGGGAACCATGATCTGCCGGAATCGCTCGCATCATAAATTGGAGAACCGCTACCATCCACGTCGCCAGTCCAGGACGCATGTTTTCTTTGACGGTATTTAGTAGCACCACCCTCTGCGAGTGTTGGATCATCGTCCATTTCGAATACCACGCAACGTGTCCATTTGCTTCTATCGGAAGTCATAACGATATCAACGCTATGCAGCATATTCATACCAGCTACGCTTGATGCACTGCTTGGGATAACACCGAATCCGCAAGCTGGTCTGTTTTCCTGTGTAGCCAGTGCAAACGGAGCCCATGTTTTTGCAACAAGACCGTTGTTTGGCATCAGGTTTTCATAGAATTGACCAATTGTATCGAGCGCGTAGTCGTTGTAGTTACATGGGTTAACAGAGTCTTCTTTGTTTTTACCGCTACGAATCCAGTTCTGAAGATTTTTAGATTCCTCGTCGATTACACCAGTCAACCAAGCGATACCGGGATCAGCGAATGTAACATCAGAACCAACCAGACCGTTTCCGTTTACCTGATCATCGCCAGGACGAACAGCTTGCGTCAGACCTACAGAGAGACCGTAGTTTTCCAGGATTTGTTCGTTGTAAATAGACAGATCGCGTTCGCTGTAGATTACATCTTCACCACCATTATAAACCAGTTTCCATGAACCTTGGTTTGGAATGATACCCTTAGTGATATCAGCATATTGGTTACCCGTGATAAACAGTTCCCAGTTACCTTTCTTCACTTTTCGAGGATCTACCACTTTTACGTTTACCGGCGCCTGACCGCCTACATAAGTAGGGTTAGCAATTTCATAATTGTTGTTCGGATCAATTGCAGCAGCTTCAGAGGCCGCATCCATTGTAATGAAGTTTGCACCGTTACCGATACCTTCAATTCGTTTCACAATCACACCGCTACCGTAGTCAGAATTCAGCATAGTACCCATATCGCCATTAGCCGGGTTAGGCATACCTATCACTACTGGAATAGGAACACCACCTGCGCCGTGTGCACTTTCCAGGTAAGGAACGTCCTGAGTAGAATCTGGTTCTTTCGGATCGAATGGCGCAAATTGGTTGTAAGAGTATGCGATCGCTACGAAGTAATAGTTACGGTAGTTTACAAAACGTGTATCCTTACCTGTTGCGAATTGGTCTCTTTGCAGTGAGAAGCTGTGTACGATACCACTATCTTTACCGGTTACTTTAACTGAGTAATCCCAGGTAGTATCACTGATGTCTGTTGCTTTGCTGTAGTTTACGATACGACCTACACCATTTTTGATATCTGTCTGGAATACTTCAGCTGCAACGCTCTGGTCAACCTCACCTCTTTCGTTGAAGATCTGAGCAGCAGTAACCTGGCTGTTCTTCAATTGGAAAATGCGATAACCTTCAAATTTGTAGAGAGAATCTTTGTAACGTTTCGTCTTAGGAGAAGAAACGCGGTATTTCTGGTCAGTCAGATCGTAACCGAATTTTTCCTGGAAGTTGGTACTGTTAGAATCGTTCATGATATAGAACACAAGCTTGCGGTCCATTTCACGAATTACGAGACGTGGCGCTTCCGGGCCTTCGATTGTTTTAAAGTTATTGTCGAAAAGTTCCTGTGCTTCATCATCAGCTACGCGGATCTTTTTGAATGATGTGTTAGGACAACCACCTACGTCCGCAACCCATACAGCTCCGATTGTTACGTCGTTCTGAGAACGGTCGATACTACCTGCCTGTAATTGGAAAGGACCGGAAGAGTGGATGAAACGACGGTCATAAGGTTTGTTACCACAAGAACACTCAGACCATGTAGCAGTATTGTCTGGTTCGCCGACAAATGCAAATTTGATAAGCGGCCCTTTACCGTAAGCTACGCTCGGGTGACCCGGAGTGTTATCCCAGTCGTACGAGAAACGCTGACCACCACGGTTCGTACCAGTCATATAACCATAGATCTGCTGACCATTGGTTGGGTTACCAATTGCTGTCTGATCATTGTTGAAGTAAGTGAAGGCAGTCATTTTCAGCTTCACGAATGTATCTGTACCCGGTTTGTTCGGATTAGGATAAAAACGTTTAGGACCGATAAAGAAGTCGACACCTACCATTGGCACTTGAGAGCCATAGCTGGTTGGTTCGCCGTTACCATCTATACTTTTACCGTTATAGAGGATACCCAGACCACGAGCCGTATCACAACCGATAAAGTCATCGAATGCGTAACCCAGATCCGCATCCGTCCAGGTAGCGATAAACGCTGTATCCAGTGTAGACGGGCTACGGTTGATCATGCGGTAGTTGTAGAAGGTAGCGTTGTTCAGGTTGTCTTTAGTTGCAAACGCAAATGCACTTGCCTGAACCTCCATACCGATCGCATCAGTTTGTGTCTGTTGCTTGATATTACCTTCATCGTTAAACACCCACCAGATGTACTGGTCACCCAGGATATCCGGGTAGTCACCGAGTTCTGGTTGGTAAAGACCATCAGGTTTGCCATTAGGACCGCTTACGTCCACGAATGGCGCGTAGTCACGGTTACCGCTGACAACGAGGTCAAGTACACCGCCGCTATTACCAAGAGCTTTAGTATTACCTCTCCCTGGCCATTGAAGAATATCTTTATAAGCCGGATTAGTTTGGTATTCAGTAGAACCCTTTTTAATAAGGTCGCGGAAAACGTTGATATCTGATCTGTTTACACGCCAGAAACGATCCCATTCAGAACAGGTTGCAGAGCTGGTAGTATAACCGTTTGCTTCCAGCGGACCAGGCCAGTAGTCGTTACCATCCTGGCGATAAGTCTGGGCCGCTACTTTAAGGTTACCCTGAGGATCGTAACCGCCAATCCACGCCGAACCTGCGAAGAGCGAGTTCTTTCCGCTCCCTTTTGGCACTTCATATTTCGCAGTATTCGTACCCTGATCCCACCACATATCACCACCGGTCATCAATTTGGCACGCACGTTATTGATATCAAGATCGATAGAAGACGTGGCCGGCTTACAGTCACGCGCCACTGTGGTACGCTGGGTACCGTTAAGCTGACGATGACCGCTAAAGTTCTCATTAGGTCGCGCAGTAGCGAGGAGACCAACCCCTGTAAAGACAGTGGTCATCGCCAGCGTGAGCCATTTTTTACTATTTACTAACATAACTTTTTATCGTTACCGTGTGTTGATTAAAAATTAAATGAAAGGCCTAAAATGATTCTGCGAGGGTTGTTCAGAAGTCCTGGGTTACGCATCAGAGCTGTATACAAGTCATTATATGATTTTGGATTAGTCTGAGTAGACGCATATTGAAGACCTTGTGGTGAAGTCAGGTAACCATCATCATCAGGACGACCTGTATAAGAATATACAGACAATACGTCACGTGTATTCAGCAGGTTGTTGATCATCAGGTAAGCATTCACGTAGTATTTCTTTTTAGCAGCTACTGCAGCATCTTTTTTATTATTGAAGCTCAGTGCGAAATCTTTATCGATTTTCAGGTTGAACATGTAGTGCCAAGGCAGACGGTTGCCGTTGATACCACCCTGGATCGTTCTAGAGTTGCTTGCGTCTACTGCCAGGCTCTGTGCTTCTGCATAATGCGTATACGGTTCACCGCTTCTTGCATTAAACATCAGGTTGATACCGGCATTCTGGAATGCTTTCAGACCACCGATTTCCGGACCTTCACCAGCAGCAAAACGATAGTCGATATTCGCAGCGATATTGTGACGGGAATCATAATCCAGTGGGTTTACCAGCATCAGGTTTGGCAATTGCGCACCGATAAGGTTAGCGATCAAACCTGATGTACCGTTACCATAAGAAGAGGTAGAGCTGGAACCGGTACCTTCAGCAAATTGCAATGTATAGCTCACCAACATAGAGATATGGTTTACACGACGGAGTTCGTATTTCACACCCAAACCTTTTGTTGAAGAGAAGTCTTTGTTTGCGTAAGTATAATAAGTAGTAGGATAAGCGTACAGGTAAGGACGAGCCTGAATCTGATCCAGACGTTCTTTGTAGAACGCATTCAATGTTACGGCAGACAGGTCAGACAGTTTTTGCTGGAAACCTACTTCGTAGTTGATCAGTTTTTCTGGTTTCAGGTTATTGTTTCCGAGGATTACAGAGCTACCGTTTTGCTGGATGTACATGTAATCAACCGGAGATGCATAAGCTTCTGTACCAGTCAATACGCTGCTGAATGATTTAGGACGTTGCATGATCACGTCGTAGTGCGCATACAACAAACCAACATCGTTGATCGGGAATGAGAAAGAGATACGTGGCATTACATTTACTTGAGGTTTGTAGTCGGTAAATGCACCTGTCGGATCATAACCAGCTTCAGAGATTTTAGGGAGTGGATTACCATCTGGTTTTCTTTGAAGGTATGGTTGCAAATCACGACCGCTTTCTTGTTTCAGGATATTTGGATCAGAAACTTCACGACCAGTTGCATCATACCAGGTATCACCGTTACGGTAACCAGTAATAGTAGGCGTTGGAGAAGCATTGTCATCAACATAAGCTACATAACCGCTACCGATATTGGCAGGAACGCCGTTTTCACCGAAGTTAACCTGAGATTTGCTTTCAGTGTTATTGTTGTTGCTTATCAGTTGACTTACAGAATAAGTAGCAGAAGTAGAATAAGGATCTTTCAGCACTTTGGTATTGTTATCGAAACGTTCGATACGAACACCGATAGTAAAGAGGATGTCTTTGAAACGAACCGCATCAGAGATATAACCTGCCATGTAGTTTGGACGGTAAGCACCGATTGCACGAACATAGTTACCATTCGCATCTTTCTGCGTGAAGAAGTCATTAAAGTTTACCTGACCGTTAACTGCATTACCGAGGTAGTCATAACCGTAGTAAGACACCAGCGGTTTACCACTGTTCAGCAATTCATCCGGAGTAAACATATTCATAGAGAACGTAGACGGATCCATCGCATCCGGCTGGATGTAATCATGGCCATGTGGCTGAAGACCAAGTTTAGTTCTCAGATTGTAGTCGAAACCACCTACGTGAGTTGGATCGCCGTTATAAGCACGGTTGTACAATACCGTATCGTTCGGGCCAGGAATTACGTCACCGGCATCGATCTGATCTTTTGTGTATTGTTTGCCGTTTACTACATAAATAGGATTAGCATGATCCAGGTTATTATTAACGTTTGCACTTGTCAGCTGACGCATGATCGTCCATACACTGCGGCCACCAACACCATATTGATAGTTACGTTCTGTACGCTGCTGATAGTAGAGACCAAATTCGATTGCGTGTGTTGTTTTGTTGTGTTTGTAGTCAAAAGACGCGTCTACTCCAATTGAGAACTGGTCTGCACGGCTATAACCATAACCTTGTTGGTAAGAACCAACGCCAGGCCACAATGAATATGTATAACCAGGATCGTCACCATTACGGAGATACGCACCGTTACTTGGAATATTAGACAGAGACGAAGGATTCGTACCACCTAAAGCATAATACTGAGAAGTATAATTAGAAAGGTATGGGTTAACATTAGAAGGAGTGTAAGAAATACCGGTGCCCTGGTAACCTTGCAGCAGGATCGCGTTGTGATCTTGAGCGGTTGCCGTATCCAGGCCTGCAGAGTAAACCGGAGCCTGGTTTTCTACAAATTTACCTACATAGCCATAAAGGAATGGGTTTCTTTTATGGTTCGGGTCTTCTGTAGACACATAGTCTTTCTGGTAGTCAGCCTGCACAGAATAATACGCATTGCTGATTTTATTGTTTTCATTTTTCTTTTCACCAGTAGCCGGCTTACCGAAGCGTTGTGTGAAACGAATATAACCACGGCCGGTGTACTGATCTGATTTCGGCATTGATTCCGGAGCAAACAAGCTCAGACCACGACTATAGTTATAATAGTTAGTATATGCAAATGAACCGCCCACGCGAAGGGTTGTACCCGGAGTGATTTCATAATCCAGTTTACCATTCAGGGAAGCGCGGCTACCGCTTGCATTTGTTTTTACTTTTTCTGTAGACAGATCGGACATTGTGATAAACTCCGTTGCTGGTCTGAGGTTTGGCACACCTGTAGAAGAACCAACCGCTACCAGTGGATGCTGTTGCATATCGGCCAGTTTAGCACCATTCACAGTATAGTTACCACCATAAGAAGGATCATTGTCCTTATAGCTACGATAGTCGCCGGAAAGGAAGAAACCTACAATTGGTTTTTTAACATCATTTACCATACGGCTCGCGAACGGACCGGAAAGGCTGAAAGCAACATAGTTATTATTAAAACCATCCAGAGAGTGCTCTACATTCACACTACCGCGCAGATCTTTAGAGATACCACGGGTCGTGATGCTGATCACACCACCAGATGCGTCACCATACTTAGCGGAGATACCGGAAGTGATTACTTCCATCTGATCGATCGCATCCGGCGGAAGGTTTACGGAGTTGGCACCACCGCTCACCATAACACCATCTACCATGTAAAGGGTACCGTTGTTACGACCACCACCGATGTTCAGGTTGGTATTACCTTGCTTTTGCTGGTAAACACCTGTAGACAGGGAGGCCATATCCGCAGTACTACGCGTTGGCAGGTTTTTGATCTGCTCATGCGTCATCGTATTGTTGGTACCCGGACGAGCCTGGTCAACAAGCGGACGAACGTACTTTACAGTAACTTCTTTAAGGGTAGTTCCCTTGTTAGACTCAAGGGTTGCATTCAGTTTTGTTGCATTGTCCGGGCTTACCAATACATCTGTAAAGGTAACGGGATTGTGACCAGCGTATTGGATTTTAACCGTGTAGCGGCCAGGCTGTAACGGCTTAATGGAGTAAACACCATCAATGTCGGTTACAGCACCTCCCTTGGAAATACCTCCGGATTCTACATTGATCACGGCATTGATAGCCGGTTGTTTGGTTGCGTCTAATACGGTACCGAATATCTCACCCGCCTGGGCAAGTGCTTCTCCGGAAAGCCCGATAAACAGCAATAAGAATAAATAACGTAGTGTACGTGTCATATCCTGCATTAAAGATTTATTAACCAAATGAGGGGTAAAGATAAAAACTTCTGTTAAAAGTAATACGGCGACACTTCTTTTTTGTCAAGGAAATGTTTATTTTATATGTTTTACTTTGGTATGACGATTTTTGTCAGTAAGGAGTTACTCATCTTGTACACTGCCTCAAAGCTGTAACCCGCTATATGCGGCGTTATCAAGGCATTTGGAAGCATCGAAATCTGATGGACCAATTGCTTTTTTCCATCATCCATCTTCGTCAATGGTTCCCCTTCCAGCACATCCAGACAGACAGCTTTTATCTTTTTTGATTGCAAACCTACCCATATTACATTTGTATCTACTACGTCTCCGCGCGAGGTATTGATAAGGATAAAAGGCTTCTTCATCTGTTGAAGAAAAACATCATCAAAATAATGATATGTATTGGCCGTTAAAGGCAAATGCAAACTCAGTATATCCGCTTCTTCGAAAATGCGATCCATGCTCGGACAAAAAGCGACCCCTTCCTGTACAGGTACTGTTTGGTCGATATCGTAGGCAAGAATGTTCATATCAAACGCGAGCAATTTCTTCGCGAAAGCCTTGCCCGTATTGCCATAACCAATAATGCCAACTGTTTTTCCTTCGAGTTCCGTGCCACGGTTTTCATCGCGCAACCATAGTCCCTGCTGCACTTCCCTGTGACTCCAGGCAATACGCTTGGTAACACCCAGCAACATTCCTAGTGCGTGTTCTGCCACCGCGTTGCGATTACCGTCCGGGCTACTGAAACAAGCTATGCCTCTTTCGGTTGCATAGGGCACATCGATAATCTCCATACCGGAACCCATACGCCCGATCCATTGCAGGCTAGACGCCGCGTCCAGCAAAGCTTTGTCGAGTCGTAACCGTGTAGAGGTGATAACGCCCACACAGTCTTTGATCAGTACAAATGCTTCCTGCTGCGTTATTCTTTCATGGATAGTGCAAGTATATCCTGCAGCTTCGAGGCCTTCCGTTAATACAGGGTGCACCGGCGCTGCAATCAGGACTTTTCCCGGTTGGTTCATAATTGGTATTGCTTGTGAAGTGATACGAAATCTGCTACTGATAATTGTTCTGCACGTTTATCCATCAACGGATGCGTTAAAGCCTCTGGCGGCAAAGTGCCACGCAAGGCGTTACGCAATGTCTTACGACGTTGATTAAATCCGGCTTTCACCAGGTTGGTAAATTTTCTTTTTTCCGTAATACCGAAAGGATTGCCTGAATTAGAAAAACGTGCGACGCCACTCATTACTTTCGGCGGCGGCGTAAAACAATTCGGATTTACATCGAAAAGATATTCTACTTTGAAAAAAGCCTGCGTGAGGACGCTCAGAATGCCATAAAGCTTAGAGCCCGGACCAGCCGCAATGCGCACTGCCACTTCCTTCTGAAACATCCCGATGATCTCGTCTATCTGTGGCTCCCATTCCAGCATCTTGAACATAATCGGCGAAGAAATATTGTACGGAAAATTACCGATCACACTAAACCGGCCTTCAAACGGCACATCAGCTTTCAGAATGTCTTTCAGAATAATTTTATCCTTCAGCACCGGATAAGTATGCTGGAGATACTGCACCTTCTCTTCATCAACCTCGATCGCCTTGTACTGCACTTCCTTCCACTCTATCAGGTATTTGGTAAGTGCACCGCCACCAGGGCCTATTTCCAGTAATTGCATTCCGGCAGTCGGTTCCAGTTGCGACACAATTTTTTTGCACATATTCTCATCGTGCAAAAAATGTTGGCCAAGGCTTTTCTTTAACGTGTATTGCATATCGCTGCAAAAGTCAAGAATCCATTGCCAAAAGTCAAAAAAATATCATCTATGTGGTATTTCAAACCCTGCAATCTGATTTTGCGCGGATAAAAAACAACCTTTCTCCCAGGCGGTGGCCGCCTACAACTTAATACGTACAACTTTCGATGTCAAAGTTCATGAGCAGCAACAGGCGGATTTAATATCTTTGTCGTCAATTTATGTTTAGACTATGGAATTTAAAATAGTTCAGAAGCTTGCCAAAAAGCATTTGATTTATATCATCGGAAATGCTGCACAGGTAGCACAACTTGTGGAAATCTCCGCGCAGGAACAAGCGTTTGTGGCGGAAATGCTCAAACAGGAACACCAGCTTATCTCCATCAATCAATACAACCGTTTTGTATTTGTTTATTGCATCAAGGATAAAAAAACAGATACGCAAACCAGTGAATCGATCCGCAAAGCCGGCGCAGAAATGCAGAATATCTGCAACCGCCAGAAAATGGAAGAGATCACGATCAACAATATCTCAGAAAACGCCCATGCAGCCTATTATTTTGCAGAAGGTATGGCGCTGAGCAATTACCAGTTCCTGAAATACCGCACCGAAGCCAAAAAAATCACCAATACGCTTCGTTTGATCAATTTCACGAAACAATCTATCACGGTTAAAGAGGCCGACCAACTCAATATTCTCACCGAAGCCATATACAAAGCACGCACCCTGGTAAATGAGCCGCTAAATTTCCTGACGGCTACCCAACTGGCCAAAGAAATTGCCGCTATGGGCAAGGAAGCAGGCTTTAAAGTAACCACTCTTCAAAAAGCGCAGATCGAAGCGGAAAAAATGGGAGGCATTCTCGCCGTTAACCGCGGCAGTATTTTACCTCCTACCTTTTCGGTAATGGAATACAAACCGCGCAAAGCGATCAACAAAGCGCCGATTGTATTGGTAGGCAAAGGGATCGTGTACGATACCGGCGGCCTTTCGCTGAAACCTACGCCTGCATCCATGGACCGTATGAAAAGCGACATGAGTGGCGCGGCGCTGGTGACGGCTACAATGTATGCCGTTTCTAAAATGCAATTGCCCCTGCACGTCATTGCACTGGTTCCGGCCACAGAAAACCGTCCGGGTGAAAATGCTTATGTACCGGGCGATGTCATTACTATGTACAGTGGAACTACGGTTGAGGTACTGAATACAGATGCCGAAGGACGCCTGGTGCTTGCGGACGCTTTACATTGGGCCAAACGCTACAAACCGGAACTGGTGATTGATTTTGCAACGCTGACCGGTGCTGCGGCTGCGGCAGTGGGCGAACACGGTATTGTCTGTATGGGTACGGCTGAAGACGCTACCAAACAGTCGTTCCGAAACAGCGGCGACCGCCAGTACGAGCGCCTGGTGGAGTTTCCGTTGTGGGATGAATACGGTGATATGATCAAATCGGAGATTGCCGACCTGAAAAATATCGGTGGTCCTTACGGTGGCGCTATCACTGCCGGTAAATTCCTGCAGCATTTTACCGAATATCCGTGGATGCACTTTGATATTGCCGGCGTATCTTTCGCTACCGCCAAGCGTAATTATATTACCGCAGGCGGTACCGCATATGGCGTGCGCATGCTGGTAGATTTCCTGGCGCATTATGGCAAACACTAGTTTCAAGCGCTTTTTAAGCACAACAAGACAAACAATTTTACAATGGAAGAAAAAGCAATTATAGGTATTACCACCGGAGACATCAACGGCATCGGGCTGGAACTGATCATTAAAACATTTTCAGATAACCGCATGCTTGATTTTTGTACGCCGGTGATCTTTGCTTCCAATAAAGTCGTTAACTACTACCGTCGCCTGATTCCGGAAAATACATTCAGCTTTAACAGTACCAAAGACCTGACGAAGCTGAATCCGAAACAGATCCATGTTTTTAACTGCTGGGATGAAGAGGTTGCGATACAGCCGGGCATGCTTACCGATCTCGGCGGCAAGTACGCGATCCGTTCGCTGCAGGTGGCGGCACAATGCCTGAAAGATGGCCAGATTGATGCGATAGTCACCGCCCCGATCCACAAAAGCAATACACACAACAACGATTTTCCATACACCGGCCATACACCGTTCTTCAAAGAAAAATTTGGCGCCAACGATGTGCTGATGCTGCTCTATGACCAAGAGCTGCGCGTAGCACTGGTTACCGAGCATCTGCCTTTAAACATGGTTGCTGCTGCGATCACTAAAGAACTGATCGTTTCGAAAGTAAACCTGCTGAAAGAAAGCCTGATCAAAGATTTCGGCATTGATAAGCCAAAAATCGCAGTGATGGGCCTGAACCCACATGCCGGCGATGAAGGACAGATTGGCACGGAAGAACAAACAATCATCAAACCAACCATCGAGCTGCTCCAACAACAGGGCACACTGGTATTTGGCCCGTTTAGCGCCGATGCATTTTTTGCGCGTGCAAACTATCAGCATTTCGATGCCGTATTGGCGATGTACCACGATCAGGGGCTGGTGCCTTTTAAAACGCTGGCACAAGGCGGCGGTGTTAATTATACTGCCGGGCTGCCGGTAATCCGCACTTCGCCAGATCACGGCACTGCATTCGATATCGCCGGAAAAAACATGGCCGATGAATCATCGTTCCGCGAAGCCATTTTCGAAAGCATCCGTTTGCTGAAACAGCGTAAAAACTACGCGGAATACACCGCCAACCCGATGCGGCGCGGCAAAATCGAAAAGGAAAGAGATAACAGTTAATAAAAAGACCTGCTGTACGGCAGGTCTTTTTATTTATTTGCCGATGACTTTGCGCCACTGTGAGAAAAATTGTCAACCCTCGACTAAAAATCAATAAATCTCGCAAAAAAATAATGAGGGATTCCTGCACGCCATGCTTGCAGTTAGTATATATTTGCCCCCACTATAATGAAAACCTGAACTGATTTGGGTTTACCTGCTGTTCCCCTCTACCGAAGCACAATTTTTGTTTTAACGATTGATTCATCAGACACAGTTCTAAAAAATGAGAAGAGACGGTTCACAAAGCAGCGTATGGCAGCCTTGTATCAATAACAGCATGCCGCTGGCAGACAGATCGGGCTATGAAGTAAAAATTTCCGGCAATGGTGTAACTGCGTTGGCCGCTGCAGCTTTGCTACAGCAACAAGGAAAAAAATGCGTGTTGGTTACCGACCAGGAAACACAGCTGCCCCCTACTGCCTATTTAACCACAATACTGCCGGAAGGTTACCGTAAACATAGCAAATCAGCGCTGATTGCAGACGGAATGAGGACTGCTATCGACCTCGCGGAAGAATGGATTATTTCATCGGAAATGGAATGTGACCTTGTCTACGAACCGGGCTATTTATTTTCGGCTCAAACCAGTAATGATGTTCCGGATGAAAAACTTGCCGCCGAAACTGCGGGTCTCGTAACGACGATGGTCAAAAGTATTCCGGTGCCTGTGCCTTTTACAAAAGCCTGCCGTTTTGAATACCAGGCGCGATTTAATCCTGCCGTATTCTGCATGGGACTGACCAAAGTCTTTACAGAAGCTGGCGGTGTGCTTGTTGACCGAAATACTGCAGACGAAGCAGCTATTGTTGCGCAGCACACCGTTGTGCTGGATGATGCAGCTACTGCCAATAAAAGAAATAGTTACCACCTGGCTTTTACCCTGGCTTCCGGCATTTATCCTTATGGTATTGCGCAATGCCACGACAATGGTTCTTATTCGTTTCAACGGGTAATGAAAGACGGGAAAGAATATGTATTAGCTTCTCTGCTGGATGTTTCGCGGGAAACCGATACTACTATTGCATTTGACCAGCTGGAACAAGTTATCCGTGCTTCTTTTAACGTGGCCACGATCGATTTTCAATGGATGAACACTTATTGCCACAATTGCGAAACCAGCCCATTACAGCTACTAGATCATGAAATCCGTTATCAGCATGCGGAGGCTGGCAGCACTTATTTTACCATGGCTTTGCTCGCAGCGCAAGTAATTGCAGACCTGGTTTCTGATAAAGAAAATTGTTTCACCCCACTATTTGCATCCCAAATAAATCATTTAACGGGTTCGGAAGTGTAGAAGCTGCTAATTGACGCGGTTCTTGCGTACATTTAGCGTTCGTAACGAAAGATACTATGCTACAATTTGATCGATTTACGCTGGCCAATGGCCTCCGGGTTTTGGTACATGAAGATCATACATCGCCAATGGTGGCAATGAATATACTTTATGATGTGGGGGCACGCGATGAAGATCCGCACCGAACCGGTTTTGCACATTTGTTTGAACACCTCATGTTTGGCGGATCTGTAAACATACCTGAATATGACGAGCCACTGCAGATGGCTGGCGGCGAAAACAATGCTTATACAACCAACGATATTACCAACTATTATATTCAGCTACCGGCTCAGAATGTAGAAACGGCGTTCTGGCTGGAAAGCGACCGTATGTTGTCGCTGGCTTTCAGTGAAAAAAGCCTGGATGTACAGCGTAAGGTAGTTGCTGAAGAGTTTAAGGAACATTATATCAACAAACCATATGGCGATGCCTGGGAGCATATGCGTACGCTGGCTTATAAAAAACATCCGTATCAATGGATGACGATCGGTAAGGAGCTCAAGCATATTGAAGAGGCACAGCTCGATGATGTAAAAGCATTTTTCTTTAAGCACTACCGCCCGGTAAACGCTATTATGTGCCTGGCGGGGCATATCACTACCGAAGAAGCCAAAAAACTGACGGAAAAATGGTTTGGCGATATTCCTGCGGGAACAACTTATAAGCGCGAATTACCAAAGGAACCGGCACAAACCGAGGCGCGCAGTATGACCGTGGAAGCCGACGTACCGCTGGATGCGCTATACAAGGCATGGCATATGAGCGGCCGCCTGTCCGACCCGTATTATGCTTCCGATCTGATCACAGAAATTCTGGGCAACGGTTTTGCTTCCCGCTTGTATCAGCGACTGGTAAAGGAAAAGCAATTGTTCAGCAATCTTAACTGCTATCACACCGGCAGCCTTGATCCGGGATTACTGGTAATTGAAGGTAAAATAGTAGAAGGTAAAACGCTGGAAGAAGCTGATGCCGCCATTGAAGCCGAGCTGGAACTGTTGAAGACCGAAGGCGTCACCGTAGGTGAGCTTGAAAAAGCGAAAAATAAAATAGAGGCGATGATCGAGTTTGAAGATATGAGCCTGCTTTCAAGAGCCAACAATATCGCTTTCTACGAATTGCTCGGCGACGCAGACCGGATCAACCATGAATGGGAGCGATACCAGGCAGTCACTGCGGAGGCCCTCCAAAAAACAGCACAGGATATTTTCCGTAAAGAAAACAGCAACACGCTTTATTACAGGAAAAAGAAAATAAGCGGCAAGTAAGAAGTCCAAAATCGCTTGTTCCGCAAATAAACACGCATCGGATTCGATACTAAAGCAAAGAGGTTGTCTTACGACAACCTCTTTTATCTTAATACTAAATGTCAACAGAAAAATGTAGGCGCTGCTTTAAGCTTCCCGATTTATTTATTCATAATAGCCCTGAAAATATCCAGGCCATTTGCATATACCATCAGTATCAGCAATAGCACCAGGCCAACCGTAGTAGCACGTTCCATTACTTTATCACTTACTTTTTTGCGTGTAACCAGTTCAAACAACAGGAAAATTACATAACCGCCATCCAGACCCGGAATCGGCAACAGATTCATAAAGGCAAGGATAATGGAAATAAACGCAGTAAGTCCCAGGAACTCCTGCCAGTCGAACTCGGAAGGAAATACCTTACCAAAACTGGCAATACCACCCAGGCTTTCATTTACCTTCACCTCTTTAGAAGTAAACAATAATTTGAATTGCTGCCAGTAGAAATCAAACTGCTCGCCGGTAAATATAAAACCTCTGCCCAATGCGGTCACCAGGTTATAGTCTTTATGCACCACATCCATATACCGAGCCGGGTTAGGCATTGGAATACCCAATGAGCTATCTTTAGGTACGACCGTATTAAAGCTCATCGGCTGGCCGCCTCTGATCACGGTAACGGTCATCGGCTGACCATAATTGGCTTTTTTCTCCTGGTCGAACTCATCGAAGAACATCACCGGCTTATTATTTACCGCAATAATGCTATCATTCTGGCGCAAACCCATCCGGTAAGCGCGAGAGTCGGTTGCAAGCGTGTCTACATGGGCCGGAACACGAACGCCGATAAATGAACCTCTTTCTGATTTCAGCATTTTACGGATTGTCCCGGTAGGTACCGGCACATCCACTTGCTTACCGTCACGCAGTACCTGGATTGTTTTTCCGGAATGGAAAATAATATCAAGCGAAATTCTTTTAAAACGTTCGATCTCCTGGTTGTCTACACTTACGATTTTGTCACCGTTGCGCAGGCCAATACTCTGTGCCAACGAATCAGCCACGATACCGTATTTCACATTTTTTGTCGGCAGGTAGGTTTCTCCCCAAACGTCGAAAATAATAGCATAGATCACCATTGCAGTGAGTACGTTCATGATGATACCGCCAAGCATAATAAAAAGGCGCTGCCATGCCGGTTTGGAGCGATATTCCCAAGGTTGCGGCGGTTGATTCATCGCATCTGTGTCCATGCTTTCATCTACCATACCGGCAATTTTCACATAGCCGCCAAGCGGAAACCAGCCAATACCATATTCCGTATCGCCAGCCTTCTTCTTGAATAAAGAAAAGTTGAGCAAACCGGAAAACGGAAACAGGAAGTCGAAAAACAGATAGAATTTTTCTACGCGGGTCTTAAACAACTTCGCGAAGAAAAAATGTCCGAACTCGTGAAGAATAATCAGGATCGATAATGCGGCAAACAACTGCAGGCCTTTCACCTGCCACGTTGCCATTAATAATACGGTGTTCAATTGCATGTCTTAAGAATCGGAAAAAATATTTTAGTATGTAGACAGCTGGCTTTTCTTTACCAGCTCTTGTACCCGGATCCGGGCTTCTTTGTCGCTGTTTTCAAAATCTTCAAGCGTAGGATGTTCAATAAAGCTCACCTGCTCCAGCGTTTGCTCGATCATCTCGCTCATTTCCATAAAGCCTACTTTGTTTTGAAGGAATGCATGCACCACGATTTCGTTCGCGGCATTCAGCACACAGGCAGCGTTACCACCTTTAAACATCGCATCTTTGGCAAGTGCGAGGTTCCGGAATGTTTTATAATCAGGTGCTTCGAAATTCAGTTTTGGAAAATCCTTAAAATCGAAACGTTTAAAATCGTTGTGAATACGATGCGGAAAAGCCAGCGCATACTGGATCGGCAGTTTCATATCCGGCAAGCCTAGCTGCGCTTTCAGCGAACCATCGGCAAACTGTACCAGGGAATGAACGATGGACTGCGGATGAATAACAACTTCAATCTGCTCATTTTTCAGGCCAAACAACCATTTGGCTTCAATCATTTCCAATCCTTTATTCATCAGCGTAGCGCTGTCGATCGTAATCTTGGCGCCCATTGTCCAGTTGGGGTGCTGCAATGCATGCGATGCTTTTACATTGACCAGGAAGTTTGGCTTTTTACCTAAAAACGGGCCGCCGGACGCGGTGAGTATTACTTTCTCGATCTTGCGGCTATCCTCGCCTACCAAACATTGGAAAATAGCAGAATGCTCGCTGTCTACCGGCACAATCAGCGCCCCTTTCTCGGCAGCGCGTTTCATAACCAGTTCTCCGGCAACTACCAATGTCTCCTTATTGGCCAAAGCTATGTACTTACCGGCATCTATTGCCGCAAGGATCGAATGCAGTCCTGCAAAACCTACTATAGCGCCCAGCACTACATCTACCGTATCCCACTGCACTACTTCAGTCAATGAATTATTTCCGGCAAAAACTTTTACCGGGTATGCGTGCAAAGCTGTTTTTACAGTTTCGTATTTTGATTCGTCAGTGACAACAACAGCATTCGGTTTAAATTTTATTGCCTGTTCTATCAGCAATGCGTCATTGCTATGAGCAGAAAGTACTTCCACCTCAAATAAATCCGGATGCGCAGCTACTACCTCCAGTGCCTGAGTTCCGATAGAGCCCGTAGATCCCAATATGGCCAAACGCTTCATGAAAAATATTTAATGGTAATCTGCCCGCAAACCATTCTGCGGCGCTCAAAGATATTAAAATAAGCCCACCATTAACGCAACACGTCAACGCCGGATCATTTATATTCGTTTCAGAAAGTTGATTTTGTAAAAAACTTAACAAACCGGGCAATGCAACAAACGACGCTCACTTTTCTTAAAAATCTGGCGGCCAACAATAATAAACCGTGGTTTGATGAAAACCGCACCAGGTATGAGGCGGCCAAAACAGACCATGAAGCGCTGGTAGATAGTCTTCTGAGACAGATGACAGCGCTGGAGCCGAGACTGGAAGGTCAGAAAGCCAAAGATTCTATCTTCCGGATTTTCCGCGATGTGCGCTTCTCTAAGGACAAAACGCCATACAAGGCCCATTTTGGTGCATTTTTCAGTCGTGGCGGGCGTAAATATCCTGGCGCCGGTTATTATCTGCATATTGAACCGGGAGGCAAAAGTTTTATTGGAGGCGGATTATGGATGCCTGAAAATAGTTTATTGAAAGCGGTAAGGCAGGAAATTGACTACAATTTTGAAGAATTTACAGGAATCGTAGACAATAAACAGTTTAAGAAAATCTTCAGGGAGGTGACTGGCGAACAGCTAAAAACCTTACCACAAGGCTATTCGGCCGATAATCCTGCCATCAACTACCTGAAGATGAAAAGCTTTACGGTGAACCATCCGCTGGTGGATGCGGACATTACCGGAAAAGAATTTGAGAAAAAAAGTGTAAATATTTTTGCCGTAATGAAACCGTTTATTGATTTTTTAAATAGATCTCTCGACTAATTAGTTCCGGAACACAATAAATTCAAAGGGCCGTTCATTCTGGGCGGCTTTTTTCTTGCCTGCCTTTTTAGGACGCTCCGTGGTAGTGTTGTGATACACGTCCATGAGTTCTGCTGCGTTCTGCACATTAACATCGTTATCCACCTTGCTGATTAAAGACATCAGCCCATCAACCTGTTGGTCGAAATCATCTTGCCAGTTTTGAGCAACTTTTGTGGTGACTAGCAATTCGCGTGAATGGTGCTTCATGGTAGATTATTTTACGTTAAACCAAAAAAAGTTTCTTTTTGAAAAGTTAAGTTAAATTTTCCCCAGAAGCAATAGCAAATAATTCTATATCAAAAGTATCAAAAACAATTTTTTAAAACATAATATTTAAACAAAACTTTTCCACTAATAAAAGTTAGTCAGGTAGGGATAACGTTCTTCGTAAAGACTCTTAACTTTTTTTAGAATCGTCTCTCTGAGCTCGTCGATATTGCGTCTTTCGGTGGCAGAAACGAAAACACAGGTACCATTTGTCTCTGTTTCCCAACGCTTATGCAGCTGATTCAGCAGATCCTGTTTCACTTCTTCGTCCAGCCAGGGATCGAAAACCCGTTCCTCATAGAGGTCCATTTTATTGAAAATCGTGAGCACCGGCTTATCAAATGCTTTAATTTCCTGTAACGTCTTATTAACGACGCCCATCTGGTCTTCATAGGCCGGATGTGAGATATCTACCACATGCAGCAGACAATCGGCTTCACGAACCTCGTCTAGTGTACTTTTGAAACTCTCTACCAGGTGGTGCGGCAGTTTGCGGATAAACCCTACGGTATCGCTGAGCAGGAACGGCGTCTGTTCATACACGATCTTACGGGTTGTCGTATCCAGCGTCGCAAAAAGCTTGTTCTCTGCAAATACTTCCGATTTGCTCAAGAGATTCATCAATGTGCTTTTGCCTACATTGGTATAGCCGACCAGTGCCACGCGCACATAAGTGCCGCGTTCCTTACGCTGGGTAAATGATTGCTTGTCGATCTCGGCCAGCCTTTTCCGGAGTAATGCAATTTTATCCTTTACAATACGACGGTCGGTTTCTATTTCCGTTTCACCAGGACCACGGGAGCCGATACCACCGCCCTGGCGTTCCAGGTGCTGCCACATACCTTTCAGTCTTGGCAACAAGTACTGATATTGAGCCAGTTCTACCTGCACCTTTGCCTGCGCAGTTTTGGCCCGGCGGGCGAAAATGTCGAGGATAAGGTCACTTCGGTCGATGGTTTTGGTATTGATCGCTTTCTCGATATTGATGATCTGCGAACCTGTGAGTTCATCATCAAAAATCACGAGGTTAATGCCTTTTGCTTTTACGTATTCGCGTATTTCTTCCAGCTTCCCTTTACCCACAAACGTACGACTGTCGGGACGGGGCAGTTTTTGAATAAAACTTTTTTCGGCTGTCGCGCCGGCGGTTTCCGCAAGGAATGCCAGTTCGTCCAAATATTCTTTCAGCTGTGTTTCTGTCTGCGTTTTATGTACCAGACCTACCAATACTGCACGTTCTTCCTGCTGAATGTTGTTTTTTTCTATCAAGTTATTCTTCCGTTTAGTAAAAAAACCATCTCCATAAAGAGATGGCCGGGAACAAAATTACGTTATTAAATAAATTAAATTACCCGGGCATTACCTTCTGAACAGAAGCATTTGTCGCGGCAGCTTTGCCCGCCGGTACATTCGGCACATTCCGCACATTTTCAGGAACGATTTTTCGGTTGCTTACACCATGCGTTCCTGCTCGCGCAGCCAGCGTTCCGGTATTTCGTCATTGCAGGCAGTGAGATAATCGGTATACGCACAAGGCACAAAACGATGGTTTGGCAATTGCATCCACCATCTTCCGGTACGCTTGCTCTTCAGGAATGTAGTATCGTTGCTCGTAAAGCTGACATGGAATTCCACAAACTCGCCGCGATCCTCGATAGAGGCCTCCGTACGGCGAAGCAGTACCCCATCGATAAAATACCAGAGCATCTGCGCCATCAGTTTGGCTGTCATCTGGTACATATCACGAAGAGGATCGTAGCCATAGATACCGAATGAGGTCAGTACATGGCTCATGCCGGCAAAACGCGCCAGTATGCAGGCTTCTTCGCCGGTAAAGCCGTTGGGCGAACCAAAACGGTTGACTGGCGCATCGCTGAAACGAACAGCGTTAATGTCGAAGCTAAACAAATGACTGCTGCGCAAAGCGGGCTCTACTACATCCATATTCTCTCGTACACGGCCCAATCGGTAAAAATCGAAGCGAAGCTTATCAAGCGTCTCCAACATACGAGGGTGTACATTATAACTCTGAAAACCAATATGGCTGTAATGGCGTACAAAATTGGGCTGCGTGGTCAGCATTTCCATCAGGAAGCTGCGCGACGTGACTTCTTCCGATTCGTCGAGATCGATCAGCATATCTGCTATAGAGGCAGTAATCTGCTGACTGCCCACTTTAAAGGCTTCATATTGCTGCAAAGTGAGATCGTGTGAGCCGCCAAGCAGGTACACAATCTTTCCGGCGGCCTGCAATTCATGTAGTACAACACGTAAAGCGGCACGGGTATCATCTGCAGAAACGCCCTGACGGATATTGCCAAGGTCGGCAATCTTGATGGAAGGATGCCAGTCATACAGCTGATAAAACTGCTCTCTGACCACATCCGGACCGTTGCTGTAAGCGGCATTGTGCTGCTCGCCGCGCCATTCGCCACAGCCAAGTATTACGATGTCCGCGTCTTCCCAATCAAAGCTGTCTTGCACGGCGCATTGTATATTGGCGCCCCATTGCAGCGGTTCGTAAAAACCTTCGGGTTTGTTTTCTATAAAATGTCTTTCTGCGAAAAAAGGCCTTAAGTCTTGCATATATCCCCAAAACGATAACGCGTAAATGTAAGTCTCCTTTTGATTGGTTCAAACATATGTTTTTGGATCGGGATAAAATTTTCTGTGATTTTTTAACAGCAATTAACCTGTAAGGCTTATTAATTTTTCTATTTTTGAGCGCTAAGCAATATTCATGTCTGTACGAAAATCAAAAACATCTTATGCTAACGCCATTATAGGCGTGTCGCTCGTATTATTTTTGCTCGGCACGCTGGGATGGCTGGTTATTAACGGCCGTGGGCTTACCCGTGCTTTCAAAGAGGATATCGAAGTACAGGTGGATTTCCACGATAATACCCGCGACGAAAATGTGACGAAAATGAAGTCGATCCTGGATGCGCAGCCGTTTGTGCGCCAGTCGAAGATCGTAACAAAAGAAGAAGCATTGAAGATGATGAATGACCTGGAAGGGGAAAATGTAGATGAACTGACGGGCGCTAATCCTCTGTTTACCTCCATTACGCTCAATCTGCACTCTGAATACGTAAACAAAGACAGCTTAGAAAAAATCAAACAGTTCATCATGCAAAGCAACGTGGTGCACGATGTTACTTATCCGAAAGTAGTGGTGACGCAGATGAATGACAATTTCAGAAAGATCAGCCTGATTCTCGGCGCCATCTCGCTGCTGCTCTTTATCGTAGTGGTGATCCTCATCGATAATACCGTTCGCCTGGCAATGTTCAGCAACCGTTTCCTGATTAAAACCATGCAAATGGTAGGTGCTACCCGCTGGTTTATTTCCAAACCTTTCGATATTCGTGCTATCATCAATGGCCTGATCAGCGGCATTATTGCTGTAATCGGGTTGTGGTTCGTAATTGCCTTTGCAGAATCAAGATTGCCGGAACTGAAACTGCTGCATGAGCCGGTATTGCTCGCGGCACTGATGACCGGCATGGTGCTGATCGGTATCCTGATTTCACTCGTGAGCACGCACCGGTCTGTAGTAAAATACCTGAAAGTGCAGGTAGAAGATCTTTATTAAAATAAAAACACAGTAATATTGTTGTATGGCAACTCAAAAACCAACTACTAAAAAACAACCATTGGGCAACCAGACATTCCTGTTTGACAAGGGTAATTATATGTGGATGCTGGGCGGTCTGGCGCTGATCCTGCTGGGCTTTCTCCTGATGAGCGGTGGTAAAAGTCCCGACCCGCATCAGTTCAATTACGATGAAATCTACAGCTTCCGCCGTATCACACTGGCGCCAATCGTTATTTTGCTGGGTTTTGGCATTGAAGCATACGCTATCATGAAAAAACCGAAAGAGGAAGCCACACCTAAGTCTGTCGACTAATTTGTTCGGAGGTTTTCCTTAATTTCATTCAGATGAATGGTCGTAAAAACTTTTTAGCGGAGCTAAGGCAAAAAAACAAACTGCTTTTTTCGGCGATCATCATTTACCTGAGCATCAATTTCGCAACATCAATATGGGGGTGGCAAACTACCCCCTTTTATATTTGGGCCATGTACTCCATACCGCTGCGGCCACAGCAGCAATATGAGCTTGCCGAAGTGTACTGCGACGGCCAGTTGCATACCGATCCACATACTTACAACGATTACAAACGCATGATGGCCGATTATTCGCTGCGCCACTATTTAGTGTTGGCCGACAGCAGTCATCATATTCAGGATTACCATTCGTTCAAAAAACTGTTTGCACTGGCAGGCGGAGATTTTAACCGACTTATTTACCGCATCAATCCAACTCCGGCGGCAATCAATCGTTACCCCGCATGGCTTAAATCCTATTTATCGCAACAGACCGGCAAACAGATCGGTTCGCTGCAAATCTATAAAGTGACGCTGCAATACGGCTCCGACGGCCGCCCATTTCTTGCCGATAAAAAATTATTAGCTGCTGAATGAGTACAGAAAACGATTTCAGCGCATCAAGACTCATCATCACCCGTACCGTAGTGCTGAGTTCGCTGCTATTCTTGCTGTGGCGATTATTTTCAGGCATTCTGCCACATCAGTTGGCAGCACCGGCTATTTATAAACTAGACTACGATTTTTCCTTGTGGACGCTAAAGCTGGCAGGTATCCCGGATTTAATCACGGGAAATATAACAGCAGGCATTATCTTTTCCGTTTCCCTGTTTCTTTGCGGTGGCCTCTCTTTTCTATTTCCGCGAAGACGTCTGTGGACATTGAGTTATGCCATTTTGTATTTACTTTACGCCATTACTTTTAATATTTACATCTGTCACGGAACCAGCTACCAGGCTGGCTTTGCCGTGATCCTATTTGCATTTGCCGCCGGCACCGACGAAGACTTTTCGCTCTGGTGGCGTACCATGCGCTATTATGCCTGTTTTATCTACGGTACCTGCTTTCTCTGGAAAATTATTCATGGCGCCATCTGGGATTGGGACCATGGGCTCGATTGTATGAAGCTTAACCTCGCCGAGTATCTATTCCATTACCCGCACACGACTATGAGTAATATTTACGTCTGGCTGATCCGACATCCGGTACTGGTCAATATCGGTGATAAATTGGTATTCCTCGCCGAAGGCGCATTTCTCCTGGGTTTTTTCACGAAGAAATTAGACTGGCTACTGATCGTTTGCGCGGTTTTTATCTTCCTGAGCGTTTACCTTTTTGCAGATGTCTTCTTCCTCGAGTTGTTGGTAATTATATTCCCGCTGCTGAGTAAAAGGAATTGGCAGAGAGTGCAACGGCAAGCATAAAGCACTAGGCTAAAGCTGTATACGAATAGCATGAAAAACTTTGGGCGTTCAGCCCTGACAAACGAAAAAAGAGCGACTTCAGGTCGCTCTTTTATTATGATCTTACATTCAATTAGATTTTCCAGTCGTCTACACCGCCGTCTTCAGCTTCTGAAACAGGGCTTGCAGACATTGTTTCTTCGCCTTCCGCTTCCTGATCGTGGTTGTAAGCGTCGAAATCGAAATCTGGCATCAACTCAGTTTTCACGTAGTTTACAGTTTCAGTCAACGCGTTCAAAAACTTGTTGAAATCTTCTTTGTACAGAAACATTTTATGTCTGTCGTAACCATTATCATCAAAGCGTTTTTTGCTTTCGGTAATAGTGATGAAATAGTCATTTCCACGTGTTGAGCGAACGTCAAAGAAATAAGTTCTTCTTTTACCTGCTTTTATGCGCTTGCTGAACAAGCTTTCATTATTGCGGTTGTCGCCAAAATTTTTGTTGTCGTACGCCACAGTTCTGTTTTTAATGTGAACAATTTGAGGTGGCAAAATTAATTAAGAAAGCGAAGTATCCAAATTAATTTAGCATAAAGTGTCTTCATTTCTGAAAGGATTTTATTATACTAAAAGCGCCCATTTTAAAGGTTATTTTATCCCCATCCGGCGTGTTTCCTTACAGCCGACGCAACAATTCCGGCCCGGTTTTACCCGATTACGAATAAAAATTACCCCAAATACTTGCCAACCATTTTTGGGGATACAATCGTCTTTAATGGGGATACAAAGCATCATCTATGAACTTGAAACCCTTACTATTTCTTGCGGGGCTAGCCATGCTCACATGCCAAAGTTTTGCACAAGCTGTAACACAGGATTGCATCGGAGCTATTCCGATCTGCCAGCCGGTGTATGTCCAGAATGTGGCCTCTCCGGGTTCCGGGAACGTACAGGACATTACCGCTACCAACCAGGATTGCCTTTTGGGCAACGAGCACCTGACCACCTGGTATATCATAAACATTGTGCAGTCGGGCACACTTGTATTTACACTCACCCCGGCTTCGCAAACAGATTACGATTTTGCTGTCTGGAATGTGACGCCAAACGGCTGCGGCCAGAGCATTTGTGATATTGTACACAATAATCTTCCGGTAAGATGTAACTATGCTGGCACCGGCAGCGGCATACTCACCGGTCTTTCCACGACAGCCACACAACCCTCACTCGGCGCAGGTGGCCCAGGCTTCAGTTCTGCGATCAATGCGGTAGCAGGTGAAAGTTATGTAATCGTAATCGACAACTTTTCTCAAAGTAACGTCGGTTATACGCTCGATTTTTCGGCATCTACCACTTCTATCACAGACACGGTGCCACCTGTTTTCTCCGATGTGCACACCCGCTGTGGTTACGCAGGCGACAACCTGATTGTAACCATGAAAGAGCCTGTAAAATGTGGCTCTATTGCCGCCAATGGTTCTGATTTTACGGTAACCTCCACTGCCGGAGTCAACTACCCGGTGCTCGAAGCCACCAGTCAAAACTGTATTGCCGGCGGCTCCTTCTCTAACGTGCTCAATCTCCGTATGGCTACGGCATTGCCTGCCGGCACTTATACACTGCATGCGCAAACTGGTACCGATGGCAATACCCTATCTGACAACTGTGGTAATTTCCAGGCGGCAACTGATGCGATCAATTTCACATTGGCACCGCCGCCATCGCCAATCCAGATTGTAAAAATGGATACGCCGGCTTGTAAGAAAGCGCGGATCGTGCTTAACAGACCTATCAAATGCAGCACCGTGGCAACCGATGGCAGCGACTTCAAGATCACCGGTCCCAGTTTCGTGAAAGTAGCCAATGCGATACCTGTGGGTTGTAAAACGGTTCCTTTTATCTGCGGCACCACTGTAGATCTTACAGATACTATCGATATAGAATTCGATCGCTCTATACCGGTTCCGGGCACATATAGTATTTCCGTAGTCTGGGGCACCGACGGAAACCCCATTTCTGACACCTGCGATGCATCTGTAGCCGGCACATTTAACTGGGTTGTATCTGATCATGGTTATGTAAACGCAACAGCGACTCCCGAATTGCTTTGCTATCCGGGCTATGCAGGACTTACCGGCACCTATTCGATTGCCGGGCCACCGCCGCCGGTAAGCTGCGGCACCAACAACACGCCTTGCGCCAACCCAGCCCCACCTATTACCGTTGGTAGCAGTGCGGCAACGGGCACTACTACCAATACCCCACTCTACGGCGCTGCGAGCGATAGCCGCACGCAAATGCTTTTTACTGCAGCACAATTGCGGGCTGCAGGCTTGAAAAGCGGCACCATTACACAAATCGGACTGAACGTAACTGCCAAAAACAGCACAGCCCCTTACAACAATTTCACGGTGAAACTTAAATGCACCAATACGGCTGCATTGACCAACGACTTTGAACCCGGCGCTGCTATCGTCTATGGCCCTGCACCTTTCACCTCAATAGTGGGCCAGAACACCATCACGTTAGACAACAGTTATGACTGGAATGACTCTATGAACCTTTTGGTAGAAATCTGCTATCATAACAACAACAGCACGTTGAACGATGCAGTACAAACAAGTACCAACGTAATGCCAGGCGCGGTATTGCATAACCACCAAAGCGGCGCCATTGGTTGTGCACTTGCAGGAAATATCAGTTCCTATCCCGTTTCTGCCGACAGACCCAATATCAGCTTTACCGAATGTGCCCCCACATCTGGTCCGCACACTTACCTGTGGTCGCCATCATTATTTGTAGGTGATACTTCCGCCCAAAACACAGTAGCTTATGTGCCGGTGAGCACTACTTACAAAATCCAGATCATGGATTCTAATTTCTGTTACCGCCGCGATACGGCAAGAGTAACCGTATCGGTGCGTCATCCGTCTTTGTTGCCTGACAGAGACACTGCAATCTGTGCAGGCGACTCCGTGCAGCTGCATGCAGCAGGTGGCGTGAGCTATGGCTGGTACCCGACAAATGGATTAAGCTGCACTAGTTGTACCGATCCCGTTGCACGTCCTGTACAAACCACCATCTACCATGCCGTTATTTTTGATCAGTATGGTTGCAGTGATACGTTGAAGAAAACAATCACGGTACATCCGCTGCCGGTTGTTACGGTGAGTGACGACACGACTATTCTTTACGGCCAGTCGGTAACGATGAGTGCTTTGGTGACGGGCGGCATTTATTACCTGTGGAGTCCGACAGCCGGGTTAAATGATCCGAATATTGCCAACCCGACGGCAACGCCGCAGGTAACTACGAGCTACACCTTACTTGCTATCGACACCAATCAGTGCCGCCGGCGGGATTCTGTGAAGATAACCGTGCAAACTAATGTGCCGGTATTGGTACCATCTGCTTTTACACCAAATGGCGATGGTAAAAATGATGTGTTCCGCGTCGCGAACATGAGCTTTCAGAAACTGATTGAATTCCGTGTTTTCAACAGATGGGGCCAGGAAGTGTTTAACACCACCGACAATAGTAAAGGATGGGATGGCACCTTCCACGGAAAAGCGCAGGACGTGGGTGTCTACAATTACATTATTCGGCTTGCATGGCCCGATGGCAGGCAAGATACTTATAAGGGTGATGTGACGCTGATGCGTTGATAAAAGCTTACGTGTAAAGACTAATTTCAAAATTACAGGCTGCCTCCGGGCAGCCTTTTTATTTTCACTCACCGGCGCAGGTAAGCAGAATACCCGACACTTAACGTTACACCCTAAGTTTTCTTAAATAGCTTTTTGCGGATATTACTGAGAAATTCCGGCGTAACGCCCAGGTAAGAAGCAATCTGGTGCTGTGGTAAACGTCCTTCGAGAAATCCGTATTTCTGACGAAAAAAAAGATAACGCTCGGCGGCGGGCTTGCTGAGATTTCCGATAATACGATGTTGGATATTAGCCAGCGACCGCGCCATGATCAGACGATTGTACCGCTCCAGCACCGGAATTTTTTCATACAACATTTCCTGATCTTCCCGGCATACCTGCAATACATCGGTATCTTCAAGCGCGTCTATGAATAACTGTGAAGGTGTTTGGTAAACATAACTATCCAGGTCGCTGATCCACCAATTCTCGACGGCAAACATCAATACATGGGCAAAACCATTTTCGTCGCGATAATAAGAGCGTAAACACCCTTTCACCACAAAATTGGAAATGCGGACTATCTCCCCTTCCTTTTGCACATACTGCCGTTTGCGATAATGCACAAGCTTGTAGCAAGAGCGGATCAGTTCTTTATCTGTATCTGTGAGTGGCACATGTTCTGTGATATGCCTGAATAGCATTTCGTAGGCGTCCGCCATATTCTTCCCAAAATAAAAAGCTGTAAAAGCAGCATGCTACTTCTACAGCCCAATATAATTTAATGTACTACTAAAAAACGTTGAGGAAAGCTCTCATTTTTTTCACCATTTCCGTACCGTTTGTAGCGATGGTCGGATACAGGTTTTTTGTGTCGATGTACAGCTGCTCCTGTTCTTTTTTCTGCTTGGCGAGTTCTTTTCGCTGTGCATCAGAAGTGGCTGCATCATAAGCTTTTTGTTTTTCCGCGATACGGGTTTGCATCATTCCCGCCAGCTGCATATAGGTGCTTTTCGCAGTTTGTTCATCTTTGCGTGTAATGTTTGCTTCCAGTTCATTCACTTTGGAGGCGAACATTAATTTAGGATCAACTTTTTGATCCTGGCTAGTGACAGCGGCTTTGTTTTGTGCCATTACCACTGTACCTGAAGCAGCAACCAGGCAACATGCTAATAGTAAACGTTTCATTGTATTTTCTTTTTTTAAAGTTAATTTTTCTATGATAAAGATTCTATCCTCTAATAGACAGGGTGGCTACCGTCATTTGTTGGGTAACACTTGCTACAGCCGCCTGCCAAATGCCTAACTTTGCGGCGATGGAATCAATTACCAAGGATAAAGATAGTAAACTGAATATAGTAATTGTGTTCTTTGCGGTTTTAGTTTCTATGGCGTTGGCCACGGGATGTCATACTGCGGGAAACAACACGCAAGACACTGCCATCCAGCACATTAACCACGACAAGGCGCGTGCCGAAAAATCTGAAAACCGGCAAATGGCGGATTCTGCCATAAAAATGCTGCACACCGGAGATATTGTAATGCGCACCGGTAACGATGTGACCAGCTATATGCTGTCGCAGATCAATCAAAGGGATAAAACCTATTCGCATTGCGGATTGGTCGTTGTAGAAAACGGTTACCCTTTTGTGTATCACAGCATTGGAGGCGAAGACAATCCGGATGAGCGCATGCGACGGGATTCGGCCTCTTTGTTTATTGCGCCGTATCACAACCTGGGATTCGGCATTGCACGTTTTAGTTTTTCAGACGGTACTGCTGCTGTGTTGCAAAAGATAGTAGCCGAATTTTATAAACGTCGTCCGCTATTCGATATGGATTTTGATCTGAAAACAGAAGACAAGCTGTACTGCGCAGAATTTATCTATAAGGCCATTACCCGCGCCACGGCTGATCCAGACTATATCAAAACAACGTCAGTAGTAGGCTATCACTTTGTCGGCATCGATGATCTGTTTCTCTCTGAGCACGCAAAAACGATTTGGCAAGTAAGATATAAATGATATTTTTGCGCAACGTTGAACTAAAAAAAATCTTATGAAAAAAGTCTTCTTATCTATCGTAGCGGTTTTCGCACTCGCAGTAACTATGATCAGCTGTAGCAGCAACTCTCCGAAAGCTTCTGCTGAAAAATTCCTGAACGGTCTGAACCACATGGATTACGAAGCAGCTAAATCTGTTTCTACTGACGAAACCAAGAAAATGCTGGATATGATGAGTCAATTGACTGCAATGATGCCTGACTCAGCTAAAGAAAACGCTAAGAAAGTAAAGATCAATGTAGGTAAAGAAGAAGTAAACGGAGATAAAGCAACTGTTTCTTACACAACTTCAGAAGATACTACTACCCGCAATCTGAACCTGGTAAAACAAAACGGCAAATGGCTGGTACAATGGAGCAAAAATGACAATGCCGGCGGCGAAGGTGAAAACAACGCTAACATGACTCCGGAAGCGGCTCCAACAACAGACACTACTGGAACTGCCGCTCCTGCAGCTACTGAAGCACCGGTTGCTGATACCACACACAAATAAGTAAATACAACGAATACAGAAAACGGCTGCTAATGGCAGCCGTTTTCTTTTTTTACCATCGGCCCACCCCGAAATAAAAGACATACGTCTGGCACAATTTGAGCTTCGTTAAAAATGCAGGTAGCCAACGGGCAAAATGCACGACGTCCGGATTTTTCAACAGACAATGACTTTCGCACAAATGATCTGATGATCTGAAGCTAAGTATCAATTTCGCCGTTTGCGTAAAAAAAAGTAAGATGGAAAATTAATAGCCGACGACAGATCAGGCATTCCCGAAAAACAAATAGGCTAAAATAATAGCAGTAACGATACCTACCAGATCAGCGAGCAGCATCGCAGCGGCGGCATAACGCGTATTTTTCACCGACACGGCGCCAAAATACACAGCCAATACGTAAAAAGTAGTATCCGAAGAACCCTGAAGAATGCAGGCCAGCCGGCCGGCAAAAGAATCCGGACCAAAATTCTTCATTGTATCCACCATCATTCCCCTTGCAGCACTTCCGCTAAGCGGTTTAATAAGCGCTGTGGGCAAGCCATCCACAAAACGGGTATCGGTATGCAAAGCAATAAATAATGATTTTATACCGTTGATCGCAGCATCAAAAGTACCACTGGTGCGCAGCATGCTAATGGCGACCAGGATGCCTACCAGGTAAGGAATAATACGCACCGAAGTTTCGAAACCACCTTTGGCTCCGTCCACAAACGCATCAAACAGGTTGATCTTTTTGTACAGTCCGCCTAAAACGATTATTAGGAAAATGAGAAGGATCAACCCATTGCTGAGCAACGAAGAAAAAGATTGCATGCCGGCCACATCCAGTTTTGTGAGGTAAACGACCATAGCAGCGATAACAGCGGATAAACCACCGATCCAGGCGAGTACTACCGGCTGAAATAAATTAATCTTCTGCCGGAAGGCTACGATCGACATAGCTGCAAGCGTAGCCACAAATGTAGCGATCATGCAGGGCACGAAAATATCGGTGGGATTAGCTGCATGTAAAGCCGAGCGCATGGCAATAATACTCACCGGAATTAAGGTGAGCCCGGAAGCATGCAGACACAGGAACATGATCTGCGAATTCGACGCGGTATCTTTATCGGCGTTCAACTCCTGTAAAGATTCCATAGCTTTTAAGCCGAATGGTGTGGCTGCATTATCCAGCCCCAGCAGATTTGCCGAGAAATTCATCACCATATGTCCCATGGCCGGATGCCCTTTCGGGAGGTCGGGAAATAATTTCGAAAAGAAAGGCCCCACGATACGCGACAACAAACGGATGCCGCCAGCTCTTTCTGCAATACTCATAAAACCCATAAACAGGGCCATAATACCGATCAATCCAAGGCTGATATTGACAGCGCTTTTGCAGGTTTCGATAATGCCATCTGCATTTTTATGCAGCTGATGCTGTACCGATTGAAAGGTATAATACTGCCATTCAGGATGGATGGCTTTTAGTCTGACAACGGTGTCTGCGCTGAGATCTTTAGCCAGCGCCATCTTTGGGGTATGCACACTGTCTGACTGCAAAAAAGCATAATGCTGCAGATTGTTCATAAAGGCCTCCGGCGAGGCCGCAACCGCTTTATCCGGCACACCGATCATCTGGTAGTAAACAGTATCATAAGCATCATCTGCTTTACCTGTCACCATACGACTGTATATATTCTTGTCGCCGGAAAAAACGCATTTAAAACTCGCCACCGCCACTGCAATGAGAATAAATGCCGCCCATATTCTGCTTAACGCCATACTTTAGAACGAAGAGAATTAAGCCTTGAAGATACTGTTTCTGCCGGCAAATAGTAAAAACGGCAAAAGGTTAACCCAGGCGATATTTATGGACCAAGTTGACTGATTGAAGCAATTACCCAATTAACCATTTAACGAAATCAGGTTGTTTGCTTCGAGATCCATTTCGGCAGTTCCGGGGCTTCATAAGCCTTCATCCGGTCGATGAGTTCGTTGATGTCTTCGCAAATGATAAGCATATCGCGGTGATTTGCTTTGAGGAAACCACGATCCACCATAACATCGGCCAGTTCAAAAAGATCCGTGTAAAAACCTTCGGTATTGAGCACCCCGATTGGTTTGCCGTGTAAGCCTAGCTGCGCCCAGGTAAGCATTTCAAACATTTCTTCCATCGTGCCGAAGCCGCCTGGCAACGTGATGATACCATCGCTGAGTTCATGCATTTTCAGCTTACGCTCGTGCATCGTGTCTACCACAATCAGGTCGGTAAGGCCCTCGTGCGCCACTTCTTTGGTCTGTAAGAATTCAGGGATCACACCAACCACTTCGCCGCCATGATGCAGGGCGCCATCTGCCGCCGCCCCCATTAATCCTATTTTAGCGCCGCCGTAGATCACACGTATGCCTTGCTCCGCCAGTGTTTTACCCAACTGGTAGGCTTGTGTTTTATATGCAGGAAGGCTCCCTTCGCTGGAACCACAAAAGATGACCACACTTTTCATGAGGATAGATTTTCATACAAGATTAATGAAACCGGAACAAGATTAGCTAAAAATAAAATTACCGCAACCGGCATCGCTGTTATCAATTTATGTCCAGCGGCCAATTGCGGTAATGTGTATGCATTCGTAAGCTATTGCTTACAGTACTTCTATCTGGTTGCGGAGCAGATCTTTAAATTCGTCGCGCTCACGGATCAGGAAGGCTTTGCCGTCTTTGATCATTACTTCGGCTGGTTTCAGACGTGAGTTGAAATTACTGCTCATTTCAAAACCATAAGCGCCTGCGTTGTGGAACAACAGTAAATCGCCCTCGCGCACTTCATTGAGCACACGATCCCAGGCAAACGTATCTGTTTCGCAAATATTACCAACTACGGTATAAATACGCTCCGGGCCGTTTGGATTAGAGATATTGGAAATGCGGTGGTAAGCATCATAAAACATCGGACGGATCAGGTGGTTGAAACCTGAGTTTACGCCTACAAAAACCGTTGCTGTCGTTTGTTTGATGACATTGGCTTTTACGATGAAAGAACCCGATTCGCTTACCAGGTATTTACCTGGTTCAAACCAGATTTCAAGACTACGGTTGTACGCTGCTTCAAACTCTTTTACCGCTTCCGTCAGTTTAGCACCCAGCGTCACTACATCGGTTTCCTGATCGTCCTCTTTATACGGTACTTTAAAACCGCTACCCAGATCCAGGAATTCCAGGTCTTTAAAATGACGGGCCACTTCAAACAATACATCGAGCGCCTGCAGGAATACGTTGACGTCTTTGATCTCGCTGCCGGTGTGCATATGCAATCCTTGTACGTGCAGATGAGTCGTTTTCACTACCCGCTCAATATGACGCATCTGGTGGATGGAGATACCAAATTTGCTATCGATATGACCGGTAGAAATTTTATAGTTGCCACCCGCTTCAATGTGCGGATTGATGCGAATGCAAACCGGATAGCCGCTGCCATAACGGTTACCGAACTGCTCGAGAATAGAAATATTGTCGATGTTGATGTTTACGCCCAGATCAACAGCCTCGGTGATTTCGCTGAAATCGACGCAATTGGGTGTAAACAGGATCTGTTTCGGTTCAAAACCAGCCTTCAGCCCCAGCTTCACTTCGTTGATACTTACACAATCCAATGATGCTCCCAACTGGTGCACGTATTTGAGAATATTGATATTGGTAAGCGCCTTACAGGCATAGAAAAACTTCGTAGGATGGCCCTTGAAAGCATCCTTCAACTTGTGATATTGCTGTGCAATTTTTTCGGCATGGTACACATATACCGGTGTACCGAACTCATTGGCTACATCAAGTAGCTGCTGATTTGTAACTGGCTCATACATAATGGCGCGAAATTATGCTTAATGAATCAAATCCTGAAATCGGGAGCAAACTCTTTGAAGAAACAAAACATATATTATGTTTTCAATTTAAAATCAACTGCATTTAAACGCGCTTATTGCCGATACATTCGCATGCAGCAATATCGGAACTCCTTTATCGGAAATCCACCCAGGACCGTCTCACTTGTCAACAAGCCGACGCACCCAACGCATTTTGTTTAACCGACCAGCTTTGCGAGGAGGCTTTAATGTGGTCTGCAAAAAATAAAAAACGTCAGACGTTATTCATCTGACGTTTTATTTTATCAATCGATTATCAGTGCTGTATCGTTTCGGGATCAGCCCCCCTTTTATCGCGGCTCGACACGCAACCTGTCAACGTATTAACCCAACGTAGCTAGGCCAAACGGCCTCTTTTAATTTCATCCACAACCGCCGGATCGAGCAGCGTACTGGTATCGCCCACATTATCGGGTTCGCCCTCAGCGATCTTACGCAGAATACGGCGCATAATCTTACCGCTGCGCGTTTTTGGCAATCCTGTCACAAACTGAATTTTATCAGGCTTGGCAATTGGCCCGATAATACGGGAAACCGTCTGTGCAATGTCTTTACGGGTCAGGCTTTCATCGCCATGCATACTCGTGTACACTACATAAGCATAGATACCCTGTCCTTTGATATCGTGCGGATAGCCAACCACTGCGCTTTCTACCACGCCGGCATGCATATTGATCGCATTTTCCACTTCGGCGGTACCAATGCGGTGACCGCTTACGTTCAATACATCATCTACCCGGCCAGTGATCCGGTAGTTACCGTTTTCGTCGCGATAACTGCCGTCGCCGGTGAAATACATATTTTCGTATGTGGCAAAATAATTGGTGCGCATTCGCTCATGATCGCCATAAGTAGTACGCAATATGCCCGGCCAGGGAAACTTAATGCATAGATTGCCGCTTACATTGGCCCCCGCTATTTCGTTGCCGTTTTCATCCATCAGCACCGGCTGCACACCCGGAAGCGGCAAGGTAGCCCAGCCCGGTTTGGACGGCGTTACACCCGCCATATTCGAAATCAGGATACCACCGTTTTCGGTTTGCCACCAGGTATCAACAATCGGGCATCTGCCCTTTCCAATATTTTCATCAAACCAATGCCATGCCTCCTCATTGATCGGCTCACCAACAGAACCCAAAATCCGGAGGCTGCTGAGATCGGCATTTTGCACGGGCCCGAGCCCAAAACCCATGAGGCTTCTGATGGCAGTTGGCGCCGTGTACAGAATATTGACCCGGTATTTATCTACGATTTTCCAAAACCGGCCGGCATCGGGCCAGGTCGGCACGCCTTCAAATATCAGCGTTGTAGCACCTGCGCTTAAAGGGCCGTACACGATATAACTATGCCCGGTAATCCAACCGATGTCTGCGGTACAGAAATGAATATCGCCGGGATTATATTGAAATACATTCACGAACGAATAGGTAGTGTACACCATGTAGCCGCCCACAGTGTGCACCACGCCTTTGGGCTTGCCTGTAGAACCGGAAGTATAGAGAATAAACAGCGGGGCTTCCGCATCCATTTCTTCGGCCGGACAGTCCGGATTACCCATGGTTTCCACAAATTTTACTTCATCTTCCCACCATACATCGCGGCCTTTGATCATACTTACCGGAGTGCGGGTACGGGTCAGCACAATCACTCTTTTTACAAAATGGCATTGCACCAATGCATCGTCTATTACCGATTTCAGCGGTATGTCTTTATTGCCGCGGTATGCGCCATCACTTGTCACCACAAATGCTGCCTGCGCATCTTGCAGGCGATCGGCAATGCTCTGCGCACTGAAGCCACCAAAAATCACCGAGTGAATAGCACCGATACGTGCGCAGGCCAGTACTGCAATGGCAAGCTCTGGCACCATGCCCATATAAATACAAACGCGGTCTCCTTTTTTCACCCCGTTATTTTTCAGCACATTGGCAAACTGAACCACTTTATTGTACAATTCACGGTAGGTAAGAATGCGGTGGCGATCGTCCGGATCATTGGGTTCCCAAATGATTGCCGGCTTATTGCCTGAGGTGCCGAGATGGCGGTCGAGGCAATTCTCGGTGATATTGAGCTTGCCACCTTTAAACCATTTAATTTCCGGTTCTTTGAAATTCCATTCCAGCACGCTATCCCATTTTTTCCGCCAAAGGAACGTATCGGCCACACCGGCCCAAAAACCTTCGGGATCGGTAATACTTTTTTTATACGCAGCCTGGTATTCGTCAAATGATTTTATCTGAAAAGGATATGACATCGTAAAGAATTGAGTGATTGAAACTACAATTTTTTGTTTTTTCTGTTGTTTGAGATTTTAACGCTGCTTTCGCCAACCATAAAGATGCAAACACGAAAAGACTCTTTATCGCATGATCGTACCGGTAACCGGCCAAAAGATCGCATTATTGTACTATTATCGACCTCATTATCGGACGATCGCACCTTGTGCACAAAAGGCTTGTCCGGCCCATCGACTATTTACCCATTTAACTATTTAACCGTTTACCTTTTTAACGGCATTATTTTCTTAAATTGAATTGGAATATCAGGAAAACTGATTTCCTCCTCAATCCTTTCGTACATGGACTTTAAAGATTATTACGAGATACTCGGCGTAGACAAAAAGGCATCTCAGGACGAGATTAAAAAGGCGTTCCGGAAACTGGCGGTGAAATACCATCCGGATAAAAGCCAGGGCGATAAAGCGGCAGAAGAAAAGTTCAAGGAAATCAACGAGGCATACGAAGTGCTGGGCGATCCGGAGAAAAGGAAAAAATACGATACCCTCGGCGAAAATTGGCGATCGTACCAACAATCGGGCGCACAAGGCGGATTTGACTGGTCACAGTTTCAGCAACAGGGCGGCGCGGGCCAGCATTATCAATATCATGGTACCGGCGGATTTGGCGAGGACGATTTTTCCGATTTCTTCAGCTCCATATTCGGCGACATGGGCGGCCGTTTCCGTCAACAACGGCAGAGCGGATATGCCGGCCAGGATTATCAGACCGACATTACACTCACGCTGGAAGAAGCATTTAACGGTACTACACGAATCATAGAACTGGACGGGAATAAAATCAGGCTCAACCTGAAACCAGGAATAAAAGACGGACAAGTGTTACGGTTGCCCGGTAAAGGCGGAAAGGGTTCGGGCAACGGTAAGGCCGGTGATCTCTATGCCAATATTTTCGTAAGGCCGCACCCGGTATTCGAACGACAGGACAACACCCTGAAGCAAACCATCACAATTGATCTGTTTACCGCAATATTGGGCGGTGATACCGAAGTGCAAACGCTTACAGGAAGACTGAAAGTAAAAATCAAGGCCGGCACCCAGAGCGGCAGCGCCTTAAGGTTAAAAAGCAAAGGCATGCCGGTGTACAACCAGACAGGTCAGTTCGGCGATATGCTGCTGGAAATTAAAGTATCCATTCCCGAGCATCTTACGGACGAACAACGGAAACAATTTGAAACATTACGCGATAGTTTTCATGCTAAATAATTGATTTTTTCAATTCAAAAAATTCAGGTTATGCATCTTGTCGTTTATGAAAAAAGATCCAGCGATGCGATCGATGATTTCTCGAAAGCCGTTACAGATACCGAACTCCGCTATTATGCCAGCAGCCTGATGGAGCTGGGCATTGGCAGCATGGATGAAATTCACGGCGCGATTGGCCGGGCTATGCAGATCTGCAATACCCTGCATGTTCCCGCCAGGTCTCATTTTAAAGTGGTGTTCCTCTACAAGAACGGCACACTGATCACTGACTGGCGGCTCTCCGAAATGGCGCGCAAACTGGTTTTGCTCAATGCAGATCCTGCCAACCCGGTGGTGGCCAAAATACAATTACGTTTGCTCAATAGCCTCTAGCGTGGCATAAAATTTGCATAGCTTACAGCCGTATACTCACTTAAACACACAAAACAATTATCTATGCGCTGGAGAGGCGAACGCGAAAGCGAAAACGTAGAAGACCGCCGTGGTATGGGCGGCGGAAAAATAATAGGCGGTGGTATCGGCGCCCTTATTATTGCGGCAATCGTCTATTTTCTCGGCGGCGATCCCAATAGTGTGCTGCAATCGGCACAGCAGGCGCCAGTGTCGCATACCATGCCGGTAGCTGAAGACGACAGCCTCAAGCAATTTTCTGCAGTAGTGCTGGGCTATACGGAGGATGTGTGGACTCAATTATTTGCGGCGCAAAACATGCAATACAAAAAACCAACACTGGTGCTTTTTAACGGGAGCGTGGAAAGCGGCTGTGGTGGCGCCAGTGCAGCGACCGGTCCGTTTTATTGCCCACTCGATCAAAAAGTATATTTAGATCTTTCCTTCTTCCAGGAGCTTCGCGATCGTTTTCGTGCACCGGGTAATTTTGCCATGGCTTATGTAATTGCCCACGAAGTAGGGCACCATGTGCAAAAGCTGCTGGGCATTTCCGACAAAGTGCATGCGCTGCAGCAACGCACCAATGAGGCCGGCGCCAATAAACTATCTGTAAAACTGGAGCTGCAGGCCGATTTCTTTGCAGGGGTATGGGCCCACCACGCGCAGGAAATGAAAGACATCCTGGATCCCGGCGATATAGAAGCGGCACTACAGGCGGCAAACGCCATCGGCGACGACCGGCTGCAAAAGGAAGCGCAAGGATATGTGGTGCCAGATGCATTTACTCATGGTACTTCTGCACAACGCATGTATTGGTTTAAAAAAGGGTTTGATACCGGCGATATGCAACAAGGCGATACTTTTTCTTCCGAAATGCCTTAATTAGTTAACTGGTTAAATTCATAGCGGATCAACTAACCCTTTGAGATTTTAGCTAAATAAGTCCAAACCAAAAAGCACCATGCTCACACGACCAAAAAAAGGAGATTTCGCGCCTAATTACTCCGATTATATTAATAAAACAGAGGGCGAAACTATTGCACAGTTGATCGCCAATTACAGCGAACTGCTCAATGAATTTGTAAATAGCCTGCCGGAAAGCAAAGCCAATTATGCCTATGCGCCCGGCAAATGGACTGTGAAAGACGTACTGCAGCATATGCTGGATGCAGAAAGAATTTTTACGTACCGAGCCTTACGTTTTGCGAGAAAAGACACCACCATGTTGCCAGGCTTTGAAGAAGACGTGTATGCGGCGAATGCAAATGCCTCACAACGCAGCCTGCAAAGTCTCCAGGAAGAATTCGTTGCGGTAAGAAAAGCAACCGATCTTTTCTTTTTGTCGCTGCAGGAAGAGCAACTGGCCCAAAAAGGCACCGCCAATAATTATTCAACTACCGTACAAGCACTGGCTTTTGTCGTATTCGGACATTTATTGCATCATAAGCAGATTTTGGAAGAGCGATATCTTTAATAAATGAAAGACCTCACGGCTCGTGAGGCTTTTTTAATACATCCTGCAGCAGACTTTTTTCTGCCCGAAAAATAAATCGGAAAGTCAATTGGGCCGTGTATCTGATCGAATTAAAAACAGCGGACAGCAACCATGTGGCCTATTTTCCACTAAACAAAAACGCTCCGGACAATATTGTCGGGAGCGTTTTTCTGAGAATCATTTGTTAGCTTATTCACCACCGGCATCGCCGCCACCCTGCATTTTCTTCAGGTCGTCTTGTGTCAGTTCGGTGAAACCCTCTGTCGATAATGCAAACAGATTGTCCTGAACGGCCGCGGTGGACACTTCTTTGGCAGTCATCTTAATTTTGAGTTGTCCCTGTACGATTTCATATTCTAACGGAAAACCTTTCAGCCCCTTAAACATAGCAGCCTCTTTGCTTTTACCCATTGCGCTAGACACGATCTTGTCGGTGTACCACACTTCCGTTTTTACATCCTCGTCTTTTATGTGCAGCGTGATAATTGCTTTTTTACAGTCATAACCCGCTACTTGTTTTGTCTCGTTCGTATATTCGATTTTCGGAGCAGCCACATCTTTCTGTTGTTTCTCGAGATCGGCCGCAGAGGTTTTCATGTACATTTTCTGTCCCATCTGATCGATCAGGGTCAGCGTACCTTTATTATCTACCAGCACCTTGGTCGTTCCCATGCCTGTAGTTACTTCACTCAGCGATTTGTCTTTCTTGAAATATACTTTGGTCTCCATGTTGCCCATCATAGACGCCGCTTCGGCAGGCAATCCCTGAAACTCCATACTGTAAGTAACAGTTCCTTCTTTTACTTGTGCCTGGATGGTAGTAGCGCTAACTACAAGCGCAGCGATTGTTAATAGCTTTTTCATTTTTTCTCAATTAAGAATTTGTTCCCAAAGATGAGACTAATATTATAAAGAATAAATTTCTCAGAAAAAAATAGTTTTCACACAATAAAAAAAATCGCCGTTAAATGGTTATACCTTCGATAAATACGCGTTAAAATCCATTAATTTTATACCATATCCATCCTCTTATGAAATCCAAACATTGGAGATTGCTCAGCTTTCTCTTTCTTCTTCTCTTAGCCGCATGTCAAGGCGCCAAAAATGAAGTAAAAGTAACATCCAGGAATTTTGAGGACGAAATTGAACAACAGCAGAACCTGGAATTCAATTTCAACAAAGACATCTATCCAGACAGCCTGCTACAACACTGGGACAGCACCGAGTACATCGAGTTTACACCGAAGATCAAAGGGATGTTTAAATGGAACAGTTCCAGCCAGCTGGTGTTTTCGCCGGCCAACTGGTTTGACCCGGGCACCGAATATACCGCTCGCATCACCAAGTCGGTATTGAAACACAGCAAGAAGCAATACCCGATGGATGGTAAAGAAACCTATCATTTTCATACAGCGCCGCTGCGCATCATGGAAGCGCATACCGCATGGACCCGCGGGCAGAACATGGCCAATGTAGTGGTACAGATGGACTTGTCGTTTAACTATGATATTAAGGTATCGGACATCGCAACCCACCTGAAACTGAGCAGCAACGGACAACCGCTCAATTTCTCAGCCGTCAACAATGGCGAAGGCCGCGTAGTATCGCTTCAGTTTATGCCGGTGAATGACAAAGATGAAGAGACACCCATAAAAATAGAATTGCTGAAAGGCGTGCCCGTACTGCATAGTAAGTATGTTACCGCAAGAGATACGGTGGTGAATGAAAGTGTACCTTCGAGGTTTAACCTGGAGGTAAGCAACGTAGATGCCGAACACACAGGCACAGAAGGCATTGTTACCGTTAACATGTCGCAACCCTTGCTGGAAGACGGTTTGAAAAGCTTTATCACGATCACGCCTGCTATCAATTTTGACATCACCCTGAACGATGCTGGCTTTACCATTACCAGCAAAGAATTTAAGGCGGATCAAACCTATGATCTTTCCATTTCCGATAAGCTGCAAGGCGCATTTGGCGGTCGTTTCAAAGGCGACCATACGGAGCAGATACGCTTTGGCAAACTCGATCCGCAGGTACAGTTTATCAATTCAAAGGGCATGTATCTTTCCGCACAGGGATATAAAAACCTGGCCCTTAATATCGTGAACGTTCCTTCTGTACAGGTTTCTGTAATTAAAGTCTACGAAAATAACCTGGAATATTTCCTCCGCAAAGATCGTCGCTACGATTATGGGTATGATGAAGAGACTGATTCTTACGGCGGCGATTATGAATACTACAATACGGAAAACCTGGGCGATACTATTTTCTCTAAAGTCTACGAAACAGCTAAGCTGCCGGCACAGAACGCAGCCAAAGTATTACACCTCGATTTCCAGGATAAGATCAAAGATTATAACGGCATTTATGTTATTACGGTTGCGTCCAAAGACCACTACTGGATACAGGATTCCAAAATTCTTTCCATATCTGACGTAGGCCTGATCGTAAAAGCGGAAAAGGACAACATGTATGTGTTTGCCAACTCTATTAAAACGACCAATGCGCTGTCTGGCGTAAAGATTTCGTTTGTGAGCACCAACAACCAGAAAATATATACGGCGACCACCGATGCGGAAGGCATGGCCGTGTTTAACAGCATCGGCAAGATAGCGCCAGGCTTTACGGTGGGCCTGGTAACAGCAAAACTAAACGATGAATTCAGCTTCGTATGGCTCGACCAGGCCAAAATTGAAACCTCCCGTTTTGATGTAGGCGGTCGAATGACTAATGCAACCAACCTGAATGCCTGGATCTATGCAGAGCGCAACCTGTATCGTCCCGGCGAAACGATCCATGTAAGCGGAGTTGTACGTACCGAAGCCTGGGAAAAACCAGGGGAGATCCCGGTAAAAATGAAGCTGGTAATGCCGAACGGTAAAGAGTTTGCAACGATGCGTAAAATTCTGAATGAACAGGGCGCTTGTGAAACGATGTTCAATATCCCGAATGCCGCACCAACGGGCACCTATGTGTTGAATATGTACACAGGGAATGATGTACTACTCAACAGTTACAACTTTAGCATCGAAGATTTTGTGCCCGATCGTCTGAAATCTGCACTCACTATCGACCGTAAAGAATACAGCCCGGGCAATAACGTGATCGCTTCCGTACAGGCCGATAATCTGTTTGGCACACCGGCTGCCAACCGCGACTACCAGATGCAACTGAATATGGATAAGGCGACTTTTGAGGCTAAGGGTTACGATGATTATACCTTCGAGATCAAAAATGATTTTCTTTTCCAAACAGTCTTCCGCGAAGGCAAAACAACGGAAACCGGCCATGCAGAAGAAACCTTTACCTTACCGGTAGACATGATGGATGCCGGCATGCTGAAAGGCAATATCATGGCTTCGGTATTTGACGAGACCGGCCGGCCGGTGCATCGTTACGAACACTTCAGCGTGTACACGCAACCCTATTATCTCGGCATTAAAGCGCCGAATGACTATACCGGCACCAAGTCGCCTTATCGTCTGAATCTGGTAGCACTCGATAAAAATGGTACGGCACAAAACGGTGTAGCAGCACAGATTGTAGTGCTGAAGAAAGACTGGCATACCGTGATCCAACAAGACGGAAACCGCTACCGTTATGTATCGCAACAGGAAACAAAAATTGTGGCGCAGGAAAATATCACGATCAATGGGGCCAACAGCAGTTATGCTTATACGCCTTTGCTCAGTGGCGAGTACGAGATCCGCCTGTCGCTACCCAACCGCAACAGCTTTGTTTCCTATACATTCTATGCCTGGGGCTGGGGCGATACTCAATACACTTCATTTGATGTAAACAACGAAGGCAATGTAGAGATCAAGGCCAACAAAGAAAAATATGCGATGGGCGAAAACATGCATCTGCTTTTCACCACACCATTTGAAGGCAAAATGCTGGTTACGGTAGAGCGCGATAAAATGATTCGCCATTACTATCTCACGACTAAAGATAAATCTGCATCGCTCGACATGCGGGCCGATGATATATGTGTACCGAATGCCTATATCACCGCCACGCTCTTCCGGCCGATGGACGGTTCCAGTATGCCGCTGACGGTGGCGCATGGTTATAAATCGGTAACCGTAGAAAACGTCCGCAATCATATTCCGGTAACGGTAACAATGGCAGAAAAATCACGTTCGAAGACCAAACAGACCATTACCATAAAAACCACACCGGGCGCTTATGTCACAATCGCAGCCGTAGATGAGGGCATTTTGCAGGTAAAGAATTATAAAACACCAGACCCATACGAATACTTCTATCAGAAAGTGGCATTATCTGTAAACAGCTATGATATTTATCCGTTCCTTTTGCCGGAAATAAAAACTACGCGCAGCAGTACCGGCGGCGATGGCAGCGCCGACGATGGATCGCTGCGCGTAAACCCGATGTTTGTGAACCGCATTAAAAACGTTTCGTTCTGGAGCGGCATCGTACAAGCAAACAGCAGCGGTATTGTACGCTACGACATAGATGTGCCGCAATTCTCGGGTGATATCCGGGTAATGGCAGTTGCTTATAAAGACAAAGGCTTTGGCGGGGCAGATCAGCATATGAAGATCGCCGACCCGATTATCATCAGCGCAGGTTTACCACGTTTCCTGAGTCCGAAGGATGAAGTAACAATGCCGGTGACCTTGAGCAATACTACCGCCAAAGAAGCAGTAGCCACTATCACCACTACAGCGAGCGGGCCTTTATCGATCTCCGGTAGCAGCACGCAACAAGTAACCATTCCGGCCAATCGTGAGCAGCGTGTCGTGTACACTATTGCAGCCCTGCCCAATATCGGCGCAGGTAAAGTAACGGTAACCGTAAAAGCGCTGGGCGAAACCTTCACTAACGAAACCGATATCAGTATTCGCCCGCCGGCTTCCTTGCAAAAAATCACAGGCAATGGTACGGCGGCGGAAGGCAGATCTACTATCGTAAATCCAACTGCCAATTTTCTTGCTGGCACTGCTTCGGGCAAGCTGATCGTGAGTAAATCACCGCTGGTGCAATTCTCCAAAAGTATTTCCGATCTCGTGCAATATCCTTATGGCTGTGTAGAGCAAACCACTTCCACTGCGTTTCCGCAATTGTATTATGCAGATCTCGTGAAAGCTATATACGGACAGGAAAATAAAGACCTTAACCCTGCATATAATGTGCAACAGGCCATTGCCAAACTACAGTCCATGCAAATGTCGAACGGAGCACTTTCTTACTGGCCGAGCGGCGGTTACGAAAGCTGGTGGGGCAGCATTTATGCCTGCCATTTCCTGATAGAAGCACGGAAAGCGGGTTATGATGTCAACAATAATACGATCGACAAGCTTTTGCAGTATATGAAAATGAGACTGCAGAAAAAAGAAACAGAGATTTACTATTATAACAGCAATCTGAAAAAAGAAATAGCACCGCGTGAAGTTGCTTATTCGCTGTATGTATTGGCCTTGGCGGGGCAACCACAACCGGCCACAATGAACTATTACAAAAGTAATTCCGGTATGTTGAGTATGGATAGTAAGTATATGCTCGCGGCTGCTTATACCCTTTCGGGGCAGGCATTGCAGTCAAAACAAATATTACCGGCTGCGTTCACCGGAGAAAAAGCGAATACGGCATTTGGCGGCAGCTTCTATTCCTATATACGCGATGAAGCGATTGCATTAAATGCATTGCTCGATATCGATCCGAACAATCCGCAAGTCGGCATTATGACACGTCAACTGTCGGAGCAATTGTTGCATGAGCATTATCTGAGCACACAGGAAAATGTATTCAGCATCCTGGCACTCGGCAAAGTAGCCCGTAAATCAAATGCGACAACTGCTACCGCAAAAGTGCTGGTAAACGGCAAACAGGTGGGCACGGCAAATGGTTCTAATATCTCGGTAAATCTCAAACCATATATTGGCCAGCCGTTGCAGATACAAACCAGCGGTAAAGGCGACTACTATTATTTCTGGGAAATGAAGGGTATTACCGCCGACGGCAGCTTTAAGGAAGAGGATAGCTACCTGAAAGTACGCCGCAGTTATTTCAACAGGCTGGGTAATCCGCTAACCGGAAACACCTTTGCTCAAAATGATCTGATTGTGGTGAAAATCACGCTGAGTGCGCAATACAACGGCACGATCGACAATGTGGTGCTCACAGATATGCTGCCGGCAGGTTTTGAAATTGAAAATACGCGACTTACAGAAATGCCTGATATGAAATGGATCAAAAATGAAACCACTCCTGATTATCTCGATATCCGTGACGACCGCATCAATATGTTTACGTCTGTAAATGACAGCGTGCAGACTTTCTACTACATGGTACGTGCGGTATCACCGGGCACTTATCAGCAGGGTCCGGTTATGGCCGATGCCATGTATAATGGTTTTTATCACTCGTATAATGGTGCGGGAGTGATTAAAGTAAGCGAGAAATAATTTAGGTACATTCCGGCGAAGGGATTATTTTCCTTCGCCGGAATTAATATACAATGACAAGGGAATATTTTGTTTACATCCTCGAATGCCGCGACAAAAGCTATTATACCGGCGTAACTAATGACCTGAGGAGGCGAGTACACGACCACAATACAGGTCGTGACAGGAATTGCTATACATTCAACAGGCGACCGCTGATATTAAAATATTACTGTGGCTTTATGGATCCTCGCCAGGCTATCGCTTTTGAAAAGCAGGTAAAGGGGTGGAGTCGAAAGAAAAAGGAAGCGCTAATAAATGAAGACATCGAGTTGCTCCGCAAACTGGCAGCATGCAAAAATGAGAGCCACTATAAGAATAAATGCTTTGAGCGGGTAAAGCATGAGGAACGCACAAATGAACAATGAGCGTTCAGGAAAACACGGGCTATAGTAAATAAGTGTCACTCTGAGCGGAGGCGAAGGGCCACGAACAATGCTTCGACTACGCTCAGCATGACAACACACGAGTAAAAAAATGAATGCAGAAAACACGGGCTATAGTAAAATAAGTGTCACCCTGAGCGGGGGCGAAGGGCCACGCACAATGCTTCGACTACGCTCAGCATGACAGCACACGAGTAAAAAAATGAATGCAGAAAACACGGGCTATAGTAAAATAAGTGTCACCCCGAGCGGAGGCAAAGCGCCACGCACAATGCTTCGACTACGCTCAGCATGACAGCACACGAGTAAAAAAATGAATGCAGAAAACACGGGCTATAGTAAAATAAGTGTCACCCCGAGCGGAGGCAAAGGGCCACGCACAATGCTTCGACTACGCTCAGCATGACAGCACACGAGTAAAAAAATGAATGCAGAAAACATGGGCTATAGTAAAATAAGTGTCACCCTGAGCGGAGGCAAAGCGCCACGCACAATGCTTCGACTACGCTCAGCATGACAACGCTGGAAGAAAAAGAACGATGAAAACCAAACTCAAAAAACTGGCAAAATGGAGTGGTATCAGCATCATCAGTGCGGTACTACTCTTCTTTTTGCTGAATTTAATTTTCCCCCTGAAAATAGAGGTTGAATACGCTCCCGTCATTATGGCCCGTGACGGCACGGTGCTGCATGCCTATATCACCAAAGATCAGCAATGGCGCATGAAAGCAAGGCTCGACGAGATTACGCCGCAGCTTAAAGAAGCAATCCTGTTTAAAGAAGATAAACATTTTTACCATCACCCGGGTGTCAATCCACTAGCCGTAGGCAGAGCCATCATCAACAACATCTTCCGGCTGCGTCGCACTTCCGGTGCATCCACCATCACGATGCAAGTAGCAAGGATGCTGGATCGAAAGCCGCGCAACTACTGGAACAAATGCGTAGAGATGTTCCGCGCATTACAACTCGAAAAAAATTATTCTAAAGAAGAGATCTTACAATTATACCTGAACCTCGTGCCTTACGGTTCAAACATCCAAGGCGTAAAAGCAGCCTCGATCCTATATTTCAACAAAACGCCGGACCAGCTTTCACTAGCCGAACTCACCGCGCTCAGCATTATTCCGAACAGGCCCAACTATCTCGTCATCGGCAAAGACAACGACCGCATTGTTGCCGAGCGTAACAAATGGCTGCACCGTTTCGAAGCAGCCCATCTTTTCTCTGAAACCGTGATACAAGATGCTTTGCAAGAACCGCTAACAGCATCCCGGCATGCCGCACCGGATGGCATGCCGCAATATTCGTGGCGAATGCGCAATCTATATCCGGCAGCTACCGAAATCCATACAACTATTGAACCTACAGCACAAAAAAAAGCGGAAGACATTACTGCAAACTATAGTAAAACGCTCCTGCTGCAAGGCGTGTACAACGCTTCGGTATTCGTAGTCGACAACCAGACCCACCAGGTACTGGCATATGTTGGTTCACCTGATTTTGAAGATCGTTTTCACCAGGGGCAGGTAGATGGCGTCCGTGCCGTACGTTCACCAGGCAGCGCGCTCAAGCCTTTGTTGTACGGGCTGGCATTTGATCGCGGCATCAACACGCCGAAGACGATTATCGCCGACGTGCCTGTCAACTTCAAGGGATACGCCCCGGAAAACTATGACCTCGCCTTCCACGGAAATGTAACGATCGAAGATGCGCTCCGGCAATCGCTGAATATACCAGCCGTAAAAACACTCAACGACCTGAGTGTAAAGGCATTTACAGAAAACCTTGTCAAATGTGGTTTTGCCTCGATCTGGCATGACCGGAAAAAGATGGGCTTGTCTATGATTCTTGGTGGTTGCGGCGTACGCCTCGACGAAATGACCAATCTTTATTCCTGCTTTGCTAATAATGGTGAATACCATGCCTTGCAATGGACGTTACCAGATAGCGTATGGCATGATAAAAAAATCATCAGACGTTTTCCGGAAGGCACAAAAATCATTTCCCCGGCATCGGCCTATATGCTGACGCAGATCCTTTCAGAACTGCATCGACCAGACCTGCCTAATTTGTATGACCATGCGGGCAACATTCCGCGTATAGCCTGGAAAACCGGTACTTCTTACGGACGCAAAGACGGATGGAGCATCGGGTACAACAAACGTTACACGATCGGCGTCTGGACCGGTAATTTTTCGGGTGCAGGGGTGGCAGGATTAAGCGGCGCCGGCACCGCGACACCGTTGTTGTTTCTGCTCTTTAACGCAATTGACCACAATGCCAGTAATGAATGGGTGCAGGCGCCACCAGACGTAGCCTTCCGCCTTGTATGCGCCCGCACAGGAATGTTGCCGAATGAGTTCTGTAACGAACAGGTAACGGACCTCTATATTCCGGGTGTATCCAAAAACGAAGTGTGCAATCATATGAAGGAGGTATGGCTTTCGGCAGATGGCAAATTCTGCTACTGTACTTCCTGCTTACCAGCTAATGGATACATCACGAAACTGATGCCGAATATTCTGCCGGAAATTGCAGTGTATAACAATGTCCACCACATTCCGTACGAAAAAATTCCGCCACACAACCCATCTTGCACGCGGAGTTTTGACGGGCAAGCGCCAATGATCAATTCCTTGCAGAATGATATGACTTACCTCGTGATCGACAAAGGACAGCAGCAACTACAGCTTTCCTGTGCTACAGCCAACGATGTGCAAATGGTGTACTGGTATATCAACGATCAATTCTTCGGAAGCTGCCGTTCCGGCGATAAATTATTCTTTGCACCGGCCGATCCGCGGATAAAGATCTCCTGTACCGACGATAAGGGTCGCACCAGCAATATAGAAATCAAAGTGAAGTTTATATAGCCTTCTTTTCTGCCTGCTGCCAGCCAATCAGTACCACTCCCACAATGACCAGTAAGGTACCTGCTACCTGCGCTGCAAAGATGGGTTCGCCCAATATCCAGTGTGCTTGCAAAATAGTTGATACGGGCCCAATGCTCGACACGATCGCCGCATTATTGGCGCCAATGCTTTTCATACCGTAAGAAAGCATGAACGATGGAATCACGGTTGCAATCAAAGCAAGTAATACACTGTAACCGATAAATGTGCCATTGAGGCTTACGTGGTGATACGCACCGGAAAAAAAACCGTGAAGCAATACGCCGACTGTTGCCGCGAGCATGGCATAAGCGGTAAATTTTACGGCACCTACTTTTGGCACCAATCGACCGCTGCCTACCAGGTAAAACGAATAGGTAACCGCGCAGGTAAACACCAGCAAACTGCCTTTAAAGAAATTAGGATTAGCGGTATCAATATGCAATTCACCCAGGTAAGCGATAAACACACCCGCATAAGTAAGTAATAAGGCAATACGCTGCAATGGTCGCATTTTGATTCGGAATAACCATTGATTAAGCACTACGGCAAAACTTGGATATAAAAAAAGGATCAGTCGCTCGAGACCCGCAGAGATATACTGAAGTCCAAGAAAATCGAACAGGCTGCTCACATAATATCCCATAGCGCCGGTACCGAGTATCCAAAACCATTGCGAGGCAGTCATCTTTTTATTGTCGGCCCGACGCGATACCAGCATGGCTGCACCGATATAAAACGGCAGCGAAAAAAGCATGCGCAGGCTTAGCAGCAAAAGCGGCGTAGTGGCCGTATCGGCAAAAGCTTTTTTGACAATGATGGCTTTCGTTGAAAAGAAAATAGCGCCGAGTACGGTTATGATCCAGCCGATAACGGCCTTTTTATTATCCTGCTTCACCAATTAACTGCTAAAATGCGGCAAAATTAGGGTTAATACGCTAATAAGTGGATACAATAAAACGGTGATACTTTAATATATGACAACTGACCGGACGGATAACACACGTGCTTACTGTTGATTGTTCCTTGTCAGTTGACTATTGCAACGTGTACATACAGCCCCAAAATTTCCTCTTGTGTCAAACCAGGGAAACCTAAATCAATAGCCTTCGGGGTAGCCAGAAAATGAACTTCCTGCGACGAAAGTTGAAGAGCATTGAAATAGGTGGTGATTGGCGTGCCATCCTTCTCAATTGCATAAAATGAATAACTGTTAATTGTTTCGTGCCGAAAGATGCCGGAATTATTTTTACAATTGAGATATACATTACCTAACACAAAACATTTACCTCTAAACGGTGAATCACCGCCATTCCGAAACCTGTTGAACAAAGATTTTTTATTGACCGGGTTAATATGTGCTACGCCATGAATCAGTATGTTGATCTGGTTTTGATAATCGAAATTGTGCTGTTTAATACCATCCAGGGATCGTCTATAAATAAACGCATCTCTACCGGAGCTGTATTTTTGTGGCGCTTCCAATGCAAAAATCAATTGACCGATTTTCATTTTTAGGACCGATGTTGCAGCAGGTTGTATTGCCTCCAGTTGCTTTATCAGCGCTCGCGTATTTTTCTCTTGAAGCTGAAAACCCTTTACCATGGCAATATACGAAGCAATAAAACCGGTATCCATTTTCGCATCGACCAAATCATCAGATGTTTTTTGCAATAAATAGATTAGCGATTTATTGCGCTTGAATTGCGCATCATATTCAAAATCGCAGCCGAAAATTTTCACCGGTATTTGTTGCAAAACTATTTCATTCCAAAATTCCGGTGAAGGATACACCCGCTCAGACATCGCAATCTTTCCGCCGGAGGCAAGAAAATCGTTACACCATACCGCCTGCGAAAAAGGAATTTCGAGCAAAAGATTAATGGTATCATCGGGTAACTGCTCGTGAACATGTTTGAGTATATCGAGGTACACTTGCGTATTGGCGAGCGCCCCGTGCATTTCATTGATCGCAATCAGATCGCCTTTTTTATTCCTGATATCCGGAAAGGAAGTTTCAGTCCGTATTTGGGCCTTACTCAGAAAAGTCGGCAAGAGCAAAAACAAGCCAACAAAAATATATCGCATAGTGATGATGTGTTAGCTATATAACGCAACAGTGGCACAAACCAACATATTTATGTCAAAGTTTTTTTCAGGCTATGCTTAAGCGCTTATATTATATGTAGCTTAGTAGCGACCGCTGTTTATGAAAAGAAGTTTGCTATTAATCGTTCTTCTATCTGCCGTTTGTCTGGCCAGCGCGCAGTGGACACGCCTGAATTCCGGCTACCCTACGTTTAATATAAAACGGCTCGCTTTCCCGGCGCCGTCGGTGGGATATGCACTCGGTGATTTTGAACTATTGCAGACTACAGATAGCGGCAAACACTGGAAATACAACCAAACATTCCCTTACCACAATTATGCACGGCTTACCATGCAATTTATCACTCCGGCCAGAGGCTGGATCGGGGGCGGTCAGTTTCCCAATGGTTTTATTTGTCGCACGGTCGATTCCGGAAAAATATGGACCACGTTCAGCACTCCGCTCCTTCAGATTTATGGACTTCATTTTATCGATTCACTGAATGGCTGGGCTGTGGGCAACGATAATGACCGACACCTGGTATACCATACCACCGATGGAGGCATCAGCTGGAAGATGCAGGCACCACTCGATGGCGTACAGCGTAGCATTTATTTCGTTTCCGATTCGGTTGGCTGGGTAGTTGGCGATAACGGCGCTATCTGGTCCACGCATAATGGTGGCGTTAATTGGGAAAGACAGACCTGTAACCAGGTGTTTCATTTCAGTTCGGTTTACGCTGTTTCGGATTCGATAGCATGGGCTGTGGGAGGTTATCTGTATGGTGGTTGCTATTTTACCAAAGACGGCGGTAAAACCTGGAAAGAGCAGGAATTACCATCTTTGGCTCATCTGAAAGAAGTGAAATTTACGGCTCCCGATACCGGCTGGACGGTCGGCGACAGGGGCGCATTGTTGTTTACAGATAATGGCGGCAAAAACTGGATTCAACTACCGACAGGTACCAGGTCCGATCTCGGCGGCATTGCCTTTCCTACACCCGGCAAGCTGATGATTAGCGGCAAAGGTGGATTTCTGGAAGTACGGGATCTTCCATAGTTGATATGTTTGCGGGATTGATCCGCAATGTGTCGACCTGTTGTAGTCGTATGAGAGGCTCAAGCCTTTGCTATACAATATATTCTAAGCGCATTTTTGAAGTACTCTTCCTTCGGGACTTGCAAGAAAAAAATGCAGCCCCCAATTCCCAGACAAACACTTTAATGATTTTCACCGTCTTACTATAAGGCAAGACTATATATAGGGTTCCATACTATACATCGTCACAATTTTTTTCTATTTTTAAAACTATCGTGTTCCCGAACTCAACAAGATTCTACCTATGTATACTTTTACCCGGAAGCTCTTACTTATCATGGTTGCCGTTTTTTTCTGCTGCCTTTCGGCATGGGGGCAAACGGCTAATTTCACCGCCAACAATGTGACTGGCTGTGCACCATTAGTCGTGCAATTTACCAGCACATCTACCGGCACCAACAGCAGCACCACTTATAGCTGGAACCTGGGCAACTCAGTCACCTCGGTGCTGCAAAACCCTTCTACCACGTATTCTAACCCTGGCACCTATTCCGTAACGCTTACGGTATCAAACGGACCAGGTAGTTCCAATACAAAAACGGTCACCAATTATATTACGGTAAAACCTTCCCCCACGGTGAGTTTTACAGCCAATCCACTGGCCGCTTGTCCGGGTACTACCGTTCAGTTTACTAATACTTCCACACTCAACGCAACCGGTAACGGCACGTTTCTCTGGAATTTCGGTGACGGACAAACCTCCAGCCTGGAAAATCCCACCCACTATTTCGGCACGCCGGGCTATTACAATATTACACTTCAGGTAACCAATAGTGCCGGCTGTACAAAGACTAAGGTGGACTCTGGTTATATCCATATCTACGACCCGCCGACTGTTGACTTTACGGGTAACACCAATTTCTGTAATCCACCGGCGGCGGCTACAATCACGGCCACTTCGGGCGGAACAGGTCCTTATACTTATGCCTGGACTTATGGCGACGGTGGTAATGGCAGCGGGAACCCAACGACACATACTTATACGACCACCGGCAATTTTGATGTAAAAGTAATTGTAACGGATGGGCATGGCTGTAAAGACACATTGTCGAAACCATCTTTCATTCATGTTTCCACACTTCAGGCTGCATTTACCGGACCGGCCAGTTCTTGCGTGAAAGACACCGTTCATTTTATCAATACTTCCAACCCGCCCCCCATTAGTGCTACCTGGTATTATGGCGATGGCGGAACGTCTACCGGCATCGATGGCGACCATGTGTACACCACAGCAGGCACCTATACGGTAAAGATGGTTGCCAGCTCCGGCTCCTGTACAGATTCGGTTGTTCATACGATTACGGTACACCCTTCGCCAACACCAAATTTTAGTTTTACGCCGCTTTTGCCTTGCCCGGCTCCGGCAACCGTTAGTTTTACCAATACATCGGGTGGCGCAAGCACTTATGCATGGAGCTTTGGCGACGGAGGTTTCAGTACCGCTGCCAACCCTTCGCACAACTACACCAATAATTATGTGTACCCGGTAACGCTCATTACCACTTCGGCTTCCGGCTGTAAAGATTCTGTAACAAAAGATGTTGGGGTCTATGATTTGTTTGTCGATATATATGCCAGCAAAACCGCCGGTTGCGCTCCGCTTCCGGTGAATTTTATTCCATTCCCGAAAACACATACGGTACCACCGCTTTATAATTCTACCTCTACTTATCCGGGCACGGCATCCAGTTATACCTGGGATTTTGGCGACGGCACCGGCGCCTCTACACAAACCAATCCATCACATACGTTTCAAAACCCGGGCACCTACCAGGTAAAAGTAACGGTAGTTACAGCCAATGGTTGTACGCATACCGATTCCATAGCGATACAAGCGGGCGCTCATCCCACAGCAGATTTTACGGCTACGCCTACCACTACCTGCCTGCACGACGCCGTTCATTTCACTAATCTTTCGCAAAATGCCACCATTTATCAATGGGTATTTGGCGATGGTGGTGTATCGTCCGTAACAAGTCCTGATTATCCGTTTTCACAACCGGGCATTTGGGATGTTACCCTGTACGCCTATAACAATGGCTGTGTCGATTCGATGGTAAAACATAATTTCGTTACGGCACTGGCGCCAAAAGCAATGCCTGTTTTACTGTTTCGCTGCGATTCTCCGCTCGTTGTCAGCTTTGCCGATAACTCGATCGGCGATAGTACCCTGATCTGGAAATTTGGCGATGGCGCTACATCTACCGTTAAAAATGTCAGCCACACTTACCCGTCTTTGGGTACTTATCATGGTGTGTTGATTACGCACAATACCACTACGGGCTGTACCGATTCTGCACAATTCGTTGTCAACCTCATTAATCCGCAACCCGATTTCGCGGCAGCAGACACCGCCATCTGTAAAGGCGATACTGCTTTTTTCACCGCACTTAATATTACGGACATGGGCGGGTTTAGCTGGACGGTCACCTCCATGCAGACTTTTAACGACACTACGCCGACTTTCAAATTCAAGTATCAGGACACGGGTATTTATAAAATAATTTTCAAGGCAAAGGATGCGCACAGTTGCGTGCATACCGTTACGAAAAATACTTACATCCATGTATCGCATCCTTACGTAAACTTTGGCGGCACGCCGGTAGTGGGCTGTACGCCGCTGGTGGTGCAATTTCATGACTCTACCAAAGACATTGCCGGCACTTACTATACCAATTGGAAATGGTCGTTTGGCGACAACACATCCGCTACCCTGACCACTGGCGGAAACACCAGTCATACCTACAATAATCCGGGGGCGTTCGACATCAAACTAACCGTTACCGATAATGTAGGCTGCACCGATTCATTTATCCGCCCGGCGTATATAGAAGCAAGACATCCACACGCCGATTTCACTGCCAGCAAAACAGGTCCGTGTATTGGCGAAACGATTACGTTCTACAACAACGCAACCTCACCTACAACGCTTACTTCGAGCTGGGATTTTGGTGACAATACCACCTCCAATGCAACCAACCCGACCCATGCTTATACCGCTACGGGAATATTTACCGTACGACTTATTGTAACCGATCCTACAGGTTGTAAAGACACAATGGTCCGCAGTAATTATATTTCCGTGACCAAACCGCATGCGGCCTTTAGCATGAGTGATTCCATCGCCATCTGCCCGCCGCTGAATGTGCAATTTACCAATACCAGCGCCGGCGCCATTAGCTATAACTGGGACTTCGGCAACGGTAGTAATTCGCAAGTGCCCAACCCGGCCAATTTCTTTAATACTGCCGGACAATATACCGTAACGCTGATTGCCGTGGACGGGCAAGGTTGTCGTGATACGGCGCGCGATAGTGTGCGGGTGCTGGGTTATGCAGGTGCACTCACCTACACGCCACTCGCCGGCTGTATGCCGCTAACCGTAAACTTTACAGCCAATATTGCGAATGTGCCATCGCTGATCTGGGATTTTAGCGACGGTGTTACCGCAACCGCGAGCGGAGCTACCACTACGCATACCTATACCACGATGGGCGCTTATGTGCCAAAACTGATTATCAGCGACGGTAATGGTTGCCTTACTTCCAGTCTTGGCCTGGATACCATTAAGGTAGACGGCGTGATTGGCAACTTTACATATCAGCATCCTGCCTGTGTACATGCACCGGTAACACTGCAGGATAGCTCTTATAGTCCATTCTCGGCTATGAACAGCTGGATCTGGACATTCAACAACGGACAAACTTCGGGCGGACAAACAACGACCCATACTTATGATACGATCGGCACATATCCGGTAACACTGATTGCCATCAACAGCCAGGGCTGCAGGGATACGATCGAAAAAGACATCACAGTGATTGGCCTGCCGGCGATCAGCGCAGGGCCAGATACCGTGATCTGCCTGGGAGACATGGCCACCTTGCAACCTGCCGGTGGTGTGTCTTACACCTGGTCACCTTCACCGACATTGAGCTGTACCAATTGTACCAATCCACAGGCTAATCCTGGTACGCCTACTTCTTACTATGTAACCGGCACCGGCACCAATGGTTGTAAAAATACAGATACCGTAACTGTATCGCTGAAGACAAAAACCGCGGGCGCAACCGGTCCTGACGGAGCGATCTGCGATGGCGCTTATTATCAGCTACAGGCGATAGGCGGGCAACGTTATCAATGGTCGCCGGCGGCAACGCTCGACAATAGCCAGTCGAAAACACCAAAAGCGTCGCCTACCACCAATACCCAGTATATGCTTATTACCTGGGAAGGCAGCTGTATACCGGACACCGACTATGTAAATGTAGTGGTGCATCCGAAACCCGTTGTAGATGCGGGCGCCGATCAGCAGATTGTTGCCGGCAATTCCGCTATTCTGCATGGCAACGGCTCCGGGATCCGTCATTATGTATGGTCGCCGCCGGAATCGTTGAGCTGCGACAGCTGTGCTAATCCTACGGCTTCACCAAAGCTTACCACTACGTATACGCTGCTGGGCTATAGCGATTTTGGCTGCGTGGACTCCGACGTTGTAACCGTACATATTCTCTGCGATCAGAGCCAGGTATTTATCCCCAACTCCTTTACACCGAACGGCGACGGCCATAATGATTATTTCTACCCGAGGGGAAAAGGACTGGATAAGATAAAATCATTCCGCATCTTCAACCGCTGGGGTGAAATGGTTTACGAGCGCACTTCTTTTGACCTGAACGATAAATCGACCGGCTGGGACGGTACTTTTAACGGGAAGGAACTGCATGCCGATGTCTTCGTGTATACGATAGAAGGCGTCTGCGACAATGGGGAATCTATTTCGTGGAAAGGGGATGTAACCTTGATCCGATAACCGTTTTAAAGAGAAGATCTATGAAAAAGCTCCGTTTACACGCTATATATTTTGCAATTGCGCTGCTCGTTGTTACCTCTTGGAAGGCTTCGGCGCAAGACATTCATTTCTCTCAGTTTTACGAAACATCGATACTGAGAAACCCTGCGCTCACCGGTATTTTTTCCGGCGACTATAAAGTGGGCGCTATTTACCGCAGTCAATGGAGCAGCATCAGCGCGCCGTTTCAGACGGCACTGGTGACCGCAGAAGGACGCATCGCTGTGAGTGACGAGGTTAACGACTTTGTGAGTTTCGGCTTATTGGCTTATTATGATAAAGCAGGCAGTATTAACCTCCAGACCTTGTCGGTATACCCGGCAATCAACTACAACAAATCGCTGGAAGACAAACACGAATCTTACCTCTCGGTCGGCTTTACCGGCGGCTACGTACAGCGCAGTTTTGACCCTGGCCGTATGACGTTTGACGAGCAATACCAGAATGGTATTTTCAATGCTACCAACGCGAACGGCGAGACATTGCCCAACCCCAAAATAACGCAGTGGGATCTGGGTGCTGGCGCCAATTTTAGCAGCAGTGCCGGCGAAAATAACGATGTGGCTTATTTCCTGGGAGTAGCCGCTTATCATCTGACGCGTCCGAAGGATGCCTTCTTTACGGATCAGGGCGATGTACGCCAGGATACCCGGTGGAATATTAATGCGGGGCTCGGCTGGCGTATCAACGAGCTGTGGAAAGTACAATTTAACGGCAACTATATGTTGCAAGGCGCCTACAACGAAATCATCGCAGGCGGTTTGCTCTGCTGGAACAAAATGGACGACCAGATGCGCGAAGTAGAACTGGCCCTTTATGCGGGTCTCTTTTACCGGGTCAACGATGCCATTATTCCAACCTTTAAATTGACTTACCGCGATTTCGGTGTCACCGCAAGCTATGATTTCAATACATCAAAACTGAAAGCTGCCACCAACCTCCGCGGCGGTTTCGAAATTTCGGCTTTCAAAACGGGACTATTTAAAGCGCAATTCGACAGGGCGAGAACGGTTTGTCCCAAAGCATGGTAGTATGGATGAATGGCTAATGGTTAAACGTCAAAAATGAAAACATACAGCATCCGAAATTACGACGCTAGCCCGCACATAAAGGCTTGCAAAAATTTGCCTGACACGGCCACAGTAGGAGATCGTAAGTTTTAATAATCGCCGCAAGCTCTGTTCATTTAAGCAGCAGCTTGCATGGGTCGGCTCCGCCTGATATTACCAGTAACAGCCTGATATTTACTACTTATCATCCCTCAGCTGAAAAATCCTTGACTGGAGTGTTATATTTTTTAAATTTATAGAATTGTTTAAAAGGATCTTTGTTTATGCTTACCACCTTTACCCGAAAACTATTTCTGTACTGCCTATTCCTGCTCACCTTATCAACAATGGCGCTTGCACAGCAGCCGGCGGCTAGCTTTACGGCCAGTTCGCTGACGGGTTGTTCGCCATCGGTACTTACATTTACCAATACTTCTACCGGCACCACATCCGGCACCACGTACAGCTGGGATTTCGGCAATTCAGTCACTGTTACCAACCCTACCCAACCACCTTCTACCACCTTTTATGTAACTAATGGCGGATATACGCAGACATTTAACGTGTCGCTTACCGTCACCAACCCCAACGGCCAAAACAGTACGGCAACCCAGGTCGTTACTATATACGCCTCACCGGTAGTTAATTTCACCGCCAGCGATACCGCAGCATGCCCGCCGCTAACCACAAATCTTACCAGCAATATTGTATGGAATGCGCCCGGCACAGGCACGTTTGCCTGGGATCTCGGCGACGGTACACAGCCGCCTACTACGGCTACCGTAACACATACTTACTATTCGGGCTACTATACCATTAAGCTGATTGCAACCAACAGCGCTGGTTGTACCACTACTAAAACCGACACCAATTATATTCACGTTTACAATCAGCCGGTAGCCAGTTATACGATTACGCCTCCGGCTATCTGTAATGTCCCCAGTACCGTTACATTTGCCAATACATCTTCAGGGTTTGCGCCATTGAGCTCTGCCTGGGATTTCGGCGACAATACCAGCGGCACCGGCACTTCCACCCCACACACGTACAGTAATGCCGGCACTTTTGCCACTACATTGGTAGTCACCGATGGCCACGGCTGTAAAGACACAGCTACCAAACCACTTACGGCAGCCAATGTGATTCCCGACTTTGTAACCGCACATGAGGCCTGCGTTGGTGAATTAGTTTCTTTTACCGAGACCACAACGCCCAACGTGCAAAGTTATTATTGGGATTTTGGTGACGGATCAAACGGCAGCGGCATCAATACAACGCATACATACACAACAGCGGGCACATACACGGTACAGCTTACTGCCGATAACGGCGGCTGCTCGGTCACTACAACAAAACAGATCGTCATTCATCCCAAACCAGTGGTAAGCTTTACGGCATCTCCGTTGAATCCATGTCCCTCGCCTACGCCTATCCAATTCACGAATACAACGACCGGCGGCGCCACTTACACCTGGGATTTTGGCGATTATTCGGGCACGTCTAACCAATCAGACCCGCTGCATACATATACCGCCGACGCCAATTATGATGTGAAGCTAGTGGCCGTTAGCCAGTACGGCTGTAAAGACAGTATTACCAAGCCTGCGTATATCAAAATTTACCCAATGAATGCATCGATCGTAACGGACAAAGTTGGTGGCTGTATTCCGGTAACGATTAATTTTTCCTACAACGTACTCAGCTATCCTTACGCTGTTACCGGCGTGCAATGGGACCTGGGCGACGGCACTTATTCTACTCAGCCCTCACTGCAACATACTTATACTGCCGTGGGCACTTATTTTGTAAAACTGACACTGACCACTGCAAATGGCTGTACCAAAATCCTGACGCAGCCGATTCACTGCGGTACGCCACCTATAGCGAATTTCAGCGCAGCCCCATTGATCGCCTGCGTTAAAGAACCTGTATATTTTTACGATAGCAGCTCGGCTAATGTAACAGATTGGGAATGGGATTTCGGCGAAGGTAATTCCAGCGCCCAAAATCCAACCCATGCCTATGACTACCCGGGCATTTATACGATAAAACTGACGGTGTTCAACAACGGCTGTCCTGATTCCATGGTGAAGCCCACCTACGTGCATATTAATTATCCGAAATCGCTGGCAAACTATGGGTACAGTTGCGATACAGCCATGAAGGTAAACTTCACGAATAATTCACTTGGCGCGAGCGGTTGGCTTTGGGATTTTGGTGATGGTACAAATGCTTCTACATTTAATGCTTCCCATGTTTACCTGGCAGTGGGAAATTACACTGCCAAATTGATCACCTGGAATGACACAACCGGCTGTCATGATACTTTAAAGATTCAACTTTCGATTGTGTCAATCATGCCTAATCTGATGGCACTGGACACCACTATTTGCCGCGGAAAAACGGTTCATTTTACATCATCTGTGACCGGAGGATCGGCTACCCGTTACGATTGGACAATCAACGGATCGACGTTCTATGACACTACGGCAAGTTTCGATTATGAGTTCGACTATTCGGGCATTTACACCGTAGCGCTTACCGTGCGCGACATACATGATTGCTACCACACGGTTACCAAAAACAATTATATCCGGGTTAGCTGGCCATCGGTCAATTTTACCGTGAATCCGTCCATAGCCTGCGCTCCTGCAACGGTTTTATTCACCGATCAGACTACCAATATTCAAGGCAATTATACAGTAGGTCGTGTCTGGAGTTTCGGCATCGGCAGTCCATTGTCCAGCCCGGGCTCCACAACAGCTACGCAAACCTATACGGCAGCAGGTAACTACACGCTGAAACTAAAAATAACGGATAACTATGGATGTACCGATTCGCTGGTATTGCCCGATTATCTCAAAGTGCGCAAACCAGTTGCCAATTTCTCCGCAACCAATACTAATTCCTGCCCCGGCAAGCCGATATTTTTCCTGAACAATTCACAAGGCTCACCACTCCATTATGAGTGGGATTTTGGAGATGGCAGCACGTCTACCGCTACCAACCCAAACCATGCGTACAACCAGCTTGGAACTTACACCGTAAAATTGGTAGCGATTGATTCGCTGGCCGGATGCAGAGACTCTTTAGTGCTCGCAAACTATATTACCATAGTCAGTAAGCCAACGGCTGCATTCACAATGAGCGATACTTTCAGGATATGCGCACCGATGGTGGTGAATTTCAGCAATAACAGTGTGGGCGCAAGCACTTATTTCTGGAACTTCGGCGACGGCGGTAATTCAGTCCTTACCACGCCCTCGCATATCTACAATTCCGGCATTTTCGACGTGGTATTGGTGGCTACCAATGCCTATGGATGTTCTGATACTGCGAAAGGCAGAGCCCGGGTATTAGGATACGCCGGTGAATTAACGTACACACCGCTTTCCGGCTGTGCGCCGCTTACCGTTGCATTTACTGCTTTAGAACAAAATATACCCGGTTATGTATTTGATTTCGGAGATGGTTATACCTTCCCGACGAATGGCCTGACTACCACACATACTTACACGCAGGCAGGGCCTTTTGTTCCGAAACTGGTAATGACGGATAATGCAGGCTGCTCCGCAATTAGCGTGGGATTAGATACGGTTAAGGTAGATGGCGTAATCGGAGGATTCACGTTTACACCATATCCCGCCTGTGACAGCGGTACGCTCACTTTTATAGATACATCGCGCGGGGCTTATTCTGCGATCAACAGTACTACCTGGATTTTCCACGATGGTACAACAACTACTGCGGCTTCGCCTACACACAGCTATCCAGGTGTCGGTAAATATCCGGTCACATTGATTCATACCACTTCCACCGGATGTAAAGACACGCTGAAAACCGATATCAGTTTTTTCCCGGCGCCGACGATCGATGCGGGACCTGATACCATTATCTGTGTTGGCGACGCAGCGATATTAATGCCATCGGGTGGTACTTCTTATATCTGGACACCGAGCGGCTCGCTGGATTGCGACACTTGCGCGCAGCCACATGCAAATCCAACCACCACTACTTTGTACACGGTAAAAGGCAGTGACCTACATGGGTGTTCTAATACGGATACCGTTCGGGTATCAACCAAAACAAAAACTGTAGCCAGCTTTAGCGCTAACGGCAAAATCTGTGAAAGCGATACCCTGCGGTTACATGTCTATGGCGGACAAATGTACAACTGGACGCCAGCCTACGGTTTAGATAATCCTCATATTGCCGATCCGTTGGCTCAGTTAGACACAAGCGTAAATTATGTAGTCATTGTTTCGGAAGGAAGTTGCATTCCCGACACCGGTTATATCAGCGTGCTCGTACATCCGCGCCCACACGTAGATGCCGGCCAGGACCAGACAATGGTTGCGGGCAACAGCGTACAACTTACGGCTACGGGAAATCATATCGTAAACTACGCCTGGACACCGGCAGAAAGCCTGAGCTGCAGCACTTGCGCCGATCCGGAAGCTACACCTAAGCAAACCACGGAATATGTGGTGCGGGCTTATACCGATTATGGTTGTCACGATTCCGATAATGTCACGATCCACGTTATCTGCCAATCAAGTCAGATCTATATTCCAAACACTTTTATCCCGAATGGAAATGGTACCAACGACCGTTTCTATCCGCGGGGTAAAGGCATTCGCTCCATTAAGCTGTTCCGGGTTTATGACCGTTGGGGCGAAATGATTTTCGAGCGGAAAAATATTGAAGCCAATGACTATAATAATGCATGGGATGGAACTTTCAACGGTAAAGAACTAAGCCCGGATGTTTATGTCTACACAATAGACGGGGTTTGTGATACTGGTGAAGAATTTAGCTGGCAGGGTGATATTTCTCTTATTCGTTAAACGCAAAACCAACAACAATGAAAAAAGTTTTATACAGCATCAGCTTATTGGTTTGCCTCTGTAACATTGCCGATAAGGCATACGCACAAGACATACATTTCTCGCAGTTTTACGAGTCGGCCATACTCCGGAATCCGGCACTCACGGGCATTTTCTCGGAAGATTATAAAGCCGGCGTACAATATAGAAATCAGTGGAGCAGTATCGGCAAGCCATTCAAAACAGCACAGGCTACCGGCGAGTTTCGTTTACCGATTGGCAGAGACGGCAATGATTACCTCACACTCGGTTTCTTGGGATATATGGATAAAGCTGGTCAGATCAATTTCAAAACAACCGCATTTTATCCGTCCATCAACTACAATAAATCGCTGGAAGGCAACCATAATTCTTACTTGTCTGTTGGCTTTACCGGCGGGTTTGTGCAACGCAGCATGGACCTTTCCAAAATGACGTTCGACAACCAATACCAAAACGGTATCGTTGTTGTATCGGCAGGTGCGGGCGAAAATTTACCGAACCCCAAACTCAATCACTGGGATCTGGGAGCCGGTGTAAGTTTCAATAGCAGTTTTGGCAACGACAATAAAAACAGCTATTATATCGGTTTGTCGGGCTACCATTTTACGCAACCAAAAGAGTCTTTTTATGATAACGGGGAAGCAATCAATCTCGCAGCCAGATGGGGTTTGAATGCAGGTCTGAATCTCACGTTCGATGACGCCTGGAGCGCACAACTGCATGGCAATTATATGCTGCAAGGCGCTTACCAGGAGATCATGGTTGGCGGCTTGGTCCGCTGGAGTAAATTCAACAATGAGAATCGCCGCGATTTTGCATTCTCACCAGGCTTGTTCTATCGTGTTAATGACGCCATTATTCCTACTGTAAAAGTAGAATACAAAGGTCAGATGTTTGCAATGAGTTATGACGTCAATATTTCTACTTTACAAAACGTTTCCAACCTTCGGGGTGGGTTCGAGCTGTCTTTCTTTACAACAGGATTTTTCGGCAACGGCTATAACGACCGGCACATGTGTCCGCGTTTTTAACCGGATACAGTCAGCAGCGTAACAGCAACAAAGCGCCAGTGGCGTTGGCACCGTTCATCGATATAAATTCTGTGCATCAATATTTTGCGCTAACATTAAATCAAAACTTCTGATGAATGCAGTAAAACTCATAACCGCTGTATCACTTGCTGTGCTTGCATTTCAGAGCAATGCCAAAGATAAAGACTATCTCAGCGAATGCTGGAAGAAACAGGTAAAATCCGTTTCCGGAGCGGATTTTTTTTCCTTTCATTTTAAAGAAAAGCTCAACGAACTCACACATAATTTTGAGCCATGGAAAACGACGCATTACGATGCCAATGGTATTATCTACACCAGCGCCGATCGTTTCCTGAAAGACGATACGCTAACAAATACGAGCAGCAAACGGACTTACTATTCTAAAACAGAATATAGTCCCGCAACATTGTTATTTCTTGACTATGGCGACAAAGATCTATTTGCAGTTACCAAAGACATGTTTGCCGATCAACCTTTAAAAGCGGCTCGTTATAATCCGTCGTTGCTTATTAATAGTTTTAAGAAACGTAAAACAGCATTAAGCAAAGAGTCTGATCAAACATCTGCTGTTTATCAGCAAACCCTCAACAAAGCTATCGTCAAGCTCTATATAGATAAAGCAACCGGTTTGCTCAGTAAAATAACCACGCTCAGTAATGATGATCTTTTTGGCGATGTGCTCACTACCTATCGATACACCGATTACCAGTTAACAGGAAAACAATTGCATTATCCACAGACCGTTTATATTTCAAAAATAAATGGTAAAGTGCTGGATACTGTTAGCATTGGCCCGGCGCAAATTACCGATGTTGTGCCCTCATTGCTAAAACAACCGGCGAGTTATGCATTCAAGGAGCAAGAAGAAAAGAAGCCGGAATTTACCGTAGAAACATTTAGCGACCATATCCATTTCATCGATCTCAAACATACCGACGATAAGGTAATGGTCGTGGAGTTCAAAGATTTCCTGCTGGTAGCAGAGGCACCATTAAACAGCAAGAACGGAGCCATCATTGTGGCCGAAGCACATAAAATTGCCCCAAATAAACCGATCCGGTACTTTGCTTTCTGTCATTACCACCCGCATTATACAGGCGGTTTAAGGCCGTTTGTACATGAAGGTGCTACAATCATCAGCACAGCCGGAGATACGGCTTATATACGTTATTTGGCAGAAGCCCCGCACAGTTTAGCGCCCGACCAGCTGCAGACGGAACCCAGGCCCCTTAAACTGGACCTGATAGATAGCCAGAAAACGATTACCGATGGCTTGTACAGCATGCAGATTTATTATCTCGGGGCGCAGTCGCACCACACCAAAGATTACCTGGTGTATTACTTCCCTTCGGAGCAATTGTTATTCGAGGGCGATTTAGTGTGGATTCCGAAAGATGGCTCAATTAAGAAGGCAGGTCCTTCTCAGCAAGGTTTATATAATGCGATTATCCATTGGGGAATTCCTGTAAAAACGATTGTGCAATCCTGGCCGGTGTCTGATTACGGCGTAAAAACAGAAATTCCATTTTCCGATCTCGCAGCGGCTTCAAAATAACCTCAACTTATCTTACACACTACGGTTGCCCCTTTGGGCAACTTTTTTTCTTCCGGGCAGTTGCGTTATTAGCCCGAAGGGACAGCAGTGGCGATGGCGCCAGTCACCGGCAGGAAGGCGCTTATAGCTTTCTGTAACAGTACAAGCTGTTGCGGCAAAGAAGAAAAAACAAGGAGGGCTGACAGCGCTGAGCGCATCCGGATCTTGTTGGGGTGGGAACCCGGTGGCAGCTTAAGGGTACACCGGTTGGGGTTGGCGTACAGGCACAAAAAAAACGCCCCATCTTTCGATGAGGCGTTCTAAATAAATATGGCAGCTACCTACTCTCCCGCATTGTGGTGCAGTACCATCGGCCATGAGGGGCTTAACTTCTCTGTTCGGAATGGGAAGAGGT